>Ga0209025_1000028_pt1 | contig 490678 bp, 428 predicted proteins | sample AraplaMF_Col_mLB_FD_184256 | JGI IMG/M metagenome (GOLD analysis project Ga0209025, IMG submission 184256) | Arabidopsis root microbial communities from the University of North Carolina, USA - plate scrape MF_Col_mLB (SPAdes) (version 2) | ecosystem: Host-associated > Plants > Roots >...
GTAAACCAGATCCGAGGACATCTTTCGCATTTGCTCAAAGGAAGTGAGAACCAAGACAAATTGCTTCGTCCTGTGTTTCTTACTTCTATGTGAGCGTTTGATTTCGTTGGCGCCATCGATTTCTCGATGGACAGCGCAATCCGCATCAAGCGCCCACACTTATCGGTTGTTTCGTTGTTAAAGAGCGGTACTGCTAAACTGCTTGCCTGCCGTTTATCTGATTCGCTTCGCTACTTTCGCCGCGTTGCTGTTTCAGCAGCAGAGAAACGAGATTATGAAGCAGTTTTTCGAAGTTGTCAAATTCATTTCTGAACTTTTTTCTTCTTTTCAAACGCTGCGTGCTTCTTGGAAGTCACCGCCTTGCATTTGAAACCTGCTTTGTTCGATCCGTTGCCGGATCTCGCTGAAACCGTTTTGGGTGGCGCATAACGCTCAACCTAAAACTGCTTCATCATCTCACTTCACCTTCACTGCCTTGCTTGGCTTCGAAGCGTCAGCCCTGGGGCGTTTGCTTCGTTGTCGCGTTTGCGTTTGAGCAGCGAAGAAAGAGATATTAGCACGGTTTTTTCGGAGCGTGCAAGTCAGCCATATGAAAAACTCAAAAATATTGGAAATTTTTCCCAACCCCCGGCTGCCGCCCGCCTCATGGACCGACTCTCGCCCCCCACTCCCTGCCTACCGCGCCCAATCACCTGGTGGCCCTGCTAACTAGTAGGCGCCTAGTACCAACCAGTACGCCTTACTAGTTACTCGCTGGATCAACCCCGCCACCAAGCAGTACGTCCGGCGAGCAGATCCATATAAAGACTACCTGTCCTCCAACACCAGCTCGGTGGTTTCCTTCAGCTTCTGCAATGCGAAGCTGGACCGCATATCTATTACCGACGGGTGCTGCATCAGGGTATCCATGGCGAAACGGGAAAAGTCGGCCAGGTCGCGCACCTGCACTCTTAATAGATAGTCCATGTCGCCCGTCATGGCGTAGCAGGCCACCACTTCGGGCCACGCCTGGACGTCGCGGGCGAACTCCGCCATAGGGGCGTGGCTGGAACCGCTATGTTTATTCAGGCGTATCGTCACATAGGCCACCAGGCCGAAACCGACTTTGTCGGGATCGACCAGGGCGACGTAGCGGCGGATATACCCCTCTTCTTCCAGGCGCCGCACCCGGCGCAGGCACGGGCTGGGAGACAGCGACACCCGGTCCGCCAACTCCTGATTAGATAGGCGTCCGTCACGCTGAAGTTCAGCCAGAATGCGCCGATCAGTTTTATCCAAGTCAATTTCCGGCACTGCCTGCCCCTGAAGTTATTTTCCCAGCAATTTTATTGCCGAAAAAAGGCTTTCGATAATCATTTTCGCAATCGTCTGCCACCCGATTTTCCCTACAATTTTTGCCTTGGCGCCGGCAACTACCGCCGTCCGGCCCGCCTGTCCGGCACACCCGCGATCACAAGGGGACTCGCACCATGACCACCGCATTTCAGCCCTGGGACAATCCCATGGGCACGTCCGGCTTCGAATTCATCGAATACGCCGCGCCTGACGCCGCCGCGCTGCGCCGCGTGTTCGAGCTGCTGGGCTTCAAGCCCATCGCGCGGCACCGCCACAAGGATGTGGTCGTCTATCGCCAGGGTGGCATCAACTTCCTGGTCAACGCCGAGCCCGATTCCTTCGCGCAACGCTTCGCCCGGCTGCATGGGCCATCCATCTGTGCCATCGCCTTGCGCGTGGACGATGCCGCCGCGGCCTACCGCCGCGCGCTGGAGCTGGGCGCGTGGGGCTTCGATTCGCGCAGCGGGCCGATGGAGCTGAACATCCCCGCCATCAAGGGCGTCGGCGATTCATTGATCTATCTGGTCGACCGCTGGCGCGGCAAGGCCGGCCATGGCGGCATCGGCGACATCAGTATCTATGACGTCGACTTCGAGCCCATCAACCCGGAAACCGCCAAGACCGACCTGCATCACACGGGGGCCGGCCTCACGCTCGTCGATCACCTGACGCATAACGTCCACAAAGGACGCATGGCCGAATGGTCCGAGTTCTATGAGCGCCTGTTCAACTTCCGCGAGGTGCGCTATTTCGATATCGAGGGCAAGGTCACCGGCGTGAAGTCCAAGGCGATGACGTCGCCCTGCGGCAATATCCGTATTCCTATCAACGAGGAAGGAACCGAGGAGAAAGGCCAGATCCAGGAGTACCTGGACCTTTATCACGGCGAGGGGATACAGCACATCGCGCTGGCGACGGAAGACATCCACGCCACGGTGGAGGCGCTGCGCGCCAATGGCCTGCGCTTCCTGGACACGCCGCAGACCTATTACGAGCTGCTGGATAAACGCCTGCCGGGGCATGGGGAAGATACGGCCCGCCTGGAACGCAATCGCATTCTGCTGGATGGTGCGCCGGATGGCGGGCTGCTGCTGCAGATATTCACGGAGAACCAGATCGGCCCGATCTTCTTCGAGATCATCCAGCGTAAAGGCAATGATGGCTTCGGCGAAGGCAACTTCAAAGCGCTGTTCGAATCGATCGAACTGGACCAGATGCGCCGCGGCGTGCTGAAGCCGGCTGACGCGAATATCTGAAACACATGAGCCTGGGCCGTGCCGCTCCGGGACATGGGACGAGGCGCGCGGCTCAGGCGGATCGCGTCAGGGCTTGCTCGCCGGCGTCGGCGATGTCGGCGAAGCAGTCGATGCGGATGGCGTGGCCGATTCAGCCGACGTGGCCGATGCAGCAGGCGCGGAAGCAGGCGCCAGCGTAAGTATCCATTGCGCAATCAGCCTGGCTTCGTCCGGACTGACTTGCGGTTGCGCCGCCATCGACAGCTTGCCCCAGCGATAGCGGCCACCATTGCGGATGGACTGTACTAGATAGTCCACCGCTTCCGGTTGGCTGCCATAGCGCTGAGCCACCGCACTGAACGGCGGGCCGACGCGGGGCGTATCCACCTGATGGCAGCCCAGGCACACCTTGCCCCTGAGGAGTTCGGCCACCTGGGCCGGAGTCTCGGCCTGCGCGGCAGCGGTCCGCGCCCCCAGCGGCAGCGCCGCTACGGCTAGCAGACTACAGAACATCACGCGCCAGGCGCTGTTGATCCTAGAGAACATCGAACGATTCCAACAATTCCATGACAACGCTCATGGCGGTCGATCGTAACCGAATTACCCGGCCCGCTCCGCGCCGAAGGTGGGACACTCCGAATCGGCAATAAGTTCTACCGGACGAGGAAGTTTCGACCGGCCCACGATCATCGCATCACGTAAGCTGCGTGCCTCGGCCCATGACGCCCCGGGTTTCAGGAGTCCGTACGCCGAGCCGGTTAATATCGCTCAAGCAAATCCGCACATCGGCCAACTCCGTTTATCGAACCCATACATGCTGCGCTATCCCGAATTCAATCCCATCGCCGTACAGATAGGCCCGCTGGCCGTGCATTGGTACGGCCTGATGTATCTGTTCGGCTTCGGCCTGGTCTATCTATTGGGCCGCTGGCGCCTGTCGCACGGCAAGGTGGCCGGTGGCTACACCGCGCGCGACCTGGAAGACATCATCTTCTACAGCGTGGTCGGCGTTGTCGCCGGCGGGCGCCTGGGCTACGTCCTGTTCTACAAACCGGCCTACTACTTCTCGCACCCGCTGGAAATTTTCTATCTGTGGCAGGGCGGCATGTCCTTCCACGGCGGCCTGATCGGCGTCATCCTGGTCATGCTGTTCTTCGCCCGTCGCCGCGGCCAGTCGCTGTTCATGGTCAGCGACTTCATCGCCCCGCTGATCCCGCTGGCGCTGGCCATGGGACGCCTGGGCAACTTCATCAACGGCGAGTTGTGGGGTCGCCCCACGGACGTGCCCTGGGCCATGGTGTTTCCGCAATCCGGCGACGGCCTGGCGCGCCATCCATCCCAGCTCTATGAGCTGGGCCTGGAAGGCATCGCGCTGTTCATCATCATGTGGGTATTCGCGCGCAAACCGCGACCCACCGGGCAAGTGAGCGCGGTATTCCTGATCGGCTACGGCTGCTTCCGCTTCCTGGTGGAATTCACGCGCGAGCCCGACAACTTCCTGGGCCTGCTGGCCGGCGGCCTGAGCATGGGCCAGTGGTTGTCCGTGCCCATGGTGCTCCTGGGCATCGGCATCTACGCGGTCACTGCAAAGCGATCGTCCCTGACACATCAACCGAAACCGTGATGGCGTCGGGGCGCAGCGGCACTTCCGTGGGCGGCGCCGCGCCCCCTCCCTTGGCCATCGCCATCATGGCGCGCGGCGCCGGCACCATATTGCCGCCCCCGCCGCCCAAGTCCAGCTTGACGATGCGATAGCCTGAGAAACCGAAGGCGGATGCCGCGGCCACGGCACGCTGGCGGAAACTCTCCGCGGCGTCATTCAGAAGCTTGCGTTCGGCTGCATCGTGCGCCTTGCGCGACAGGCGGAACGCGATATTCGAGATCGCGCTCTTGTCGGACAGCTTGGCCGCCAGGGCCGATGCGGCCTCGAATTGCGAGGACTCCAGCACGATGCTGCCCTGTCCGCGCCAGCTTCCTGTCTTGCCCTTGTCATTGCTGACCGGCCACACACCGAAGCCTTCGGTGCGCACCGTCACATGTTCGGTGCCGCCCGCACGCTTGACCAGTTCATCGAGCGCGGCGCTCAACTTGCGGCCGGCGGCCGGTTGGTCGGGCGCATCCACTTCCGCGCTCAACGTGATCAACACGGTGTCCGGCTGGACTTCCATGGAGGCGGAGGCCGTGAGCGCCATCTGCGGCGTGGTGGCGCCAGGGGTTTGCGCGGCGCCGGCCGCAGGCGCACCGGCGGCATCGTGCGAGGATTGCGCCCGCGCCAGCGGCGCAGCGAACGTGAACACCGATGCCACGGCCGCCAGCATCAAGGCATTGCGTGAGGCACGGAAACCAGGACGGTGTTCGACTGGGGACGAGATCGTAAGCTTGCGCATGATGAACGGGCTCCTGATAAATGGGTTCCTGAAGACAGGTTCCTGAGAACGGCTTCCTGAAATGGAAAAGCGGACCTGCCGGTTCAATCCGGCAGGTCCGCTTTTGAAGATGCCCCGCATGTGCCGTCAGGACCGGCATCTCGAACCCTGAGGTTCAAGGTGGTCGCGCTCGGCGGAACTTTGGGTTCGTCTGACAGAGAGACGATCACGCTAGCTCCACATTCACACAACCGGTATGCCGTAAGACATAGGTTCAGAGAATGTATGGTCCAGTCACGAACACAGCAGGGACAAACTGAAACCCGACTTGGCGCGTCAGGTTTAAAACTCGTCTTATTGCTACAAAACTTCTGCTACAGAACTTCCGCTACAGCAACTTCTCTTGACCCGACAGTGCGTCATCGAGCAAAGAGTTCATGTCCTCGATTCTACGCTTGAAGTCGCCGACTGCCAAACCGCCCAACGGACCATCGGGCGCTTTCACTGCCAGCAACTCGCCAGCGATCTGCAAAGCCGCCATCACGGCAATGCGTTCGTTGCTCGACACCTTGCCCGTGCCCTGGATACGCTGCATCAGGACATCGACGTGACGCACGGCGGCCAGCAGGTGCGGCTTTTCCTCGGTCGAGCAGGCCATGGAATATTCGCGGCCCAAAATGGAAACTTCAAAACGCTCCATACTCATGCCTGCTCTCCCACCGAAGCACCGGGCAGGCGCGCCAGCACGGCATCGATGCGTTCGCGCGCGGCAACCGCGGCGACACGCAGGCGCTGCATATCGGTATCACGCGCGGCCAGACGCGACTGCCATTCGCTTTCGCGCGCGGCGGCCTGCGACTCGAAGGACTGCAGTTGCAGCACATGCCGTTCGAGTTCGGCACGCAAGGTGGCTTCGGCCGCTTCGGCACGCGCCAGGCGTTCGCCCACTTCACTATCGTTGTTCTGCAAGCGCTCTTGCAATTGCAGGACTTGCGTGTCCGCGTCATCGCAGCGAGTGCGCAAGCCGCGCGCTTCCTGCTCCGCCTGATGCAGGCGTGCACGCAAGGCATCGCGTTCAGCATGTAGCTGGCGCGTGCGTTGCACCAATTGCCCGATCCGGGCAGCGAGATTGTCGAGGTCTTGCAGCATGGGCGCTATCGTAAACCATCTCGCGCGCCGAAACACTTGCTAATGCACCGTGTGATACCTGGCAATATTCAGTAAGGCGGCAGCTTCAGCAGCCGCCAGAGGCGCCGTGCCGCGCCCACGCTTCTCCGTTCAGGAACTGTCAATGCCTTGGTTTTTTGAAAGCTTGACCCCTGGCACCTTCCACCAAATCCGGTGACAGAAGCGCGAAAGGTTTTGGGTCTGATGGTCTCGCCGCCTTCCCGGCTATGTATTTTTCTTGAGACAAAGTTCGGACCATCCTTTCCCATCACTTTCTTTCTACTTTCAATTAGCTTTCATTGAACTGCCATTTCGGCGTAATCCTTACAACTTCCTGCCGGATGAACCCTAAATCTAGGGAAAACCATAGCCTTTCAGCCAAATTACAGGGTTTCAGTTTGGCAGTAGAGCCTTTACCATTCGCCCATCTTCGAACTTTGAATTTACTTTCACTCTGCACACACTCACCTGAATTCGTTTATCACATGCTGTAACTAGGAGCAGACAACCATGCAGCTTAAAAACAAGCAGGATTTCTGGTCGGGGGTGATGTTCATCGCCCTGGGCCTGGGATTCGCGTTCAAAGGCGCCACATACCAGATGGGCACTGCCGCCCGAATGGGTCCTGGCTATTTCCCCTTCTGGCTGGGGATGGTCCTCGCCCTCCTCGGCGCGATCGTCCTGATCGGCTCGATGTTGCCCAAGGCCACCGAGACCCATATCGACCGCTTCGACTGGCGCGTCGTGTTCCTGGTGATCGGCTCGGTCGTGCTGTACGGCCTGGTGCTCAAATTCCTCGGCGTCTATATCTCCGTGTTCCTCCTGGTGGTCGTCAGCAGCCTGGCGAGCCATGAGTTCAGCTGGAAGATCGCCGTGGCCAACGGTATCTTTCTTGTGGTGTTCTCCTATCTGGCGTTCATCAAGGGCCTGGGACTCATTTTCCCGCTGTGGCCGTCTTTCCTCGGTTCGTAAGGAGCGCCAGACATGGAATTGCTTGATCACCTCATGCTGGGTTTCGGTGTGGCCTTCACGCCCGAAAACCTTGCCTACGCCCTGCTGGGCTGCATCCTGGGCACGCTGATCGGCGTGCTACCCGGGATCGGTCCCGTCCCGACCATCGCCATGCTGCTGCCGATCACGTACGTGCTGCCGCCCGTGGCCGGTCTGATCATGTTGGCCGGTATCTATTACGGCGCGCAATACGGCGGTTCGACGACCGCGATCCTGGTGGCACTGCCGGGAGAGACATCCGCGGTGGTGACTGTGCTTGACGGGCACCAGATGGCACGCAATGGCCGCGCGGGCGCCGCGCTGGCTATCGCCGCCCTGGGCTCGTTCTTCGCCGGTTGCGTGGCCACCCTGCTGCTGGCCGCCTTCGCGCCCCCGCTGGCTGAAGTGGCCTTCAAGTTCGGCCCCGCCGAGTACTTCTCCCTGATGTGCCTGGGTCTGGTCGGCGCCGTGGTGCTGGCCTCGGGTTCGCTGCCCAAGGCAATCTCCATGATCCTCCTGGGTCTGTTGCTGGGTATGGTCGGTACCGACGTCAACTCGGGCGTGGCCCGCTTCGACTTCGGCATCCCGGAACTGCAGGACGGCATCGACTTCGCCATCGTCGCCATGGGCGTGTTCGGCTTCGCCGAAATCATGACCAACCTGGAGCAGAAGGAAAACCGCGTCGACATCACCGACAAGATCGGTTCGCTCTATCCCAACAAGGAAGAGTTCAAGGAAGCCTGGCCCGCGGTGATCCGTGGCACGGCCCTGGGTTCGGCCCTGGGCATCCTGCCCGGCGGCGGCGCGGTACTGTCGTCCTTCGCCTCCTACACCCTGGAAAAGAAGATCGCCAAGGAACCGAAGCGCTTCGGCAAGGGCCACCCGGCCGGCCTGGCAGGTCCGGAATCGGCCAACAACGCGGCCGCCCAGACCTCCTTCATCCCGCTGCTGACCCTGGGCATCCCGGGCAACGCCGTGATGGCGCTGATGGTGGGTGCCATGACCATCCACAACATCCAGCCCGGCCCGCAGGTGATGACCAGCCACCCGGAACTGTTCTGGGGCCTGATCGCCTCGATGTGGATCGGCAACCTGATGCTGGTGATCCTGAACCTGCCGCTGATCGGCCTGTGGGTGAAACTGCTCAAGGTGCCCTATCGTGTGCTGTTCCCGGCGATTCTGGTGTTCTGCACGATCGGGGTGTACTCGTTGAACTACAACACCTTCGACATCATGACCACCGCGGCCTTCGGCGTGATCGGCTATGTCTGGTCCAAGCTGAAGTGCGAAGGCGCACCGCTGCTGCTGGGCCTGGTGCTGGGTCCCATGATGGAAGAAAACTTCCGCCGTGCCCTGCTGCTGTCGCGTGGTGATTTCACCACCTTCATCACTCGTCCGCTGTCGGCCAGCCTGTTGGCCGCGGCACTGGCGCTGATCGTGATCGTGGCGCTGCCCTCGATCCGCAAGAAGCGCGAAGAAACCTTCGTCGAAGAAGGCTGATGCCAGGTCGGACCCGGGACGAATCCCGCGGTCCGCTCCACGCACTCCCTCGAAGGGCACCGCAAGGTGCCCTTTTTTCTGCCCTTTTTCCTGCTCTATTCTTTTGCCCGTCGATTGCACCGTGGGCCCTGCCGGCGCTCCAAGGTGCGCGGTCAGACATAGACCAGATCGGCACTAGGTCGACGCCAGATCGGCCCCTGCTACACAATTGGTGCAGCGCACACAATCGCTTACGCTACAGTACGGGTTTACCCCGTACCCGTCCCGTCTCTGCCCCGAGCCCCCAATGACCTTCGACTGGCACAATCCTTATCGCACTACCCGCGCTCCCGTTTTTGCCCGCAACGTCGTCGCCACCTCGCAGCCCCTGGCTGCCCAGGCCGGGCTGCGTATTCTGGAACGCGGTGGCAATGCGGTGGATGCCGCCATCGCCGCGGCCGCCGTGCTGACGCTCGTCGAGCCGGTCAGCAATGGCCTGGGTTCGGATTGCTTCGCCATCATCTGGGACGGCGCCCGCCTGCATGGCATGAATGCCAGCGGCCGCGCACCGTCCGCATGGTGCGTGGACTACTTCAAGCGCAAGCACAACGGCGCCATTCCCATGCGCGGCTGGGACAGCGTGACGGTGCCCGGTTGCGTGGCCGGCTGGGCGGCCTTGCACGAGAAAATGGGCACGCTGGCCTTCGCCGACGTGCTGGCGCCCGCCATCGAATATGCCGAGCGCGGCTGTGCGGTGTCGCCCGTCGTGCAGCAGAAATGGGCCGCGCAGGCCGACGTGCTGCAGCCGCTGCCCGGCTTCGCCGAACACTTCCTGCCGCGCGGCCGGCCACCCGCCGTCGGCGAACATTTCGTGCTCAAGGGCGCGGCCGATACGCTCAAGCGTATCGCCGCCAGCAGCGGCCGCGATTTCTATGAAGGCGAGACGGCGCACAAGCTGGTCGCGCATGCGCAGGCGCACGACGCGGCAATGACCCTGGCCGACCTGCGCGAATACAAGCCCGAATGGGTCACGCCGCTGGCGCAGGCCTACCGCGGCTACACCCTGCATCAAATCCCGCCCAACGGCCAGGGCATCGCGGCCTTGATCGCCTTGGGCATCCTGCAGCACTTCGACGTGGCGGCGCGGCCGGTCGATCATCCCGATACCCAGCATCTGCTGATCGAGGCCATGAAGCTGGCCTTCGCCGACGTCTATGCGCACGTGGGCGACGCGGCGCACATGGCCGTGACGGCAGACACGTTGCTGGATCCCGCCTACCTGGCCGAACGCGCCCGCCTGATCGACATGGGCCGGGCGCAGGACTTCGGCAGCGGCCACGCGCCACGCGGCGGCACGGTGTACCTGACCGCCGCCGACCGCAACGGCATGATGATCAGCTTCATCCAGTCCAATTACATGGGCTTCGGTTCGGGCGTGGTGGTGCCGGGCACGGGCGTGAGCCTGCAGAACCGCGGCCACGGTTTCAGCATGCAGCCCGACCATCCCAATGTGGTGGCGGGTGGCAAGCGGCCTTTCCACACCATCATTCCAGGCTTCCTGATGCGCGACGGCGCGCCTGTCATGAGCTTCGGCGTGATGGGCGGAAATATGCAGCCGCAAGGGCATCTGCAGACGCTGGTGCGCATGCTGGACTATGGCCAGCAGCCGCAGGCCGCCTGCGATGCGCCGCGCTGGAAGTGGAACCACGGCCGCTCTGTGGACGTCGAACCCGCCATGCCGCATTCGGTCCAGGAAACGCTGCGCGCGCGCGGTCATGTGCTGGAAGGCCTGGATGATCCGTATATGGATTTCGGCTCCGGCCAATTCATCTGGCGTCTGGGCGACCCGGCGGTCGACGGCTATGTGGCCGCCAGCGACAGCCGCCGCGATGGGCTGGCCGCGGGATTCTGATTCGGCGACGCCCCGCGGGCGGATCACGGCGCTTGCCGTCGGCGCGGCATCGCCGTAACGTACTGCTCCTGAGAAATACGACTTCCTGCGTCGCGGCGGACCCGGCACCGTGGTCCGGCCTTACCGCGACAGCGGCGGACCATGCATCCGGTCCGCCGCGGCAATTCATGGCTACCCAGCCTTCAATCGGAGATTCTGCATGGCATCCATCGGTACCAAGACGTACGACACCGTCGCGCCCAAGAAGGTGGCTTTCCTCGGCCTGGGCGTCATGGGCTTTCCCATGGCGGGGCACCTGGCGCGCGCCGGCCACACGGTGACGGTCTATAACCGCACGGCGGCCAAGGCGCAGGAATGGGTCAAGGAATTCGGCGGCAAGGCTGCCGCCACCCCGCGTGAAGCGGCGGCAGGCGCTGATATCGTGTTCGCTTGCGTCGGCAACGACGACGACCTGCGCAGCGTCGTGCTGGGCGATGACGGCGCTTTCGCCGGCATGGAGAAAAACGCGGTCTTCGTCGACCACACCACGGCTTCGGCCGATGTCGCGCGTGAGCTGTATGGCGCGGCGCGCAAGCTGGGCCTGCAGTTCGTCGACGGCCCGGTGTCGGGCGGCCAGGCCGGTGCGGTCAATGGCGTGCTGACGGTGATGTGCGGCGGCGAGAAGGCGGTCTTCGACAGCATCCAGCCCGTGGCGCAAGCTTTCGGCCGCGCCGTCACGCTGGTGGGCGAGCCGGGTGCGGGCCAATTGGCCAAGATGGTCAACCAGATCTGCATCGCCGGACTGGTGCAGGGCTTGTCGGAAGGCGTGGCCTTCGGTCAGGCGGCCGGCCTGGACATGAAGCTGGTGCTGGAGGTGATCAGCAAAGGCGCCGCGCAAAGCTGGCAGATGGAGAATCGCGGCGGCACGATGGTCGATGACAAGTTCGACTTCGGCTTCGCCGTGGATTGGATGCGCAAGGATCTGGGGCTGGTGCTGGCCGAAGCCCGCCACAACGGCGCGCGCGTGCCGGTGACGGCGCTGGTCGACCAGTTCTACGCCGACGTGCAGAAGATGGGCGGCGGACGCTGGGATACGTCGAGCTTGGTCAAGCGCCTGCGCGATTGACCGGCCTGGTCGACCGGGGCGGCCTGGGCGCCACCGAGTGCCGGTAGAGGTACAAGGGGCGCGGCATAAGCCGCGCCCCTGTTGTTTGCTGTCCCGCGGGCCGTCACGGGCGCGCCGCGACGCCGCAAACGCGGGCGCATCCCTGCGCCCCGGTGCGATCGACGTCGTTCAGGACGGACGCTGCGTGCGTGACCGCCTCAATAGCCGCGATCGCGGGCGACTACGCCGGTCATGGGTTCGCCGCGGGCCATCTGGCGGATCTTGCCGGCGATCTGCGCGATGGTTTCCTCGCGCAGGGTGCTGGCGGCGATGTGCGGGGTGACGTGCGCGCGCGGATGTTGCCACAGGCCGCTCGCGGCCGGCAGCGGCTCGGTGCGGAACACGTCCAGCGAGGCGCTGTCCAGGCGGCCCTCTTCCAACAAGGCCAGGATGTCGTCCTCATTCTGGTGCTCGCCACGGCCCACGTTGATCAGATGCGCGTGAGGCAGCAACTGGCTCAGGGTGGCGCGGTTGAGTATGCCTTCGGTTTCGGGCGTCAGCGGCAGCACGTTGACCAAAACACGCGTACGCGCGAGGAAAGCCGGCAACTGGTCCGCGCCCGCGTAGGTCTGCACGCCGGCGATGCTGCGCGCCGTGCGCGACCAGCCGGCCACGGGATATTCGAAAGCCGCCAGCGCTTCGGCCACGCGCGCGCCGACCACGCCCAGGCCCAGCACGCCCACCGGCCATTGCTCACGGCGCAGGCCTTCGCGCGGATTCCAGCGTCCTGCCGCCTGGTCCGCCTCGTAGCGCGCGAACAGGCGCGACTCACGCCACAGCGCGTACAGCACGTATTCGGCCATCTGCACGGACATGCCGGCGTCTTCCAGGCGCACGATTTGCACATGCGCGGGAATCTCACGCATCTTCAGCAACGCGTCCACGCCGGCGCCAAGATTGAACACCGCCTTCAGATTGGTTTCATGCGCGAACAGCTCCGCCGGCGGCTTCCAGACCAAGGCCACGTCGGCATTGGATGGCGGACCCGCGGGGTCCCACACCGATATCTTGAAGTCGGGCATCTCGGCTTGCAGGCCGGGCAGCCATTCGTCGGGATTGCGGTGGGGAAGCGCGAAGAGTACGTGCATGAGGAATCCGGTTTGAGGTTTGAAAAGCGGACACTGCGAAGTTCAAAACCATAGCACGGCGCCTGCACGCGCGCGGATGCTCAATCCGCCAATTCCGGCGTGCGCTGACTGGAAATGGAACGCGTCGCCATGGCCTCGGTGTGCTTGAGGTGCGCCACGGTAAGGCGGCGCGCCTCTTCCGCGTCCTGCGCCCGGATCGCCTCATACAAGTACCGGTGCTGGTGGATCGACTCCTTGCGCTCCTCCCATTCCGCGACGAAGAAGTAGCGGCACAGCCGCAGCTCCAGTTCCTGGATAACGGAAAACGCCAGTGCGTTATCCGCGGCTTGCGCGATGACGGTATGGAATTGCGAGTTCACGCGTGAGCTGCAGACGAAGTCATCACGCTCGACCGCGCGCTCCCCTTCCTCGACCAGCGCCATCAATTGTTGAAGATGTGTGTTGCGGCGCCGGTGTGCAGCCATGGCCGTGATCTCCGGCTCCACGATGAGCCTGAGTTCGAACAACTCATGCAATTCGGCCATGGACAGGCGGCGCACGTAGGTGCCGCGCCGCGGCGCCGACTCCACCCAGCCCTTGGCTTCGAGCGCCTTCAGTGCTTCACGCACCGGAATCTTGCTGACGCCGAACTGCTCGGCCAGTTCATCGATAAGCAGACGTTCCCCCGCCCGCAATTGCCCCGTCACGATCTGCTCGAACAGCGTTTCATAGACGCTCGCTGGACGCGGAGAACGGCTTTCCGCGCCGGAGGATGAAGACCGCAGGTGTTCTGCGATGAGTGCCATGCTGTTTCCCAGGTTGCTGGCACGGGGCTGCCAGATTTCGCTTGACATGCTATCACGAGCATATATTATCTAGCCACTACGTATACTTTACGTGCTGAACGTATACTTCAAGGGGAACACATGTCGAACCATCGCAAGACCAGGAAACCTGGCGGGCTGGCCCGCTTCCTCCGCTCCGCCTGTACGGCCGCCATGCTGGCGTGCGCACTGGGCAGCGCGCACGCCGCGTATCCCGATCATCCGGTCACTATCGTCGTGCCGTTCGCCGCGGGTGGCGGTTCCGACATCGTGGCGCGACTGGTGGCCCAGCAATTGAACGATGAATACCACCAGGCATTCATCGTGGAGAACAAACCGGGCGGCAGCACGCAGATCGCCACGCGCTTCGTCATCAATGCGCCCGCCGACGGCCATACGCTGTTGCTGGCGACGACCTCGGTGGTCAACAACGCCTATCTGTACAAGAACCTGAACTACGACGCGGCAAAATCCTTGCGTCCCGTCATCGGGCTGGTGGACGTGCCCGCCTTCCTTTTCGTCGGCCCCGGCATGCCGGTCAAGGACGTCAAGGAATTCCTTGTGCAGGCACGCGCACAGTCCGCCAGCAACAAGCTGTCCTTCGGTTCAGCCGGCACGGCCAGTACCTTGCACCTGGCCGGCGAGTGGTTCAACCAGGTCGCGGGGCTCAAGGGCGTGCACATTCCGTACAAGGGCAGCGGCCCTGAAATCGTCGCGCTGGCGGGCGGCGAGGTCGACTATTCATTCGAGAACCTGGCCCCGGCCCAACCGCAGATGGCCAGCCAGCGTGTGCGCATTCTGGCCATCGCGGGACCGAGCCGCTTCCCCCTGCTGCCCGACGTGCCGACCTTGAAGGACGCCGGCCTGCCTGACACGGACATGGCCAGCTTCTTCGTGCTGCTGGCACCCGCCAAGACACCCGACAGCGTCGTCAGCCAGTTGAACGCATCCATCAATCGCATCCTGGCCAAACCGGAAATCCAGAAGCGCCTGCTGGACCTGGGTCTGGTGCCCACCGGCGGCACCCCGCGGGAACTGGGCGAGCGCATGGCAGCCGACAGCGAGAAATGGCTGGCCATCATCAAGGCCGGCAACGTCACCGTGGACCAGTAGAGCGATCCACGCCGCCATCACCATCGAGGAAACCTTCATGAGCCCAATCCCGGCAACGGGTATCGTCGGCGCCGCCTGCGTGCCGCACGCGCCTCAGTTCATGTCACGGCCGGATACGGAAGACCTGGACCAGGTCGAACGCGTCCGCGTTGCCATGGCGCAAGCGGGCGAACGCCTGCGCGCACTGCGGCCCGACTGCATCATCGTCCTTGCGAACGACCACGGCGATCACTTCGTGACCCACTCGGTGCCGGCGTTCTGCGTCCATGCGGCGGCAAGCGCCGACGGCATGCACAAGCATCGCGGGGACTGGGCGCTGGACCCATCGATGGGCTACGGCCTGGTGAGGGCCATGGAAGACGAATGCTTCGACCTGGCCTACACCCTGTCGGCGAAGTTGCCCACGGCATTCACCATTCCCTACGATTTCATGGGCTTCGGCCGTGAGGTGCCCATGACGCCGATTTTCGTCAACGCGTATGTGCCGCCGCAGCCTTCCCCGCTGCGTTGCCATGCCTTCGGCCAGGCCTTGGCGCGCGCCGTGGCGCGCATGGGGCGCCGCGCCCTGCTGATCGCCAGCGGCGGGCTGTCGCATTACCCCGGCACGGTGCACTACCCGCATCCGGATGTAGCGACCGATCGCCACCTGTACGAGCAGATGCGCGCGGGCAATATGACGGGCTTGCTGGCTTTGGACGCACAGGCACTGGACCGTACCGGCAACCTGGAATTGCGCGCGCCCCTCATCGCCGCCGGCGCCATGGGCAACCGCAAGCCCTTCCTGGCGACGTTCGAACCGTCCTGGCACCACACCTATAGCGTGCTGGCGTGGGACCTGACCGAACCGGTGGCGGCCACGCCCCTGATCTATCCCGCCTTGCCGCCGCAACGCGTGCCGCTGGTGCAGGCGCTGTACAGCCTGCGCAGCGATGCCGCCAGCGCACAGCGCTACCTGGCCGACCCACAGGCCTGGTGCGATGGCTACGCCCTGACCACGGAGGAACGCCAGGCCTTGCTGGAGATGGACCCCGAGCGCCTGCGCGACGAATTTTCCATCCACGCGCTACTGACTTCCGGCGCCGCTACACAACTGCGCATACAGCGCGAACGCTCCTGATTACTCAACCAAAAGGAAAACACGATGTCGATCGAAACCTTCAACTCTCTCAAGGGCACGACCCCGGAAGAACGGCTGGCCGAGCTGGGTGTGGAATTGCCGCAGCGCCGCCAGCCGGTGGGTAATTACGCCGGCGCGGTGACCACCGGCAACCTGGTCTTCGTCGCCGGCCACGGCACCTTCAAGGGATCGGAGCAAACGCACAAAGGCAAGCTCGGGGCCGAAGTCTCCGTCGAGGAAGGCCAGGTGGGCGCCCGCAATGCGGCCATCAGCGCGCTGACCTCGCTGAAGGCCGAGATCGGCGAACTGTCACGTGTGAAACGCGTGGTGCGCCTGTTCGGCATGGTGGCGTCCACGCCCGATTTCTTCCGCCAACCCGAAGTCATCGATGGCGCCTCGGACGTGTTGACCGCGGTGTTCGGCGCGGCCGGCGTGCACGCGCGCTGCGCGGTCGGCTTCGCCGCCCTGCCCTTCAACATGCCCATCGAACTCGAGATGGTCGTCGAGATCGAATAGGACGGCATGATGCTTATCGCAGGATCTTCCGGCCGCGCCTCGCGCGCCCTCTTCCCGGACTTGCTGCGATGAGCATGCCGCTCCGCCCCCGGGCCAGCCAATACGGCCAACATTTCGGCGTGGCCACGGGCCATCATCTGGCCACCCGCGCCGCCGCCGCGCAACTCGAGCGCGGCGGCAGTCTAACCGACGCGATGATCGCGGCGTCGGCCGTTCTTACGGTGGTATTGCCCCACGCCACTGCGTTGGGCGGGTGCGCCATGATGCTGACCCATGATGCCGCCAGCGGCCGCGTACGCGCCCTGAATGGATCGGGCATTGCACCCGCCCAAGCCGGACCGGCGCGATTCGGCGCTGCCATCGACCCACGCGGGCCACGCAGTTGGGTGGTGCCGGGACTCGTGCGTTTTTGGGCGCAGGCGCATCGCGTGCAGGGCCGCCTGCCGTGGCGGTCTCTGTTTGAACCGGCGATCGCCTTGGCTGATAGCGGCGCACCGTTCTCCAGCGAACTGGCCCGCAATCTGCAGATGGCCACCGCACAGGTGCGATGCCAGCCCGGCTTCAGCGAGGCTTTCCTGGCGGATGGCGAGGACCGCGCGGCCGGATCGATATGGCGCCAGCCGGCCCTGGCGGAAACCTTGGGCCTGATCGCCCGCTACGGCGAGGACGGCTTCTACGAGGGGCCCGTGGCGGAGAAATTGTTGCGCTTCTCCGCGGCATCCGGTGGCCTTCTGCAAGCGGACGACCTGCGCCGCGTGCAAGCCGATTGGTGCGAGCCGGTGTACCAGGATTACGGTGCTTTCGGCGCTGCCGTCATGCCGCCCAATTCCGTTGGCGTACTGATGCTGGCGCAGCTCCATCGCCTGCGGGCCGGCTTTGGTGAGCAGCGTGACGCCAGGCTGGCAGCGCAGATCGCCCAGGCGCGCGCCTGTCTGCCAACCTTGCACGACCGCGTCGCCGACACCTCCGCGCAGTGGCCGTGGTCGTGGCGCGATGAAGACGCGTCCCACACATTGGCGGCGGCCGGCCGCGGCGATCCCGGTGACACGGCCGGCATCGTGCTGGCCGATGGCAAGGGCAATGGACTGGTCATGCTGCAAAGTGTGTTCCAGCCCTTTGGCAGCGGCTGCATCGATCCGTCGTCGGGCGTGCTGATGAACAACCGGCTAAGCGAGTTCAGCCTGGATCCGTCACGGCACAATTGTCTGGCGCCGGGCAAGCGTCCCGTCCATACGCTGAACCCGTACATCGCCTTCCAGGACGGCAGGCCCACCCTGTTCGCCGTATCGCCTGGCGGCGTCAGCCAGACCACCACGGGCGTGCAGTTGATATCCAACGTCTTGATCGACCGCATGCGCCTGCCCGCGGCCATCGACATGGCACGCTGGAGTTTGTCCCGTGACGGCCAGGTCATGTGCGAACCCGGATTTGCAACAGCGGCGATCGAGTGCCTGCGCGCGGCCGGCGTCGATGTCGCCACGGATTCCCTGCATCCCTTCTATTTCGGCTCGATCAAGGCCGTGCGCGTGTGTACGCCCGGCATCCTGGAAGCCGCGGCCGACCTGCGCCGCGAGGCCACCGCGGCCGCGTGGTGATGGGACGCCAGACCAGGCGCCCGGCGATGTGACCGCGCGGTGTCGCGCATGACGCTTGACGCTACGCTCCAACAAAGTATACTTAATCTAAATTACGTATACTTTATAGATCAGGAGTAGACACATGGACCGTTTGCGATTCGGCATCTGCGGCTTGGGCTTCGCCGGCGCCGTACTGATGGCTCCGGCGATGAAGCGCCATCCAAAGGCAGAGATCGTTGCCGCATGCGATCCCAACGCGGATACACGCACGGCATTCGGACATGACTACGGGATTCCCACCTATGAGAGCCTTGCCGCCATGCTCGACGGCACCGACCTGGACGCGGTGTATGTGGCATCGCCCCATCAATTCCATTGCGATCATGTGCTTGCGGCCGCCGCACGCGGCAAGCACGTGATCGTGGAAAAGCCTTTGACCCTGAATGACGGCGATGCCAGGAAAATGATGGCCGCCGCCGCGCAACACCGCATCCAGCTGGTAGTCGGCACCTCGCGCAGCCATGATCCCGTCGTCAAGACCATGCGGACCTTGATTCAGCGTGGCGAAGTCGGCCGGCTGGCAATGATCAACGCGTGGAATTACACCGATTACCTTTATCGGCCCCGCCGGCCCGAGGAACTGGATACGTCCAAGGGCGGCGGCATTCTTTTCAGCCAGTTGCCGCATCAGTTCGACGTCATCAAGACCATTGCCGATGCAACCGTCGTCGCGGTGCGCGCGTCCGCGGGGCAACTGGATCCGTCGCGACCTACGGAAGGCCACTGCGCTGCCTTCGTCACACTGTCCAACGGTGTGTTCGCGACGCTGGTCTATAGCGGCTACGACCATTTCGACAGCGACGAGTTGCAATTCTGGATCGCGGAAAACGGCCGCGCGAAACAACCGGGCCACGGCAACGCCCGCAAGCTCCTGGCCGGCATACCGCCAGCCGAAGAGGCTGCGTTCAAGACCCGGCGGCTGGGTTACGGCGGCCCCGTCGCCCGCGCCTATGCCGCCCCCCAGGACGATCGCCAGCAGCCGCATTTCGGCATTTTCGTCGCCACCTGCGAACGCGGCGACCTGCGGCCTTGCCCGGACGGCGTCATGGTCTATGGGGACGAGGGGCCGCGCATGGTCGCGGCGCACGTAGGCCGCGGTGCGTATGGCCAGGGCGACACGATCGACGAACTCTATGACGCGGTGACGGGAATCGCCCCGGTACTGCGCGACGCCGCTTTCGGACGCAATACGGTGCTGGCCTCCCTGGCCATCCTCGAATCATCGAAGACCGGACGCGAGGTCGCCGTTCCTGCCTGACGCGGCCGCCTTCGCCCCACGTACGCCCCTATCCGCAATTCCTTGCCCATACAGAGGAAAAACCATGACGACTCGTGAAGACCCCTATCGCATCCTGACCGCCGTCGGTCCCGGAACACCGATGGGCAACCTGTTCCGCCGTTTCTGGCTGCCGGCCCTGACCAGCGAAGAGTTGCCCGCGCCGGATTGCACGCCGGTGCGCCTGCGCATTCTCTGTGAGGACCTCATCGCCTTTCGCGACAGCAAAGGCCGGATCGGCATCGTCGATGCCTATTGCCCGCACCGGCGCGCGCCGCTGTTCTTCGGACGTAATGAAGACTGCGGCCTGCGTTGCGTCTATCACGGGTGGAAGTTCGACGTGAACGGCGAATGCGTCGACATCCCCAACATCGTTCCACCGGATAATTTCATCGCGCTGAAGCAGAAGGCCAGCATCAAGAGTTATCCGGCCGCGGAGAGCGGCGGGATGATCTGGGTTTACATGGGTCCGCCGGAGCTGAAGCCTGCCTTGCCCGGCATGGAATGGGTGAGCCTGCCCAACGAGCAGGTCAAGTGCTCGCGCTGGCTGCATCAGAGCAATTGGCTGCAAGCCGCGGAAGGCGAGATCGACACGTCTCACATCAGCTTCCTGCACAGCCGGGTCAACGTCACGAAAAGCTCTCCCGATTGGCAGCGCCTTGCACAAGACGGTGCGCCTCAGATCACCCTGCGGGAAACCGACTACGGTTTCGTGTACGGATCACGGCGCGAGTTCGAGGGGCAGTATTTCTGGCGCGTCACGCAATGGATGCTGCCGATGTGGAGCGCCGTGCCGCGCTCCATCAACGACCCTGTCCTGGCAGGCCGCGCGTGGGTGCCGATCGACGACTATACGACCACCGGCTTCGGATACATCTACACGCCCGACCGGCCCCTGTCGGCCCAAGAGCTGCAGGAAGTCGCCGACGGCGAACGCTTTCCGCCGCGCAATCACAAGGGCACGTTCCGCCTGCCCCATGGCTACGTGATCGACACCTTCCTGCCCGACGCCAACATTGGCAACGATTTCCTGATCGATCGCGATCTGCAGCGCACCACCACGTTCACGGGCATCCTGGGCGTCAACGAGCAGGATCGCGCCCTGCAGGAATCGATGCCCAGCATTCCCGGCCACGTCGGCATCGTCGACCGTTCCGAGGAACGCCTGGTCAAATCGGACCTGCCCATCATGACCGCGCGGCGCATGCTCACGCGTCTGGTCAAGGACCTTGCCCAGGGCATCGAACCCAAGGCAGTGGCCAGCGCCGATACGTATGCAGTGCGCGGCATCGCGAAACTATCGCCTATTGCCGACTTCGATGACTTCATGGCGGCCCATGCGAACGATATGAAGTCCTTGGAGCCTTCGCTGGGCTGAGGCAATCATCATGCACTATTCCCTGACAACCGGGCCTGGGCTGGATGCAACCGCCGACGTGGCCTTGGATGTGGTCCCGGACGTGGCTCCGGACCTGGCCGCGAACAAGGCTCCAGACATGGCAAGTGGCACACCAGCCGGGGCGGCAGCGCAGCCGGGCAGCGCCTCCGTCACGCTTGAAGGCCGCATCCATTCGATCTCCCTGGCGGCGGAAGGCATTTTCCTGCTCGATATCCGCCCAGTGGACGACCAGCCTTTTCCGGCCGCGACGCCGGGCGCGCATATCGACCTACACCTGCCCAACGGCATGGTCCGAAGTTATTCGACGGTCAATTCGCCGGAAGACACCGGACGCTATCTCATCGCCGTGAAGAACGAGGCAGCCGGCCGCGGCGGGTCGCGCTTAATCCATGCCGAGCTGCGCGTGGGGCAGGTGTTGCCCATCGGGGGACCTCGCAATAATTTCACGCTGAGGGAAGACGCGGCCCACTCGGTGCTGATCGCGGGCGGCATCGGCATCACGCCGATCTACAGCATGGTGCAGCGGCTTCAGCGACAGGGACGCTCCTGGGAACTGCACTACGCCGCCGCCGACCCCAGGCATGCCGCCTTCGCCGCGCAATTGCGTACGCTGCAGCCCAGGGTGCGCTTCTATTTCAATTCAGAGCAGGCCCGCGGTCAGACTGCGGGTCATCAGACGGAAGATGGTCAACAGGGCGATTGCCTGCTACCTGGGTGCCAGCCGCTGGATCGCCAGCCGCTGGATCTGCACAAGCTCATCGCCGACAGCCGCGCCGACGCCGACTTCTACTGCTGCGGTCCGCAAGGCATGCTCGCGGCCTTCGCGACAGCAACAGCGGCGATCGATCCCGCACGGGTGCATGCGGAATACTTCAGCGCCGTGGACGCGCCCGCGGCCGAAGGCGGCTTCGAAGTGGTGTTGCAGCAGTCAGGCAAGCGCTGCCATGTCCAACGCGGTGAAACGATTCTCGACGCGGTGCTCAAGCTGGGCGTGGACGTGCCTTATTCCTGCATGGAAGGGGTATGCGGCAGTTGCGAGGCCAGGGTCCTGGAAGGCACGCCCGATCACCGCGACCTGATTCTCAGCAAGGCAGAACGGCAGATGAATGACCGGATGATGATCTGCTGCTCCGGCTCGCACACGGCCAGGCTGATACTCGACTTGTAAAGCGCGGCGCGCACCAAGAAGAACAAAGGCCTGCGCATGACGCAGGCCTTTGTAATTTCCGGCACTGTGGAGCTGGCTGTGCCAGTCTGCCGGTGCCGCCCCCTGCGAAACCGCGCTCCGCGCGGCAAGGGGGGTGACTTCTTACTTCTTACGCGGTCTTAGGCAGCAAGTCCTTCTTGCCCTTGCCTTTACGCAGGCGAGCCCAGATCTGCACGATGATCAGCAGGGCACTGGCCGCGACGAACCAGGCGCTGATCGGACGTTGGACGAAGATCATCATGTCGCCACGCGACAGCAGCAAGGCGCGACGGAAGTTTTCTTCGACCATGGGTCCTAGCACAAAGCCCAGCAGGATAGGCGCGACCGAGAAATCCAGTGCCATCAGCAGGGCGCCGATGATACCGAAGGCCAGCACTTCCCAGATCTGGAACAGGCTGTTCTGCGTCGAGAACACACCCACCGCGATAAAGAACAGCGCGGACGGGAACAGGTACTTGTACGGCACTTTGAGCAGCTTGACCCACACACCGATCAGCGGCACGTTCAAGACGATCAGCAGGACGTTACCCACCCAGAAGCTGGCGATCAGGCCCCAGAAGATGTCCGGATGCTCGGTGATCAGCTGCGGGCCGGGCTGGATGCCCTGGATCAGCAGCGCGCCCAGGATCAGCGCCATCACGGCGTCGCCGGGAATACCCAGGCTCATCGTCGGGATGAAGTCGACCTGCGTCTTCGAGTGCGACGACGCTTCGGGAGCCGCCACGCCAGCCAGCATGCCGGTACCGAAACGCTCAGGCGTCTTCGAGACCTTGCGCTCCAGCGCATAGGCGATGAAGGTGGTGATGGTCGGGCCGGTACCGGGCATGGCACCGAACAGCGTGCCCACCAGCGTACCGCGCACCATCGGCAGGAAGGCTTCCTTCATTTCAGCCATGGACGGCCGCATGTCGCGCAGCTTCAGCTTGGTCGACGTGGTGATCGCGGACATCTTGTTGACGCTGACCAGGAAGTCGGCGGCGCCGAACAGACCCATCGAGATCGCCACCAGTTCCAGGCCGTCGGACAGATCCAGCAAGCCGAAGGAGAAGCGGATGGTGCCGGTGTTGACGTCGGTACCGACCACGCCGCACAGCAGGCCGAACAAGGTCATCGCCACGCCTTTCAGGGGCGAACCGCGCGACATCGTGGCGCCAGCCAGCAGACCCAGCAGCATGATGGAGAAGATTTCCGTCGGGCCGAACTTGAAGGCGATTTCCACCAGCAGCGGCGACGCGAAAATCATCACGATGATGCCGACCGAAGCGGCAAAGAACGACGAGATCATCGTGATGCCCAATGCCGTGCCGCCCTTGCCGGCCTTGGTCATCGGGTACCCGTCCAGACACGTCACCGCATGCGGCGGGTGCGAGGGCAGGTTCAGCAGAATCGCGCCGATGGCGCCACCATACTGCGAGCCGTAGAAGATACCGGCCAGCATCAGGATGGCGGGCACCGGATGCATCACGTACGTGAGCGGCAGCAGGATGGAGATGGCCGACAGCGCGCCCATGCCGGGCAGCACGCCGATGAGGTTACCCACCAGCACGCCGAAGAACGACCACATCAGGTTATGGGGTTCGAACGCGACGCCAAAACCGTACCAAAGATCAACTAGTGCTTGATGCATGGCGATCAACCCCAACGAAACAGCGGGAGCTGCAGTTGCAGAGCCCACCAGAACACGACGATGGCGACGACTACCATGGCCACAGACAGCAGAACCGCTTGCAAGACCGTGTTCTTACGGTCACCAAGCGCCGAAATGAAAGTGATGGCAAACGTTGCCGGCAGCAGGCCGCCGTATTCGCCGATGACGATGAACGCCACGATACTGAGCAAGATGCAAACGCCGCCACGGACGTCGGGCATGCCGTGGGCGTGGCCGCCCGGCACGGGTTCCGCCGGCTTGTCCGAGCGTGCGCCAATCGCGATCAGAATGCCGGTAAGAACCAGCAGGCCGCCGATGGCCGCCGGGAAGAATCCCGGTCCCATATGGCTCAGCGTGCCGATGTTGTAGCTGATGGCGCCATAGATCGCCCCCAGGCCTGTAAGGACCATCAGGGCACCCCCGTAATAGTCCTTGTTAATTGTTCTTTTGGATGTTTCCACCGCAATCCTCCGAAAACCAGGGCTGAAAAAAGCCCGTGGGCAATGCTCGGTTGAGCACGACCCTCTCACAACCCATGTGAGCCTGGAACGCAGAATAAGGAGAGAAGCTGCTAATCCGCTTTCTTTATGCTGTCTAGACCCTGAATCACAGGGTTATCCCTTAAGAGGGGAATCCATAATATGGCGCAAAGACCCACGCCGCCTTGGGCATTGGGCTCGCCATCTTCCAGCAGGATGTCGCCGTTGTTGCGGCGAGCGTAGGCCCGCGCGATGGCCAGGCCCAGGCCCGAACCACTGGAGGCGCCCTGCACGCCATCGGCCCCGGCGCGATCGAATCGCTCGAAGGCACGGAAGCGTGACGCGGGTTCAAGGCCGGGGCCATTGTCGGCCACGCGGACCTCCACCCGGTCGTGTGCAAGGACAACGGAAACCGTGATCTGCGCACCAGGCGGTGCGTAGTTGACAGCGTTGTGGACCAGATTGGACAGGGCTTCATGCAGTTCGACCTCGCTGCCCGCCACGGGTGCGGCGGCTGTCAGACAGCTTTCGTCACTAACTGCACTGTTTGGGTTCCCTTCGTTATTTTCTTGCACGCCATCCCACCCGAGGTCTTGTTGCTTCTCGTGAGCCAGTGGCAGGTATTGCAAGACAACGTCACGCGCAAGGTCGTTGATGTCCAGGACCTTGCGTGGCGTCACCTCACCCTGGCTGGCGTGCGCCAGCTGCAGCAACTGCTCGGTCAGGCGCCGGCTGCGCCCCAATTGGGCGATGATGCCGCGCAGGCCTTCCCGCATGCCGTCGGGATCGCGTTCACGCAAGGCGTATTGGGCCTGCGTCAGCATGATGGCCAGCGGCGTGCGCAACTGATGTGAAGCGTCGTCCAGGAATTGCGTCTGCTCCGCCAGCATGCGCCGGTGGCGTTCGATGTGGTGATTGACGGCCTCCACCAGCGGCGCGACTTCGGAAGGCACGCCGCTGGCGTCCAACGGCGTCTGGTCATCGGGCGAGCGGGCGCGGATGTCGGCGCGCAGGCGATGCAGCGGCCGCAGCGCCCAGGCCACGCCCCACCACACCATCAGGATCACCAATGCCAGCATGCGGGCATCGCGCAGGAATTCCTGGCGTTGCGCGGCGCGCTCGGCCTCGATCCGCTTGCTGGTGCTTTCGCCGACCAGGACCAGCACCTGGCGATGCACGCCGTGGTAATAGAGATCACGCAGGATGGCCACCAGGCGCACGGGATCGTCGCGATACATGCCGTCGTAGAACACAGGCGCCCCATTGCTGCGTGGCCAGGCCGGTGGCCGCGGCAGGTCCGGCATGCCTAGCAGCGTACGGCCGGCCGAGGCAGGCACCGCCTCGCCGTCCGGTACCGGCGGGTCGATTTCCTCGATGCGGTAATACTTGCGCAGGCCGGCGCGGGATTCCAGCATGACCTGGGCGTATAGGGGCGTCGCCACCTGCAGGGCGCCCTCGGCCGTGAATTCGATGCTGCTTTCCAAAACGCGCGCCGGCTCCAGCAAGGCGCTGTCATAGGCGTCGTTGGTGATCTCGGAAAGCGTCTGGTAGTCGTTCCAGCTGTCGATGACCAGCAGGGCCACCACGCCCGGCAGCAGGAGCATGAACAGCAGCGTGCGTATACCCAGGCGCGGACGCAGCAGCCGCAGACGGGCCGCGCGGGCGCTAGGCGGACGGGCCATGGCGGCGCCGCAGCGGATGCGGCGGCGGCGAATGTGGCGACAACAACGGCGCCAGCCCCCCGAAAACGATCATGGAAGGCGTGTTCCTCAGGCCTCGGCCGATTCGCTGGTGCTGGCCACGCTTTCCAGCATATAGCCCAGCCCCCGTACCGTGACGATGCGGATGTCGCTGCCGGCCAGCTTCTTGCGCAAGCGGTGCAGCACCACTTCGATAGCGTCCGGATTGGCTTCGCTGTCGTGGTTGAACACCTTGCCGAACAACTGCGACTTGTCCACCGGATAACCGCTGCGGGTCAGCAGCGCGGCCAGGGCGGCATGTTCGCGCGGGGTCAGGAACAGGAGCGAGCCGTCCAGCGTGAACGCGCGGCTTTCACTGTCGTAGGCCAGCGAGCCGCATTGCAGCCGCGGATGCTGGCGGCCACGGCTGCGCCGCACCAGGGCGGTCAGGCGTGCCTCCAGCTCTTCCAGGGCGAAAGGCTTGGTCAGGAAATCGTCGGCGCCCAGGTTCAGCCCGCGCACACGGTCCTGCAGGGCGCCCTGCGCCGTCAACACCAGAACGGGCGTACGGTCGTCGCGGTTGCGCATTTCACGCAGCACGACCAGGCCGTGCTTGTCCGGCAGGCGCAGGTCCATCACGATGGCGTCGTACTCGGTACCCGCCATGAAAGCCTCGGCAGTGCGGGCATCCGCCGCATGGTCGGGCACGAAACCACTCTGAGCCAGGGCACGCACCAGCCACGATGCCATATCTCTTTCATCTTCAACCAGCAATATGCGCATGCCCGTCGGCTCCTCCGCCCGAGTTTTCGCCGGTCCGCTGCCCGTGCACACGCTGGCGCAGGTAGCGGGTTTCATGGTGACGCCGGAACAGGATCGTCGACAGCTCGTTCAACGCATTGGTATAGACGTCGCGCTTGAACTCGATGACCGCGTCCAGCGGCACCCAGTATTGGCTCCAACGCCAAGCGTCAAATTCCGGATGCTGCGTCGCCCTCAGGCAGACATCGCTGTCGCGCCCGATAAGACGTAGCAGGAACCAGATCTGCTTCTGCCCTTTGTAATGGCCACGCCATTCGCGCCGGACGAAATGGTCCGGCACGTTGTAGCGCAGCCAATCGCGTGTACGTCCCAATATCCGGACATGCTCGGGATTCAACCCTACCTCTTCATGGAGTTCGCGGTACATGGCCTGTACGGGACTCTCTCCGTACTTGATGCCACCTTGCGGGAATTGCCACGCATGTTCCCGGATCCGCTTACCCCAAAAGACCTCGTTTTTGCTATTTACGAGAATGATGCCGACATTGGGACGGTAGCCTTCGCGGTCAAGCATGGGCCACCCCCAGCAAATTCAATACAATTACGCCTGATTATACGTACCTGCCGCCACCTGGAAACCATGCGCGCCTCCAACTATCACATCAATACCCTCAAAGAGGCCCCGGCCGAAGCCGAAGTCGTCAGCCATCAGCTCATGACGCGTGCGGGCATGATCCGCAAGCTGGCCGGCGGCATCTATACATACATGCCCCTGGGCCTGCGTGTCATCCGCAAGATCGAGAATATCGTCCGGCAGGAAATGAACGCCGCCGGCGCCATCGAACTGCTGATGCCGGTGGTGCAACCCGCCGAGCTGTGGCAGGAATCGGGCCGCTGGGTGCAGTACGGTCAGGAGCTGCTGCGGATCAAGGACCGCCACGACCGCGATTTCGTCCTGCAGCCCACTTCCGAGGAAGTGATCACTGACATCGCGCGCAACGAAATCCATAGCTGGCGCCAGCTGCCGGTGAATTTCTATCACATCCAGACCAAGTTCCGGGACGAACGCCGCCCCCGCTTCGGCCTGATGCGCGGCCGCGAATTCACCATGAAGGACGCTTATTCCTTCGACCGTGACGAAACCAGCGCGCTGGCCAGCTACGACATCATGTACGCCGCGTACATGAAGATCTTCACCCGCCTGGGCCTGGAGTTCCGCGCCGTGGCGGCGGACACCGGTTCGATCGGCGGCACGCGCAGCCATGAATTCCAGGTGATCGCCGATACCGGCGAAGACCTGATCGTCTACAACCCGGACAGCCAGTACGCGGCCAATATCGAACTGGCCGAATCCGGTCCGCTCATCGCCGAACGCGGCGCGGCCGGCCGCGCCCTGGAAGAGGTACCCACGCCGGGCGCCGCCAAGTGCGAGGACGTTGCCACCTTCCTGAAGATCCCGCTGGAAACCACGGTGAAATCCATCGTGCTGGCCACCGAGCCCAAGGAAGGCCCGGTCCAGATCTGGCTGCTGCTGCTGCGCGGCGACCACACGCTGAACGAGATCAAGGCGGCCAAGGTGGCGGGCCTGAAGGACGGCTTCCGCTTTGCCACGGAAGCTGAGATCGTCGAGCATTTCGGGTGCAAACCCGGCTATCTGGGGCCGATCAAGACTGTAAAACCCGTTCGTATCGTGGCCGACACGACGGTGGCGAAGATGCACGACATCGTCTGCGGCGCCAACCGCGAGGACTTCCACTACGTGGGGATGAACTGGGGCCGCGACCTGGCGGAACCGGACGCGGTGGCCGACCTGCGCAATGTCGTGGCCGGCGACCCCGCCCCGGACGGCCAGGGCACGCTGGCGATCCAGCGCGGTATCGAGGTGGGCCATGTGTTCTTCCTCGGCACCAAGTACTCGGAAGCCCTGAAAGCCACCTTCCTGGATGAGACCGGCAAGCCCGCCATCATCCAGATGGGTTGCTATGGCATCGGCGTGACGCGCATCGCCGCCGCGGCGATCGAGCAAAATCACGACGACAAGGGTATTATCTGGCCCCGCCCCATCGCCCCCTTCGAAGTTGTGATCTGCCCGGTGGGATGGGGCAAAAGTGAAACAGTTCGTAACACCGCTAACGATCTCTACGAAGCTCTGCGCGAGCGTGGCATCGATGTGCTGCTCGACGACCGCGATGCCCGCCCGGGTGTCATGTTCGCCGAATGGGAACTCATCGGCGTGCCGCTGCGAGTAACAGTTGGAGAGCGCGGTCTCAAGGATGGCGTGCTGGAATTGCAGGCCCGGCGTGAGACTGAAGCGGCCAAGGTAGGCTTGGACGAAGCGCTGGATCAGATATTGGCCAAGCTGGACACCCTTTGATTGCTTCCCCCGCACAGGTTTCGACGCTGGTCATCCGTGTCTACTACGAAGATACGGATGCCGGCGGAATCGTCTTTTACGCGAACTACCTAAAATTCATGGAGCGCGCTCGTACGGAATGGCTGCGTACCCTCGGGTATGGGCAAAACCGTATGGCCGCCGAGGCCGGCCGCATCTTCGTGGTGGTCGGTTTGGACATGTCTTACCGCAAGCCGGCGCGGCTCGACGATCTGCTCACAGTTGAAACCTCGGTTACACGACTCGGGCGAGCTTCGATACACTTCGCGCAGCGGGTGCTTCGCGAGGGGGAACTGCTGGCCGCCGGGAACATCCAAGTGGGCTGTGTGGATGCAAGCAGCCTGCGACCCGCGGAACTACCCAAGGACCTCCGCGCAACACTGGAATCTATTCAGGGATAAAAATGCAAGTCTCCAACGACATGTCGTTGTTTACGCTGATCGGCCACGCCAGCGTGCCGGTCCAGCTCATCATGCTGATGCTCCTGGGCATCTCCATCATGTCCTGGACGTATATCTTCGGCAAACTGATCGCCATCAAGCGGGCGCATCAGCAGACCCGCCGCTTCGAAGATGATTTCTGGTCGGGTGGCGACCTGTCGATGCTGCAGCAGGCGGTCGCCAGCCGCCGCGCCGAACAAGGCGCGCTGGCCCGCATCTTCGATGCCGGCATGACCGAATTCCTCAAGGCCCGGCGCGGCAGCGCCAGCGCCGACGCGCTGCTGGACGGCCCGCGCCGCGCCATGCGCGCCGCCTACCAGCGCGAAATGGACGCGTTGGAGTCGCACTTGAACTTCCTGGCGTCGGCCGGCTCGGTCAGCCCGTATATCGGTCTGCTGGGCACGGTCTGGGGCATCATGCACGCCTTCATCGGCCTGTCCAATATGCAGCAGGCCACGCTGGCTTCGGTGGCGCCGGGGATTGCCGAAGCGCTGATCGCCACGGCCATCGGCCTGTTCGCCGCCATTCCGGCGGTGGTGGCCTACAACCGCTATACCAACGACATCGACCGTCTCTCGATCCGCTTCGACAGCTTTGTCGATGAGTTCCTGAACATTCTGCAACGGCAGGTGCGCTGATGGGATCGATGCGTTCGGGCGGCCGCGCCGGCCGCCGCATGAAATCCGACATCAATGTGGTGCCTTACATCGACGTGATGCTGGTGCTGCTGGTGATCTTCATGGTCACCGCGCCCCTGATCACGCCTGGACTGATCAACCTGCCTTCGGTGGGCGCGGCGTCCGATGTGCCGGTCAAGCCGCTGGAAGTGCAGATTTCGTCCAATGGCGAAATCGCCCTGCGCATGCGGGAGCCGGGCGCGAATCCGGAAACCATCGCCCGCGCCGACCTGGTCAATCAGGTGCGCCAGCGCATCACCACCGAAACCCCGGTAGTGATCGCGGCCGACGGCAAGGTGCCTTACGAATCGGTGATGAAGGTCATGGACGAGCTGCGCGTCAATGGCGTGACGCGGTTGGGCCTGCTGGTCGACCAGCAGTCTTCGACCGGCGCCGCGGCCAGTGCCGCCGGCCAGCCGCAGGCGCAACCGGCCCGGCGCCGCTAAGGCGTCCCGCCGCCGCCGCGCCGCCGAACCTTCCACTGCACTATTCATGACGCCTCCTCCGATCATCAAACACCACAGCGGACCGCCCGAGCGCCCGCCTGCCCAGGACAACTGGAAGGCGCTGGGGCTGGCCTTGCTGGCTCACCTGCTGTTGTTCCTGGTTCTGATCTTCGGCGTCAACTGGCGCACGGAAAACCCGGGCCCGGTGCAGGTACAGCTGTGGGCCAAGGGCGACACGCCCGACGCCGCGCCGCCGCCTCCACAGCCGCAACCCAAACCGCAGCCACAGCCGGAACCGCAGCCGCAAACGCCGCCGCCACCGCCGCCCCAGCCCGCGCCTGCCCCGCCGCCACCCACGCCGGCGCCGCAAGCGCAGCCCAAGGACGAGCCGGATCCGGAGATCGCGCTGGAAGAGGCGCGCAAGAAGAAAGAACAGGAAGAAAAGGACCGCCAGGCCGCGGAAGCGGCCAAGGAAAAGGCGCGCCTGGAGCAGGAACGCAAGGACGCGGCCGAAAAGGAAAAGGCCAAACTGGAGCAGCAACGCAAGGACGCCGAGAAAGCCGCCGCCGCCAAGGCTGCCGCGGAGAAAGCGGCCGCTGACAAAGCGGCTGCCGACAAGGCCGCCGCGGAGAAAGCGGCTGCTGAAAAGGCGGCTGCCGAGAAGGCCGCCGCCGAAAAAGCAGCCGCCGAAAAAGCGGCCGCCGAGAAGAAGGCCAAGGACGACGCCGCCAAGAAGGCCGCCGCGGAAAAGGCCGCGGCTGACAAGGCGGCCGCTGAAAAAGCGGCCGCGGACAAGGCCGCTGCTGAAAAGGCTGCCGCCGAAAAAGCCGCCGCCGCCAAGAAGGCCGCGGCCGACAAGGCGCTGCGCGATGCCTTCCGTAACGACGCCATGGGCGCCGCCGGTATTCCGAACGGCACCGCCGATCGCAATCAGGCGGGCGGTGGCCGTGACGACGGTTACGGCGCCAAGGTGCGTGCCTGCATTCAGCCTGGCGTGTCGTATCCGACACCGCCGCGTGCCGGTTCGCAAAATCCGACGGCCGAATACCGGGTACAGTTACGTTCGGATGGAAGCGTTGGTGGCCTGACCCTGACGCGCTCTTCGGGCAACACAGGTTTCGACCGCGCGGTCGAAACCGGAATCCGCCGCTGCAATCCGTTCCCCAAGCCTTCGACGGGACGGTACGAGCCGCTGATCGACGTAATTTATCGAATGTACGACTGACAGGAGATTGCCTTTCATGACCCCCGTCTCTAGCCGACCTGCGCAGCACGCCGTTTTACGGATGTATGCCTTGGGCCTGCTGCTGTTGCTGGCGGCCCTGTTCATTGGCCGCCCCGCCCATGCGCAACTGCGCGTGGACATTTCGGGCACCGGCGCAACCCAATACCCCGTGGCGATCGCCGACTTCGCGGTGGACGACGCCCATGGGCGCGCCCTGGCCGAAATCATCCGTGCGGACTTGAATCGCACCGGGCAATTCCGCCTGATCAACGCCGCGGGCGCCGGCCTTAACGTCGACAGCCCCGTGGCCTACGACGACTGGCGTGGCAAGGGCGCGGACTTCCTCGCCTACGGCAGCATCCAGCGTGGCGCCGATGGCCGCTACGATGTGCGCTACCGCCTGGCCGACACGGTCAAGAAGGGCCAGCTCGACGGCGTGGCCTTCTCCGGTACCGAACAAGAGCTGCGCCGCGTCGCGCACCAGATCGCCGACCGCATCTACGAAAAAATCACGGGTGTGCGCGGGGTGTTCTCCACCCGCATCGCTTATGTCCTGAAGCTGGGCAGCACCTACGAACTGCAAGTCGCCGATGCCGACGGCCAGAACCCGCAGGTCGCCCTGCGTTCGCGCGAGCCCATCATTTCGCCGGCCTGGTCGCCCGATGGCAGCCGCCTGGCGTATGTGAGTTTCGAGTCGGGCAAGCCGGTGGTGTATATCCGCACGCTGTCGTCGACCGCGCGCGTGCCCATCGCCAACTACAAGGGCAACAACTCGGCGCCGGCCTGGTCGCCGGACGGCAGCATGCTGGCCGTGGCGTTGACCCGCGATGGCTTGTCCCAGATCTATGTCTTGAATGCCGACGGCTCGAACCTGCGCCGTATCACCCGCTCGCCGGGCATCGATACGGAACCCGCGTTCACGCCTGACGGCCGTTCCATTGTTTTCACGAGTGACCGTAGCGGCGGCCCACAGATCTACCAAGTAGGTCTGGACGGTGGCGAGCCGCGCCGCCTGACTTTTAATGGTGGTTACAACATCTCACCCCGAATTTCCCCAGACGGTTCGACGCTCCTGTACGTTGCTAGACGCGACGGTGCGTTTCGCATCGCTTCGTTAAACCTGTCGTCCGGTAGCGAATCCTTGTTGACTGATGGTCGTGACGATCAGTCTCCCAGTTTCGCGCCGAACGGAATGCAGGTACTCTACGCCGCCATCCAAGGCGGACGTAGTGTCCTTGCGGGGGTATCGAGTGACGGCCGCGTACGGCAGACGCTTTCGGTACTGAATGGGGAAATACGTGAACCAACTTGGGGCCCATTTACCCGATAACACGTGTGACTCTCTCTTCAAAGGAACTATCATGAAGTCGCGCATTGCCAAAAGCTTGACCATTGCCGCTCTGGCCGCCACGCTGGCAGCTTGCAGCTCCGTCCCTCTCGACGATAAAGCGGGTCAGGGCGCTGGCGCTGGCCAAGGCTCGTCCGCCAACTCCGGCGAGATCCTTGATCCTTTCAACCCCCAAAGCATCCTGGCGCAACAGCGCTCGGTGTACTTTGACTTCGACAGCTACACGGTGTCGGACCAGTATCGCGGCCTCGTGGAAACCCACGCCCGCTACCTGGCTTCACATCCGCAGCAGCGCGTCAAGGTCGAAGGCAACACCGACGAACGCGGCGGTGCTGAGTACAACCTGGCCCTCGGTCAGCGCCGCGCGGATTCGGTACGCCGCACGATGACGCTGCTGGGTGTCAGCGATCAGCAGATCGAAACCATCAGCTTCGGCAAGGAAAAGCCGAAGTCGACGGGTACGACCGAAGCCGATTTCGCGGAAAACCGCCGCGCGGACATCAACTATCTGCGTTAATCTCAACAACGCCTGATATTTGATAGCCCCACAATGCGTCGGGACGGTCTATTGGCCGCCCGACGCTTGTTTTTTGTGGGGTCCCCTTCTTTCCCAGGAATATTTATGAGCGATCGAGTATCCCCTTTGCGTATGTTGGTAGCGGCCGCCGGCCTGGCTTGCGCCGCCCTGTCTTCCCCCGCCCACGCATTTGCCGATGACGATGCGCGCAAGGCCATTCTTGATCTGCGCCAGCAGCTCCAGCAACAGAACGATCAGAACGTGCGCGCGCGCCTGCAACTGGCTGACCAGCTCCAGGCGCTGCAGACGCAGATCCAGCAGTTGCAGAACCAGCTGGAACTCGCCACGCGCCAGCCTGCCGGCGGCAACAAGGCAGGTGGCAATCCCGGCGATACCGGCAGCGCGACCGCCGGCGATCCGCAAGAACAATCCGCTTATGACGGCGCCATCGACCTGTACCGCAAAGGCCAGTACAAGGATGCCGCCGAGTCCCTGACCGCCTTCACCGCGCTGTATCCCAATAGCGAGCTGGTGCCGTCCGCCCAGTTCTACCTGGGCAGCAGCCGCTACGCGCAAAAGGACTTCAAGGGCGCCATCGAACAACTCAACAACATGGTGCAGAAGTCGCCCGACAACGCCCGTGCCCCCGACGCCCTGCTGGTCGTCGCCGGCAGCCAGATCGAGTTGAACAACCGCGCCGGTGCCAAGACGACGCTGCAACGCATCGTCAAGGACTATCCCACCACGCCCGCCGCCACCACGGCCAAGAGCCGCCTGCAACTGCTGCAGTAGCGCGGTGATGTGTACCCCGGCGGCCCTGCGTCGCCGGAGGATCGTGACAAGAAGGACTCGCTCGGGTCCTTTCGACCAGGCCCGGAGCGCTAGAATCGAAGCTAGTCCGCGTGGCGGGGATCATTCCAACGCGCGGTTCCGCTTTTTTTGCTGTCCGTTGTTTGCGCTGCGCTCCGATGCGATCCGACTTCACACCTGAAATTCTTCACGCCGACCTGGGCAAGCCCGGCGCGCCCGGCCACCATCGCCTGGCCTACGCCACCGCCGGCCAGGGCACGCCCCTGCTATTCCTGCACGGATCCCTGTGCGACCTGCGCTACTGGAAATACCAGATGCCGCCGCTGGCGCGCTGCTACCAGACCTACAGCGTAAGCCTGCGCCACCATTGGCCGGAAAACTGGAACGGCGACGGCGACGATTTTTCCCTGCAACAGCATGTCGACGACATGGCCGTATTCCTGCAGGAATTCGCCGAAGGGCGCGCGGCGCACGTAGTCGGGCATTCGCGCGGCGGCCGTGTCGCCTTCGAGCTGGCGCGGCAGCATCCGGCGCTAGTGCGCAGCCTGGTCCTGGCCGATCCTGGCCTGTCGGTCAATGACGAAGAGGACCGCCGCGGCGACTTTCGCATGCATGCCATGGAAGCCATACGGGCAGGCGACATCGAAGGGGGCCTGGCCTTGTTCATCGACACGGTGACGGGCCCGGACACTTGGCGCCGCATGGTGCCCTGGTTCAAGGACATGGTGATCGACAACGCCAGCACGCTGCTGGGCCAGGGCCGCGAGGGAAGCTATCGCTTGCAGGAAAGCGCCGCGCGCGCGCTGGACAAGCCGGTGCTGCTGATAGGCGGCGCGCTCAGCCCCGCCCCCTACCCTGCCATCCTGGATATCCTGCAAAACCTGCTGCCCAATGTGCGCCGGCTGGATGTCCCCGGATCGTCGCATGGCATGAACCTGGGTAATCCGCGCGCCTTCAACCACGCGCTGCTGGACTTCCTGGCCGCCTGTGAGCACACCCCGGTCTGCGCCTGAGCCGGCGGCTACGGTGCGCCGCCCTGCAAACCGGACATCCAATCCGCCCGAAACAAAAAGAAGAATACCCGCATGGCCAGCATCGACATCATCTGGGACACGGTACGGACGGAGTTCTCCGACCTGCAAGACCTTGCCAGCTTCACCCGTGTGTTCATCCGGCTGATGCTGGCCGTCATTTTGGGCGGCATACTCGGCTACGAGCGCCAGAGCAGCGGCAAGCCAGCCGGCCTGCGCACGCACATGCTGGTATCGCTGGGAGCAGCCTTGTTCGTGCTGGTACCTTTGCAGTCCGGCATGCCCGTCAACGATGTCAGCCGCGTGCTGCAAGGGGTGATTGCCGGTATCGGTTTCCTGGGCGCCGGCGCCATCATCAAGATGAGCGAGGAAGGCCAGATCAAGGGGCTGACCACCGCCGCCAGCATCTGGCTGACCGCCGCCATCGGGATAGCCGCGGGCATGGGACGGGAAGCCACCGCGGTGTTCGCGACCGTGCTGGCCCTGATCATTCTTGGCGCGCTGCATAAGCTCGACAAACACATCAGCGCCAAGCAGAAAAAGCATCATGCGCATGAACATGCGTCGGACAACGGTGCGCTGCCCCCGGTCTATCGGGACGAAGACTGAAAGCGCGGCCGTACGGCAGGCATCAGAGTCTGTTTGAGAGCCAGCGTCCGCGCGGTCGACTTATCCACAGCTTGGGCCGATCGGCTTCAATATTGGTGTACCTGATCACGCTGGCCAGGCTCAGGCACGCTACTTGCTGATGGCGCTTCTTTTCCAGATACAGTAAGTAACGTGCGGTACTATCTACGGCACCTACCCGATCAGCCCACTCTTAGCCCGCTCCATGATCATTGAAAAGAAAGACGAAATGCCGCTATTCGTCGGCATCGCCGTGCTCAGTGCTTTGATTTTTGGGGTCGATGTCGTCACGGAGCTGGGTGTCGCGGTCTGGGTGTTCTACATCATCCCCGTCACGCTGAGCGTCTTCCAGCGTAATAAATACCTGCCGGTTTTCATCGCCCTGGTAGAAATGGTGCTGATCGTGCTCGGCACTTTCCTGCCGCTGGACAACGTCATACCGTTGCGCAACGTGATCAACCGCAGCTTCGGGGTGATCACGATTTTTGCCACGGCCGCCCTGGCGACCCAGGTGATCGGCGCGCGCATCAAGGCCCAGGGCCTGGCTTGGCTGCAAGAGGGCAATGCCACGGTGGCCAAGGACCTGCTGGGCGAGCAGAGCGTGGAAGACGTGGGCCGCAATGCCCTGTATGCCCTGGCCCGCTACGTCGACGCGCAGCTCGGCGCCATCCACCGGCTGGAGCGCGGCGCGCTGACCTGGATCGGCGGCTACGCCTGCGAACGCAACGACACGCCGGCCAGCGCCGGCTTGGCGCTGGAAGTGGCCTCGCACGGCGAACCCCTGGTCGTGCGCGAACTGCCCGACAACTATGCGGCGGTGCGCTCCACGGTGGGCCAGGGGCAGCCGCGCACGCTGATCCTGGCGCCGGTGCGCGCCGAAGGACGCATCCAGGGGGTGGTTGAACTGGCCTTCCTGCGCCAAGGCGATTTCTCGGACGTCCTGGGCTTGCTGGCCGGCGCCGGTGAGAACATCGGTGTGGCCTTGCGCTCGGCCATGTACCGCGAACACCTGCGCGACCTGCTGGAAGAAACGCAACGCCAGAGCGAGGAACTGCAGACCCAGCAGGAAGAATTGCGGGTCTCCAACGAGGAGCTGGAAGAACAAGGCCGCGCCCTGCGCGAATCGCAGCAGCGGCTGGAACATCAGCAAACCGATCTGATCCAGAGCAATACCCAGCTGGAAGAACATACCTCGCGCCTGGAACGGCAGAAGCGCGACCTGCTCAAGGCCCAGCACGCGCTGGAGATCAATGCCCAGGAACTGCACCGCGCCAACCGCTACAAGTCGGAGTTCCTGGCGAATATGTCGCACGAGCTGCGCACGCCGCTGAACAGCTCGCTGATCCTGTCGCAAATGCTGGCCGGTCCCAAGTCCGTCACGATGGCGGCGGAGGAAATCCAGCGTTATGCGCGCACCATCCATGCGTCCAATAGCGATCTGCTGTCGCTGATCAACGACATCCTGGATCTGTCCAAGATCGAGGCTGGCCACGTCGATATGGATACTGGCGTGGTCTCGCTCAACGGCCTGCTGGAAGCCGTGCGCCAGATGTTCGAACCGATCGCCGCCAGCAAGAACCTGGGCTTCCGCGTGATCGTCGAGAACAATGCGCCGCCCACCCTGACCACCGACCGCAGCAAGCTGCAACAGGTGCTGAAGAACCTGCTGGCGAATGCCTTCAAGTTCACCGAACAGGGCGAGGTGACGTTGACGGTGGCGGGCAGCAGCGATGGGCGCGTGTCCTTCGCGGTGGCCGATACCGGCATCGGCATTCCGGAACACCAGCAGGACGTTATTTTCGAAGCCTTCCGCCAGGCGGACGGCACCACCAGCCGCAAATACGGCGGCACCGGGCTGGGCTTGTCGATTTCGCGCGAACTGACGCGCGTGCTGGGCGGCGAGTTGCGCGTGCGCAGCACGCCCGGCCAAGGCAGCACGTTTACCGCCGAAGTCAGCGCGCAGCTGGACCAGGCGACCATCGCGCCCTCCCCGTCGGCCCCCAAGGGCGCTGGCGCAACGCCGCACGATGCCTCGGTCAGCGGGCAGCCTTCCGGAGCCCCGGCGACAGAACTCGCGGCAGCGCGCCCTGCGGCCGTTGCGGCGGCCGGCGGCGCAACGGAGGCAGGGGCCGCGGCCAGAGCAGGCACGGGCGCCTTCTCTTTTGCCGATCATGCGCTGCCCAGGAACTCGGCTGCAGCCGCGGCAGCAGCCGCCGCCGACAGCGTAGCCAACATGGTTCCCGCCGCGCCGCGGGGCGACGTGCAAGACCGGCAGTTCGACCGCCTGGTACTGGTCATCGAGGATGACCAACGCTTCGCCGACATCCTTTATGAAGTGGCGCACGAACAGGGCTTCGACTGCGTGCTGTCCGCCAATGGCGCCGATGCCTTGCGCCTGGCGCGCGAACTGCGGCCGTCGGGCATCCTGCTGGACATCGGCCTGCCCGACCAGTCGGGCTTGAGCGTGCTGGACCAGATCAAACGCGATCCCGCCACGCGCCACATTCCCATCCACATGATTTCGGTGGCCGACCACGTGCAGACCGCGCTGGAGCTGGGCGCCGTGGGCTATGCCGTCAAACCGGTGGCGCGCGAGGAACTGATCGCCGCGTTCGCCAAGGTCGAGGAAAAGCTGCAAACCCGCGCGCGCCGCATCCTGGTGGTGGAAGACGACGCCACCCTGCGCGAAAGCATCGCCCTGCTGCTGCAGGCCGATGACGTGGAAATCACCATGTGCGGCACGGTGGCCCAAGCGTTGGAGGCCGTGGCGACGCACACCTTCGATTGCATGGTAATGGACCTGATGTTGCCGGACGCGTCCGGCTACGACCTGCTGGAGCAGATGGCCAGCGGCGGCAAGTACGCCTTCCCGCCCGTCATCGTCTATACCGGCCGGGCCCTGACGCGCGACGAGGAAACCCGCCTGCGGCGCTATTCCCGTTCCATCATCATCAAGGGCGCCAAGTCGCCGGAACGCCTGGTCGACGAAGTGACGCTGTTCCTGCACCGGGTCGAGGCCTCGCTGCCGCCGGACCAGCAGAAGCTGCTGCTGCAGGCGCGCCAGCGCGACGCCGTGTTCGAAGGCCGCCGCATCCTGCTGGTGGAAGACGACGTGCGCAACATCTTCGCCCTGTCCAGCGTGCTGGAGCCGCTGGGCGCCGAAATCATCGTCACCCGCAATGGCCGCGAGGCGCTGGACTTCCTGGCGCGCGACAGCGCGGTGGACGTGGTGTTGATGGACCTGATGATGCCGGAAATGGACGGCCTGACGGCCACGCGCGAGATCCGCAAGCAAGCGGCCCTGCGTGACCTGCCCATCATCGCCCTGACCGCCAAGGCCATGGTGGACGACCGCAAGAACTGCCTGGACGCCGGTGCCAACGACTATATCGCCAAGCCCATCGACATCGACAAGCTGGTGTCGCTGTGCCGCGTCTGGATGCCCAAGTAAGACAGCCCGCCATGGACGCCATCTTCGATATCGAACTGAAACTGCTGCTGGAAGGCGTGTACCTGCGCTATCAGCACGATTTCCGCGGCTATGCGGTGTCGTCGATGCGCCGGCGCGTGCAGCAGGCCATGGAGCATTTCGAGTGCGCCTCGGTGTCGCAGTTGCAGGAGAAAGTGCTGCACCAGCCGGCGATATTCGCGCAGATGCTGCAGTACTTCACCGTGCAGGTCAGCGAGATGTTCCGCGATCCCACGTATTTCCGCGCCCTGCGCGAAGTGGTGGTGCCCGTGCTCAAGACCTATCCTTCGGTCAAGCTGTGGGTGGCGGGTTGCAGCAGCGGCGAGGAAGTCTGGTCGCTGGCCATCCTGCTGGAGGAAGAGGACCTGCTGTCGCGCTCGCTGATCTATGCCACCGACATCAATCCCGACGCGCTGCGCGCCGCGGAATCCGGCATCTATCCGCTGGACCGCATCGCGCAGTTCAGCAAGAACTATCGCGCGGCCGGCGGCAAAGGGTCGTTGTCCGACTACTACACGTCGAATCTGCACGATGCCCGCTTCGACCGGCGCCTGCGCGAACACGTGGTCTTCGCCGATCACAGCCTGGCCACGGACAGCGTGTTTTCAGAGGTGCACTTCATTTCCTGCCGCAATGTGCTGATCTACTTCAACCGCGAACTGCAAAACCGCGCCACCGCCCTGTTCCACGAAGCGCTGGTGCGGCGTGGGTTCCTGGGACTGGGCTCCAAGGAAAGCCTGCGCTACACCGGCCAGGCCGCGCAGTTCGTCGAAGTGGATCGCAACGAACGGATCTACCAGCGCCTATGACTTCCTCCAAGCCCCCTGCCACGACCAAGCCCGCGGCGGCACCGTCGATGCGCCCCGCCGTCGAACTGGTCGTCATCGGCGCCTCCGCCGGCGGTGTCGAGGTGCTGAGCACTTTGCTGAGCGCGCTGCCGGCCGGGTTTCCGGCGGCCTTGGCCATCGTGCTGCACATCCCGCCAGACCGCGACAGCCTGCTGCCCGCCTTGTTCACGCCGCGCTGCGCCCTGCCCGTCAAGGAAGTGGAAGACAAAGCCCCCGTCGAGCGCGGCACCGTGTATTTCGCCGCGCCCGACTACCATATGCTGGTTGAACCGGATGGCTGCTTCGCGCTGTCGCAGGACGAGGCGGTGAATTTTTCCCGTCCGTCCATCGACTTGCTGTTCGAATCAGCCGCCGTCGCGTATCGCGAGCGCCTGCTTGCCATCGTGCTTACCGGAGGTAGTGCCGATGGCGCCGCGGGATTGCAAACCGTACGCCAGATGGGCGGCCGCGCATGGGTGCAAGACCCCACCAGCGCCGATGCCCCCGCCATGCCCTCCTTTGCCATCGAGCGCGCGGGCGCCGACCTGGTGACGGCACCGGCCGCGCTGGCGCGCAGCCTGGCCGCCTTGGCCCTTACAATGCTGCCTGATTCAAGGGACCGTTAGCCGTGACCGAAAATATCAACATATTGGTCGTCGACGACATCGCACAGAACCTCGTCGCGTTCGACGCGCTACTGAGCCGGCCCGGCATTACCGTGCTGAAGGCCAACTCCGGCATCGAAGCGCTGGAGCTGCTGTTGGCCAACGAGGTGGCGCTGGCGCTGGTCGACGTGCAGATGCCGCAAATGAACGGGTTCGAGCTGGCCGAGCTGGTGCGCGGCAGCGACCGCACGCGCACCGTGCCGCTGATCTTCCTGACCGCCGCCACGCACGAGCGCGAAGCCCACTTCCGCGGCTACGAAGCCGGCGCGGTGGACTTCATGTACAAGCCCATCGACAACGACGTGCTGCTTAGCAAGGTCAATGTCTTCGTCGAGCTGTATACGCAACGCAAGCAGTTGGCACGCCAGCTGGAAGAGTTGCGCCAGGCGCTGACGCTGAACGAGATGTTCACCGCCGTGCTGGGCCACGATCTGCGCAATCCGCTGTCGACCATCCTGCATGGTTCGGAGCTGCTGCTGCGCACCAGCGACGACCCCAAAGTCAACACCAACGCGCGCCGCATCCAGGCCAGCGCCGGGCGCATGTCCAAGATGGTCGACCAGCTGCTGGACGTGGCCCGGATCCGCTCCAACGGGCTGGTGCTGCAGCCGGCGCAGGTCGACTACCGCGATATCTGCATGGCCATCATCGAAGAGATTCCCGATCCGGGGCAACGCGCGCGGGTCGATTTCACGGCACGCGGCGATACCGTGGGCAAGGTCGATGCCGACCGGTTCTCGCAAGTGCTGTCCAACCTGATCAGCAATGCCTTGCAGCACGGCACGGACGACGCCCCGGTGGCCCTGGAGATCGATGGCAGCCAGGCCGACCGCATCGGTGTGCATGTGCGCAATGGCGGCGTGATCCCGCCCGCGCAACTGCCGAACATCTTCAACGCCTTCCAGGCCAGCGAGGAAAGCCGCGTGTCACGCAATGGCCTGGGCCTGGGTCTCTATATCGTGAAGAAGTTCGTCGACGCGCATGGCGGCAGTGTCCAGGCGACGTCGGCCCCCAGCACCGGAACGGTGTTCGAGATCGTCATGCCCCGCGCGGCCGGCGCCGGAACACTGCGCCCAGGCGCTTGAACCCCAGCCACTGCTGCGCGAAGAAGCCGCGGCCGTAATCGCGGCTGCCGCCTTCGGGCAATTGGTCGGCGATGCCGGTGGCGCCGTAGTTGCCCTTGAAGTACGCGGTGCGAAAGAGAATGTCCCAGAACGGGAACAGCACGGCGTAGTTGTTGCCGATGACCTTGCCGGTGGCGGTGGTCTCATAGGCGATGGCGTGATGTTCGCGATGGAACTTGGGACCGACCAGCAGGCGCTGGCCGATGCTGCCGAAGCTGACACGCAGATTGGCGTGCGACAGGCTTTCCATCAACTGGGTGATGGCGACGATGGCCACGAACTGGGCCGGCGGCACGCCGATCAATTGCGAGATCACCACGATCACCGTGTCGTGCAACAGGTCGTCCAGCAGGTGGTTGCGATTGTCGCTCCACATCGTCATCTGCCGCGTGCTGTGATGCACGGCGTGCAGTTGCCACATCCATTCGACGTTGTGCTGGGCGCGGTGGTACAGGTATTCCACCAGATCGAAGATCACCAGGTAGACCACCAGGCTGACCAGGGCGTTGTCGGTGACCCCCGGCCACAGGTTGTCCAGCTGCATGGTGGTCAGGCCCCATACATGCAGCTGGCCGAACAGGCTGTCGAACAGCGGATCGACACTGAAGAACAGCGCCACACGGAACAGGCCCAAACGGTGGATCACCGTGTACAGGACGTCGAGACGGATCTCCTTGCGATCCAACACCTTTTCCACCGGGCGCCAGCGTTGCAGCGGGCCGATCAGGCACACCAGGACGAGGATCTGGCCGACGCCGGCCAGCAGCCATAGCGTGGCATCGTAGGCGTCTTCCAGCGCGCCGGCGAAACCGAGGTGATACAGCACCGGCTGGATCATGGCCTCGAACAGCCAGTCCTGCGCCATGCCGATGAAGTGATTGATGGTGTCCATGCGATCGATCTCTGCTTGCTCTTTGCTTGGTCTTTATCTGCTCTTTGCGTGCTCTTTTTTGCGCGTTGATTGCCGCGCGCCCGGCGGTCTTATTTCGGCTGAGGTTTGCCCTGCTTGGGTGCTGCCTGGGGAACGACCCACTTGGCATACTCCGGATGCTGGGCCAGGGTCTCGAAACAGAAGCCCCTGGCCTGCAAGCCGGTGATCAGTGGCTCCAGTACCGCCGGCGCCCATGGGTCCTGGCGCGACCAGATGCCCAGATGGGCCAGCAGGATATCGCCGGGCCGTATGCTTTGCAGGGCCCGCTCCAGCAGGCGCTGATTGGGATATTTGTCGCTGGGCAGTTCATCACCCAGGAAACCGTTGGGCGCCCAGCCGACGTGGTGATAACCGCAAGCCAGCGCGGCCTTCAACAACGCGGGCGAGGTGTGGCCGCCCGGTGCGCGGAACAGCGGCGCCATTTTCGCGCCGGTCATCTCATGGAAGCGCCTGGCCGAGGCATTGAGGGCGTCGCAATACTGCGCCGCCGTGAAGACTTCCTTCTTGCCGGTATTGGGGCCGGCGCTGGGCCGTACCAGGAATTTGCCGTCGGGCAAATCCTTGAGCCAATAGACGTGATCGTAGGTGTGCGAGCCGAACACGTCGCCGTCGGCAACGCGCGCCTTCCACCACGGTGCCCACTGATCGTCCAGCGACGAGCCGTTGGTCAACGTGCGTTCGTTGGCCAGGAAGAAGCTGGCGCGCACATGATGCTTTTGCAGCACTTGCGCCACCAGCGGCGCCACGCCCATATGGCCGGTATCGAAGGTCATGTAGACCGGCTTGGCGCAGGTGGCGGGCGGCGGCGCGGCAACCGCCGCCTGGCAGGCAGCCGCGCCCAGGAGAGCGGCGGCCATGGCCTTGTTGGCGAAGGCTTTACGCGTTGAGGCCTTACGGGCCGTGCCTTTACGGGCCGTGTCTTTATTGGACGCGCCCTTGTCAGCGAAGGCTTTATTGCATCGGGACATGATCCAGCGTCCATACGCCATGCGGCGAGCGTCCCACGGTGGTTTGCTGCTTGACGACCTTCTTTTCCAGATCGATCACCGTCAGCTTGCGGATCCAGCGCGAGGTCACCAGCAGCGTCTTGCCGCCGGCCAACACGTCCATGCAGTCCGGGCCGCCGGGCGCGGGATACTCGTCGGTTACCTTCAGCGCCTGCATGTCGATGCGGCTGATGGTGTTGGCGGCGCGATTGCTGACGAAGATGTGGCGGCCGTCACCCTGGATGCGGAAGGCGTGAGCACCCTTGTCGGTCTTGATACGGGTGATCGGCTTGGCCGGCGTCTGGGTGAGGTCATAGGCCTCGACATAGGAATCGCCGGTCAAGGCCACCAGCATGACCTTGTCGCCGGGCACGATGTAGACGTCAGCGGGCGTCTTGCCTACCGGCAGGATCCACTTCGTCTTCTGCGTGGCCAGGTCGATGGCATAGACCTCGTCGCTGTCCTGCATCGACACATAGGTGGTGGTGCTCTTGCTGTCGATGCCGATATGGCTGGGGGTCTTGCCTGTGTTGACGCGCTTGAGCAGCTTCAGGTCGAAGCCGGACGCCTGCGGCACGTACTCATAGATGTCGACGTGGTTCAGGCGATTGGCGGCCGTCACGAAGTACTTCATGTTCGGCGAGAAGCGCAGTTGGTAAGGATCGACGATACCGGTAAGGGTGCGCTGCACCTGGGCGGTGCGCGGATCGATCAGGGTCAGCGAGTCGCTGGTCGCGTTGGCGACGATGAGGGACTTCTGGTCCGGCGAGAAATACAGGTGATGCGGCTCTTTGCCCGTAGGGATACGGCGCAATTCCTTGTAGGTGCCCGGTTCGAGCACGCTGACGGAGGCGTCGAGCGAGTTCAGGACGAAGATGGGATCGGCCTGCGCCGCGCTTGCGGTGACAGGCGCGATGGCGGCAAAGGCCAGGCTGGCGGCAAGGCAGGTGCTTGCGAACGTGCTCGCAAGCGTGCTGGTAAAGGTGCGGGAAAGCGAACCGGCAAAGGAAGGCAGGAGCGTCAAAGCGTGTCTCGTTAATAAGCGGGAAGTAAGCAACGCAAATTTTGACATGCCGATGCATGTCGGCCACGGCTAAATCGCCGGAAGGGTGCGGAGTTGCGGCGCAGCAACAGGGCGGACCGCCCTTTCGTGCGCTGAGATTCTACGAAACTCTTCCAGCTTCTGTCCCGAACGAACAAAACCTTTACAAATCATTGATCTATATCAAATGTCTGATTCAACATCTGAAGTCGATCGGGGGATTGGACGTCGGCCATCCAGGAAAGTTCAGTGAACGGGCTAACATGACGGCGCGGCATTGTTTTACGCCTTGTGCTGGACCTCGCTGAAGGTTCGATCCAGCCGCCATTTTTTGCAACTCCCGGAGTTTTCATGACCGCCAGCCCTTCGGCCGCAGCCGCCACCCTGCACTGGATCGAAGCCGGTGAGGAACGCCACGCCGTCTGGCGTTCTGAAAGCGGCGGCCAGCCGCCGCGCCGCGTGGTGGTCGCTGATGACACGATGAATGCCGACACGGCTTATCGCCTGGCCAACGAAGGGACCGGCCTGCTCTGGCGCGGCGACTTCCAGAATGCCCGCCAGCTGTTGCAGGCACTGACCCGCCGGATGGACAAGAAGAAGTCCGAGGTGAAGGGACGGGCCGGGAAGAAGGCGGCTGCCGCCGGCAAGCGGGCGGATCCGCTCGATGACTTTCCCCACGCCTTTCATATGCACAGGCAGGCCCGCGCACAGCGCGCGCGTGTGTTGAGCATGATTCTGCTGCCCTTCGAGGCCGGCCACGTGCTGCCCTTGCGGCGCGCGCCGGATGTGCGGGAAGCGTGCGAGCAGGCGCATGGGCCGGCCACGCAGCCCTACGTAGCGTCGCTGCGCGAGCTGCTGGGCCTGATCGGTGCCTGGCAATGGCGCGAACAGGGCGTGCCGGTGCCGGCCTTGGGCGGCGCCCGCATTCATCCCTGGTATGGCGTGTATTCGCCCGTGCGCGGGGAGTATCTGGACCTGGTGGCACAGGCCCCCCTGCCGGCGGACCACGGGCTGGCTTACGACATCGGCACCGGTACAGGGGTGATCGCCGCCCTGCTGGCGCGCCGGGGAGTGGCGCGCGTGGTGGCGACGGATCAGGATGCGCGCGCCCTGGCCTGCGCGCGCGAAAACCTGGCGCGTTTGGGCTGCGGGGAACGGGTGCAGGTCGAGCAGGCGGATCTGTTTCCCGCTGGCCGCGCGCCCTTGGTGGTGTGCAATCCGCCGTGGGTACCGGCCAAGCCTGGCGCGCCCATCGAGCACGCTGTTTATGACCCCGACAGCCGCATGCTGCGTGGCTTTCTGGACGGGCTGGCGGCCCACCTGACACCGGGCGGCGAGGGGTGGCTGATCGTTTCCGATCTGGCGGAACATTTGCGCCTGCGCAGCCGGGAGACCTTGCTGGAATGGATCGCCCATGCCGGCCTGGAAGTGGTTGCTCGCCTGGATGCCAGACCCAGCCACGGGAAAGTGCGCGATACGGAAGATGCGTTGCATGCAGCGCGGTCACGGGAAGTGACGTCGCTGTGGCGACTGCGGGCGCGCTGATATCACCGGGCTATGACGCCTGCGTGTTTGCTGGAGAGAAAATTAAAAAGGAATTTCTAAAGAAATTCCTTTTTTTTTTGTGGGGGCTTCAAGAGGCTCGGGCCCAAAGAACATCTGGGAAGACTCTTTCCAAACCGCGGCACCTGAAAAATCCCTTTAGGGATTTTTCAAAACCTTCCCCGCTCACCCCAGCGTCGCATTGACGGCGACCAGGGCGGCCACCATGGAGACGCCGAGGATCGTCGCGCCTATGGTGCGGCGCTTGGTCAGGCCGGTCCATAGCAGGACGCCCGTAAGGGACAGCAGGATCATGGCGCCGGCGATGGTGTCGGCAATCAATACCCAGGCCACACCGACCCCATTGGCCCGATGCAGGTTCTCCAGCACCGCCATGATGCCAGGCTCGATGCGCCGCACGGTGACCTGGCTGGCACCCACCCAATATTCAGCCTGCGCCGAATAATTCGGTGCACGGAAATTCAATTGCCAGCGCTCGGGCTGGACCGCGTTGGTATCGCCCCACGCCACCGGCCGTGCCTTCTCACGCTGCACCCGCTCCGCCGGACGCGGCAGTTTCAGCTCCCGCTGCAGCCAGGCATTCATCTGCTCCGGGTCCGCCGGCGCCGGCGTGGGCAGGTTCAAATGCAGATTCGCCACCTGCTGCGCGCCCATGTCGATCTTCATCACGGCCCGATGATTCTGGAAGAAGCCGGTCAGGCCGAACATCAGGCCCAACAAGGCGCCCCACAGACCGATCCAGCTATGCGTGTTGCGCAACCATTTGAGAAAAGTGCCGCGGCGGCCATTGGTTTTGGCGGCAGCGGTCTTGCCCCGCGCGGGTTCGAGGCCCAGCGGGGCGGCGATAGAGTCTTTCATGAACAAAGGAATAAAGGGGGGGAGATAAATGCCAGCCCTCGATGATATTGCATATCAACCTCATTTACTGTCACAAACGCAGTCATTCTTCAGCGCTGCCACACCATCCAGTCAGCGCCATCGCGCATCCGCACCGGGTTATCCCTCACAGACGGGGCAAGCCTGATACGGACGGCGACACGGCAGCGACCAGGAAGATCCAGGGGGCGCGATGGGCCAGCGCGGCGTCGGTCCAGGCACTGGGGCCTTTGGGCCGGTGTCATTCAAGCCGAACCCGCCTGCGCGGGGCCTCTGTCGCCGCAGTGCAACAAGCCACGGCGCCGGAAATTTGTCAGAATCCAGTTTTTCGGCCCTGACCAGGGTCTGCGCAGACAGTGGAAGCAGCACGTGGAAGCAGCCTTGCATGAGTATGTAGACCGGTGCGCCGCGGGCGCGGCAACCCGGCCGCAGACCGCCGCGGCAAATTGTCCGGCAGCGTATTCGGAATCCGCCTGGAAGCGGTACTCGCCTCAGGCATGCACCGGGCAGCAATGCCGGCCCGCGCGATGAGCACCATTCCCATCGTGATCGCCGGTGCCGCCTGTGCCGGCTTCCTGCAAGGTTTGACCGGCTTCGGCTTCAGCCTGGTTTCCCTTTCCTTCTGGGCATGGGTATTGGATCCCCTGCTGGCCGCGACGCTGGCCGTGTTCGGTGGCTGGGTCGGCCAGATGCTGGCCGCATTCACCGTCCGGCGCAAGGCGAACTGGCGCCACGTGCTGCCCTTCGTGCTGGGCGGCCTGGCAGGCCTGCCGCTGGGGCTGCGCGTCCTGCCTCATCTGGATCCCGTGCTGTTCAAGGCCTTCCTGGGCATCGTGCTGGCGGTGTGGTGCCCCATCATGCTGGTGGCGCCACGCCTGCCGCGGCTCACCGTCGGCGGCCGCGGCGCCGACGGCTGCATCGGCATCGTGGGGGGCGCCATGGGCGCCATGGGCGGCTTCTCCGGCGTCATCCCCACCTTGTGGTGCACGCTGCGAGGCTTCGACCGCGATACGCAACGCGGCGTCATCCAGAACTTCAACCTGACCATGCTGACGGTAACCCTGGTCACCTACTGCGCCACCGGCGTGGTCACACAGGACATGCTGCCCAGCTTCGCCATCGTCGCGCCCATCGTGCTGGTGACGTCCCTGCTGGGCGGCCGCGTCTACGTCGGCGTCAGCGACATCACCTTCCGCCGCATGGTGCTGGGCACCTTGACGGCCTCGGGCATCGCCATGCTGGTCGCTTCCGTGCCCAAACTGCTGTGAGGCCTGAACACGCCGCAGCCCGTGATCCGGGACTCGCGCATCCAAGACCGCGATCTGCAATCCGCACCGCAATCCGCCAACCAAACCTGATCCACCGACACCAATCCGAGGAGAATCCACCGTGGCACAACCCTTTGACCCGAATGCCGCCGCCAGTCTGCTGGTGCAGGCCGGCCGCGCTGGCCGTCAACTGACCGAACTGCCCGCCGACGTGCGTCCCGGCACGCTGGCGCAAGGCTATGCCATCCAGGCCGCCTACGCCCAGGCCCTGGGCGAAACGCCCAAGGGCTGGAAACTGGGCGTGGGCAGCGTGGCGGCCATGGCCGCCGGCAACCTGGAACGTCCCCTGGTAGGCCGCCTGTTCGCCGAGCGCTTCCATCCGCCCGGCTCGACCGTGCAACTGCCGTGTGCGGCGCCGGTCACCGTGGAATTCGAAATCGCCTTCGTGCTGGGCCGCGATGTGGCACCGGGCACGGCGCCGGCCGATGCCATGCGCGCGGTGGCCTCCACGCATGTGGCCTTCGAGCTGGTGCAGTCGCGCTTCGTCGACCGCCGTTCGGTGGGCTGGCCCAGCTTCGTCGGCGACAACGTCGGCTTCGGCGCCCATATCCTGGGCGAGCGCATCGACCCGGCCCATATCAGCCGCGTGGTGAAGACGGTGGAAGAGCAGGTGGACGGCCTCACGGTCGGCCGCGGCCTCAGCGGCGAGGACGCCATCGACCCGGTGCAGGCTCTGCGCTTTCTCTTCGAACATGCCACCAATCATGGCATCACGCTCAAGCGCGATGACGTCGTGACCACCGGCGCCGTGGCCAAGCCCTTCGACGTGGGTCCCGGCAGCGTCGAAGTCGCCGCGCTGTATCTTGGCGGCGCGCTGAAGGTGCGAGTGGCCACGCCGGCGGCGTAAGGCTACTGGTGGCGGCGGGCGCGGCCCAAGGCATCGCGGCCTTCCCGCCCTCTCAGCCGTCTGCAAGGTTGCCGGCTGATACCCGGACGATACCCATGTAACGGCCGCTTGGTGTACCGTACCGCAGAGCTCCCGCAAGTCGCGGGGCACGCGGTACACCAGGAGGACGTTGCACATGAAGCCCGGCATTCTTGCTATCGACATCGGTGGAACTGGCCTGAAAGCCACGGTCATCGATGATCGAGGCCATATGCAAGTGGAGCGCGTGCGCGTTGCCACGCCCCATCCCTGCCCGCCGGCGCTGCTGCTGGAAAAATTGCGCGAGATGGTGGCCCCCTTCCCGGACTACGACCGCATCGCCATCGGTTTCCCCGGCGTGGTACGCAATGGCCACGTCTACACCGCGGCCCACCTGGAAAGCGCGGAATGGACAGGCTACGACCTGGCCGGCGCGGTTTCCCAGGCCTTGGGCGGCAAGCCCGTCAGGCTGCTCAACGATGCGGACCTGCAAGGCCTGGCGTTGATCTCCGGCCATGGACTGGAACTGGTGATGACCTTGGGGACCGGCGTGGGCACCGGCCTGTACCGCGACGGCGAACTGATGCCGCATATGGAAATCGCCCACCATCCCATCCATAAGGACAAGACTTACGACGAATACCTGGGCGAAGCCGAACGCAAGAAAATCGGGCGCAAGCGCTGGAACAAACGGCTGGCGCGCGCGCTGGCGTTGATGGATGTCCTGCTGCGACCCGATCACATCTATCTGGGCGGCGGCAATTCGGCGCGGGTGGACTTGAAACTGGACAAGCACGTATCGATCGGATCGAACGATGCCGGCCTGGAGGGCGGCGCCTTCGTCTGGAAGACGGACAGGCAAAGCGCCGCCGGCAAGCCGGTGCCAGCCAGCAAGTCCGGCACGCCTGTGTCCGCAGGCAAGCCGGTCAAGTCAACGACAGCACAAGGCGCGGGCAAGTCGAGCAAGACCACGTCAGGCAAGGTCAAGTCGGCCACCGCCAAACCCACCCCGACCAAGGCCGGACCGGCACGGAAGGCAACGCGAGGGAGCACGAAAGCAAGGAAATAAGGTTTTTCGTCCGGCATGCGGCTTGCTGTTTTGCGCGGTTCACGTCGCTGCAAAGACGTGCGATTCAAAAAAAAAAGCCGGATTGCGTGCTCCGTTTGCGTCCCGCGTTTGCCTGCTTGCACAGGCAGGCAAGCGTGCCGCTCCGCCCCCCGTCTCCGCAGTGATCACGCCGCAGCGCCCCCCACTGGCATCCCGAGAGAGCTCCGATGAACACCACCCCTTCCCCCGCTTCCGACCCGCTCGATCAGCTCGCTATCAATACCCTGCGCACCCTGGCCATCGACGCCGTGCAGAAGGCCAACTCCGGCCATCCCGGCACGCCCATGGCGCTGGCGCCTGTCGGTTACACCCTGTGGAGCCGCTTCCTGCGCTACGACCCCGCGCATCCCGACTGGCCCAACCGCGACCGCTTCGTGTTGTCCGCCGGCCATGCGTCCATGCTGTTGTACGGCCTGCTGCACCTGGCCGGCGTGGTGGAGCTGGACCGCGAGGACAAGCCGACCGGCAAGCCCGCCGTCAGCCTGGACGACATCAAGCAGTTCCGCCAGCTCGATTCCAAGACGCCGGGCCACCCCGAATACGGCCTGACCACCGGTGTGGAAACCACCACCGGTCCGCTGGGCCAGGGTTGCGCCAACAGCGTCGGCATGGCGCTGGCCCAACGGCATCTGGCCAGCCGCTATGACCAGAGCAAAACCCAGGGCAAAACCGGCGACGGCAGCCCCCTGTTCGACTACAACGTCTATGTCATCTGCGGCGACGGCGACATGATGGAAGGCGTGGCCAGCGAGGCCGCCTCGCTGGCGGGCCACCAGAAGCTGGGCAATCTCTGCTGGATCTACGACAACAACACCATCAGCATCGAAGGCCATACCGAACTGGCCTTCACCGAAGACGTGGCCGCGCGCTTCGCCGCCTATGGCTGGCACACGGTGCACGTGCGCGACGCCAACGATACCGCCGCCTTCGCGCGCGCCGTCGAGCAGTTCCAGGCCACCAACGACCGGCCCACCCTGATCGTGGTCGACAGCATCATCGGCTACGGTTCGCCCAACAAGCACAACACGGCGGCCGCGCACGGCGAGGCCCTGGGCGAAGACGAAGTACGCCTGGCCAAGAAAGCGTACGGCTGGCCGGAAGATGCCCAATTCCGCGTGCCCGACGAAGTCCGGCACCGCCTGCGCGATGCCATGAATGAACGCGTTACCGGCGCCTGGCAGCAGTGGCAGGACCAGCTCAAGGCGCTGGATCCGGCTCTGGCCGCCGAGCTGCGCGGCCAGATCGATGGCACCTTGCCGGCCGGCTGGGACAAGGACATACCCGTTTTCCCCGCCGACCCCAAAGGCAAGGCCACCCGCGAAACCGGCGGCCAGATCCTCAACGCTTGCGCCAAGGGCATCCCGTGGCTGCTGGGCGGCGCCGCCGACCTGGCGCCGTCCACCAAGACCTTGCTGACTTTCGAAGGCGCCGGCAGCCTGCAGGCCGACACGCCGAGCGGCCGCAACCTGCACTTCGGCGTGCGCGAGCACGCCATGGGCGCCATCGCCAACGGCATGGCCCTGTGCGGCCTGCGTCCTTATACCGCCACCTTCCTGATCTTCAGCGACTACATGAAGCCGCCGATGCGGCTGGCCGCGCTGATGGAACTGCCGGTGGTTTTCGTCTTCACCCACGACTCCATCGGCCTGGGCGAAGACGGTCCCACCCACCAGCCCGTCGAACAGATGGCGCAGTTGCGCGGCATTCCCAGCATGCGGGTATTGCGCCCCTGCGACGCCAACGAGACGGCCGAGGCATGGAAGATAGCCTTGCGCCAGACCCATCGTCCCACCTGCCTGGTGCTGTCGCGCCAACCGCTGCCCACCCTGGACCGCGGCAAATATGCCGCCGCCAGCGGCACTGAACGCGGCGCCTACGTGCTGGCGGACTGCGCCTCCGGCAAGCCCGACGTCATCCTGATGGCCACCGGCAGCGAAGTGTCCCTATGCCTGCAGGCGTATGAGCAATTGGCCAGCGAAGGCGTCGCCGTCCGGGTGGTGTCCATGCCCAGCTGGGACTTGTTCGAGGAGCAGGACGCCGCCTACCGCGACAGCGTGCTGCCGCCTTCGGTACCCGGCCGGGTGGCGGTCGAACAGGCCGGCCCCATGGGCTGGGACCGCTACATCGGCGCCACTGGCGATAAGATCGTGATGCATAGCTTCGGCGCCTCGGCGCCTATCGCAAAATTACAAGCCAAATTCGGATTCACAATAGAAAATGTGGTTCGCGCCGCGCGCGACCAGGCCAAGAAGCATGGGAGTATTCAATGAGCACTGACAGCAACAACAAACTGCGCCAACTGGCCAAGGCCGGCCAAGCCATCTGGCTGGATTTCCTGAGCCGTGAATTCATCGCCAACGGCGGCCTGGCGAAGCTGGTGGCCGAGGACGGCCTGACCGGCGTCACGTCCAACCCGGCCATTTTCGAGAAAGCCATCGGCCACGGCAGCGCCTATGACAGCGCCATGAACGACTTCCTGGCCAGCGCCGACACGGATGCCGGCGCGGTCTACGAGCATCTCGCGGTGCAGGACATCCAGGCCGCGGCCGACGTGCTGCGCCCGGTCTACGACAAGCTCGACGGCAAGGACGGTTACGTCAGCCTGGAAGTCTCGCCTTATCTGGCCTATGACACGGAAGCGACCTTGGCCGAGGCGCGCCGCCTGTGGCAGGCGGTCAAGCGCCCCAACCTGATGATCAAGGTGCCCGGCACCGTGCAGGGCGTGCCCGCCATCCGCCAGCTCATCGCCGAAGGCATCAACGTCAACGTCACGCTGCTGTTCTCGCGCGACGCCTACGCGCAGGTGGCCGATGCCTATGTCGAAGGGCTGGAACAACGCGTCAAGGCGGGCGGCGACATTTCGCGCCTGGCCAGCGTCGCCAGCTTCTTCGTCAGCCGCATCGACTCGCGCATCGACAAGGCCATCAGCGACCGCCTGGCCGCCGGCGACGCCGATGCCGGCGTGCTGAAGACACTGCAAGGCAAGGTGGCGATCGCCAATGCCAAGCTGGCCTACCAGGACTACGAACAACTGATCTCCAGCCGCCGGTGGAAGGCGCTGGCCGAGCGCGGCGCGCAACCGCAGCGCCTGCTGTGGGCGTCCACCGGCACCAAGAATCCGGCCTATCCCGCCACCCTGTACGTCGACACCCTGATCGGCCCGGACACGGTCAACACCATGCCCTCGGCCACCATGGACGCCTTCCGCCACGGCGGCACGGTGTCCGCTTCGTTGACGCAGGACGTGGCCGGTGCCCAGCACATCCTGGACGAAGCCCAACGCCTGGGGCTGCACCTGGACAAGGTCACCACCGACCTGGTGGACGACGGCACGCGCCAGTTCTCCGACGCCTTCGACGCCCTGCTGGGCTCGGTGGCGGGCAAGCGCAATACTTTCCTGGGCGAGCGCCTGAACGCCGTGGCCTACCAATTGCCCGAGGCCCTGGAAGATGCCGCCGGCAAGGCGCTGGAGCGCGCCCGCGCCGAAGGCTGGACGCGCCGTCTGTGGCAAGGCGACGCCAGCATGTGGACCGGCGGTCCGGAAGGCAAATGGGTGGGCTGGCTGGCTGCCGGCCAAGGCCGCCAGGCCGATCCGGCCGCCATCGCCAAAGTAGCGGCGGAGGTACAGGCCGACGGCTATACGCACGCCGTGCTGCTGGGCATGGGCGGTTCCAGCCTGGGGCCGGAAGTGCTGGCGCAGACGCTGGGCGCCGCCGGCAAGGGCCTGAAACTGCATGCGCTGGACTCCACCAGCCCCGATGAAATCGGCGCGGTCGAACAGGCCATCGACATCGCCCGTACCCTGTTCATCGTCTCCAGCAAATCCGGCTCGACGCTGGAACCGGAAATCCTCAACGCCTATTTCCACGCCGCTACCGTCAAGGCGGTGGGCGCGGCCGACGCGGGCCGCCATTTCGTCGCGGTCACCGACCCCGGCTCCAAGCTGGAAGCCGCCGCCAAGGAAGCCGGATTCCGCGCCATCTTCCATGGTGATCCCACCATCGGCGGCCGCTATTCGGTGCTGTCGGTGTTCGGCCTGGTGCCTCTGGGCGTGCTCGGCCACGACGTCGCCGCGTTCATGGAAGCCACCCAGCCCATGGTGCGCGCTTGCGGGCCTGCGGCGCCGCCGTCCGCCAACCCGGGCGTGCGCCTGGGGGCCATTCTGGGCGCGGCGGCTGTTTCCGGCCGCGACAAGCTGACCGTGTTCGCGTCGCCGACGCTGGCCAGCGTCGGCTCGTGGCTGGAACAACTGGTGGCGGAATCCACCGGCAAGCACGGCAAGGGCATCGTGCCGGTGGACCTCGAACCCGTGGGCAAGCCCAGCGATTACGGTCAGGACCGCGTGTTCGCCTACCTGTACTGCGAAGGCGACGACCGCCAGCTGGACGCGCCCATCCAGGCCTTGGCCGAGGCGGGCCATCCGGTGGTGCGCGTGACGCTGCCGCGCGCCAGCGCCATCGGCCAGGAATTCTTCCGCTGGGAAATCGCCACGGCGGTGGCCGGCGCGGTGATCGGCATCGATCCCTTCGACCAGCCTGACGTCGAGGCCAGCAAGGTCAAGACGCGCGCCCTTACCGACGCCTACGAGCAAACCGGCAAGCTGACGGAGGAAACCCCGCTGCTGACCGACGGCGACCTGACGCTGTACGGCGACCCCGCGCTGCTGGCCGACGGCACGCTGGAAGGCGCCTTGGGCGCGCACCTGGCGCGCCTGCGGGCCGGCGACTACGCCGCGGTGCTGGCCTATGTGGCCCGCAATCCGGCGCACGAGGAAACCGTGACCACCCTGCGCACGCTGATCCGCGACCAGCGCCGCGTCGCCACGGTAGGCGGCTTCGGCCCGCGCTTCCTGCACTCCACCGGCCAGGCCTACAAGGGCGGCCCGAACAGCGGCGTCTTCCTGCAGATCACCGCCGATCCCGAGCACGATCTGGCCATCCCCGGACGCAAGATCAGCTTCGGCACGGTGCAGGCGGCACAGGCCATCGGCGACCTGCAGGTGCTGGCCGAACGCGGCCGCCGCTACCTGCGCGTCCACATCGCCGGCGGCCACGTCGATGCCGGCCTGACCCGCCTGCTGGAGGCCGCCACGCGCGTACTGCAGTCACGCTGATCCCGCCCCGTTATGCACGGCGCCGGCGGGTCCGGCGCCACCACCTGGCGCCGGCCGAACCGGCGCCGCGCAGCGGATGTCCGTTCCGGCCGTCGCTGCCCACACCGTCCAGACAGGAGAATGGCGATGCAACTCGGACTGATAGGACTAGGCCGCATGGGCGCGAACATCGCGCGCCGCCTGATGCGCGATAAACATGAAGTCGTGGTCTACAACCGCAGCCTGGAGAAGGTCAAGGCCTTGCAGGATGAAGGCGCGACGGGCGTGGACAGCGTGGAGAAGCTGGTGGCGGCTTTGGCCAAGCCACGCGCCATCTGGGTCATGCTGCCGGCCGGCAGCGTGACCGAGCACATGATCGATACGCTGGCCGGGCTGCTGGAGCCGGGCGACATCATCATCGACGGCGGCAACACCATGTACAAGGACGACATGCGCCGCGCCAAGGCCTTGAAGACCAAGCAGCTGGAGTACGTGGACGTGGGCACGTCCGGCGGCATCTGGGGCCTGGAACGGGGCTACTGCATGATGATAGGCGGTGAGGACAAGGTGGTGCGCCATCTGGATCCGTTGTTCGCGTGCCTGGCGCCGGGCCTGGGCGACATCGAACGCACACCGGGCCGCGACGGCCGCGACGACAGGCCGGAACGCGGCTACATCCACGCGGGTCCCGCCGGCGCCGGCCACTTCGTCAAGATGGTGCACAACGGTATCGAGTACGGCCTGATGCAGGCCTACGCCGAAGGCTTCGACATACTCAAGACCAAGAACTCCGAGCAACTGCCTGAAGACCAGCGCCTGGACATCAACGTCGCCGACGTGGCCGAGGTATGGCGGCGCGGCAGCGTGGTGTCGTCCTGGCTGCTGGACCTGACCGCCATCGCGCTGGCCAAGGACGGCAAACTGGCCGGATTTTCCGGCGATGTCGCCGATAGCGGTGAAGGCCGCTGGACGGTGGACGCCGCGGTGGAACAGGCCGTGCCGGCGCCCGTGCTGGCCACGTCCCTGTTCGCGCGCTTTCGCTCGCGCCAGGACGCGACGTTCGGCGACAAGATCCTGTCCGCCATGCGCTTCGGCTTTGGCGGTCACGTAGAGGAAAAGAAATAATGGCAGCAAAGAAACCCAAGCTCTCGCGTGCCGAAAAAGCGCCTCCCGTGGCGCTGTTCCTGTTCGGCGCGCATGGCGATCTGGTCAAGCGCCTGCTGGTGCCGTCGCTGTACAACCTGACGCGCGACGGCCTGCTGGGCGACGCGATGCGCGTGATCGGCGTCGACCACAATACGGTCAGCGACGAGGATTACCGCAACCGGCTGTCGGACTTCATGCGGGAAAACCGCCCCAAGGCCAAGGAAGGCAGCCAGGACGGCGACGGCTTCGACCAGCAGATCTGGGACGGCCTGGCGCCGCGCATTTCGTACCTGGAAGGCGACTTCCTCGATGACAGCACCTACCAGCAGGTCGCCAAGCGCATCGAGGAATCCGGTACCAAGAATGCCATCTTCTACCTGGCCACCGCACCGCGTTTCTTCTGCGATGTGGTGCAGCGGCTGGCCAAGGCGGGTCTGTTGAAGGAAGGCGACGACACCTTTCGCCGCGTGATCATCGAAAAGCCGTTCGGGTCGGACTTGTCCACCGCGGAGGAATTGAACGCCCGCATCCTGTCGGTGATGGACGAAAAGCAGATCTATCGCATCGACCATTACCTGGGCAAGGAGACGGTGCAGAACATCCTGGTCAGCCGCTTCGCCAACGGCTTGTTCGAGGCGTTCTGGAACAATCACTACGTCGACCACGTGCAGATCACGGCGGCCGAGACCGTGGGCGTGGAGACGCGCGGCAATTTCTATGAAATCACTGGCGCCCTGCGCGACATGGTGCCCAATCACCTGTTCCAGTTGCTGGCCATGGTGGCGATGGAGCCGCCCGCGGCCTTCGATGCCGACTCCGTCCGTAGCGAAAAGGCCAAGGTGGTTGCGGCCATCCGCCCGCAGAACGCCGATGAAGCCTTGCGCAATTCCGTGCGCGGGCAGTACGTCGCCGCCGACGCCGACGGCAAGCACCTGAACGGTTACCGCGAGGAAGACCGCGTGGCGCCGGACAGCACCACCGAAACGTATGTGGCCCTGAAGCTGTGGGTGGACAACTGGCGCTGGGCCGGCGTGCCCTTCTATCTGCGCACCGGCAAGCGCATGGGCGTGCGCAATACGCAGATCGCCATCTGCTTCAAGCCGGCGCCGATGTCGCCGTTCCGCGATACCCAGGTGGATGAGCTGCGGCCCAACTATCTGATGATCAATATCCAGCCCGATGAAGGCATGTGGTTCGACTTCCAGGCCAAGCGCCCCGGCACGTCGCTGACCATCGACAACGTGGAGATGGGGTTTGCCTACGCCGACTTCTTCACCATGCGGCCCTCCACCGGCTACGAGACCCTGCTGTACGACTGCATGACGGGCGACCAGACGCTGTTCCAGCGGGCCGACAATATCGAGAACGGTTGGCGCGCGGTGCAGCCTTTCCAGGAAGCCTTCCGCGATTATCCCCACGTCGAGCCCTACGCCGCGGGCACCGTCGGGCCCAAGGCGGCCGACGATCTGCTGGCCCGGGATGGACGCTCATGGCACAGCCTGAAGTAGATGGCGGAGGCCGCGGCGGCGCTGGCGGCGGTGGCGGCGGTGGCGGCGGTGGCGGCGGTGGCGGCGCTGCCCGTGGCGCCGGGATGCCGGGCCGCCTGACCGCCAACGCTGCCGGCGCCGCCACGACCAGTGCGGGCGAAGGCGCGCCGCGCCGCATTGCCGGCGGCCAGGAAGCGGACGCCGCCGCGCGCGTACGCGTGCGGGCGGGCGTGGCCAGCGACAAGCCGGTGGCCACCGGTGGCATCGCCTTGCTGGTGTCCGATGTGGATGGCACGCTGCTGCGCATGGACAAGAGCCTGGCGCCGGCCACGGTGGAGGCGGTCAACCGCCTGCGCGCGGCCGGCGTGCGCTTCACCCTGGTCAGCGCACGGCCACCACGTGCGATGCTGCCGCTGATCCAGGCCTTGAACATCAAAGTGCCGACGGCCGCTTTCAACGGCGGCGCCATTGTCGGCGCGCGCGGCGAAGTGCTGGAAGCAACACGGCTGACCGGCCGCGACGCTCGTGCCACGCTGGACGTGCTGCTGCGAGAGAAGGTGGAAACGTGGGTCTTCGCGGACGACCAATGGCTGCTGCGCGATCCGGCCGGCGAATATGTGCCGCTGGAAAGAAAGACGCTGGGCTATGACGGCGTGGTGGTCGAGGATTTCTCGCCCTACCTGGACCGCGTCGACAAGATCGTCGCCGCCAGCTCGGATCCCGCTCTGCTGGCCCATCTGGGACAGACCTTGAATGCCCGCATCGCGCCCCATGCCTTGGCCATGCAGTCACAGACTTACTATCTGGACATCACGCATGCGCGCGCCAACAAGGGCGATGCGGTGTCGGCGCTGGCGCGCCAGGTCGGAGTGCCCTTGACGGCCGTTGCCGCGATCGGGGATGGCGACAACGATGTTCCCATGTTCAAGCGCGCCGGGTTCTCCATTGCCATGGGGCAGGCCAATGCCGCCGTGCGGGCGCAAGCGCGCCGCGTCACGGGGAGCAATGACCAGGATGGATTGGCGCAGGCGATCGATCAGATCATCCTGGGCGGGACGGGGACGGACAAGGGCAGCCACGGGTAAGGGGGCGTAGCTGCGCGCGCCAGGTGCGCCCGGTTAGGAGGCGCCCATGCCGGGCGTCCGCGGCCAGGCGTCCGCAGCTAGGCGCCCCCGGCTACACGCCCCGGGGCTAGCCGCCCGCGGCTAGGCGCCCCTCAATCCGACAACGCTCGCATTTCCTTGATCAGGTCGGCCTTGCCTTCGAAACCGATCCCCGGCAGGTCGGGCATGGTGATGTAGCTGTTCTCCACCTTGACGCCATCCGGGAAGCCGCCATACGGCTGGAACAGGTCCGGGTAGGACTCATTGCCGCCCAAACCCAGACCGGCGGCGATGTTCAGGGACATCTGGTGACCACCGTGCGGGATGCAGCGGCTGGGCGACCAGCCGTGCTGATGCAGCATGTCCAGCGTGCGCAGATATTCCACCAGGCCGTAGCTCAGGGCGCAGTCGAACTGCAGCCAGTCACGATCGGGCCGCATGCCGCCATAGCGCACCAGGTTGCGGGCGTCCTGCATGGAGAACAGGTTCTCGCCGGTCGCCATGGGCTTGTCGTAGTAGTTGCGCAAGGTGGCCTGCAACTCGAAATCCAGGGGATCGCCCGCTTCCTCGTACCAGAACAGGTCATATTGCGACAGCGCCTTGGCGTAGGCGATGGCGGTATCCAGGTCGAAACGGCCATTGGCGTCCACGCACAAGCGCTGGCCATCCTGCAACACGCTGAGGATGGAATCGATGCGGCGCAGGTCCTCGTCCAGCGAAGCACCGCCGATCTTCTTCTTCACCACCGTATAGCCGCGGTCCAGATAACTGCGCATCTCGTCCTTCAGCTTGCCGTGGTCCTGGCCGGGATAGTAGTAGCCACCGGCGGCATAGACGAAGACCTTGCGGTTGGGCGTGCCGTTGCCATAGCGGTCGGCCAGCAGCTGGAACAGGGGCTTGTTGGCGATCTTGGCCACCGCGTCCCAGATGGCCATGTCCATCGTGCCGATCGCCACCGAGCGCTCGCCGTGGCCGCCCGGCTTTTCGTTGATGAACATCGCCTTCCAGATCTTGTGCGGATCCAGGTTCGCGCCGGTGTCGTCGATCAGGGAATCCGGGTCGGCTTCCAGGATGCGCGGGATGAAGCGTTCGCGCATCAGCATGCCCTGGCCATAACGGCCATTGGAATTGAAGCCATAACCCACCACCGGCTTGCCGTCGCGGATGACATCGGTGATGACGGCCACCAGGCTCAAGGTCATCTTGCTGAAGTCTATGTAGGCGTTGCGGATGGGCGAGCTGATGGGAACGGTCTTTTCCCGGATTTCGACGATCTTCATGAAGTCTCCTGCGCTATCGCTAGTGAAAGGCATGCCTGACAACAGATGCAGGTCGGACGCGGGCGCTCGTCCATCGGCGCGGGGCGCGGCCTCACCGCAATGCCTGGATCCTCCGTCATGAGGCCGGGCGGGCATGTCATGGCAGCTAGATTAACGAATCCATTGCCGCCCTGAATTCACTTCGAGTAAAAAGATCATTCACTTCAAGTTATATATAGTCCATGAGAAACGATGCGACTTCGGAGCTGGTCTTCTTTGCCCTGGTGGCACGCCATGGCAGCCTGTCGGCCGCCGCGCGCGCGCTGGACATCACCCCGCCGGCGGCCACCAAGCGGCTGGCCCAGATGGAACAGCGGCTGGGCGTGCGGCTGGTCAATCGCACCACCCGTCGGATCAGCCTGACCAGCGAAGGCGAGACCTATCTGCAGCATGCCACCCGCATCCTGGCCGATATCCGGGAAATGGAGGACCAGTTGGCCGGCAGCCGCGCCGAGCCGCGCGGGCTGCTGCGCGTGAATGCCACGCTGGGCTTCGGCCGCACGGTCATCGCGCCGCTGGTTTCGGACTATGCGCGCCTGCACCCGGACGTGCAGGTGCAGCTGGAAGTCACTGACCGGCCCGTCGATCTGGTGCAGCAGGGCTATGACGTGGCCGTGCGTTTCGGCCAGCCGTCGGACAGCCGCCTGAGCGCGCGGCGGTTGCTGAGCAACCGCCGCTTTCTGTGCGCGTCGCCCGCCTACTTGCGGCGCCACGGAGTGCCGCAGTCACCGGCTGCCTTGCAGGAGCACCGCTGCATCATCCACCGGCAGAACGATGAAGCCTATGGCGCCTGGCGCTTCACGCGGGACCGCCAGACCGAGGTGGTGAAGGTGGGCGGCGCGCTGGCCAGCAATGACGGCGACATCGTGCTGGGGTGGGCGCTGGATGGCCATGGCATCCTCATCCGTTCGGAATGGGATTTGGCGAAATACCTGGAAACGGGCCGCTTGCGGCGCCTATTGCCGGCCTACACGCTGGAGCCGGCGGACCTGTTCGTGTACTACCCCAGCCGCCACCATCTGTCGGCGCGGGTGCGCAGCTTCATCGACTTCCTGGCGATGAGGTTCGAAACGCCAGTGAAGGCGGCCACGCCACGGCGCGCGAGAGAAACGTCGGCCGAGGAAGGGCCGGCTGAAGATAAGCCGCGTCCGAACTCACGTGCGAAGGGCTGACCGGGGCTGACCTGGGGCAGCCGCCGTACCCCGCATCAAGCGGCGGCGTTGGTCCGGCCGGGAGATCGTGGCGGCGACAGCAGATCCTGCTGCCGCGGGTCGACTTCGGGAGCGACGATGGCCTCGCGCATGCGGAATTCGAGCACCCACACCCAGGGATTGACCGCCCAGGCACGCGCGCCGTAGTTCTCGCACCAGCTCAGCGCAAAGATCGACTTGATGGGCATGCCAGGAAGGAAACCGCCCCGCGCGGTGTGCTGGTTTACGCAGCCCTCAGCCGCCACATCGACATCGCTGATTTCCTGCAAGCGCTGCAGGCGCAGGCCAACCAGCAGGGCCAAGGCGAAGGCGTTGCCGTCTTCATCGTAAAGGGGCACCGTCTGGCCCGGCTCGCCGTAAGGACAGTCCGCCCGTCGCACCCGGCGCCGCGGCGGGCGCCCCGGCACGGTTTCCTCGACGGCGACCCACTTGGCGTTCGGCCCCACCTCGCGCAGCCAGCCTATTGTGCTCATCGGTGGCTGAGGCTTGAGGATACGGCGTGTCTGCACTTTGCGGCCATCCAGGATGGGCGCAATCATGTCTGCGGGGAATCGGAGAGGTTGCCCTGTCATGGCTAAGAGAAGCTTGAAATTCGGACCGGATGATACCGCAGTGCACACACGTCTCGGCAAATTGGCCGCAAGCCAATGAATTATGCACGTTTTTCAAAAGCCTACAATTCTTGTCACACCTTCGTTGAAACGGCGCCACAGCGGGAATTCCTACGCGCTCCCGCATTGCGCTCCGCCAGCACCCGCGAGATTTCCCGGCGGACCCGCGCCGCCGTCTCAGATACACGTCCCTCGTCCCTGCCTACCATCGCTGCCTGTCAAAATCTTGAAAGGAATCGACATGCGAGTCGGAGCACCAGGGCCAGCGGCGCTGCAATCCCAGCAACAATCAGAGCGCCTCCAGGCGAAGCCCAGCGGCCTGATGGAGAAAATCGTCGGTATATTTCAGAGCGACGCAAGCAGGGCCCGGGATTTGGGAGTGAAGATAGCCAGGCTGGAGAAGGCGAATCACGAATACGAGTACGCCGTGGATACGTTCAAGGTGCGCAACGTATCGGTGCAAGAACTGGAAACGCGCCAGAGCGCCTGTTACCAGAAGCATGCCGAACTCTCACGTCGGGGCGTGGCGGCTGAGGGCCTTGATGAGACTTTCGCATTGGCAATGGACGTCCTCACAGCCAGCCGGGAGCTGGACGATGTCTCGGAGGCGCTGGATCATGCCAAGCACCTGAGAAATGTCGCTAGAGGAGAGGTTGCGAGCGCACGCCAAACGTTGAACAAAGCGCATACGAAGTACGTAACCTTGGCCCGCAAGCTTGGCGTGAGCGACTAGACCGCCGCCGGCGCCCAAGGCAGCGCCGGGCGGCCCCCGCGTCAGGGCGGCCCGCGCTAGGGGTGCTCGGCGCTCCACTGCCGCAGCAGATCCAGAAAGATGCTGTCCACCCGCGCCGCATTGCCATCGGAATGGCCGGCGGAGTGCGGGGTGGCGATGACGTTAGGCATCTGCCACAAGGGCGAGTCGGCAGCCAGCGGCTCATGCGCGTAGACATCGAGATACGCACCGCCCAGGCGACCTTCACGCAAGGCGGCAATGAGGTCGTCCTCGCGCACGACCTCGCCACGCGCCACGTTGATCAGGTGCGCGTGCGCCGGCAGCCTGGCCAGCATGCCGGCATCGACCAGGAAACGGGTACGCTCCGTCAAGGGGCAGGCCAGCACCAGCCAGTCCGCGTCGCCCAGGATGGCCCCCATGTCCTCGAAGGCCACGCATTCCTGCGCGCCCTCCACCGGCTGCGCGCTGCTGCGCACCACCGAGATCCTCAGGCCCAGGGCCCGCAGCATTTCGCCCAGGCGCTGCCCAATCACACCCCAGCCGACGATCACGGCTTTCTGGCCACGCAGATCGCGCGGCATGGTCAGTTCGCCGGCCTTGAGCCAGCGGTTTTCGCGCTGGGCCCGCATCAGCTCGGGAAAGTGGCGCGCCAATGCCAACAGGCCGGCCAGCGCGTTTTGCATGACAGGTTCTGCATTGGCGCCGGTCGAAGGCGTAACTTTTACACCGCGCGCCATCAGCTCCGGAAAGATGGGCCGGTCCAGTCCCGCCGAGTGCACATGCACCCATTGCAGGGTGGGCGAGCCGCGCAGCGACTCGTAGAAGGCCTCGAGTGATTCCGTCAGAACGTGTTTGGTGGAACTTCCGGTAACTTCGCGGGAAATATAGGCCACGTCGGCGTTACCATGCCCATGACCGCGCGTTGCTTCAGCGATAAGCAATTCATGAGGACGCCCTTCCAGCACTTTTTCCACACGTTCGCGCAGGCGGTCCGCCGTGGCGCGTGACAGCAGGATGTGTATCGGCTTCTGCCTGGACATGCTGGTCCCCTTGGGTATGTATTCGAGTCGACGATGCCCGGCCCCACTCGATGAACGCGGCGGCCGCGACGGTTCAAGTGTCTGGCCATGACGCCAGACGCCGCACATTATCGCGCGATCCATTGCGATCACCTGAACGGCTGCCTGAACGACCAGGAGTTCCAATATGAAACGACATTCCGTACTGCGTTGCGGCGCAATCACTCTGGCCCTGGCCATGGCCGGGCCGGCCGCGGCACAGACGCTCAAGCAGCTCGAAGGCGCGCTGGGGGGTAGCAGTCACGGTAGCGGGCAAGGCGCGAGCTCGGCCACGGGTAGCGGCGGCGCCGCGTCCGCGCTGGGCGACCTGGCTTCCGGCAATCTCAAGTCCGGCAGCCTGGGCAACGCCACCGGCGTCCTGCAATACTGCATCAAGAACAATTACCTGAGCGGCAACGGCGTGACGGCGCTGAAGGACAAGCTGACCAGCCGCATCAGCGGCAGCAGCGGCCAACCGGCGGAGAAGAACGAGGACTTCCTGTCCGGCGCCAAGGGACTGTTGAAGACCGGCGACGGCAAGAGCGTCGATCTGAGCGGCAGCGGGCTGAAGGAACAAGTGACCAAGAAGGCCTGCGACGCGGTATTGGCACAGGCGAAAGGGTTCTTGTAGCGGTCAGTGGCGGCACGCGGTCCGCAGTCCGCAACCATTCCAAGAGAGATAGGTTTTTTGGGGGGAAATCCCCCCAAATGTCCCCCCAACGACGGCGGCGGCGCGTTGGGCCGCCGCGCCGCCAGCCTGACCGGCGGCGCTAAGCGGTAATACGCTATGCAGGCGTCATGGTTCGCGAAGTGGCGGCTCTGAACCACGCGATTCAGCGATCTAGCGGTTCAGCGCTTGCCTGCCAGCTCGCCGCCGGCGCCGCGCGGCATGCGCGCGGTCACCGGCACCGACGCGATCGAGCACAGGCCCAATACCAGGAAGGCGGGCCAAAAGTCGGTCCAGACGATTTGCGGATGGCCTTGCGCGTAATGCGAGACCTGCAACACGATGCCTGCCACCACCACGCCCAGGCCCAGGGACATCTGCTGGATCACCGCCGATAAACTGGTTGCACGGCCAACGTCCGCGCTTTCGATTTCGGCATAGGCCAGCGCATTGAGCGCGGTGAATTGCAACGACGGAAACACGCCCCCGAACAACACGACGAACCAGATCGCCAGGCGCGACATGCCTGGGTGGAAGGCGCCATAGACGGCGATGGCCACGCCCGACAGGATGGCGTTGACCATCAGCACCGGACCGAAACCGAAGCGGCGCAGCACGGGCTGCGCGATCATCTTCATGAACAAGGCGCCGAAGGCCGACGCACACGTGATGGTGCCCGCTTCGAAAGGCGTCATGCCCAGTCCTTCCTGCAGGGCCAGCGGCAGCAGGAAAGGAATCGCGCCCAAGCCGATGCGGAACAGGGACCCGCCGATGACGGCGGTGTGGAAGGTGGGGACCCGCAGGAAACTCAGATCCAGCACGGGGTTCCTGGCACGCCGCGCATAGAACCAATACGCCAGCAGCAGGGCCACGCCTAGGGCCACCATGATGAGATTGTCGCGCGTGTCGATGATGTCGCTGCCCAGCAGCGACATGGCCAGCATGAACAGCGCCGCGCCGCCGCCTGACATCAGGAAGCCGACCCAGTCCAGCGGACCCGGATGCGGCATCTGCGTGTTCTCGATATGGCGATTGGTGAGCCAGATGCCGAGTATGCCGATGGGCACATTGATGAAGAACATCAGGCGCCAGTGCAGATACGTGGTGATGAAGCCCCCCAGCAGAGGCCCCACTACAGGCCCCAACAGTGAAGGAATGGTGAGGTAGTTGACCGCGCGCACGAAGTCCGCCCGCGCCACCGAACGGAAGATGATGATGCGGCCCACCGGCACCATCATGGCCCCGCCCACGCCCTGCACGAAGCGCGCCAGCACGAAGGTGAACAGGGACGTGGAGGCCGCGCACATCAGCGAGCCGGCGATGAACACGCCAATAGCCGCGCGAAAGACGGTACGCGAACCGAAGCGATCGGCCACCCAGCCGCAGATGGGAATGAAGACGCCCAGCCCCACCACATAGCTGGTGACCGCCAGCTTCAAGGTGATCGGGTCCTGGCCCAGGTCGCGCGCCAGCTCCGGCAGGGATGTGACCAGCACCGTGGCGTCGACGTTCTCCATGAAAAGCGCGCAAGCGACGATCAGGGGAACGATGAAGGCGCCCAGGGCGAGTGGCATGGCTACAGTAAAGCGGGGGGGTTGAATCAGGCCGTGATTATGACACCGCACGCTGTCATCCCGCCTGCGGCAGATCGGATTCAGCCGACGTTCAGATCGGCTATCGCGCAGCGATAAAAATCACCAGGACAGCGGCTTCCAGTTCAAGGCCTCGCGCGTGTAAGGCTGCTGCGAACCCGACAGTTTCAGCGCCATGACCACCACCAGGTCATGCGCGCGGGCTTTCGGTGCGACGCCATAACTGGCGACGGCGGACAACAGAAAGCCCAAGGCCACCGCGCCCACGCGCAGGCCGCTGCGATGGGCGGGCCACTTCAGCAGCACCACGCTGGAAGCGATGCCGCCGACCAGTAGTCCGAGCACGACTTCGGACGGCGAATGCGCGTGCAGGTACAGGCGCGAGATGCCGATCAAGATCGCCAGCAGCGCGCCTGCCGCGGCCCCCCAACGCGCGCTTCGTTCCGAGTGGACATTGCCAAGGGCGTAGCCGAGCACGGGGTAAATGGCCGCGCTCACCATGGAATGGCCGCTGAAGCCCGTGAAGTCGATCGCCTCCCAGCCATAACCCCAGCCCAGGAAAGCCAGCTTGGATATCAGCACGACCAGCGCGGCGATGGCGAACGCGCAAGCCCACTTGAAGACCGTGCCGCGTTCCGATGCCACCAGAAAAAGCGTCGCCATGACGGCGGCCGGCACCAGAAGACGCGATTCGCCGATTGCCGATAGAAAAACCCAGAACGAATGCATGCCCTGCCCTGAAAAAGATTTAGCCGTCTGACCGAGCGGCGCAACGGAAGTTCACATGCGGTCGAACCACACACCGATCGATTTTGACGCTGACAGGGCGGGCTTGCGGCCGGGCAGCCCTGCTAGTGCCCGTTCTTGTATAGCGCATACAGCGCGATGACGTCGCGCACATACTGGCGCGTTTCCGCATAGGGCGGCACGTCATCGTACTTGGCCACCGCCCCGGGCCCTGCATTGTAAGCGGCCAGGGCCAGGTCCAGGCGGCCAGGGTAACGGTCCAGCAAGCTGCGCAGGTGGCGCGAGCCGGCGTTCACATTGGTGGCAGGATCCACCAGCGCCGCCTCGATGTCGTCCTGCTTCAGCAGGCTGGCCGCCGTGCCGGGCATCAACTGCATCAGGCCCAGCGCGCCGCGCGGTGAACGGGCATCCTTGCGAAAGCCCGACTCCACCGCGATGACGGCGCCCAGCAAGGCGCTGTCCACGCCCGCCGCGGCGGCGGCCTTGGAGATGATGCCGCGATAGCTTTCCATCCCCGGATGCCCCAGCAGATCGCGGACACGGCGGGGATCATCGCCAAGGGCCAGACCGGCGATCAGGCCAAGGTCCACCCCTGGGTCCCCAGCGGCGGCGTCCGGCATCGTCAGCGCGGCTGGCGCGAAGTCCGCCACTCGCAACGGAGCCCGCGCCTTCGCGCGGTTCTGGGCCCGCTGGTAGTACTTTGCGTAGCCCTTGGGCACCACCATGGCGCGTGCGTTGCCAAAAGGATCGCGATAGCGGTAGATATCCCCCGCCGCCGCGCTATCCGGCCACAGCGCCAACACCGCCGCGGCCAGCACGCCCGCCACCATCACCTGTCTTGCCCGCGCCCCACCCTTTTGGGCTGCTGCGGTCTCCGTTATCCGTCCCGCGCCTGCCGTCACTGCGCTACCAGGAGGGCCACCATCCTTGATTCCTGCCTTGCCACGAAAGCCGCCTGTATCAGGCCCTGTCTGGAAACGATACTCGCCTTGGGAAGGTCCAGCGGCGAGGCAAAGACCCGGCCTTGCCGGGGATGGCCACAGTGTCATCATCGTCGTCGCATCCATGGCCCGACGCATACGCGCGGTCCCCGGGCAACGCGTCGCGCCGCCTGTATCCGCCCCCGGAAAACGCATCATGACGCAGCCGCGACGCGCTTGTCTCTCGGGCCGATGGGGGAGCCATGCCATCCCTCAGGCGGATGAAAACAGCGACCTCACTCCACCCACCACGACAGCGCCGCCCCACCGTGTTACTGCTACACCGCATCATCGCCACATAGCTGCATCGCTACATCGCTACATCGCTACATCGCTACGTCGCTGCGTCGCCGCATGGCTGCATAGCGACATCGCTACGCCTTGCTCGGATCCTGCATGAAACCCAGGTCGCGGCCGTCGAAGCGGCGCAGATTCGGGAATACGTCATCGAGGGTTCCACCACCGGCGCCGAACCAGGTCGCCAGCGTGGCCCCGAACTGGTCCACCGCCACGTCCGGCAACATGCGGCCATGGTCGACGAAGCCCGGCCCGTCCAAGGCCAGTTCGGGATGCTTGCCATAGAAGCGGCCGCCGCGCACCGCGCCGCCCAGCACCAGATGATGCCCTCCCCAGCCATGATCGGAACCATTGCCATTGGAAACCAGCGTGCGGCCGAACTCCGATGCGCTGAAGGTGGTGACCTGGCCGGCCACGCCCATGGCGTCCAGCGCCTGCTGGAATTCGGCCATGGCGCCACCCAGTTCGCGCAACAGGCCAGGATGGATGTCGTTCAGGCCGTCGTGATTGTCGTAGCCGTTCTGCGTCACGAAGAACACCTGGCGGCGCATGCCCAAGGTATCGCGCGCGGCGATCATGCGCGCCACGATCTTCAGCTGCGCGGCCAAGGGCGTGGCGAAACCGCCGCCCACGGTGTCGCGCGCCAGCGCGGTACGCAGGCGCGCATCGGCCCGGATCGAGCGCGCCACCAGCGCCGCATGCTGGCGTTCGAACAGATGCTCGCCGGACTGCGTGATCAGCAGACGCATCAGATCCGTGCACGTCGTCGAGCCGTAGGTATCCCGTTGCAGTAATTCAATGGGCGTGGAACCCGCCGGACTGACGCGGTAAGCGCTGACATGGCGCCCCGCCAGCAGCAGCGCGCTGCCGCCCGCCGTCACGCCCGTGAAAGTGGCATTGGCATTGGCCGCGATGAAGAGATCGGCCAGGCGGCCGCCCCAACCTGACGCCGCGCCTTCGGGCGCCAGTGCCTGCCAATAAGCCTGCTGGTCGTTGTGCGAAAACAGCTTGGGCGGCAGCGGCACGCGGGCGCCGACGTAGTCGCGCTTGGTGGTGGGCTGGGCCAGGGGGCCGACGTTGAACTGCACGGCCAGTTGGCCACGCTCGAACCACGGCAGCAGCGGCGCCAGGCCGGGCGCGAGCGCGTAGGCCTGGTCGCCCGGCAAAGGGTCTTTGGGCTTGAGCACCGTGGCGGCCAGCTTGTCGCGCGCCAGCGCGATGTCGGCACGCGCCTGGAAGTAACGGGCGTGGCGCGTGGGGTCGTAAGGCACGATGGTGTTGTAGGGGTCGTTGCCGCCGTACAGGAAGATGCAGACCAGGGCTTTGTAGTCGCTGACCGGAACGGCCCCGGCGGCGGTAGCGGGGGCACCCGCGCCCGCCTGACCCGCGGCGACGGCGGGCGCGGGCGCCGCTGCCGCGGCCCCGGCAGCGGCCCCAACGGCGGCCATTTGCAGCGCCAAAGGGGCAGCGGTGCCGCTCATGCCGAGCAGGGAAGCCCGCCGGAGGAACTCACGTCGCGTGGCTTTCACAATCATCTCCCGTGCTTGAACATGCCATCATTTCTGCACCAGATATTCCGGCGTCGCCGCGACCAGCATGATGGCGGCCCGTACGCGGTCCAGCTTGCGTGGCGCCGGGATCTCCGCCACCGCATCGGCGATGACGCGCGCGGTAGCCGCATTGAACGCATCACCCGCCAGCAGCAAAGCCACGCGCCGTACGAGCGCTTGCGTATCGTCCGCCAGCGCCGCCTCGGCCGCGTAATCTGTCTGCACATCCTCCCAACCGCGGTCGACGTAGATCGCCAGGAAGTTCAGGTAGCCCGCCACGCTGGTTTCGTCCGTGATCTGGAACTCCGGCGCCACCAGGCCCGACTGCGCGATCGCGGTATTGGGCGGCGTGAAGCGCGGCCGAAAGAAGTTGAACACCGACGGCGCGCGCAAAGGACTCTGCCCCAGGCGGATGGTGCTGTCGGTCGTATCGGGCATGGACCATTGCCCATTGCGCGAGGTGGCTCCGAAGGCCCGCGCCCATGCCGCGAACCGCACGATGGGTTCGCGCACCTTGCCCCAGGTGGGCGAGTGCAGATCGGGCTCGCGCGCTTCCGGATCCAGCAGCACGGCGCGCAACACCGCGCCCAGGTCGCCGCGCTGGCCCTTGCCGTTGTTGGCGAACACCGCCGCGACGCGGCCCACATAGGCCGGACTGGGATTGCTGGTGACCAGCCGTTGTATGAGCTGAGTGCCAATGAATGGACCCACATTGGGATGGGCGCACAACGTGTCCAAGGCAATGCGCAAGGATTCGACGCCGCCCGTGCCCGGCGGGATCACCGTGCCCAGGAAACGCTTTTCGGACATCGAATGGTTGGCCGGGTTCAAGGCCATGGGACGGCGCTGGCACTCCGGATCGCTTTCCTGGCCGGCCAGGTCCCACCCGGTAAACACCTTGGCCAGGCCACGCACATCGTCGTTGGTATAGGTCTCCACCGCCTTGCCGTCGCGCAGCTTCAGGCTGCCGTCGGGATTCAGATCGTACAGGCCGATGGTGAACAGCTGCATCACCTCGCGCGCGTAGTTCTCGTCAGGAGAACGGCCAGTCTTGATGTCTTCCTTGCGGCTGCCGCGGTAGGTGAGCATGCAGCCCATGGCCAGGCTGCGCGTGACGCCCTCCAGCATGTCGCGGAAGTTGCCCAGGCTGTGCGTGGACAGCGTATCCATGAAGGACGCCGCGCCGAACATGGGCCAGGACGCCGAGATGGACAGCACGTTGATGACGAAGATTTCGGAAAAGGCGAAGGCGGCCCGGGTCCGCAACTGGTCGGGCGCCGCGATGAACTTGCGCCACAGCGTGGCTTCCAGGGGAGCATTGATGCCATTGCCCTTGAAGGCCTCGACGTTCCTGCCCATCGCCACCAGCCAGTCGAAGTGGGATTGCGAGTGCGGCGCGGCCCTTTGCTCATCGATCCAGCGGGCGTAGCCCAGCGCCACCACCCGGTCGATCTCGGCGGGTGTGGGGCCGAACGTGGCCTGCGCCAGGAAGCGCGAGGCCTGGCCGGGAGTGGGACGCGTAGGGGCGGTGGCGGTTGGCGGCATGCGAACCACCATAGCCATGCCACCGCCGGGTTTCAACCGCTGCCTTTGGTGGAGACACGGGAAGAAAGGCCTAGAAGGATTAAGGCCGGCCGCCCGGCCTCATCCCTATGCAGGAGAAAAAAGCGGCCGCCCGCAGGCAGTCCTGTCATGTTCGTGCAGCGGTGGCGTAGCGATTCTTACTTCGGCACCGGCGCGAATTGAAAAAAACTGCTCATCCCAAGCAGCCATACCCTGGCCCTGTCGTGGCCCTGTCGTGGCCCTGTCGTGGCCCTGTCGTGGCCCGATCGCGGCCCTCCCGCATTCGTCCCCCCAAGGCCCTCATCCAGAGGCAGGGGATATTCATCCTTTTGCATGGTGGCGCCGCAAGAGGGCATTTGTAAAACTGCCGCTACTCACAGGCCTTTCAAGGGCCTTGCCCAGAGCCTTGCATGGATCCGCCCATGGATGCCTGAACGGATCCGTTGGTAGATCCTGCAAAAGGCCGTCACACCGGAACGAATGGCGGCGCCATGACGGCGCCGCCATTCGTTCCGTCCCCCTTCATTTCGGCCAGGCACGCAACTTGCTCTAGTGCTGCGCCGCGCCATTGCGGCACCCCGCGGATTAGGAGAATGTTATGGACAAGGCAGAAATCCCTCTCGCCCAACGAGATGCACTAGGCCTGATGCTGGACGATCATTTCAAGATCAAGCACCTTTTCAAGGCTTTCAGCCGGGAAAAGGACGCCGAGACCCGCGAGGCCATCGCTCATGAAGCGTGCCTGACGCTGACGGTCATCGCGCAAATCGAAGAAGAACTTTTCTATCCCCACGTCCGGGCGCGCAACGAGGCGGCTTTCGGCTACCTGATCGACAAAGCCATGGTCGAGCACTCCTGCATCCGCAGCCTGATCGCGCAGATCCAGGGCATGACCGCCGACGACAGCATGTTCCACGCCAAGGTCGCGGTGCTGGGCGAGTTGACCAGCCACCACGTCAATGGTGAAGAGGGCGAGCTGTATCCGAAATTGATCGTGATGAATGAAGACTTGCGTGACATCGGCGCCCAGATGCTGCAACGCAAGGACGAAATTACCGTCGAGGCACACATTGCCTGAGATGGTGGGACTGAGGCACGATGAAAATACTGACTAAGGAAATCCAGCAATCGCGCGCTACGTTATGGCTGGCGCCGGTTACGCATGGCGGATTTCGCTGGGAAGTTGAGGTCGTCGACACGGGTAAGACGACCGTGCCTCACGTTATCCAATCCGAGCACGTGTTCCGCACGCCGACGGACGCCGCGTTGGATGGCATCCGGGCGTTGGAGTCGATGGAAGTCACTCAATAAAGGTGGGACTGTGTTCAGGAAAACGCACTGCATGGCAGTGCGTTTTTTTATTGCGCGGATGGTTTGGCCGGAGCTGGGTACCAGGCCTATTTGCCGGGTACCACGCTCGCCGGCGCCGCGGGGGAAGCGGGCGATACAGGCGCGACGGGCGCCTGTTTATGATCACCGAGCCAGCCGCTGGGATGGCTGTTCAACACCGTCGTGCGCAGCGCCCTGCCCTTTTCCAGATGCGCCTGCAAGGCGGGTAAATTTTTCTCGGCGAAAGCCTTGACGTCCGCATCCCTGGCATTTCTCGCGGCGTCGGTGAACAGCTTGACGGCATCGCGGTGGGCGCTGACGGCCACTTTTTCCGCATAGGCCCGGTCGAATCGATTGCGCTGGGAGTTCTGCAACTGGCGCAGCACAGACTGTTGCGCCCGCGACGGCTCCGTCGGCAACTGCGTGTTCTTGCTGTCCGCCAAGGCCTGCAGGTCGCGCGCCACCGCCATATGGTCGGAGACCATCATCTGGGCAAAATTCTTCACATCGTCGTTGCCGGACCGTTCCAAGGCCAGCTTGCTGGCGGCGATTTCGAACAAGCCGGCCTGGCCTGCCTGCAGCAGAAAGCGCTGGTCGCGCCGGCTCAATTCCGCTGCCTGGCTATTCCACGCCGCGCTCGCCGACATCAATAGCGTGGCGAATACGGCGGTGTTCCTGAGGAAAGTCCGGTTGATCAGTTTGAAAAAACCCATGGTTATCTCCTGACGCGCATTCAGACTCTTACCGCAGCGATCACCCATGTGATCGCTACCGATGCTCGTCCGCGGGGGCGGACGCAAAGCCTTCCTCTGCCCAGGCCGACCACGCTCAGTGTCGGCTTTCCAGCATCTCCGCCACTTTGGCTGTCAACTCGCCGACTTCGAACGGCTTCATCAATATGGACATGCCGGGGTCCAGCGCTTCGCCGCCACCCACCACGGCATTGGCCGCATAACCGGTCATGAACAGGACTTTCTGCGCCGGCTGCAATTCGCGCGCGGCGTCGGCCAATTGGCGGCCGTTCAAACCCGGCAGGCCGACATCGGTCAGCAGCAGATCGGGGATGACGCCGCCGCGCAGCACCGTCATGGCGGCGACTGCGTCGCCGGCCGCGATGGTGCGATAGCCCGCGTCGGCCAATACCTGGGTCACCAGTTCGCGCACCATGTCGTCATCATCGACCACCAGCACCAGGGGATTGGCCGCGGGGGCGACGATCCGCCCTTCCGTCTGGATGGACTGCGGCAGCGCCACCACCTCCGGCAGCAGGATACGCAGCCGCGTGCCCTCGCCCGCCCTGCTGTACAAGGCGATATTGCCGTCGGATTGCTTGACGTAGCCGTAGATCATGGACAGCCCCAGGCCCGTACCCTGGCCGATGGGCTTGGTGGTGAAGAAGGGATCGAAGGCGCGTTCGCTGACATCGGGCGTCATGCCGGTGCCGGTGTCCGTGACGGTCAGACAGGTGTACGCGCCAGGCGGCAGGTTTTCCACCGCCGCGCTCTCGTCGGTCAAAATTTCCTGCGAGAGGGCCAGCGTCAGCGTGCCGCCGGCGGCCATGGCATCACGCGCATTGGCGGCCATCCCCAGCAGCGCGCTTTCCAACTGGCGCGGATCGCACAGCGTAGGCGCCAGGTTGGTCGCCACCTCCAGATTCAAGATGATGTCGGCACCCAGGGCCGCGCGCAGCGTCGTCTCCATGGATCGCAGCAGCGTGGCGACATCGACCGGTTTGGGATCGAGCGACTGGCGCTGCGCGAAGGCCAGCAGGCGATGCGTCAGTCCAGCGGCGCGGCGCCCGGCGGCCAGGCTGGCATCGATCAGGCGGCCCGCTTTATCCGTCTCGCCTATGGCCAGACGCCGCTGCGCAAGCTGCAAGGAACCGAGAAGACCCTGCAGGATGTTGTTGAAGTCGTGCGCGAGTCCACCGGTGAGATGGCTCAACGCATTGAGTTTGCGCTGCTGGAACAGGGCGTCGAGCATGAGCTGCTCGGGACGTTCGGACGCCTGCCGTTCACCGGAAAGATCAGCTTGATCAGCGGCGTCGAAAGCGATTGAGGGCGGCCCCGGCACCAGCGCATTTTGTTCGGAAGGACCTGGCATGGACGAGCAGAAACGCGAAAGTAATGAGCGCCATGCTCGCACCGAGGCGTTGCAGAGAACGTATCGCTGTGTTACCAGACGTTAAATCAATGATGAATTGCGGCGGAGATTTCGTCACGCGAAAAGTTGGCGCGCCTGCTTCAGCAGTTCGCTTTTATTCAGCACCCCTACCAGCCGCCGGGACTGCGGGTCCGCCAGCACGGGGGTGCGTTCAGCCGGCGATTCGACGACGGTCTGCCAGATATCGAACACGCGCTGGTCGGCATACACCACCGGCAAGTCGGCCACGTAGGTGGAACTGCCGATGGCCGCGTCCGCCTCGCCCGCGTTCACGCGCGCCACCACGTCCTGCAGCCACACCGCGCCCTGAAAATGCGAGGCGTCGTCGATGACGAAGACGAAGCGGTTCTTGCCGGCCAGGCCAACCGCCATGGCCTCGCGCAGGGGTGTGCCCTGCCCGACCGGGTTGGGCAATGGCCGCATGACCATGCCCGCGGTGGCATCGGCCAGGCGGCTGCGGCGGTCGGACCGGGCGCGGTGGCGCGCGGTGACGGAATACGCGCCGCTGTCGCCCAACGCCATCGAGGTAGCATAGGCCACGACCGTGGCCAGCATCAGCGGAAAGACGAAGGTCGATTCCTGCGTCATCTCGAAGACCATCAACGTGGACATGAGCGGGGCTTGGGTGGTCGCCGCCAGACCCGCGGCCATGCCGGCAACGCCCAGCAATACAGCACTGTCCGACACGCCCAGCCATTGCGCGGCCAGTGGCGCGCATGCCGATCCCGCCAGCGCGCCTATCATCAGCGACGGCGTGAACAGCCCGCCGATGGCGCCCGCGCCGACCGTCGCCGCCGTGGCGAGTATCTTCAACACCAATAGCACCAGCAAAGGCGAGGACAGCGCCTGTCCGTCCAGCAGGCCAACGATAGGCGCGAAGCCGTTACCCGCGACGTCCGGGGCAATCAAGGTGATCAGCCCGACCACCAGCCCACCCACGGTCATACGCAGCACCAGGGATTTGTGCAGGCGCGCGAAACCCGTGCGGGCCAGGCGCACCACCCGCAGGAAGATAGCGCCTGACGCCCCCGCCGCCACGCCCACCAGAATGATGGCGAGCATGCCAGGTCCCGTGACATCGAAGACGAAAGGGGGCAAGGCGTAAAGCGGCGTGAAATGGCCCATCACGCTGACTACCCACGTCGCGGCGGCGGCCGCGGTGAAGAGGAATCCCACGCGGCGCAGTTCGAGGCCGCCATAAGCGATCTCGGCGATGAAGATCGCTGCCGCCAGCGGCGTGTGATACACCGCGGCGAGTCCTCCGGTGGCGGCCAGCGCCACCGCCAGGCGGAAATCCTCACCGCGCAGGACGGCGGACTTGCTCTTGGCATTGTCCCGGCCCAGGCCCAGGCCGGAGCCGGCGCGGAAGGGGTGGCACAGCCAGGACGCGGCGGTGGCCGACAACTGCACCATCGCGCCTTCCTTACCGATGGAGCCGCCCGACACGATGGAGAAAAACGAGGACAGGCAACGCAGCAGGGATGGCAGCACCGGGATGCGGTCCGTCTTGCCGTCTATGGTTTCCAGGTATTCCGACACCGTGCCTTGCGACTGCTCGCGGCGCAGGGCCTGGACCAGGATCAGGGCGGCGATGGCCGCGCCCACCGCCGGACATATGACGCGGATATACCAGGGCAGTTGCGCGAAGACCTGCGAGATATCGCCTTCGCGGCCGAACAGCCAGGCGGTGGCGTGGTCCAGGCTGGAACGGAAGGCCTGCGCGGCCAGCGCACCCAGGGCGCCCATCGCGGCGGCCACCAGCAGCCCGCGCAGATACACCAGCGCGGCGCGTTCGGTAACGGCAATGCTGGAGATATCGGCGCCCGTGCGAAAGAAGCGGGGGATCTTCATGAGGCCGTCCCATCGACGTGGCGGTTGGCGCGCTGCAGGGCCTCGCGCATGGCTTTCATCTGCGGCGACCACGTCGCCCCACGCCGTGCCAGCACGGCGACTTCGCGGCGCAAGGGTAATTGCGGCGCGGCCGCCAGGGCCACCACGCCGCTGGCGTCTTCCAGCAGGGCCGCGGGCGCCACGGTCAACCAGTCGCCGCCGGCCACCAGCTTCAAGGCGCCGGCCGAGACGAAGTCGACTTCCAGTACAGGCGTCGGCGGCGTCAGGCCGGCATTGGCATAGGCCGCGTCCAGTTGCTGGCGTAGTAAGGAGGTGCGCTTGGGCAGGATCCAGCGCTGCCGCGCCAGCATATCCAGGGCGACCGGCACCCGCTTCAGCAGCGGATGGCCGCGCCTTGCAACGACGCGCAGATCGTCGCGGCCGACCGCCTGTTGGCGCAAGGCAGCAGGCGTGGCGCGCTCCATCGGCGCGACCGCGACGTCCAGCACGCCCTGCTCCAGCAGATCATGCAGCTCGTCGGCGACGCCCATCGTCAACGTCACGCGCAGGCCGGGACGTTCGGCCAGCAGCAGTTCCAGTGCGGGCAGTACCGCCGTGTCCATGGTGGCAGCGGTGGCGCCCACGCGCAGCAGCCCGACATCGCCCGCGGACAAGGCCTGGGCATGCCGGATCGCGTCTTCGTATTGATCGACCACCTTGCGCGCCTGCTCGGCGAAGGCCAGGCCGGCCGCGGTGGGCCGCACGGCGCGCGCGCTGCGGTCGAACAGCGCCAGACCCGTCTCGTCCTCCAGGCGCTTGAGCGATTTCGACAGCGCCGGCTGTGTCACCGCGCAGGCGGACGCGGCTCGGCCCAAATGGCCGTGCGCCACTACCGCGAGGAAATAGGAAAGATCACGCAGGGATGGATTCATGAATGATCGTCATATTAATGATGACTTTCAGGAATCGAAGTGTACCGCAGGCGGGGGGGACGGGTGCGCAGCGCCGATTGGAGAAAGAAAGTTTGCTTATTTTGGGGAGATCCCCCAGCCCCCTTTCTGGGCTAACGCCCCTGTGGCTGCCACGAGGGAAATGCGCAAGTCTTCCTTGCGCAAGGAGCCGACGGCCATTGCAGTGATTGGTATGAGGGCGGGGTGATCTTGGGTGCGGTCGGGGGATCTTGGGTGCGGTCGGGGGATCCTGGGTGCGGTCGGGGGATCTTGGGGGGGCTGCCGGGGTGCGCCTAGAATGGCAGCCATGACTGCCCCCCCGCCTATGCCGATCGGAACCGCGCCGCCGCTTACGACGACGAGTGACGGCGCCTATACCGTCACCCTGGAAACCAGTGGGTGGACCTACGCGGCGCGGGCGGACGAAACGCTGTTGCAGGCGGGGCTGCGCGCCGGTATCCGCCTGGCAAGTTCCTGCCGCAATGGCACTTGCCGCGCCTGCATCTGCCACCTGCAGGCCGGCGCCATCACGTATATCGTGGAGCGTCCTGGCCTGAGCCGGGATGAAATGGAAGAAGGTTGGATCCTGCCTTGCGTGGCCCAGGCTCGCGCTGATGTGCGCCTGGCCGGCGACAGCGCCGAGCGCGTCGTGGATGCAACGGCGCGTCCCCTGCCCGTGGGGCCACGCCGTTGACGCTGATCGTCAGGGCCGGGAATGCCGTGCGCCAAGGCTCGCGGACTGCGCGACGCGATCACTTGTCCGTGGCATCCCGGTCGCCGGTTGGTTTATCCGTCAGGAAGATCGCGGTCCACATTATTCTGGCAGGATCAGCCTTGTCCTGATCTTCATCCGCGCTCGCCCCCTGGGTCCAGAACGCCTCGTGATCCTGGAACTCCAGGGCACTGCCGGAATATGGATCGCGCACGGCAAGCACGAGGCCCTTGGCCGTTATCTCGATCCCGTCGAGCATGCGAGCGACCTCGACGCCAGCGGAATTGCCCATGAAGAAAATGCACGACCCATATGCGGCAAGGCCTTGCTGGAGTTCCGGGATGTATGCCCGAAATGTCTCGGCATTCCCATTGACGGCCGCCGTCATGAATCCGGATCTCGATTCGATCGACTCACGCACCTGAGGGATTGTCCGGAACCCGCTCCTGGCGCCGAATCCGCGCAGTTGCTCAATCAGCTCACCTTTGGACTTGTGCCTGCCCAGCAGCATTTCCTCGCAGGCGTTGAAAGTGTTGTCCGTGATCCCGATTTGCAGGATCATCCATTGGCCGCCAGGGAGGGCGAAAACAGCGTGCTCCGCGCAGATGGACGAGACAGATTCGCCATTTACCTGGAATTCGGTCGTCGCGGCATCTGGGTTGACCACGAACTCGGCAATCGTTCGGCGGATCTTGTCTCGTTCGGCGTCATGGATTTCGGTGTCCAGGAAGCGATGCCTTCCACTGATTTCCTCGCCCGATCCTACCGGCCCGCCCCATCCCGTGTAGGCATTCAGGTGTCCAGGACACCGCCGCAACTTGCCGTCCGGGCCTTGGACAAAAATATGGCGGGGAAGATCGATGGTATGGCCTTTGGAACCCCTGAGGACAGCGCCTGGCGAATACCAGCGTAAGAACGGATATTCCTGGCGCAATGCCAGGAAGGGCCGCAGTTCAAATGACCTGACCTCCGCCGGCTGGTAATCGGCACCGGCTGCCGCGATCTCCATGCCTGGCGTTGCATAGGCGCGCGGCGCGGACGGACCCGGCTCATCGTTTGATGTGGCCCGGCGTGCGGCGGACGCATCTGGCTGGAAATTGGATGGCGCGATCCAGACCGGCACCTTGCGGCGAGGAAGGCGCAACGACGAAGGCCCGGCCGGGCGTTGTGCGCGCGTTGGCGGGTCGGCTTGCTGGCCAGCCTGCGATATTTGTGGTGGCGCGTTACCCTGGCCGGCGGCGCGCGGCGGGGCCATGTCGGTGTTGGGGACAAAGGAGGCCGCGGTCGAGTCGGCCTTGGATACGGAAGAGCCCATGGGAGCCTACCTTGCAAGCGAAGTGGGACGCGGAGGTCAGGGCTTGCGGCTACGCCGCAAAAGTCGCTGATAGGTAAGCGCTGATGGGGATTCGGTTCCGACTTCTTGCGGCGGGCGGTGTCGCTGATCGCGGACAGCGCAAGCGTGCCATGCCGAGCACGCCTGCGCATTCACGCTTGTTTCACGTCGAAAAAAATCGCCGCGATCCTCATCGGATCGCGGCGACCATTTGCCGGTGGGCTAGCGCCTGCCTGTCAACTGACGGAATAGCCCCGACCCGTCATGCACGCGGACATGGCGCGGTTATACGAATCGACCTGCACATTGTTGGAATATTGGGTGACCGACCCAGGATTGAAGCCGCTCTGGTTGACGGCCCAATTCTGGCATTCGCCACGATCCTGGTTCTGCTGCGCTTCCGTCTGGCCACGGGCAGGATAGGCGATCAAATCGCCAGTCGAACGAGCGGCCGGCGGCGCATATTCCGACTGAGCAACCGGAGGCGCGGCATAAACCGGCGGCGCGGCGTACGCGGGCGGCGCGGCATAGACCGGCGCGCTGTATACCGGCGTCGAATAGACGGGAGTCGCATAGGTAGGTTGATTGGCGGCGATCAAGGCGCCAGCCGCGACCAGGCCCAAGGCACCGGCCACCCACCAACCGTCGGAACTGCTCCCGTGGTGGCCATGATAGCCGCCGTGGTAACCGCCACCGTAATAGCCGCCGCCGTGGTAACCGCCGCCGCGATAATAGCCGCCGCCCGCCAAGGCAGGGCTGCTTGCCGACGCCAGCATCAGGGTGGCGACAGCCAAAGTGGTAAGAGAGAACTTTTTCATGGTCGTACTCCGGACATCCAGCAAAGGGATGCACTAGCCTTCACTTTACCCAGTTATCACCGCCTGAAGGGCGAAAAAAAGTGGAAGCTTCACGCAGGTGGTTTCAGTCCATTTCTCAGACAGGGTAAATTTTTGGCGAATGTACGATGACCCCGTTTGCAGGGTCATTTTTCACTCATTCAAGTCGAATTTTCAGCGGACATTCAGAAACAGGTCGGCGCGGGCTTTCCACGCCTGGACTTCTCCTGGTCGCGCGTCGGCAGCGCTAGCCCTTCATGTCGCGCACGGTGCGCAGCAAAGTCTCGATCTCGGCGTCCGTATTGTAGAAATGCGCGGCAACCCGCACATGGCCTTCGCGTGCGGCGGTGACGACACCCGCGCGCAGCAGCATCTGGCGGCACGCCGCGGCGTCGTAATGGGGATGCCGGAAGACGACGATGCCGGAAGCGAAGTCGCGGCGATCCGCCCCGCCCTGCACATGGCAGCCGGCGTCCAGCAGGCCGCGCGCCAAGTGTTCGGCATGGCGCAACACGGCAGCCTCGACCCGCGCCGGCCCGGCGGCGCGCAGCAAGGCCAGGCTGGCACGCGCGGCGGTGATGCCGTGAAAACCCAGGATTCCGGTCTCGAAACGCGCTGCGCCCGCGCGTGGCTCGTAACGGTGATCGAAATAGGAGTCGCGTGGCGTCAGGCTGCGGGGTCCGGCCGCCGTCAGGCTGAGTTGCTCGGCCAGGCGGTCGCCGATGTAAAGCCATGCCACCCCTTGGGGCGCGAGCATCCATTTGTATGCATGCACCACCAGCGCGTCGATGGGCAGGTCGGCCACGTTCATCTGCAAGGCGCCTACGCCCTGCACGCCATCCACCACCAGCAGCACACCGCGCTGGCGGCAGGCCACGCCCAGCCGCGCCAGATCGAGACGGCAGCCGCTGCTGAATTGCACCCAGGACACACACATCACGCGGGTGGCGGCGCCGCAGGCGGCCAGCAAGGCGTCCACGTCGACGCGGCCGTCAGCGCAGGGCACCGCGCGCACCCGCACACCCCGCGTTTGCAGCGTCATCCAGGGCAGGACCACCGAAGGAAAATCGATGGCGGGCACGACGACTTCATCGCCGTGCTGCCAGGGCAATCCCGCCGCGATCAGGCTGATGGCGGCGGAGGCGTTGGCCGCGTGCGCCACTCGATCACTCGTTGCGCCGATAAAGGCGGCGAACTCGGCGCGCGTGGCGTCGGCGATTTCATGCAGGCCCGCGTGAGCCAGCGAGCCGCGCCGGCCTTGCTCGGCCAGGGTGGCGGCCGCTGCTTGGGCAGTCAGGCGCGGCGTGGGGCCGAGGCTGGCGTGGTCCAGGTAGGCCAGGTCGTCGCAAACGGGGAAATGCGCACGCCACGCGGGACCGTCCAGGGGGGTGGTCGCGGCAGGGAACGCATCGCTCGGCGGCATGGTGGGCAGGGTTACTGAAACCGGCGGCGTGCCCGCGGTTGCGGCGGACTGCGCGCCGGCAGCCGCGGCAGGCTGCGCGCCAGAGGGAGCGGCGGGTGGCATGATGGTATCCGGCATGTCCAATAGGATAGGGTCGGCATGGAATGGGGCGGCACGGCCTGGCGGTGAAGTCATCACACGCGCAGGCCGCAGTCTGATCAGGCATGACGATGATAGCGCCAGCCGGGCGAGGACGAGGCCAGGGGCAATGCCGTGGGCCAAGCCGCGGTTCGGCACCAGGGTCCAAGCCGCGGACCATGCCGCGGACCGGCACCGCGGCCCAAAGCAGGGGCCATGACCCCGGCTCGACGCCACGGCCCAAAGCGGCCGGCCATGCAGCGGCCCGACACTGCCGCCCAAAACCGCCGGCCGACACCACCGCCCGACTTAAGCGACAATAGGCGATCGGCGGACCTCAGGCCGCGGCCATACCGGCCGTCCTATCGGCCTCGGACTCTCTGGAGAAGAAATTTTGGCATCCCACGAAAACGTCAGCATGGCGCTGTTCTGCGACTTCGAGAACGTCGCGCTCGGCGTGCGCGACGCCAATTACGAAAAGCTCGACATCCGGCTGGTGCTGGAAAAGCTGCTGCTCAAGGGCAGCATCGTGATCAAGAAGGCATATTGCGACTGGGACCGCTACAAAGGCTTCAAGGCCTCCATGCACGAGGCCAATTTCGAATTGATCGAGATTCCCCACGTGCGCCAGTCCGGCAAGAATTCCGCCGATATCCGCCTGGTGGTCGATGCGCTGGACCTCTGCTATACCAAGTCCCACCTGGACACCTTCGTCATCATCAGCGGCGACTCCGACTTCTCGCCCCTGGTGTCCAAGCTGCGGGAGAACGCCAAATACGTCATCGGCGTGGGCGTGAAGCAGTCGACATCGGACTTGCTGATCGCCAATTGCGACGAATTCATTTTCTACGACGACCTGGTGCGCGAGACTCAACGCTCGGCGGCACGCCGCGACGCGCGGGACAACGGCGCGCCCCGCCGCTCGCCCGAAGACGAACGGCGCCGCAAGGAAGAAATCGAGGCGCGCCGCAGCAAGGCCATCGAACTGGCCACCGAAACCTTCGATGCGCTGGTGACCGAGCGCGGCGACAGCGGCAAGATCTGGGCGTCCGCATTGAAGGACGCCATCAAGCGCCGCAAGCCTGATTTCAACGAGTCCTATTACGGCTTCCGCGCCTTCGGCAATCTGCTGGAGGAAGCCCGTGCGCGCGGCCTGCTGGAAATCGGCCGCGACGAGAAGTCGGGCACTTTCGTTTACCGCAACGCGGGCGCCGGCGAGGGAGCGGGCGGCGAGTCCGAGACCCAGGTGCAGCGGCAGGATGGGCGCCAGGATGCACGCGCGGAAGCGCCGCGCGACGGGCAGCGTGAGGGACAACGCGAAGGGTTGCGTGAGGGACAGCGCGAGGGGTCCCGTGAAGGATCCCGTGAAGGGCAGCGTTCCCGCAGCCGTGGCCGTGGCGATCGCGGGCGCCGCCCTGCGGGACAGACTGACATCTTCACGCCGTATCAGCCCACCAGCGACACGAGCATCGCCACCGACGCCGAGTTTGCCGCTCAGGGCGCGGCGGCCGAGGTTGGCGCTCATGGAGCAACGACCGAGTTTGCCGCTCACGACGCGACGACCGGCTTTGCCGATCAGGACGCGACAAAGCAGCCGCCCGGCCCGTCAGCCCATGACCCGTGGGCGACCGACGCTACACCTTTCGCCCAAGAAGCCGAAGCCAAGACCAATCGCAAGCGTCACCCCGTTCCGGCACGCGCCGCCAAGAAAGCCGCGCAGGATGCGGCTCGGCAAGGCGCAGCGGCGGATCCCTTTGCCTCGTCGCCTTTCAGGGAAGACGCTCCCTGGGACGACGCGCATTCGACCGCAGCGGCGGACAACGGTGCAAACACCGGTCAAGCGAGCAGCCGTCAAGCAAGCGGCGGAGAGGCGGGCAGCGGTCCGGCGCGCAGCGACCGCACAAGTGCCCGGGCGAGTCGCGTGAAGGCGAGCGACGTCCAGACAGGCGACGCGCAGGCAGGCAGCGCATTTGCCGCGGACACAGGTGAAGGCCAAAGTCCGGCTGCCAAAACGGGTTCGAATCATCGCGGCGCAAGCCGTCGTACGCCAGCAGCGAAGAAGGCAGCGGAAGGCGCGGCCGAGTCGGTGAGCACCGATGTTGTTCGCACGGATGCGGCGCAGGCCGATGCCGTGGCCGGTGGCACCGGCACCAGCACCGGCAGGGCCGTCGCCAACCGCAGACCGGCGCGCAAGAGCACGTCCGCATCGGTGGCGTCCGCGGCGGCGGATCAAGCGTCCACGTCGGAAGCTGCCGCGCCGTCCGACGGCGCGCCTGCCGCCGCCAAACGCGCGCCACGCAAGACCGCGACGCGCGCGCGCCGCCCCCGCAAGGACGACGCGGCATAGCCGACCACCCTGACTTGCCGTCGGTCCGCGACCGGACCGGCACCGGTCATACGGCCGACGCCGGTTCGCCATGGCCGGGATCAACCAACGCCTGCTTCAGCTTCGCCCATGACGAAAACCATGAAAAGAACGTCCGGCCTGTTGATCTTCCTGCTGCTGTTAGGGGCCGGCTGGGTGGAGGTTTCCTGGTACATCGGCAAACGCGCGCAGCGTGCCAGCGTGGCCTGGGTCGAAGACGCCAACCAGCGCTTGAGTGAGACCCTGCCGGGCATTCCTCTGGTCATCGAAACCGAGAGTTATGACCGCGGCCTCTTTTCCTCCCATGCGCGCTATGTGCTGCAATGGCGGCCCACGACGGCGCCCGGCGTGCTATTGCCACCGAGTGGCAGCTATGCGATAGCCTGGGCCAATGTCGCGATCGAGCACGGCCCCTATCCGCTGCGGCCAGCCAGTTCTTTGGACGGCAAGCCTGGGGCGCGCGGCGGTGCGCTGCTCACCGCGACCCGCGTCGCCGTCGATATCAAGGGCGCCCCTGCCCTGTCCGCCGCCCTGGGTCTGCCGCAACCGATAGCCTTGGGGGCGGTCGATGCCCGCGTCGACTATAACGGCGGCGCCGATTTCCAATGGCGCATGCCTCCCTGGCGCGCCGTCGCACAGGGTAGCCATGTGAATTGGCACGGCGCGACAGGCGCCGGCCGCGTGGAACGCGATGGCGCTTTACGCATGGCGGCATCCGCTGAAGGATTGACCATCAACGCGACGGGCATTGACTCCACCCCCGGAACCTCTCGTTCTTCGCCTTCCTCTTCTTCCTCTTCTTCCTCTTCTTCCTCTTCGCCCTCCTCCTCCGCCCCGTCCTCTTCTTCCTCCGCCTCGTCGCGTGCCTCCTCACCCGACGCCGCGGACCTGGCCGCGGCCACCACCGCGATCACGGGCCTGGCGTTGACGCTGGACCTGAGTGCCAGCAGCTACGCACTGAGTCCGGGCACGATCAATCTGGATATCAAGCGCTGGCGCGATACCTACGCCGACGACCGCGGCAAAACCCAGCCCTGGGAAGCGAGCGACCTGCACTGGCAAAGCAAGGTGGGATCGGATGAGGGCGGACTGGACCTGGCCGTCGAATACCGGCTGAGCCGCCTGCGCGCCGGCAAGGAAGACTTGGGACAGGGTGCGGGCCAAGTGCAACTGTCGCATCTGGACGGCGCGGCGCTGACTAGGGGATGGCAGGATCTCCGCCTGCTGACCAGTGCGCTGGTACTGGGCCGGGTCACTCCGACAACCGTGAGCGCGATGGTCACGGACTTGTCACGAGCCGGCATGACATTGCTCGATCATCAGCCCCGCGTGGCGCTGCGCGCCCTGACGTGGCAATCACCACGCGGCGACAAGGCCACGCTGGACACTGCCTTGCAGATGGGACCAGCGCCCCAGCGCACGCTGAATATCGATCCATTGTGGACCGTGCTGGACATGGTGCGCGGCTTCGATCTGCACGCACGGGTACCCGCCGCCATGCTGCGGGACTTTCCCCGCTTGAACAAAGCGGTGCGACAGACCGGCTTCTTCGTCAAGGACGGCACGGACCTGGTGGCCGCCATCCAGACCGACGGCGATCGTACGTCGGTCAATGGCGCGACGATGCCGACCGTGCAATGGGTGACGCGCTACGCCGGGCCGCGGCCGCCGACGATCGCCCTGCCGAAAATCGATCTGCCGCCGGGGCCGCCGCTGCTGGGCTTGCCCGACAACCTGCTGCAGCCTGATCTGCTGACGCCGGATATGCTGCCACCCGACCTGCTTCCGCCAAGTCTGGCCACGCCGCGTTTCCCCGCTCCGCCGCCGCCTTCGAGCCTGCCACCACCGCCCATGGTGCCGCAACGCGCGCCCGGTCAGAGCGGCGGCGTGGGGGGCGCTGCCTATGCGAGCGACGAAATGGACCACCAGGCAACAGGTCTGCAGGACGCCACGGCGGATGCGATAGATATGGCTGACACCACGGTGGCAACGGACGCGGCCGAAGCGGCGGACGCGGACTGGGCGACCGATGCGGTCCAGGCGGACGCCACCATGGATGCCGCCGTGGATGCCGCCACGGACGCGGCCGTCGATGTCGCGCGGCCGCGGCGGTGATGCTGCGCCGATGTCCCGATGATGCCGAGTTGATCTGGATCATGGTGACCGCGCTTGATGCCACATAACGCTATCGTGCTATTCCCTGAGGCAGCGTGACAAGCTAGACTGCGACATGGCTTCTGGTTCGCAAGCGCTCGTACAAGGCCGGCAACCAGATGGCTCTTCCGCCATGCATTGTCTTTTCGTCATCCCTTTGTCAGACTCAGGTGACCCCATGAAAAAACCCGCCAGCTCGAGCAAGTCCGCAACCAAGAAGGCCAGCCTGGTCAAGCGCCGCCTCGCGCCGCTCGCCACGCCGTCCGACCTCACCGCCAACGCCACGCGCGACCTGAGCGGTGCGCTGAATCAACTGCTGGCCGATGTCTTCGCGCTGTATCTGAAGACCAAGAATTTCCACTGGCATGTCAGCGGCCCGCACTTCCGCGACTACCATCTGCTGCTGGACGACCAGAGCGCCGAAATCTTCGCCATGACCGATCCCATCGCGGAACGTGTCCGCAAACTGGGCGGCACCACGCTGCGTTCCATCGGCCACATCGCGCGTAGCCAGCGCATCCTGGACAACGATGCCGACTACGTGCAGCCGCTCGACATGCTGGCTGAACTGCAGGAAGACAACAAGCAGTTGACCGCCTCCATGCGCATCGCCCACGATCTGTGCGATGAACATGGCGACATCGCCAGCGCCAGCCTGCTCGAAAACTGGATCGACGAGACCGAGCAACGCACCTGGTTCCTGTTCGAAACCAGCCGCCGCGGCGATTCGACGGGTCATTGATGTATTCGCGTTGATGCACTTGGCATGCGGAAGAGGCGCCTCGATGAGGCGCCTTTTTCATGCCATGCGCTCAGCGCGGGCCAGCAGTTGCTCGCGCTCCCGCGCGTTGTCCGTCAGCGCGGCGGCTTGCTCGAAGGCCTGGCGCGCCTCGGCATCGCGGCCCAGCTTCATCAGCAGATCACCACGCACGGCGTACAGCCAGGGATAGGTGCTCAAGGCGGCGGCCAAGTCGTCCACTTCCCGTAACGCGACGGCAGGTCCTTGCGCCATGCCCAGCGCGACGGCACGGTTCAGCCGCATGACCGGGCCTGGCGCGACGCGGCTCAGCACGTCATACCATCCCACGATCGCCGTCCAATCCGTGTCGTCGACACGGCGCGCCCGCGCATGGCAGGCCGCCAAGGCCGCCTGGATCGTGTAAGTGCCGACACCCGCTTGCGTCGCCCCGGCACCGCTGCGCTCCGCGGGTGCGGGTGCGGGTGCGGGTGCGCCAGCTTGCTCGGCCGCGCCAGCGCTGCCAGCTGCCCGACTGCCATCCGCCAGATCACCGGTAGCCAACGCCAACGCGTGCTCGAGCGCATCCAGTCCCCGCGTGATGCCCGCGGCATCCCATCGATCGCGGTCCTGGTCCGCCAGCAGCACCATGCGTCCTTGCGCGTCGACGCGCGCCGCCAGGCGTGACGCCTGCAGCTCCATCAATGCCAGCAGACCCGAGGTTTCGCTGTCGGTCGGCGCCAGCCGCGCCAGCAGGCGGCCCACGCGCAGCGCCTCTTCGCACAGGGCCGGCCGTGCCCAGTCTTCGCCCGACGTGGCCGCATAGCCCTCATTGAAAATCAGGTAGATCACCTCCAGCACCGCGTCCAGGCGCTGCGCGCGTTCGGCGGCGTCCGGCACTTCGAAAGGCAGCCGCGCCTCCGCCAGGCTGCGCTTGGCCCGCACGATGCGCTGCGCGATGGTGGCCTCGGAGGCGAAAAAGGCGCGCGCGATTTCCGCCGTGCTCAGGCCGCCCACCAGACGCAGGGTCAAGGTCACGCGCACGTCGCGCGACAGGGCCGGGTGGCAGGCAACGAACATCAGGCGCAGCACATCGTCGCCGATATCATCCTGGCGCGCGGCGTCCAGGGCCGGCACGAAATCGGGTTCGACCCGAGCCTCCAGGGCATCGAGGTCGGCGCCCAGCTGTTCCTGCTTGCGTGCATGCAGCGTGTCCTGCCGCAGACGATCGAGCGCGCGATTCTTGGCGGTGGTCATCAACCAGGCTCCCGGATTGTCGGGCACGCCCTGGCGCGGCCAATGCTCCAGTGCCGCGACCAGGGCGTCCTGCGCCAGATCCTCGGCCAGGCTGACGTCGCGCACCATACGCGCCACGCTGGCGATGACCTTGGCGGCCTCGTCGCGCCAGACCGCCTCGATGGCGGCGGCCACCTGCATCGATGTAGCTGCGGATGCGTCCGTCATGACGCGCCCTGACGCTTGTTTACACGACGAATGAGACCGCCCGACATCGACATCGACATCCCCAACGCGAATCCCACGCTACTCATAACAAGGCGCCACGCGGCGTACTTCGACCGTGCACCATTGCGCCGCCGGACATTCCGCGGCGATCCGCAGCGCTTCTTCGCGCGACTCGCAGTCCAGCAGGAAGAAGCCGCCGACCATTTCCTTGGCCTCCGTGAACGGCCCGTCGATCAGGCGGCTGCGCCCTTCGCGCACCTGCACCCGCACGCCTTCCGTATCGGTGGCCAGGGACTCGCAGGCCAGCAGCTTGCCGCGCGCCTGCAGCTGGCCCGCGAACTCGCCCATGCGGGCGTAGGCTTCGCGCCCTTCCTCGGCGCTACGGGTGGCGCGCTGGCCAGGTGGTTCAACGATGAGCAACAGATAACTTGCCATGGCGGTCTCCTCCGGTGAAGGCGCGATGCGACGCCGCGCCATTCCCGCAGTCTAAACGCAGGCAAGGCTCAATGCGTTAGCCGCGCCGGCGCCCCCGCGCCGTTCATCTGCGTCAGATCCTCCGTGACGCCCCCCAGGGTGCTGGACTGGCTCAGCGACACATCCACCACCTCGGCCATGATCTCCGTGACCCGGCGCGACGATTCGACGATGTCATCCATGGTGCTGCCGGCGGAGTGCACCAGCGACGCGCCGCGTTCGATCTGCTCGACCGACGTAGTGATCAGGCTCTTGATCTCCTTGGCCGCCGCCGCGCTGTTTTGCGCCAGGCTGCGCACTTCCGCCGCCACCACCGCGAAGCCCTTGCCGTGGCCGCCGGCGCGCGCCGCCTCCACGGCGGCGTTGAGCGCCAGGATATTGGTCTGGAACGCGATGCCATCCATCACGCCGATGATGTCGGCGATCCGGCGGGAACTATCGGAGATGGCGCCCATGGTCGACACCACGTCCTTCACGGTACGCCCCCCCGCCTCGGCCACCTTACAGGCCTCTTGCGCCAATTCATTGGCCTGCGCGGCGCGCCCTGCGTTCTCCGACAAGCCTTGCACCGCCACCCGCAGCTTCTGCGCGGCAAGCACGCGGCGCGTGATGTCGGTGGCGTACTTCACCACCTTGAAGGGCCGGCCCTCGGCATCGAAGATGGGGTTGTAGCTGGCTTCGATCCATACTTCGCGCCCGCCCTTGCCGATGCGCCGGTACTGGCCCGCGTCGTAGATGCCGCTGCCCAGGCGGCGCCAGAACTCGGCATAGGTCGCTGTCTTGCGATCCTCCGGCGGCATGAACATGGCGTGATGGCGACCGATGATTTCCGCCTCGTCATAACCCATGGCGCCGAGGAACAAGGGATTGGCCCCCAGGATGGTGCCATCCAGATCGAACTCGGCAATCGCCTGTACCTTGCTGATGGCGGCAAGCTGGCCGGCGCTATCGTCGCTACGGCGTTGCTCGCCCGTCACGTCGGTGGCGTACTTCACCACCTTGATGGGACTGCCGTCGGGCGCCAGGATAGGGTTGTAGCTGGCCTGCAGCCAGACTTCACGGCCATCGCGGCGGATGCGCCGGTACCTGCCGCTGTCGTACTGGCCCGATGCCAGTTTTTCCCAGAAGTGCGCGTATTGCGCGGACTCGTGTTCAGCGGGATCGACGAACATGCGGTGATGCTGGCCGATCACTTCGTCCAGCGTGTAGCCGAACGTCTCCAGAAACTTGTCGTTCGCCATCTGCACGTAGCCATCCAGATCGAATTCGATCACGGCTTGCGTCTTGTTGATGGCGGCGATCCTTGCCGTCAGGTCGGCCTTGCTTTGACGGCTGTGCTCGGTCGCGGACTGACGGTTCCAGGCAAAAAGTCTCATCACGAAATTCCTCCCACTGGGCTGGGTTATGGAGCGGACAGGACAGCAGCGAATGCTTAGGTATGCCTTGATGAAAACATATGAACATCGAGAGAAACAATCTGTCGCGTTCGGCAAGATAATCCTTTCAATGCTCTTGCTGGTCAAGAGATAAAGCCGGTTTTTTGCCTTAATTCGTGCAATCCCTTACTCCTACGCGAACAAAAACCGGCCTGTAAGAGAAAAGGCGCTCATCAATGGTTTTTTTCGTGAGCTTGCGACGCAGATACTGGCGTTAATCTTTGTGCGCCGTGTCGCTGATATGCAGCGCAATGGGGCGGCGTCTTGCCCTCTGAACAGTATTTTGTCGACTATTTGGACAGACCCGCCGCGCTTTCCTTCGCTCAGGAATCCGATCCATGTTTCTTTTGCCTCGCCCCACTCAAGCCCGACGATTCGCAATAAGCGCGATGCTGGGCATGCTGGCCTTGGCGCAAAGCCCAGGCGCCAGCGCGCAGAATGTCGCTGCCTTGCGCCAGCAATCCATCGCCAGCAACACACAGCAATGCCAGACGCTGCTCAAGCAGACGCCCCGGCTGGATCCCTACGCCCCCCAAAGCGACAAGGCGCGCGCCACGTATTGCGATTGCGTGGCGCGCGCGTACACGGCCGCCATGCCGGACACCCTGCTGATTGCACTGGCCAGTGGCAAGTTGCAGGACAAGCCGGGCGACGCCGCGGCCCGCGCGCGCGCCGCGGCCGTGCACCTGGATGCCGCGCGCAGGCAGTGCGTGGTCAAGCCGTAAGCAGGGCTACACGAGGCGCTGGACGCGGATCGGACGATGCCGCTTTCCGTCGCGGATCTCCCGCACGACGTTCGGCGCGATCTCAGCTCACACCCTGCTTCAGCTGATCCAGAAACCAGCGTCCCGCCGGCCCCGGCGGCGAGTCCTTGCGATACACGCCGTGCATGGACAAGCGCGACAACAGCGGGGGCAGGCCCTCCAGGTCCAGCCGCACCAGTTCCCCGCTGGCCAGATCCGCCTGCACCATGGGCGCCGGCATATGCCCCCAGCCGAAACCGGCGCGCAGGAAGGCATGCTTGGCGCCCAGGTCGGCCAGGCGCCACACCTGCGGCGAGAACACGCCGAAATTCTGGCCTTCGCTCAGTGAAGAGCGATCCGTCAGGATCAGTTGGACATGCTGTTCCACGGCGCTTCTGGTGACCGGGCCAGGCAGCGCCGCCAGCGGATGGCCAGGCGCCACCACGGTCACCAGCGGCACGTCGAGCAGATATTCGGAATCCAGGCCCGCCGGCACCAAGGGCAAGGTGCCCATCACCGCCAGCCGGCAAGTGCCGTCGATGACCGGCTTGACGACAGCCCCCAGCGCTTCCACGTATAGCCGCAAGGGCGTGTGCGGAAATGCCGCGCGGAAGGAGCCCACCGCAACGGTAAGGGTGGCCATCGGATACATCACGTCCACGCTCACGGACAGCTCCGGTTCCAAACCTTCCGCGATGGCGCGCGCCCTGGACTTGAAGCTCTCCATGCCGCGCACCACGCCGCAGGCTTGCCCCAGCAAGGCATTGCCGGCCTCCGTCAGGCGCGGATAGCGGCCCGACCGGTCGAACAGCAGCACGCCCAACTGGCCTTCGAGATTCGCCAGCGTCTGGCTGACGACCGACTGGGCGCGCCGCAAGCGGCGCCCGGCGGCGGAAAAACTGCCTTCCTCGGCGGCCGCGAGGAAGGTACGGAGTTGGTCTAGCGATACACCATCCAGCATCTATCGTTCCCTTCGATGGATTCCATCGAAATATATAGGCTTCTCCTGTAGGACGGATAGTCCTACGCTGACGACATTGCCTATCAACGCATTCCGATCACATCCGGGCGCCGCGCGCATGCGCGACGTTCGTTCCAGCCTAAGGCGCTTAGCGCCACGCAACAGCAAAGGAGTTCCCCTCTCATGGCCAAGGTCCTCGTTCTGTATTACTCGTCCTATGGACACATCGAGCAGATGGCGCAAGCCGTCGCCGAAGGCGCCCGCGGCGCCGGTGCGCAGGTGGACATCAAGCGAGTGCCTGAAACCGTGCCGGAAGAAATTGCCCGCGGCGCGCACTTCAAGCTGGATCAAGCCGCGCCGGTGGCCAGCGTGGCCGATCTGGAACACTACGATGCCATCATCGTCGGCACGGGCACGCGCTTCGGCCGCATGTCCTCGCAGATGGCGGCTTTCCTGGACCAGGCCGGCGGCCTGTGGATGCGCGGCGCGCTCAACGGCAAGGTGGGCGCCGCCTTCGCGTCGACCGCCTCGCAGCATGGCGGCCAGGAGACGACGTTGTTCTCCATCATCACCAATCTGCTGCATTTCGGCATGACCATAGTCGGGCTGCCCTACAGCTTCCAGGGCCAGTTGACCCTGAGCGAAGTCAGCGGCGGCTCGCCCTACGGTGCCACCACGCTGGCCGGCGGCGACGGGTCGCGCCAGCCTAGCGCGAATGAGCTGGATGGCGCGCGCCATCAGGGGGCGTTGGTTGCGCAGACGGCTGCGAAGTTGTTCGGGTGATCAGGATGGCCGTGAATTCGAATTCGGTTGAAAAACCATGAAATTAAAAAGGAATTCCTTCAGGAATTCCTTTTTCCTTTGCTCAACGCAAGCCCCCCAAAAGCGACGCCTTATCGCGCTTCGTCGCCCGCGGCGGGTGGGGTTTCCAGCAGCTTCACCATGGTGTGGAGCAAACTGTTGACCGGCGTGGCGATGCCGTGAGCCTGGCCGCGGCGGGCGACGTAGCCGTTCAGATAATCGATTTCGGTCAGCTTGCCGCGCATCATGTCCTGCGCGGTCGATGAATACTGCCCCGGCATGGATCTGGCGATCTGCTCGATGGCCATCCAGCTGTCGCCAGGCACGGTGATGCCATCTGCCCGTGCCACCGCCAGGCATTCTTCCATCACCGCACGCATGGCATCGTTCACGCCGGTCCCGCGCACCAGTTGCCCATAAGGCTGCCGCGCGATCGCCGACAAGGCGTTGTACGCGCAGTTGACCAGCAGCTTGGCCCACAATGCGCCCATTACATTGTCGGAAACGCGGGTCGGCACCTGGGCGGCCTCCAGCACTTCGGCAATGGCAGCGCTGCCTCCTGACTCGCCAATCACCAGTTCACCGCGCCCGTGATGTTTCACATGGCCGGGTCCCGCCATCTCCGTTGCCACGTACACCACCGCCGGCACCACCGTATGCGGCAGAACCGCGCGCAAGCGCTCCGCATTGTCGACGCCGTTCTGCAGGCTCAGCACCAGCGTGTCCGGCGCCAGATGCGGCAGCAGGGCCCGCCCCGCCGCTTCGGTGTCCGCGGACTTCACGCAGAACAGCACCAGGTCAGCGCCGCGCGCGCCATCGGCCTCGGTGGTGGCGATGACCGGGACGTGTTCCTGGAAAGCCTGTGCGTCCAGATACAGACCATGTTGGCGCATCGCCTCGACGTGGCTGGTCCGGCCTATCAGGGTCACCGCGTGGCCCGCGCGCGCGAGCATGCCGCCGAAATAACATCCGACCGCGCCGGCGCCCATCACTGCTGTCTTCATGCTGATTTCTCCAGATATCACGTACGCGTGTGCAACCGCGCGGGCATCGCCGCCGACCGCTCCCGATCACACGCGATCATAGGCGACCGCCCGCGATATTAGAATGGACCCGGTCCGCGACCCGCGCATCGCCATTTCAGGAACAACATTGCCCATCGATCCACGCCGAGCGTCCCTGCGCCGCATGAAGAATCTGGCCCTGGCCTCGCTGGCCGTCACCCTGGCTGGATTCGCATTGAGTATCGCGATGGGCGCTCAAGGCGCGTGGTCCTGGGTGCGCGCGTTCTGTGAGGCGGCCACCATCGGCGCGCTGGCCGATTGGTTCGCGGTGGTCGCCTTGTTCCGCCGGCCCCTGGGCCTGCCCATCCCGCACACCGCCATCATCCCCGCCAACAAGGCGCGCATCGGCGACAACCTGGCGGTGTTCGTGCGCGATCACTTTCTCGACCCCAGCAGCCTGCTGGAAAAAATCCGCATCTTCGATCCCGCCGCCCGCCTGGGCCAGTGGCTGGCTGATCCACGCCAGGCACGTGTCGTCGCCGGCTCGGCCCGGACCTGGGCGGTGCATGCCTTGAACCTGCTGGACGAACAGGCGGTGCACGGCGCCATCCAGACTTTCGTGGTGCGCAAGCTGCGCGAATGGAATGCCGCGGCGACCTTGGGCGAAGTTCTCACGGTGCTCAGCCGCGACGGCCGCCATCACGTGCTGCTGGACGAAGCGTTGCAGCGCCTGGCCGGCTATCTGCACGACAAGCAGGTGCAGGACCGCGCCGCCGACCTGATGGTGAAATACGCGCGCAAGGAATGGCCGCGTATTGCCAAGGCCGTCAACCTGGTGAAATCGGTCGACGACATCGCCGACAGCCTGGCCGATCGCCTGGCGCGCGCCGTCCTGGATGAATTGCACGACGTGCTGGCGCAGCCCGACCATCCGCTGCGGCGCGACTACGAAGCCTGGGTGGGCGACTACGTACGCAAGCTGCGCGACGACCCCGACGTGCAGGGCCGCGTGGACGAACTCAAGCAACGCATCATCGACCATCCGCAATTGCAGGAATACGTGCGCGGCATCTGGCGTGAAGTGCATGACAGCCTGAAGCGCGATCTGTTCAGTGAAGACTCGGTACTGGCGCGCCATCTGGAGCAGACGCTGATGTCCCTGGGCCGCAATCTGGGCCAGGACCCCGAACTGCGCCGCGCCATCAACCAGCATGTGCTGTCCGGCGCCGAGCGGCTGGCCTCGACGCTGCGCATCGGCGTTACCGACCACATCGCGCAGACGGTGAAAGGCTGGGATGAAAGACATCTGGTCGACGAACTGGAACTGAGCATGGGACGGGATCTGCAGTACATCCGCTTCAACGGCATGCTGGTGGGCGGCATCATCGGGCTGCTGCTGCACGCAGGCGTGATGCTGGCGGGTCGCTGAGCGGAAGGTATCCCGCAAGATGCGACTGCCCCGCCGCCTGGATACTACGCCGCAAGATGTATCAATATCTAGCACCCCGTTAGCGGCGATCAGCGTCCCTGCTTGCGTTCGCGCCAACTGGCGTTTCGTGGGGTAACAACCAGAAACCTCACTGCGGCGCCTATCGTTTCTCCTGGTAACTTCGATTGGTACGATCGGGCGGCCTGGGGAAACGAGAGAGGAAACGCCATGTCCGCCGCCATGTGGACCATCGTCGCGGCCGCCGCCGTCGTGATCGTGCTGCTGTACGTCGTCGTCACCTATAACGCGCTGGTACGCCTGCGCAATATGACGCGCGAGGCCTGGAGTGGCATTTCGGTACAGCTACGCCGCCGTACGGACCTGATTCCCAACCTGGTCGAGACGGTGAAGGCGTATGCCGCGCACGAAAAAAGCGTGTTCGAGGATATCGCCACGCATCGCGCCACCAGCATCGCCGCCACCAGCGTGCCCGCGCAGGCCCGCGCCGAGCAGGCCCTGGGTTCGGCCCTGGGCCGCTTGATGGCCGTGGCCGAGGCCTATCCGGACCTGAAGGCGGACGCCAACTTCCGTCATCTGCAGGACAACCTCAGCGAGATCGAGGACCAGTTGCAGATGGCGCGCCGTTACTACAACGGTGCCGCGCGCGAACAGAACATCCGCGTCGAGTCCTTTCCCGCCAACGTGGTGGCCGGCAGCTTCGGCTTCCATCAGGAGCCCTATTTCGAACTGGACAATGCGGCGGACGCCGCGGTGCCCCATGTCTCATTCTGATCCCCGCCGCATGCGCGCGCTGCCGCGCCAGCTGTCCCGCCATTTCTCTCGCCAACTGCCTCGCCTGGCCCGTCACGCCCGCCCGCTGACCCCGCCCACCAGCGTGGAAACGCCACGCCGGCGCCGCCTGCTGCCGTGGCTGGAACGGCGCGAAACCGGCAGCGACGAGGCACCGCGCCGCGCGCCCATGCCCATACGCATCATGCTGGGAATACTGGCCAGCGCGGTCATCACCGTGATGTGCGCGCTGCTGCTGACCACGCCCGCGTCCGCGCAGCTTTCCAGCGCCAACGGGGAGCTGTCGCTTCCCAGCACTACCGGCGACCTGGCGACGCGACGCTACACCGGGCGTGAATTCATCGCCGTGTTCGAATCGAATATCGACGTTCAGCGCGACGGCGATCTGCTGGTGACCGAACGCATCCTGGTCAACGCGGAAGGCCGCCAGATCAAGCACGGCATCCTGCGCGACTTTCCCACGCTGTATCGCGCCAAGGATGGCCTGCGCGTGGAGGTCGGTTTCGACGTGCTGGAAGTCCGGCGCGACAACAAGCTCGAACCCTACGAGCTGGAGAAGCTGTCCAACGGCGTGCGCATTCGGATCGGCAGCGGTGACCAATGGCTGGCGCCGGGCGCGCACGTTTTCCAGATCCGTTATCGCACCACGCGCCAGCTGGGCTTCTACCAGGATCACGACGAACTTTACTGGAACGTCACCGGCAACGGCTGGACCCTGCCCATCGCCCGCGCGGTGGCCCGTATCCGTTTGCCAGAGAACACGGACATCGGCAACACGGTGTTCTACACCGGGCCGCAGGGTGCGCGGGACAGGAACGCGCGGGTGGCCCAGCGCGGCGCCGACTTCGTCACGTTCGAAAGCACCGCGCCCTTGGCCGAAGGTGAAGGCCTGACGGTGGCGATGTCCTGGCCCAAGGGTGTCGTGCAACCACCCTCGACGCTGCTGAGCGTCTATTACCACTTGCGCGACAACCTCGCCCTGCTGGTGGCCGTGGTGGGCTTCGTCTTGCTGGCGGCCTATTACCTGGTCATCTATCTGCGCACGCGCCGCCGCACGCGGCCGCATATCGTGCCGCTGTATGAGCCGCCGGAAGGCATGTCGGCACCGGCGGTGCGCTATATGGCGCGCAAGGGCAATGACGACAAGGGCTTCGTGATCGGCGTCATCGAACTGATCGCCCTGCGCGCCTTGCGCATCGACCGGGACGAGAGCCGCCGTGGCACCGAGCGGGAAACCCGCTTCGTGCTGCTCAAGCCTGACGCGCAAGGACAGCGCGGCATGGCGCGCGACACGCTGCTCGGCACGTTATTGCACAAGATGTTCGGCACGCACGAAAGCTTTTACCGCGGCAATGCGGGTTCCAACCGCCTGCGCGACGCCCGCGCAACCTTGTCCAGTTCGCTGGACAACCTGTATTCGGGCTACATCGCCGACCACAACAAGCGCGCGCGCCGCGGTGTCTGGCTGTGGCTGCTCTATCTGGCGGCGTGCATCGCCACCGTGGTCTTGCAGGGCGGCGGCGTGGGCGGGACCGTGGCTGCGCTGCCTTTCATGGCGGTCGGCCTGGTGGCGTTGACGGCCTCGTATGCCATCATCCGCGGCTCGGGCTTCGGCTGGGGGCCGCTGATCTTCAGCCTGCTGTTCGGCGTTCCCTTCCTGCTGAGCGGGATCGGCGTGCTGGTGGCCGACAACGTGAACACGCCCTTGCGTGCGCTGTCAGTGGCGCTGCCCGCTGTGCTGCTGCCCGTGGTGATGCGCGCGTTCAAGTTCCTGCGCGGCTACACCGAGGAAGGCTACGAGATCATGGACCATATTGCCGGATTCAAGCAGTACCTGACGCTGGCCGAAGGGCCGCGCCTGGAAGCGCTGGCCACGGTCGAGGACAAGCTGCGCCTGTATGAACGCTACCTGCCCTACGCGGTGGCGCTGGACGTCGGCAAGAAATGGGCGGCCGCCTTTGCCGGGCTTTCCGCCACGGTGGCCGGGTTGGCGGCGGTAGAAGCCATGCACGGCATCTACGGCGGCTATGACATCTTCAACGACGATCCGGAGCAGGCCTTCAGCAGCATCGGCAGCGATGTCACCCCGCGGTCGACCGCCACCGCGTCTTCGTCGGGGTCGCCGGGAAGCAGCAGCAGCTGGTCCGGTAGCAGCGACTCCTCTTCCAGCAGTTCTTCGGATAGCGGTTCGTCGGGGGACGGCGGCGGCGGTGGGGGCGGAGGAGGCTGGTAGGAGGAGGCTGGTAGCAGGAGCTTAGGAGGGGGCTGCAAGGGAATCTGTTATGCGCAGGAACCCCTGAACTGTATCTGTCCCGATATGCAGTCCAGGCGCACCATGGCCCGATTTGTTTCCCGAAGAGCACGGGGCGTCTAGATGCAGGCGCCTCGCCGCGCTTCGGATCGGAGGCTTCCATGCTGCGCCGCTACGTCACCATCGATGTGTTCACCGACCGGCTGTTTGCCGGCAATCCAGTGGCTGTCGTGCTTGATGCCCAGGGTCTGTCCACGCGCCAGATGCAGGCCCTCGCCAATGAGTTCGGCTACTCCGAATCCACCTTCGTCCTGCCGCCGGCCGATCCCAGGCACACCGCGCAGGTACGCATCTTCACGCCGGACCGCGAAATTCCCTTTGCCGGCCACCCGAATCTGGGCACCGCCTACGCATTGGCCGATGACATGACGGCGCGCGGCATTCCCGTGCCCGAGATCTTCACGTTCGAGGAAGTCGCCGGCAAGGTAACCATCGAGCTGTGGCGCCGCGATGGCCACGTGGTGGGTGCCGAATTGCGGGCGCCGGAGCCGCTGTCGTGCCGTGGACAGATCCGCGCCACGCAGGCGGCTGCCTGCCTGTCCTTGAAGGAGTCGGACATCCGCATCGATGGCCATGCGCCACGGGTCGTTTCGGTGGGCCTGCCCTTCCTGGTCGTGCAGCTCGCCACGCGCGACGCCTTGGCCCGTGCCCGGCCCGATCGCGGCGCCTATGCGCGCATCCTGCCGCTGGACGGCGCCCATTCCATCTACGCCTACGCCTTGGACGGCCCGCGCGAGACCTCCGACGTGCACGCCCGCATGTTCACCGGCCGCATGACGGAAGATCCCGCCACCGGCAGTGCCACCGGCGCCATGACCTGCCTGTTGGCGCGCCTGCGCGGCCTGGAAGACCTGGATCTGCTGGTGGCGCAGGGCGACGACTGCCGGCGGCCGAGCCGTCTGTATGCGCGAGCCCGCGCCCAGGACGGCGCCTGGTATGCGCACGTGGGCGGCCATTGCGTCTCCGCCTTCAACGGCACGCTGGCGCTGGAGGGGGAAATAGATCAAACGCCGTTGGCGATGGCGTAGTTCGGGAAAAGGACGCGGCAGCCTGCGCTTCGCGCGGAAACCCAGCCATCCGGCGTAACGCTCAACGGTCTATCGGACTCCCAGCGAACCTGGCCATTCGACCAAGAAGGAAGGGGCGCGCCAGCGCCTCTTCCTCGCCGATCCTCTTCGCCTGACCCCCTGTGCATTCGGCAACGTTGCAGCCATGTTTATAATTGAGGATTGTTCTTATTCTCAATTCCATTTCCCCGCAGCCTGTGTTGGAACCCGCCGAACCCATCTCTACCCCCGACGCCCTTGCCGGTGCCGGTCCCGCGGCCGTGGCGTCACTGTATCGGGAGCATCACGGCTGGCTCCTCAATCTGCTGCGGCGCAAGCTGCATGGGCATCACGCCGACGCGCTGGACCTGGTGCAGGACACCTTCGAGCGCCTGCTGCGGCAACCGCGCTGGGTGCGGCCGGAACGCCCGCGCGGCTACCTGACGGCCGTCGCCACCCACCTGCTGATCGACCGGCATCGCCGCCGCGAGCTGGAGCAGGCGTATCTGCAAAGCCTGGCCCTGCAGCCGGAAACGACCGCGCCCGCACCGGAAACCATGCTGCTGGTGATCGAGCAGCTGGGCCATGTGTGCCGCATCCTCGACCGCATGCCGACGCGGATGAATCGCGTGTTCCTGCTGGCGCGCATCGATGGGCTGCCCTATACGGACATCGCCCGTGAACTGAAGATCAGCGTGAATGTGGTGCAGAAAGACCTGATCCAGGCCTGGCAGCGCCTGTATCTGGCTTTCGATGGCGTCGAGCATGTTTGAACAGGCCGTTCGGTTGCCACCGATGGTGTCGAAGATGTTTGAACGGACGGTTTCCGTTCCAGGCAATGGGGTCGCACATGTTTGAGCGTTCCGCTTCGACTTCTGCCGGCGGCGGACAGGACGGCCATCCCGCCAACCCGGGCCGGACTCGGCGCGTGATCGCCGAGGCGGCGGAATGGCTGGTGCGCCTGCAACCCGGCGCCGACGCCCAGGCCGATGCCGAACTACTGGCTGCCTGGCAACGCTGGCACGACGCGGACCCGCAGCATGCCGCCGTCTGGCGCCGCTACGCCGACCTGCAGAGGCTGGTACCAGCGGTCGGTTGGGACGGCACGGAGCGCGCCATCCCGGCCGCCGCGCAGGCCTTGAAAACCGTCGCCAGCCGACGCGGGCGACGCCAGGCGATCAAGCTGCTATGCGGCGCCGGCGTGGTTGCCGCCACGGGCGCGGTGACGTGGCGCCATGCAAGCACCCAAGGCTGGCTGGCCCAGACCCGCACCGCGGTGGGCGAGCAGCGCGCCATGACCCTGGCCGACGGCACGCGCCTGCTGCTGAACACGCGCACTGCCATCGACATCCATGACAACCGCCACGGCGGCGCCGACAACGCCCGCATCGATGTCACGCTGCATGCCGGCGAAATCCTGGTCGACAACCGGCAGGACGGCGACGGCGCGGGGCTGCGTCTGCATACCCGGCATGGCTATGTTGAACCCTACAGCGCCCGCCTGCTGCTGCGCCAGTTGCCCGAATGCTCACCGCCCGAGACCCTGGCGGCAGTGCAGGAAGGCTCGGCACGCCTGATGGCCGGCGGCCGTCTCGACGCCGCGCTGCACGCGGGCGAGGCGCGCCGCTTCGACGCCACGGGTTTCCAGCCGACGCAAGCGTGGCGCGAACGCGACCTGGCCTGGACCCAAGGCGTGCTGATCGCCGACGACATGCGGCTGGACGATCTGCTGCGGCAACTGGCGCGCTATCGCCATGGCTTCCTGGACTGCGACGATGAAGTGGCGGCGCGCCGTGTCACAGGGACCTTCCGCATCCACGACACCGATCGTGTCCTGGAAGCACTGGCGCATCACCTGGGGCTGCGGCTGCGCTACCGGACCCGCTACTGGGTGATGTTGCAGGCTTGACCGGCGGTCGCAGCGAGCGCGGAGGACGCGACCAGCGCGGAAGACGCAGCCAGCGCGGCGGACTCGGCGGACTCGGCGGACTCGGCGGACTCGGCGGACTCGGCGGACTCGGCGGGCACATTAGAAATGAAACCAATTGAAACAACCAGGCAGATTGCCTCCCGCCCTTCGTCATGACCGGGTGTAGGCCTGCACCACAGGCCCAATCCCCAACGAAGATCGCCATGTTTTCCTATCCCGCTTCCCACCGGCCGCAAGCAATCCACCGGCGCCCCCTCGCCCTGGCGTTGACCCTGGCCTTCAACGGCTTCATCTGCGCACCTGCCGCCCTGTTCGCGTCCACCGCCATCGCGCAAACCTCGCCATTGGCAGTGCTGCCCTCCACGGCATCTACCGCGGCAACCACCGCGGCATCGACCGTAGCAACCCCGGCAGCTACCCCGGCAGCAACCCCGGCGCCATCTCGCGCAACGCCGGCCCCAGCCCCGGCCGCCATGACGGCCGGCCAGCGCGTGCGCATCCACCAGCCCGCCCTGCCCTTGCGCGAAGCCCTGCTGCGCTTCGGCCAGCAGGCCGGCATCACCATCATCGGCACGTCCGAACTCACCGACAACCACCACGCCCCCGCGCTGGACGGACAGTATCTGGTCGAAGACGGCCTGAATCGCCTGCTCGCGGGCAGCGGCCTGCGCGCCCGTCCCAATCCCAACGGCGAAGGCTATCGGCTCGAACTCGTCCCGCCCGCGCCTGGCGGTGTCGCCACCATGCCCTCTGTCGCGGTATCCGCCGACAGTGTCCGCGAAATCGGCACGCTGTCGCTAAGCAGCCAGGCCGCCACCAAGACCAGCACGTCCATCCTGGAAACGCCGCAATCCATCTCCGTGGTCAACCGCGAGATGATGGACATGCTGGGCGCCACCAACACCGCCGACGCCCTGCGCTACAGCGCGGGCGTGAACATCGGCGGCTACGGCACCGACAGCCGTGTCGATGAGATCTCCGTACGCGGCTTCCGCACCGGCAGCTTCGCCAACAACAACTACCTCGATGGACTGCGTCCGCCGGGGAGCAGCAGCGGCGCGACCGCGTCGGCCACCCAATTCGACGGCTACGGCCTGGAGCGGGTCGAAGTGCTGCGTGGCCCCTCCTCCGTCCTGTATGGGCAGATCGCGCCGGGCGGCCTGATCAACTCCGTCAGCAAGCATCCCACCGACTATGCGCGAGGTGAAGTCGGCGTTTCCACCGACAACTGGGGCCTGGCCCGGTTCAACGGCGATGTCAGCGGCCCGCTGGATGAAGAGGGCAAATGGTTGTACCGCGTGGTGGGCACGGCCTATCACAGCAACACGCAAGTCGATCACGTCGATCTGAACCGGGTCATGATCGCCCCCAGCCTGACATGGCGGCCGTCATGGCAAACCACGGTGACGCTGCTGGCCAGCTATCAGCAGGATCGCGGCGGCAGCACCTACCAATTCCTGCCTTCGCACGGGACTTACTTCAGCACGCAGTATGGCCATTTCGGCTCCAACCGCTTCCTTGGCGAACCGGGCGTCAATCGCTATGACCGCACCCAGTCGTCCATAGGCTACGAGTTCAGCCATGCGTTCAACGACAGCGTGAAGTTCAACCAGAAGCTGCGCTACATGCGCGTGGACACCGACAACCGTGGTGTGACCCGCTCGGGTGACCTGCAGGCGGATGGCCGCACGCTGCTGCGCACGGCTTCGGCCAATGAAATCCGTTCCGAAGGCTTCACGGTCGACAACAACGTGCAGTACGACTTCGACCTGGGCCCCGTGCGCAACACCTTGCTGACCGGCGTGGATTACCGCACGCAAACCATACGGGTGGCGTCCGCCAGCGGCAAGGCCGGCTCACTGGACGTATTCAACCCCGTCTATGGCGGCCCGGTGACCTTCGGCAGCATGACGCCTTCGCGCCGCTCCGACAGCAATCAGACCGGCCTGTACATGCAGGATCAATTGCGCTGGGACCGCTGGACCGCCACCTTCGGCGTACGCCACGATTGGTCGGAGGACAACTCGCTGGTACGTAGCACCGGCGTCAAGACCGGCTACAACGACGACGCCAACACCTGGCGCGCGGGCCTGGTCTACCTGTTCGACAACGGCTTCGCGCCTTACGTCAGTTATGCGACATCCTTCGAGCCGAACAACGGCGTCGGCTATGGCGGCACGCCGTTCAAGCCCACCGAAGGCAAGCAGATCGAGGCCGGCATCAAGTTCCAGCCTACCGGCAGCCGCAGCATGGTGACGCTGTCCGCGTATGAGATCCGCCAGCAGAACATCACCACGCCGGACCCCGATCCCACCCATCTGTGCGATGGCAGCCAGTGCAGCGTGCAGACTGGAGAAGCGCGTGTGCGCGGACTGGAGCTGGAGGGCAATCTGGCGCTGACGGACCGCTTGACCTTGATCGCGTCGGGCACGCTGATGAATAGCGAAGTCACCAAGAGCAACAGCACGGACCTTGGCAATCAGTTGCCGCGCGTGCCCAAGCGCACGGTCAATGTGTGGCTGGACTACCGCCTGCCGAACACGATCGCGCCGGGCTTGAGCGTAGGCGCGGGCGTGCGCCACACCAGCGGTTTGTATGGCGACACCGCCAATCAATATCACATGGCCGCGGTGAACCTGTGGGATGCGGCGATCCGCTATGACATGGGCGAAGTGAGCCCGGCGCTGAAGGGACTGCGCTTTTCCTTGAACGCCACCAATCTGGCGGACAAGGAATATCTGGCGAGTTGCTCGGGCGTGGCCAGCTGCTACTACGGCGCGCGCCGTTCGGTGACGGCGAATCTGAACTACGCGTGGTGAAACGCCGAACAGAAGCGGCGAGTAGAAGCAGCGAGTAGAAGCAGCGAGTAGATGCATTGGCGCCTCGGGCGCCATGCGACCTGAGAAGGAGTGATTACATGCAGCGAATTTCCAGCGTGGCGATGATCATCGCCCTGGTGTTTTCCACCGCGGCGATGGCTGCGCCAGGGCCGACGGCTTCCGCCACGGCCCCGACCACGACCACGGCAGATACGCCACCGGCGGTAAGCGATGTCGTTACGGCTGCCACGAACGTGGTCCCACGCGGGGCCGGCGGGCCGGCGCAGGATAGGCCAATAACAAATGGCGTCAGTCGTGGCAATGAGCCGGTCGGGCCGACGGTGGCGGACCGGGAATCGCCGTATTACCGGTTCGAGAAGCACCGCCTGGACTCCGCCGACGGCAAGCGCCATTACCGTATCGAGATTGCCGTGCCGAAGCAGGCCGACCCCAAGGGCGGCTATGCCGCGCTTTACATGCTGGACGGCAACGCGGCCATGGCGACCCTGACCGATGCCGATCTCGAAGCCATGGCCGGCGCACAGCCACCGGTGCTGGTGGCCATCGGCTATGACGTCGCCACGCGCAACGACGTGGTGTCGCGCGCTTATGACTACACGCCGCCGGTGCGCGACGCACAGGGCCAACTGGTCCCGCAGCCGCAAGATCGCGGCCGGGTGGGTGGCGGGGCCGATGTGTTCCTGGACTTCATCGACACGCAAGTGCGGCCACTGGCAAGGACGCGGGCGACGCTGGCGCCTGGGCGGGAGATGCTGTGGGGCCACTCCTACGGCGGCCTGTTCACCCTGCATGTACTTTTCACGCGACCGAACACCTTCACCACCTACATCGCCGGTGATCCCTCGGCCTGGTGGCACGACGGTGCGCTGGTAAAGGAATGGCACGCCTTCGACCCGATGCGTGCGAAGGGATTGCGCGTAGCCATCATGGCGGGGACAAAACCGCGCACGGACGGCCGGGCCAATCCCAATCCGCCGCCGATGGCAAAGGACGGCAACAGCCCCGACCCGCGCGCCGCCGTGGCGGAGATGGCCGCCAGGCTGCGCGCCGCGGCCGCCGACGCCACCTACGAGACTTTCCCCCAATTCGGCCACGGGGAGATGATCCGGGCATCGCTGGCGCGCGCGCTGCAACTCGCCTCCGGCGCGTCGTCGATCCAGCCGTAGTCGGGAGGAGGTGCCTGAGCTAAGACGCCCTTTCACGGTGTACGCTAGATACTTGTCTGCCGCCCTCCCAGGCGGCGCCTTGGAGTAGCGCCATGTACACCTCCGCCATCCCCCTTCCCCTCGCGCGCGCGGGCGCCCTTGCCTTGCTGGCCGCGCTGGCCGGCTGCGCCAATCCGGACAGCGCCAAACCCGGCACCCCCCTTTCCGAAATGGAAAAACAATATGGCGCGCCAAGCTCGCAATGTCCCGCTCCGGGCGGTGGCCAGCGGGTGGTCTGGTCGCATCAACCCGAAGGCAGCTATGCCTGGGCCGCCGACATCGATGCCAATGGCCGCGTGGTCCGCGTCGCCCAGGTGCTGCGGACGGACTTTTTCAGCAGCGTCCAACCCGGCTGGACACCGGAGCAGGTCCGCTGTGTATTCGGCCCCCCGGCCAAAGTACGCACAGCGGGGCTGGGCGAAATGAACGAGGTCGTCTGGACGTATCGCTATGTCGAGGCCCAGCATTGGCACATGAACTTCTACGTCTACATGGGTGCCCAGGGCAATGCGGTCACGCATTCCCACTCAGGCCCGGACGACCGCTACCAACGCAGCGAATAATTCACGCCCGGCGCTGCTTGGCACGGACGCCACAGCCAAGAGGGCTTCAGCCGCCCAGGAATTCGAATCCCATCGTGCGGGCTTCGTAGTAGAGGCCGCCGTCCTGGACGATGAGGAAATCGGCGCGACGCGGGCCGTTGTTGTGATGGGAATGAGGCGCACCCGCGGGGGTGACCAGGGTGGCCCAATCGGACCAGGGGCAATCCGCGCCATCGACGCGCGAATGGCATTTGTCACCGGCGACGATGAGAGTCAGGGCCGCGGAGTTGTGACGATGGGGGGACTGCGCGCAGCCGGGAGGCAGCGTATTCAATGACAGCGTCAGTGCCGGCATCAGATTGCGGCGGGCCTGCATGGCCTCGCTGGAGAACACGACGGCCAGCCCCGACGTGCCCGCATCGGGCACGCTGCGATGGATGCGATCGATTTCCGCCGCGATATCCGTGGCTTTGAAGTGCACCGCCGCATCATCGGGTCGCGCGGCCCGCAAGCCGTGATAAGCCAGCAAGGGTTCGTCCGTGACCAGCCACAGCACCGCGGACTCTGGGCCGTCGGCCTGCACCACGGCCGCTCCGGCCGGCAGATAAAACACATCTCCACAAGACCAAGTCAACGGCGCTTCGCCGGCATCGCCCGTGCGGCGCACCGTCCCCTTACCCGCGATCACGTACCAGATCGAGCCGCTGGCCGCGAAGTCCGCGCCCAGGCTCGCTCCCGGTGCGATGCGTGCATAGCGCGCCAGCATGAACGGCGTGGTCGCGGGCCATGGGCAACCCAACCGCGCGGACTGATCGCAGGGAAAGTAGCCCGTCGCCGGCCCGTCAGTCGCGGCCCGGTTTGTCTCGGGCAGTCCAACCGGGGCACCAACGCTGCGCGCGGGCGCGTCGACGCCAGCCGCCTCGTGCGCAAGCGCGGCCGCCGCGGGTTCCGTGAAGATATGTGCGGGTACCGGATCCAGATGAATATTGAAGGCATTGGCGGAATTGAAATAGCGCGCCCGCGCCTGGGCCGCATCCGCCGGCGTCGCCGCGCGGCCGGCCGGCAAGGCCGCCATGCCGCTGCTTGAATCCGCCCCGGCGCCTGCCAGTTCACCCTCCGCCCTAGCGCCAGAACACATACCGCTTCTCCAACAGGTTGACCGTGCCGAAGAACAGCAGGCTGATGGCCGAGGCAACGAAGATCGCGGCCCAGACTTGCACAAAATCGATCTGCAGCACCGCCTGGAAAATCGTCCAACCCAGACCGCCGGTGGCGCCGAGCATCTCGGTGACGATGGCGACGATCATGGCGCGTACTGTCGACACGCGCATGCCCGCCGCGGTCAGCGGTATTGCCGCCGGCAGGCGCAGGCGCCAAAGAATGGCCGCACGGTCCGCACCGAAGCTGCGCATCAGGTCGACCGCGCGCGGATCGACCCGGTCCAGTCCGGACAGTGCATGAAGAAACACCGTGAAGCCCACCGCCAGCGCCACCATCACGATCTTGCTCTCCGGCCCCATGCCAAACCACAACAGGATCAAGGGTGCATAGGCCACGACGGGCACCGAATTCAGCGCCGTCGCCACGGGCAACACGCTGCGCCGCACCGCCGGCAACATGGTCAGGACGATCGCCAACAGCAGGCCCGCCAGCGATCCGATGCCGAAGCCCACCACCGCCTCCATCACCGTCATGCCGGCGGCCTTGAGCAGCAAGGCACGCTGGTCGACGATGGCCTGGACGATGCGCGTCACGCTGGGCAACACGTAAGTCGGAAGATCCAGTCCGCGCGCCGCCGCCTCCCACAGCACGAACACGCTCAGCAGGCCAGCCAGGGCACGCCGCACGGGTCGCGACAACAAAGGCAGACGCCATACTGCGGACGACGTTGACGCCGAAGACGTGGATGCGGACGAAGCCGAAGGCAATGTCATTTTCACAGTTCGCTTCTCCAGAACACTGTCTTATGCTCGGCCCAGGCCACGACGCCGTAAAACGAGGTCCCCAACAGGCCGGCCATCAGGATGGCCGCCCACAGCGCAACGAACTGCTCGTTGTACATGGCTTGCAGCAGCAGCACGCCGAGCCCGGTGGTATCGCCGAACCATTCCCCGGCGATGGCCCCCAGCAGGCTCAAGGTGCACGCCAGCCGCAAGGCAACGAAGATCTGCGGCAGCGCCGACGGCAGTTGCAACTGGAACAGCAACTGTTTGCGCGTGGCGCCGAAACTGCGCAACAGGTCCACCTGCCGCTTATCCACAGCTTCCAGGCCCGTCAGCGTATTGACCGTCACCGGGAAGAAGGTGAGGTAGAAGGCAATCAGGGCCTTGGCCAGAATGGTGTTGCCGAACCACAGCACCACCACCGCGCCAAAGGCGATGACCGGTATGGTCTGCGAGATGACGAACAGGGGAAAGACCGTCTCGCGCAACCAGCGCGAACGGTAGAACAGCACGCCATTCATCACGCCCACCAGCGCCCCCGCCGCATAGCCCAGCAGGGTTTCCGACAAGGTACGCACAAAGCCCGCCAGATACGCCTGCGGCAGCGCCGCGATGGCGCTCAGGATGACCGATAGCCGTGGCAGGTAATAAGGCTTGATGCCGGCCGCCACCACCACGCCCTCCCATACCAGCGCGATGACGGCGACGGTGGCGACGCCGCGCAGCACGACGGCCCCCGCTCCCGTGCCGGCGCGCCCCGTAGCGCCAGTGGCGCCAGTGTGTGCTGTTTCACTCATGCTGTGTCTCCCGGCATGCAATAGGGCCAGTCACGCCACCTGTCCCGCGGCCTCGTCATGGCAGGCGGTCCGCCACCGGGATGGCCTTGAGGAAGCTGGCGTCGAAGGCCTGGGCGACATCGATGGGCTTGCTCACCACGCCGTTCTTGACCAGGAAGTCTTCGGCAGCCTGGATGGCGGCCGGATCGATCCAGAACAGGCCCTCGGTCTTGGCCTTACCCTCGGTCATCAGGCGATAGGCCTCGGTCAGCATGAATTCCTGGTGCGTGCGATCCAGCGTGGGCGCCACCTTCATCACAGCGTCCACGGCCTCCTTGGGATGCTTCATGGCCTCGCGCCAGCCGCGGATAGACGCGCGCAGGAAAGCCTTGACCAGCTCCGGTTGCTCCTCCGCCGTCTTGCGCGACACGATGAGGGTATCGCGTGGGAACGTGATGCCGTAGTCCTCGGCCTTGAACAGGCGCAGCTTGTCTTCGCCCACGCGTTGTCGAATGGTGTAGAGCTCGTTGTACCAAGTGGCGGTGATCACATCCACGTCGCCGTTGACGAAGGGCGTGACGCTGACCTGTTGCGGCTGGATGTCCACCTTGGACCGGTCGATGCCCTTGTTGGCCAGCATGCCGAACAACACGTAGTTGGCGCCGGTGAACCAGGCCGTCACCTTCTTGCCCTGGAAGTCTTCCAGCGACTTGATCGGACCGTCCTTGCGCGCCACGAAGACGAAAGGCGTGACTTGATGCGCCACGCCCACCGACACGATGGGCATGCCCTTGTCGATGGCCGCCAGCACGCTGTCCGTGCCGCCGGACAGGCCAAAGGTATCGGCGCCCGTGGCCACCAGGTTCTCCGTCAGCAGATTGGGGCCGCCCGGATTGATGGTCAGATCGATGCCTTCTTCCTTGTAATAGCCCTGCGACAAGGCATAGTAGAAACCAGCGAATTGCGTCTGCGGCAGCCACTTCAGGCGCAGCGAGGCCTTGGCCAGTTCCTTGGCCATGGCCGGCGCGGGCACCGTGGCCAGCGCCGCGCCGAAAGTGGCGGCCCAGGCCATCAGGGTCAACAGGCGTCGTTTATTACGGAAAGCGGTCATTCTTGTTCCCCTTATCGTGCTTCGATTGCGTGCGTGGTACGTCGGTGTAAGCCTGTTCAGAACGGCCGCGTGCCCGCCACTGTGGTGCGGTGCATGACACGGCGATACTTCTGATCGTCGTAAGGCGTGGCGCAGTGCATGGTGCAGCGGTTGTCCCAGATGACCAGGTCTCCCTGGCGCCACTGGTGCCGGTAGACGAAGGCGTCGCTAATGGCGTGCTGGTTCAGCTCAGCCAGCAGGGCATCACCTTCGGCGGCGGGCAGACCATCTATCTGCTTGACGATGTCCTGCCCGACATACAGCGACAGTCGGCCGGTCGCTGGATGGGTCCGTACGACGGGATGCACGACATCCGGCGTGCGCGCCTTCTGCTCGTCGCTAAGCGGCGTGCGGTCGGCGAAAGCCTTGCCGTAATAGCCAGCATAGGAATGCGTGGCGGTCAGGCCGCGGATACGCGCCTGTGTCGCCGGCGGCAATCCTTCGTAGGCCAGGTGCATGCTGGCGAACAATGTGTCGGCCCCTTCGGGCGGCACTTCCACCGAATACAACAGCGACCCCATGCTGGGCTCGGCGACATAGGACAGGTCCGAGTGCCAGTTCCAGCCTTCCTTATGATTGCCGATGGGTTTGCCGTTTTCCGCGACATTGGACAGCACGTAGATTTCCGGCAGGCCCGTGGTGAGGAACTGCTTCAGCACATGAGTCATCAAGGAGCCGAAGCGGCGGCTGATATCCACGTGGCGCTGATTACTCAATGCCTGGCCGCGCACCAGGATCAGCGAGTGCCGCTCCAGGTCCTGGACCAGTTGATCGACCGCCACGTCACTAGCGGGATCGGCAAGATTCAGGTCCAGCACTTCAATGCCGAAACCGGGATGCAGGGAGCGGGTCTTGAGCATGGTCACACCTTCGTACGTTTGATGTTCGTGATTCAGGACTTATAGGATGGATCAACGCGATCCAGCTGGCGGCACAGCCCCGGCCACTCGCGTTCGCCGGCCACCAGGATGTCCCCCTTCTGCTCCCAGAACTGGCGCGCTGCCTTCTCGCACACGTCCGCGCCGGGTTGCACGATGGGGCCGGCGCCACCCGCCGCCGCTGCCTGCATGGACAACTGGATGCGCGCTGCCCGCTCGAAGTAATAGAGCAGCATGAAAGCCTCGCCTGGGGTGCGGCCCAGCGTCAACACGCCATGGTTGCGCATCAACATGACGCGGTGTTCGCCCAGGTCGGCGAGCAGGCGCGCCTGTTCGTCCAGGTCGATGGCCACGCCTTCGTAGTCATGGAAAGCCTGGCGACGGTAGAAACGCATCGCGAACTGCGACAAGGGCAGCAGGCCTTCACGCTGCGCCGACACGGCGATGCTGGCGTCCGAATGGGTATGCAGCACGCACGCCGCGTCGGGCTTGCCCTGGTGGATGGCACCGTGGATCACGAAGGCGGCGGCGTTCACTTCATAAGGACTGTTGCTGAGCTTGCGGCCCTGCAGGTCGATACGCACCAGGCTGGAGGCAGTCACTTCCTCGAACAGCAGGCCATAAGGGTTGATCAGGAATTGATCGTGCGTGCCCGGTACTCGCAGCGATATATGGTTATAGATCAGGTCGTCCAGCTTCAGATTGGCGACCAGCCGGTAGCAAGCAGCCAGGGACACGCGGGCGTCCCACTCTGCTTGCGGCATGCACGCAGGATAAGGGGGGGCCGGCGTGGCGGCGTGGTTATCGTGCTTCATGCGTGGCCTGCTGTCGAGTCTATGGCACGAAAGGACTTCATGCTTTCTTCCTCGATGGCTTCGAGCAAGGTGCGCTTGAGCGCGATGAACGCCGGATCGGTGACGATGTCCGCGCGACGGGGACGGGGCAGATCGACCTTCTGCTCCAGCTTGACCCGGCCCGGGCGCGCCGTCATCACCAGCACGCGATCGCCCAGGAACAGGGCTTCATCCACATCGTGCGTGATGAACAGGATAGTGCGGCGATGCTTCTGCCACACGTCCAGCAGCCAGCGCTGCATCATGCTGCGGGTCAGCGCGTCGAGCGCGCCGAACGGCTCATCGAGCAGCATCAGATCGCGCTTGAACATGAAGGTGCGCATCAACGCGACGCGTTGACGCATGCCGCCCGACAATTGATGCGGATACTGGTGCTCGAAGCCGGCCAGGCCGAACTCAGGCAGCATTTCCAGCGCCGCGCGGCGGGCATCGGCCCGGCGCGCGCCTTCCATCTCCACGGCCAGGATGGCATTGTCGATGACCGTGCGCCATGGCAACAGCAGGTCGCGCTGCGGCATGAAGGAGACCTTTCCCAGCAGATCGGCGGCACGGCAGGGTTTGCCCAGAAATTGCAGACTGCCGCCCGCGTCGGGTTCTTCCAGGCCGGCGACGATGTTGAACAGCGTACTCTTGCCGCAACCGCTGGGGCCGACGACAGTGACGAATTCTCCTGGCGCGATAGCGACGCCCAGCCCGTTCAGGGCTTGCGTGGCGCCGAAGGTCTTGGAGATTCCCTCCAGGCTGAGCAGGGCGCCCGTGTTGCGGCCATGGCTCAAGCCCACACCTGGAGCCTTTGCGGTTGCGGTGGCACCGGACGCGGCTGTCAGGGTTCGAGTCGAAGCGAACATCATCGTGTCTCCTTGCGCGACGGCCCCAAGGGGACGCGCGGCCACCAAGGATCCAGATCGAAAAAAACGTGTGAGGCTCATGGCTGGCCCTCCAAGGTGGCCAGCTCGGCCAGGACATCCGCGAGCACGCAGGCCCCGGCGTACAGATCGGCGGGCTCGGTGAACTCCGCCTCGTTATGGGTAATGCCATCGCGGCTGGGCACGAACAGCATGGCCGACGGACAAATCGGGTGCAGGTAGCGCGCGTCATGTCCCGCGGCGGATATCAGGTCCCGCCGCGGCAGTCGCAGGCGTTCAGCGGCGCTGCGCAAGCGATCACGCATCGCCGCGGGGAAGGTCAGGGAGTCGGCCGCCGACAGCAACGTCACCTCGACTTCGCAAGGGCCGGCCGCCGCCTCGCACGTGGGCGCAACCAGATCGGCCAGGCGCCGTAATTCCGCGCTGTCCGGGTGGCGCAGATCGATGGAGAACACGACCTGGCTGGCCACCACCGACGGCGCACTGGGCGTTACGTCGAAACGCCCGACCGTGAATTTGACGATGTCGGCATCGTCATGCAGCGCGCGGGCCAGGTCCTGCACCATGGCCGTGGCCGCCAGTAGAGCATCGCGCCGTTCGGCACGCGTCGAGGTGCCCGCATGCGCGGCCGCTCCACGTACCGTGACACGAAAGGTATGTTTGCCTTGTATGCCCGTGACGATGCCCACCGGGCAATGCGCCCGCTCCAATTCAGATCCCTGTTCGATATGCGCCTCAACGTAGGCGTACGGCATACCCCGCGGCGCCCGCATGGCGATGCCAGGCAAGGCGGCGGCGGTGACCGCCAGCGCGGTCTCGACGGTAATGCCTGCCTTGTCCTGTACAGGCAGGATGTCGGCCAAGGCGCGCGCGCCTCCGTACACAGCCGCGCCCATCATGCCCGGCGCGAAGCGCGAGCCTTCTTCGTTCATCCATGCGACGATTTCCACTGGACGGCGTGGTGCGATGCCCGCTTCCCGCATCGCCTGCACGGCCTCCAGCGCCGCCAAGACGCCGTAGACGCCGTCATAGCGGCCACCAGTGGGCTGGCTGTCCAGATGCGAACCGGATAGTAGCGGCGCACCCTTGCCCGCTTCCCAGCGCAGGAAGAAATTGCCGACGGCGTCACGGCTGGCCGCGAGGCCCAGCGCCGCGCCCCATTCCGCAAGCAGTGATTGCGCGGCGGCGTCCTCGGCGGACAGGGCCGCGCGGTCGACACCACCCGCGGCGGTGGCGCCGATGCGCGCCATCGCCGTCAGACGGCTCATCAGGCGATCCTGGCTGACCAGGCGGGAAGGCGCTTCTTTCATAAGGTCGACGGCTATGCTGTTCACTGAGTTTTCATGATCTCGGCCGGCGCGGACCGCGGATCGCGCGGCAGCCATTTCCCTTGCTCCACCGTCGCCAGGAAATCGCTGACGAACTGGTTGAACAGGCCTGGCTCTTCGATGTTCAGGGTATGCCCCGCCTTGGGCAGCACCAGCAGTCCGCTGGCGGGTACGGTCCGCTTCAGGAAGAGGCCCGGCTGCAGGCAATGGTCGTCTTCGTCGCCCACGACGACCAGCGTGGGCACCATCATGCGCTTGAGTTCGTCCTCCAGGTCGTAGATCGACGGCCGGCGCGCCTGCACGCCGCGCATGGTATTGGCCGAGCCCGTGGCGTCGTGCTGGCCCAGCTGCTCGGCGAACTCGGCCCAGCCGCGCGGGTCCTTCAGCTGAAAGGCAATGCGCGATGCCGCGGTCGAATAAATCTTCGCGAACGCCGGCGCACCCATTTCTTCGAACTTGCGTGCCACTTCCAGCGAGACACCACGGAAGTAGTCTTCGTACTGCTTCTCCGCCCCGTAGCCGGCGCCGGCCACCACCAGCGACAAGGCGCGCTTGGCGTAACGCAGGCCGAAATGCAGCGTGGCGAAACCGCCCATGGACAGGCCAACCACATGCGCACGATCGATACCCAGGCCTTCGAGGACATCAGCCATATCGTCGACGGCGATCTCCTGCGAATAGCGATCCGCGTCGGCCGGTACCTGCGACGGCAGATAGCCGCGCGCGCTATACGTGATGCAGCGATAGCGCCGCGCGAAATAGCGCATCTGCGGCTCCCAGCTGCGCCAGTCACCGCCGAACTCGTGCACGAACAGGATGGGAGTTCCGCTGCCGCATTCCTCGTAGTGCAGGGTGACGCCGTCGCGCGTGGTGATGGTGGGCATGTTGCTCGTATCCTAGTAGTGCTGTCAGCCTGATGCAGCAGGCCGGTTGAAAGCGGAAATCGTCGCTCACTTACCGATGCGAGGCCCTAGAACAGCGCGACGGGTTGCGGATGCTTGCGCGCATGCTCGACCATGGCCGGCAACAGCTCGCAGCAGCGATCGGCCCAGGCCTCGGGAACGGTCAGGCTGATCTTGACGAAGCGATCGCCGAAACGTTTGGTGTGATACGTACCCTGGCGGATCATCACGCCCTCGGTCTGATACGCCGCCACCAGCGCTTCCGGCCGCACGCCCGCATCGCCGGTCTCGACGATCAACAGATTGGCTTGGGAGGGGTAGACGGGCAGATGCAGACCTGCCACATCCGCCACCGCATCGGCCAGCGCGGCCTGGTTGCGGCGCAGGCGCTGCTTGACCGAGGGAAACCACTCGGCCTTGGTCTTCAAGCCGGCGATGGCCGCACGTTGCGACAGCACGTTGCTACCCAGGTTATTGGGCGGCGCACTGGCCAGCCGTTCGATGATGTCGGGATGGGCGATCACCGCGCCCAGGCGCATTCCGGCCAGCCCCAGCCATTTGGAAAAGCTGTAAGTCATCAACGTCTTTTCCGGATAGAAGCGCAGGGCGGGCGTGAACGCGTCGGCGAATTGCGAATACGTGGCGTCGTGGATCAGATAGGCGCCCACCGAACGGGCGATCTCGGCGATCTCGCGTATCTCCGCTTCGGTATGGCACGTGCCCAGAGGGTTGTTGGGATCGACCAGATAGATCACGCCGGTGTTGGGTCCCACGGCAGCGCGCAATTGCGTGGCCGTCAGCTTGTATCCCTGCGCCGCGTCGTAGATCGGCAGCTCGATGACGTTGGCCCCGGCCTGTCTTGCGAATGCCATGGGCCAGGCCCAACTGGGATCAGTAGTGACGAAGTCCTTGCCCGGCTCGCAAATATTGCGGCACACGTTATAGAGAGCCTCCACCGCTCCATCCGTGACGAAGGCGCAGGCGTCGGGCACGCCGGCATCGTGCACGATCAACTGACGCAGTTCCTCGAAACCGGCAGGCGGCGCGTACGCGTGGTAATCGCCGCGGGTCAGCGCGTCGGCCACCGCCGCGGTGACGGCGGGATGCGGATCGAAGTGATTGGTGTTCTGACCCAGCCACATCAGGCCCGGCGTATTGCAGAGGCGGTCGAAATAAGCGTTGCGTTGTTCAAAGCTGCGCATGGCGATCCCGGCGGTCAGATGATGGAGCGGCGCGACGCGATGCCGCCGTCGATGGTCACGATCGTGCCGGTGATATAGGCCGATCGTTCAGACGCCAGGTACACGATGAGGTCGGCGACTTCCTCGGGGCTGGCGGGCCGCTTGGCGGGATACTTGTCGAACAGTTCTTCCCAGCGGGCCTCGTCGCCATACCAGTCCACCGCCCGCCGCTTCATCAGCTTGACCATGCGATCGGTGGCGACCGGACCGGGATTGACGCCCACCACGCGGATGCCGTCGTCCAGACTGCGGCCGCCTACACCGCGGGTGAACGCCATCATGGCGGCATTGCCGGTGGTGCCCACGATGTAGTTGGCGTCCCAGTTCTCACCGGAATTGCCGATATCGTTGACGATGACGCCGTGGCCACGCGCCTTCATGTGGGCATAGATCTCACGCGTGAGCGTGACGTAGGAAAAGATCTTCATGTCCAGGCTCGCGCGCCAGTCCTGATCCGAAAGCTGGTCCATCGGACCGGGCGTGGAATCTGCCGCGTTGTTCACCAGGATGTCCACGTCCTCGCAGTGGGCCGCCAGTGCCAGGACATTGGCGGTCACCGAAAGATCCATGGCATGGGTCACTACCTCGATACCGTAACGGGCCGACAGCTCGGCGCGAGCGGCGGCCAGGCCTTCGGCCGAACGCGCTGCCAGGTACAGCTTGGCCACGCCCTCGCGGGCAAAGCTATGCGCTGTCGCCAGGCCTATGCCTTTCGAAGCGCCGGTGATCAGCGCCGATTTGCCGTTCAAACCGAGATCCATCGCTACTTATCCTTGACTGGGGTTCAGGGCCGGATTGATGTATGCAAGACATGAATCCGATTTACCTCGGGGCAGCCCCTGATGCACGGATCAAGGGCCATCCCGGCAGGCGTACAGGATCAGAAAAAGCAACATCCATGCCAGAAATTTTCGCCAGGGCCGCGTATTCATTGGCTTTTGTGTGCCCCAATAGCGGGCGTATCGTGGTGCGTCGGCGCCGCATTTTTGTGCATACAAGACTCTTTATCTTGCATACATTAAAAGTTAAAATTGCAAGAATTGCTCTGGGAAGCGCTCTTTGAAGCACTGAACGTCCTTGGAAGCTTTTCTTTGCAGCCCTTCTTGCAAGCCCCTCATCACTCGCGGAGTTCCCAGTGGCGAGTGCACAGTCTCTGAAATGGCCAACCTTCCCTTGTCCTCCCTCTCCTTGTCATCCGCGCCCGGCGTGGCTATGCCACAGGTCGCCAGCCGATCTGCCCAGATCCAGCAGATCCTGGAAAGCGAAATTCTTGCCGGCACTCTGGCGCCCGGCGCCCGTCTGGATGAGGTGGAACTGGCAGAACGGTTCGAGGTCTCGCGCACTCCCGTGCGCGAAGCACTGCGTCATCTGGCGTCCGCCGGCCTGATCCAGATACGCACGCGCCAGCCGGCGCTGGTGGTGGCCCTGTCGGCCGCACGCCTGATCGAAATGTTCCAGGTGATGGCGGAATTGGAGGGCCTGTGCGCACGGCTGGCCGCGCGCCGCATCAACGCCGCACAGTTGGCGCAATTGAGCCGCTACCAGGAAGAACTGGTGGCGCTGGCGGGAACTGATGAAGTGGAGGCGTTCTATGAAATCAACCGGCGCTTCCACGAGTTGATCTATGAAGCTTCGCAGAATGCCTTCCTGGCCGAGCAGACGCGCGCGCTGCGCAACCGGATCGGCCTCTACCGCAAGATGGTCACGCAGAAGCCGAGCCGGCGCGCCGACACGCTGACCGAGCACGCGGCGGTGCTGCGCGCGCTTGCCACCAGCGACGAGGAAGGCGCCGGCGCGGCCATGCGCGGCCACGTGAATCTGCTGGGGGAAAAGCTGCTGGACTTCATCGCGCTGTTTCCGCGGGCGGATTGACGGGCCGCCGCCGGCCTGCACAGGCGTCGTACATGCCTGCGCGCCATCCGGCTCGGCGCGATGCACACCGGCGCGCCAAGTAACTCAAGCGACTTGCGCAGGCCGGATATATAATCCGCAGCGCTGCGTGGAAGCCTTCTGGCGCCTGCAGCCGGCCTCCAGGCCCAAGACGGACGATCCCGCGCTGGCGCTCGAACAGGCCATCACGCTGACCAAGCTGCGCATGGGCAAGGCCTTGCGCACGCCGGACGGCAAGACCCGCGTGCCGGGCCAGTTCGATCTGCAAACCGTCCGGAAATTCGTCGTCGCCATGCATCAGGCGGGTGAGTTCAACACCGACCAGATCCCGGTCGACAAGATCTTCAGCAATCAACTGGTGCCGCGGTTCTCCGAGTTCGACATCAAGGCAGTGCAGGCGCGCGCGCAGGCCACGCAATAACGCCACGCGGTGCCGCGATCACGATATAGATGATTTTTTGATGATGGAGGATTCCCCATCGCCCCTTTTCTGGGCTATCGCCCCTATGCTCCGAGTGTCTTGGGGGGTGGAACTGAGATTGGGGCCAGGCCTGATGGCCTGGGATCTGGGCCGGACCCCTGTAGGCAAGCCCTGTGGATTGCATCCGGGGCAGCAGGCCTGGGCCCAGGCCGTCCTGAAGCGGCGGCCCCCGCGACCCTCAGGCGCCCAGCTGAGGCATCGCCGGCAGGTTGATGCCACTGGCGCGATACTCTTCGAAGAAGAGCTGCAGTTCGTCCTTCGTCATGCCCACGCTGAGCAGGGACTTCAACAGGCGCCGCACATCCGGCTGCGCCGCCTGCGCGGCAGTCAGGCGGGAACGACTCAGTTCCCAATCGACGATCGCCACGGCCGGCCGCTCGCCGGACATATTGACGAAGACCTCCTTGGGATACAGGTGGCCATGTTTGCGGTGCGCACGATGCAGTGAAATCAGCGCGCCAGCGACCGTACGCAAGGCCTCCGCGCGCTGCTGACAGGTCCAGAGCTTTTCCACATAGGCCCGGTCCAGGCTGACGTAACCCTGCAGGTCGCGCGTCACCAGGATCGACTCCCAGCCTTCCTTGCCCTTCTGCATGTCGAAGAACACCAAGGGAGCGGTAGGAACTCCTATGCTCTGGCAAAACCGCATGCTCTGCCATTCACGCAACAGCGTGGGACGTCCCGTCGGATAACGGACGCTGCGAAACAGGTGATTGCGTTGGCGCTTGACGTAATAGCACTCACCCGATTGCGGCAGCACCACCCGCTGGACACCGCTGAAGCCGCCACGCCGATTATTGGGTTCTTCCACCCATTCGCCGGTGACCGACCACCAAAAACTCGATTCTTGCGGACGCATCGTCCGATACCCTTGAAAATGTGCACGTGACACTCAGATTACAAATATCGGACGTATCCGTAAAATTTTCGTCACATTGGGGCGATTTTGTGCCCGAATAACAACAGCTTTGTCTGCAGGAAGTAACACCCGATTTTTTCGTTTGAAGGCGTTCCGGACTTCCCGCATGATTGTTGCGTTCCGGACACTGGGCGCAAGGCCGCTCACCCAGTACGGCGTCCCAGGTGGACCACATACGTGCCACGCTGCCGCCCGCCCGGCGCCAGGGCTGTTGCTGCAGTGCAGGAGTCGCACACAGCACCAGACGAGTTCATCCGGCGGCCTATTTCAGCTATTCGGGTTTCGATGAACGTTTTGCGCCTCGCCGCATCGACGTGTGGCTTATTTATTCCCCGCCGAGCATTTCGCCGCCAGTTTTTCAGCCGCGCGGTCTTTGGCGGATCATTGTTTGGCGGATCATTCATTGGCGGGCTTCTGATCTGTGCCCCGCTGGCCACGCTCTCCGCTGGCGCCCACGCGCAGAGCCAGCCCACGCCCCCCGCTCCCACCGTCGTCCTGGCGCCCGCCACCCCGTCCACCAAGTCGGCCATGACGGCACCGGTGGATGTGAATGCCGCGGCCGCGGTCGACAATCGCTGGGATGCCAGCCTGGCCGCCTTCGCCGCGGCCGACAAGGAGCACCCGCCCAAGCCGGGCGGAGTTCTGTTCGTGGGCAGCTCTTCCATCCGTCTGTGGAACAACCTGGAAAGCGACTTCAGCTCGCTGCCGGTGGTGGTGAAGCGCGGGTTCGGCGGTTCGCGCATGATGGACTGCACTCAGCATCTGCATGCCCTGGTCGCGCCGTACAAACCGCATCTGGTGCTGGTCTATGCCGGCGACAACGATCTGGCGGAAGGACGCACGCCCGAACAGGTGTTGCAGAGCTACCGCAAGTTCGTCGAAGGGGTGCGCGCGGATCTGCCCAAGACCCGCATCGCCTATATCTCGATCAAGCCCAGCCCGCTACGGGAAGCCTTGATGCCGCAGATCAAGCAGACCAATGAACTGATCAAGGCTTATACCTTGACGGTCAGCAATGCCGACTTCATCGATGTCTATTCTTCGATGCTCGACGACAAGGGCCAACCGCGCACGGATCTGTTCCGCGAGGACAAGCTGCACCTGAACGCCGACGGCTATGCGCTGTGGAAGCGCATCATCACCGCTCACCTCGATTGACGCAGACCTTGCCTGCCGTGGCGCCGGCCAGGGTAGGCGCCTTGCCGGCCACGGTAGCCGCCTTGCCGGCTGGCTTGGCTTGCTGGCGCGACGCCGCCGCGGCCTTGCCGGACCGCATGATCACCGCCACGCCATAGAGCACGATCACGCTGCCGATATACAGCACGGCATCCACCCAGGACGACCGGGCGGGCGTCGCCACGCCGACCATGCACAGCGCCAGCAGCACCAGCACCAGGTGGGCGCAGAACACCGATAGCGAGGACTGGCCCATGGTTTCCAGGAACCGCACCCGCGGCATGTGCTGCTTGAGCCAGCCGTTGTAGTGCATGGCCAGCACCACCAGCGCGAAGACATTGAGCAGGCGCATCGGCGCCAAGTGCCATTTATCCCAAAGGAAATTGATGGCCTCGCCGTCGGGGAAAGGCGCTTGTCCAGTCAGGTGGCGCCAGATGAAGAACGTGCCGGCGACCAGGGCAGCGCCCACCACCAGCACCCGCGGGAAAGGACGCCGCGCCTCTGCCGGTACGCGGGCATGCGTCGACCCTAGCCACAGGCCGAAGATCCACAGCAGTTGCCAGCCGAAGGTTTCGAAGGCGCCGGTTTCGCTGAACGGCACCGGCAATCCCGTCAGTTGGACCAGCCAGGAATAGAGGTATTGGGACAGGCCGAACTGGGTGGCGAACCACAGCAGCCCGCTCACCGTCAGTATGGTGCGCCAGCCATGCCGCAACCCGATCGACAATACCCAGGGGCTGATCAACATGAAAATCACATAGATAGGCAGGATGTCCAGCAGCGGCGGGTTGTAAATCAAGGCCAGCGCGGACAGCAGTGCGGTGGTCGGCTGCTGCAGGTAGTACCACATCAAATGCTGGACATCGGGCTGCGGAATGGCCAGCCCCAGCACCGCGATGAGGGTGAACAGGAATACCAGGCAAGCGGCCTGGCACGCATACACCACCAGTGCCCGGCGCAGGAAAGCCTTGTGCATGGCGGTAAGGCCATCGCGCATATAACGCTGGGTATAGACCAGGCCCGCCATGTACGCCGACAGCAGGACGAAGCCTTCGGCCGCCGAGACGAAACCGAATGGCTGGGAAGCGGGAATGGCGAATTTGGTCGGCAGGTGGGTCGACAGCATCAGGACCAGCATCAGCCCGCGCACCGCGTCCAATTCCCACAAACGGGGCCGGCCGGTCTTGGCCGCGGCCGGCGCGCGCGCGTCAGGCTGGGTCCGAGTCAATGAGGATGATAGGTTTGCCGCCATGATCTGTTCCTGCCTTCGATAACGTCGACCCAAATATGGAGACTGTGGAATTACCGGGTTGGTGCCGGCTTGATGCCTGGTTGGTACCCGGCTGCTTGGTCGCCTGCTTGCCTGGTCGTGCCTGCTTGCCTGTTCGTGCCTGGTCGGGTGCATACCGTGCAGTGCTGCGCGGCACCGTAAGGACCCTGTCCCCGGCTGCCCGCCGCTTGAGCAATCCCCGGGCCTGGGCCGGGCGTTTGTCCTAGGGCGATTCTTCACTATCGGGTAAACCCGAGCTTACCTAGAGATCAGGGGAAATAGTTGAACTTCAGCGTCGAAAAGGTAACCAGAAAACTCCAGCGTGACGGCGGTGCTAAGCTGCCACCACTAAACTGCCACCACTCACAGCCGGGCCGCTCCCGCCCTTCTCACTGCTGTATCGGAGACGTGCATCATGAATAAAGTCATCCTGATCACCGGCGCCAGCCGCGGCATCGGCGCCGCCACCGCCTTGCTGGCGGCCCGGCGCGGTTACACCGTCTGCGTCAATTACAAAAGCAATGAACAGGCGGCGTTGGGCGTCGTCACGCGTATCCACGCCGCCGGCGGCCAGGCCGAAGCCTTCTGCGCCGACGTCAGCCAGGAAGCCGCAATCGTCGGCCTGTTCGACGCCGTGCAGCAGCGCTACGGCCGCCTGGACGGGCTGGTCAACAACGCCGGCATCCTCGAACAGCAGGCCAAGGTGCGGGACATGAATTCCGCGCGGCTGCGCCGCATCCTGGATGTCAACGTGGTGGGACCCTTCATTTGCTGCCGCGAGGCCGTGCGCCGCATGTCCATCAGCCTGGGTGGCTTGGGCGGGGTAATCGTCAACGTGTCATCGGCGGCATCGCGGCTGGGTTCGCCCAACGAGTACGTCGATTACGCCGCGTCCAAGGGAGCCCTGGACACCCTGACCATCGGCCTGTCCAAGGAAGTCGCCGATGAAGGCATACGCGTGAACGCGGTCCGGCCCGGCATCATCGATACCGACATCCACGCCAGCGGCGGCGAACCCGGGCGCGTGGACCGCGTCAAGCACATGGTGCCCTTGCGGCGCGGCGGCACGGCCGAGGAAGTGGCCGGCGCCATCATGTGGTTTTTTTCCGAGGAAGCGACGTACTCGACGGGCGCGTTCCTGGACGTGTCGGGCGGCCGCTGAGCGCGGGCTGGCCGCCGGCGTCGCCCGATCGCAGCCCCGCGCTTCGGTGTTCTTCGACCGCCGCCTCGAAAAATCCGCGCGTTGCTTCGATCCAGGCGCGCGCGGCGCGTGACAGATGGGCGTTGCGACGCCAGCTAAGCACCAACTGCCAACGGATTTCCGGTTGCGTGATGGGGATGGACACGAAACGCCGGTGGTCCAGGCGCTCGCCATAATTGGCCGGCAGCAGCGCGATGCCCATGCCGCACTCCACCAGCGTCACGATCAGGTCCCACTGGCTGCTGCGGCAGGCCAGGCGTGGGGTATAGCCCACCGAGCGGCAGGCCTGGGCGATGGTTTCGTTGAGCTGGAAGGTTTCCCCATATAGCAGGAAAGGCTCTTCCGCCAGTTCGGCCAGGCGCACCTCCGAGCGGCCCTGCCAACGACCCTGCCGCGGCGCCAGCAGATGCAGCGGGTAATCGCAGATCGGCAGGCCTTCCAGGTCATCGGCCACCGGCGCCAGGCAGATGCCCACGTCCAGTTCGCCTTCCCGCAGGGCCCTTTCCACGGCGCGCGCGCCGGATTCCAGCAGCTTCAGTTCGACCCCCGGCCACTGCTTGTGAAAAGCGGCGATGGCCGGTGCCACCAGCGATGCCCCCAACGGCGGCAGGCCGATGGTCAGGCTGCCGCGTGTCAGGTCGCCCAGCCCTTCCAGGTCGTCGCGCAGCGAGGTTTCGGTCGCCAGCATTTCCTGGGCGCGGGCGTAGACCAGCCGCCCGGCGTCGGTAGGCGTGACGCCCCGCTTGCGCCGGCCGTCGTCGCGCGCCAGCAACGGAATGCCCAATTCATCTTCCAGCACCTGCACCATTTTGCTGACCGTGGGTTGGGTCACGAATAGTGCATCGGCGGCGGCGGTGAAGCTGCCCTGACGCACCACTTCGGCGAAATACTTCAACGCGCGCAGTTCCACCGCGGGTCTCCATGGGATGGGTTGGTGCACCGCTACGGTGCGATGCGAGTGTGGATTTTTATTATGCCTAATTCGAATAATAAAAATAGAAATAATTCACTGGATACATCAAGGGGGCTTCCCTAGACTGCATGTACTGGGGGTCGGCTTTCCCGTTCTGGAAAAGTTGGTTCTCAAGGATGGGGATGACGTGCGGCGTTTCGGCGCAAAATTTTTGGCATCAAGCATTTTTCTGGCAGCAGCAATATGAAGTCTTTCTTTCTCCCCTCGATTGCCCGTGTGCGGCCAGCCTTGGTCCGGCTTGGGCAGAGCCTGGTTCTCGTCTTCGCCTTTGCCGCGGCCGCGCAGCTGACCACGCTGCTGCACCTGCCGCTGGCGCCCGGCGTCGTTGGACTGTTGGCCGTGCTGGCGCTGTTGTTCAGCGGGATCGTCAAGGTCGAGTGGATCAAGGGCGGCGCCAACTGGCTGCTGAGCGAACTGGTGCTGTTCTTCATCCCCAGCGTGGTCGCCGTGGTCAAGTACTTCGACCTGTTCCGCCGCGAAGGCGTGCAATTGGTGCTGGCGATTGCCGTGGGCACTTTGCTGGTGATGGCCGCCACCGCCTTGGCCGTCCACCTGGGCCGGCGTCTGGAAGATGGCCTGGCGCAATTCGCGCAACGCCACCCGCGCGGCAAGACCGCCTGAGAACGCCTGCATGACTTGATGGCGCGGACCAGCCCGGATTACGCGAACCCCTGCACAGCCTGGTGCCGCGGATCCGCCCGGGCTGCTGGAACGCCTGCACAGCCTGGTCCCGTGGATCTGCCCAAGCCGCCAGGACGCCGAACGAACACCATGAATACCCTGTTGCCCATACTCTGCCTGGCCTGGACGCTGCTGCTGTACTTCCTGGCCAAGCCGCTATACCTGCGCTATCGCAAGCCCTGGTTGTCGCCCGCCATCGTCGTGCCCGCGCTGACGATCGTGGTGATGCTGCTGGCACATATCCCCTACGCCTCGTATTTCCAGGAAACCCATTGGCTCACCTGGCTGATGGGCCCTGCCACCGTGGCCTTCGCCGTTCCCATCTATGAGTACCGCAAGGTCGCGCGGCGCCATGCCCTGTCCTTGGGCCTGGGCGTCGCCACGGGTATGGTGGTGGCGATGGTGAGCAGTTGCCTGTTGGCGCGCATGTTTGGTTTCAGCGCCGAAGTCACGCACAGCCTGATGGCGCGGTCCATCTCCACGCCTTTCGCTGTTGCGTTGGCCGAGCGCACGGGTGGATCGGCAGAACTGGTATCGCTGTTCACCATCATCACGGGACTGGTCGGCATGATCGCCGGCGACAGCCTGCTGGCCCTGCTGCGCTTGCGATCCAAACTGGCGCATGGCGCATCCTACGGTGCCGGCGCGCATGGCTTCGGCGCTGCCCGCGCCCGCGAGCGTGACAACGAAGAAGGCGTGGTCGCCAGCCTGACATTGGTCATCGCCGGCATCGGCATGGTCGTCGTGGGGCCGGCCCTCAGCGGCCTGGTCAGCCGCCTGCTGGGCGGCTGAAGGAAGGAGATCGATGCCGGGACCGTGACGTGTCCATCGTTCGGACGGGACGAACCGCGTCGCCGTTGGCAGGCCGCAGGAATCAGTATGATCGGCCGATTCCGCCATCCCCCTGATTCAACAGGTGCGCGCGGCCGCGGCTGACCAAGGTCGCCCTGCCTCGCCGCCTGTGCCTGGAGCCTACGGCCATCATGAAAGCCATCGATATGAAGGATTTCGGCGACGCCGACGTCCTGCAATTGCACGACGTCGCCGATCCCGAGCTGCGTCCGCATGACCTGCTGGTGCGCAACCGCGCCGCCGGCGTCAACCGTGCCGACCTCAACCAGCGCCGCGGTGCCTACGGCCGTGCCGACTTCGGCGACTCCACCTTGATGGGGCTGGAAATCGCCGGCGAGGTGATCGCCGTCGGTGACCAGGTGCAAGGCTACCGGCCCGGTGACCGCGTTATGGGTATCGTCGGTGGCGGCGGCTATGCCGAAGTGGCGCGTATCGACTACCGCATGGCCATGCCTGTGCCGTCCAGCCTGGACGACATCCAGGCCGGCGCCATTCCGGAAGTGTTCGTCACCGCCCACGAGGCCTTGCTGCACCTGGGCCGCCTCGAACCTCACGAAAAAGCCTTGATCCATGCGGGCGCCAGCGGCGTGGGTTCGGCCGCTATCCAGCTGGCCCGCGCGCTGGGTGCCACGGTGTATGCCACGGCGGACGGCGCCAAGGCGCAACGCGTGCACGGGTTCGGCGCCGAACTGGTGATCGATTACAAGAACGATGACTATGCCGAAGCCGTGGCACGCGCGACCGGCGGCCGCGGCGTGGATGTGATCGTCGACTTCGTCGGCGCTCCCTATCTGGAACGCAATGTGCGCAGCCTGGCCGATGGCGGACGCCTGGTGCAAGTGGGGCTGATGGGCGGCAAGTCCGCCACCCTGCCCATGGACCGGCTGCTGTTCGGCCATCTGCAGATCATGGGCACGGTCATGAAATCGCGGCCGCCGGAAGTGAAGCAGGCCATGGTGCGGCGCTTCCGCGAACGCTGGCTGGATGCTTTCGCCCGCGGCGAACTCAAGCCCATCGTCGACAGTGTGTTTCCCTTGGCGCAAGCCGCCGAAGCGCATCGCCGCATGGAATCGAACCAGAACATCGGCAAGATCATCCTGGCTTGCTGAAGCCAGGATGGGTCGGTTTGCGCTACGAAAGTGGCACGGCACCTGCCGGTGCCGCCCCTTCATTGCCACACCGCTGCTGCCTTCAAGTAAGCCGATCCAAGGCAGCATGCGGATGCGCCCGGGAAGCAGCGCCGACTACTCCGGTCGGATGTTGGCGTCGCGCGCCACCTTCTGCCACTTGACCATCTCCGACTGGATGAAGTCGGCGAAGTATTGCGGTGACTGGGTCACGGGCTCTATCCCCATCTGCGCCAGGTTCTGCTTCACGTCGGGCGCGGACAAGGCCTTGTTGATCTCGGCGTTCAACTTGTTGATCACGGCGGGCGGGGTGCCGGCGGGGGCCAGCACGCCACCCCAGGTGCTGGTGTCATAGCCGGGCAACCCGGCTTCGGCCATGGTGGGCACGTCCGGATAGGACGCCGCGCGGTGCGTGGTGGTCACCGCCAGCGGGCGCACGGAATGGCCGGAGACTGGCGCGTGCAAGGCCGCCAGGGTATCGAACATCATGGACACGCGGCCGCTGGTCAGGTCCGGATGCGCGGCCGTGCTGCCCTTGTAAGGCACGTGCACCATGTCCAGCCCGGCCATGCTCTTGAACAGCTCGCCGGAGAAATGCGGCGCGCCGCCCGGGCCGCTGGACGCGAAGGTCAGCTCATGAGGATGGGCCTTGCCGTAGGCGATCAGCTCCTGCACGCTCTTCACCGGCAGGCTGGGGGTCACCACCAGCATCAGCGGCACCGAGTGCGTCATCGCCACCGGCGCGAAGCTTTTCACCGTGTCGTACGGCAGCTTGAACATGGACGGGTTGATGGCGTGCGAACTGGCCGCCAGCACCAGGGTGTAGCCGTCCGGCGCGGCCTTGGCGACGTAGTCCTCGCCGATGGTGCCCGTGGCGCCCGGTTTGTTGGTGACGACGACCGACTGGCCCATGGAAAGGCTCATCTTCTGGCCGATCAGGCGCGCGACGATATCGATGGCGCCTCCCGGCGAAGCGGGAATGATGATGGTGATGGGGTGATCGGGATAAGCACCGGCCGCGAGGACCGGCGTTGCTGCGAACGTTGCCAGCAACGCCGCCATGCTGCGGGACAGGTGCCGCAGCGGATGGCGGAACATGGCGCGGGACAGGCGCTGCATCGGTTGGCGGAACATGGCGCGGGACAGGCGCTGCATCGGTTGGCTGAACCTGCCGAAGGACAGACGCTGCAACGGTTGGCTGAACGGGCTGCGGGGACGGTCAGCCGCGCCGCTGGGCTGCGCCGCGACCTTGCGCGCGGGTGCGCTGGAGCGGGCCGCAGCCACGGGCGCCGGAGCGGCCGGCGTAGGACGAGCTTGTGCCATGGTTAGTCTCCTCTGTGTTGTTTGTATACTAAAATACTAAAATATTAGTTAGCAGACAGCAAGCCGCGCTTCGCGCACCTGCCTGCCACCTGCCACCTGCCACCTGCCACCTGCCACCTGCCACCTGCCGCCTGCCGCCTGCCGCCTGCCGCCTGCCGCCTGCCGCCTGCCGCCTGCCACCTGGCCGCCGACCGGCTTGCTTGCCCACTCGAGCATTTGGCGTCATCGAACGAGCGGTCGGCCCCTGGCACCCGTCAACCTTCGCCGCTGCCACCCGGCATATCGCTGCCGCTCGTGGCACGGCCGGTGTCCAGCCACCAATACCGTTCCGGCGCCTCGATGCCCGCATTCGGCGTGTTGATGCCGATCGCGCGCAACTGGCTGGCATAAGCCTGGATGGCCAGGCGTTTGCGCTCAAGATCCCCGCGCCCGGCGCATTCGATCGGCGTGGCGTGGATGCGCCGGCGCGCCAGCCTTCCCAGCACGCGCTGCAGCACACCCGCCCGATAGCGATAGAGTTCATCCTCATAACCCAGCCACAACAGCCGAGGCCGATGCGGCAGCAACAGCAACGCCGCTTCCCGCACCCGCTCATGGTCGCAATGATGCAAACCCAGCGGCAGCGCGACCACGTCCGGGGCGTAGGCATCGACCGCGCGGGCCAAGGCCTTGGCCAGGCGCTCCCGCCCCGGCAGAGGCGCGTACTGGCTGTCCAGGAATGGCAGATGTTCAGCCTCCACGCCCAATAGCGCCATCGCCCGCGCGTCCTCGGCCAGACGCGCGCGCATCGCGGCATGACTGTCGTCGAATCCGCAATCACGATCCCATTTCGTCAAGGCCGGCTTGACCGCGGGCATGCCGGCGTAGACCGTCACCACGCGGGCGCTAGCCGCCGCCGTCAACAGCAGGCCACAACCCAGCGCCCCGTCATCGAGATGCGGAGAAATCACCAGCAGCCGTCCCACATCGAACATCGCGCGCATATGTCGGTCTCAAGCATGGGTCTCAAGCATGGGGCTTAAGCATCGGCCTCAAGCATCGGCTTCAAGCCGCGGCGCCGGCAACGGCAACAGCAGCCGCGCCGTCATCCCCGCCGCCATCGTCATTCCCGCCGTACCTTCGGCAGCCACCGTCACCCCGACCACCACTTTCCGCGCCGGCCAGGCCGCTGATGAAATCGGCGAATCCACCCCGGGCACGCGCCGCTTTGCGGGCGCTGGTCACCACGCGTGGCAAGGCACTCCATTTGATCGCGACGCCATTGGCCAGCAAGGCCCGCACGAGTGCCACGTCTTCATCCAGGGCCAGGCTGCTGAAACCACCCGCGGCGACATACGCGGGCGCGCTGACCCCCAGGTTGGCGCCGTGCACGTGCCGGTGGTCGTCTTGATGCCGGTAATGTGCCAGATAGCGCAACCGCACGCCGTCGCTATGCTCCGACCAATCTTCCACCGTCACGCAACCACACACCGCATCGCAACGCAGGGAAAGCTGATCCACCAGCCACCGTTCGTCCACCACGGTATCGGCATCGGTAAAGGCCAGCCAACGCGCGCCGGCGGCCAGCAAATGGGCAGCGCCGTGGCAACGCGCCACGCCCACATTGCGCGCCTCGATGGTCAAGCCGGTAACCGGCCTGGCCATGACGACTTGCGCCGACATGTCCTGGCAAGCATCCAGGACCACCGCGATGCGCACGTCCTCGCCGTCCAGATCCGGATGCGACGCGGCGCGCAGCAGCGCATCCAGACAGGCCGCCAGACAGGCCTCTTCGTCATGCGCGGGAACGACGACGCCTATCATGCCAGGTTCTCCTTGCGCGCCAGCGACGCGGGATCGCGGCTCCACACCTGCAACAGGAAATCATGCTCCGCATGGTCCGCCATGGGAAAGAGGCCCGGCTGGCGGGCGATGGCGCCGTGCACTACATGCGTATCCAGGCGGCGCTCGCCGAAGGGATGCAACCAATGGCAGGCCACGATGCTGCCGCCCGGTGCCAGGCTGGCCACGGCGCGCGCCGCCAGGCGATCCCACGATGACGCGTCGAAGTAGTAACCCAATTCGCTCAACACGATGAGATCGAAGCCGTGCAGGTCCACCACCGGCCATTCATCCGGCACTACCGCCCGTGCCAGCGTGACATTGCGCACGCCGGCGCGATCCAACCGTGCGCGCGCCGCATCCAGCGCCTGCGGGCTGAGGTCCGTGGCGACGACGTGGTCGGCCCGTTCCGCCAGGGCCTGCGTCAACACACCGCTCGCGCAGCCGGGCTCGAACACACGGCCCAATCGCGCGCTGGGCAGGCAAGCCAGCAACAAGGCGCGCTTGCGCGCTTCATACCAGTGCGTGGACACACCCCAGGGGTCGTCCTGCTGGGCATAGAGCTGCTCGAAGTACGCCGTATCTACAGCCGCCATGCTTGCTCCGCCAAGGTGAGCCGCGCGACGCCTTGCCCCAATTGCGCCAGGTCGCGTTCGGCATGGCTCTGGCGCAGGAAGACAGGTAGATCCGCGAAACGCCGCGCCAGTGCGGCATCGCGGCAAAAGGGCGCCGGACCCAAGGCCTTGCCGGCGGCGTCGAGCACGTCCAAGGCCGTTGCTTCGGCGGCCGCGCGTACGCGCAAGGCCAGCATCCGCGCATCGGCCTGCGGATCTTCATCGATCTTGCGGGCGGCTGCGCGCAGCAAGGCCGCGGTCTGATGCAAGGCCACATCGGTCCGCCCCAGATGCGCTTGCGCATGCGGTTCAGCGCGCCGCGCCTGCGCGGCGGCCAGCGTGCGCGCCAAGGGCAGCGCCGCGCCATACCAGCATGCCGCAATGCCGGCACCCCCATGCCAGAAACCGGGACGCGATACATAGTCGCCAGGCGCGCCGACCGGCCATGCGGGCGTAGCGTCGAAACACACGTCGACACTGCCCGTGCCGGCCATGCCGACAGCGTGCCAACCTTCGCTGGTCACCCGCGTGCCGGGCGCTTGCAGGCACACCGCGGCCAATGCCGCCTCGCCCGCTTCATTGAAATATGTGACAAGGGCGTGCGTGACCCAGGCGGCGCCGGAACACCAGGCCTTGCGTCCGGTGAGCGCGATGCCCTCCGCCCGCGGCACGCCATCCACGCGTGCGTCCGGCGGCTGGGCCGCCCACACGGCCCAGATGGGTGGACCCTGGACCTGGGCGCGCGCCATCCGGTCGATATGGCCTTGCGGATCGAGTTCCGCCAGGATGGCGACAGCATCGGTGTGGCCTTCGTACAGCTTGATGGCTGCCACATCCACGGCCGCCACGTCGGCCAGGATGCGCCAGCGGTCCAGCGTGCGGCCCGCCCCGGGCAGCGGCAATTCTCCCACGGCACGGACGAGCGCGCGCAGGCTGCCCGCGGGGTCAGCGGGTGACCAGGTCAGCGATGGTGAGAGCGATGCAGGCGCAGTTGCCGTTGCGGGGGGTGGGGCCACGTGAGTTCTCCTCTTGGGGCCGCTTCAAAGCAATCTCCGTGCCCACTTTTGCCGAAGGCACATTGCGATGTTTTCGGTTACCAACAGACCATTTCCGTAATCAAACCCGCCGATGCAGGCAGGGCGCGGGTTTCCGGCCAGCGCGGCAGCGGTGTCAAACCCGTTTTCCGGCCAAGTGCCGTCACATACGCTACATATGGGGGACGGCATTGGCATAATCCGTTCGCGGCGGTCGCGCCGTGCGGGTCCCGCCGGACTACCGGGATGACCGTCAATGGCAACGGGCCGTCACGGGGCAATCGTGGCCGCCACCTGAGAGAAGAACCATGAGATGGTTGCTGGCGTTCCTGGGATTTGTTTTCGGCGCGGGGCTGGCCGAGAGCTATGACCTGCCTGTCCTGGAGCTGGCCCTGCTGTGCACGGTCGTCGGCTTCTTCCTGCCTCATCTGATCAAACGTAAGCCAGGCGGCGGCACCGCCGTTGCGGCGGGGTACGGGCAGCAGACGTCGAACCTGCCTTTGCCGGAACGGGTGCTGCGCCTGGAGCGGGAAGTGACGCTATTGCGGGCGGAGCTGGCGCAGATGAAGACGCGCGTGCCGGCAGCCGAGGGCGTGGTTGGCATGGGCATGGCGACTGAAACGGGCGTAGGTGCGACTACGGCCGCGGACACGGCCATGGATGCCGCGGACAGCAGCGTCCCCGGCGTCCTCGCCGCAGGCGCCCCGCCGCTGCGAACCTCGGCAGAGCGCGCCGGAAACGATACGCCGCCGACCAGTGCGGATGCGCAGATATTCCCCTCCGCGACGCCGGGGCGCCATCCCACATCCAGCGCGAATTCAGGCGCCAGCGACGACGATTCCGATCTGGACAAGTACTTCGATACGCCGCCTGCCTCCGCCTCCGCATCGGCGAACGCTGTTGCGGCCGCGCACGCAGCCGTGCCAGCGGCCGCCGCGGCCCCCACCGCCACCGCGGCCGCCCCCCGCCAGCCCGATGCGGTGGAGCGCGGCGTGGCCGCTATCCGCGCGTGGCTGCTGGGCGGTAATACGGTCGTGCGGGTGGGCATGATCGTGCTGTTCTTCGGCATCGCCTTCCTGCTGAAGTACGCCGCCGATAACGATATGTTCCCGGTCGAATTCCGCCTGGCCGGCGTGGCCGGCGCGGCCATCGTCCTGCTGGCCGCCGGCTGGCGCCTGCGCAATCGCCGCCACGCCTACGGCCTGGTGCTGCAAGGCGGCGGCATCGGCATCCTTTACCTGACCGTCTTCGCCGCGACCCGGCTGTACGCATTGCTACCCGTGGGCGCCTCCCTGCCCCTGATGATCGTCATCTGCGTACTCAGCGCCCTGTTGGCGGTACGGCAGAACGCGGCCGCGCTGGCCTTCATGGGCAGCGCCGGCGGTTTCCTGGCGCCGGTGCTGCTGTCGACCGGCGGCGGCAGCCATGTCACGCTGTTCAGCTATTACGCCCTGCTCAATGCCGGCATCCTCGCGGTGGCCTGGTTCAAGGCCTGGCGCTCGTTGAATCTGCTGGGCTTCGTCTTCACCTTCGGCATCGGCGCCTTGTGGGGTGCGTCCGCTTACCAGCCGGCGCTGTTCGCCAGCACCGAACCCTTCCTGCTGCTTTTTTTCCTGATGTACGTGGGCATCGCCCTGCTCTATGCCCTGCGCCGCGACCTGGCCCTGCTGCATTACGTCGATGGCACGCTGGTGTTCGGCACGCCCTTGGTGGCCATCCTGCTGCAGGCCGCCCTGGTGCAAGGCAAGGAATTCGCGCTGGCGTATAGCGCGCTGGCGCTGTCTGCCTTCTATCTGCTGCTGGCCGCCTGGTTGCGGCGCGGCCACGCCCGCCTGGCGCTGCTGTTCGAAGCCATGCTGGCCTTGTCCGTGCTCTTTGCCACCCTGGCCGTGCCGCTGGCCTTCACCGGTCCGACGACCAGCGCCGTGTGGGCGGTTGAAGGCGCCGCCATCGTGTGGATCAGCGTGCGCCAGCGCCGCCTGTTGGCACTGGCCTTCGGGCTGCTGCTGCAGGTGGCCGCGGCGCTGGTGTTCGCCAACGAGCAAGCGCAAGCCTTCTTTCATGACAGCGTGCCGCAACTGCCTGTGCTCAATGGGCCGTACATCGGCAAGGTCCTGATCGCGTTGGCGGCGCTGTTCACCGCCTGGCAGCTGAATTCACGCGGATCGGCGGCCAGGCCCGCGGCGGCCGCCTGGCGCCGTGAGCTGCCCGGCATCGGCGTGGCGATGGCCGTGTGGGGCCTGCTGTGGTGGACCTGCGCCGGCCTGTACGAGATCTACGACTATTTCGCCGCCGCGCCTGACACAGGCTATTTCGGCGCTGCCTGGCGCTCCGCCTTGAATGCCGACGTCCTGTTCCTGCTGCTGACGGCCTGGCTGGCGCATGCCCTGCGCCGCGTACTGGACTGGCCGCTGGCACGCTGGCCCGGCGTCGCATTGCCGCCGGCGTTGGCCGCCATCGGCGCACTGGCCAGCCTGGCCGGAGCCCCGCTGTCCAGCGTGCCGGCACTGCCGGTGGGGCTGGCGTTGTCATGGCTGCTGCTCTATCGGGAACGGGATGATTTTTCACCACGCCTGCTGGACGCGCTGCACACCTTGTCGTTCTGGACACTATGCGCCCTGCTGACGATGGAAGGCTATGTGCGGCTGGGCGCCTGGGTGCCGGAGGGCGCCTGGCAATGGAGTGCCTGGGCTTATGGCTACGGCCTGATGCTGCTGTTGCTGGCCGGCCCCGGCGCGCGTCTGGCCTGGCCCGTGCGGCGGCATGCGCGCGCTTACCTGATCTGGGGCGCCACGCCCTTGGCGGTGTTGCTATGGGGCTGGAGTCTGCTCAGTGTCTTCAGCAATGGCGATGCGGCGCCGCTGTTCTACCTGCCCGTATTGAATCCGCTGGACCTCGCGATTCTGCTGGCGGCGCTGGCCGGCAGCGTATGGGTCAGGCGCCTGGATGCCTTGGGCTTGCGGCCGGCCGGCAAGGCCTATGGCAAGGACAGCCCGCTGCCGCGCACGCTGGCCGCGCTGACCGGTTTCGTGTGGCTCAATGCCATGCTGCTTCGAACACTGCATCACTGGACCGGCGTAGCCTATGACCTCGATGCCCTGAGCGCGTCGACGCTGGTGCAGGCGGCGGTATCCGTGTTCTGGACGGTATGCGCCCTGGCCACCATGATCCTTGCCACACGCCGCGGCAGCCGCCCACTGTGGTTCACCGGCGCGGGCCTCCTGGGCATCACGGTGGTCAAGTTGTTCCTGTTCGACCTGTCCTACCTGTCGGGCATCTCGCGTATCGTCGCCTTCATCGGCATCGGTCTGCTGCTGCTCCTGATCGGCTATTTCTCGCCCCTGCCGCCTCGCAAGGCCGGGACCACGGAGGACGCCTCATGAATCCGTCACCTGCCGCCAGGGCCACTTCCGCGCCCACTTCCGTGCCTATTTCCGTGTCTATTTCCGTGGCCGTCATCGTGGCCGTCTCCGCGGCCGTTTTCGTTACGGCCTTTGGCGCCGCCCCCGCCCGGGCAGCCGCCCCGCCGGCGCCCACGTCCACCACGGCAGTGACGGTGCAGCGCTATGCGCTGGAGCCGCTTGCCAGCGCGGCCTACTACCAGATCACCTTGAACGACGCCATCTACGCGGCCAGCCACCGCGGCGATCTCAGCGATCTGCGCATCCTGAACAGCGCCGGCGAGCCGGTGCCCCATAGCTTCGACAATGCCATCGCGGCAGCGCGCCCCGCGACCCTGCGGCCGGTGCGCTGGTTTCCCCTGCCGGCGACGGGCGGCCAGAATGCGGCGGACAACGGGTTCAACGTCACCATAGGTCCGGACGGCGCCCTGCGCGCGGCGTCGCGACCACCGGCGGCCGCGACGCGCGCTGGCGACATCATCGATCTGGGCGCCAATGGCGCGCCGCTTACCGCACTGTTGATCCATCTGCAGGACAACTCATGGCAGGGCCGGGTCAATATTTCCGTCAGTGCGGACCTGCGCGAATGGACGCCCGTGATCCAGGCGCCGCTGCTGAAGACCGGCAGCGGCGATGCCACGCTGACGCAGGAACGAGTGGAACTGGATGGACTGCGCGCGCGCTATGTGCGCCTGCGCTGGCCGGACGGTACGCCGACGCTGGCCGGCATCGATGCCGAATCCGTTCCGGTGGATGCCACGCCGTCGACCCGCGCGTGGCGCGGCGGCATCGCCACGCAAGCCGGCGCGAGCGCGGGCGAATATCTGTTCGACACCGGCGGGGCCTATCCCGTGGATCGGGTCCAATTCGAGTTGCCGCAGGCCAACACCGTGGCACGTGGCCAGCTCTACTCGCGCGCCGATGCGCAAGCGCCGTGGCGCATGGTGGCCGAAGGGCAATTGTTGCGATTGCAGGCCGGGACGGCGACCGGTACGGATGCCGGCGGATCGGAAGCGCCGCAAGTGAACATGTCGACGGGCGAGCAGCGCAATCCCCCCTGGGCCGTGCCGGTCGACACCGACCGGCACTGGCGCCTGACGGTGGATACCCGCAGCGGCGGCCTGGGCAGCGGCCTGCCCAAGGTCGCCCTGGGCTGGCGGCCCACGGTCATCACCTTCGTGGCGCGCGGTGCCGGCCCCTTCGTGCTGGCAGTGGGTAATCCCAATTGGGAACCGTCGGCGCTGCCCCTCGGCGATCTGATGGCTGCGGACGCCGGCGTGCCCGAGCAGGCTCGCATCGGCCGGGAGCTGGCGCCCATGCCGGCCGCCGTGGCGGCGCGTGCGGACGATCCGGGTGCCCGCAGGCGCTATGTGCTGTGGACGGTCCTGATCCTTGCCGTCGCCGTATTGGGCTGCATGGCCTGGCGCTTGTTACGTGCCACACCGCGTGCTTGATTTCTGCACTCCACGGTCGCTCGTGGACTGCCGCCCAATTCACGGCCAATGCCGCTTGCGTCCTTGCGCCGCGCGCATTCAACATCCCACTACGATTTGTCTCATTTACAGGGAATTTGAATTCTGCTGACATAGCGGGCAATCCCACGGGCAACCCACGGGCCGCCACGCAAGGCCATTCCAGCGCCGGCCGCGCACCCATACCAACCCTCCCATCCGGAAACCGCGTGCCTGAAAGCAAACCATTCAAGCGCAGACTTTGGAGCGCGGCGCTGACGATACTGGGTACGCTGGCCCCCATTCTGCTCATCCTGCCCCTGGTCGCCACCGAAGCGCGCCACCAGGCGCAGAACGAAGCCAGCATCACCGCGGCGGTGGTCCGCAAGCAGATCGAGAACATCCTGATGCACGCCGAGGATGCGACCCGCACCCTCGCCACCACCGCCCTCGGCCGTCCCTGCGAAGAGGTCAGAAGCAGTCTCGCCCGCATGGGCACATTGCGGCCCTACTTCCGCTCGCTGAGCCTGGTCAAGGACAACCAGGTCTATTGCTGGTCGATCTATACGGACGTGACAACACCCTTGTATGCGATCTCCTCGGAAGGCGAGATCGGCCCTGGACTGACCATCACGCCAGTACCCGGCACCTTGCTGGTACCGGACCGGCCCGCCGTCCAGGTGTCCTATGGCTTGAGCGCCGGCCAGGGCGCGGTGGCTTTCGTCGACGCCCAATATCTTTACGATCTCAAGAGCGCCGCGGCCCGCGATGGACTGTATGACATCGAGATCCTCCTGGGCAAACGCCGCATGCCTTTGCTGGATGCCGGCGAACGCGAGCGCCCCGCCCATACCGTCAACGACGAAACCGAGGTGTCCGCGTCCGACAACTACGCGGCGGAGGTGCGCGTCACCGTCCTCAAGCACCAGATCGACTCGTTCCGGCGCGATATCTGGCACAACTACTTCGCCTTCCTGGTCCTGGCCTGCCTGCTGTGCGGCTATCTGACGCGCCGCTATTTAGAACGCCGTGTAACCCTGGCCGCCGACATACGCAAAGGCATGCGCAACGGCGAATTCCATCTGGTGTATCAACCGGTCATCGACCTGAAGACGGGAGCGTTCTCCGGCGTCGAGGCCTTGCTGCGCTGGAATCATCCCTCCACGGGACCGATACGGCCCGATCTGTTCATCCCGGTGGCCGAAGAAACCGGCATGATCACGGAGCTGACCCGCCACATCTTCGCCATGGCGGCCGCCGATCTACGGACGCTGGACCTGCCGCCGCACGCCCACCTGGGGCTGAACGTCTGCGCGCAGCACATGTCCAGGGCCGATTTCGTCGACGACGTCGAAGCGCTGTTGCAGCATCTGCAGCGGCCTGGGCAAGGTGGGCCGGTCACGCTGGTGCTGGAAGTCACCGAACGCGCGGCGCTGCCGGATTCCGAAGTGGTGCGCGCCAATATGCGGCGTTTGCGTGAACGGGGCGTGCGCTGGGCCATCGACGACTTCGGCACCGGACATAGTTCGCTGGCTTACATCGAACAGCTGGAGGCCGACTATCTGAAGATAGACCGCGCCTTTGTCAACAGCGCAGGCACCGACGCGGTGTCGGCCGTGGTCCTGGAAACCATCATCAGCCTCGCGCGCAAGCTGGACCTGGAGATGGTTGCCGAAGGCGTGGAGACCGTGGAGCAGTCCGACTACCTGCGCGCGCATGGCGTGCAATTCGGCCAGGGCTATTTCTATGCCCGGCCGATGCGGGCGCATGACCTCACCGCATGGCGCCAGACTTTCGTGCTGAAGCAACGGGAAGCAGACGAGGAAGCGGTGATCGCCTGAAGCAGGGAGCGGGCCGGGCCGGGCCGGATTGACTCGGCTCGGATCAGACCACCCGCGCTCGGCTTATCTCAGCCAAGGCGCAGACGCATGAAACTGGCGATGCTGGCCAGCGCCGCGAATGCCGCGCCCAGCCACAGCGCCAGCAAAGCCCCTTGCGCGGTCGACGCATGAAAGCACGCCGCCACCAGCGCCGCGCCGGTGGACTGGCCCAGCAGGCGCACGGTACCGACCATGCCGGACGCACCGCCGCTGCGGGCGGGCGGCGCCGACGTCATCAGGGCGCGCACATTGGGCGACTGGAAGAAGCCGAAGCCGGCGCCGCACAGGGCCATGCGCCAGCAGATATCGAAGACGCCCGGGTTGGCCGGCAGGATGGCCAGCAGCACCATGCCCGCGGCCAGCACCGCCAAGCCGACACCGGCCAGCATGCCGGCCGAATAGCGGTCCGACAGACGCCCGGCCACCGGTCCCAATGCCGCCACCAGCACCGGCCAGGGCGTGATCAGGAAACCGGTCTGCACCTGGGTGTAGCCCATGGCGTTCTGCAGCAGGAACGGCAGGGACACGAAGGCCAGCGATTGCGTGGCGAAGGTGCATACCGAGGTCGCCGCAGACAGGGCGAACATCGGACGCTTGAGCAGATCCACCGCCAGCAGCGGCGCCGGATGACCGGCCTGGCGGCGCAACAGGACCAGCAGGCAGATCAGCGCGGCCACGGCGCTGATGGCGATCATGCGGGGCGGCGCCACGTGGGCGCCCTCGTTCAAGGCAAACACCAGCAGCATCAGGAACCCGGCGGCGAACAGCGCGGCCACGCCGTCGAAACGATGGCCGCTACCGCTGTTGCCGGGCAGAGACAGAAGGCATAGCCGCAACGCCACCAGTCCCACGGGCACGTTGATCAGGAATAACCAATGCCAACTGGCGACAGTCAGGATCAGGGATGCCACGGTAGGCCCGGCGGCAAAGGAAAATCCCACTACCAGGGAATTCAGTCCCACGCCGGCACCCAGCATGCGATCGGAATAGATATAACGCAGCATGGCGATATTCACCGCCATGAGACCCGCGCCGCCCAGCCCTTGTGCCACCCGTGCCGCCACCAGCCAGGGCAGTGAGGGTGACAGGCCGCAGGCCAGCGAAGCGATGGTGAACAGCGCCATGCCCACCACCATCACGCGCCGGTAGCCGATGATCTCGCCCAGCGAGGCCAGCGGCAGCAAGGCCCCGACCATGGCCAGCTGGTAGGCGCTGATGACCCAGATGGAGTCGGCCTCGCTGACGCCCAGATCGCGCGCCATCGCCGGCAGCGCGGTATTGGCGATGGCCGTATCCAGGCTGGCCATACAGACCCCCAGCATCACCGCCAGCGCGGCGCGGCGCCGATCCGCGGCCGGCAGGCCTTGTCCAATGGGTAGGGGATGTTGCAGAGAGAACGACAGGCGCGGCATGGAGGTACAGCTCGATGGGATGGCGGTCGGCGCCGGCCGCCTTGCACGGCCGGGCATGAGAAGCGGGTAACTGTGTACTCCCGCAACGTCGGCGCTGTCAAACCTGACAGGCGTCTTGCCATCGATCCGTTAGCGTTTAGCTGGGGATCAAACGCAATAGTGCCTGGCCTATTCGAACGACGGCGCGAGTTACCGCGGCATAAGCGGCGATCACGCGACGTCTTACCGCGGCGACGCCGGCATTGAACCCACGGTGCGCTGGCTCAGCCTGCCGTGCGTACCCGCCTTGCGGTTCGCCGGTCGGATCGGCATGTCCGGCAGCCGGTAATGCCTGCGGTTCGACAAGCGGCTGCTGTTCCTGCGCGTACGCGTCCCACGATGCCTCCGGTGCCCCTGATCTCCACGAGTTCCATGCTGCGAAAATCCCTTGCACGGTTGGCATGGGGGTGCTCGTCTTGTCGAATAGAGCCTTCGTATTCCAGAGTTTCCAGCCGCCAGGCCCGCCGGCAGGATCGACGCCCTCGACCTTGGCCGAAATCCACTCGTCGCAGATCAACTGCCGCTTCGGCGCAATCGGATCCTTGTCCGCCACATTGGTTGGCGCCGCAACGCGCTCCAGCGCGGACGTTGCCGCTGGCTCGGGCGTTAACTCTGGTTCGGACGTTGCCTGCAGCTCGGGCGTTGCCTCTGGCCCAGGCATTGCCGCTGGCTCGGGCGTTGCCTCCCCTTGCAACGGATCGTGCCGCGGCGGCAGCAGCGGCGTGGCGGCGGTTACCTTTTCCGTGCTGCTCGGCGCCTCGCCGTGCTGCTGCCTGCTCATGATGATCCTGGCGCGACGATCCTCGCTTGTCCTGCGCATAAGCCTTATCTTTTGCATCTCCGCACGCACCACGAGGAGGTCGCCGCGGTGACTCCAGGACGGGTCTGTTTCCAGCCGAGTGCCATCGCCCTCGACGTTATGGCCGCCGAGCCTGATCATGTTGAAGCATTGGGACAGTACTTCCGGATCGTCATAGCACGCGACGAAGTCGTCACACAGCATCACATAAAGCATCCTGGCTGCAAGCCGCTCGTTCAAATCCTCTGCCTCATGGCGAATGCTGGTGGGGTGCACGTCGCTCAGGGCGCAGGCAAGAGAGGAGGTTGATCCGGAAACGGAGGCATCGGGAACAGCTGAACCTGAACCTGAGCCTGAGGTCGAAGCCGAGGTCGAAGCCGAGGTCGAAGCTGGAGCGGACACAGAGGCATCGGGTACGGTGGAGAGCAGCCTGATCATCTCCGTCGCCAGTGTCATCACACGCTTGCCGTCACCAGCGCGACCGTAGTCCGCCATCCTGTTCGCCAGCCCAACCAGATAATCCGCCAACGGCTGCCCGTTTTCCTGGCGGTCCCCCATCCTGGTCCTGAAGTTGTCGGTCACGCTTGCCACAGGCTCGCCTGGACGGCCTTTGACCAAAGGAACCAGGCGCTTTGCCTGCGCCGGCTGAGAGGAACCTGCCACGTTCGTCACGCCCTCTCCCCGCGGGCTCATCGGCACCAGTTCCGATATCGCGCCAGGTACGTCGGCCGTCTTCTTTTTCTTCCCACGTAAGGACGAAACCCATTTGGCGGGCACCGACAGATTTTTCCGTCTCGCCTCGATCCTGGCCTCACGGGAAAGGGCACAGGGCGGCGGCGCGGTTGCGGTGTGAACGGTTGCTATGGCAGCTACGGCAGCTACGGCACTCCCACTGCTCCCGCTACTCAAGCTGCTCTCGGTATTCACGCTGCCCCCGCGTGAGCGCGGGTCGGAACCGCGCGTAGGCAAGAACCCGGGAAGATGCGGTAGGTCCTGAGGTACCGCGGAGGACTTCCGCCTGAAAGAGTGGGAAGCGCGGCTGAAGCTTTTCCTTGCTCCCTTGAAGAAGCCACTTTTTTTCTTGACGGCCAGCGACTCCGAATTAGCCAAATCCTGCTGACTTCCTGCGTTCGAACCGACCTTATCCGCACCAGCCATCTATCTCTCCTACGAACTGTTTCCGACTAGGTAGCCCGGCAACTTCGTAGGGTTCCAGGGATTTGACCCATTCGGGCAAACCATGGAGTGACGCCGCCGCTGTGCAACGGAGGTTGGCAACAACACGGATGAGTCAACGCGAACGAATCACTTGTTCGTCGAGGGCGTTCGGCGCAGCCAGCCTCTCAAGCGCCCGGCCGTGAACCAGCGGCCTCGATCCGACGTTTCCGACGGCGCGACAGATGCCCGCTTATCGCGCTCGGCCGTTGCAGGGGAGGCATTCTCGGAGGATTCGTGCTTGGTCGAGCCGCTCCCTGGCAAGCCACGGCGTTCTTCAGCGTAGCGTTCCAGTGTCTTGAAATAGCGCGGAACATCCAACGCCCTGCTGCGCCCTCTGATACTCGTGTCTTCCAAGGGGCTCATCACATACTCGATGCATTCCAATAGTTGCGATGCGCCTGGCGGAAGCGCCCCCCGCGCCACCGACCGGTCGTGCTCCAGCTTGTCGATCAGCGCCTCGCACAGCTTTTCGTATTCCCGCTCTATGCGCTGCGGCTTTATACCAGGCGCGCCGCTGCTCGCACTGGTTTCCTCGGCAATGGCGGCGGCGCGCAGCGCGTTGATGAGCTTGATCAGGAGTTCCTGAGCACCACCGCGGGCTTTATCGAACTCCGGGTGGTAGCGGGGCGAGATGATGAACGACCGTGCCCCCTCCAGCTTGTCGTGCATCTGCCTTGCCAGCATCGTGAGATGCTCGGGCAAAGGCCGCCCTTCGATGCGCCAGGTCGGCAACCGATGCGCGAGGGGAGCCTGCGCGCCATCGGTGTTGCTGCGTGCCGCTTCCGCCCGCAAGCTGGCCCGTCGGGATGGTACGGCGGCAGGCTGAAAGCCCACATGATTGACGAGATCTCCCAGTACCGATCCTTCCCGGCTCGCCCGCTGTTTTCCCGGCGCGGGGATGAATAGCGGCGTCGAGAAGGCATCAACGTCTTTCTTCAGCGGTGCCAGGGCTTCGCCGACAGTGACGGGGGACAGTCGATCAATCACGGCATCTCCCGCTCAGGCCGCGGCGGCCCATACCGGCGACGAATTGGGTCTCGTGGCTTCGCGCGCCTCGTCCTCCGCCTTCACCAGATGGCTCATGAGCTGGTAGGTTTCCCGCTCCGCGGTCGGCATGTAATCCCCCTCGCCCTGGCATCGAAGACCGAATGCGACGGCGGCCAGCTGTTCCTCGCTCAGCGCTTTCAGAATTTCCGCGATATGGATAACGTGGAAAAACTCGCGCAGGGATTTCGAAGGGGGCGCATAGAATTCATTCTGCCCCTGCCCTCCATTCAGCTCATGCTGGGGTAGGGATTCGGCGTACTGGTTCCAGGCAGACGTGCGCACGAACAGGCCCCATCGCGCGACCGCCATGCGGGCCGAGCGGACCAGGCGGGCGTCTATCGCCCGTGGGAAACCCGGAATTTCCTGTCCCGTATCGCTACCGTCGTTTCGACGGTTCGCCTGGCGATACAAGGTTTCCAATGTCACCAACTCGTCGGCCGCCACTCTGCGGGCGCCAACCGCGATCTCGCGGGCTTCAAGGAGATCGGCATGTTGCGCGTCCGCAAGCGTTTGCCTGAGACGGGCGGCCGCCTCGCTTCCGGCGCGGACACCAACTTCAACGGTTGCACGAGCAAGCTCGCTACCCCTGCCAATTTCACCGGTGGCAAGAGCAGCAGATTCGCGGCCGGCGGCGTGCTGGTGAGCGGGAGCCGGACGGGACAGTGTGGCGCGTACGCGTGCGACGAAGCGGGCCAACGCAACACGAACGACGCCCGCGCGCCGCTTTGCCGCGACGATGCTCGCGAGCACTCTGGCGCGCCCTCTCCGCGACTTTCTCGCGAGCCTGGCGCGCATGCCGCCCTTACCGGCACGCGCGGACCGCGCTGCTATCGGTGATGTCTCCGGCGATGCCTGGGTCGACGCCTGCGGCTCGGCCAGCGGGCGCGCGGCTGGGGGGTTCACCCACGTCCTTCCCAGATAAGTCTCCAGATCATGGATCTTCCAGGGACCCAGCCCGGCGATTGCCTTGAGGAGTCTTGCGTCCGGCGGGGTCGACTGCTCGATGGCCAGCTCGCGCTTCAGCTCGCTTACCTGTCTCTCCGCCGCTTTTGCCTGTGCCAGCCAGCTTTTCGCGCTGCCGGTCGTCGATACCAGCAGTTTTTTGTCTGGAGACGGCAGTTCGGCGATTGTTTTCACCACGCGCATTGCCTTGTCAGCCTGCGCCTGCTCGCGCTCGATGGCCAAGGTCAACGCCTCTTCCCTCGGCTTGGGCAGGAGCTTCTCCCGCCGCATCATGGCACGCACCTTCAGGACCTTCCCGTACTGGAGCCAGCTCGCATCCATCTTCGACAGATTATCCGCGGTCTTATTGTCTGGACAGGTCATGCTGGAGCGTTGCGCCGGTGTCGCCGGACCGTCACCAAACGGCGCGTCCGCGCCACCCTCACTCTGTACGTCGGGAATGATCAGGGTCAAGCATTGCAACAGTGGCTCAGGATCGTCATAGCAAGCAACGAACTCGTCGCACAGCGTCATGTATGCCGACTTGAACCGCATCATCGTTGCACCCGCGCCGGAGACGGGCGCGTCGCATACCTCGAAGTCGAGCGCGTTGGCGGCGGAACTGAGCAGCTTGACTATTTTCGTGACCTTTTTCGCCACACCGATGTCGTCGCCGTTCCGCCCACGGTCCGCCATTTCATTCGCTTTATTCACCAGGACTTGCGCCAGCGGCTGCCGGTTTTCCCGCAGGCAGCGCAGCCTGGTCGCAAGGGGGGCCGTGACCCTTGCGACGGGCTCGCCAAAATTACCATTGACCGGGAGCTCCATGGGTAAAGCCGGTGTGACGGCCTCTGCCAGGGCCGGAACTGCCTGCGCTACCGGCGTTCCAATCGGCGAGTGCGGCTGCCGTGGCTGCCGCGGCTCGCTACTCGCGCTGTCCCGGCTGCTAGAGCTACCCAGGCTACCGAGGCTACCCACGCTGTCCTTGCTGCCGGCCCTGTCCGGGTTACTCACGCTGGCCGGGTTATTCGCGCTGCTCCCGCTGTCCTTGCTGCTTCCGCTGCCTCGGCGCGACCGCGGATCCGAGCCATGCGACGGCTTGAACTTCGAAATCTGTTCGCGAATCAGCTCGCCGGATATCCGCTTCACGGCCAGAAGAGACGCGCGGCTCTTATTGGCCGCTCCGCGGATGAAGCTGCTTTTTTCTCTACGAACGACGACCTCCGGTTCGCCCAAATTCTGAAGATTTCTTATATTCGAACCAGCGGTGCCCGCGATGGCCATCTATCTCTCCCACGAATAGTCCTGGGTAGGTAGCACTAAGACTCCGAGGGTTCCAGCGACTTTTCCTATTGGGGGTAAACCATGGGACAGACAGGGAACTGGATAGAGCTTGCCATGACAGAGCTTGTCCCTGCTTCAATGGAACGCACCGCAATGACCCTATCCCTGTCTTCGAGCATGACCGCCGCGCCAGCACACAGACCCGCCCCCGCGATTACCGTGGCGTTTGCCGAATACCCCCTGCCGCCATCTTCATCGCCATCCTCGGCGCTGCCGTTTCGGCCCGGCGAAAACCAGCGGCAACGTGCCCAGGACCTGACGGGATCGCATCGCTTGCCCTCGTCAGGGCCGCAGGCCACCGCCCACTCGGCCGACGGATTTCGCCGCGCCGTCCCCTCGGACACGCCCTGCAACCTGCGGACCAAGGTCGAGTTTGCTTTCGATGCCGCTATCGTTGCACACAGCATCGAAGTTGCCGGGACCAGCATGGACAAGAAGACCGCGGAGCTGGAAAAAATCGCAGCGGTCTTGACAAAGTGGCATGCCCTGGTCCAGTACACGGCACCGCATCATGCAAGCGGGGCCGCCGATACCCGGCGCTTGTCCGCCCAGGATCAAGCTTTCCACGAGCAGGTACTGAAAACCATGGGCAACGGCGTCGACATCATGGCCGAGCTATTGATATCGCCGTTCGAGGACATGGCCGACGACATCCTGGCAAACGGCAGCGGGAGCCGCCCCGCCAACAACCTGATAAATGCAATCCGCGCCAAGCTTGGCTCGGAACGCTACCACCAGGCACTCTACGAATGGGAAATGAAACAGGATATCCTGCCCAACTTCGAGCAGGAACTCGACGCACTTCTCGACAAGCAGAACCTGGATACCATCAGGGCCTTGGCGTTCGCCGCGTGCCAGTTTCAATCCACGGCGAACAGCCGCCCACCGTCAGGAATCGGTCAACACCTGCGGGAACTCCTGGTCACCAAGTGCACAAAGAGGATCTGTAACGGCGTTTGAAGCGGGCTTGAGTCCTGCTCAAACCGCGGGCGCCTGCGCGTCGAAAACGGTCTCTTCCAGCGGGAACAAGGGCCGCGCACGCTTCGCGTAGGGATAAATCGAATAGTCCGATGTCGTCACCCCCGGACTATCGATCTCCACCAGCCCCCCGGAGATAGGCACGAACACCGGCCGGCAATACATGCGCGATTTCAGCAGCAGGAAGCGCGCACGGCGCGGATCCTGGCCGACGCTTTCGAACACGGCCAGATCCCAGGGTTCGTGCGGCAACTCGGACACCACGACCACCGCCGCGCCCATGTCCAGCACCGCACAACGGCCCATGCCGACACGCATGCCGGTATAGGCCGGCCCCGTGATCACGTATTCGCCGTCGGTAATGGCCAGCACCACCCCGCTGGCCTGCATGGGCTGGGCGTGGACGCCGATATTGTCCAGCGGACGTTTATTGCCCAGGGACAGCGTGACACGCGCGCCGACACCGGCCGCGGTCATGGCGGCCACCGCTTCCGGATCGCACAGCGGGCCGGCCAGAATGCCTGCCATGCCCGCCGCCAGCGCGGCTTCCAGCACCGCCGTGGTATCGCATGTTCCGCCGGAATTGCAGTTGTCGCCGTGGTCCAGCAGCAGGATGGGTTTGTCCGCGCCTTGCGCCAGCGCGGCCGCCTCGCGCAGCGAATCCGCCATCGGCGGGCTGCGGTAGACGAAACCGTCCCGATCATTCCAGATGGCGTCGGCCAGGCGGGCCGCCGTGCGGTCCGCCAGCGCGTGGTCGCCGTCGGCCACCACGATCACGCTGATGCAGGGCTTGGCGATATCGGCCAGGCCGAAACCGGCCAGGACCGAAGCCGCCACCACGCCATCCCCGGCCGCTTCGGCGGCCTTGGCAGCGGTCACCGCCGCCAGCATGGCGCCCGTATCGGTAGCCGAACGCAGCGTATGCGTCATCAAGGGCAGCCGGCGCCAGGCCATGACGGGACGGAAGTCGCCCTCGATCATGCGCCACAGCAGCCGGCCCGCGTGCTCGCCCGTCTCGTACATGTCGACGTGCGGATAGGTCTTGAAGCTGACGATGACGTCGGCATTGTCGATGATGGCCGGCGTCACGTTGCCGTGCAGGTCCAGCGCCACGGCCAGCGGCACGCCCGGGGCCGCCTTGCGCACCCGCGCCAGCAGGTCGCCTTCGCCGTCATCGCTGTTCTGCGCCACCATGGCGCCGTGCAAGTCCAGGAAGATTGCCTCGCAGCCGGGTACGGCGGCAAGGATGCGCTCGCACATGGCGTCGTAGGCGTCGGCGTGCACCGGCCCGCTGGGATTGGCCCAGGCCGACAAGGGCGTGACCATCTGCGCCCCGCGCGCACGCGCCAGGTCGATGAAGGCCGACATCGCGGTACGGCCGCCGTCGTTGTCGCGCAGGGCATCCTCGCCGTACTGGGGACCGCCGCGGCCGAAGGAGGCCAACGGCGTGGGAACCGGTGAAAACGTATTGGTTTCGTGGTTCATGCGGGCAATCAGGACTTTCATGCAACGGCTCCCTGGGACTGGCGTGCGCCCTCGCCCTGCACGGCCGCCTGTTTCACGCCCGCTTGTCCCAAACCCGCCTTGCTCAGCATGGCTTGCAGCAGCACGTTGCAGCCGGCTTCCAGGTGCTCCGGCTTGGCGTCCTCGATTTCGTTATGGCTGATGCCGTCCTTGCAAGGCACGAAGATCATGGCCGTGGGCGCCACCCGCGCCAGATACACGGCATCGTGGCCGGCACCGCTGACCACATCCATGGCCGACAGCCCAAGGGCGCGCGCGCCCTCGCCCAGCATGCCGATCAACTCCGGCGCGAACGCTTGCGGCGGGAAATACACCACCTCGCGCAGATCCATGGCCACCCCGCCGGGGACGGCGGCGATGCCCGTCCGCAAGGCATCCGCCATGCGGTCCAGCGTGGCGTCATCGGCGGCGCGCAGGTCCACCGTCATCTTCACCTGCCCGGGGATCACGTTACGGGAATTGGGATAGGTATCCAGGCAACCCACCGTGCCGCGTGCGTGCGGCGCGTGGTCCAGCGCAATGCGGTTGACCAGCTTGACGACGTCGGCGGCGGCCAGCAGCGCATCGTGGCGCAACGCCATGGGCGTGGGGCCGGCATGCGCTTCCATGCCGGTGATGGTCAGGTCGTACCAGCGTTGTCCCAAGGCGCCCTGCACCAGTCCGATGACGATGTCCGCCGCTTCAAGTACCGGGCCTTGCTCGATGTGGGCTTCGAAGTAAGCGCCCACGGCCTGGCCGCCCACCGCGTCGGCGCCGGCATAGCCGATGTCCTGCAAGGCCTTGCGCACGCTGACACCGTCGCGGTCCACCGCGTCCAGCGCATGATCCAAAGTGAACGCGCCCGCATACACGCCCGAGCCCATCATCACGGGCACGAAGCGCGAGCCTTCCTCATTGGTCCACACCGCCACTTCCAGCGGCGCCTCGGTCTGGATTCCGTGATCGTGCAGGGTACGCAGCACTTCGATGCCCGCCAGCACTCCGTAATTGCCGTCGAACTTGCCGCCGGTGGGTTGCGTGTCGATATGGCTGCCGGCCATGACGGGCGGCAGATCGTCACGGCGGCCGGCGCGGCGCATGAACATATTGCCGATGGCGTCCACGCGCACGTCGCAGCCCAGCTCGCGTGCCCAGCCGGCCACCAGATCGCGGCCCTGGCGGTCCAGATCGGTCAAGGCCAGGCGGCGTACACCGCCTTTGTCCGTGGCGCCGATGCGCGCCAGCGCCATCAGCGATTCCCACAAGCGCGGGCCATTCACGCGCAACGATTTGGTGTCGGGAAGAGAGGTATCCATGATGTGCCTTCCTGAGAAAAAGTGAAACGAGGGCGTTGGCTCTCGGTGGCGGCAGGCGGCGCGTTCAACCCACGCCCACGCCCAGATAACGATCCTTGATGCTCGCATCGGCCGCGAAGGCCGCATTATCGCCCTCGTAGACGATGGTCCCCTGTTCGATGATGTAGTGCCGGTCCGCCAGCTGGGTGCAGACCTCCAGGTTCTGCTCCACCAGCAGGATGGGGACACCTTCCTGCCGGATCAGCTTGAGCTGGGCCACGATCTCCTCGACGATGACCGGCGCCAGGCCCTCGACAGGTTCGTCCAGCATCAGCAGCCGGGGATGATTCATCAGCGCGCGGCCGATGGCCAGCATCTGCTGCTCACCGCCCGATAGCTGGGCGCCACCGTTGCGGCGCCGTTCTTTCAGGCGCGGAAAAATGCGATAGATATCAGCCAACTGCCAGGGCGATCGTTTGCGCGCGCCCAACAGCAGGTTTTCCTCTACCGTCAGCAGCCGGAATATCCCCCGGTTTTCCGGCACCAGGCACAGCCCGCGGGCCGCCACCTTGTGCGCCGGCAGGCCGCCGACCGCCGTGCCGTCGAACTCGATGTCGCCGCGCGCGGGCCGCAGTGCCCCCGCGATCGTGCGCAGCGTGGTGGATTTGCCCGCGCCGTTACGCCCCAGCAAGGTGACCAGCTCGCCCTCGCCTATGCGCAGGGATATTCCCTGCAGGATATGGCTCTTGCCGTAGTAAGCGTGGACGTCGCGCAATCGCAGCTTGTCGCGAGTACTGGTCATGCGCGGCCTCCGGTAATCATATTGCCCAGATAAGCGGCCCGCACGCGGTCATCGTCGCGGATGGCCGCCGGCGTGCCTTCCACCAGCACACGGCCCTGCTGCATGACCGTCACCGTATCGGAGATGTCCATGACGATGTTCATATTGTGTTCGATCAGCAGCACCGTATGGTCGGCCGCCAGGCCGCGGATCAAGGTCTTCATGCCGTCCAGGTCGTCCACCCCCATGCCGGAGGTGGGCTCGTCCAGAAAGATGGCGCGCGGCCGCGCGGCCAACGCCATGCCCACTTCCAGGCGGCGCTGCTGGCCGTGCGACAGCGCCCCCGCGGCGGTGCCGGCGCGCGCGGTCAGGCCCAGGCGTTGCAGGATGGCATCGGCCAGCTCGGCGATTTCGCGGCGCCGCCCTGGCGCATGCCACATATCGAAGGCGCCGGTGGGGTGCGCCCCCTGCGCGGCCAGGCGCAGGTTCTCCCGCACGTCCAGATTGGCGAACAGGCTGGTCACCTGAAACGAGCGCGCGATACCCCGCCGCACGCGCACATTGTCCGGTTCGTGCGTGACGTCATGGCCGGCGAACTGGATGGTGCCGGCGGTGATGGGAACGGTGCCCGTCAGGGTGTGGAACAGGGTGGTCTTGCCGGCGCCATTGGGGCCGATGACCGAATGCACCGTGCCGGCACGCACGCGCAAGTCGACTCCGCCCAAGGCGGTGAACTTGCCGTAGCGCTTGACCACGCCGCGGGCATCGAGCAATGGGGGGGCATTCATGTCGCCCTTGGCATCAGCATTGGCGGCGCCTCCCAGGGGTGCCGTCGATGCCGCTGGCGGCATGGCGGCGCTGCTGCCGCTTCGATTACTGCTCATCTTTCCCCCTCCGGCGCGCCCTCGGGTGCCGCCGCTGCGGCGCGGCCACGCCGCAGCGCGGTCCAGCCACGCTGCAGCAGGCCCCACAGGCCCTTATGCATGAACAGGCTGACGCCGATCAACAGCAGGCCCAGCAGCAGGAGCCAGCGCGGCCACAGCGTCGACAGCCAGTCGGACATCAACACGTAGAACGCCGCGCCCAGCACCGACGCGAACAGATTGCCGGTGCCGCCGATGACCGTCATCACCAGGATCATCTCGCTGGTGTGATATTCGATGTTCGACAACGGCGCGATACCCGTCATCAAGGCATGGAAAGCCCCCGCCAGGCCAGTCACCGCGCCCGACAGCGCGAACGCCGCCAGCTTGAAGCGCCGCGTGTCGTAGCCGACCGCACTGGCGCGCGTTTCGTTCTCGCGGATCGCCAGCAAGGTGCGTCCGAACACCGACGCGGTGACCCGCTGCAGCAGCCAGAACACCACCAGGAAACACACCGCCACCAGCGTGTAGAAGCGCCAGGGACTGTCCAGCGGCATCAGCGTCATGCCGAACAGCGACAAAGGGGGGCGCGGGATGTTCAACAGCCCATTGTCGCCGCCCGTCCAATCCGGCAGGCTGTAGGCCAGGAAATAGAACATCTGGGCGAAGGCCAACGTCAGCATGACGAAATAAGTGCCCCGCTGCCGGATGGCGAACCATCCCACCAAGGCGGCCGTCAGCGCGCCGGCCACCAGGGCCAACAGCACCGACAGGGGCAGGCCCAGTCCCGCGCGGGTCATCAATATGCCCAGGGTGTAGCTGCCCATGCCGAAGAAGATGCCCTGCCCGAAAGACAGCAGCCCCGTATAGCCCAGCAGCAGGTTGCAGCCCAGCACCGCCAGGGCGTAGACCAGGACCTCCGTGGCCAGGGTGCCCGAGTTCAAGGTCAGTGGCAGAATCAGCACCACCGCCAGGGCCAGCCACCAGCCCGGGTTGGCGAACAGGTTCGCCAGCGGATATGCGCGCCTGGATGCGTTCATCACCCTCTCCCCAGCAAGCCATGCGGGCGCAACAGCAGCACCGCCGCCATGGCCACGTAGATCATCAGGCGCGCGCCTTCCGGCCACAGCGTGCTCATCACGCTCTGCACGATACCGATCAAGAGTCCTCCCACCAATGCGCCGGAGAAACTGCCCATGCCGCCGACCACCACAATGACGAAGGCCACGCCCAGCGCCTCCAGCCCCATGAAAGGATCGACGCCGCGGATCGGTGCCGCCAGCGCCCCCGCCAGCGCCGCGGTACCGGCGCCCAGCGCGAATACCAGGCCGAACACGCGGAACACATTGATGCCCAGCAAGGACACCATCTCCGCCGATTCGCTGCCGGCGCGCACAGCGCTGCCCAGGCGCGTGCCTTCCAGCAGCCACCACAACAGCAATGCGAATACCGCCGTGAACGCGATGACGAACAGCCGGTATTTGGGATAAATGAAACCACCCCACATGACCACGCCCTGCAAGGCGGCCGGCGTGGCGACGTTGTCGCCCAGCGGCCCCCAGATCAGGATCACCACTTCCTGCAGCACCAGCGCCACCCCCACGGTAATGAGGATGTGGAACTCATGCGGCCGGTCATAGACCCGGCGCAACAGCGTGCGTTCGGCCAGCCACGCCAGCAAGGCCACCACCAGCGGCACCAAGAGCAGCGCCAGCCAGAAGTTCAAGCCCCAGGCGACCGCCTGGTAGCAGAAATAGGCGCCCAGCAGATAGAAGGCGCCATGGGCGAAGTTGACGAAGCGCAGCAGCCCGAAAATGATGGACAGGCCGACGGCCAACAGGAAATACAGCATACCCACGCCGACCCCGTTGACCACCTGCAGCAGGTAAACATTCACAGCTTGCAGCCGGTCTGCGCCACGGGCAGGAAGGATTTGCCGAAGCTGAGGATGTCGGCGTAGTCGTCCTTGTCCTTCATCGCCGACTTGGCCTTGCCCTTGAGCAGGTAGTAGTTCTTCAGCACCTGGTGGTCTTCGGGGCGGATTTCCTCGTCGCCGGTCAGGCCGGTGAACTTCATGCCTTCCAGCACCGGGATGACCTTGGCGGGATCATCGGAGCCCGCCTTGATGATGGCGTCGATGAAGATCTTGGTGCAGATGTAGGAACCCGCCAAACTGTAGTTGGGATTGAACTTGAACGTCTGCTGCGTGCGCTGGACCAGGTCCTTGTTGCCCGGCGAGTCGATGCCGTGCCAGTATTGCGCGCCGAAGTACACGCCTTCGCACAGGTCGGCGCCCAGCGATTCGAACTGTTCCAACCCGGAGGCCCACGCCATCAGGATGGTGGTGTTCTGCTTCATGCCGAAGCTCACCGCCTGGCGCAGCGCGTCCGAGGACTGCGAGCCGAAGTTCAGCAATAGCAGCACATCGGGCTTGGCGGCCATGGCATTGGTGAGATAGCCGCTGAATTCTTTTTCGGCCAGCGAGTGGTAGCTGTTGCCGACGTGTTCGATGCCTTTTTCCTTGAAGATGTTCTTCGCGGCGTTCAGCAGGCCGTCGCCGAACACGTATTGCGGCGTGATCGTGTACCAGCGCTTGGCTTTGGGCATCTGCTCGATCAGCGGGCGCACCGTGCGCTCGATGGCGCCGAAGGTGGGCACGGACCAGCGGAAGGTCGACTTGTTGCAGTCGGCACCCGTGATCTCGTCGGCACCGGCGGTGGTGATGAACAGTGCGTTGTTCTTCTGCGCCTCCTTGGCCATGGCCAGGGCTTCGGACGACAGGATGCCGCCGGCGAAATAACGCGCGTTCTTCTGCTGCACCAGTTCCTGCAGCTTGCGCACCGCGGTCGCGGGCTTGGCTTCGGTATCCAGCAGCGTATAGGCCAACGGCTTGCCCAGGGCCTTGCCGTATTGCTCGATCGCCAGCTTCATGCCCAGGTCCGCGTACTTGCCGTTGGCGGCGAAGGCGCCGGACATCGGAACGGGGCAGCCAAACTGGATGGTTTCACCCGCGGACTGCGCCAGGGCTGAACGCAGGGAGAGCGAGGCCGGCGCGGCGGCGGCCAAAGTGGCCATTTTCAACAGTTCACGGCGATTCAAGGTATTCCCCTAGGCTGGCGCCGGCGCGATCGGCGCCGGCGGTGCTGCATGGAAAGACGGGCGCGTCCGTACGTTGCGGCGCGCTCGCGAGCGGAATCCGCGCAAGCCGCGGGTCAGGCCGGCGTCGCGCGAAAGGATATTCGTATCTATCGCTATTTATCATGATAAATACGATGGAATTGATAATATAGAAGCGTCAATTTGGCCGTCAACCAGACGCGCATCAGGTTAAACCCTGGGCCGCGGCCTCGTCGACCCGAACAGGAAAAGGGGGAGCAGTAGAACATGGTCCGAGCCGCAGAAGGCAATGCCGCAGTCAAGCCACCCCGCGCGCGGCCCGCGCGGCCCAAGCGCGCCGACCTGGTGGCCGAGGAAATCAAGCGCCTGATCACCGATCGCGACCTGCGTCCGGGCGACAAGCTGCCCCGCGAAAGCGAGCTGCAGGAAATGTTCGCCGTCAGCAAGAGCACCATGCGGGAGGCGCTGAAATCATTGGAAGTGCAAGGGCTGGTCACCATCACCACCGGCCCGGCGGGCGGCGGCCGCATCGTCGAGGTGACGCTGGACCGTACCTTCCAGCTGATGCAGAACTACCTCTTCTTCAAGGAGGTGACCATCGACGATATCTACACCGTGCGCAAGCTGCTGGAGCCGGAGCTGGCGGCCGGTGCGGTACCGCATCTGACCGACACGGATTTCGATGCGCTGGAACACAGCATCGAATGCTGCGATCCGTCCTCGGGCCATACCGCTGATGTCATCGCGCAACGCAAGGAAGACCTCAACTTCCATGACATCCTGGCGCAGGCCAATCCCAACAGTTTCCTGCGCTTCACCTGCCAGTTGATCAATGAGATGCTGCGCCAGCTGACCGTGTTCGAGAACGATACGCCGGTGCGCGCGCAGCGGCGCTTCGGCGATGCCAACGTCGCGCTGCATCGCCGTATCACCACGGCGGCCCGCGCACGTGATGCCGCCACCGTGCGTGCGTTGATGGCCGAGCATATGCAGGAGGCGTCCGGCTTCGTCAAGCAGCTCAACGGCAAGCTGCGCGGCCGTCTGCTGCTGGACTCGGACATGTCACGGCGGATGGCGCCGCGCCGCGTGGCGCGGCCTGCCGCCAAGCGGCCTGCCGGGAAGCCGTGACGGACAGCAAGCCCGGCGCCGAGCGGCGCAGGCTTGCTGTAACGGCGAACGCCAGCGGCCAAAGGCCGTGGCGCACGCGGACGGAGTATGCCTTTAAGCGTACGCGGGCACCTTGCCCAGTGTCGCCGCGTACTCCGTGGCCCTGTCCCGGCGCGAGGCGCTCGGCCCACGCAAGGCGTTGGTCAAGTCGAGCAACGCCTTTTGCGCGGCCTTGTACCGCGACAAGGCGTGCGGTCCGGCGTCCGATGCGGCGCCGTCTGAATGCATGGAGCTTCCTGCTGACACCGCGCTGGTCCCCTCCTGCCCGGCTTCACCAACCGTGTCGGGATTGCCGGATTGGTTGGCGGCCGCGGCCGCGTAGGCCCGCATGGCGTCGAAGAAATCGCTCTCACAGTCTTGCAACGCCTGCGCGGCTTCGCCGTCGACTTCCTTCAACGCCTCGCGCACGAACGCATGCACCTGGCGGGTCGCGGCGCTGTCGTCCTTGCTCAGGCTTTCGAATATGGCCGGCAAGTCTCGCTGCATGGAGCTTTCGTTCAGAGACGCCAGCGCTTCGGGATCGTGTACTGCCCGGCCGCCTGCCTTCGCGTAGATGCCGTCCAGGTTCGACAACACCGACCTGATTGCATCCTTGCCCCTGACCTTGCCCAACGGCCGAACCTTCTCGTTCAACAAGAGAGCGTGGCGCTCCATTACACTGACGTGTTCCAGATTGAATGCCGCCGGACGACTTGCTTTGTCCGTGGCGGATTCGGCTGCGCCGTCAGCCGAATCCGAGGCGGCCAACGGCTTGGATAATCTCAGCGCGATGACCACATGGGCTTTCCCGTCAACCGAGAAGGCCACCGACTCAAGGCCCTTAGCCGCGGAATTCAAAGCACCAAGAAGGGCCGCGAGTACCCCCGAATCCGCCGCTGGGCCGATGGCATCGGCCAAGAGCTTACCTATCCAATTATTCAGAGGATCGGCGAGCTTGGCGAGGCTGACGCTGCCGCTTACGCCCAGACCGATTTGGACTTCGATGAAGTCACCTTCCTTCAGCACATTGAAGTTCTCGACGCGCGTTCCCTTGATCTTGGCGTTGGCGTCAACGCCCGCGCCCACGTACGACAGGTTGATACTCGCGTCCGCCCCAAGTTCCGCCTCAATCTGATAAGTATGGGTACGCTGCGTATCCTTGAAGCCCGTCGCCCGTTGCAAGCTCGTACCGTCGTGAGGCATGGCTGGCGAGGCCAGCCGCGATGTCAGGTCCTGATAGCCATCGACGGGTTGCGTTTGCGTGGCGCGCGCATGCTGGTCGATCAAGGCAGCGGTGACGGCGAGTGCGCGCAGATAGCCGTAGGCCCCCTCCTTGGGCTTGAGGCCCCAGGCCTGCTCGATCGACCGGCAAACCTCATTCGTGCGGGAATCACTGGACTCGAGCCGCTTGGCGTGGCAATACAGATCCAGTTCAGTGGTCAGCGCTTGCAGGGTGTGGGTCAAGGCGGTGGCATCGACGGACGGCTGGCCGGGCTGCCACTTGGCGATGGCGTCCAATACCTGGGGGAAAGCCGTCCCGGCCTGGGCAGACTGGCCGTGATATTTCTGCAAGGACTGCACCATGGGCGAGAAGGCCTTGCGCAGGTTGTCCAGGCGCTTCTGCGTGATGTCATTGCCCGCCTGCTTTTCTGCCCCGCCGTCCAGAGCCTTCCATAAAGGAACATAGGCTCGAACGCCTGTGCTCGCTTTCGAGCCTTCGACGGAGGCCGAGGCGTGGACGCCGACCTTGGACATCAGTCCTGTCGGGCTGAGGCCAAGCGTGGCGCTGCCATGAAGCTTCACACCGGCGGTATCGGTTTGGAACCGCGCGCCTGCACCCACCTTGTTCTTATAACTTTCGGCCAGGGGATGATGCACGGCATCGGCGCGCGGCTGCTGCACGATGACGCCGAGCATCGCCGCCGTCTTGGCGAAGTCGTCATATTTTCCATAAGCCTCATCGCTCAACCTGCCCAAGTCTTTCAGGGATAAAGACTTCCGCAGCACCCCGTTCGACGCGATGCGCGCGAGATCCTGTAACTCCGGCACTTTGATCCTGGTCTTGTTCACGCGGCTTCCTTCCGCGTGAACAAGGTGTTGATGGTCGGCATAGGCGCGGCCTTTGGTCCGGCCTATCTTGCCTGTCAAACCCACGTCCAGTTTGGCGAAAAAAGCATTGATATGGCCTACCAGACCAAGGCTTGCTTCGACGCCGCGGGTTTCACTTACCGATAGATCTTCATTCACAGTCACGGCGCTGGTATAGCCGCCGCCGACCATGGGACTTAACGCCGTAGTCAGAGGAAACGGGACGGATTTGGCGTCCTTGAAGGAGAAAATGTTCGCGCTACCTGCGCGCGCATACTCGGAGGTTTTCTCCGTGGCAGCATCCAGCATATGGCGCTTTCCCAGGCTGGCGCGGGCGCCAAGCACCTGACTGAGCAGTGCTTTCACTGCCCGCGATTCGACGCAGTCTTGCTTGCCCAGCATCGCCTCGGCGCGCATCAGCTTCTCGGTGATGCCACGCAGCTCCGGGTCGGTCATGGTGCCGTCGACCGGCCTGTCCGCGGCGTCCGGCTTGGCAGCACCGGCTTTCGCGTCGCCGGGCATATCCGCCAAGCCCGGAATCCGCTGTTCCAGGCGCTGCATCAGCGCGGTGACGACGTCGCGGCACAGGGATCCGTTATCTCCGTACAAAGCCGCGAAGGTCTGCGTTTGCGCGTTTGAGCTGGAAGTCAGGGCCGCTGCGTTCGTCGCGTCGGGCTTCCTGGCATCCCCAGCCGCTCCACCGGCACCGGCCTGCCCTTCTCCACGCTGATGGGATTGCGCGCGGGTCTCGCTGTTCGGCCGGCCGAACAACAGCGCCCACAACCGTGACGTCGAAATGCTCGGCAACTTGAAAAAACGGGAGGACGACGCCTTGCTCGCGCGCGGTGGACTTCCGGCCGCGGCGGAAAACCCATTTGCTCCCGCCGGCTGCGCAGGCTGCTCTGTGGGCGCAATGAAGCCCCCTGTATTGGCAATATGTGTGGCGTCGATCATTGCTCATGTGATTCGCGAATTGGGGGGAATCAACGATATGAGCGCGCCCTGTTTGCAGACATCAGAAAACCGCTGGGCGTATGACATCGAGCCACCGGACCATGATGCGTTTTCGCTGCCGCCTTGAGGGGAATTTTCTGAGAGCCACGCAATGCGCCGCCATTGTGCCGAGGCCATGAAAGCCAGCGGCCAAGGGACGTGGCGCACGCGGACGGTGTATGCCTTAAGCGTACGCGGGCACCTTGCCCAGCGTTGCCGCATACTCCGTGGCCCTGTCCCGGCGCGTGGCGCTCGGCCCACGCAAGGCGTTGGTCAAGTCGAGCAACGCCTTTTGCGCGGCCTTGTACTGCGACAAGGCGTGCGGTCCGGCGTCCGATGCGGTGCCGTCTGAAGGCATGGAGCTTCCTGCTGACACCGCGCTGGTCCCCTCCTGCCCGGCTTTACCAACCGTCTCGGGATTGCCAGGTTGGTTGGCGGCCACGGCCGCATAGGCCCGCATGGCGTCGAAGAAATTGCTCTCACAGTCTTGCAACGCCTGCGCGGCTTCGCCGTCGACTTCCTTCAACGCCTCGCGCACGAGCGCATGCACCTGGCGGGTCGCGGCGCTGCCGTCCTTGCTCAGGCTTTCGAATATGGCCGGCAAGTCTCGCTGCATGGAGCTTTCGTTCAGAGACGCCAGCGCTTCGGGATCGCGTACTGCCCGGCCGCCTGCCTTCGCGTAGATGCCGTCCAGGTTGGACAACACCGACCTGATTGCATTCTTGCTCATAACCGTGCGTAACTGCCGTACTTCTGTGTTTAGCGCGGCATCGGATTTCGCCGAGAGCCGGACCTGCTCCAGATTGAATGCCGGCGCATTCCCTGTCTTGCCGCTGGCGGCTTGAGCCTCGCCGCCAGCGGCTTGCGAGTCGGCAAGCGGTTTGGAGAATCTCAGCGAGAGGACCACGTGCACCTTCCCTCCTATCGATGGCGAAATTGACTTCACAAGGCTACCCGCCCCCGACCCTAAAGCGTGGGCGATGGCGCCGCCGACGCCCGAATCCGCCAGCGAACCGATCGCACCGCTCAAGTGAGTACCGACCCAATTCGTCAAAGGATTGGTGAGTGCCGCAAGGCTCATGTCGGCGCCCATGCTCGCGCTGATGTCAATGTCGATGAAATCGCCCGCCTTCAGCACATTGAAGTGCTCGACGCGCGCTCCCTTGATCTTGGCGCCGGCATCAACGCCCACGCCCACAGCCGCCAGATTTGCACTTGCGCCAGCGTTAAGCGCCATTTCCATCTCGTAGGTATCGGTCCGTTGTATATCCTTGAAACCCGTCGCCCGTTGCAAGAGAGCACCGTCATGAGGCATGGCCGGGGAGGTCAGCCGGGATGTCAGATCCTGGAAGCCCTCCAGCGGCTGCGTCTGCGTGTCTCGTCCGTGCTGGTCGATCAAGGCGGCGGTGGCAGCCAGTGCGCGCAGATAGCCATAGGCGCCCTCTTTGGGCTTGATGCCCCAGGCCTGCTCGATCGAACGGCAAACCGTGTTCGCGCGTGAATCGCCGGACTCGATCCGCTTTGCATGGCAATACAGATCGAGTTCAGTGGTCAGCGCCTTCAGGGTGTTGATCAAGGCGTTGGCATCGACCGGCGGCTGGCCGGGTTGCCACTTGACGATGGCGTCCAGCACCTGGGGAAAAGCCGTCCCGGCCTGGACAGGCTGGCCGTGATATTTCTGCAAGGACTGCACCATGGGGGACAAGGTCTGGCGCAGATTGTTCAGGCGCTTCTGCGTGGTGTCCTTGCCCGCCCGCTTCTCTGCCGCGCTGTTCAGAGACTTCCATACAGGAACATACGTCCGTACGCCTGTGCTGGCTTTGGAGCCAGCGGCGGAGGCCGAGGCGTGCGCGCCAAACTGAATCCCTGCTGCTTTCAGGCCCAGCCCGGCACTGGTATGCACCTTCACGCCGGCAGTGTCGGTTTGGAACCTGGCGCCTGAGCCAACCTTGTTTTTATAGCTTTCCGCCAGGGGGTGCCCAGGGGAATCGGCGCGCGGCTGCTGCACGACAACACCCAGCATCGCCGCCGTCTTGGCGAATTCGTCGTATTTGCCGTAGGCTCCCTCGCTCAGCTTGGCCACGTCTTCCAGGGAAAATGCCTTCGTCAGCAGAGACGGCGACACGGCGCGCTGAAGATCGTCCAAAGCCGCCAGGTCGACCCCGGCCTTGTTCGCTTTGCTGCCTGGCGCTTGCACCAGATGATCCCGGTCGGCGTAACCGCGACCTTTGGTCCGGCCCAATTTTGCCGTCGCGCCCACGTCCAGTTTGGCGAAAAAGGCATTGATATGGCCCACCACGGCAAAGCGCGCCTCGACCCCGCGGGTCTCGCTGACCGACCGATCGTCACTCACGCTCACGGAGCTGGTATAGGTGCCGCCGACCATGGGGCTGACAACCGCGCCAAAGGGGACCGGGAGGCCTCGATCGCCTCCGAGGCTGAAGATGCTCGCGTTCCCCTCAGTCGAATACTTCGCTGCGTTCTCCGTGGCGGCAATCACCGCTTGCGGCTTCACCAGGTTGGCACGAGCGCCGATCACCTGATCACGCAGGGCTTTCACAGCCCGCAGTTCGACGCAGTCTTGCTTGCCCAGCATCGCCTCGGCGCGCATCAGCTTCTCGGTGATGCCACGCAGCTCCGGGTCGGTCATGGTGCCGTCGACCGGCCTGTCCGCGGCGTCCGGCTTGGCAGCACCGGCTTTCGCGTCGCCGGGCATATCCGCCAAGCCCGGAATCCGCTGTTCCAGGCGCTGCATCAGCGCGGTGACGACGTCGCGGCACAGGGATCCGTTATCTCCGTACAAAGCCGCGAAGGTCTGCGGCTGCGCGCCTTGGCTGGATGTGACGCTTGCCGCGTTCGTGGCGCCGGGTGTCCTGGCGTCACCAGCCGTCCCGCCGGCACCAGGCGCCCCTTCCCCGCGCTGATGGGATTGCGCGCGGGTCTCGCTGTTCGGCCGGCCGAACAACAACGTCCACAACCGTGACGTCGAAATGCTCGGCAACTTGAAAAAGCGGGAAGACGACGCTTTGCTCGCGCGCGGTGGGCTGCCGGGCGCCGCGGAAGGGCCACTTGCACCCGCCGACCGTGCAGGCTGCTCTGTGGGCGCAATGTAGCCCCCTGTATTGGAAATATGTGTGGCGTCGATCATTGCTCATGTGATTCGCGAATTGGGGGGGAATCAACGATATGAGCGCGCCCTGTTTGCAGACATCAGAAAACCGCTGGGCGCATGACATCGAGCCGCCGGACCATGATGCGTTTTCGCTGCCGCCTCGAGAGGAATTTTCTGAGTGCCATGCGATGCGCCGCCATTGCGCCGAGGACATGAAATGTAGAAACGCTTGCTCGCAGACAGGCCTGATGGGGTAAATAAAGACGCCTTTTTTCCACACTCCGGCGCGTAGCATGGACGTATCCAGACCTAGGGGGTTCCTTCATGTTGACCAGCACTGTTGCGCCCGTCTCGCAAGCCCGCCGCTCCGCGCTTGGCGACCTGGTGGCCGCGATCGCGCATGCCGTCGAAGCGACACCAGCGGAGCGTCTGCCGTCGGCCGTGTGCGACGCCCTGCGCGATCATCTTCCCGCCGCCGGCCTGTTGAGCGCGGAACAACGCAAAGGCCAGGCCGACCGCTATACCCGCCACATTCTCTACGCGCACCCGCAAGGGTTGTTCACCGTCATGGCGCTGGTATGGCGGCCGGGACAGGTCACACCGGTGCACGGACATTTCACCTGGTGCTCCTACTTCATCTTGGAAGGGGAAATGCAGGAGGAACACTTCGCCTGGAACCCGGCGACCCAATGCGCGACGCCGCATGGCTACATCGACCGGCCGCAGGGAGACGCCGCCGCCAGCCACGCGGGCATGGACCAGATCCACAGGTTGCGCAATGCCGGCGACGAGACGGCGATAAGCATCCATGTCTACGGCGTGGATGGGCCCCGGGTGGCCACGCATGTCAATCGCGTTGCGGCGCTTGCCCCGCGGTGAGGTCTCCGCGGTGAGGTCTCCGCGGTGAGGCCCCCGCCATGGCATCGTCATGCGCGCCCGCGGGGCCCTTTTCAGCGAGCGCCCTGCTCGCTCTCAGTCGCAGTAGTCCACAGGCAGGGCCGTGGTGTACTTGATCTGCTCCATGGCGAACGAGGAGCTGACATCGTGCAGGTCCGCGATGCGGATCAGCTTCTTGTACACGGCGTCGTACGCGGCAATATCGGGCACCACCACGCGGATCAGGTAATCGACATCTCCGCTCATGCGGTAGAACTCGATGACCTCGGGTATGTCCTTGACATGGTCGGCGAACTTGTTGAGCCAGGCTTGCGAATGCTGGTTGGTGCGGATCGAGATGAACACGGTTACGCCGACGTTCAACATGGCCGGGTCGCACAAGGCCACCTGCTTCTTGATGACGCCCAACTCCTTGAGCTTCTGCACGCGACGCCAGCACGGGGTGGTCGATAGGTTGACGACATCCGCGATCGCCTGGATTGGCGTTTCCGCATTTTCCTGCAGGATCGAAATTATCTTTCGGTCTATGGCGTCCATGGTTTTCCTGTGCTGGGCTGCCGGCATCGGCACACGCGCGATACCGGGATTGTCCACGCGTGCGCGAGCGCTGACAACAGAAAAGACAGCGCAACTAGCATTAACCAATTGGATTTTTGAATTTAACGCCAAACACCGCCCAGAAAAATCTCAAAATATAGAAAAAATTTCTGCCACGAGATTACGTCGGCGCGGCGGACTCGCCAACGAAAGGCCTGAACAAGCGGCAAATCCCCACCCTTCACAGGGTTTTCCCATGGACGAGCATGTCATAAAGTCGGCGGACCGATAACAAAAGGCGGACGAGCGCACGTGGGCGCGGGCCGCCAGCAGTCTAGAGACGCCGTCATGCGCACTAACGTACCCGTTACGCAGCGGGAGTTCCTGTTTTCCGACAAGCAACGCCTGGTCTCCGCGACCGATCTGTCCGGCAACATCCGCTACTGCAATCCTGCCTTCGTGGCCGTGTCCGGCTACAGCAAGGAAGAACTGATCGGCCAGCCGCACAACATCATCCGCCATCCGGATATGCCCCGCGCTGCCTTCGCCGACATGTGGGCCACCATCCAGGCCGGCCGCCCCTGGACCGCCCTGGTGAAAAACCGCCGCAAGAATGGCGATCACTATTGGGTCCGTGCCAACGTCACACCAGTGGTCGAGCACGGCGTCGAAGTCGGTTACCTGAGCGTGCGCCTGAGTCCTTCGCGCGAAGAAATCGAAGAGGCTGAAGCGCTGTATGAGTCCATGCGCGAGGAAACGCTGCGCGGCCATCGGCTGCGCGAAGGCGCGCTGGTGCGCACGGGGCTGGCCGGCCGGTTGGGAGCCTTGCGCCGCCAGCCGGTGGGACGCCGCGTGGGCATGGGCTATGTCGTCACCTTGCTGCTTACGTTGGCGGGCGGCTGCGCGGCCTATCAAGGCCTGCCCCCGCAGCCGTTCTGGCTGGCCTGGGGCGCGGGCGTCGTGGGCAGCCTGTTGAGTGGTGCGCTGCTGGCACGCCAGCTGTCCTCGCCGGTGGACGCGATGTCGGTCTTCGCCACCCAGATGGCGGCGGGCGACCTGACCACGGACATGGAAGTCGAACGCCACGACGACCTGGGTGACGTGCAGCGCGCGCTCAATCAGTTGCAGGCCAATCTCTCGGCCATCGTGCTGGACGTGCGCGACCAGATCGGCGGCGTGATGGAAGCCGCCCACGAGATCTCCGCGGGCAATATCGATCTGTCGCAGCGCACGGAAGAACAGGCCACGTCGCTGGAGCAGACCGCGGCCGCGATGGACGACCTGACGCAGTCGGTGCAAGGCAATGCCGATGCCACCCAGCGGGTGCTCAGCCTGGTCGATGAAGCCCAGGCCGCCGCCGATGACGGTGGCCGCATCGCCGCGCAGGTCGAACAGACCATGGCCGGCATCACCAGCGCCGCGCAACGCATCGCCGACATCACCGGCGTGATCGACGGCATTGCCTTCCAGACCAATATCCTGGCGCTGAACGCGGCCGTCGAAGCCGCGCGAGCCGGCGAGGTCGGCAAGTCTTTCGCGGTGGTGGCGGCCGAGGTCCGTAATCTGGCGCAGCGTTGCGCCGCATCCGCGCGCGAAATCAAGACCGTGGTCGACAGCAGCGTGCAGCAGATCGCCGCGGGCACCGAACTGGTGGGCCGCACCACGAGCCAGATGCGCGCCATCGATCAGGCCGTGCATCGCGTGGCGGACGTGATCCATGAAGTAGCGGACGCCAGCGGCAACCAGGCCAAGGGCATACGCCAGGTGAATGATGCGGTGGCCCATCTGGACAGCGCCACGCAGCAGAACGCCGCCCTGGTCGAACAGGCCGCCGCTACGGCACAGCGCCTGGTCGAACGCGCCGACGTGCTGGCCGACGCCATGCGCCTGTTCACCGTGGGCCAGGCCGTGGGGCAAGCCGTGGATCAGGCCGTGCCGGTGATCGGCTGGGACAAGCGGCGCGCGGCGGTGGCGCGCCTGCCGGCCTGAGCCAAGGGCAGCGTAGCGCTCCCCCTCAAGCCGGCAGTTTGTCGGTGCGTATTGCCGCGGTGACGTAAGGCACGGCGATTTCTTCCTGGCCGGACAGGACCGGCTCATGGTCGATCAAGTGGCGCAGTTCCTGGTCGAGGGCCGCGCGGCGGTCGGGAGCCAGGCCGGCAACGAAGCTGATCGAGTGGACGCGATTGAAGATGACGTCTTCCGGTTTGCCGACGTGCAGATGCTCATAGCGGCGCTCCACCAGTGGGCCGAAGCCGGCATGCGGGAAGGCATCACGCCAGGCGCCCGTGTGGAAGCGCGGCGCATCGCCCTCATATCGGTTGATCAGCGCGGACAGCTCGGCCACCCAAGGCACCCGCGTATCGGACAGGTTCCACAGCATGGCCAGCCGCCCGCCCGGTTTCAATACCCGATGAATCTCCGCCAGCGCGGCGGACCCCGCGAACCAGTGGAAGGATTGCGCGCACACCACCGCATCGACGTCGCAATCCGCCAGCGGTATGGCCTGCGCCGCGCCAGTCAGCGCTTCAACACGCGGATACGTGGTGGACAGCTTGTCCAGCATCTGCGTCACCGGTTCGATGGCGACGACGTCGGCACCGGTGGCCAACAAGCGCGGCGTCATCTTGCCGGTGCCCGCTCCCAGATCGACCACCCGTGCGCCACGGCGCAAGCCGATTTCATCGCGCAACCAGTCGGTGAGTTCCTGCGGGTACTCCGGGCGACCGCGCACGTAGGCTTCGGCCACGGTGGTGTAGCCGTTGGCGGCGTGATGGACAGTGCCGGAAGGATTTTCCACGTAGGGAGGCTCCTTGCGCCGCAGGCCGGCATGAAATTCGGAGCGCTGGGAAGCCGTAGGCATGAGGCGGATCGCGTGATGTCACAAGCTATTCACGGGCCTCAACTGTATCGCCATGATGTTTGCGGCCGGCTGAACAGCCGCCTACATCCAGCTTAAAACGTCATCTTGATGCCGTGGCCAGGCGCCCGAGCCCTGCGCCGGCAGCAGGCGCGCCTTGGCGGCAACGGTCGCGCGGTAGCGGCAATTGGCGCGCGGTGGCGGCACTGCGGCGCGCTTCGTCGGCAGCCACGGGGCCGCCGCGTGCGATGATGCACCCTATCGCACCCCGCAGCGCCACCAAGTGCCGCTAAGTGCCCCGAACCGTCCTTACAGCTGAAAGCAGAAGGAGACACTCACCCATGGCCGGCCCCAATTCCACTGCAATAGCCGAACCCACCCGCGCGGAAGTCGACGCCCTGCGCGCGCCCACGCTGCTGGAATTCGGCACCGACTGGTGCCCGCATTGCCAGGCTGCGCAGCCTTTGATCGGCGGCGCGCTGGCTGCCTATCCCCAGGTTGGCCATATCAAGGTGGAAGACGGCAAGGGCCGGCCGCTAGGCCGTTCCTTCACCGTCAAGCTGTGGCCCACGCTGATCTTCCTGCGCGAAGGCCAGGAAGTCGCCCGCCTGGTACGCCCGCAAAGCGAAAACGAGATCCGCGCGGCCCTGGCCCGGCTGTAATCCGTAGCGAAGGCCCGTCCGCGGAGCCGCGCCTATCGGGGCCGCGCCTATCGTGGCCACGTCAGTCGGGCCACGCCCGCGGGTGGCCCCGCTGCCCGGTTCGCTCAAGTCCCCACGCGCAAGGGTCCGCTGAGCTTGCGCAGCACCGCCAGCACGCTTTGCGCCGTGATACGGCCGGTCTTGGGGTTTTCCGACGGAATATTCTGGATCTCCATCGAAAACGAGGCCGAGTCGGAATCCACCACCACGCGGTGGGTATTGCGCTCCAGGTGGGGATCGGCCCAGATTTCCAAGGTCGTGCGGTCCGGCCCGATACCGGCCAGCGACACGCTGACCGCCACGTTCAGATTGGCCGGAAAGCCCACCGCCGCTTCGCGCGGCGTGCCGCGAAACACCAGCGTCGGCTCGGTCACGCCGGACAGGTCGATATTGTTCGTCTCCAGATAGGGCGCGCCCAGCAGCCCGCGCACCGGCTTGCGCGTGATCATCGTGACCGAGTGGATGACACCCTCGGCCGCCGCGGTCAGGGCATCCAGGCCCAGGATGGCGCCCGACGGCACCAGGATCTGGCCGCCGTTGGCGCGCGCCAGTTCGATCAGGTCGGGATGCGACAGCAAGGCGCCGGAACTGAGCACCACCAGTTTCTTGCCGGTGCTGAGGATCGGCCGCGCGATCTGCCCGAACACCGCGGCGGGCGCGCACTCGATCACCACGTCGCACAAAGGCTCCAGGCCGTCGATGGTGGTGAACAGCGGCGCCTGGCCCTGCCACGTGGCGCCGGCATGGCGCAGGGGATCGCGCACCGCGATGGCGGCCAGCGCCACGCCCGGCACCACGCCCGCGTCCAATGACTTCGCCACCGATTGCCCGATGGCCCCAAATCCTGCAATACCGACTCGAATCCGGCTCATGTAAGTCCTTGTAGAAAAAACGGTAAACGGTCCTCGCCGCCATGCCGCGCGCCCATCCTAGACGGGCGCCGCCACGCGCGGCAAACGATTATTTCTGCGCGTCAGCCAGATCGATACTCATGGGTGGTGGCGTTGCGGCGGACGGCAACGCCCCGGCGAACTCGCGTGCCTGCTCCAGCACCCACGCCCGAAACGTCTGTATGGCCGGACGCTCCAGCGCCGCGCCCTGCACCAGCAGGTAATACTCTCCCGCGCTCTTGACGGGCCGCGCCGGCCGCCAAGGCACCACCAGATCGGCGCGGCCGGGATAGCCATCCAGCAGCACGTCCGGAATCAAGGCAATGCCCTTATGCTCCTGCGCAGCGCGCAAGGCGATATAGAAATGGCCCACCTCCAGGTTGGCGCGCCGGCGCGGCAGCGCCGCTCCCTGCGCGCGCAGCCAGTCGCGCCACGCATTGGGCCGGCTGGCCGTGTGGATCAGCTCGAAGGATGCCAGGTCGGCCAGGTTGTCGATCGGACCGCCCTGCTCGTACAAACGGCGCGACATCACCGGCACCATGACATCGTCGAACAGATAGTCCGCGCAGATGCCATCCCAGCGCTGCACCAGCGTCAGGTCGATGCCAGGCAGGTCGCGCCCATAATGGCGGCCGGCCAGCGGCCCCACCCGGATGGCCACGTCGATGCCATCGGCCTGCATGTCCAGGGGGCGGATGTCCGAGACCACACGTACTTCGATGTGCCGGTGCGCGTGCGTGAAGGACGCCAGCCGGGGCATCAGCCACAGCTGGCCTATGGTGGGTATGGTGCTGATGATCAACAGCTCATTGCGGTCGCGGCTGCGCATGCGGCGCGTGGCGTTTTCCAGATCCGCCAGCACCCGCCGGCAGGCTTCGAAATACGCCGCGCCGTCGGCGGTCAGCTCGACCTTGCGGGGATGGCGCAGGAACAGCTTCTTGCCCAGATAGGCTTCCAGCTTGCGCACCTGCAGGCTCACCGCGCCCTGCGTCACCGCCAGCTCGTCCGCGGCCAGCGTGAAGGAACCATGCCGCGCGGCGGCCTCGAAGGAACGCACCGAGGACAAGGGCGGCAGATTACGCGTCACGGCCATGGCCGCATGGGCTCCCAGGGATTACTGCATTTCGATATGGGCGTCGCGAATGACGTCCGCCCAGGTCTTGCTCTCGGCCTGGACGTAGTCCGTGAACGCGGCCTGCGTCATGGGCAGGGGATCGATGCCGCGCGAACGGAAGTCGTTCTGCAAGGCCGGCGAGGCCTGCGCCGCCGCCAAGGCCTTGGCCAGTTTGTCGACCACCGGAGCCGGCGTGCCCTTGGCCACGAACAGGCCGAACCAGGTGCTGGCATTGTAGTCGACCCCCAGTTCCTTCAAGGTCGGCACGTCGGGCAACGTGGCCGAGCGCACGTCGGTGGTAATGGCCAGGGGCCGCACGCGGCCAGCCTTGACGTTGCCCAGCGTGGTGGGCAAGGGATCGACCAGCAGCACGATCTGCCCGCCGATGAGATCGACCGTGGCGGGCGCGCCGCCCTTGTAGGGGATGTGGCGGAAGTGCGTGCCGGCGCGGATATTCAGCATCTCCGCCTGCATATGATGGCTGGTGCCGAAGCCGGCCGAGCCATAGTCCAGGCTGCCGGGCTTGGCCTTGTCCGCGGCGACCAGGTCGGCGAAGGTCTTGTACGGGGACGCCTCCGACACGATGATCACGCTGGGTACCGAAGCGATGCCGCCCACGGCGATCAGGTCCTTGGCGGTATAGCCCGCGCCACGGTACAGGTGCGGCGCGACAGCCATGGTGCTGGCCGCGCCGAGCAGGATGGTATAGCCGTCGGCCGGGCTGTTCATGGCGCTGACGGTGCCTATGGTCCCGCCGGCGCCGGGCTTGTTCTCGATGACGATGTTGCCCTTGAGCGCATCGCCCAGGGCCTTGAACATTTCACGGGCAACGATGTCGTTGATGCCGCCCGCCGGGAACGGCACCACCGCGCGGATCGCCCGCGCTGGATAGTCGTCGGCCTGGGTTTGATTCTGAGCCTGGGCGCCGCCGGGTGCGAGCCCCAGCCACGTTGCACACAAAATGGCCATGAGGCCGAGTTTGGATCGTTGTACATCACGCATTTGCTGGACTCCGCGTTGGAAGAAGCACGCCGGTGCTGGGACACGGCAGTGGTATAGCGCGAAGTCTAGGAGCGACGCCATGGCCTGGGCAAACGATTAATTGCGCGAATTGCTGCGAGTAAAACTCATGCACAGCCCTGGTTCATGTGCACCAAGGCGAGGCAGGGGCAGGGATTCGCGGCGCCGCGACATGGGCGAACGAGCACAGGCCGCAACGGCACGACGACGTCATGCCGTTGCGGCGGTTGGCTTGCAGACGGCACTGCATGATGGCGGCATCGCAATGTCGACGCCGCCGCCGGCCGCGTCAATCGGACCGCTCGTCGTCGTTGACATAGCTGGTGTTGCCCAGGCCCGTGCCTATCGTCAGCACCGCCCAGCGCGTGACGTCGCGCATCCAGGGCAGCTCGGACAGGCCCTGCACGACGGCATCGTTGTGCAGGTGCACATGAGGCGGAATGCCGTTGATCGAGGGCAGCACTTCCATCAGCTTGTGCGGCAAGTGGAAGTTATCGTCTTCCCAATCGCCAGGCAGATTCTGCGCGCCCCCGGTGATCGAGCCATCGTCATGGATGTGGCCAGGACAAGCCACGCCCACCAGCGGGGCCAGCCTCAGGCCCTTCCTGTCGGCCTTGTCGATCAAGCGGGTAAGCATGTCCGCGATGCCTTGTACCAGGTGTTCACGGTGCGTCATTTCCTTGTCCGCGGCATGCCCCCACTTGCGCACATCAGTGACCCGCGCGGCGTCGGGATTGCCCGCCTTGCGGCCGGACTTGCCTCCCGGCACGCGGACGATGCCGCAACGCACGTTGGTGCCGCCGATGTCGACCGCCAGCATGGCATCATAGTGACGCCACACCGCAGGGGGTGCCACGTGCGCCCAGCCTATCAGGCCCCCTTCGTCGGCGTGATGATGCAAGGCGCGCAGGCGGATCTCCACCTTGGCCTCCCGCAGCAACTGGTCCGCCCGCCGGATGGTGCGGCGCCCCGCCAGGCTTTGCTTGAAGCCGCCGCCGATGGCCACCCGCTGCACACCCTGCCAAGAAGCATGGCGCGCGAAGCGCCGTACGACACGGGCCAGTTGCGCCGCATGGTCTTCCATTGCGGACAGGACGACGGCACCAGCGGGACCTTCTTCGCGCAACCATTTGTCCAGGGCGCTCTTGCTGATGTCTTCGGGCGGAATGGGACCGAAGGGGTCTTCGCCCAGGATGCGGGTGTAGAGCTTGCGCCAGCGCTCCACGCCGGCGCGAAAGGCCGTGCGGCTGGCACGGTCGCCGACGAAGCCCTTGCCCTCGCGCAACTCCAGGCTGTAGCTGGCTATCGTCGCGGTGGGCAGACGGGGGCTGCCATGCGGCAGCCGTAGCGGGTTCTTCTGCATGAAAGGCACTCCAGGCCGGCGGGCCCAGTCGGCCGGAGGGGACGGCTACAGCGGCCGTCCACATACCGCCGCCGCGGCATGCGCCGCGGATGAGCACGCGGCGTGCCCGCAGGGCAGGATCAACCCTAGTTGCCGTACGCCTCTCGCCCCGCCAGCGCCAGGCTGCCTGGCCAGCGCCCCGGCGATGGCTGCCTACGCCAGCTCGCCATCCTGCTCGGCGCGGCCATCGTACATGCCGTGATCGCGCATGATGCGCACGGTGCGGTGGCGCGGCGCGGGAGCATCCTTCAAGGCGGGCCGCCACGCCGAGGCGGCGTCATAGCTGGCCCATGACACCAGCAAGGCCAGCTTGCCGGGGGTATAGATGCTGGCGAAGACGCTGTAGTCGAGCAGGTCGGCGTTGTTCAAGGGCAGGTCGAGCCTGAAAGGCAGTTGCTCACGCCACGCCGCGTCGACGGCCAGGGTGCCGTCGGTTAGTTCGGTGAGCGTGGCCCAGCGGCCGATACTCGTGGCGGGCTGGGCGCGGGCCGCCCTTCCCATACGCGTCGACTGCGGGGCCGCCGCGCATGAGGGCGGATGGCTGTCGTAGCAAACGTTGCCGACCCGAATGTGATAGTTGGCGAAGATGGCGGCGCGGCCGCGCGCCTGCGCCGCATGGTGTTCGACCGTGGCCTGCCAGCGCGTCACGGCCTGCTCGTCGCGCCAGAGCGAATGGGACAGCAGCCAGCCGGGCCGCCGCGTGTCCTCGAAACGTTCGTTATCGATAAGCCCATCGACGCGGCGGTCGACCCGGGGCTTCAGCGTGCTGGCCAGGCGCAGGTAGTCGGCGAAACGTTCCTGCCTGGGTTGGACTTCGAAGAGCACTGAATACATGACTGTCTCCATCGCCGTATCGGACACGAGTGCGGAAAGGTAAGACAGGGGCGATACTCGCCCTTGCAGCGGAAATTCACGTCAAATATGACACCGCATCAGCAACGCGCGGATGTCCGTTTCCAGATGTCCTTTTCCTCGCCTCCTGCAATCCCGTTGGCCACGCAGGCATGCAGCCACCCGCGTCAAGCACAGCCCGGAGGCAGCCTGGTCCGGAGATTTTCCATCGGCCGTGTCCAAAAGGCCTGCCGATCGAAAGGTGATGACCGATATGAGCAGCCAGGATGGATGCCCGGAGCCAGTTTGCAAAGAAAGGAAAGAAAGGGAAATTTAGCGCGAATTCCGACTATAGCGGCAAGTCCGGCGTCTGTGGTTTCTTTTTACTTTTGACGCACAGCAGCCACCGGCCGCGTGCTGCGATAATCGGCAATCCCCGGCCGGCGCCGTGCAGCGCGATCGCGCCGGAGGGGGCGACACCGGGGACCGCGGCCCGGTGGTCGCGGCCATGACATCGATCAGGAAACGGCAGGAATGAAAACGATCATCTGGGTGATCTTCGGGCTACTGGCCATTATCTGGACCGGCATCGTGTCGATGACATTGAAACTGGTGCACTGGCTGCTGGGCAGCATCGGCGACGTCCGGGTGCCGGTTCCAACGTCGCCGTCCACGGCGGCCCCCATGCCCGACTGGATGCCGCCCTGGGTCGATGCAAACTGGGTGCATGCGCTGCAAGCCGGCATCGCCGATACCCTGAACCATATCAACCAGGCCTTGCCTATCCTGAACGGCCTGTCCGGCTGGCTGACGGTGCTGGGCTGGTTCACCTGGGGTCTGATCATGGCCCTGCTGCTGGTGCTGGCCCTGCTGCTCCACTGGCTGGTGGGCCGCAACTGGAACCCGCAAAAGCCGCCCTCCAGCGGGTCTGCCTCGACCGGGTCTGCCTCAACCATTCCCCCAGTGTCGCCACCGGCCCAGGACAGCAGCGCGCCGCCCCGTTTACCTTTGAATTGATCGGGTTGGCCGGGTGTTGATGCGCGTGGCCCCGCGCAGCGGTTACGCGTATTTCCCCACCAGCCCACCATCCACCACCAGCTCCGTGCCGGTAATGTATGACGCTTCGTCCGACGCCAGGAATGCGACGGCGTTGGCGACTTCCCAGGGGGTGCCCATGCGGCCCATGGGTACCTGGCGGTCGCGGGCGCGGCTGGCGGACTGGGCGTCGTCCGGGTCGAACATGCGGCCCACGGTATGGCGCACGCGCGGGGTGTCGATCAGGCCGGGAATGACGGTGTTGGCGCGTATGCCGTCGGCGGCGTATTGCTGTGCCAGCATGCGGGCGAAGTGGATGACGGCGGCCTTGGTCACGCTGTAGGCAAGATGCGGATACCCGGTGTAGCGGATGCCGGCGATGGAAGACACGGTGACGATGGCACCGCCCCCCTGGGCTTTCATGATGGGCGCCACCAGGCTGCTGGCAATCAGCAGGCTCGTCACGTTGACGCGCTGGATGCGCTCCCACTCCTGCACGCTGATGTCGCCCGGGCCGCCGACTTTGCCGATGCCGGCATTGGTCTGCAGGATGTCGATGCGGCCATATTCCGCCATGGCGCTGGCCACGGCCGCGCGCATGGCCGCTTCGTCGCCGACATCGGCGCACACGGGCAAGGCCATGCCGCCGGCACGGGCGACTTCTTGCGCGGCGTCTTCCGCCGCGGCCGCGTCGCGATCCAGCGCGATGATGCGCGCGCCCTGCCGCGCCAGAGTGACGCAACTGGCCTTGCCTATGCTCCAGCCCGGGCCGCTGGCGCCCGCCCCCGCCACCAGCGCGACCTTGCCCGCCAGGCGCGACGACGATCCCGGCACGGACGGCGGTGGATCGATGGCCATCATGCTGCCTGCCCCAGTCCGACCGTCATGCCGCCGCAGACGTAAAGCACCTGGCCGGTGATGAAACCGGCGCGGTCGTCCAGCAAAGACGCCACCGCATGCGCGACGTCCTCGGGTTGGCCCATGCGCTGCACGGGAATATTGTCGATGATGCGCTGCGTGGCCGGCGCGCCCGGCGGATTGACGCGCGTGAACAGCTCGGTGGCGATGGGCCCCGGGCCGATGGCGTTGACGGTCACGCCGTAAGCCCCCGCCTCCAGTGCCCAGGTCCGCGTCATGCCCAGCAACCCGGCCTTGGTCGCCGCATAGACACTGCGCTCGGCCTTGCCCAGCGCGGCGCGGCTGGCGATGTTGACCACGCGGCCGAAGCGCGCCGCGCGCATGCCCGGCAACAGGCCCTGCAGCAAGAGCAAGGGCGCTTGCAGGTTGAGCGCGCTGACGGCGGCCAGGTCTTCCGGCGTGGCGTCCTGCAATGGCGCCGGCCGTACGATGCCGGCGTTATTGACCAGGCGCAGCACAGGCTGCGTCGCGGTCAGCGCCGCCACGGCCTGGCGGGTGGCCGCCGCGTCGCTCAGGTCGACCGCCACGTGGGTCTCACCCGGCAGCGTTTGCGCGGGCGCGCGCAGATCGAAATTGATCACCCGCGCGCCGTCGGCCAGCAGGCGCCGGACCACCGCGCGGCCTATTCCCTGGCTGCCGCCCGTCACCAGGACATCGCGCACCGCTTCCCTGCTTTCTGCTTTCCTGTCGCCTGCTTCCCTGCTTTCCTTGATCGCCATGGCCCGTCCTACTCCTGCGCTTGATGCGACTTGCCCTTGCCCACGTAGGGAATGGCATTGTCGATGGTGTCCCAGATGAAACGGCCGGAAGGACTTTCCTGTTCCTCGGCCACATGCGCCACCAGGCCGGCGGCGCGCGAGATCACGGCGAAGCCGCGCATCAGCGTGGTGGGGATGCCCAGCTCGCCCAGCAAGGCCGCCACCGCGCCCGTGGCATTGATGGTGATGTGGCGGCCCGCCACCTCGTCCACCGCGGCGGCCAGCGTGCGCAGGGCCTGCACCGATGCGCCCGTCAATTCCGCTTCGGCCTCGGCCAGCTCCAGCAGCTTGAGCGCGCGCGGATCGTCCGGCTTGTGCAGATGATGGCCGAAGCCCGGCATGGCGCGCTTCTCCGCGCGATGCGCGCGGGCGATGTCCAACGCTTCAGCGCGCGGATCCGCGGCGTCCTTGATGCGATCCAACAGGCGCGAGCAGTTCTCCATGGTGCCGACGAAGGAACTGCCCACGGCCATCAGGCCCGCGGCGACCGCGCCCTGCAGATTCTCCGGCGCGCTCATGTAGATCAGCCGCGTGGCGATGGCGCTGGGCGTCAGGCCGTGTTCCATCAGGGTCACCAGCACGGCGTCGACGATACGCAAGTCGACCGGACGCGCCTTGCGCCCCGTGATCTGCATGAACAGCACCTCGGTAAAGGTGGTCTTGCCGATCAGGTCTTCGACCAGGTCGGCATCGCGATAGGACATGCCGGTGAGATGATGGGCGCACAGCCGCGTGACCGGGGCGTCGTGCTTGCCTTTGCCGTCATGCTTGCCCTTGCCGTCGTCCCTGCCCTTGTCATTGCCTTCAGCGCCATTGGCGCGATTCGCGTCGTTCGATTGATCCGTCATGCAAGCTCCTTGAGAGCGGCGTCGCGCACCGCGTTCTTGAGCACCTTGCCCACTGACGATCGGGGCAGGCTCTCGTAGATATGAATCTGCTTGGGTGTGTGCACGGGGCCCAGCAAGCCACGCACATGCAGCTTGAGCGCATCCGCGTCGATGACGGCGCCGGCGCGCGGCTGCACGGCGGCATGCACCGCTTCGCCCCACTTGTCGTCCGGCACGCCGAACACCGAGCATTCGTGGACGTCCGGATGCGAGATCAGGGCGTTCTCCACATCGACCGGATAGACGTTGAAGCCGCCCGTGATGACGACATCGCGTAGACGATCCTTGAGAAACAGATAGCCACGCTCATCCACCAGGCCGGTATCACCGGTGCGCAGCCAGCCGTCGACCAGGGTCTCGGCGGTTTTCTCCGGCAGACGCCAATAACCCGCCATCACCAGGTCGCCGCGCACCGCCACCTCGCCGATCTCTCCAGGGGGGCAGGGCTGGCCGTCGGGCCCCAGGATCGCCAGGTCCGACAGCCACGTAACGCGGCCGACCGAACCCAGGTTGGCCGCGTCGTCGAAATCGGCCGGGCGCATGAGGGTCACGATCTGGGGGGCCTCGGTCTGGCCGTAGGTGGTGCCCAACACGGGACCGAAGAAGGCGCGCGCCTGCTCGAACTTGCCCACGGGCATGGGTGCGCCGCCGTAGATGAGGTTGCGCAGTTTGGGGAAGTCGGTCCGCGACACGCCCTCTTGCGCCATGATCATGTAGATCAAGGTGGGCGGCATGAAGCTGAGTGTGCCGCCGCGCTCGCGGAAAGCCGCGGTGATGGTGGCGGGGCTGGCCGCGTCGACCAGCAGCAAGGCGCCGCCCTGGGCCAGCAGCGGCAGCAGATAGGTACCCGTGCCGTGGGTGATGGGCGCGGCCACCACGTAGCGGTCTTGCGGACCCAGGTCCCAGCCGGCGATCTGATTGATGATGCCCGCATTCCAGGCACGCGCAGGCTGCATCACGCCCTTGGGCAGGCCGGTGGTGCCACCGGTGAACTTGATCGCCTGGACGGCTTCGCGGTCCATGGGATAGGTCATCGGTGCCGCAACGGCATGGCGGGTCAGCAAGGTGGGCAACGCGTGTTCGGATGGACGGTCGGCCGGGGCGGTGTTGCTTGCGCTGCCGGCATTGGCGTCGGCATTGGCGGTATCCGCGGCGGCGGCGACCGACGCGCCGGATGAACCGTCCAGCCGAATGCGATGCGCGGCGCGCGAAGTGGCGACCAAGGGTGCGCCGACGGCGTCCAGCGCGATGATGGACGGGTCGGTGGCCTCCAGGATGCGGCCGATTTCCGTAGCGGTGCTGCGGTAGTTCAGAGGCACCCAGATCTTGCCGGCTGCCAGCGTCGCCAGCAGCGCCAGGATATGTTCAGCCGTATTCCCGGCGCAGATCGCGACGCGAGTTTGCGGTACGGGATCGAAGGCCTGCATCGCCGCGGCCAATGCCCGCACCCGCTGCGCCAGATCAGCATAGGAAATGCTGCCGTCCGGACCATCCAGCGCCGTATTGCCAGGATAGCGCTGCGCCGCGCGGAAAAAGAAATCGATTGGGTACACCAGGAACTCCTTGAATACAGATGGCAATTCGGCGCCAGCTTGGAGCAAACGAAAATATTTTTTCTGATGGGGACCCCCATCATCAAAAAATCTTCTTCTTCCCAGACGCAGATACTTATCCGCGCCAACACATTGGCCGTTGGCTCGCACCGCAGGGTGCAGCCACTGGGGCGATAGCCCAAAACGGGGGCGATGGGGGTACCCCCCATCATCTAAAAAATCCCTTACTCAAAAGACCTATTCCGCCTTCAGGTTCGCCGTCTTCACCACCTTGGCCCACTTGGTGGTTTCGGACGCGACGAAGCTGCCAAAAGCCTTGGGCGAGTTATCCGCCGGCGGCAGCACGAAGCCGCTCTTCTCGTAGACCGCACGCAGCTCGGGATCCTTCAGCGCCTTGTTCAAGGCGATATTCAAACGCTCGATCACCGCCGGCGGTGTGGCGGCCGGCGCCATCAGGCCGAACCACGACTCCACCGAAAAACCGGGCAAGCCGGATTCCGCCAGCGTCGGTACATCCGGCGCGAAGGCCACGCGTTGTTGCGACGTCACGCCCAAGGCCCGCAGCTTGCCGGCGCGCACATGAGGCAGCGATGACGGCATGTTGTCGAACATCGAATCGACCTGCCCGCCCAGCAGGTCCGCCACCGCCGGACCACTGCCGCGGTAAGGAACGTGCAGGATGTCCGTACCCGTTTCCATCTTGAACAACTCGCACGAAAGATGGATGGAAGATCCGCTGCCCGACGAGGCGCACGTCAACTTGCCCGGATGTGCCTTGGCATAAGCGATGTATTCCTTCACCGTGTTGATCGGCACCTTGGGATTGACCACCAGGATGTTGGGCACGGAGGCCATCATGCCGACAGGCGCGAAGTCCTTGTTCACGTCGTAGTTGAGCTTGCTGTACAACGTCATGTTGATCGTGTTGGCGATCGAGCCGACGTACAAGGTGTAGCCGTCCGGCGCGGCGCGCGTCACGGTTTCCGCGCCGATATTGCTATTGGCGCCGGTACGGTTTTCCACCACGAAAGTCTGGCCTAGCTCCTGCGTCAGCGACTTGGCGAGCAGGCGCGCCACGATGTCGGTGGCGCCGCCGGCGGCATAGCCGACCACCAGGGTCACCGGATGGCTGGGGTATTTGGCTAGAGCCTGACTTGGTGCCTGACTTTGGGCCTGAGCCTGGGAGGTCAACCCCAGCCCCATCGCGCCACCCAGCACGACGGCCGTCAGCGCACGCGCGCAGCGTGTAAGCATCATTTCTTGTCTCCGTATGTTTGTCTGAATTTTGGACAAATCTGCGTTTGCCTGGGCTTATGATGCGTGCAGGAGGAAGGCAAGCAAAGGTCGTTTGTCCAAATAATGAACAAGAAACCGACACATGCAGTGAAGCGGCAGGCTGTCCATACCGGCACGGCCGGTGCAGGACGGGATGGCGGTCCGCGCACCCTGCGGCGCGGCCTGCATATTCTTGGCGCGTTACGGCGCGCGGGCAGCACTGGCCTGCACGTGACGGAAATCGCCGCACAGACGGGTATGCAACGCTCCACGGTGTATCGCTTTCTCGACGTCCTGGTGGACGAAGGGTACGCGCTGCGCGATGGCGACAAGCCGCGTTATCGGGTGTTGCAGGCCGGCGCCGAGGGCGGCGATCCGCATGAACAGGCGATACGGCGCTGGCGCCCCGCCATGCGGCGCATCAGCGATGCCATCGGCGATTCGGTGTTCCTCATCTGCCGTGCGGGCGATGACTCACTGTGCCTGCATCGCGAGATCGGCACCTACCCCGTCCAGGTGCTGACCGTTACGGTGGGTCACCGCCAGCCTTTGGGCGTAGGCGCGGCCGGCCTGGCCCTGCTCGCCGCCCTGCCCCCCGCGGAGGCAGCCGACGTGATTGCCGGCAACGAGGTGGCCCTGCGCGGCTACGGCGGCCTGACGGCCGCGCACATCCGCCGTCTGGTGGAGAGCACGCGCGACCGTGGCTGGTCGGTCATCGGCAATACCGCGGTGCCTGGCGTGCTTGGGGTAGGCATGGCCTGGTGCGATGCGGAAGGCTATCCACGGTTGGCGATCAGCGTGTCCACCCTGATCGACCGCATGCCCGCCGCGCGCCAACGAACCATCGCCGAAGTCCTGCGCGCCGAACTGGCGCAACGCTAATCGGAAATTTCCTCGTGGCATCTCGTTAACCTCCGACATGCCTGTCCGCGCTTGCCGATTCCGCTGCCCCAGGCGTCCACCTATCCTGTGGTTTACCTCGGCTCAGGTGTGCCGGGATAGCCAGGATGCGCGACATGCCGAACTCGATATCAGCAACTTACTCCATCGAACTATTCAAGCTGGCCCCTCCCCACGAGGGCGAAGCTGGCCCGCGCGCGCGCATCAGCGTGTCCAAAAATATCGCTCGCCGCGCGACCGACTTCATCAAGGCGCGTGAGCGCCTGGCAAGCCGCTTCGACGCCGCGCTGGCCGCGGCGAAAAATGCACCGTCAGCGGGCGGCAACGAGCACGGGCGCGGTCTGCTGGCGGCGGCAGAGGGAATGACCATGGCCTGGGAAAAACTGGCCCAGTGCGTGGGCAAGGGTCCAGCAAATGGGGGCTTGACCAAGGAGACGCTGCCCTCGTGGGACGATCTGTCGCCTGGTTACTGGGAACTGGAGCATCTGATCGAGAAGCAAGAGGAGCATGCGAACACGGCGGACCCGCGCATCGGTGCCGATGTGCTGGAACAGATCCAGATCGAGAGCAGGCAGCGCATCGCGCAGCTGGGTGCACCCGCAACGGCGTCGATGCTCAGTCCCTGGCAGCGTATCAAACGCCTTGTGCGGACACCGTTGATGGTCATGCAGAAATGCATCCGCGCATTGCGCAGGGCCTTTGGCGCGGATGCGGATCCAAAACGGCACGGCATCCCGACGACAACCCCCATCACCCCTATGGGAGCGCCACCCACCGACGCGCCGCGTACTCGTGAAGAAGTGCTGTCGGCCTTGCGGCAGGGTAAGCCCGTGTCGCCAGGCCCCAACCGAATGCGGTCGCGTCAGGCGTCACAGGTATCACTGCGTTCCGAGCAGGAATTGCAGGACCTGCAGACGCGGAGCCTGAACGGCCGGTCCTGGCTGCCGCGTGCTCAAGGCCTGGCCTTCGATAGCGGAGTGTCCGCCCGCGTACGCTCGGAAACGCTTCTATTGGTCGCGCGTGCCCATTTCGATGAAGCCTTGAGAGCAGATCAACGACGGGCCGACGAAATCGCGGCCAGTCGCGATGCTGACGCCCTGCTCCACATCGAGTACGCGAACAGGAAGACGACCCACGCGGCACAATCCCTCATGCGACTGCTGAAGGTGGACCCGGAGTTCCGCCTGGAGCTCACCGACCCCATGCGGCCGCTGCTCGATCTCGTCAAGGCTGCGCATGCCGGCTTGCGGATGACGCAGTACGGCATGTGGAACGAAACTGTATTCGAAACCGAGCCGTAGATCGAGGCCAGTCCACCGCGCGCGGCAGTGGCAGAAGAAGCGTCGGCGGCACGACGCCGACGCACACTTGAACATGAACGCAGTGGCAGCGTGCTGATGCCGACGCCGACGCCGACGCCGACGCCGCTTTTAGTCCAGCTTCGCGCCGGACTGCTCCACGATCGTCTTGTAGCGGCCGATCTCGGACTGGATGAACTGGCTGAACTGCGCAGGGCTCTGCGGCTCGGCCAGTTCCGCGCCCAGCGCGGTCAAGGTCTTGCGGACATCAGGTTCGGCCAGGATGGCGTTGAGTTCCTTGTTCAGCCGCTCGACGATATCCGCCGGCGTACCCGCGGGCGCCACCACGCCATACCAGGCCGACGCATACATGCCCTTCACGCCTGCTTCATCGAAGGTGGGAACGTCAGGCAATTCCGGCAGGCGCTTCTGCGAAGCGACGGCCAGCGCGCGCAAGGCACCGGCCTTGACCTGTGCCAACGAACCGGTGTCCAGCATCATGTCGACCTGGCCCGCCAGCAAATCGGAAACGGCCGGGCCGCTGCCCTTGTAAGGGATGTGGACGATGTTCACACCGGCCGCGTGGTTCAGCATCGATCCGGCCAGATGCTGCGATGAGCCGATTCCGCCCGAGCCATAATTCAACTTGCCCGGATTGGCCTTCGCATAGGCCAGCAGTTCCTGCACCGTCTTGAATTGCGACTTCTTCGGCACTTCCAGGATGTTTGGAATTGACGCGACAAAAGCCACCGGGGCGAAATCCTTCTGCGCGTCGAAGCCCAGATGGCTGTAAAGATGCGGGTTCGCGGCATTGGTCGAGCTGGTCGCCATGAGCAGCGTGTAGCCATCGGCGGCTTCGCGCACGAAGGCCGCGGTGCCGATGTTGCCGCCGGCGCCGGCCTTGTTGTCGACGATGACGGTCTGCTTCAGGCGGGTGCCCAGTTGCTGCGCCAGGATACGGCCCAGGGCATCGGTGGCGCCGCCCGGAGGCCATGGCACCACCAGACGGATGGGACGTTCGGGATAGCCGGCCGCCATGGCCGCGGGGGCATGGGTAACCAGCAAGGCAGCGGCGGCGCAGGCCGCGACGCCTGAAGCGCGCAACAGGGAAAGCAAACGCATGGAAAAGTCTCCGGTTCGATGAATTATGTTGAGCCGCCGAATCGTGCGCCGGCGGTAGGTTCGATGTTCGAGCCGCCGAAACATGCTCCAGCGGCGGGTGTGATGTTCGAGCCGCCGAGGCGTGCCTCGGTGGCGGGTCTGGATTAGCGGCCCAGGGCTGCGTCTATCCAGCTGTCGTCGTAGTTGCCGGCGGCGATGTCGGCCAGCGTGCGGGTCTCGTCGGCCAGCTTGGCGCGGGCAGCCTGGGCCACCGCCGCGGCCTGGGCGGGCGCCACGAATACCACGCCGTCTTCGTCGCCGATGACGATGTCGCCATGATTGACCACCACGCCACCCACCGTTACTGCGCAACGGGTTTCACCGGGGCCGTTCTTGTAGGGACCGCGATGCGTCACGCCGGCGGCGAAGCAGGGAAAGGCGGCGTGGCGGAAAGCGGCCTGGTCGCGGATGGCGCCGTCGATGACGAAGCCCACGCAACCGCGCTTGCGCGCTACCTGCATCATGATTTCGCCGACCAGGGCGCGTTCCACCGAGCCGCCGCCGTCGACCACCAGCACGTCGCCGGGCTGCAGGTGACGCAGGGCCTCGTGGATGTACAGGTTGTCGCCCTGGCGTACGCGCACGGTATAGGCCGTACCCAGCAAGGGCGCGTCGCCGTGCCGCGCGTCCAGCCCGTGGGAGCCGGCGATGCGCTGCATGCAGTCGCTGATGAGCGAGGTGGCCAGGCCTTCGAACAAAGTGGGATCGATGCGGCCAGCGCTGGTGGTTATGGACATGCCTTTATCTCCGATTATTGATAATGATTCTGTAAGGGCAAATCCTAAATGCGGCACATGAAGAAAAAAAGCGATAAATTTGCGCCTTTCTCAATGAATTTTTTGAATGATGTTCGAGGCGATCTGACCCCCCCCTGAACTGCGGCGAGTCCGGCGGGCCAAGCCGGGCCAAGCCGAGCCGAGCCGAGCCGAGCCGAGCCGGGCCGGGCCAAGCCGCGCCAGGCCCGCCCGTGGCGCGCGCGGCGGCTGGTGAGTGGCACGGTTGCTACGTCTTCCGCCTTCTATCGACGGACATCAGAATCCCCCCGTATGTTGACGCTCAAACAGATCGAAGCTTTCTTCTGGGCCGCCCGGCTGACCAGTTTCTCGCGGGCGGCCGCCAAGCTATGCATGACGCAGTCCGCCTTGTCCAAGCGGGTGAGCGAGCTGGAGGAGGAGTTGAAGACGCCGCTGTTCGATCGCTCCGCCTACCGTCCTGTACTGACCGACGCGGGCCGCGCGGTGCTCGACACCGCGGAACGCATGCTGGAACTGCGCGAGCAGATGTACTCCCGTACCGGCGCCGACGCCGCGCCCGCAGGCCTGGTGTCCTTCGGTGTGACCGAAGTAGTGGCAGGCACGTGGCTGCCACGCTGGGTGGCGGACATGCGCCGCGACTATCCGCACGTGACCCTGGAACCGTATGTGGACGTGTCGGCCGCACTGGCGGCACGCCTGCGCGCGGGCGAGATAGAAATGGCCGTCATGCCGCAACGACTGCCCGGCCCGGAATTCACCGCCATGCGCCTGGCCGAAGTCGCCTTCTCCATGATGGCCGCCCCCGAGGTCGTACCCACCGGCGTGCTCACCCGCGAGGCCCTGGCGCGCCTGCCGGTATTCGCGCAATCGGGCGGTTCCGGCCTGACGGAAGTGTTCGACAGCTGGGCGCGCGTAAATGGCCTGAGCATGCAGCGCGTGCTGGCCAGCAACAGCCTGGTGGCGATCAGCGAACTGGTGCTGGCGGGACTGGGCATCGCGCTGCTGCCCATGGACTATTACCGCGCGCATCTGGACAGCGGCCGCCTGCGTGCGGTGGCCGGTCCCCTGCCCTGGCCGCGCCTGCCTTATTACCTGATCACGCGCACCGGGCCAGGCAGCGGACCGTTGCGCGCCCTGCAACAGGTGGCGCTACGAGGCCATGGCGCAGACGTGGTCCGCTGATCGGCGGTCACGGTGCTACCCAAATCGGATCAAAGCCCACCGAACAGGTCGCGTTCGTTCAATAGCGCGTAGGAAATCTCGGGATGGCGTTCCAGGCAGCGGCGCACGGCGGCTGGAATGGAGGAGCGGATCTGGCGGCACAAGCCAACCTGTTCATCCACCTTGATGATGAAGCCTCGCACGGTGCGCACTTCGTTCGGACCAGGATCGATACGCAAGGTGATGCCAAGCAGCTGGAACAGCTTCTGTTCCATATGGCGCAAATCCGCCAGCGTCTGGACGGCTTCGAAGCGGTCGAGCAGACGCTTCTCCTCCTGCTTGTTCAGCATCAGCACGCGGCGATCGCCGGCGGGATCCTGCAACAGAATCTCGCGCCGGCAATCACAGGCGCCCGGCGGGCACTCCTGTCTTAGCGGGATGGTCATCATGTCCATAAGCCGACGATGATAACGGAGAGTCACCCATCCCCGCACGCGCTGTGGGGGGACGGATGAGCAGCCTACCCGCGCATGTGGCGTGGCTTGGCGTGGCTTGGCGTGGCTTGGCCTGGCCTGTCAGCCTATTTAGCCGCTGGCTTGCTGGCCGACTTCTTGATCGAATCCAGGCCCGTCTTGCGCACCGTCGGCTGCACGTCGCTCGACGACAGATACTTCAGCAGCGCGGCGGCTTCCTTCGGATGCGGCGCATCCACGGGAATGCCGGCGGCGAAGCGCGTGACGGACTGGGCGTCTTCCGGGATGCGGCCGACGAACGTCACACCTTTCACCGGCAGCAGTTCAGCCACTTGCTGGAAACCGATCTGGTACTTGCCTTCAGCAACCGTCTCGGCCACCGGCGTCTTCTGCACGCGCGTCGACTTGGGCTTGAGTTCGTCCTGAATCCCCATCTTCTTGTACATCTCGTTTTCGATGTACACGCCGCTCGCGCTGTCCGAATACGCCACCGACTGCGCGGCCAGCAGCGTCTTCTTGAAGGCATCCATGGTGGCGATGTTCGGCTTGGGCTGGCCCGCGCGCACCACCATGCCGATGCGTGAATCGGCCAGTTCCACGCGTGAAGCGGGGATCACCTTACCCTGTTTGATCAGATCGTCCAGCGCGTAACCCACCATGATCACCACGTCGATCTTCTCGCCGCGCGCGAGGCGGTTGGGAATGGCTTCGTCGGACTTGCCCATCGACGGGCCCAACTGCGTCTTCAAGGTATTGCCGGTGGCCTTGCTCCACTTGGGCCCCAGGGCCTTGTACGCGGCGGTGAAGCCGCCGGACGTCACGACGCTAACTTCCGCGGCCTGGGCCGCCGTGGCAAAGACCGTGGCGGCCAGGGTGGCGCCCACCAGGCCGGCGATGCCGGTCGACAGCAGTTTCGGGTAAAGCTTCATGGGTAAGTCTCCTCTGTGGGTAAATTGATTTTTTTGTAGCGGATGCGGATGTGATGCGGCGACTACTGCCGCATCACATCCGGGCGGCCACGGTCCGGCCCCGCGCTGCCTGTCCTTGCACAACCTGTCCTTGCACAACCTGGCCCTGCGCGGCATGCATCCGCCCACCCTTACGGTACACCGCCAGCGTAGCCGCCAGCGCGCAGAGCGCGGCGAAGGTCATCCAGTAGCCGGGCGCGGCGCGGTCGCCGGTGGCATGGATCAGGTACGTGGAGATCTCCGGCGTGAAGCCGCCGAATAGCGCGGTGGCCAGGCTGTAGGCCAGGGAAAACCCCGCCACCCGCACCGATGCCGGCATGATCTCGGTCAGCGCCGGGATCATCGCACCGTTATACATCCCGAAGATGAAGGACAGCCACAGCAGCACGCCCAGCATCTTCAGGAAGGTCGGCGCCGCGGCCAGGTACGCCAGGGCCGGATACGCGGTCAGGATGGCCAGAACGGCGATCGTCACCAGCAGGGCCTTGCGCCCGATCTTGTCCGACACCGCGCCGCCGACAGGCAGCCAGATGAAATTGGAAATACCGACGAAGAAGGTCACCGTCAGGCTGTCCTCCGTGCTCAGATGCAGCACGGACTTGCCGAAGGTGGGCGCGTACACGGTGATCAGATAGAAGGTGCAGGTCGTCAGCGCCACCATCAGGGCACCCGCCAACATCAGGCCCCAGTTGCGCAGCAGCGCGGCCCAGGATTCACCCAGCGAGGGGCGATGCTGCTGGCTCTTGAACGCCTCGGTTTCCTGCAGGCTGCGGCGCAGCACGAAAATCACCGGGATGATCATACAGCCGACAAAGAACGGAATGCGCCAGCCCCAGGCCGCGATCGTGTCCTTGTCCATCCACTGGTTCAGCCCATAACCCAGCGCGGCGGCGACCATGATGGACACCTGCTGGCTGCCCGACTGCCATGCCGAGAAAAAGCCCTTGCGGCCCGGCGTGGCCATCTCGGAGAGATACACCGACACCCCGCCCAGCTCGGCGCCGGCGGAGAAGCCTTGCAGCAGGCGGCCGACCAGCACCAGGGCCGGCGCCAGCATGCCTATGGTCTGATAGCCGGGCACGAAGGCGATCAGCACGGTACCGCTGGCCATCAACAGCAGCGTCACGATGAGACCCTTGCGGCGCCCCACCTTGTCGATATAGGTCCCCAGGAACACGGCGCCCAGCGGGCGCATCAGGAAGCCGGCGCCGAACACGGCAAAGGTCTTCATCAGCGCGGCGAAGTCGCTGGAGGAAGGAAAGAACACCGCGGAAATCTGGGTGGCGTAGAAACCGAACAGGAAAAAATCGAACTGTTCGAGAAAGTTGCCCGCGGTCACGCGCAATACGGTTCGCATGAGCGCCAGAGGGGATCCCTGCGTCGTCGAACGCACGGACTGCGATGAAGCAGAAGGCTGCATGATGATCGATCCTAAGGACATCATCCGGCGGCGAGACAACGCGGCAGGGCCATCATTGTTTTGTCAGGCGAAGCGCGCAGGCCGGATCAGAAGGATCGACGGTAAGGGTTTTTCCTGACGGCGGCATTAATGCGCGGGTAAGAATTTTCTTGCCGGCATCCGCGTATGTCGAAGTATGTATTCGACAGCTTCGCGCCAGGGCATAAAGCGCAAGGGCTTCGGGGACTTAGCGCCGGCGCCCCTTTGGCGCAGCGCATCATCTCCTAACAAATCAGTTCCGTAATTTCTCCACAATTTCGTGGGCGTGCGGGAGTCGCAAGGCGCGATGCCGCGGCGCCGCAACGCTGGCTTCAGCCGCGCTTTCGATCCAGCGTGCGGCGCACCCTGGCCGCCAGTTGCTGCGTGGTGAAGGGTTTTTCCAGCAAGGCCACGCCCGACATCAGTGCGCCATCGCTGACCAGGGCCTGCGATGCGTAGGCCGACGTGAAGATCACGGGCAGGTCGGGCCGCTTCACATGCACTTTTTCGGCAACCTCGCGGCCATTCATGCCACCGGGCAGGCCGACATCGGAGAACACCAGGTCGATGTCCGGATGTTCGTCGACCAGGCGCAAGGCCGACGGTCCATCGCCCGCCTCCAGCACGCGATAGCCCAGCTCGCGCAGCACTTCAGTGGAGATGCTGCGTACTTCGGCATCGTCTTCCAGCACCAGCACGGTCTCGCCGCCCGGCGAGCGATAGTCGATACCGCTGTAGTCCGCCGTCGATGCGCCGCGCAAGTCAGCGCCGCGCGTATCGCGTGGCAACAGCAGATGCACCGCCGCGCCCTGTCCGGGTGGCGACACCAGTTTCACATGGCCGCCGCTCTGCTTGACGAAGCCGTAGACCTGGCTCAAGCCCAGGCCGGTGCCATGGCCTTCCTTCTTGGTCGTGAAGAAAGGATCGAAGGCCTTCTCCAGCACATCGGGCGGCATGCCGGGACCGCTGTCCTGGACCACGACCTGGACGTAATCGCCCGGGCTCTTTTCCGGGTGAAGCCGGCAATAGGCCTCGTCCAGCGAGCGGTTGGATGTGGAGATGGTCAAGCGGCCACCGCCCGATGACGACATGGCGTCGCGGGCGTTGATGGCCAGGTTGATCAAGGCATTTTCCAATTGGTTGGGATCGACGTAAGCCGGCCACAAGCCGTCCGCCAGTTCCGTGTGCAATTCGACGTGCGCGCCCAGGGTCTGCGTCAACAGGCTCACCAGGCGAGTCGTGGTCTCGTTCGCATCCACCGCCTGCGGCGCCAGCGGCTGCTTGCGTGAATAAGCCAGCAAACCCTTGGTCAACCTGGCGCCCCGCTCCACGCCCTTGAGCGCGTTGTCCAGCCAGCGCCGCTCGCGTTCAGGCGTGTCGTCGCCCAGCGTGCGCTGCAAGGTCTGCAGATTGCCCTGCACGATCATCAACACATTGTTGAAGTCATGCGCCACACCGCCGGTCAACTGTCCGATGGATTCGATCTTCTGCGCCTGGCGTAGTTGCGCTTCCAGCTCCAGGCGCTGCGTGATGTCGCGGCCGGTGCCGCAGATGCGCCCATCGTCGGTACGCACGAAAGTCCAGCTGACCATGCGGCCGACCCGGCCGTCGGTGCCGACCATCTCCAGGTCGACATCCTGCACGTATGCCTGGCTATGCAGCACCGCGCGCGCGGCAGTCGCCCGGTCCTGGCTGGCCGGCGCCACCAGCGAAGCCAGGCGCCGATCCTGCAGCTCGGCAGCGGACCAGCCCAGCATTTCCCGCCAGGCCGGATTGCTGTTGCGGATATAGCCTTCACCATCGCAGATCGCCACCAGGTCATGCGTCAGGCGCCAGACCAGGTCGCGCTCCTCGGTGCGCGAACGCACCATGGCCTCCAGCGCTGCATTCATTTCCACCAGGCTTTGCTCGGCGCGCAGCCGCGCCTGGCGTGTTTCGCGTTCGGCCAGCGCGCGTTCGATCGCCGACGGCAGGCGTTCCTGGCGGTGCTTGACGACATAATCCGTCGCGCCGTGCTTGAGTGACTCGATGGCCACTTCTTCGCCCAAGGTGCCGGACACGAAGATGAACGGCGTTTCCGGACTCAACTCGCGCGCGATCGCCAGCGCACCCATGCCATCAAATCCCGGCAGCACATAATCGGCCAGTATCACGCCATAAGACTTCGCACCCAGCGCGGCACGGAAATCCGCCTCCTCCCATACGCGGTCGATGTGGCAATCCACACGCGCGCGTTCGAGGTGGCGGCGCAGTAGCTCCGCATCCAGGTCATTGTCTTCGAGCAGCAAGATCTCGATTGTGCCGGCGCGGGTATTCACGCTTCGGTGACCTTCATCGGTCCGGTCCGCAACTGACCCGGCGAGGGCTCGTTCAAGATGGCCCAGAACATACCCAGGCCACGGATCGCGTCGAAGAATTCCTGGAAGTCCACCGGCTTGACGACGAAGGCGTTGACACCCAGGTCATAGCTGCGCACCAGGTCGGATTCTTCGCGCGAGGCGGTGAGCATCACCACCGGCACGTGCTTGACGGCCGGATCGCTCTTGATCGTTGCCAATACTTCCAGGCCGTCCATCTTGGGCAGCTTCAGATCCAGAAGCACCACCGCCGGGTCTACCGGCGGCCGGTTCTTGTGGGCACCGCGGCGCAGCAGCCAGTCCAGCGCTTCGATGCCATCGCGTGCCGTGACGACTTCATTGGCCAGGCGGCTGCGCTCCAGCGCCACCAGGGTGAGCTCCAGGTCTTTGGGGTTGTCCTCGACGAGGAGGATGTTTTTAAGCACCGACATTTTCGGCGGTCTCTCGGTTAGGGATAGAAAAATAAAATTTGGCGCCTTCGTCGACGACGCCCTCGGCCCAGGCGGACCCGCCATGGCGCTCGGCGATGCGGCGCACATTGGCCAGGCCTATGCCTGTACCTTCGAAATCTTCCATGCGATGCAGCCGTTGGAACACACCAAACAGCTTGCCCACGTAGGCCATGTCGAAACCGACGCCGTTGTCTTGCACCATGAATACGGTGGCGGCGGGGGATCGGGTGGCGGTGACATTTATCTTAGCCACCTCGCGGCCATTTGTGTACTTGATCGCATTGCTTAGCAAATTCTGAAAAACCTGCCGCAACATGGTGGGATCGGCGCTGACATGTCCCAGGGCGCCGATGTGGAATTCCACCTTGCGGCCGCGCAATTCCGGCTGCAGCAGATGTCGGCACAACTCCACCATACGGTCTACGTCGACATCCTCGCGCGCCAGGCTGACCCGGCCGGCTTGCGAAAAACTCAGCAGGCCGTCCACCAGTTTGCCGGCGGTGTGGGCGCTTTCGATGATGGTGTCGATGTAGCGCAAGGAACGGCTGCTGGCGCCGGCGGCATCCGAATTGGAACCGTTGCCGTTGCCGTTGCCGTTGCCGTTGCCATCGGTGGCTTGAGCGGCCAAGGCTTCGCCGGATGACGCTTCGCCCAAGGCTTGCAGTTCATCCTTCAGCAATTCGGCGTATCCCACGATATGGCGGAAAGGCGCGCGCAAGTCATGCGACACCGAATAGGAGAAAGCCTCCAGCTCACGGTTGCTGCGCTTGAGTTCATCAGTGATGTCGGCCAGCTCCTCGGCCTTGCGCATGACGATGCCGATGATGGCGTTGCGCAGCAGGGCGGCCGTGTCCAGCTGCGGCGCGGTCCATGGCGCCGAGCGATCGCGCACGGTTTCCTGCCAGCTTTCGAAAGACAGGCGCGGATGCAGCCGGCCCACGCCGGGCTGCTTGGCCTGGCGCGGATCGCCGCCCCAGCGGACGGTACGCACCAACTCCTGCCGGAACCACAGCACGTAACTGCGATGGATCTGCGAAATCTGCACCGCCAGCAGACCGGCCGTGGCGGCGCCGCCATGCGTGAAGCGGGCCCCGCCGGGCATGGCGTCGGCCAGGCTGTCCGTGCTGTAGACGTCTTTTTCGCCGTGCTCTCCGGCCAGCCACTCCACGATGCCGATCACGCCCTCTTCGTCCGGTGTATCACCCACGGTGTAGCACACGCCATTGAGCATGACGGCGGCGCCTTGCGCGTCCACCAGCGGCAGGAAATCTTCCGGATGCTTGACCAGCCCCTGCACGAAGTTCTCTTCCCGCGCCATATAGGCCAGCAAGCGGGCCTGCAACGCCTGCCGCTCGACCCGCTCGGCCGCATTCGAGCTACGTATCTGGCCTTCGATCTGCATGGCCATGATCTGCGTCAGGAAGTCGCAGGCGGCGCGAACGTGCTGCGGCACGATGCGGGGCTGCGCATGATGCGTGGAAATCAGTCCCCACAACTGTCCGCCCACCACGATGGATACCGAGAACGACGACGGCGTACCCATATTGCGCATGTATTCCAGGTGCACGGGCGACACGCTGCGCAGCACGGCGTAAGACAGGTCCAGGGGCGCCAGGTCGACACCCTCGCGCTCGAGTATGGGCACCGGCACGTAGTCGGCATTGGCGATCAGTCGCAGGCGATTCAAGCGATACAGTTCGCGTGCCTGCGCTGGAATATCGCTGGCGGGAAAACGCAGGTCGAAATACGACGGCAGGCGTTCGTTGCGATCCTCGCCCACCACCATGCCGTTCCACTGCTCGTCGAAGGCATAGACCAGCGCGCGGTCGTATCCCGTCAGCGCACGGATGATGCGGGCCGCGCTCTGGTACAGCGCGGCGGGGGTGCGATCCGCCTGCAAGGTCTCGATCGCCGCCCGCATGTCCGGGTACAGAAGATCCAGCGAGCCGTCGAAAGCAGGATCGACGTATTCGAACTCGACCACCCGTTCGCGCCCCGACACATGGGAGATGACCAGAAAGTTGCCAGACTTGAATTCGGCCATGCCGTGGGTGCGCGGCGTCCCGGGATTGGCTTCGCGTGCCAGGATCGCCTGCAGCATATCGGGCGCCAGCAGCCCCGTGGACTCAAGCGTGCGGCCCAGCAGCGCCTGGGGCTCGACATCGGTGAATTGGCCGACGTTGGCGCTGATACGCAGCAGTTCGGTAGTCTTGCGATCAATCGAAAGAAGAAAACCCTGTGGCTGGATGTGCCCTGGTATGCGGATGGGTTCCTGATCGCAGGCTTGCAGGTCTGTGGTCATCTAGTAACGAGGCATTAAGTAGCATTTGATTATATATACCCGTGTTTACCAGGACAGGCGCCGCTCAACTGAAACGAAAGATTGAAACTGCCACAGGAATGGCCACTGTTGCGCCGCGCACAACATGGTGCGTCCATGTAGCGGCCTTCCGGGACGATGGCACCACGCCTACGATGCCATTCATGCGACGCACCAAGCGCCGCGCCCTCGCCCACCGGCTACCGGACATCCCTTTCCGAACAAGGACATCGTCATGACGCAACGCCTGAACTACCCGCAACAAGCCCCCGAACTGTTCAAGAAATTCGCCCAGTTCAGCACGCTGCTGGCCGATTCCAGCATCGGGCAGACCGTGCACGACCTGGTGCAGATCCGGGCCTCGCAGTTGAACGGCTGCGGTTTCTGCCTGGACATGCATAGCAAGGAAGCCAAGATCCACGGTGAACGCGAACTGCGCCTGTACCACGTGGCGATCTGGCGTGAATCGCCCCTGTTCGACGCCCGTGAGCGTGCCGCGCTGGCCTGGACCGAAGCACTTACCCGCCTGGACGGCCATCCCGTGCCCGACGCGATCTATGAAGAAGTGAGCGCCCAGTTCGACGAAAAGGAGCTGACCGAGTTGAGCTGGGTCATCGCCACCATCAACGCCTGGAACCGCCTTGGCGTCGGGTTCCAGGCCGTGCCCGGTTCGGCCGACAAGCTGTTCGGCCTGGACAAGGCCAACCTGAGCTGATCACCCGGCGCGAGGGCGGACGGGCCGGCAGGCTCTACACTGCGAGCCTGAAGCATATTCAGGTGGAGCGGTCCAGGCTGGGTCCGGGTCTGTTTTTCGGTCCAAGCCTGGTTCGACCTGCCCCCGCGCCCACGCCTTTGCAGGCACCAGATACCCATGACTCCGCTACAACCGCCTCCGCTTTCCCTATTGGACAAATACTACGGCGATGATTTCCATCCGCTCTACACCACCACGGTCACGGCCGGTGGCGGCGAGGCCGGGCACGGGCGCGCGTCCGGAGTGGTGCGATCGGCGGACGGCGAGCTGGACCTGGCGCTGCGCCTGCCGCCGGAATTGGGCGGACCGGGTGGCGGCACCAATCCGGAACAGCTGTTCGCGGCGGGCTACGCCGCCTGTTTCCATGGGGCATTGATGCTGCTGGCCACCCGGGCCGGCGTGTCGGTGCCCGATGCCACGGTAACGGTAACGGTGTCCTTCGGCCGTGATCCGGTCGACGGCCTGTACTCGCTGCGGGCGGATGTGGAAATCCGGCTGCCGGGGGTCGATGCCCAGACCGCGGGCGAACTGGTACGCAGCACGGAACGCTTCTGTCCCTATGCCAAGCTGACCCGCCAGGGCATGACCAGCATCGTCGCCCTGCGAACGTGACACGGCACGGGGCGTGGGGACCTCAAGGCTGAAACAGGTCCTGCTGACGGATGTGATGGGTCATGAAGTCGATGAACACCCGCATCCGCGCCGGCAGGTGCTTGCGGCTCAGGTAGCACAGGTAATGCCCCCGGTCGTCCGGCATATGCTGCGCCAGGACACTCACCAGGCGGCCCGCGCGCAGGTCGTCGCACACCTGGTAGCAGGGCATCTGCGCCAGCCCGCGGCCATCGAGCACGGCCTGCCGCACCAGATCGGCGTCGTTGAAGGTGCAGGAGGACTGCGGTGAATACTTGCGGGCATGGCCGTCGACCTTGAATTCCCAGTCATAGACGCGGCCCGACGCCAGGCGCAGATTGATGCAGCGCTGCCGGTCCAGATCGTCGACCGCGGCCGGCACCCCATGCGCCTGAAGATAGGCCGGCGCGGCGCACAACAGCATCTGCATGGGGATCAACTGGCGCGCGACGACCTGGCTGTCTTCCAGGCGGCCGTCGCGAAAGGCGATGTCGACGCGATCGGTAGTGAAGTCCGTGGCGCCGTCCTCCAGGGCCAGGTCGACCGTGATGGCCGGATAGGTGTCCTGGAAGGCGGCGATCAGCGGCGCCACCACCTTGCGGCCGAAGCCCACGGCGGAACAAATGCGCAAATGGCCCTGCGGCGGCCCTTCCCGCATGTCCCGCATATCGTCCAGCGCCTGCATGATGCGGTCCACGCCGGGGCGGCAGTTGGAATAGAAGCGCTCCCCCTCCGGCGTCAAGGCGGTGCTGCGGGTGGTGCGCAGGAACAGGCGGGCGTCGAGTTGGGCTTCCAGCTTTTGCACGGCCCGGCTGACCGCCGAACGGCCTATGCCCAGACGGTCGCCCGCCTTGGCGAAACTGCCCGCGTCGGCGACGGCCAGGAAGGCCACCACACCGGCATAGGAGGTGGCAAAACTGGCGGCCAGCGTATCGCTGTCGGCCAGACCGGAGCCGGCAAGGCCGGCGGGCGCGGGAGCACCAAGAGACGGAAGGGTCGCGTTCGAAATAGTCATGGCAGGGACACTGGTAGGTTTTCCATGCTTGCTAGACGGCTGGCGGCACGCGGCTGTGACAAGCGCACCTGATAAAAATGTTTCTTATTGAAACAATTGCCCTGACGCCGACAACGCTTGCAGCAGCCGCGCCAGCTTGTCCGGATTGCGTTGCACCTGCATCGCAACGATACGCTCACCGTCGGTTTCGAAAGACTGCGCCGACTCCAACTGGCCTTCCATGAAACGCAGCAAAGCCAGACGGCCATTCAACTCCACGGTTTCCACGCGTAGCCCGGCCGTACCCAGCCGGCGGTAGGCCGCGTAGAACAGATGGGCGATACGGCTGCCGCCCAGCATGGGCTTGGGGAAGCTGGGAACCTTGCCGCCGCCATCGCCCACCAGGCGGGCGTCCTCGGCCAGCAGCGCGGTGAGTCCGGCCAGGTCGCCGTGCCGCATGGCGTGAGCGAAGCCGCTGACCACGCGTTGATGGGCCTCGCGGGTCACCTGGTAGCGCGTGCGCCCCTCGCGCACCTGGACCCGCGCGCGGGCGACCAACTGGCGACAGGCCTCCTGTGTCTTGTCCAGGATGCGCGCCACTTCGGCGTAGTCCGCCTCGAAGACGTCGTGCATCAGGAATGCCGCGCGGGCTTCCGGCGACAGGCGTTCCAGCACATTGAGGAAAGCCACCGAAAGGTCGTCGGCGTAGGCATGCAGTTCCTCCGGCGTCGGCGGCGCTTCGGTAAGCAGGGGTTCGGGCAGCCAGAATCCAAAATACTGTTCACGCTGCAGCTTGGCCGCGCGCAGGCGGTCAATGGCCAGGCGCGTGGTGACGGTGACCAGCCAGGCTTCGGCATTGTCCAACGCCGCCTGATCGGTGGCATGCCAGCGCAGCCAGGCATCCTGCACGACGTCTTCCGCCTCGGCGACGCTGCCCAGCATGCGATAGGCAATGCCGTGCAGCCGCGGGCGCACCCGTGTGTAGATGTCGTTGTGATGGTCCATGGTCCCCGGATCGATGCGCAATGGGCGGCTCCGCGGGCCGCCGGGGGGAATAGTCGCATTGTCGGCGCCTGCTTACAAGCAGCGCCGGCCGGTCAGAACCCGGATGCCGGCGCCCGGGCCGGGCCACTTCGGAACGTGGTGCTCGTGCCCGGGCCAGTCCGCCTCAGAACTTGATGCTCGCGCTCAGGCTGAAGGTGCGTGGATCGCCCGCTTTGACGTAGTCCGCGGACTGGTACAACCAGTAGCGCTTGTTGGCCACGTTGTTGATGCCGGCGCGGAAGGTGGTGTCGTAGCCGGAGATGCGGGTGTCGTAGGTCGCGCCGATGTTGAAGATGGTGTAATCGTCCACCTTTACATCATTCGACGCGCCCAGCATGGCCGCGCCCGTGTACTTGGCGTCGGCCCGCAGTTTCAAGCCCGGCACGCTGGGAACGGCGTAGGCGATCTGCGCGGCGGCTGTCCACCGCGGCGCGCCCGCCACGCGGTTGCCGATATAGTCCGAACCCTTGCGGTATTCCGTATCCAGGAACATCAGGCTGCCGCCCAAGGTCCAGTCACGGCCCAGACGCCGCGACCCGGCCAGCTCCACGCCCTGATACAGCGACTCGCCGTTCTGCACCAGCTCGTTGTTGGCATTGGTGTATTCCGCCTTCTTCTCGATGCGGAACACCGCGGCCGTGGCGGCCCAATCTTCCTGGCCGGTCTTGATGCCCACTTCGTACTGCTTGCTCTTGAGAGGATCCAGCAGCGCACCATAATTGGCATAGGTGATGCCAACCGAGGAGCCCGGCTCCAGCGCTTCCATATAGCTGGCGTAGGCCATGGTGCGCGGCGAAAACTTGTACATCAGGGCGAAGGTGGGCGCAGGCACGCCGTTCTGCTTGTAGCTCGAGGACTCCTCGCCCGTCGGCGTGAAGCCGCGTTGGCTGTAGTCCGTGTAACGCACGCCGGCCAGCAGCGACCACGGGCCACCCAGGTCCATGGTGTCGCTGGCGAACAGCGACTTCTGTGTGATCTCCGCCGCGCGATACAGGTCCAGGCCGCCGTCGCTGTAATAGGCGTTGGTGTTCTGGCTGAACAGGCTGCCAGTCCCGCCCGGGAAATAGACGCCGTCCACGCTGTAGTCGTTCTTCTGCTTGGACCACGACGCGCCCAGCACCACCTGATGATTGACCGGCCCCGTGCGCAGGCGCCCTTCCACCATGCTTTGCCACTGGTTGTAGGAATAGGCTTCGCCATAATCCGACAGATAGTTGTCGTAGTCACCCGCCTGGTTGCGCAGGAACAGTACCGATTCATTGCGGCGCGTGCGGGTCGAGCTGTAGCTGTAGTTGCTGCTGAAAGTCCAATCCGGATTCAGGGTGTACTTCAGCCCGGTGGAGTAATAACGGAACTCGTTGTCGGCGTACTGGCCCTTCGAATTCAAAGTCTGGTCGTCATTGCGCACGGCGCGGGGCAAGCGGTTGCCGCTCAGTTGTCCGGCATAGATGGTCGGCTCCTGATCATGCACGTCGCGATTTTGCACCAGGGTCTGGAAGTCCCAGGTAAGGCGCTCGGTCAGGCGCGCATCCAGCGCCAGCGACAGGGAATTGCGGTTCAGGCGGCCGTCGTTGTACGTATTGCCGTTCTCGTGGGTGGCATTCAGGCGGTAGCCGATGGCACCGCTGTCGCCCACCCGGCCGCCCAGGTCTACGTGCTGCTGCAACAAGCCCTTGGACACATAGCCGACGGTGAGACTGCGCAGTGTCTCGTCGGTGGGTTTTTTGGTGACGTAGTTGATGAGGCCGCCGGGTGAACCGAAGCCATACATGAAAGCCGTGGCGCCCTTGAGCAGGTCAATCTGCTCGAAATGCTCATAGGGCAGCAGCGTGACATAGCTGATGAAAGGCTTGCCGTCGATGCGATACGAGTTCTGCCAGTCCAGCGGCAGCCCGCGCACGGACAGGTAGCTGGCCCACGCGCCGTAGGATGAACTGTTGTCCGTCACCGATGCGTCCAGCGCGAAGACGTCACCCAGTTTGTTGACCTGTCGCTCGCTGAGGTCCTGCGCGGAGACCACCGTGCTGGAAAACGGCGTTTCCAGCACGCTGCGCTGGCCTAGCGCACCGCTGTTGACGGGTGCGTCGACATTCACGATGCTCGTGTCCATGGCGGTACCGGTGACGCTGACCGCGGGCAGCGTGGCCTGGGTGCTGGCGGTCGGGGCAGCCGTGGTCGATGAGGGCTGCGATTGGCGGGCGGCCGGGTCGCCGGCCTGGGCTTGGGCCACACGCTGTGCCTGGGCCTGGGTGAGTGGCACGGATGCCAGCCCGAGCATGGCTATGCCGGCTGCGAGCGGACGGAACGAAAAAAAAGGCCCATTGGCCAGGCGCTGGGCGCGTGAATGAACGTGGCGTGCCACGGAAAACCTCCCGGATCTCTGTGATTATTAGTTGAGATCAAATCTCAATTGCGAATGATACTGATTTGTTTCCTTAATAAAAAATGAAAGAATCGTGGACGGCCGAAAAATGCGGCATGGCACGCGGCAAACGGACGCCATCCAAGTCATTGGTTCGAAACGTGACGTATGGTGGTCCGGGGCGGGGCGGCAGGCAGGGCGGCGACTGGCCAAGCGCGGCGCGCGGCCGGCCTGGTCAGAACTTGATGCTCGCGCTCAGGCTGAAGGTGCGCGGGTCGCCCGCTTTGACGTAGTCCGCGGCCTGGTACAGCCAGTAGCGCTTGTTGGCCACGTTGTTGATGCCCGCCCGGAAGGTGGTGTCGTAGCCGGAGACGCGGGTGTCGTAGGTCGCGCCGATGTTCAAGAGGGTGTAGCTGTCCACAGGCACGCTGTTGGCGGCACTGAGCATGGTCGAGCCCGTGTACCGCGCTTCAGCGCGTAGCCGCAGTCCCGGGATGCCCGGCACGGCATAGCCGATCTGCGCGGCGGCGCTCCAGCGCGGTGCGCCCGCCACCCGGTTGCCGTCGTACGCCGTGCCGTTGCGATAGTCGGAGGACAAAGCCATCAGGCTGCCACCCGCGCTCCAGTCGCGCCCCAGCCGCGCCGAAGCTGCCAGCTCCACGCCTTGATAGCGCGCGTCGCCGGCGCGCATCAAGGCGTCGGCCGCGTCGATATACTCCGCCTTCTTGCCGATACGGAACACGGCGGCGGTGGCGGCCCAGTCTTCCTGGCTGGTCTTGATGCCCACTTCGTACTGCCTGCTCTTGACGGGGTCCAGCAGCGCGCCGTAGTTCGAATAGGTGATGCCGACGCTGACGCCAGGCTCCAATGACTCCATATAGCTGGCATAGGCCATGGTGCGCGGCGAAAACCTGTACATCAATGCGTAGGTGGGCGCCGCCACGCCATTGCGTTCGTAGCTGGAGGTCTCCTGGCCGGTGGCCGCGAAACCGCGCTGGCGGTAGTCGATGTAGCGCACGCCGGCCAGCAGGGACCACGGGCCGCCCAGGTCCAGGGTGTCGCTGGCGAACAGCGATTTCTGGGTGATCTCGGCGGCGCGGTACAGGTCCAGGCCGTCGATGTTGTCACCGCTGCTGTAATAAGCGATGGGGTTCTGGCGATATAAATTGCCGGGGCCCGCCGCGAAATAAGTGCCGTTGCTGCTGTAGTCGTTTTTCTGCCGTGACCAGGAAGCGCCCAAGGTCACCTGATGGTTGACCGGGCCGGTGCGCAAGCGCCCCTGCGCCATGCCGCGCCAATGATTGTAGGAATAGGCCTGGCTCTGGTCAGAAGGAAAATCGATGTAGTCGCCGGCGCGATCCATGATGGCCAGCAGCGATTGGTTGCTGCGCCAACGCGTCGAGCTGTAACTGTAGCTCGTGCTGAAGGTCCAGTCCGGACTCAGGACGTATTTCAAGCCGGTGGCGTAATAGCGGAACTCGGTGTCGGCGAACTGGCCCTTGGGGTTCAGGGTCTGGTCGTCATTGCGCAGGGGGCGCGGCAAGCGGTCATCGGCATAGCCCGCGGTATAGATGGAAGGCTCCTGGTTACGGGCATCGCGATTCTGCACCAGGGTCTGGAAGTCCCAAGTAAGACGCTCCGACAGCCGTGCGTCCAGGGCCAGCGACAGCGAATTGCGGTTCAAGCGGCCGTCGTTGTAGGTGTTGCCGCTTTCATGGGTGGCATTCAAGCGGTAGCCGAAGGCGCCGCTTGCGCCCAGGCGATCGCCCAGGTCCACGTGTTGCTGCAACAAACCCTTGGACAGATAACCGACGTCGAGATTGCGCACAGCTTCCTCCGCGGGCTTGCGGGTAACGTAGTTGATCACTCCGCCCGGGGATCCGAAGCCATGCATGAAAGCCGTGGCGCCCTTGAGCAGGTCGACGTGTTCGAACTGTTCGTAAGGCAGCACGGTGAAATAGCTGATGAAGGGATTGCCGTCGATGCGAAAGCCGTTCTGCCAGTCGACCGGCAAACCGCGCACGGTCAGGTAGCTGCCCCACACGCCATAGGCGGCGCTGTTGTCGGTAACCGACGCATCCAGCGCGAACACGTCGCCCAGTTTCCGTACCTGGCGATCACGCAGGCCGGCGGCGGTGACCACGGTGCTGGAGAATGGCGTGTCGAGGATGCTGCGCCGGCCCAGGGCACCGCTGTCCAGCGTGGCGTGGGGATGCAGGAGGGACGTGTCCAGCGCGGCGCCGGTCACGGAAATTGTGGACAGTGTGGCGGCGATCGAGGCCTGGGCTTGAAGCCGATTCGGCACTTCGGGCTGGGGCTGGGTTGGATTCTGCGCTTGCGCCTGGCCTTGAGCCGCGGCGACGGGCCAGCAAGCTCCGCACGCCATTGCGGACAGCATCACATGAATCGCGAATAGCGGCCGGCTGGCCTGGCGCTGCGCGCATGCCCGGACGTGGCGTGCCACGGTACTCCCCCAGTGATCCCCGGCTGCGGATGGTACCATCGCCCTCGCGCCGGCACGCGCACAATTACTGCCATGACGACATCGCCCGCCGCTTCCCCATCGACCGCCGTTCCCGCCACGCCCGCACAAGCCTGGCTCGCGGTACAGGCCCATATCGAGGCCGGCAACGGAGCCGCCGCCGGCCCCATGCTGCACGCGTTCGCCGCCATCGCGCCGACCGATGCCGCCACCTGCAACGATCTGGTCGCGGCATTCAGCCGCTGCGGCCTGAGCGCCGAGTCCCTGCCCTATGCACAGCGCGCCGTCGACCTGCATCCGCGCGACGATATCGCCCGTGGCAATCTGTGCGAGCTGCTGCGCCGCGCCGGCCGCATGGACGACGCCGTGGCCCAGGGCCGCCATGCGGTGGCGCTGGATCCGGCACGCGCGAATAATCATTACCACTTGGGCATGGCCTACGCCGAAACGCTGCGGATGGACGAGGCCATTGCCCATTTGCGCCAGGCCCTGGCGCTGGAGCCGCGCTTCGCCCAGGCCCATTTCGAGCTGGCGGAAGCCCTGCTGCTGACGATGCAATTCGAGGAAGGCTGGAAAGAATACGAATGGCGTTATGCCATGCCGCACGTCAAGCCGCTGCTGCCGCCAGGCCACACGCTGCCCGCATGGGACGGCCGGCCGCTGCCGGACCGCACCCTGCTGGTCGTCTGCGACCAGGGCTACGGCGACGTCATGCAGTTCTGCCGCTATCTGGAACACCTGCTGCCGCATTGCCCCAATCTGGTGGTCGCCGCCAGCCCGCCGGTACTGCCGCTGGTACGGCAGCAGTCGCCCCTGCCCCGTTATTTTTCGCATTGGCAGGACATGGGCCACGTCGATTGCCATATCCCGCTGACCAGCCTGCCGCGCATATTCGGCGCGGGCGCGGGACCGATTCCACTGCGCATCCCGTATATCAAGGCCGATGCCGCGCGCGCCGCGTACTGGCGCGACCGGCTGGATCAGGCGGCACCGGCCGCGCCGCGCCGCCGCATCGGCGTGGTGTGGGCCGGCCGGCCCGAACACGACAACGACGCGCGCCGTTCACTGACGCTGGCGCAATTGGCGCCGCTGGCGGCCATGCCGAACACCACCCTGGTCAGTCTGCAGGTGGGTGCCGCACGCGATCAAGTGCATCATTACCGGGCCCTCGCACCGCTGCTGGATGTCGGCGGCCTGCTCACCGACTATGCCGAAACCGCGGCCGTCATCGCGGGCCTGGATCACGTCGTCTGCGTCGACACATCGGTCGCGCATCTGGCCGGCGCCATGGGCGTGCCCACCTCGGTGCTGCTGCCTTATGCGCCCGATTGGCGCTGGATGCTGGGACGCGGCGACAGCCCCTGGTATCCGAGCCTGCGCCTATACCGGCAGGCCCTGCCTTGCGATTGGAACGGTGTGGTCGAAGCGGTAGCGCGGGACCTCGCCGGCAAGGCCTGACGGCGGCATCTTCGCCAGCCTGAATTCGCAACCGGGATTCGCAACCGGAATTCGGAACCTGATGCGAAGGTTCGGCGACGAAAGGGTTCGTGGCTGCGACGCCGCAAACTCTACGCGAATACATATGACCTGGCTCCACTCCTATCTTCCCGCTTTTCCCTCCCTCACTTCCCTCGTCAAACCGCCAGTCCTGGATATGGATCCCGACTCTCCCCCCACCTCGCCGGGGCGGGCGGACAAACGGCGTTTTGCGTTTTCATTTCCCATCCGCAATGAACTGGAGCTGCTGTACTCGGCCAGCCGGGCGATGCGCCGGCGCAATACGGCACCGTCCGCGCTTGCGCCGGCGCAGCCATTGCCACCATCATCGCGTGACAAGGGCCAAGACCGCGCGTGGCAAGACCGTATGTGGCAATGGAAAACGGTCGATAAAGCCGTGCCGGTCAACCATCAGCAACGTTCCTTGCTGGTGGCGTGGCATCTGGCGCTGTACGCGGGCCTGCAGCGTGCGTCCTTGAGCGAACACATGCACGCCCATGGCGCCTCGTCACTGTGGCCGCAGGGGGAATACGGCAACCTGGATACGCAAGGCGCAGGCGCTGACGTCCGCGCGAGCACGCTGGCTCGACTTGAAGCACTGGCTAAGCAGGCGGGCCGGCCGGTCGAGAAAAAGCGCTACGCCCATGCGCGGCACGAAGACGTCATTGCCGATATCAGCCGGCACACCGAGAACGGTGGGCCCTGTCTGGTGCTGTGGCACTCCGAGGTGACGCCTCGCCTCATCTACGGCATCCGGCAGCACGAGGGCAACCGGCACATCGAAACGCTGGACCTCGACCGCGGCCTGTCGCGCCTGGCGCTGGACACCCCTGCCTTCTGGCACGACAAGAGCAGCGGCCGTGACGCGGTCGCGACCGCCGCGGCAACCGCAACCGCAGCCACAGGGGACTATCAGCTCTCGGTGCAGGTCTACTTCTTTCCCGCGAACGAGAACGCCCTGCTCCGCACGGCATCGGCGCCCATCACCCGCACGCGCGCGGGATGCAAGGACAGGAAGCAGAGGCCACAATCGCAGCCCGCCTGACAGCGAATCGTCAGGCGGCGGCACAGGGTTTGCTTGATCTGATCGACCCGCCGAGCGCGGAATCATCGAGGAGACCGAAATGATCAAGAGCCTGTTCGTGGCATCGCTGATGGCGTTGGCCCTGACTGCCTGCAACAAGTCCAACGACGGCACGCCCGCGGCAGCGGGCGGCTCCACGCCGCCAGCCGGACTGTCGCAGTTGGGCGGCCATAGCGGCCCCAATAACAAATAAGCATCGGGCGGTAAGCGTCACCTGGACCAGAGCGGGGGTCATGAAGCGAAGCCGGCGCGCGCTCACACGACAACTCCATCGCGCACGCCGCATTGCAGCACCGCCGTTCGGCGCTGGTCGGAACCCGGCGCCGAACGGCAGGGCTGTCCGCTGGGACCACTGCTCCCACAGCCAGCTATTGCTCTTGAGAAGGCTCCGTGGGGAGGCTCCCATGAGAAAGCGCTGCCTCCAAAGGCAGCACTGTCTTCTACCACTTCAGCTTGGCCAATTCGTCCGCGTACGCCTTGCGCAGTGCCTGCACGCTGTCGCCGATCTTGTCCCGTTGGCCAGTCAGCGTGCCAATGGTATTTTCCGAATCCGTCATCATCTGCATATACCGGCGGCCCAATTCGCTTTCCGCCGGCACCGCGCCCAGATTTTCACGCAAGCGTGCCTGGTTTTCGTTCTGCGCGGTCAGCTTGCCGTCGATCTCGCCTAGTGACTGCTCGGCCTCGGCCACCTTGGCCCGGGCTTGGGCCAATTGCTTCAATTTCGCCGCCAGCGCCGGCTCGGCCGGTGCGTTGGACCACGTCAGCAAGGCTTGCGCATTGGCATCGGCCAGCGCATAGCTTGCCGCGCCCGGCCGCTCGTCGACCACTTCCACTTTGGCGGTGGCGCCCGCCGCCACCTGTACCCGCAAGCGCTGATGCGTCGGCGTGGTGGAATCCAGCTGCTCGGATTTGGTGGTCCAACCCGCCAGCCGCGGGTGCTCGATGATCACCGTGCGCGGCGCATCGGGCGCGCCCTTGATGGAGTAAGTCGTGACGCGGCGCGACAGGTTTTCCGTGCGCAGCATGCCCTGGCTGACCGTGATCTTCACCGTGCGCTGTTCCGGCTTCATAGCCGACGAAATCTCGACCTTGCGGTCGGCGGCGAAGCTGGCCAGGCGCTGTTCGCTGACCGGCAGCGCCGGCAATTGCGCATCGCCGACAAACCCCGTATCGGCGTCGTACACAGTAAGGATGCCGGTCGGCAGGGACGCGCCGCTGGCGTTCTTCAGCATCACCGCCGACACCGGATAGCGGCTGCCCGATTCCGGCTGGTACACGGCCAGACGTTCGGCCGGCACCTCCGCGTCGACGAAAGGCAGCGACAAGGTCTTTCCGCGCGGCAGGCTGACCGGGCGCGGCAGATGGAAGCTGACGCTGACCAGATTCTCCTGCGCCACGGGACCCTCGGCGGCGCCTGCGATAGGCGCGAAACCGCCGGAGGGCTCAGCCAGCGGCGCGGGGGCGGCGGGAGCAGGCGGCGGGGCGGGGCGCGCCATCATGCGCCGCTCCGCCATGGCGTAACCCTTGGGCGCCGGCGCGGCATCTCCCGCGGCGGCTTCATCGGTACGTGGCTGCTCGGCCGCGCCCGCCACCACCGGCAGGTCGGGCCGCTCACGCCAATAGCGGTCGTACAGCTTCTGCGACAACGTTACCGGGGCGCCGGAGGTCAACGTCAGGTCGACGTTGTTCCAGTCTTCGCCGGTGGCGTTCTCCAGCACGGCCCAGCCCTGCAGCCGGGCCTTGCCCTCCTTGTCCAGCACCAAGCGGAATGCCGGCTTCCAGACCGGCGCGGCACTGACGTATTCCAGGCCCAGCTTGCGCGCGCCACTGCCTTTCACCGCGATGGCGACGTTGCGATAACGGTCCGCCCCGGCACTCGCCAAGGCGGCCACCGCGGTGGCGAAGCGCTCGCGCATGCCGTCGTCCAGCACCTCGACGGACGTGTCCGTGCCCAGGCGCAACGTATCGATGCGGCGTTCGGCCGTCAGCACGGACAGCGTGCTTTGCGGCAAAGTCGTATCGCCTTGCTTGCCGTCGACCGTCTGCGTGCCCAACACCGCGCCTTCGATCGTGCGGCCGCCCGAAGTTGCCCGCACGCGTGTTCCAGGCATCTGCTTGAGCAGGTCGGGCAAGGCGCCCAGCAGTCCGGCGTCGAAAGGCAGTTGGGCGAAGGCCTCATCCACCGGCGCGGGACCATCCAGCGTGACCGATTGCAGCGCACCGCTCGGATCGCGCACCAGCAGGCTTTTCAAGACATCGTCGATCTGCGCGGCCGGCACGCTGATGCGCACCACGCCGTCGCCATCCACCTGCACCTGGCGGTGGACCTGCGCCACGCCGCCCGAAGACAGTGTGATCCGATCGATGGGAGCCGCCGTGGTCTGCGCCAGGAGGGGCGTGGCGGGGACCAGAAACAGAGCAATAACCAGCGGATGAATAGCCAGCGAATGAATAGCCAGTGGAGACGGCGCTGCGGAGGGCATGGGCAAGTCCTAGGTAGCGATAAGGAGCCTGACTGTAACGGAAATCCTCCAGCGAGCGCTGACGTCGACGGCTACAAAAGTTTACCGGGAAGCACGCGGACGACCTGTGCTGCCGGCGTCGATGCCGGCGTCGATGCCGGCAGCGCCGCAGCGCTGATGCGCCACCGGACGTCCCAGCAGATAGCCCTGGAAGTGCGAGCAGCCTTCTTCCGTCAGCCGCGCCAGCTGCGTGTTCGTCTCCACGCCTTCCGCCGTGGTGGGAATGTCCAGGCTGCGGCCTATCCCGTTGATCGCGCGGATGATGGCCAGCGCCTCACGATTGGTCGCAATGTCCTGCGTGAAGGATTTATCGATCTTGATCTTGTCGAACTCGAAAGTCCGCAGGTAACCCAGCGACGAATACCCCGTACCGAAATCGTCCAGCGCCACCTTCACGCCCATTTTCTTCAGCGCATTCAGGGTAGCGATATTGACGGCGGAATTGGCCAGCAGCACGGACTCGGTGATCTCCACCTCCAGGCGATGCGCGGGCAAGCCCGACTCATGCAAGGCCGACGCCACCAGGGAAACCAGCGAACCGTTGGTGAACTGGCTGGGCGACAGATTGACGGCGACGGTCTCGTGGGGCGGCCAGGTGGTGGCCTCGCGGCAGGCTTCGTGCAGGGCAAAGCTGCCCAGCTCGTGGATCAGGCCCGTCTCTTCCGCGATGTGGATGAACTCGTCGGGCATGATGACGCCCTTGATCGGATGGGTCCAGCGCATCAGCGCCTCGCGGCCGGTGATGTTCACGTGCGAGGAATCGGTGATGGGCTGGTAATAGAGTTGCAACTGGCGCGTCATGATGGCCTCGCGCAGATCCATCTCCAGTTCGCGGCGCTTGCGGGCGGCCTCTTCCATCTCCGCGCGGAAATAGGCCAGTTGGTTACGGCCATTGCGCTTGGCTTCATAGAGCGCCATGTCGGCATAGCGCAGCAGGTGGTCAGCCGAGATGTCCTCCGCGCCAGCCACCGCGATGCCGATGCTGACGCCCACGCTGACCGTATGGCCCTCGATGTGGAACGGCGGCCGCACCACTTCGATCAGGCGTTCGGCGACCACGCGCACGTCTTCGTCGTGTTCGATGCCGGGCAGCACCACGGCGAATTCGTCGCCGCCCAGGCGTGCCATGGTGTCCTCTTCGCGCAGGGCCTTGGGCAGGCGCTTGGCCAGCATGCGCAGCAATTCGTCGCCGATCTGGTGGCCGAGGGTGTCATTCACGCTCTTGAAGTTATCCAGGTCCAGGCACAGGACGGCCGTCTTGCGATGACGTCCCTGCGTCGGCAGGGCCTGCAGCAATTGTTCGCGGAACAGGCGGCGGTTGGGCATGCCGGTGAGCGTGTCGTGATGCGCCATATAGCGCACCTTGGCATGGGCGGCGTGTTCGTCGGTGACGTCATTGGCGATCAGCAGCACATAGCGGGAACGCGGATCGATGCCGTGAAACACCAGGGTGTCGATGCGCAGGATGCGACTGCCGCGCGCCGTCTGCCATTCCTCCTCGTCGCGCTTGACGCCGTCGGCACGCAGGGCCTCATCGGTCAGGCGCTCCACGGTGGCGGCGATGTGCGGGGGCAGGCAGGCCTGCGCGCTGCGGCCTTCCATCTGGCCGCGCGTTTGGCCCAGCAGGGATTCGGCCTGGCGGTTGGCCAGCAGGATGTTGCGCGACAGCGCATCCATCACCAGCACGGTAGAAGGAATGTGGGCGATCACGGCTTCCAGGAAGGTCGACAGTGAGCGCATTTCCGCGCTGTAGTGTTCGGCCAGTTCCTTGGCCTGCACCAGTTGCCGGTCGCGTTCGCGGCGTTCGGTGACATCGCGGGTGATCTTGGTGTAGCCCAGGAACTCCCCGTGGTCGCCATGGATGGCGTCGATCACGACATTGGCCCAGAACAGGCTGCCGTCCTTGCGCACGCGCCAGCCTTCGGATTCGAAATGGCCCTGCGCGCGCGCGGTGGCCAGGCCACGTTGCGGCAGGCCGCGGTCCTGGTCGGCCTGCGTATAGAAGCAGGCGAAGTTGCGCCCGACGATTTCCGCGGCGGTATAGCCCTTGGCCCGCTGCGCCCCGGCATTCCAGTTCACCACATTGCCCTCTGGATCGAGCATGTAGATGGCATAGTCGACGACGCCTTCGATCAGGCGGCGGTACATGATGTCGGGATTTTCGATGGACATGGACTTACGGGACAAAAAGCGCGGGCGCTGGATGGCGCGAGTGCTGGAGGGTCTGGCTGCGGGCGAATTGAGGGGGCGATGCGCCACGGCGCGCGGGCGCGTGGCCGGGTGGCGCGATGAGGGTCGCGGCGGAGCCGGTGAGGGGCGCCCTTGCCCCCAGGCGGACTATACGGGCGATGGGGCTGTTTAGATGCGTTTAACAGGCGCCTTTTTTCACCTTTTTTATGAAAAATGCACCCATTTCACCGGAATTTCGCTTTATTTCTCTTGTATTGCAGCGATTTGATCTGCGTCAAGGCAGCAGGAGCAGAGGTTGAGTAGCCGGCCAGTCGCACCGTCGATGACGGCCGGCATATACGAGCCGAGACGTTTTTCTCGGTCCACGGGGTGCCGCGCCGCAGGGCAGACGCTCAGTACATGTCCCGCTGGTAGCGGCGCGGCGCGGCGTGCGCGAGCCGCGGTGATTTTCCTCCGTCGACGAGGGGCCGCCCAGCAGGGCGGATGCTCAGTACACGTCCCGCCGGTAACGGCCGGCGTACGCGAGCGCTGTGATTGCTTGGTCGCCCAGCGACTGCCGCAGCACGGCATCCACCCCGGCGGCCATGCCGTCGACGCTGCCGCACACGTAGATGGCCGCGCCGGCGGCGACCCACTCGCGTACGGTCGGGGCGGCAGCGGCAAGGGCCTCTTGCACATAGCGGCGCGGGCCGCCGTCTCGGGAATAGACACGGTCCAGGCGGGTGAGTACGCCCTCAGCCTGCCAGGCGCTGAGTTCGGCGTCGTAATACCCGTCGCTGGCCGCGTTGCGCTCGCCGAACAGCAGCCAGTTGCGGCCCCGTCCCGCCGCCGCGCGCGCTTTCAGATGCGCGCGCAGGCCGGCGATACCGGTACCGTTGCCGATCAGGATCATAGGGATATCATCCGCCGGCGCATGGAATGCGGCATGGCGACGTATGCGCAAGAAAACCGTCGCGCCCGGTGCCGCGCCCACCGTCAGCCAGCCGCTGCCCAGACCCAATGCGCCGTCCGCGCCATGACGCTGGCGCACCAGCAGATGAATCGCGCCGTCCGTCGGCAGAGAAGCAATCGAATAGTCGCGCCGCACTGTCGACTTGAGTTGGCGCATGCCTGGGTTGTCTTGGTCTGGGTTGTCTTGGGCTTGCTGCGCGATGCCCGGTTGACCGCCGGCCGACGAGATCAGGATTTCGGCGATATCTCCCGCCTGCCAGACGGGCAAGGCTGCTCCTTGTGCTGGCACCAGCGTCAGGTGATAACAAGGCGCACCGCTACTTCCCGGGTTGGCGTGTACGCGATCTTGCAAAACCCACGTGTGATGGCTTACAGCGAAGGCCGCGACAGCAGGGCCGTCGTGCTGACGTTCGGCGCCGGAGTCACGGGCGTGGATGTGATCATGGGCGTCGGCGTGATCACGATCACCGTCATGCTCATGGTCTGGCGCACGGCCGGTCGCTTCGTCGGCCAGGCGCGCCAGGCTGGCTTGCCAGCGGCGCAGCGCGGCGCTATCAGCGCGATCCACTTCCACCGTGTCGAACAAGGCCGACGCGCCGCTGGCGCGCAGCCAGTCCGCCAGCTTGCGGCCGAAGCCGCAGAAGTGGGTATACGTGGCATCACCCAGGGCCAGCACCGCGTATTGCATGCCGCGCAAATCGGGCAACCCTGCCATGACACGCCCGGCGAATAGGGCCGCACCGTCAGGCGGGTCGCCTTCGCCATAGGTGCTGGCGACGAACAACACTCTGGGCCAGGTGGACAGACGCTCACCATCCATGCCGTCGAGCGCGGCAACCCGCGCCGTCAGGCCGTCGGCGCGTAATGCACCGGCCGTCATCTCCGCCAGCTCCACCGCCTGGCCTGTCTGGCTGGCATGCAGGACCAGGACCGCATCCGCGGCCAGGGCCCGCCCAGCGCTTTGGCCTTGGCCTTGGCCTTGGCCTTGGCCTTGGCCTTGGCCGGACACCGGCGCTTTCCGCAGTACGGCTCCAGGTCCACGCGCAAGTGCAAGCGCATCACTATGCTGCGCCCTGGCACGGCGCCGCCATTGCCATGCCGCCCACCCGCACACCAGCAGCCACAACAGCACGGCGCCGCAGGCGCAACACGCGCGCACGTTCATCTGGGCGCGCTCACGGCCTGACCGCGATCCGCATATTGCGCCGTGCGGCTGGCGACGAACGCGTGGCTGGCGCGCGGCTCCAGCCCATGCTCCCCGCGGATCACGAACAAGGCCGCCAGCCCTTGCGCATTGGCCATGCGCAGACCCGCCTCGGCCCCCAGCACCGTCAGCGCCGTAGCCCACGCATCGGCCTGCATGCAGCTCGCATGCAGCACCGTCACCGACGCGACGCCGTTATCCACAGGCTGCCCGCTGCGCGGATCCAGCGTATGCGAATGACGCTTGCCTGCATGCTGGAAGTAGCGCCGGTAATCCCCCGACGTAGCAATCGCCTGGCGGTCCAGCACGACATAATCGGCATGGCCGCCGCCGTCCGGCCATTCGATCGCCACGCGCCATGGCAGGCCATCGGGACGCAGCCCCTGCGCGCGCAGCTCGCCCCCTGCTTCCATCAGAAAGTCCGCCACGCCCAGGGCCTGCAGCGCCCGCGCCGCACAGTCCACGCCGTAGCCCTTGGCGATCGACGAAAAATCCAGCAGCACGCCGCCGTCTTGCCAGGCATGGTCGCCACCGCGCCGCACCCGCTGCCAGCCGCCCCGTGCGCGAGCGGCATCCAACGCGGCAGCCGTGGGCGGCTCATAGGCGCGCTGATGCGGCCCGAATCCCCAGGCCTGCACCAGCGCGCCTATGGTGGGATCGTAGGCGCCATCGGTCAGGCGGGCGACTTCCAGCCCGCAATCCAGCACGTCGAGCATCCCCGTCGGCAAGGCTTGCCAACCCATAGCCGCGCGGTTGTAACGCGTGATGGCCGTGGCCTCCTCCCAATGACTCATCTGCGCCACCACATCGTCCAGCGCGGACTGGATGGCGCGGCGCGCCATGGCTTCGTCCACCCCGGCCGGCAGCGCCAGGCGCGCCGACCACGTGGTGCCCATGGTGGCGCCGGCCAGCGCGCAAGGCAGGCCGCGCAGCTGCTCATAGCGCACGGTCGGCACCGCCATGACGGCATCCGGCAAGGCGCGCGCCCTGTATGAAGTGGACGCCTCGGAAGCAGCTACCTCGGAAGCAGCTACGTCGGAGGTATGGACTCCGGAAGCGGACATCCCGGCCTCCCCCATTACTGCGCCAGTACCTCGAAAGTGCCCGAGTAGGAAATACGGCGCTTGGTGGCGCGCGGCACGCTGGTCTTGTCATCCTCCAGGGATGCTTCGACCCAGTACATGCCCGGATGCGGCCACTTCACCTGGAACTTGCCGTCCTTGCCGGTCTTCAGCTTGATCTCGTCCAGCTTGTCGCGATAGCGGCTGCCACCCGGCACCACGTTCACTTCCAGTTCGGCGGCGGGCTGGCCGTCGATCTGCATCTGGAAGGTGGCGGTTTCGCCGGCGTAGATGTCGTTGGGGTGCGTGACGGGCACCAGTTCCATGCCCTTGCCGACGGGCTTGACCGTGCTGGGCTTGCCCGCGGTGACGAAGGTCTCGATACGGCTCATGACCTGGTTGATGCCCAGCTCCTGCGCGTTGGCGGGAATCTTGTCCAAGCCATCGGCCTTGCCGAACATGCGCTTGACCTTGCCGTCTTCCTTCCAATGCGCGAACACGCCGTCGTTGACCACCGCCACGCGATACGTGCCTTGTTGCTTGAGTTGCAGGTCGAAAGTGCTGCGCAGCTTGCCGCGGCTCTGGTTCTCGGCATCGGCGGCACTGCCGTCCGGCGCGGCAATGGCCAGATTGTCCAGGCGCAGCGGGGCATGGTTGAAGTAGAACTTGTCATTGCCCACGGCGGCGTCGACCGTGACCCAGTTCTGCTCGCCGGACAGCACGGTCGACGAAGGCAGCAGCCACATATCGTGGGCGTGCGCCACGCCGGGCAAGGACAGCGCGGGCAGGGTCAGGGCCAGGACGGCGGCGATACGGTTTGCGTAATGCATGGTTTATTCCTTTAAGTCGGATTCAGGGAGCGACACTGACGGCGATGGCGCCCAATTCGTGTTCGCCGCGCTGGCTGGCCTGGACCGGCTTGGCCGGCGGCCATTCGAAGGGCACGCGCACCAGTTCGCGGCCGCCCACTTCGCGCGCGGCTTCCACGACCAGGCCGTAATGCCCCGGCTTCAAGGCCGCCAGCGCCGGTGATTTGCCATCCAGGCGCAAGGCCTGCACGCCGACCGGCTTGGTGGCCCCGCTGACACCATCCACCGGGAACTGCTGGTTGCGGCCGCTCCGGCGCCACCATTGGCGCAGATCCTTGAGCCATTCGGTGCCCTCGTTATTGCGCTTGGCGACGTCGTACCAGACCGCCACGTCGGCCGCCACGCTCTGGTCGGCGTTCTCGATCCAGATCGCCACATAGGGCCGGTGATACTCGGCCACGTCCAGCCGCGGGATTTCCACGCTGACGTTGAGTTCGGCGCCATGGGCAGCGCGGGTAATCGCGCCGGCCAGAATGGCGGTGAGTAGCAGTTTGCGCATCGAGTCGCTCCAGACAAAAAATTCAGGACAGATCAGTGGATGAACAGCAGGGCCAGCAGCACAGGGACCAGCAGGCCCAGGCCCACCACGGGCCAGGTCGCCAGGCGCCGGCCGGCATGCATCTTCAACAAGAGCAGGCCGGTCAGCGAAAACACCAGACAGGCGACCGCACAGGCGTCGATGAACCAGCGCCATGCCACGCCGGTGTGGCGGCCTTTGTGCAAATCGTTGAAGTAGGCGATCCAGCCGCGGTCGGTCACCTCGGACTCGACGGCGCCGCTTTGCAGATCCAACGAGACCCAGCCGTCGCCGCCCGCGCGCGGCAGGGATATGTAGATCTCATCCGCCGACCATTCGGGCACCTTGCCAGCCGCGTCGATGTCCATCTCCTGGGACAACCACGCCAGCGCGGCCGGCGGCAAGTCGGGGTGGGCGGGCGCGGTACGGGCGCGGCGCGAATTGGCGGAGGCGGCTTGCATGCGCACCAGCGTCTCACGCAAATCGGCCGGCAGCTCGCCCTGGCGCGTGATCACCCGCGGCTTGGCTTCGATCAAGGACGCGTTGTTGAGCGTCAGGCCAGTCAAGGCGAACAGAAGCATGCCGACCAGGCACAGCGCGGCGCTGATCCAGTGCCACTGGTGCAGGGTCTTGAGCCAATAGGAGCGGCGCGAGGAAGGAGAATTCATCTGAACGTCAGCAAAACAGCCGGCATTCTAGATTATGAGAATCAATCTCACTAACAAAATCAGCAAAATCGCCCGCGACTCTGTTTCAGTGCGTTTCCAGAATTTCATCTGGGCTAACGCGGAAGATTTTTAGACGAACATATTCAATGGCTTAGCGTCAGCCAAGGCGCTCGCAGGGATAAGCGGCCCTACTGGACACCCCGGTACCACGGACGCCCAGTCCCGATAGTCATCCCAGTCCTGATAATCATCCCAGTCCTGACGATCATCCCGGTCCTAATAAGATAGGAAAGACAACGGCCTTTCCAAGAACCGGCCGTGTATCGAGGAGACTGGGCCATGAATCTTTCCTTGCGCCATATGCGGGCTTTCGCCGCGCTCGCCGATTTGCGCAATTTCACCCGTGCCGCGGAACACTGCTGCCTGACCCAGAGCGCCTTCAGCGCGCTGATCGCCAATCTGGAAAGCGACCTGGGCGTCAGACTGTTTTCCCGCAACACGCGCAACGTCGAATTGACCGCGGAAGGCGAAGTCTTCCAGCACATCGTCACGCATCTGCTGCCGGAGACCGAACGCGCGCTGGCGGAGATGCGCGACCACGTGGAACGGCGCAAGGGCAAGGTGGCCATGGCTGCCCTGCCCTCCATCTGCGCGGGCATTCTGCCGGCGCTGATCGCCGGCTACAGCGAACGCTATCCCGGCATCTCGGTGCAGGTACAGGACGTGGCCAGTACGGTGTGCCTGGACATGGTGCGCAATCGCCAGGTGGACTTCGCCCTGTGCGCCGCGGTGTCGCCCAGCGCCGACCTGGACATCGAAGTGCTGGCGCGCGACACCTTCTACCTGATCTGCCGCGAAGACCATGCGCTGGCCGCGCGGCGCAAAGTAAGCTTGAGCGACGTGGTGGAGTTGCCCCTGATCGGTTTCGAGAGCAACAGCAGCATCCGCCAGCACCTGGATGCCGCCATTTATCCGCGGCAATGGCGGCGCGCGCACCAGGTCAACAGCCTGTCCACCGCGGCGGGGTTCATCGCCGCCGGCCTGGGGGTGACCGTGGCGCCGACGCTGGCGCTGTATCAATTCCGCCTGGCCGGCTTGCGGGCGGTGCCGCTGGATTTGCCCATCAACGAACGCGACATCTGCCTGGCCCGCCGCCGGGATGCCACCGATTCCCTGGCCGCCGAGGCATTCATGGACCTGCTGCGGTCCAGGCTGAAGCCGGCGGTGCGAGCCCTGGCGCCGGCTGCGGCAGCAGCATGAGGACTGGGGGGCTGAGTCCGGCGGCCTGCGGCGGTGGCCCTAGCCCCGGCTACCACCGGACGGTGGCCGGGGTACGGCGGTACGGCGGTACGGCGGTACGGCGGTACGGCGGTACGGCGGCTATGATGGCGCGCATGATTCCTGTCGCCCTTCCTTCCGCCGGATTTTTCTTCCTGATGGCCGCCTCCTTTTGCGGCCTGGCAGGCCTGGTCTGCTGGCTAGGCATATTGGCAGTGAGCAAGAGGTCCCGTGCGGCACTGCGGGCGGCGCCCATCAAACAAGGCGTGGGCTTGTTGCTGGTGTTGCTGCTTGGCGCACCCTCGATGGCGTTCCTTTACGCCATGTGGAGTATCGACCAACAAAGCGCCCGCGAAGCCGCGGCGCGCCAGATGTCGCTGACGCAGGCGGCGCGCATCGGTGCCATCGACATGCCGGCAGGCACGCGGCTGACTCTGCGCCGCGTGGGCGAACCCGAGACCTTCACGCAGGCTGAATTCCCGCAAGCCGTTGCGGTGGGCGGGGTCCAAGCTACGCGGGTCACGCGGGAGCTGACGGACGAATACGATTCGAAGACCTACGCCATCGCGGCGACCTATGCGACGTCGCTGGCGGCGACCGGTGCGGGGACGCAATCGGTGGACGGCTGGCGCTGCGATGCTACCCGCGGGGTGACGTTCGATACGGCGCGCGACGGAACCCTGGTACGGATGGCGCACTGCATGTTGGCGCATGGCAATACGGTAGGCATGCCTGGTTCCGGCGCGAGGGATCTCGCGTCGTCGTCCAGCCGCAACGCAGCGGCTGATCCCGGCAAGGCGTCGGATAGCAGCGCCGCCTCTGCCCCCAACGCAGCAGACCTTGCCTTGCCCCCGGGCAGCAATCTGCGCGCGACTAGCGGTAACCGCTATGTCGATGGTTTTACGGACGCGGACCGCTGGGAAGTGGAGCCGCCGGAAGGCACGGTGCTGCGGATTGCCGGCCTGGCGTTGTTGGATCCCCTGCTCCGCCTGGACGGAGAACGGCGCTACTTCGAACTGCCCAGGGGGGCCTTGCCCTGCGATCTGGTGCTGGGCGAGATGCACTACACGGCCGGCACACGGGTCCGTTCCGCGCCGCGCAATTGGCGCAATGAACACCCCGACGCCTGGGTCTTCTCACCCTGGAACGGCCAGCCCGCCCACCGCGATGCCCATGCGGATGTGAGCGTCACGCAATCGGTCGTGCAGACACCCGACGGCAAGGTCCTGGCCGTGGTCGACAGCGATTCGGTGGGCGTTATGCGCTTTCCGGAGTTGATGGCCGATGCCGCAACGGCCAGGCCACAGGCAGGGCAATGTCCCGCCTATTGAAATTGACAGGCAGCGGAAAACGGATCGCTACAGGCAGGACAATGTCCCGCCCAGGGACATTGTCAGGCGGCGGGAAACGGATCGTCACCTGCGCCACACCGGCAGGTGCCCGAGGGAAGCACCCTTACTCTTTTTCTGCAGGCTTGGCGCGCGTGGTCTTGCGCGCGGTGGTCTTGCGGGCGCCGGTGCCGCTTTTGCCAGCTGACCCGGTGGCAGACTTCGTTGCCCCCTTTGTTGGCCCCTTCGTTGCCGACTTCGCCGCGGATTTCGCCGCTTCGCGTTGCGGGATGGCGGGGACCACCATCGGTTCCAGCCACGACAACACGTCGACGTAAGCCAGGAAGTGTTGCAGGTACCCAGGGGCCAGTTCGCGCATCAAGGCCAGCGAACGGTGCACGAGGTGGCTGGAATTCAAGGGGCCGGCATTGTCGGGCACCTGGAATTGCGATTCCTGCACGCGCATGGAGGCACTTACGCGAGACCACAGCTGCTGGAATTCGTCCAATAGCGGCAGCTCAGGATAATGCGCGGTCCAAGGCAACGCGGACTTGTTCCGCGCTGCGTGGTCGCTGAGCTCCTTGCTCAGCGCAGTCAGGGCCGTGGCCGTGGCTGCCGGCCGGGCGTTGTCACCAGGCGACGTGCAGACCCCTGCCTTTTCAATGCGGGCCGCGTAATCCTTGATCAGCCCCGCCATGCGCGCATCCAGGCGTTGCCGGGCCTCGCCTTCCTGCGCCGCAGTGCGCCGCGACAGTGCTTCCAGGAAAAGGAAGGCGACCGGATCCAGACGTTCCCACCCCTGCTCACGCCAGGCGGCAAGTTGTACGTCGGGCGTCATCGCTGCGTCGTTCATCGGTGCGACGCGGAAGCGGCGGCTTTGTGCGTCTGAGTCGCGGAGCCGGTTTTATCGCCCGATGCCGAGGAAGCGGTGGGGCTGACCGCCCCCACCGCAGCGCCATCCTGGCCAGGCTTGCCATCCGCGGTCTGCCGGGGAATCGGCGCGATTTCCACGCGGCGGTTCTTGGCGCGGCCGTCCTCATCATCGTTGGACGCCACGGGCTGTTCCGCGCCGAACGCAGCGGCGAAGATGACCGTACGGGGCACGCCGGCCTCGATCAACGCCCGCGTCACCGTCAACGCGCGTTGCGCGGACAAATCCAGGTTGTCGGCGAAGCGCCGGTTGCCCTCATGGATCTGCTGGTTGTCCGTGAAGCCGCTGACCATGAGGATCTCCGCGTGATTCTGCAGATACCGCGTCAGCGGCAGCACCAGACTCTGCAGCACCTCGCGCCCTTCCGGCTGCAACTGATCGGAGTTCAGCGCGAACAGCACATTGCCGCTTATGCCGATACGGCCATTGACCAGCGTGATGCGGCCCTGCGCCAACGGCACCGCCAGCGCCTCTTCCAGCGTCTCACGGCGCTGCGTTTCTTCCTGCCGCTGCTTGACCTCTTCCTGCAGCTTGCTGCTCAGGTCCAGTTGCATGCCGATCACGCCCAGCAACACCAGAACAAATGAGCCCAGCAGCACCGACATCAGGTCGCCAAAAACGGCCCAGGTCGGCGCGGAAGTTTCGACGCCGGCGTCGATGTCGTCGCTCATGCCGCCTCGGTACCGTTATCCGCCCGCGCGACGGCAAGCTGTTGCAAGTCATCGATGATCTGCTTCTGCGACATCAAGCTCAGGTCGACCACCTCGCGCGCCTGCGCCACGTAGTAGGCCAATTGCTCGTCGCTGCGCGCCAGCGACTTGTCCAATGCCGCTTCGATACGTTGCAGCTGCTCCACCAGAGCACCGTTGGACTGCCCGAACAACTGCACCGCGGCGCCGAACGCCTCACCCATGCTGCCGATTTCGGCGGCGCTGCCGGTGACCTGGGCGGCAATGCCGGACAGCTTGCCCGTTTCCGCTTCGACGTGGCCGGCGAGCTTGCCGGTTTCCTCTTCGACGTGCGTCGTCAGTTTGTCCGTCACCTGCTCGACATGGGCCGTCAGGGCATGGGTCTGGCTTTCCACATGCGTGGTGAAGCTGGCACCGATCTCCTGCATCAACTCGGCCGAGCGTGTGACCAGGGCGTCGACCGCTCCACGTTGCTCATTGGCCGCGTGGTTGACCGCGTCCAGCAGCGTGGCCACGGTTTCCAGCAAACGGCCGCGCTCTTCCAGCATCGCGTTGTCGCGTTCCATGCTGGCGGACAGGTTGTCGCGCAGCTCGGAGATCACCGTGGCCGCGGCACGCGGCGCCTCGGCAGCGGCCTGCAACAGGCCGGCGATTTCGGCGACGGTATCGCGCGCCTGGTCTTCAGCCTGCGCGGTCATGTCGCGCGCGGCCTGGGCTAGGGTGTCGCTGATTTCTTCCGCGCGGGTCGCGGCGCGCCGTTCGACCTTGTCCAACTGCTCTTGCAGCTCGGTGGTCATGCCGGCGAGCGTTTCGCGCCAGGCCTCCAGGCGTTGCTGCTCCTGGGCGGCGGCATCGGCGCGGGCTTGCGCCTGGTCCTGCGCCAAGGATTGCAGCAGCGCTTCGGCGCGTTGGGCGCCGGACTGCTCCTGCTTGTCCAGGGCGCTCTGCCATGTCTGCGTGACGCCGGAGGTGGCGCTTTCCAGATGCAAGGCCACATCGCCCAGCAAACGCTCGGTGCGTTCCTCGAAGGCGGCGGCATAGCGGTCCAGCGTGGTGCCCAGCGCCTGCGCCAGTTGTTCGCTGTCCTGCTTGTGCTGCGCCAGCGCGTCCGTCCAGACGCGGGCGACATCACCGGTGGTGGTCTCGAAATGCGCGGCCAGTCCGGCCAGTTGCTCGCGCACGGATTCCGTGACGGTGGCACGCCAGGTGGCGGTCTCGTTGGCCAGGCCGTCCAGCGTCGCGCGCACGGCTGGCTGGATGGCTTCGCCGGCGATGCGGGCGCTGATGCCGATGTTTTCCTGCAGGGTTTGCTGGACCGCCGCGGCCAGGTCTTCGTAGGCCGTGGCGGAGCGCTCGTGCAAGGCCTGCTGGCTGGCGGCGAGGCGTTCCGCCAGGGTCTCCTGATGCCGCGCCAGACGTTGGTGCAGGCTTTCGTGGTCGGCACCCAGGCGCTGGGCCAGCGCTTGCTGCTCGGTAGTCAGTTGCTGCGCGAGGGCCTGATGGCCGGTCGTCAGCTGCAACGACAACGCCTGCTGGTCCGTCGTGAGCTGCTGCGCCAGGGCTTGCTGGTCCGTGGTGAGCTGTTGCGCCAGCGCTTGCTGGCCATCGGTCAACGTGACGTTCAATACTTCGTAGCTGGCGGCCAGCTTGTCGCTCAACGTGCCGTAGCCACTTTCCATTTTGCCGGCCAGACGGTCGTAGCCGCTTTCCAGCTTGCCGGTAAGCGCCGCATGGTCGCTGCCCAACTTGCCGGCCAGGTCGGCATGGCTGGCGGTCAGCTGCGTGCCGAGCTGCGCCAGGCTTGCACCCAGCTTGTTTTCCAATTCGGTGTGGTTCGCGGCCAGCCTGTCGGCCAATGCGGCGTGGTTGGACACGAGTTGGCCGCCCAAGGTAGTGTGCTCGGAAACCAGCCTGTCGTTCAACAGGACATGGTTGGCCGCGAGCCTGTCGTTCAATTCAGCCTGGCCGGCGACCCACGTACCGTGCAGGGTGTCGAAGCCCGTGCGGATATGGTCATTCAGCGTGGACTGATTGCCGGTCAGCGTGTCATGCAACGCCGCATGGCGGCTGGCGAGGCGGGTTTCCACGGTTTCCAGTTGCGCCGCCTGGCGCTCTGCCTGTTCGGCCTGGCCGTTGACCAAAGCCACGCGCAGGGCTTCATGGCGGCTATCGAGTTGCGCGTTGAGCGCCTCGTGACCGGCCGCCAGCCTTTCGTGCAACGCTTCCTGTCCTTGGCCCAGGCGCGCGTTCAAGCCATCGAAACCATCGCCCAACCTGGTCCCCAGGTCCGCGAGACTGGCACCCGTGGTCCGGCCCAATTCGTCCAAACGGCCGCCTACGCGCTCCGTCAGGGTATCCAGGCCTCCGCCGACCCGTTCGCTGAGCTTGTCGAAATTCCCGCCCAGCGTCGTGGTAAGCATCGTGACGCTGCCGCCCAAATCGCTGCTCAGCGTCGCCAAGCTGCCACCCAATTTGCCGCTCAAGGCCTCGAAGTCGCCGGTGATGCGGGTATTGAGCGTCTCCAGGCCACCGCCTAGTCGATTGGCCAAGGCATCGTGGCTCGCCCCCAGCCGTTGCTGCAAGGCTTCCTGCCCGGCACCCAGGCGTTCGTTCAATGCCTGATGATCGCCAACGAGTTTGGCGGTCAACGTTTCATGATTGCCGCTCAATTTGGCGCTCAAGGCGGCGTGATCCGCGGCCAGGCGTTCCGTCAGTGTCCTGCTTTGCGTCTCCACCGCCTGCGCCACCGCTTGCAGGCGGTCGACCAAGGCCGGCATCAATTCGGCCTGGCGCTGCATCAGCCGGAAAACTTCCTCGCGCTGATGCTGACGCGAATGGCCGCCCATATTCAGGGCGATGCGGGTATCCAACTCCTGCGAAACCAGAATGCGGTCGCGCCGCGCCAACGCCGCCAGCAGGCCCAGCGCCGCCGAAGTCGCCACGCCGGCCACGGACGTGCCGAAGGCGAAACCCAAGCCCTTGATCGGCGCCGCCAACGACGCCCGTATCCCTTGCAGGTCGGACGCCGCTTCCAACGCGCCACCGGTGCCGCGCAACGTCGCCACCATCCCCAGGAAAGTGCCCAGCATGCCGAGCAGCACCAGCAGGCCTACCAGATAGGGCGCCATCGACGGGCCGGGCAGCGCGACACGCTCGCCCTCCACCCGCAGGCGCACCGCATTGCGCAGACTGGGGTGCAGGCGGTCCAGCCACGCACCGAAATCGGCCGCCGGGCTGGCCAGGTCGCCGATGCCGCGCGCCAATGTCGCGGTTGCCCGTTGATAACGCTGCAGTTCGAACACGCCGCCCAGATAGAAGGCGCCGATCAGCAAGGTGACCACCAGCGCCAGCGTATTGGTACCGGCGTAACCGGCGCCGACCCACGCGACAACGGCCAGACCGGCCAGGAACACAACGAAATTGATCAGGTATTTGGACATGGTGTCCCGTTATCAGGCACGAAAGGCGGAAAGCAGCCCATCGACCGGTTGTAAACGAAGCGCCAGTTCGGCGTGCATGACGGCGCGCATATCCCGGCGGAAAGCGTCCAGCCAGGCGCCGGCGCGTACCGGCGGCGGACGCTGGGCGGCTTCGGCCTCGGCGAGCGCATTCTGTTCTTTCTGGCGCAGGTCCCGGTAGCGCGTCTCCAGCAGGCCAGGCACACCGGCCAGCAGGTTGTGCTCGCGCGCGCCCAGCACGCGTTCCATGACGGCATCCAGCACCGCCAGGCGTGCCATATCGGCCGCGCTGGCGGCCAGCATCGTACGCAGACGGACGCGCAGGCTACCGATGGCGTTTTCCATCGTCTGCTGCAGCGTCAAATAACGCTGGCGGTAGATGGAAAAATCCGTCGGCTCTTCCACCTGGACACCGCGTCCCGTCGGCGAAGCACGCCGGCGGGGCGTGAAGACGCCCTCAATGGACTTTTCCAGGTAAGCGCGGACATCGGCACAGGCGCGCGATTCTTCGCCATCCTCACCACGCGCGCTGGCCGGAACCGCGGGTGGGTCGCCATCCAGGGCCGCCGACAGCGCAATCGCGTCGGTCCAGGCCAGCCAGGAACCCAGCCGGTCGGTGGGCGACTGCCCTGGCGGGGTCGCCTCGATGTCCGTCAAACGCGCGAGCAGGCGGATGAGCGCCGGACCGCTGAGACCTGTGCGCCGTGGTTGTTGCACCATAGCACCAGAGCCAAAAAAGGACGCAGTTTACAGGAAAGCCCCTGGAAAAAAGGCTCCTGTGTCCTGGGGATCACACTGTATGGCCCGGGTCTCAGCGTTTATTTGATGATACTAATGGTTACTCGCCAAGCAGGGATTGACCGCCGGCCGGGCGGGCACGCCCATATCAGCAGCCGCGCCCCCTTGCATTTGGAATCCGCCGGACCCGGGGCTACTTCCCGTCCACCACTTGCCACCGATCCTGCGTTCCGGCATAGATCACACCGTACTTCTCAATTGCCGCGGGATCGAACTTGAAACCCAGGCCAGGTTCACGGGGCAGCAGCACCTGGCCATCGCGGGCCTGCAACTGGCGGTCGATCAGGCGGCGGAAGTTGACGATGTGATCGTCGGGCATCCACTCGACATAAGTGCAGTTGGGCGAGCTGGCCACCAGGTGCGCGTGTACGTCGTGCCATGCATGCGGCGCCACGGTGACGCCGTGGCTGTCGGCCGTGGCCACGATGCGGCGGAACTCGGTGATGCCGCCGCATACGGTGGCATCGGTCTGCAACAGGGTGCTCGCCTCGCGCGCCAGCAGGTCCTTGAAGCGCCAGCGGCCGGCCTCTATTTCGCCGGTGGCCACGGTAACGGGCGTGGCCCGCGCCAGGCGCACGTGGTTATCGATGTCGTCAGGCGAGAACGGCTCTTCGATCCAGAACGGTTGATAAGGCTCGAAGGCGCGCATGTATTCCAGCGCCGTGGGCAGGTCGCGCCAGGCGTTGTTGGCGTCCAGCATCAAGCGTACGTCGTCACCGATGGCCTCGCGAACCGCCGCGATACGCTTGCGTTCACCGGCCACGCTTTCCAGCCCCACCTTCATCTTGACGGCGCGAAAGCCGTCCTTGACGTGACCCGCCATTTCCGCGGCCAGCTTGTCCGGCGTCTTGCCTGGCAGGTAATAGCCGCCGCTGGCGTAGGCGGGCACGCGGTCGTCCACCGTGGCGCCCAGGTATTGATACAGCGGCAGGCCGGCACTGCGCGCGTTCAAGTCCCACAGGGCAATGTCGATAGCCGACAACGCGCGGATGACACCGCCCGCGCGCCCCAACAGCAAGGCCTCCTGGTACATCTCACGCCACAAGCCTTCCACCCGCAGCGATTCCTGTCCGACCAGGCGCGGCGCCAGCAGATCGGTCACCGCGACCGCCAGCAGGCGACCGGCGCTATTGACCGCATAGCAGTAACCCAGGCCCTCGTGGCCATCGGTACTGCGGACACGCACCAGGCAGTACTCGCGTGCGGTGACCTGGCGCGTGGAAAAAGTGACCGGCTTGTCCAGCGGAACGCGGGCGATGCAGACGGAAACGGATTCAATGGTAGGCATGAGTGGAAATACTCCGATGTGGCTATGGCGGGCACGATGCAGCCGGTGCCAGCGTGCGGCATGAAAAAACAACGCTCAATCGAACTTGATGTTGGCCTCTTGGATCACCTTGGTCCATTTGGTCTTTTCCGTGTCGATCAGTTGCTGGAACTGCACCGGCGATTCGTCCAGCGGGGTCAGTCCCAACTCGGTCAGGCGCTGGCGCACCCCGGGTTCCTGCAGCACGCGCGAGATTTCCTTATGCAGGAAGTCCACCGTCCGCGCTGGCGTGCCGGCCGGCGCGATGATGCCGAACCACACATTGGCCTCATAGCCGGGCACGCCGGATTCCGCCAGCGTCGGCACATTGGGCAGTTGCGGCAGCCGCTGGGCCGACGTCACGCCCAGCGCCTTCAGTTTGTGATCCTTGATGAAGGGCAGGCTTTGCGTGGGCGTGGCGAAGATCAGGGGGATCAGTCCGCCGATGACATCGGTCTGCGCCGGCGCGCCGCCCTTGTAAGGGATGTGGTTCATGCGGATGCCGGCCATCTGGTCGAGCAGTTCCAGCGAGATATGCTGGGTCGAACCCTGCCCCGGCGTGCCGAAGTCGATGCCCTTCTGCTGCGTCTTGGCCAGGGCGATGAGGTCATGCACGTTGTCGGGGCCGAACTTGGGATTGGCGACCAGCACGAAAGGGGTATCCGCGATCAGGGATACCGGTGCGAAGTCCTTCAGCGTGTAGCTGAGGTTGGGATAGAGCAGCGTGTTGGTGACGTGGGAAGAAATCACCAGCATCAGCGTGTAGCCGTCCGGCGTGGCGCGTTTCAGCTCACCGGTGGCGATGGTGCTGTTGGCGCCGGGCTTGTTCTCGACGATGACCGGCTGCGGCCAGCGCTTGCTCAACTCGGCGGCGACCATGCGGGCGACGGTATCGTTGGAGCCGCCTGGCGCCATGCCGACCATCAGGCGTACGGGCTTGTCGGGAAAGTCAGCGGCGGCCGCCGTCGAGGCCGCGACCATTGCGGTGGCGGCAAGCAACACACCAAGGCTGAGTCCGGCCAGCGCGCGGCCGGCCCGCCGGCGGGTGCCGGCCCAGGGGGTATAGGACATGCGGGTCTCCTCGCAGGGTTTTATGTCGTTGTCCCTGCATCCTAGACCCGGCATCTAAGCCGATAAATGGATAATTTGGCTGATTGAATCGAGAAAATCGATTACCGGGATACGGTCCCGTCCCCTCACCGCATCTGCAGAATGATCACCTCGCTGCTGGCCGGATCCGTCCGCTTGCGCAGGTCCTTGACCGCATCCACCGTGACCGCTCCACCCTGATTGCCCCAGGCGGTGCGCACGAAGGTCAGCACGTCGGCGATCTCCTTGTCCGACATCTGAGTACGGAAAGGCGGCATGCGGTAAGCGTCGGGCATGCCGTTGGCCACGATGCGGCCCGACCCGTTCAATGTGACATTGATGCTGGACGCGTCTTCCTTGCTCATGGACGAAGCGGCCCCCGCCAGCGGCGGGATCCACGGCGCCTGGCCGCGGCCTTCCGCGCCGTGGCAGGCGCTGCAACGCGCGGCGAACGTCTGCGCGCCGGGCACTTTCAGACGTTGGTCCAGCGCCAGCGCCTGGTTCGAGGACGCATCGTATTTCCACGGTGGTCCGTCACGTTCGGGCGATCCCGGCAGCGACTTCAGGTAATGCGCGATGGCCTTCAAATCCTCGTCAGTCATGAACTGCGTCGAGTTGTTGATCACGTCGGTCATCGACCCGAACACCACGGCGTGCTGGTTGCGCCCGGTCTTGAGGAATTGATAGACATCGGCTTCGGTCCAACGGCCCAGGCCGGTGTTCGGATCATTGCGCAAGCTGGGGGCGTACCAGCCATCCAGCAGGGCGCCCGCCAGGTAGTGCGGACTGCTTTCGTCGAAGGCCTTCTCGTTGAACGCCGCGCCGCGCGCCGTATGGCAGCTGCCGCAATGGCCCGCCGACTGCACCAGATAAGCGCCCCGGTTCCACAGGGTGCTGTTGCCGTCGGCAGTCTGCGCTGGGGCGGACGTAGAGGTCGATACAGACCCAGTCCCGGTCGCGGCTTGGGGTCCGGACTTGGCCTGATACGTCCCGGACGGCGCGAAGGCCAGGTTCCATAATGCCAGGGGCCAGCGCATATTCAAAGGCCACTCGATGCCATTGGGCCTATTCTCCTGCCGCACCGGCTGCACCGAGTGCATGAAGTACGCATACAGCGCGCGCACGTCGTCATCGCCGAGCTTCACATACGATGGGTAGGGCATGGCCGGATACAGCCGATGCCCGGCACGCGCCACGCCATGGCGCATGGCCCGGTCGAACTCCGCCAGGGTGTAAGCCCCTATCCCCGTCGTCTTGTCCGGCGTGATGTTGGTCGTGTAGATCGAGCCCAGCGGCGTGGCCATTGCCAGGCCGCCGCTGAAGGGCGGCTGGTCCGGCACGCTATGACAGGCCACGCAATCGCTGGCGCGGGCCACGTACTCGCCGCGCTGGATCAACTGCGCCGAGGTGGTATCGAGTCCAGGCTTGTCGGCCGCACCTCCCGGATCGAAAGGTGACGAGGGCGTATGCGTCACATAAGCCCAACCCCCGATGACAACCACGGCGACGATCGCCACCAACGTGCCAAGCACGCGTCCAAACCGGCTTTTCTTCATTTGCTGTCGCTATCCTGGAAGCGTGGATCAGGCTTTGAACGTGAACTTCGACAACGGCATGCTGCGCACGCGCTGTCCGGTCAGCGTGGCCACCGCATTGGCCACGGCCGGCGGAACGGCCGGCAACGGCGGCTCGCCGATGCCACCCATCTTCTCGCCGCTCTCGATGATGCGCACATGCACGCGCGCCATGCGGCCTGGCGGCAGGATGGGGTACATGTCGTAGTTGCGCGCCAGCGGCTTGCCCTGCTCGTAGACCGCCTGTTCCAGCAGCACTTGCGACAGGCCCAGCGCGACAGCGCCGCTGACCTGATGCTCGATGATGGCCGGGTTCACGATGGAGCCGGGATCGATGGCCTGCCAGATATCGTGCACCACCACCTGCCCCTCCTTGTCGATCGATACTTCCGCGATGGCCGCGGCCTGCGTACCGAAGGGCGATGCCATGGCCACGCCACGCGCCCGCCGCGTGCCGTCCTCGGCCGTGTAAGGCCCGCGCTTCCAGCCGCCGGACAACTCGCCCACGGCCTGCAGCAGCTTGGTCAGCCGCTGATTGCCTTGCAGCAGTTTCATGCGCAGGGCGTAAGGATCCTGTCCACCCTTGTCGGCCACCTCGTCCAGGAAGGCTTCATAGAAGAAGTCGTTCATGGAATTGCCCACGGAGCGCCAATAGCCCAGCATCATCGGCGTCTTCACATAGAGCTGGGCGATACGCCGGTTCGGAATGGCATAGGCCTTGCCGGCCAGTCCCTCGACCGCGGCCGGGTCGTGCTTGTCGGCTTTCTTGTTGGCGATACCTTCCGTCGGGCCTTCCGTCGCGCTGATCGCTTCCAGGGCGACCGGCATGCCGTCGGCATCCAGCCCGGCGCGAAAACGCACCGCCGCCATGGGACGGCAGACATCGCGCAGGAATTCTTCCTCGCGGCTCCAGATGACCTTGACCGGACGCCCCACCGCTTTCGCCAGTTCTATCGCCTGCGGGAAAGGATTGGCGGTGTTGTAGAGGAAATGGCGGCCAAAGAAACCACCCAGCAAAGGCGAATGCACGGTGATCTGCTTGGGATCCAGTCCGGTGCGCTTGACGATGTCCGCGAGGAACACATCCTGGGCCTGATTGGGCATCCACAGTTCGAGCGACCCATCCGGATTGAAACGCGCCAACGTCGACGACGGCTCCAATTGCGCGTGGCGCAGATACTGGCTGTCGTAGGTCGCGCTGACCACGGTCTTGGCGTTCTGGAAAGCCTTGGCCATATCGCCTTCCGTTTCGGCGTCCACGCCCGGCCCGGTCTGGCGGGCCAGGCTGTCGCGAAACGCGGCCGTCGAGAAATCGGCCGGCATGGCACGTAGCGTCGAATCGGCGGCCGCCTCGCGCCACTCCACTTGCACGGCCTCCACGGCCCGCTTGGCGTCCCACCACCGCTGCGCCACCACCGCCACCGCGCCGGGCAAGCGGTGCACGGAATGCACGCCAGGCATCGCCTTGACCTGATCTTCGTTGCGCAGGCCGCCCACCGTCATGCCCAGGCGCGGCGCATGTTGCACGGCCGCGTGCAACATGCCGTCGACGCTGATGTCGATGGCGTACATCGCCTTGCCGGTCGATTTGTCGCGCACGTCCACCCGTTGCACCGGCTTGCCTATCCAGCGGAATTGGGACGGGTCGCGTAGTTTCACGCTGGCGGGATCCGGCACGGGCAGATCCATGGCAACGGCGGCCAGCTCGCCATAGGTGAACGCGCGGCCGGACGCCGCGTGCAGCACGCGGCCAGGCTCCGTGGTCAGTTCGCTGGCCGGGATATCCCAGCGATTGGCGGCGGCCTGCAACAGCATCGCGCGCGCCAGGGCGCCCAGCCGGCGCATATTGACATAGCCGAAGCGTACGGACGAACTGCCGCCGGTGATGCGCCGGCCGCTATCCATGACGACGTAGTCGCTGCCCGGCGGCGCGCTTTCCACGACGAAGGTCGCGGGGTCGGCATCCAGCTCTTCGCCGACGATCTGCGCCATGGCGGTGTAGACGCCCTGCCCGCCTTCCACGAAAGCGCTCTGCAGACGTATGGTGCTGTCCGGCCGGATTTCCAGGAAAGCAGGGACCTTGGTGGCGCGGGCCGGGGACGCGGCGGCCGCGGCTTGCGCGCGCGCCGTGCCTACCGGCAGGCCGAAGCCCAGCACGAAGGCGCCGGCGGCGGTGCCGGCCGAGGCCAACAGGAAACGGCGGCGGGAGATGTTCGCGGCTTGTGCCGTCGGGAACGCATCGTCCGCGACGGTGGGGTTCGAGAGATTGTCCATTACACGCTCCCCGTTTTGCCGGTGGTCGCGGCCAGGTCGTGCACCGCCGCGTTGATGGCGTTGTACGTGCCGCAACGACAGAGGTTGATCATCGCGGCGGCGATCTCTTCATTGGAGGGATTGGGCACCTGCTTGATCAGCGCCGTCGCCGCCATGACCTGGCCCGACTGGCAGTAGCCGCATTGCGGTACTTGATGCTTGATCCACGCGGCCACGACACGCTTGCCGACGCTGTCGTCCTCGATCGCTTCGATAGTGGTGATGTGCTTGCCCGCCATGCCGTCGACGGGCGTCACACAGGAGCGCATCGCCACGCCGTCGACCATCACCGTACAGGCGCCGCATTGCGCCAGTCCACAGCCGTATTTGGTGCCTGTCATACCCAGCTCGTCGCGGATCACCCACAACAAAGGGGTATCGGCGCTGGACTGGATCTGATGCAGCTTGCCGTTTATTTCGAGTTCCATGGGTCTTTCCTCGTGACGTAGAGGTCGGACTGGAGGCCGCGACGGCCGGCAATCCGAATTGCTGTCTGCGGCGGCGATGGGGGCATGAAGCTATCGGCCGAGCACCGCCAATCGCGGGAACCTTATCACGCGAAATGCTGAGTTGCTGCGGAAAATTTCACGTTGCGACAAGGAAAGGGGTGCCCTTCTGGGAATTTGCTGGAGAAACAGGCAAGGGCTAAAGCGGGTCCTGTATTGACGCGGGGACTGCGCTCCAGAGGAGACGGGCTTGCGCCGTTTCGCTGCTTCGATATGTATATTGAAATACAGCGTAAATGCGGAACAAAAGTAGGCAAATTTTTTGTGGCTATTTATTTTGGCTTATTAATGCCACGACCTCTTGGGGGCTCTGCTCCCCCTGACGGGGGAGCAGATTTTTGATTGAGGTTCCACGCCTGGGCTGACCTTGCCTGGGTCATCTTGCGTGGATCACCTTGCATGGGTCACCTCAGGAACCATTAAGCAAGGTACGGGACACAAGCCCCGCACGAGCTCCTCTTATTAGTCCCTAGACCTCAAGGGTTACTGTCATGACCACGAGCATTACAGGCAGGATGCCCACGCATCCCCACATCCAGCTTCACCAGCCCAACCTCGCCATGCTCGATAGCAGCTACGAGCGTTTGGCCGGCGCAGCATTCGAACCTGATTTGCCCTCGGCCAGTAAATGCCGCGAGTTCGATTCACCCTCGGCCAGCAAATCATTCGAGCCCGATTGGCCTTGGGTCGCCAACGAAAAGAAGCTGCGGGTACGGCGGGATCAGCCCCGGAGCGTCGTCCAGGGCGAACGCATTTTCACCCATCACGTCAATAGCGAAGAGGACGAGCCGCCGGAAAACATCGAAAAACTGCGGCTGGCACGGTATACCTCAACGGCCGAGGCCGAAGCCGCATTGGATAAGCTCGATGGCATCGTCTCGTTCTACGCGCCCTATCAAGCGAAAGCCTTCCTGGACCACATGACGGAATTCGTGGAGCACGCCAGTAAACGCACACGCAGCGTCCGCATCTCCGTATCGATGGGGTTCAACTTCACGGATGTCGAGGGCATCTCCTGGGACGCCGCCGACATGCTCGTCGCCAACCGCTTGAAAGAAGCCTTGCGGGAGAGAAATCGCTATATCCCGGTGGAAACGCGCGCCATTCCCCAGGGAGTCACCAAGGGAGTGGTAATCCTGTGGGAAGCTTTCGACGGACCTGCTTCGAACAGCAACATGACGCAGCACAGTGAACTCTGACAGTGTCACCGTGCCTTTATCGCAGGAACTTAGCGCAGGCACCTAGCGCGGGAACTTAGCGCAAGCACTTAGCGCAGGCAGTGGGCGCAGGCGCCTAGCGTAGGCACCTACGCGCAGGCGCTTAGCGCACCAGGCAAGGCCGCTTGTTGTCGAACTTCCACCCCGGCACCAGGAACTGCATGGCCGTGGCATCGTCGCGCGCGCCCAGTGCGTACTGCAAGTACAGCTGGTGCGCCTGCTCCACCGCATCCATATCCAGTTCGATACCCAAGCCGCCGCGCGTGGGCAGCTGGACGTAGCCATTCTCGATGCGCAAGGGATTGCGCGTCAGATGCTGGCCGTCCTGCCAGATCCAATGCGTGTCGATCGCCGTGACGCGCCCAGGCGCGGCCGCGCCGACGTGCGTGAACATGGCCAGCGACACATCGAAGTGATTGTTGGAATGCGAACCCCAGGTCAGGCCGAAGGCCTGGCAGGTCTGCGCCACGCGTACCGAACCCTGCATGGTCCAGAAATGCGGATCCGCCAGCGGAATATCCACGGATTGCAGCGACAAGGCATGCGCCATCTCGCGCCAATCCGTGGCAACCATATTGGTGGCCGTGGGCAGACCCGTGGCGCGGCGGAATTCCGCCATGACTTCGCGGCCGGAATACACGCCTTCGGCGCCGCAAGGATCTTCGGCATAGGCCATCACGCCATGCAGGTCGCGGCACAGGCGCACGGCATCCTGCAGCAGCCAGCCGCCATTGGGATCCAGCGTGATGCGCGCGCGCGGGAAGCGTTCGTGCAAGGCGCGGATCGCTTCCACTTCTTCCTCGCCGCTCAGCACACCGCCCTTCAGCTTGAAATCCTCGAAGCCATAGCGCGCATAGGCGGCTTCAGCCAGCTTGACGATGGCCTGCGGCGTCAGCGCCTCTTCGTGGCGCAGGCGCAGCCAATCGTCCTGCTCTTCGGGCGCGGTCTGATAGGGCAGATTGGTCTTGCGCCGGTCGCCCACATAGAACAGATAGCCCAGCATTTGCACGGACGTGCGCTGCACGCCCTCGCCCAGCAGCGCCGCTACCGGCACGTCCAGGAACTGGCCCAGCAGATCCAGCAACGCCGACTCGGCGGCGGTCACCGCATGGATGGTGACGCGCAGATCGAACGTCTGCTGGCCACGGCCGCCGCTGTCGCGGCCGCCGAACTGGCGCCGCATGTCGTTCAACACGGCCTGGTAATCGCCCAGCGCGCGACCGAGCAGCAGTGGCCGCGCATCCTCCAGCGTGGCGCGGATCTTCTCGCCACCGGGGACTTCACCCACGCCCTGGCGGCCCGAGCTGTCGGTCAAGATCAGCAGGTTGCGCGTGAAGAAAGGCGCGTGCGCACCGCTCAGGTTGAGCAGCATGGAGTCGTGGCCGGCCACCGGCACGACGCGCACATCGGTGATGACGGGCGCGCGGCCCGGGGGTTGGTGTGTGGAGCAAGAAGACATGATGGGATTCCAGCGGCTGAGCCGGCCGCGACCACGCGGCCCGTGTTCAAGAAAACGCCCCCGAGACATTAAGAATCGCACCGCCATTAGCCATAAAAGGACTGTCTGCGAAGCAACACCGGCTGCCTCGAAAAACAGCCTTTGTCTCAAGGGCTCTGGTGGCCGTAGCCACCGGTTTACTGCAAAGTGATGTGACCTGTCTCGATGACCTGCTTCCAGCGCGCGCTTTCCTTGGCCTGGAATTGAGCGAAATCATCCGGCGAGCTGGCGACCACTTCCAGGCCGACGTCGGTAAAGGGCTTGCTGACAGCCGGATCCTTGACGGCTTCCACCAGCGCATCGCTGATCTGCTTCTTCAGGTCGGCCGGCAAACCCTTGGGCGCCACGATGGCCTGCCATGCGTAGACTTCCAGGCCAGGCATCTTCAGCTCGTCGAAGGTGGGCACGTCGGGCAGCACCGGCGAACGCTTGGTGCCGGTAATGGCAATGGCCTTGAGCTTGCCGGCCTTGATGTGCGCCAGCACCGCGTTGAGGTTCTGGAAGGACATGTCGACCTGGCCGCCCAGCAGATCCGAGATCGCCGGTGCGCCGCCCTTATAAGGCACATGCAGGCCCTTGGTGCCCGTCTTCTGCCAGAACAGCTCGGCGGTCAGGTGATCGGAGGAACCGGCGCCCGACGTCGCGAAGCTGATCTCGCCCGGCTTGGCCTTGAGCAGCGCCAGCACGTCCTGGATGGAATTGATCTTGGGCGCGAGCTTGGGGCTGATCACCAGCACGTTGGGCGTCTGCACGGCCACGCTCAGGTAGGTGAAGTCCTTGTCCGGGTTGTACGGGATGCTGGGCATCAGATGCTGCGCCACCACCAGGGGTGCCAGCGAGGACACCATCAGGGTGTAGCCATCCGCGGCGGAGCGCGCCACGAAGGCCGCGCCTATGGTGCCGGTGGCGCCGGCCTTGTTCTCGATCACGAAGGACTGCTTGAACTTGTCGCCCAGCTTGTTGAACACGGCACGCGCCACGGCGTCGGTGGCACCGCCCGGCGGGAAGGGAACCACGACGTTGACCGTCTTTTCGGGCCAGGCAGCGTGAGCCGCCGTGGACAGCGCTGCCGCGGCGCAAAGGCCCAGCGCGAGCATGCATTGCAATGCCTTGGACTTCATTGGTTGTCTCCTGGATAAGTCTTCTAATGAACATTCCGCTGTGGATAACCGTAAACGTCGTCGGCGTCCGACAAGATGTCTGATGACATGTTAACGTTAACATTCAGCGATTGACGTAGTATTCATCGTTAGCCGACAGAAATACACCAGGGAATACCCTAGGATCATGAGCGCAGACCCCGATCGAACCGGCCTCCCCGGCCGCCAGCAGGACAAAGGCGGCGTCACGCTGCGGGAAGTGGCGCGTGCCGCCAATGTGTCCATGATCACGGTCTCGCGCGCCATCAACAATCCCCAGCAGGTCTCGGCGATCACGCTGGAGAAGGTCAACGCCGCGGTCCAGGCGCTGGGTTATGTGCCCAATCTCATGGCGGGCGGGCTGCGGTCTTCGCGCAGCTATCTGGTAATGGCCCTGGTGCCTACCATCACGGGTTCGTTGTTCAGCGGCATGCTGGAGGCACTGACCGCATCGCTGGAGGCAAAGGGCTATCAGTTGATGGTGGGCCAGATCGGCTATGAACAAGCACACGAGAAATCGCGCGAGGACGCGCTGCTGCGCGCCATCATCGGCCGGCGTCCGGACGGCATCGTGCTCACCGGCATCATGCACTCGGCGCAAGGCCGCCAGTTGCTCAAGTCATCCGGCATCCCCGTGGTGGAGACCTGGGACAGTACGCCCACACCCATCGACATGTTGCTGAGCCTGTCGCACGACGCCATCGGCCGCGCGGTCTGCGACTATCTGCACGACGCCGGCAAGTCGCGCTGCGCCATCCTGTCGGGCGATGACGAACGCGCGCAGCGCCGTGCCGAAGGCTACCGGCGCCGGGCTCGTGAACTGGGCCTGCCGGAACCGCTGGTGCATCCGGTACCGGCCCCCACCACGCACGCCGATGGCCGTGCCGGCCTGCGCGCCGTCCTGGCCCGGGACCCATCGATACAAGCGGTTTTCTGCACGTCGGACATGATGGCCATCGGCGTCATCACCGAAGCCGTGGCGCAAGGCTTGTCCTTGCCCGGTCAATTGGCGGTCATGGGCTTTGGCGACATGGACATCGCGGCATCGATGACGCCCAGCCTGACCACCGTCCGCGTGGACGGTGCCGCCATCGGCGCCACGGCCGCCGACATGATTGCCACGCGCGCCAACGGCCACGTGCCGGCGCAAGCCGTGGTGGACATCGGCTTCAGCATCGTGAAGCGCGACAGCGCGTAGGCGAATCACGTCGTATGGAGCGTCGTGCGAACCATGGAACCAATCGCGGCATCAGTGCGAACTCAGAGGCCCACGTGCACACGCACGCCTTGCGATAGAGCACTCATGTCGCCGGCATTCGGCATTCGACACGATTCGCCTATCGGTCTTCAAATTCGACAAGCTCCATCATGCAGATAGAAAACGTCCGCCACACCCTCCCCGCCTCCGCCTCCACGCCTGCCACGCCCGCCGAAAATTCCAGCATGGAGAAACTGGGCGAGGCGGCGCTCGACACCAGGGAAGCGATGCGACGTTGCATGCTGTCGTTCACGCCTCCCTCGCACAAGATCATGGCCAACGAGCAGGAGCAAACCAAGATCGAAAACAAAAGGGCGTGGCTGGCCAAACCGCCACCCGCCAACGCAACAGCCGATTACACGGCAAAGCGGGCGAAGAAGGCGGCAAGCCTGCAACACATCATCGAAAGTGAAGCCCGGCGTATCGGCAACGACATCAAGGCACGTATCGATGATTACCGAGCACAAAAAGCCGACTCGAAAAATACCCTGCGGCCACCGCTGATCAACATCTACAGCGAAGGGGAACAGGCGCCGACCGACCCGCTATCCCTACATCCGGATGACATCGATGCCCGTATGGCGGAGGCGGTCAAGCGCTACCTGATCAAGGAAAACATCGCGGATGAAAAGCATATCGACATCACACCGGTCCGCTGGGCCGAACCGGACATGAAGGCGTCGCTGACTTTCGAACCCGACTTTTCCGAGGCGGCCATGTTCAACTGCATGAAACCCTCCGGGCCGACCAAGAGCTTCATCTACGGTTGACGACTGCCACTACAATCGCTGGACCCTGCACCACAAAGGCTGGCCCGATGCGCGCAGTACGACGCGGCACGGGCTCGCCTTCACAAAGGAGACCCGCATGCGGGCGGCGTATTACGAAACACGAGGTCCGGCGCGCGAGGTGTTGCGCGTCGGTGATATTCCCGCCGGGGAACCCGGTCCCGGCATGCTGCGCATACGCATCGCGGCATCGGGCATCAACCCGTCCGACGTGAAGACGCGCAGCGGCAACAGCCCCAGGCCGCAGCCCTGGCCGCAAGTCATCCCGCATCACGATGGCGCCGGTACGGTCGAGGCCATCGGTAGCGGGGTCGACCCCCAGCGTATCGGCCAGCGCGTGTGGCTGTACGAATGCCAGATCGATCGCGCCGGCGGCACCGCGGCCGAGTGCGTCACCGTACCCGAAGCCTTGGCCGTACCCTTGCCCGACAACGTGTCCTTCGACACAGGCGCGGCGCTGGGCGTGCCTGCCTTGACCGCGTGGTTCTGCGCGGACCGCGCGGGTGCGGCGCCCGGCCGCAATGTGCTGGTGCACGGCGCGGTCGGTGCCGTGGGCTTCTACGCCGCGCAGATGGCGCGGCTGCGCGGAGCCCGCGTGCTGGGGACCGTTTCCAATGAGCAGCAGGCCGCCGTGGCACGGGCCGCCGGCATAGAAACGGTGCTGCGCGGCAAGGACCTGCCGCCGCGGGCACGCGAGTGGCTGGCGGCGGGCGATACAGCAGCGGGACATGCCCCCACCCAATCCGGCTTCGACGGCATCATCGACCTGGACTTTGCCGCCAACCTCACGGCCAATGTGGAACTGGCGGCGGTCAACGGCCGCCTGGCGGTGTACGCATCCGACACCAACCTGGAGCCTGCCGTCCCCGTGCGGGCCTTGATGCGCCGCAATCTGCAGGTGGCCTTCCTGTTGCTCTACACCCTGCCCCTGGCAGAAAAGCGTCGCGCCATCACGGACCTGACCGGCTGGTTGACCCTGGATGCGCTACGGCATCCCGCCATCCATGCCTATCCTCTGGAAGAGATCGCCTCGGCGCATGAAGCCGTGGAAACGCGGCGGCACGTAGGCAAGGTGATCGTCCGGCCCTGAACAAAGTAGGGGCAGGGATAGCGACCCGAAAGCGGCGATTCACGGAACGAATCAGGCCGAGCTGCAACGAATCGGGGCTATATGCCGATAGCTATCGGCATATAGCCATCGGCATAGCATGCCAGCCCCCATTCATCCCCTTCGGAGTTCCGCCTTGCTCGCCAGTTTCAATGGTCCCGCCTTCGCTGTCCCCGACACCCTGCCCTCCACCGTCCTGCAGGCCATCGGCGCGCCTCCCTCCACGGCTGCGCTGCGAAACGCCGGCGAACCTCCGCCCCAAGCCGCCCTGGCCCCCGAATCGGTGGAGATTTTCAATGGCGACTTTCCTGTCACCAAGGAAATGATCAGCGCCGTCGACCTGGGAATGCTCACCTATTTCCGGGCCTATCCCCCCCGCTCCAAGGCCGCATATCAACAGATCCGGCCTGTATTGAAGCAGTTGCTGAAACCCTATCTGGCCTATGCGACCACGCAGATACTGGCTCAGATGAATGAAGCCATGAGAGACCATGCCGCGCGTATCACGACCATATATATCCGCGGCATCACGCCTGTGAATCCGGAGAGGCGACAGGGCAAGCGTTCACTGCTGACGGGCAGGACCATCGCCTACATGTTGAAGCGCGAACTGGTCAAGCTAGGCATGGATAAACACACCATCAAGACGCCCCGAGGCGACGTCGATTCAGACTGGCGCTTGAACGTGCGCATGCACGCGGACATGGCCGCCTACGACTGCAACGCCGCCGCCACACAACGGTTGAAGCCGCGTGCGCCCATGTTGTCGCGCTACGTCTGAGTGGGGGACCGTCCATGCCCGTCACCAACGACGCCCTGTCGTCTCGTCTTCTCGTCCCGCCGCCTCATCCGCCGATGCGGACCACCCGATCCGCTGACCCCGGGGCCAGCGACCGCGCCGGCAACCAGGCCGACAGCCTGGCCGGCCTGGGAGATGACGAGCTGCGCTGTCTTCTGCGGCATCCCCATCCGGCGGGCGTCCTGTTCGCCGATCTGAGCGACAACGGCAAGGCGAGTCTACGGACAGTCCTGGCGTCCTTGCCGGATTCGGCCTCCAAGGAATCGATCGAGCGGCACATCCTGGACACGCTGCGGCCGGAGATCAAGAGAATGGGCGATCAGATCCTGCACACCATGCGGCGCAACCGGGTGGCCCATATCACCATCACGGCCAGTGGCGTCCCGCGCCAGGGCCCAAGCCCTGGCATGACGCCCGGCGAGATGGGTAAAGCCATGGCGGACGCCTTGCTTGCCTATCTGGTCAGCCACCGCTCCGAGTACGACGAAACCCCGGGTGACCAGCCCGAGGCTGCCGTATCTTTTTCGATCGTCGCCCAGCAATCAAGGGATTGGGAGATGCATGCCAATGTGGCATTCACCATCGATATCGGCGACGTCCAACGCTGCGCGCCCCGCCTGATTCCCGCGAGCTACGTCGGCCGGCCTTACGGCTAGCCCCTCACCGGAGAAAGGCAAAATGGCTTGATCGCGCCCCATTCGACGATGGCCACGGGGCCAGGGTTCTTACGCGCCTTTCCCCAGGCCACGGCGCCTGGTTTCAATGGATTTCATGATTTCCGACGCCGAAACCGATTGAAATAAGCGCCTCGCGGCAAGGGCTTCCAGGACAGCGCGATACGCAGATAATGAAATCGCACTGCACGCATCCAGTCACGGATGCCAGTTCCAGGAAGGAGCATCGAATATGAAAACCATCGCCAAGATCGCCACGTCCGCTGGTATTGCGTTGATCGTCAGCCTGGGCGCCATGACCGTACCCGCCGCCGCGCACGCCGATGTCAGCATCAACATCGGTGTCGCTCCTCCGCCCCCACGCGTGGAAGTCGTACCGGCACCGCGTGCCGGGTATATCTGGGCGCCGGGTCATTGGGAATGGCGCCGCGACCATCACGTCTGGATCGGCGGGAGCTGGCTGCGGGCGCGTCCCGGTTATGCCTATCGCCCTCCGCAGTGGCGCCAGGACCACGGCCGCTGGGTCTACGCCGCGCCGCGTTGGGATCGTGACGGCGACGGCGTCCCCGATCGCCACGACCGCCGTCCCAACAATCCCCATCGTTATTGAGCCACATCTGGCGGCCTGCCTGGCGCTGCTGGCAACCTGCCCAGCCCCGGCCTCCGCAAAGAGGCGGCCCCGCAATTTGGCGGGGCCGCTTCGTTTCCAGGCTGAGCGTTTCCAGGCTGAGCGCCAGCGCCTTACGGTAGATGGCACCGGAGCAAATCGACAACCTGAAGCTGTCGCGCCGGCATCGATGCGAGCCGCTACTACCGATTACCGACCTGCTTCATGACGGGGCCAGCCCGGCCCCCGTCACTCCTCCTTTCAACCGAAGGTGAAGGCGTAGGCCGATACTCCCGGATCCAGGAATTCGATGGCGAAGGTGTGATCGCCCACCGCACCCGGCTGGCGCAGCAACTGGTAAAGCCGCTGTTCAGTCACCGTGCCGCTACCATCGGCGGCCACATCCGAGCCATGCGCATCGCCGGGCGCCTTACCATCCACCGTCACGCGGAAACGTACGGGCTTGTGGTCCGCCCCCGGTCCAAGCACCAGATGCAGATCGCGTGCGTGGAAGCGGTAGACGATACTGCCGCCGGACTGGTTCAACCGGGCCTGTTCGTCTTCCACGGTCCAATTGCCGGCCAGACCCCATTGGTTCAACTTCAGCTTATCCGGCGCCACGTACGCCGCCGGGTCGTCGTGCGTCACGCGGCCGGACGCGAAACGTTCCGCACGAGCATAGCCGAGATACGTTTCCGGCGATCCCACTTCGGCCATGTCGGGCGCCAACTGCGCACCCTGGCCGCGCACGTCGGCGACTTGAGTCGAGACGTCGCGCGCGCCAGCCTCGCGCAGCAATTGCTGGATGACGCGTTCGGACTGGTCGTATTCACCTTCGCCGAAATGGTGATGGCGGATGCGGCCTTGAGCGTCGATGAAGTAATGCGCGGGCCAGTACTGATTGTTGAAAGCGCGCCAGATAGCATAGTTGTTGTCGATGGCGATGGGGTAGTCCAGGCCCAGCTTGGCGGCGGCGCGCTTGACGTTGTCGGCATCGCGCTCGAAAGCGAACTCGGGAGCGTGCACGCCGATGACCACCAGGCCCTGGTCGCGGTATTTCTCGGCCCAGGCTTTGACATAGGGCAAGGCGCGCAGGCAGTTGATGCAGGAATAGGTCCAGAAGTCGACCAGCACCACCTTGCCACGCAATTGCGCCATGTCCAGCGGCGGCGAGTTGAGCCACTGCACCGCGCCGTTCAGGGCGGGAGCCGGGCCCTCGTCGGGCAAGGAGAGCGATTGGGTGGCCTTGGCTTGCATAGCGCCGCCGGTCATGGTGCCGGTCATGGCGCCGCCGTTCATCGCGCCGCCATTCATTGCACCGCCGTTCATCGCGCCGCCGGTCATTGCACCGCCGGTCACGGCACCGCCCGCGGGTCCCATCATCGCGCCGCCCGGCGCGGCGGCGTCACCGCCCGCCGCGCCCGGCACCTTGTCTCCCGCCAGGCGGGCCACCAGCGACTGTTCCAGGCTGCCCGTCGACGCCGTCGACACCTGTGCCAACACGCCAGTGTCCCAGCCGAACGAAATCGCGGCCACGCCCGCCAGCATCAACACACCGAGCCCGCGCCGCACCCACTCGCCGGCGCCCAGCGAACGCTTCATCGCGCTGAAGACACGGCCGCCCGCCAGCAGGGCCAGCCCCAGGGAAGTCGCCGCGCCCGCCGCATACGCCAGCAGCAATACCGTGCTGCCCACGTTGGCCCCTTGCAGCGCGGCGCCGGTCAGCACCAGGCCCAGGATCGGGCCCGCGCAAGGCGCCCACAGCAAGCCGGTCGCCACGCCCAGCAGCAAAGCCGCCCAGGGACGTCCTTGGCCATCCTGGGCGGTCTGCGACAGACGATTGCCCACCGACACCAGCGGTTGTGTCAGCCGTTCCGACACATGGGGAAAGAGCAGTGCCAGCGCGAAGAAAGCCATCAGGGCCAGGGCCAGCCAGCGGCCGTACTGATTGGCCGTCACCACCCATCCGCCGCCGACCGCCGCCAGGGAAGCCACCAAGGCAAAGGTCAGCGCCATGCCGATCAGCAAAGGCAGGCCGCTGCGCCGGAAAGGCTGGCTGGCGCTGGAGAAGACGAAAGGCAGGACGGGCAGGATGCAAGGACTGACGATGGTCAGCGCACCACCCAGATAGGCAAGGAGAATGAGCAACAGCATGATGAGGACTCCGGGGACATCATCGATATGAAGCCAGGCCTTTGGCCCAGCAGATGTCCGCAGCGTAGCCCCGGGCCCCGCTTGAAGTCCTCACGCAGAGTTAAACATTCCGTGAGGAATGGCCCCCCCGTACCGCGCGGAGCGCGGCCCCCCCAGGGGGGCGACACCGGCGGACCAGTGACCCGGCGCCGCGGTGTCCCCGATCGGGCCGAGACCTTTAAGACTAGCCTACTTGGTCGCGGGCGCGACGGCGGCGCCTTCGATGTTGTGGCGCTGCAGGGCCTCGGCGACGAAACCATTCGCCTTCATCTCCTCGACGAAAGCGGTCAGGACCTTGGCCGCGTCATCGCCACGCCCCTTGGGCAGGCCCATGGCCTGGCGGATCACCATGAAGCTGCCCGGCACCATGCGCAGACCCGGGATCCGCTTCAGATCGTGCTCCAGCTGCTGACGCACCCCGGCCGCCACATCCGCCTTTTCCGCGATGAAAGTGTCGACCACGGCGGGCGACGTGGGCGCGCGCATCAGCGTGGCCTGCTTGATCTCACGCGTCAGATACAGGTCATAGGCACTGCCCTTGCCCACCATCACAGTCCGTCCCGGCACATCGACCTGGGCGATCTCGCGCACGGGCGAATCCTCGCGCACGGCGTACGCGCCTTCGATCAGCACATAGGCATCCGTGAAAGCAATGCCGGCACCACGCACCGGATCGATGGCGAAGAAGCCGATATCGGCCTGCTCGGCCGTCACCGCGTCCACGGACTTGCCCGCGCTATCGAACACCACCAGATCCAACGGCACGCCCAGGCGTTCGGCAAAGGCGTGCGCCAGGTCGACCGACACCCCCGCGGCGCCCGTGGCGGGATCCCGGCGCGCCAAGATGGGATTGCCGACGTTGATGGACGCACGCAGGCGCCCGGTCGGAGTGAACTTGGCAACGATGGAGGAATCGATGGAAGAAGTCATAGGCTTTCCGTTTCTACGTTCAGGTGAAGCAGGAGAATGAGACGACGCGGCGCCACCTTGCGCGGCGGCGTCGCGATAAACAGCGGGCGCCACCAAGCCCCCGGCGGCGGTGAGCAGACAGCGCTCCACGAACCTTCTACGCGACAAGCTGGACATTCTGCCTTCTCCTTATTTTCAGCCCGCTTAATTCAATTGAGTCCATATGACTCAGCGTTTGGCTCAGCCCGCTCATTCAGCCAATTTCCCGGGCGTTTTGAAGGATTCGACTATCCACCTTTCGGCGCGTGGATTCAAGCGCTATAACGCACGGTTTCCCCGCCACAGCAAAGGTCGACCAGCCCGCCTTCCAGTGTTTCGCCGAACCAGGTGCGAATAGCGGCGCGCCGCTCACCCACGTATTCCGGTTGACCGTCCGCATCGAGCAACATGCACAGGTCGTGGCCAGGCACCAGCAGCGTGGCCGGCACCCGCTTCCAATAATCCCAGATGACCGCCAGGCTGGCGCGGCTGGCGTCCAGGTCGGCGGTGTCCGCCACGGTCATCGACAGCAGTTCGGCGCGGTTCTTGGCGGCATCGCCGGTAAATAGAATGGGACGCTCCGCCGCGACGTAGAACAACAGATGCCCGGGCGTATGGCCAGGGGCATCGATGGCGGTGAAGCCCGGCAGGAAAGCATCGCCATGCCGCACCCGGCGCACGCGGCTGGATGCGGCAAGTTCGCGTACATAGAGTTCAGGCAGCGGATTGAAGCCCGGTGGCTGGGCTGCGGCCCAATTCAACTCGATGTCGCCGATCCACACCGTGGCATTGGGGAACAGCGTGAAGTTCACCGCGTGATCGTAATGGGCGTGCGTCAGCACTACATCGGTGATGTCCTCCGCCTTCACGCCTAGTTCGTCCAGTTGCTTGTGCAGATAATGGCGCACGCCGAACGCGCCCACGTCGACCAGGATCTGCCGGCCCTGGCCGCGCAGCAGCGTGGTGGTGCTCCACCCCAGACCGCCGTGGAACAACGCGCGGCCGGGAAAACCTTGCACCAATACATCGATGTTGTACATGTCTCGCTCCGTCTTTTATTGCGCGGTCACGCCGGCTTGTTGGATGAGCTTGCGAAAGCGCTCCAGGTCATCGCGCAGGGTCTGCGCGAACGCCTCGGGGGTGCCCGCCACGATATCGTTGCCGCCCTCTGTTTCCAGCTTGTGCACGACATCCGGCATTCTCACGGCCTTGACCGCGGCGTCGTGCAGACGCGCGATGATGCGTGGGTCGGTACCCGCCGGCGCCAGCAAACCCTGGAACTGAGTGACGTTGAAATCCTTATAACCCAACTCTTCCATGGTGGGCAGGTCCGGCAGCACGCCCGCGCGCTTGGGACCCGAGACGGCATAGCCACGCAGGCGGCCGCCACGGATGTGCGGCACCGAGGTGACCACCGTGTCAAAGGTGAATGTCAGCTGGCCACTGAGGACATCGGTCAGCGCCTGGGCATTGCCCTTGTAGGGCGCGTGCGTCAGCTTGGTGCCGGTCATCACGCCCAGCAGCTCTCCCGCCAGATGGCCGCCGGAGCCGATGCCGGCCGAACCGTATGTCACCTGGCCGGGATGCGCCTTGGCCTCGCGTACCAGTTCGTCCACGCTGTGGATGGGCGATTTCGCCGGTACGACCAGCACGTATTGATAACTGGTGAGTTGCGAGATCGGCGCCAGGTCTTTCAGCGGATCGTAGGGTGTGTTCTTGTACAGCGAGGGATTGACCACCAGCGGACCGCTGGCATCGAGCAGCAACGTATAGCCATCGGGGGCGGCCTTGACCACCATGTCGGTGCCTATCATGCCGTTGGCACCCGGCTTGTTTTCCACAACCAGGGCGACCCCCAGGTCCATGGACATTTTCTGCGCCACCACGCGCGCGGTAATGTCGGCCGCGCCGCCGGCCACATAGGGCACGATCACGCGGATGGGACGTTCGGGATAGTCGGCCCGGGCCGGCGTGCTGGCCAGCATGGTTGCCCCCGCCAACGCCAGCAAGGCGGCCACGCGCCGCCCCACCGCACCGAGTCCGCATGGCGGCGCCGTAGAGAAGCCTGCATATGAGATTAGGCTTGAATACATGGATGTCTCCTCACGCGCTGTTCTCCGCGCGTTGTGCTTTGCTGCGTTGTGCTTTGCTGCGTTGTGCTTGCTGCTTTGTGCTTGCTGCGTTGCGCTTACTGCCTTGCGATCGCTGAGTTGCGTTTGCCGCGATGTGCTTCGCGCGCCGGCAGCGGGCCGCCGGCGCCCACGCATCAATCCCGCGCATTGGCGGCGTGCTGGCGCAGCAGCGCCACCACCGCCGCGTCCAGCCGGATGCCTTGCTCACGCTGGCGGCGCAGCTTGCCCAGTTCGATCTCGCCCGGCACGATCACCGGCTGCCCGGCCACCGCCGGCTCGCTGCCGTGCAGGATCGCGGCGAAGTCCTTCATGCGCTCGGCCAGCCATTGCGGCGAACCCAGTCTGGACGTGTCGATGAGGATGAAGAAATGTCCCAGGTTCTGCGCCTGTTCCGGCGCATCCGACCACGACTGCACATGCGTCAAGTACGCGGCGTTGGACAACAGGCCGGAGAACAAGTCCACCAGCAAGGCCAGGCCATACCCTTTGTGCCCGCCGATCGGCAGCAGGAAACCGTCCAGCGCGGCCTTGGGATCCGTCGTCGCCTTGCCGGCCGCGTCCGTGGCCCAGTTATCGGGAATCGCCTGTCCCGCCTTCATCGCATTGCGGATCTTGGCGCGCGCGACCACGCTCATGGCCATATCCAGCAAAAAGGGATCTCCCCCCGGATTGGGCACGCCGAAGCCCAGCGGGCTATTGCCCAGCCGCGCATCGCTGCCACCCCACGGCGCGATGGTCGTGGTGGCGTTGCTGCCGATGATGCTGGCAAAGCCTTCTTCCGCCGCGATCAGCCCGTAGGGCGAGATGGGACCGAAGTGATTGCTGCCCCGGGCGAAAGCCACACCCACGCCCTGCGTACGCGCGGCATCCATCGCGGCGCGCAGGGCATGCATGCCAACCAGGGGTCCCACGCCGTTGTCGCCATCGACCAGGCGCAGGGCCGGCGCCGGTGCGTCCACCTTGATGCGGGCCCGCGCATTGATGCCGCCGATCTGCAAGCGCTCACCATAGGACTCGATGCGCGAGAAACCATGCGTGGACAAGCCGAACAAATCGGCCAGCAACAGAACCCGCGCGACATCGGCGGCATCCTCATGCGGCAGACCCAGGCCCTGGAAGGCACGCGTGCCCAGCTCGGTCAATTCGGCTTCGTTGAAATGGGGGGTATCTTGCGGAACAGCGGCAGCAGTCGTCATCTTCGTGTTTCCCATACGTGAATCAGCAATCCGGTAAATCATCAATCCGCGTGTAAATTCGCGCGGCGCACCACCTCGCCCCAGCGCGTCTGTTCGCTGGCGATGAAAGCGGCGAATTCCTGCGGTCCGGCACCGGACGGCGTGCTGGAGTCTTCTTCCAGCCGCCGGCGCACCGTGTCGGAACGCAAGGCGACCAGCGCGGCCTGGTGCAAACGGGCGACGGCCTGCGGCGGTGTGCCGGCCGGTGCCAGCAGGCCGAACCATTGCACGCTCTCGAAACCGGGGTAGCCCATTTCGGCCACCGTGGGCACGTCCGGCACCGCGGCCAGGCGCTGCGCCGAGCCCACCGCCAGCAGATGGATCTTGCCGGTGCGTGCATGGGGCAGCAAGCCGGGCAGGCCCGCGGCAGCCGCGTCGATATTGCCGGACAACAGGTCCGTCAACTGCGCACCGGTGCCCTTGTAAGGAACGTGCACCACATCGATATCGGCCGCCGTCTTCAACATCTCGAAAGCCAGATGGCCCGCGCTGCCATTGCCCGCCGAGCCGTAGTTCAGCTTGCCCGGGGCGGCCTTGGCCTTGGCCACGAAGGCCGGCAGATCCTTGACGTGCAACTTCTCGTTGACCGCGAACACCATCGGCAGCTTGGCCAGCAGGATGATGGGCGCGAAGTCTTTTTGCGGATCGTAGGGCAGCTTGGACATCATGGCCGGATTCACCGCCAGCGTGCCGACGTGCCCCAACAGCAAGGTGTAGCCATCAGGGGCGGCGCGCGCCGCTTCCTGCGTGGCGATGGTGCCCTGGCCGCCCCCCTTGTTTTCCACGACCACCTGCTTGCCGAGCTCACGCGACATTTCCATGGCGATGGCACGGGCGATCACATCGGAGCTGCCGCCAGGGCCGTAGGGCACCAACAGGCGCAGCGCGTGATCGGGCTGCCAGGCGGCGGAGGCCGCGGCAGCGGTGCCCTGCTGCGCCGCGGCGGGCGTCGTCACCATTGCCACCAACGAGGGCAGCAGCAAATGCAGCAGAAATGACCGTCGCGGAACTAACCGCGGCAGAGCTGGCGGCAGCGCACGACGCGGCCGCGGCATCGACCCGCGCGAAGCCACCGGCTTCCGGGTCAGCGTGGCCAGCGCGCGCCGGCAATGCGAGCGCAGCAGGACGGTGTTGAGCATCTTGGGAGTCTCCTTTCCCTTTCTTATTGAAGGTATCGGCGACGGCGCACCACGAATGGCTGCTGTCGACGTGCGGAAAAGATGATGCGGGCGCGCCCTTATCCAGTAAAGTGCAAATATTCGAACGATTATTGCGTCAAACACATGAAATTCGATCTGGCGGATTTACGGGGATTCCTGGCGGTCGCGGACCTGGGCAGTTTCCGCGCGGCTTCGCTATCCCTGCATCTATCCCAATCCGCGCTGTCGCGGCGCATCGACAAGCTGGAGGATGCCCTGGGCGTGGAGTTGTTCAGCCGTACCACGCGCAAGGTGGAACTCACGGCCATCGGGCGCGGGTTCGTGCCACGCGCCCGCAACGTGCTGAACGAGCTTGAGAATGCGCTGGTAGGCATCCAGGATGTGGCCGAGCGCATGTCGGGCCAGGTCACCATCGCCTGCGTGCCGTCGGCGGTCGCCTATTTCCTGCCGGCGGTCATGCGTGAATACCACCAACAATATCCGCGCATCCGCATCCGGGTGATCGACGAATCCTCATCGATCGTGCTGACCGCTGTCGCGCGCGGCGATGCGGATTTCGGCTTGACGTATATCGGCACCCAGGATGCCGACATCGACTTCCAGCCCTTGCTGGAAGAACCCTTCGTCGCGGCGGTGCACAAGGACCATCCGCTGGCAAGGCGGCGCCAGGTGAGTTGGCAGGATCTCAGCGCTTATGAATACATCAGCCTGGCGCAGGGTAGCGGCAATCGTTTCCTGATCGACCAGGCCCTGGCGCATAGCGAAATCAAGCCGAGGTGGGCGTGCGAGGTGCAGCACGTACCCGCGTTGGTCAGCATGGTCGAAGCCGGCCTGGGCGTGGGGGTCGTCCCGCGCCTGGCCATGCCGCCTGGACGCCATGAAGCGCTGGTCAGCCTGAAGCTGACCCAGCCCGTCGTCAGCCGCAGCTTGGGCCTGATCCAGCGCCACGGCCGCGCGCTCAGTCCCGTGGCGCAGCTATTGTTCGATATGGTGGTGAAACGGCCCGGTGGGATTTGAAGGCCGGTGGCACAAACGCCCGTTGAACACATCGCCGAAAAGCGCCTGCCGCAGGATGGCCACCACTGACGCGATCCCATAGCGGGTTATGCCTGCCGCAGGACCGCCCCAGCTGACGCTATCGCATAAAGGCTTACGCCCGCCGCCGCTGGTGCACGACCAGCGCCAGGAATACCAGGCCGGCGGCCAGGCTGGTGCAGCCGCTGTAGCTGACCAGGCCCAATGCCCAGCCCTGCCGGCCGACGATGACCCCCAGGGCCAGCAGCAGGCCCGCCCAACCCACGATGCGCAGCAGGCGCGTGACGCGAGGCGACAGCTCGCGGCCGAACAGATCTTCCTGATGCCGGTCCATCGCCAACGCCAGCGCCGCGAATCCGGCCAGGCTGATCAGCAGCGTCCACACGTGGATCATGCGCCCTCCCGCGCGGAGGTGGCGGAACCCGCCACGCCAGGGCCAGGGCCGGTGCCGGTGCCGGTGCCAGCGCTAGCGCCTGTACCAGTACCAGTGCCGGCGACCGCGTCATCCTTTGCCCGCTCGACCGCGCGCGGACCTGCCTTGCGTGCCGGCTTCACACGCGGCTTATGGCGTTGCGCCTTCAAGGCCAGCATGACATGCAGCAGTGCCAGCGCCCACAGCATCAGGTCCACTCCCGCAAACACCCAATCGCCCACCGCGACGCTGCGCCAGAATGGCCGCGCCGTGGTCAAGGCGTTCAGTACCGGCAACAGCGCCAATACCGCGGCACCCGCCCACAGCAACTCGATCCAGGCACGCCGCGCGGGGCGAGCCATGGCATACAGCAAGGTCGCGCCCCACACGCCGAAGAACACATTCACTTCGCCCGCGCCGCGCGCCGCCAGGTCCGTCGGCAGCAAGCGGTTGGCCCACAGATACGCCGCCATGGCGATGGACAGGCCGGCAATCGCCGCGATGTTCAAACGCTCCACCAGCCGGAAGCCGAAATACGGCCGCTGCGGGTCGGGCAATTGCTGGCGCCGCTTGACCGTCCACATCACCAGGCCCGTGCCGACCATGGCCGTACCCGCCAGACTGACGATGAAGTACAGCCAACGCAGCTGCAGATCACTGAAGCGGCCAAGATGCAGCGCATACATGACCCCACGCACTTCGGCGGCGGGTCCCACCTTATCGTGCACCTCGATAAGCTTGCCGCTGACGCCGTCGAACAGCAAATACTGCGGACTCATGGAAACGCGCGACCCATCGCCCGGCGTCACGGCGACGCGGGCACTGCTGTCGCCGGGATTGGTGACCGTCACCCGACCGACCTGATCCTTGCCCCAGCGCGCCTGCGCCTCTCGCACCATCGCATCGACAGGCGCCAGCGGCGCGGCCACGCCCGCCGCCTTGCCCGGTTGCAGGAACGCATTGACCTGCATGTTCAATTCCTGGCGCTGCGCCGGCGACTTATAGGCCGCCTGGTCGCCCCAGGGCATGTACAGGGCCATCAAGGTGACCAGCCCGGTGTACGTGATCATCGCGTGAAACGGCAATCCGAACACCGACAACGCGTTATGCGCATCGAGCCAGGACCGCTGCCCCTTGCCCCACCGGAAGGTGAAGAAATCGACGAAGATCTTCTTGTGGGTGATCACGCCACTGACGATGGCCACCAGCATGAACATGGCGCAGAAGCCCGCCAGCCAGCGGCCCCATATCACCGGCATGTAATAGAACTGGAAATGGAAGCGGTAGAAGAATTCGCCGCCCAAGGTGTCGCGCGCCTTCACTTCCTGACCGGTGGCGGGATTGAAGTTCGCGCTGCCGAAGGTACGCCGCGCGCCTGGCGTAGCTTGTGGCATGCGCCAGAAGGCGGATGCGGTATTGCTACGCTCCGTCGGCAGCGTCAGGCTCCACTGCGAGGTGCCCGCCGCGACCTGGCCCAGATGATCGGCCACTCTTTGCGCCACTTCACCGGCATCCGTTTGCGCCTGCCACGCCACTTCGGGACGCATCCAGTCCGACAACTCTTCCTTGAAATAACTGACGGTCCCGGTCAGGAACATCGCATACAACAACCAGCCCGCCAGCAAGCCCGACCAGGTATGCAGGTCGGACATGGTCTGGCGGATGCCCCTGGGTTTGGGCTTGGCAGGCCGGGCAGGCTTGGCCGCCTCTGTGGCCTCTGTGGCCTCTGCGGCCTCTGTGGCCTTTGCGGCATCCGCGGCGGCGCTCCACTTCGCGGCCGGCGTCATAACCCCGCCCCTCCCCGCGTTACCAGCCCAGCGGCCAACAGCAAGGGCGCAGCGGCCACCAGCAGCCCTACCCAGGCGCGCCATGCGCTACGCACCGCGAACACCCAGATCACCGCCCCGGCGTACAGCGCGAAGCTGGCCAGTTGCCCGGTCAGCACCGCTTGCGGGCGCGTCATGGGCAAGGCCAGCACCGCCACGCTGAATAGCGCGGCCAGGCCGTAGCCGCCGACGATGGCGGCTACGATGCGGGACAGCAAAGGAACAACAGCAGGAATCGTCAAAGACATTACAGGCCCGGCGGCTCCACCCTTTTCACAAACGACGTGGGCCGCGCATCAGGAAAACCAAGCTACCTCAAAAATCAATCTGCGCCGACAACAGCACCGTGCGCGGCGCGGCCACGGTGGCATACGTGCCGCTGGTCAGCCAGTAGGTCTTGTTGAACAGGTTCTCGACCGTGGCACGCAGCACGACATCCTTGCCCATCACGCGAGTGCGATAGCGCGCGCCCAGGTCATAACGAGTCCAGCTCGGCATTTTCAGGGTGTTGGCGGCGTTGAAATACAGCGATGAGGTGTAGATCATACGGCCGTTCAAGCTCAGCCCCTGCACGCCCGGCACGTCCCAGTCCAGCCCAAGATTATAGGTATGGTTGGGGACGCCGTTGGCGTCATTGCCTTCGTTGACGCCACCCGCGGTCTTCTTCAGCGTGGCGTCGTAGAAAGTACCGCTGGCCATGAAGCGCAGGCCTTCCATCAACTCGCCATAACCCGACAGTTCAAAACCGCGGTTGCGCTGCTCGCCGTCGAAGCTGTAGATATTCGTCGTGGGGTCGGTGATGGAGTTGGGACGCGTGATCTGAAACACCGATGCCGTCGTCGTGACGCTGCCCCAGTCGACCTTCACCCCCGCTTCATACTGCTTGGACTTGAAGGGCGGGAAGACCTCGCCGGCATTGACGGCGGTGGTCGGTGCGATACCGCCGCGCGTCAGGCCCGAGGTGAAGTTGCCGTACAGCGACACGTTCTGCCAAGGCTTGACCACCAGGCCGGCCACCGGTGAGATGGCATCTTCGTTGTAGTACGAAGTGCGCGCACCGGTGGCGGTGGAGAAGTTGGTGAGCTGCACGCGCTGTTGCCGCAGGCCGCCGGTCAACAGAATGCGGTCGTCCAGGAAGGACAGCGTGTCGGTCAGGGCGATACTGGTCAGCACGGTGTCCGACGCCTTGCTGGGGCTCTGGCGATCAGCCGTGATCGGAGCCAGGGGCTGCGGATTGTAGATGTTGGACGCGCGCGTGCCGCCGGTCACATAGGCGGTCGACTGCTGTTGTTGCAGACGGGTGAAGTCCAGCGACACCGTATGGCCCACCGCACCGGTGCGGAACTTGCCACGCATGCCCAGATCGGTCGACGTGGTGTTGCTGTTCGAATCGTAGTAAGCGTTCAGGACGTTCTGGTTGCCCAGCTGGTTGGCGGCCCCCGACGGGAAGGTCTGGCTGGCTTCGCCGTAGCGGTAGCCCACCGCGCCATAGACCATCAGGTTGTCGGTGACGTCGTACTCCACGCGTGACGCGACCACCGAATCCTGCAGCTTCAACTTGGTGCCGGGATACCAGTTGGCATGGCCCGACGGCGGCGACGGAATGTCGGTCACGGACGACGCGAAGCCCAACTGGGGACGGAAATTGTCGGTGTCCTCGTGCTGGGTGTATGCGTCCAGCGACCAGCGCAGCTTGCGTCCCGTGTAGTCCAGGCCCACCGCGCCCACGGTCGTCTGCTGGTTACCGTTGTCGATGGCCGTGGCGCCGTCACGGTACTGGCCGTTGACGCGGATGCCCCATTCATTGTTGTCGCCGAAACGGCGGCCGACATCGACCTGCTGTCCCAAGGAGCCGGGGCTCTGATAGGTCGTCGTCAAGCGGGTCAGCGGTTCTTCGCCCGCGCGCTTGGTGACGATATTGATGTTGCCGCCCACGCTGCCGCTGGGACCCATGCCGTTCATCAGCGTGCCGGGGCCCTTGAGCACTTCCACGCGTTCCATGATGATCGCCGGCATGCGGCTGCCCGAGGCCAGGCCGTACAGGCCATTCAGGCCCACATCGGTACTGGACACCGTGAAGCCACGGATCTGGAAGTCTTCGCCAAAGCCCGTGCTGGAAGTCAGCAGGCGCACCGACGATTCGTTCTGGACCACGTCGGCCAGCGTGCGGGCCTGCGCGTCGTCCAGGGCTTCGCGCGTGTAGTTGGTGGTGCTGAACGGCGTATCCATGACGTTCGCCGTGCCCAGGATGCCCAGGCCGCCGCCCCGCGCGACCTGGCCGCCCGCGTAGGCTTCAGGCAGCGCGATGCCGCTGGCGGTGACGGCTACAGGCGCCAGGGTAGTGGTGGGGCCCGTGCCGGTGGCCGGTGCCGGGCGCGTCAGCAGATAGCTGCCGTTGCCCTGGCGTTGCGCGTTGATGCCGGTGTTGGCCAGCAAGGCGTCCAGGCCACTGTCGACCGTATAGCGTCCCTGCAGGCCATTGCTCAACTGGCCGGCGGTGACCTCCGGCCGGAACGACAGCATGATGCCGGACTCGCGGCCGAAGCGGCCCAGCACATCTTCCAGCGTGCCGGCCGGGATGGCGTAACTGCGCCCTTGCGACTGTGCCTGTGCCGGCGTCTGTGCATGCACGGTTTGCGATGCCAACAGCATCACCGGCGCGGCCATGACCGTGCCACTGACCGCACGCTTGAGCGCACGCGCTACCGACGCGCGACGGAAACCTGCACTCGACTGGCGCCGCGACGCCCGGAGCTGACCCATGATCTGACCTTTTTCTTGCGTGTAAATGGAAGATGGAAAAATGCGTTCTCATCTGCCATGACCCGCGAAAGCGAAAAAGAGATCAGATTGGGATAGCCTATTTTGTAACAGCAAGGCTGCTGCCGCTGCCCTAGCTGGGCAGCGTGCCGCTGGAGGCCGCCGCAGGTGCCACGACGCCAGATGCCCCCGGCCCCGCCACCAGCCGCACGGAGCGCGCGCCCCAGAAGCGTGTCACCGTCCTGATGCGCACGCCCAGCGTCATGCTCAAGGTATCCAGCACGCGCCCGATGTCGGCTACCGGGAAAGAACCGGACACGCGCAAGTCGGCGATGTCCGGATCACAGGACAAGGCGTCCATGCTGTAGCGCGCCAGTTCGCCAATGAAATCGGCCAGGCGCATGCTGCGGGCAACGATATAGCCATCGCTCCACGCCACCGAGGTATCGTCGACCGGGACATCGCCTATCACCGCGCTGGCGCTGTAGCGCACGCGATGGCCGGCCGACACCACCCGCGCGCGCGCCGCCGACCGTGCCGGCTGGATGCGCACGGCGCCCGTGAGCACGCTGACATCGGTCTCGCCGTCCTCCAGCCGCACCGCGTAGCGCGGCCCCAAGGCCAGCGCCGTCCCCTGCGCGGTCTCCACCACGAAAGGCGGGGTGCTGGACCAGGCATTGGCGGTGCGCACCAGGATTTCGCCGGCCAGCAGCCGGACCAGGCGTTGCGCGTCATCGAAGCGCACGTCGACGGCACTGTCGGTGTTCAGTATCAGTTCACTGCCGTCGGCCAGCACCAGTGTGCGCCGCTCGCCCACTGCGGTACGGTAGTCGGCCGTCCAGGCACGCCAGGGCACGTACTCGCGCGCGCCCCAGGCTACGCCGCCGGCACCGGCCAGCAATAGCACCGCCTTGAGCGCATGGCGCCGGCTCGCTGACCCGTTGGCCTGCCGCGCGTGCGAACGCGACGGCGCCAGTGCCGCGCGTGCAATGGCGGCGTTATGCGGGTCCGCCAGATGCGTCAGCCGGCCGTTCACCGATTCGATGCGCTGCCACGCCAATTCATGGCGGGGATCTTCGGCACGCCATGCGCGCCAGGCGGCCACTGTCGCGGGTGCGGCATCCGGCGCCTGCAATTCCAGCAGCCACTGCACCGCGCGCTCGGCGACCTCGGGGGGAACGCCAGCGGCATCGGCCGTGGAGCTGTACCAGGGAGAAGCGGACATAGCCCTCTATGCTGTGGATGATTCCGTGCCGAACCCGCAACCCATGCGGGCATCACGCCACGGAAAGATCGGCAAAGTAACACCGTTGCAGTGCCTTGAGGATATACCGCTTCACAGTGGGAATGGAAATGTCCAGCGCGGCCGCCACTTCCGCGTGGGTCCGGCCGTCGAGCTGCGACAGCAGGAAGGCATGGCGCACGATGGCGGGCAAGCCGTCCAGCAGGCGATCCAGCTCGACCAGCGTCTCCAGCAGGATGGCGCGCTCCTCGGGCGAATGCGCATATTCCTCCGGCACCTGCGCCAGCACGTCCAGATAGGCTTTTTCCAGTTTCTCGCGGCGCCAGTGATTGGACACCAGGTGCTGGGCTACCGTGGTCAGGAAGGCCCGCGGCTCCTTCAACGTGACGGGCACCCGTTCGCTGCTGAGCAGGCGGATGAAGGTATCGTGGGCCAGGTCGGCGGCCTGTTCGGCATTGCCCAGGCGGCGCTGCAGCCAGCCCTTGAGCCAGGAATGATGATCGCTGTAGAGCGTGGCCACGGTGGTGGGTAGGCAAATTGCCGGGGAATTCACGAGCTGCCTCTTGATCAAGCCACTACCACCTACAACCACCGCGACTACGGTTGGCGCTAGCCAGCTGAAAACGAAAATGAATAAAAATCGTTCTTATTTAAGAACTGACGGGCGCCCCTTGTCAACCGAGGTGTTGCAGCCTTGCGTCACAGGCGACCACGTTTGCGGCGCAACTCACCTTGCTGATGGCTAAGTAGAAACCATGATGCCCTGGGTGCGACGTTGTCACCTAGAATTGCGGAAACGTTTACGCATATCAAAAACGAGAACGGGAGACATCGATGAGCTTTCTGCTCGGCGCCGCGCGTCAGGTCGGCTACGTGGTCAAGGATATAGAGAAAGCCATGGCGCAATGGGCCCGCCTGGGCGTAGGTCCGTGGTTCTACAAGGAAGACGTCGGCACGACCGAGTTCCGCTATTACGGCGCGGCCTCGGCGCCGCCCTCGCTGTCGATCGCGCTGGCCAATTCGGGCGATCTGCAACTGGAATTGATCCAGCAGCGCGACGACGCCCCGTCCTTGTACCGCGATACCCTGCTGCAGGCCGGCGAGGTAGCTCAACACGTCGCGTACTGGACGCTGGATCGCTATGACGAACACGTCGCCACCCTGCTCGGCCTTGGCTATGTCGAGGGCCACGGCGGCCGCATGGGCACCCGCGGCCGCTTCGGCTATTTCATCCATCCGGAGCTGCCCAGCGCGATGATCGAGCTTTCCGAACTGAGCGGCGGCAAGGGCGAACATTTTCAACGTGTACGCGCCGCCAGCGAAGGCTGGAATGGCGGCGATCCCGTCCGGCGCCTTACCGCGACGGGAGGCCCCCAAGCCATGAGCCATAAATCCTGAGCGCATCGACCAGCACACCAGGCCATACGCGCATCGAGCCTTATCCGCACCCGTGTCATCGCCGTATCAAGCCATAAGCGCATCAACAAGCACACCATGTCCCAAGCTTCCAAGCCCCGTGCCACCATCCGTGACGTTGCCCGCCAGGCCGGTGTTTCCATCGGCACCGCCTCGCGCGCGCTCAATCGCACCGGGCGTGTCAGCGATGAAACCATTGCCCTGGTGGCCAAGGCGGCGCGCCAGCTGGGTTACGCGCCTGATGGTGTCGCGCGCAGCATGCGCACCCGCAGCACCGGCGTGGTGGGAATCCTGGTTTCAGACCTGTCCAACCCGCTATACGCGGCCATCATCACCGCTGCCGAAACCGCCTTCCAGGCCGCCGGCTATTCCCTGCTGGTGGCCAGCACGCACAACCGTCAGGCCAAGGAACGCTCGCTGATCGACATCTTCCGCGGACGGCGCGTCGACGGCCTGATCCTGGGCGCCTGCGAAACCGAATCGGCCGACATGTTGAGCCGGCTGGCGGAGGATATTCCGGTGGTGGCCCTGGACCGCGATTTCGGTCCCGACTGCGCCGGCGTGCACGTGGATCACTACAACGGCGCGCTCAAGGCCACGCAGTATCTGCTCAATCTGGGGCACCGCCGCATCGCCCTGTTCACCCCCGGCGCGCATCTGCGCCCAGGCCGCGAGCGCATCGCCGGCTTCCGCGATGCCTACACCCAGATGGGCCTGACCCCAGGTTCAGACCTGGTGCGCATGGAACGCTCGGCCATGGAGTTCGCCTTCAGCGAGGCACTGGCCCTGTTGTCGTCCGCGCCCACTGCCGAAGCGCCGTCGCCGACGGCGTTCATCTGCCTGGGCACGCGCATCATGACGGGCGTCTTGCAGGCGATACGCCACAGCGGACGCAGCATTCCGGACGACGTCAGCATGGTGGGCGTGGGCGACAGCGATATCTCGCTGCTGGTCAGCCCCAACATCACGACGCTTACCTGGAACCTGGGGGCCGTCGGCACGGCGGCCGCGGAGCTGCTGCTCAAGCAGCTGGATGCCGCCGCGCCAAGGCCGGCCCCCGAACGCGTATTGATCACCACTGAATTGATGTTGCGCGATTCGTGCGCGCCCTTGCGGGCACAAGCCACCAAGCCCCACAGGCATAAAAACCAGGAGACGCAATGACCCACCCCATCCCCACCACCCATCAGGAGCGGCTGCTATCCGTCAACATCGAAGACGGTATCGCCCTGCCCGGTTCGGCCCCCGGTTCGACCATCATCCCCCTGTTCCTCGATCGCGAGAACGGCGTGTGGGTGCTGTATGGCAGATTCGAACCGGGCACGCGCCTGCCCACCCACTTCCATACGGGTGTGGTGCATTTCTACACCACCAAGGGCGAATGGCATTACCTCGAATATCCCGAGGACGTGCAAAAGGCCGGCAGCTATCTGTTCGAACCGGGCGGGTCGGTCCATACCTTCTGTGTGCCCGAAGACGCCAGGCAAGCCGCGGAAGGTTTCATGGTGGTCTTCGGCGCCAACATCAATTTCATCGACGACAAATTCATGGGCATCCGTGACGCCGGTTTCATCGAGGACGCCATTCTCGAATCCGCGCGCCAGGCGGGGCTGCCGATCCCGCGCTATATCCGTCCCAAGGGCGGCGCTGAATTCAGCCGCGACTGAAACCGCCATCCGCTTTTTTTTACCCTGTTGCGTAAACGTTTCCGCCAAATTCGGCCATAGGCCTGATGGCGCAACCGGCGCAACCCCAGCAGTCATAACAATGAACGAGGAGACACCCCATGCCTGGATTCCTGCGCAGATCCCTAGTGGCCGCGCTCGCGCTGAGCGCGGGTCTGGCATCCCTGCCTGACGCCGCCCGCGCCGACGGCTACCCCGACCATCCCATCACCCTGGTGCTGCCCTTCGCCGCGGGCGGCGGCGGTGACGTGCTCGGCCGCATGCTGGCGGAGTCCTTCGGCAAGCAATTGGGTCAGCCGATCATCGTCGAGAACCGTCCGGGCGCCGGCGGCGTCATCGGCACGCAGTACGTGGCCCGCGCCAAGCCCGACGGCTACACCATCACCATCGGCGGCATGACCACCCATCTGCTGGCGCCCATCACCAACCCCAGCGTGCAATACAACCCGCTCAAGGACTTCGTGCCTATCGGCGGCATCGGCAACTCCCCTATCGTCATGCTTGCCGCCAACGACTTTCCGGCCAACGACATCCGTGAACTCAAGGCGCTGGAGGCCAAGCGCAAGCAGCCGCTGCAATACGGTAGCTGGGGGCCGGCGTCGACCGGCAATTTCTGTGGCGAGATCCTGGCGCTGAAATCCGGCTTGCGCCTGGAGCATGTGCCCTATCGCGGCACCATGGAAGTGATCACGGGCTTGATCGGCGGCCAGATCCCGGTGGGCTTCGTCGACATGGCCACCGCCGTGCCGCAAGTCCAAGGCGGCAAGCTCAAGGCGCTGGCCCTGTGTACCAAACCCTCGCCCAGCCTGCCCAAGGTGGGCAGCTACGTCGATCAGGGCATCGATTTCGACCGTTCGCTTACCTGGGTGATGTACGCACCCGCCGGCGTGCCGGCGCCCGTACTCAAGAAGCTGTCCGATACGCTGGCGGCGGCCCTGGGGGAATCGTCCATCCAACAGCGCCTGCTGTCCTTGGGCATCGAGCCCGGCTTCGTGCCCAGCGCCAGGCAGCACGAGATTCTCGTACGCGACTACGCCAGCTGGAAACAGGTCGCCGAGGAAGCCCATATCCAGATGCAGTGAGACACGCGCGGCGCGGCGGACCCACATCCGGATGCCGCCGTGCCGACGCGACGCAACGCAACACCACACAACACACACACAACACAACATGCACCGCCGGCGCGGCGAGGTCTCGTCGCGCCTGATTGAAACCACCGGAACAGGACTTTATCCATGACCGCAACCTTGCAGGAAGCCCGCATCGAAGTCGTGCGGCGACATATGGCGCTGGAATGCGTCCAGGATTGGGACGGTGTGCTCGAAACGTTCGAGCATCCGCGCTACGAAATGCACGGCAGCGGCGCCGTCTATGACGGTACCGACGACGTCATGGGCTATTTCGAATCATCGCGCGCCGCCTTTCCCGACCTGATCAACGACATCATCTGTATCGCCGCCACCGGCGACACCGTGCTGGTCGAGTTCTGGCTGCAAGGTACCCACCTGGGGCCGCTCATGGCGCGCGGACAACGCTACGAACCCACCGGCCGCACGTTCCGCGTGCGCATGGCCGCCAGCTTCGAGTTCCCGCCGGACAGCGACAAGATCATCTGCGAACGGCCCTATACATCGGTCGACGCCAAGTTGATCGCCTTGAAACTGCTTTGAGGACACCAGCATGAAACTGCTGCAAGACAAGGTCGCCATCGTCACGGGCGCCGCGCGCCGCCGCGGCATCGGCCTGGCCACGGCCAGGATGTTCGCGGAGCACGGGGCACGCGTGGCCATCCTCGACCTGGACGCGGAGGAGGCGCGCCAGGCCGCCGCCGAACTCGGTCCCGATCATCTGGGCCTGGCCTGCGACGTCACCCGCCGCGCCGACTGCCAGGCGGCCGTGGACGAAGTCGTACGCCGCCATGGCGGCGTCGACATACTGGTCAACAACGCGGGCGTCACGCAAAAGCGCGGCGTCATGGAGGTCAGCGACGAAGACTACGCCATCGTGCTGGATACCAACCTGCGCGGTGTCCTGCATATGTCGCAGGCCGTCATCCCGCGATTGAAGGCACGGGGCGGCGGCAGCATCACGTGCATCAGCTCGCTATCCGCCCTGCAAGGCGGCGGCGTATTCGGCGGCAGCCACTATTGCGCGGCCAAGGCGGGCATTCTGGGATTGGTACGCGCCATGGCGCTGGAGCTGGGGCCGGACAACATCCGCGTCAACGGCGTCGCGCCGGGATTGATCCTGACGGACTTCTCGCGTGGCGGCACCTCGGACGATTACAAGCATGACAAGGCCAGGAGTTTTCCGCTGCGGCGGGTGGGCCAGCCCGCCGACATCGCCGGCGCCTGCCTGTATCTGGCCAGCCCGTTGGCCACCTACGTCACCGGCATCACGCTGGACGTCAATGGCGGCGCCTACATCCGGCCTTAGGGCTTGCGCCTGTGCAAGGCATCTCCTGTCAAGGAACCCTGATGAACCATCGTCTGCAAGACAAGATAGCCGTGGTGATGGGCGGCGGCGCGTCCGCGCCTGAAGCCGGTATCAGCAACGGCCAGGCCGTGGCGTTGACCTTCGCGCGCGAAGGGGCGCGCCTGGTCGTCGCCGACCTGCATCTGGCGGCGGCCGAAGCCACCGTGGCGATGATCCGCGCCGAAGGCGGCGAGGCCCACGCCGTGCAGGCCGACGTCAGCCGCCACGATGACGTCAAGCGCGTCATCGCCTATGCGGCCCAACGCTGGGACCGCTTGGACATCCTGCACAACAACGTCGGCATCGAATACCTGGGCGGCCCCGTTGATACGCCTGAAGAGGCCTGGGACCGCGTGCACGATGTCAATCTGAAGAGCGTCTTCCTTGCCTGCAAGGAAGCCATTCCTCTGATGGAGCGCCATGGCGGCGGCAGCATCATCAACGTCTCGTCCACCGCCAGCCTGCGCTACGCCGGGGTGCCCTATCTGGCCTACAACTCGTCGAAAGCCGCGCTGAACCACGTATCGCGCATCATCGCCCGGCAATATGCGCCCCAACAGATACGCTGCAACGTGGTGGTGCCGGGCTACATGGATACGCCCCACATCCGCACGCTGTATCGCCATCTGACGCCGGAACGCTTCGCCGAAGTCATGCGCGAACGGGACGCCAAATGCCCCATGGGGCGGCAGGGAACCTGCTGGGACGTGGCGCGCGCGGCCCTGTTCCTGGCCTCGGACGATGCCGCGTATGTAACCGGCACGCTGCTGATGGTGGACGGAGGCGCGTCAATTTAAAGTCCGGACGATCCGCCGACAGGGTATGATGCCAATCTGCGTTACATTGAGAAATAAACACGTAGAATTTGGAATACCATGAATTTCGGAAGCAACGTGGGGACCGCGGCCGGTCCCACCCTGATGTCCGCGTTGCCGCAGCAGATTCAGAACGCCTATACCCGGCTATCGCTCGCGCCGGGGGCGGCCGCCGATGCTGTCGAACGCGCGTACGCCCACGCGCTCAAGCAGATCGACCCGGGCAGCCAGGGCGAGGCTTTCGGCAACCTGCGCGCTGCTTATGAAACGGCGGTGGCGTGGGCGCGCGAGCATGGACACGGGGGCATGGGCAGTACGCCTCAAGCGGCAGGCTTGGACGGCGCCGCCGTGGAGCCGCCGCAGCCCGCGTTGACCGCTGCGGGATCCAACTCGTCCGCCGTGGATGCCGAGGCGGCGTTGACCGAATGGCTGGGTCGCCTCAATGTCCTGCCCCGGGTTGCTGCCGTGGAACATGAGCAGCCTGACTTTGACGTCGTACTCTCGCAGGCCTTGCGTGATGAACGCCTGGCCGCGCCTGCCTCGCAGCAGGCCTTGGAAACTCGCATCGCCGCCATGCTTGCGCATGATCCCTGGCAACGTGTGGGCCTGTTCGACGCGGCCGTCGCCTGCTTCCACTGGGACAGCGACGATTGCGGCCAACTGGCCGATCGCTGGACTGCTTCATGGATCGTGCAGGCCTGTGGCGAATCGCTGCTATGGCGGGGGCAAGCCGAGCAGGACCGTGCTCGGCAACTGGACGCCATCGATGCGGCCCTGGCTCATCCAAAACCCACGGAGGCGTTGCTGACCCAGCACTTCTTCGCCATGGACAGGATGATGAGCCACTACGGCTATTGGCTGAGCCTGCGCGTGCCCAATCACATCCTGCAGGCCTGGTCGCAGGCGTACCATGCCCCCGGCTTCGAGCGTCCTGCCGCGCCCAAAGTCCGCTTGCCGCGCACGCCCTTCAAACTCAACGCGCGCATGTTGATCATCCTGGCGCTGCTGGCCCTGTCGGTGCTGCGCATCATCTTCTATCCCAGCACGTCACCCTCGCAAGACTGGTCGACCCCGCACCCCCAATCGGCGAACGCTGCGAGGCCTGACGGCGCCAGTCACTGAGCCGCGATGAGTATCAGCCGGACCGATGGGGGATCAGTCGGGAATCTCCGGCTCGACCAATTGGGCCAACTGGAGCAGCGAGTCCTGCCAGCCTAGATAGCAGGCCTCCGCCGGAATCACTTCCGGCAGGCCTTCCTGCACGATGTGCAACTCCGTGCCGCAGCTGACCTGCTTCAGGGTGATGGTCGCCAGGATCTCACCCGGCAGATTGGGGTCATCGAAACGATCCGTGTAGCGGATCTTTTCGTTGGGGACCAATTCCTGGTATTCACCGCCGAAGCCGTGCACCTTGCCGCTGCTGAAATTGCGGAAAGACATGCGGTAGATGCCGCCCACTCGGGCATCCATTTCGTGGACTTCGCAAGTGAACCCGTGAGGCGGTAGCCATTTGGCCATGGCCGCTGGTTCGAGAAAAGCCCGATAAAGACGATCGGGCGGGCAGCGCAGGACACGGTGGAGACGAACAGTACCGGTAGCCATGGAATTTGCCTCTCTCAAGTGGTGGTTGTACTGCCACGACGAATGAACCACGCGCGTTTCGACACGAGGCCACACATCGATATGTGTCGATATTCGTGATCGCCTTTCGTTGCGAGCTTCAGCAGGAATCAGGATAGACGCAACACGCAGGGTGGACGGCTTGTCCCATAGCTTGTCCCAGACGTAGCACGTGGATGCCTACCGGGCGTAATGCTTCTCTCAGTCCACAAAGCCATTGTGTCCCTCCACGTACGCCCCTTATGTTCCTAGGGGCCGGTTGCCAGGGGCCGTCCCCCAGCCGCCGGCTGCGTCCCACGCCATCCCTTCTCTTCCTCCCTCATCTTCGCCACCCTCCAAGAGAGCCGCATGACGACGATACCCCGTTCGCCCGCCACTGCCCCTGTCCCCCTGCCCAATGAAATTCCAGGCGTCGCCATTCCGCCTGGCCAGATCGCCGCGGCGATAGGCCAGTTGGATGGCTTGGCGCGGGCCTTGCGCAAGCGCACGGGCATCCCGGGCATGGCGGTGGGCGTGGTGCTCGAAGGGCAGAAGGTTTTCGCCCAGGGCTATGGCATCCGCAACAACCAGGAAAGCCGCGCTGACAAGGAAAGCGGCGATGTGGACGAAGACACCGTGTTCCAGCTGGCATCCGTATCGAAGTCGATCGGCGCCACGGTCGTCGCGCGCGAGGTCGGCGCGAAACGCGTGGCGTGGAACGACCTGGTCACTCAATATCTGCCCTGGTTCAAATTGTCCGACCCGTGGGTCTCGTCGCACCTCACCTTGGCCGACCTGTATTCCCACCGATCCGGGCTGCCCGATCACGGCGGCGATGACCTCGAAGAGCTCGGCTATGACCGCATGCAGATCCTCGAGCGCCTGCGCTATCTGCCGCTGCATCCCCTGCGCTCGACGTACGAATACACCAACTTCGGCGTAACAGCAGCCGCGGAAGCTGTCGCCACCGCCGCTGGTACCGATTGGGCCAGCCTGTCGGAAGAAATCCTGTACGGGCCGCTGCGCATGGATCGCACCAGTTCCCGCTACGCCGACTTCGCCACCCGCGCCAACCGCGCGCACGGCCATATCAAGCACAAGGGCGAATACGTGCCCAAGTATCAGCGCGAACCCGATGCGCAATCTCCCGCCGGCGGCGTCAGTTCCAGCGTCAATGACATGGCGAAGTGGCTGGCCATGTTGATCGAGAACGGCGTCGTGCAAGGCCAGCCCTTCATCCCGGCGGCGGCGCTGTTGCCGGCGATCACGCCGCAGATCGTTTCGCGGGCGGCCACCAGCCCCGTCGCACGCGCGGATACCTATGGCTACGGCTTCAACGTCAATGTGCAGGCGTCAGGCCGCACGGACTTCAATCATTCGGGGGCGTTCGGCCTGGGCGCGGGCACGGCTTTCTCCGTCATCCCCTCGGCCCGCGTCGGCATCGTGGTCCTGACCAATGCCGCCCCCATAGGCGCGGCCGAGTCGCTGATCGCGGAATTCCTGGAGCTGGTCCAGTTTGGCAAGATCACGCGTGACTGGTTTGCCGCGTATCAGCCGCTGTTCGCCCCCTACGCCGAACCGGCGGGAACGCTGGTCGGCCAGCAGCCGCCGGAAAATGCCGCGCCGCCCCGCGCACCGGCCGCCTATCAGGGCGTCTATGGCAACCCCTACTTCGGCGATGCCCACATCGTCGCGGGGCAGTCGGGCCTGGAGCTGGTGCTCGGCCCCAAGGCCATGCGTTTCCCCATGCGCCACTGGGACGGCGACCGTTACGTGGTCGACATGCACGGCGAGAACTACGAAGAGGGTTCGGTATCCGCCATCGACTTCAAGTTCGGCGATGCGGACAGCGCCGCGGCGCTGACGGTGGAGTTGCTGGATACCAACTCCCTTGGCACGTTCGCGCGCTGCTGATGCGCCCCGCGTCCCTTCCATGAAGGGCGGGGTGCTCCCTCCCTGACGGGACGACCGTTCCCGCCAGGCAGCAGCACACAGAGCAAACGGCGCCCGCCTTCGAGGGCGCCCGCCCTCATCACTTCGTGGGCTTGTTGCCGACCTTCATTTCAAAGGAGCCGACGCCGTCGACGCCACCGGTCACCACATCGCCCGGGCGGATGGCGCCCACGCCGGCCGGGGTGCCCGTGAAAATCAGGTCGCCCGGCTGCAAGGCCATCGATTCGGAAATGTAGGAAATGACTTCGGGCACCGACCAGATCAGTTCGGACAGGTCGCCCTGCTGGCGCACGTCGCCGTTCACGCTCAGCCAGATGCGGCCAGTCGAAGGATGGCCCACCTCGGATGCCGGCTTCAGCGGCGTGGACGGCCCCGACACGTCGAAGCCCTTGGCCCATTCCCACGGACGGCCCATTTTCTTGGCCACGGCCTGCAAGTCACGGCGGGTGAGGTCGATACCGACGCTATAGCCCCACACGTGCTCCAGCGCCTGCGCGACCGGAATATTCTTGCCACCCTTGCCGATGGCGACGATCAATTCGATTTCGTAGTGGAAGTCGTCGGTCTGGGGCGGGTATTCGATGGTGCCTTCGGCCGGCACGATGGCGTCGGCGGGCTTGCTGAAGAAGAACGGCGGATCCCGGTCCGGATCATGGCCCATTTCGCGGGCGTGCTCGGCGTAGTTGCGGCCCACGCAGTAGACGCGGCGGACGGGGAAGCGCTTGTCGCTGCCGGCGACGGCCAGCGAGGCCTGTTCGGCGGGGGTAATGACGTAGGAAGACATGTGTGGCTTGCTCCAGACTCCAGGATGAGAACCCACAGTCTAATTGGCTATTCGTCCTGGAACTTGGACAGGGTTGCTGAGGATTTGGAACTTTCCATGCAAATGGGATGGTCTGGCCCTACCCCTGCCGGCGAAACTCCCGCGGCGACACCCCGGCCTGCTGGCGGAAGCGCCGCGAAAAATACGCCTCATCGGCAAAACCGCAGGCATGCGCCACGTCCGCCACCCGCTTGTCGCTGGTCAGCAGCAAGGACTTGGCGCGGTTCATCCGCCGCTCCAGCACCAGGTCGGTAAAGGTCCGGTCCAACTCCTTGCGCAGCAGATGCGCCAGGTAGCTAGGCGACAGGTAGGCGGCCGCCGCCGCGCTGTTCAAGGACAGGTCCGCGCTGCTCAGCTGTTGCTCGATATGCGCCCGCACGCGCGCCAGGGCATCGCGCCGCCCGCTGCGCGGGGCATCACGGCGGGCCTGGGCCTGCAGGGCGGCGCCATGGCGCAGGCATACCTCGCCGATCAATTGCAACAGATAGCCCCGCAATACCTCGGCGGACCCGAACACCCGGTCCTGGTCCGCCAGCCGCATGCGTTCCAGCAAGGCCATCAGCGCGGCCAGATCTGCCTCCGGCACCTGGTAGTCGAGAAATTCCTGGAAGCGGAACGGCGCCAGTTCGGGCACCTCGTTCAGCGGCACGTCTTCCAGGTCCAGGGGATCGCAATCCAGGCCGGGACGCAGGAACTGCTGGGAGAAATTGACGACCATGAAGCGGCCACCGTCGGGATGGGGAATCCGGTGCATGCGATGCGGCAGGATGAAGGCCAGCATCCCCTTGAGAAAAGGCCGGGTCACCCCGCTGATCTGCTGGACCGTATCGCCGCCCAGATTCACCTGGATCTGGAAGTAATCATGCCGGTGCATCTCTTCCAGCGGCCGCCGCACGTCCTGCGCGCGAATATAGAAATCGGCGCGATCGCTGCGTTCGCGCATCGCATAGGTACGGACGGGACCGGCACGGGACGTGGCCCCGGCGCCGGCGGCGGGATCGACGCTCATAGGAAAAACACTCTGAAGGCTGGTTCAAGAGCCAGGCTGGCTATTAAACCAAAACCCGGACCGGAGCCAAAGCCCGGCCCAAAAACCCGCGCCGCGGCAAAATCTTTACCAGAATCGGTACCATTAGGGCACACCAGCCTACAGGAGCTTTCGTGGCGCACATCATTCCAGACGGATGGGAAAACCTGCAACGCAGCGGTCCGGCCCAGCGCGAGCTGGAAACGCTGGCCCGCTTGAAGAAGGCGCTATCCGACGACTACACCGTCTATCACGCCATCCACTGGACCAATATCGAAGGCCGCCATGCCATCCATGGCGAGATCGACTTCGTGGTGGTCAACCGGGCGGGCGACCTGCTGGTCATCGAGCAGAAAGCCGGCGCCCTGGATGAAACCGCTGAAGGCCTGGCCAAGCGCCATGCCGGCAAGGCCCAGCTGCTGCCGGTGCAGATGGCGCTCACCGCCGACACCCTGCGCGCCAAGCTGGTCCGCAGCCTGGACGGCGCGGACGTGGGCCTGGACTATCTGCTGTACTGCCCGGATCACCGCGTACTGGCGCCCACCACCGCCGGCCTGTCGCCGGAACGCATCGTCGACGCCAGCCGGCGCGACACCCTGGCCGCCGTCATCCGCGACATCCTGCCGCCAGGCGAGCCATCGCCCCACCGCGCTCGTGTAGATCATTTCCTGCGCGACATCATCCGCCTGGAAACCGATGTCAGCGCGCTGATAGGCCAGGCTCGCGCCTGGGTCACGCGCCTGGCGGGCGGCCTGGCGCATTGGGCCCGGCAACTGGACATCACCCCTTACCGCCTGCGCGTCACCGGCACCGCGGGCTCGGGCAAGACCCAGCTGGCGCTGGCCGAATATCGCGACGCCGTCGAGCAAGGCAAGCGTCCCCTGTACGTCTGCTTCAACCGCCCGCTGGCCGACCATTTCAACCGCATCGCGCCGGAGGGCGGCCTGGCGGTCTCCTTCCATCTGCTGTGCGACCGCCTGCTGCGGCATGTGGGCCGCAGCCCGGACTTCGCGCAGCCCAAGGCCTTCGAGCATCTGGTCGACGATGCCGAGGCGCTGGCCGTGCCGCCCGACTTCATGTTCGACACCGTCATCGTCGATGAAGGGCAGGACTTCGATGCCCGCTGGGGCGGCATGGTGCTGCGCCTGGCCAAGCCGGATGCGCGCGTGGTGTGGCTGGAAGATCCCATGCAGAACCTCTACGGCCATCTGCCGCCGGAGATGCCCGGCTGGGTGCGCCTGCGCGCGCAAAGCAATTTCCGCAGCCCGCGGCCCGTGGTCAACCTGCTGCAATCCATCCTGCCGGATGACGTGCGCATCGATGCGCAGGCGCCCATCACCGACAGCGATGTCGAGGTGCTGTCGTACCACGATGAGGAAAGCCTGCTGCTGGCGGTCAAGCAGGGCATACGCAAATGCTATTCGGATGGCTTTCGCGCGGACGATATCGCCGTCATCAGCTATCACGGCCATCAACGTTCGCAGGTGCTGGCGCATGACCGCCTGGGGCCGCATGGCCTGCGCCGCTTCACCGGCCAATACGACCTGCTGGGCTTGCCGGTCTACTCGAATGGCGACGTCCTTGCCGAATCGGTCTATCGCTTCAAGGGCCAGTCCATCCCGGCCGTGATCTTCACCGAGATCGACTTCGACACGCTGGACGAACGGGCCATCCGCAAGCTGTTCGTCGGCGCCACGCGCGCCACGCTCAAGCTGATCCTGATCGCGACCGAACCGGCCGCGGCTGTACTGCGGCGCAAGATCGGCTAGCCCGCTTCAAATCCAGGCGACGGCCTTGCCCACCTGTTCGCGCGCCTCGATGCGCGCGTGCCCCAGCGCGATCTCATCGAACGCGTAGCGGTCGGTGATCTCGATGCGCAGGCTGCCGTCCAGGATGGCGGCGAAGATATCGTCGGCACGCCGTTGCACGGTCGCCGCATCGGCCATATGGTCCGCCAGGCGTGGCCGGGTAAGGAATAGCGATCCGGCCTCGCCCAGTTCGTAGGGATCCAGATCCTTCACCGATCCCGACACGTTCCCGTAGTTGATGACCAAGCCGCGCTTACGCGTGGCCCGCATGCTGTCGCGCAAGGTCGCCTTGCCCAGCGAATCGAACACCACGTCGACACCGCGGCCCGCCGTCAACGCTCGCACCTGGTCCGCGAAAGCGCCGTCGTCATAAGGCATGGCCACGTCCGCGCCGCGCGCCAGTGCGACGGCACGCTTGTCTTGCGTGCTGGCGGTGGCGTAGACCGTGACACCCATGCGCTTGGCCATCTGGATCAGCAACTGGCCGATACTGCCCGACGCGGCATGCACCAGGCAGCTCGTGCCCGCTGCCAAAGCCGCCACGTCATGCAACAGGTAATGCGCCGTGCAGCCCTGGAACATGGCGGACGCCGCGGTATCGAAAGCGATGCCGTCCGGCAGCACGGCGGCCAGACGGGCGGGAATGGCGGCATATTCAGCGAAGCTGCCCCAGGCGATGCACCAGGCCACCCGCTGGCCAACCGCCGGATGCGTGACGCCTGGACCCGTGGCCACCACGACGCCGGCCCCTTCCATCCCCAACGTGCAGGGAATGCGAACCGGGTAAGTGAGCGACTCCGCATACTTGCCCTGCCGGGTGTGGATGTCCATGAAGTTCACGCCGGCGCATACCACCTGCACCAGGATCTCACCATCGCCAGGTACTGGCACGGGCGCATCGTCGCGCACACGCACCACCTCGGGTCCGCCGTAGCTTTCTATGGTGATCGCCCGCATCGTTCGCGCCATACCTTTCTCCGTGCTTGTGCAGAAGCCGCAGCCAACGCCAAAGCGTGCAGTTTACCCCTGGGCAGTGAGCGCCTCATGTCGTGCAACGCAACGCAGCCGGCACGCACACACCCGTGCGTCGCAAGGAACGCATTCCCGGGATGCTGGTTACCCAAGCCGAGGACGTATTTTCAGGAGGTCAACTCATGCCATCCCGCCAAATCAAGCTCGGCGCATTCCTGCTGCAGACAGGACACCATATCGCTGCCTGGCGCCACCCCCAGGCGCAAGCCGACGCCGCCGTCAACTTCCGCCATTACGTGGACCTTGCGCGCCGCGCCGAGGCCGCCAAGTTCGACGCCATCTTCCTGGCGGATGCCGTCGGCGTGCGCAACACCGACATTCCATCCCTGTCACGCACGGCGCGCTGTGACCAGTTCGAGCCGCTCACGCTGCTGTCGGCCCTGGCGGCGGTCACCGAGCGCATCGGCCTCATCGGCACCGCCTCCACCACCTATAACGAGCCTTACCACGTGGCGCGCAAGTTCGCGTCGCTGGACCATATCAGCGGCGGCCGCGCCGGCTGGAATCTGGTGACGTCCAGCGGACAGGGAGAAGCGCAGAACTTCAATCTCGACGAGCATGTGGATCACACCAGGCGCTATGCGCGCGCGGCCGAATTCCACGATGTCGTGCTGGGCCTGTGGGATAGCTGGGAAGACGATGCCTTCGTGCGCGACCGCGCCAGCGGCGTCTACTTCGAGCCGGAGAAGCTGCATCCACTGCACCATCGGGGCGAGCACTTCCAGGTGCGCGGGCCCTTGAACGTGGCGCGATCACCGCAGGGCCGGCCGGTCGTGGTCCAGGCGGGCGCTTCGCCGGCAGGCCGCGACCTGGCTGCCCGCACCGCCGAAGTCATCTTCGTGGCGGTGCAGACCTTGGACGAGGCGCAGTCCTTCTATCGCGACATCAAGCAACGCGTGCGCTCGCATGGGCGCGATGCGGATAGCGTCAAGATCATGCCGGGCGTCTCGCCCGTGGTAGGGCGCACGCAAGCCGAGGCCGAAGACAAATTCGCCCTGTTGCAGGACCTGATCCATCCCGTCGTTGGCGTGCAGTACCTGTCGAACTTGCTGGGCAGTTTCGATCTGTCGAATTATCCGGTGGACGGACCCTTGCCCGAAATGCCGGAGACCAACGCCAGCAAGAGCCGCCAGCAAGTGGTGGTCGATCTGGCGCGGCGCGAGGGTCTCAGCATTCGCCAACTCTATCTGCGTGTCGCGGGCGCGCGTGGTCATCACCAGGTGGTGGGCACGCCGCAAACCGTGGCGGACTGCTTGCAGCAATGGTTCGAAGAAGAAGGCGCGGACGGCTTCAACATCATGGCGCCGTGGTTGCCTGGTGGGTTGGACGACTTCATCGAACTCGTGCTGCCGGAGTTGCGCCGACGCGGCTTGTTCCGCGAGGAGTACGAAGGGCGCACACTGCGTGAGAATCTGGGCCTGGCCCGGCCCGCGCACTTCAAACGGCGTTGATCTTGAAAGGTGCTTTGAAAGGTGCTGAACCTTAAGCAGAGTTGAACCTAAGGGTAAACACGGCCTCGCAGCGGGCCGTGCTTTCAGTACTCTCGGCGTCACCACAACAAAAGATTGAGGAGACAACCGAATGAGCCTATCCCATAGCCTGACCTTTGGTCTGACTCGTGCCCGTCGTCTGGCGACACTGCTAGGCGTGACAGCCGTGACCGCCATCGCCGCCGTGCCCGCCGCCCAGGCGAAGGATACGTGGCCTGACCACCCGATCACCATCGTCTCGCCTTATGCGCCGGGCGGCACCACCGACATCCTGGCGCGCCTGCTGGCGCCGCGCCTGCAAGCCAAGTTCGGCCAGGCCATCGTTGTCGAAAACCGCGCCGGCGCGGGCGGCAATATCGGCACCGCCTACGTCGCCAAGGCCAAGCCGGACGGCTATACCTTCCTGCTCGCGGCCAGTGGCCCCATCGTGATTGCCGGCACCCTGTACAAGACGCTGCCTTATCATCCCGGCAAGGATTTCACCGCGGTATCGCCCTTGGCGGATACCAACTTCGTGGTGGCCGTCAATGCGAAGTCCGGCTTGAACTCCGTGCAGGACGTGATCACCAAGGCCAAGACTGGCGACCTGTCCTTCGGCTCGGCTGGATCGGGCACGCCGCAGCACATCATCGGCGAGATGTTCAACGTCGCCACCAAGCAGAAGATCCAGCACATCCCTTACAAGGGATCGGGTCCGCTGTTGAATGACCTGGTCGGCGGCCAGGTGCCCTTGGCCTTCGAGAACCCCTTGCCCATCATGCAACAGGTCAAGGCTGGCAATTTGAAGGTGCTCGCGGTGACCGGCTCCAAGCGCTCCGCGGCCTTGCCTGACGTGCCCACGCTGGCGGAAGCCGGCATCCAGGGTGTCGATGCCAAGCCCTGGTACGGCCTGCTCGGCCCGGCCGGACTGCCCGCCGACATCACCACGCGCATGAACGAAGCCGTCCAGGAAATCCTTGCGTCGCCGGATGTGAAGGCGCAACTCGCCAGCCTGGGGGTGGAGCCGATGGTGATGAAGCCGAAGGAGTATCAGGCGTTCATGGAGAAGGACATCGTGAAGTGGGGCGCCGCGGTCAAGGCGTCAGGGGCTACGGTGGATTGAGGAGTCTCGCGCGCGGGGTGCGGTAAGCGCCGCGCCCCAATTTCAACCGGGCTGATGCGTTCTCAGCCAATCTTTAAACACATCATTGATACGGGTCTGCCATCCACGGCCGGTCGCCTTGAACGTTTGAATCACATCTGCGTCAAACCGAATGGTCGTCGCGATCTTCGGCTCCTCTGACACCGGTCGACCTCGCCGCCGGGCAATGATTTGGGCCGGTGTATGGACACGCCCGTATTGGCCCGTCAGTGCCTGGTCAATGCTTTGCAGCATATCGGCTTCGAACTGAGCCATTTCTAGATCAACTTTTTAGGCATCGAATTTCTCCTTCATTTTTGCAAGCAATGCTTCGAGATGCACGCTTGCATACGCCCTGAGCGCGTTACTGGCTGCTCAGCGCTTCGTCGTTGGTAGGGAAGCAACCGCTTGGGTGCTCTTGGTCAAGCAATCCAGCGGCGCAGCACCCTCCCGGCAATCCCAAGTCATAGAGTCGTGAAGTGGGCGCCGCGGTCTAGGCATCCGGGACTACTGTGGATTAAGAGGTAATCCGTTCGAATTTCTCAGCAGTCAAGGAATTCGACCAAATCTTCGGATGATTCGATGGACAAAACAGGATCATCGTAATCTTCTATATCTGAAGAAAGCCACTGCTCAGTCGTACGATTCGCGTGAAACTTGGTCACGACACTATATTCATCGACGCTTACGACAGCAATCAAGCCCGTGACTGGCGTGTACAGGCGCCAAGCATCGAACACATATCGAATAAGTGCAACAGCCTGACCAAGAGGGTTATTTTCGTCATAGTCCTCGACGTGCACAGAATTAATGAAGCACTCGTATGCCGTGCAGTCTTGAAAATCATTTCTTGTTACGCTGGATCCGAGTGACAGCAGCGCCTTTAAGAAAAAGCAATCTTCCTGATTTTCAAAACCACAATCCACAATTTCGCGCAAAACCGGAGACAATGAGGAATTTCCAACATTATTCTCAAGCAATTTTTGCATTAGTCTATTTGCCTTCACTATTTACCTCCCAGATACCTATCTAGCCCCTTCTTGATTGCAGCCTTAAACCCCGGATCATCCAGCAGATTATTCACTGATCTTGGAGCATCTCGAAATGAATTTGTCTTTGAATCGAATAAGTACTTCCTTCCGAAATTGTCTTGGTAGTGTATCTGTCCGGGTCTCTGGCCAGGATTTGGGTTTTCCACATCTATACGTTCTTTTCCCCGTCCTTTCCAGATGGTCTTGCTCGCAAACCTTGGTCCGTTTTCTCCGAGCATTCCTGTCGACTGGGACTCGCTTTCTTTACCTTGCTGGTATAGGAGTATGGGCCCACGCGTCTCACCCAGCGGTGTCGTGTGTACGCTTCCCGATTGAGCGTTAACATCAATCAAAACTCCGGGAGGCGTAAGCGGAACGGCAATCTCCGACGTTTTCCCGGGAATCGTTATATCGATCTCTGGAGCGGCCCATTGGATGAGCGTGTCCACGAGAGGGACAATAGGAATCAGAGGAGGCAGTGCGCCCGACCGCTCCTGTGGATTGCCCTGCTCATCTGCCAAGAAGAATGAGTCGCCACGCTCGACTGTTTGAGTCCACTCGACCAAATTCGGTTCATCAACTCGTCCTTGCGCCCGATCGAGAAGACGCATAGCCTCAGTCTGCCTCGACGCCTTCGTTCCTATTGTCTGTCCCAGGACAGGGGGCGGCAACAGTAACTCAAAGACAAGAGCGTTGCTTTCCGCTTCGATTTTTGCTGCGGACGTCAATTGAGCTGCTGCAGCTGGCTCCAAAGCACTGCTTACGCCGGCGAGCAAGCTGCCCAGCATGTTCAAGCGGTTTTCGCGCTCAGACGGACTTAGTTCTTCTATGTTGGTGCCGTTGAGTCGGCTGACCAAGTGGTTGAACACGACACTGGCTGACGCTCCTGCGGCCCCCGGCGTGCAACTCGTACCTTGCGCAGCGCCGCCCGCACAGGCGAGAACGGCATGTAATGCGATATGCGCCGGTGAACCTTCGCCGCCTAAGTGCGGAGCCAAGTCCTTGATTTGCCGTGCTCCCAAGCCCTGCAGGGCTTTTACGCTGGCGGCAACCACCATATTGGCGGCGGGCGCGGCGACATTGCCCGACACACCCGCGATCAGGCTCGTCGCGATCAAACGATAATCGCCGCCAGGCAACCACGGCTTGAGCCTGTCGTACTTAGCCGTTAGTGCCTTGATTACAGCAGGATCTTTGGCGCTGCCTTTAGCTTCTTCTGCATTCAGCTCTTTCTTAACCGCATCGGCTTCGCTCGCACGCCTGGCGATGAACGTGCTCGCCTGCCCTTGCACCTCCTGCATGATCGCGAAGTTGGCTTCGATTTTTTCCTTGTCGAAGATCGGCGACAGGCTGTTGGCAGCGTCGTCGGTGTCGTGATTCAGCGCTGCGAGCATCTGCTCACTGGCTTTGCCGGTGAGCGCCTTCTGTCCAGTCGCATCACGAATGACGATATCGCCGCCGCTGATAGCGCTGTACGTGGTTGAGCGTTCCCGATCGTATGCCGCTGCGAGCGTGGGTGCATTGGCACCGCCCCTGCTGTTCGACTGGATCGTGCCCCCGCCGGCCTGCTTGCCGCCAGAATTTGAGCCAACGCTGGCGCTCACACCCATTTGGTAGCCGAAATATTCAGCCCTGTTTTCGATATCCTCGGTTTCCAGCGTGCCCGTGTGCAGACGATTCTTGCCCTCGGCAACAGCAAGATCACTGCTCGCAATCACACTGCCAACCAGCTTGGTCGCCTTCTCCACGTCGATCTGGAAACCGCCGTCGCCGGCCCATAGGCCGCTCTGCTCCATCACCGAAGCGAAATTGCTGTTCAGCGCGCCCCGTGAGTAACTCGCGTAGGCTGAGCTGGTGCAATATCCCATGCAGAAAGTACCGCCTGCCGTGGCACTCTGATTTTTCGATTTAAAGGTGTTCTCGTCCTGCAAACTTCGGAGAAGCAGATTGCCGCCCACGGACGCGACAATGCTCTTTCCCTTCCCCGAAGCACCGACGAAGGAAGTGTCACCTCCCGACTTCAGCGACAGAAGATTCTTCGCAGCGACGCTACTGTTGGTCCAGCTGAGGCCTTTGCCGTCTTCCGTACTTTCCAGCGCTTTCAGGACCTCCCGCGAGCAAGGAACGTCCATGCAAGTTGGCGGCGATCTGTCCATGGCTGCCGGTCACGACCTGGCGATGCGAGCCGCCGATGTGAATGCGGAGGGAAGGCTGTTCGCGACTGCCGGTCACGATATCGACATTCATGCGGGGGAAGCCAGCGGGTACGCCCGTGATGAGCGGTTGCTCAAATACAGAAGCGGCTGGACCAAGGTCAAGGAACACTACATAGACGAGGGTGTTTGGACGCAGGCGCAGCCTTCGACAATGACGGCCAATGAAATAGCGGTCAACGCAGGGCGTAACGTCGGCATCGTCGGTTCGGATGTTGGTGCGGTCCAGAATCTGGCGATTGTCGCTGGGCAGGACGTGACGATCACAGGCGCCGAGAATACCGCTGATGATTATCACCATCGGAAGACGACTCATGAAACGATGAGTCCGCTCGGACAACGCTCAACGACTGTCTATCTGGTTTCTCCTGCGATGCGTTCGCATCAACTAATCTCGCGAAACAAGCGATTCAGCGCATCACGCCTTGGCTATCCCATGCAGGAACATATCGACAAAACGATCCATGATCTCCTGCGCGGTCTTCTCGCCGTCCGGGCGGTACCAGCGCGACAGCTGGTTCAATGACGACAGCAGGAATTTGGCCGCCAGGCTGACATCGGTGTCCGGCTTGAACAGGCCCGACGCAATGCCGTCGCGCACGGCTTCCTTCAACAACCCTTCGTAGGCGTCGCGCCATTTCACCACCAAGGCGCGATGCGACTCGCTGTCGGTGGACCAGAACAACATGGAACCCGATACCCAGCTATCGTGGCACTCCTCGTAGTATTCGATCGAAGCGCGCATGAATGCCCGCAGGCGTTGCGCCGGATCGGGTAGGGTCACCGCTTCGACACCGTGTGCCGCATCGGGACCTTGCGACGCCTTGACACCTTGCGCCGGCTCGGAGGTTTGCGCTGCATCCGGATCCTGCGCCTGCATCGCGTCACGCACACGGTTGAACAAAGTCTCCATCCCCGTCGCCACGAGACTCCGATACAGCGTCTCCTTGTCCGGGAAGTGGTGATACAGCGTCGACTTCGATATCCCCACCTCAGCCGCGATCATGTTCAACGACGTGCCCTGATAGCCATGGCGCGCGAACAGGCGCCGCGCCTCATCGATGATCTGCTCGTAACGCCCGGGATCCCGCGCTGTCATGGTGTTCGATCCTGTCGCCCAAAAAAGTGGAGGGAGGGATGATAGGGGAATATCCCAGGGGTGGACTTTCGCCAGAAAGGGTCTAAGATTCCACCCAACCGACCGGTCGGTCGGTTCGTGTGAATCTACTCGGACCGCCACTGGAAAACAAGTCTTGCCGCACGACGGGCTTGAGCCGAGTTGCGGACGAGGCGATAGATAGGTGGAGACAGGATGCGCAGCGAAACGCGAGTTTTGCTGGTCAGCGGCTTATGCGGCGGTTTGCTTGCCATGGCGTCTTCTTGCCTGGCGGCGGCCCCCTACCCGACCCAGCCCATACGTCTTATCGTGCCCTTCGCACCCGGTGGCGGCGCCGATGCCAATGCCCGCCGGATCGCCGAGCCGTGGTCCAAGGCACTGGGCCAGCCCATCGTGGTGGAGAACAAACCAGGCGCCGGCGGCACGCTGGGCGCCACCTTCGTCGCCCAGGCCGCCCACGACGGCTACACCCTGCTGTATGCCACGCCCGGCCAGCAGATGACCGCGCCCTACCTGTTCAAGAACCTCGCCTACGATCCGTTCAAGAGCCTGGTGCCGGTGGGCAAGCTGAGCGTGGGCGCCAACGTCCTGGTCGTCACAAAGAGCCTGCCGGTGCACAGCGTCCAGGAACTGGTCGCCTACGCCCGCGCCCATCCCGGCAAGCTGGGCTTCGCCAGTTCAGGAGTGGGGTCCACCAGCCATCTGGCCGGCGAATTGTTCAAGCAGAAAGCGGGCGTGGATATCTTCCACGTGCCTTATCGCGGCACGGGGCCGGCGCGTACCGACTTGATGAGCGGCCAGGTGCCCATGACCATAGACACGCTCAGTGTCTATCTGCCCCTGATCCAGTCGGGCGACGTGCGCGCGCTGGGCGTCTCCTCGCTGAAGCGAGATCCCGCTCTCCCCGATCTGCCGGCTATCGCGGAAACCTTGCCCGGTTTCGAAGCCGTGCCGGTCAATTACATCGCCGCGCCTGCCGGTACGCCGCGCGAAGTCATCGACAAGCTCAACACCACCTTGAACCAGGTGATCAACGATCCGCGCGTGCGCAACAGCTTCGAGAAAGGCACCTCGCTGGAAGGCGGCACGCCGCAGGAGATGGGCGAACTGATCGTGTCTGAGCAGGCCAAGTGGAAGGCGTTGATCGAGCAGGCCGGGATCAAGCCCGAATGACGAGCAAGCCGGAATAACGAGCAAGCCAGAATAACGAGCAAGCCCATAACGAGAGGCGTCCAGCGCCCATGGGGGACTCAACCGGAGGAGATGAGGAATGAGCAAGCGCTTGCGCGCGCGCATCGCATCGATGGCGATGTTCGCAGCATTGATGGCGGCAACCGCGGTGACGGCCATGACGACCGCCACGGTCAATGCAGCCGAAGCCAGATACCCCAGCCAGCCGGTAACCATCATCGTCCCCTATGCACCGGGCGGCGTGACCGATCTGTACGGCCGCTCCATCGCCGAATACCTGGGCCGCACCTGGAACGTCCCCGTCATCGTCAAGAACGAGGGCGGCGGCGGCACGATGATAGGCACGCAGACCGTGGCCCGCGCGGAGCCCGACGGCAACACCATCCTGCTGACAAGCTATGCTTTCACCTCCAACCCCATCGTGCGCAAGGACATGAGCTATGCGCCCGATGCGCTGCGGCCGGTGATGCTGCTGGGCAACAGCAGCAATATGCTGGTCGTGTCCGCACGCTCCGACCTGCACACGCTCGATGACGTATTGGCCAAGGCGCGCAAATCACCAGGCAATCTGCGCCTGGCGTCCTCCGGCGTGGCCTCCAGCCCCCACATCGCCGCCGAGCTGTGGGCCCATGCGGTGGGCGTGCAGATCACCCACGTTCCCTATCGGGGCACCGCGCCCGCCATGAACGACGTCCTGGCGGGCCAGGTGGACGGGATCTTCGACGGGCCTTCCTCCATGAGTTCGGTGAAAGCCGGACGCCTGCGCGCCATCGCCATTGCCAGCGCGCAGCCCCATCCGGGCGCCCCCGGCGTGCCGACGTTTCGCAGCCTTGGCGAGAACCTGGTGTTCGGCAGTTGGTTCGGCTTCTTCGTACCCAAGGGCACCCCGGACGCCATCGTCACGAAATTGAACGCCGATCTGCGCCGTGCGGTAAGCGATCCGAAGACACGTGCCGCCATCGATACGACGGCGCTGCTGGTGCAGGACGGCACGCCCCGGCAATTCGCCGACTTTCTCGACAAGGAGAGCGAGCGGCTGAAGCAACTGGTGGAGAGCGGTGCGGACTTCACGCCGCAATGAGGTCCGCGGCTGCCACCGCGACTACGCATTTCCCTTTTCAACCGGCCCCACGCGCCGGCAAGCCACAGGAGCGCAAGATGAGCTATGAATGCCTGGAAGTACAGCGCGACGGACATGTCGCCATCGTTTATCTCAACCGTCCGCCAGTCAACGCGCAGAACGCGCAGATGCGCGCCGAGATCGTCGAGGTGTTCGACAGCTTCAACGATGACGACGACGTGCGCTGCGTGGTCCTGACCAGCAAGGCCAAGGTATTCTCGGCCGGCGCCGATGTCTCCGAACGGCCCGCCATCAAGCAACGCGGCCCGGGCGCCTATTGGAAGCACAACCGGCTGGTGCGCGAGTCATCGCTGTCCATCCAGGAATGCAACAAGCCCATCATCGCCGCGGTCAATGGCGCCGCCCTGGGCGCGGGTTTCGGCTTGATGGCGTCCTGCGACATCTGGGTGGCGTCGAATAATGCCTATGTCGCCATGCCCGAGATCAACGTCGGCCTGGCCGGCGGCACTGCCTTGCTGCAACGGATATTCGGCAAGTCGCGCGCGCGCCGCATGTTCTTCACCGGCATGAAGGTCTCCGCCGACGAACTGTATCGCCTGGGCTTGATCGAGGCCAGCCTGCCCCCGGAAGAACTGATGCCGTATGTCATGGATCTGGCCCACGAGATTGCCGGCAAGGCGCCCATCGCGCTGCGCTATGCCAAGGAGGCCGCACAGGTGACTGCTTCCATGCCGCCGCGCGAAGGCTATCGCTACGAACAGAACATCACCGTGGCCTTGTCGAATACGGAGGACGCTCGCGAAGCGCAGCAGGCCTTCCTGGAAAAGCGCCCGCCTGTCTACAAGGGCCGCTGACATGCCGGATACGCTGAACCCCGCTTTCCTGGCGCTGCCGTCCAGCGGCCATCAGGAATCCGCCGCGGACGCCGCCTTCCGCGCTGAACTGCATGCGTTTGCCCGTGAACAGTGTCCGCCGGACATCCGCGCACTGGTCGCTGCGGGCGGCAAAATCACGCGCAAGACTTATGCACGCTGGCAGCAGATCCTGCACGCGCACGGCTGGTCGGCGCCCAACTGGCCGGTGGAGCATGGCGGCACGGGCTGGAACTTGCGCCAGCGCACCATCTTCGAAGAGGTGATGGCGGACAACGATTGCCCGCCGCTCTATCACCATGGCCTGGGGCATATCGGCCCCGTGATCATGCATTTCGGCACGCCGGAACAGAAGTCCCACTTCCTGCCGCGCATCCTGGATACCACCGACTGGTGGTGCCAGGGGTATTCCGAGCCGGGCGCGGGTTCGGACCTGGCTTCGCTACAGACCCCCGCCGTGCGCGATGGCGACGAGTACGTCATCAATGGCCAGAAGATCTGGACATCGCATGCCCACGAGGCCAACCGCATCTATCTGCTGGCACGCACCGCGCGCAGCGAGCGCAAGCAGGACGGCATCTCGCTGTTTCTGATCGACATGGATAGCCCGGGCATCAGCGTGCGCCCGATCCGCACCATAGACGGCTGGCATCATGTCAACGAAGTGTTCCTGGATGAAGTGCGCGTGCCGGCGGCACGCCTGCTGGGTGAAGAAGGCAAGGGATGGGCATGCGCCAAGTATCTGCTGGAACGCGAACGCCTGCCGGCCGCCAGTGTCGCCACATTGATGCGGCAATGGCGGCAAGTCGCCCGCTTGCTGGAAACGCGCCGCGCGCAAGAACCCCTGCGCGACTACAGCACCCTGGACGCCGATCTGCTGACGCAGGCCGCACGCATCAAGGGCGCTCGCGAAATGCTGGCTTCGGCAACCGAGGCGATGCTGCGCAAGGAAGCCCTGGACGCTCGCCCATCGGCCTTGAAGCTGGCTTGCAGTGCGGTGGCGCAGTCGCTGAGCCGCATCGCCTTGCTGGCGGTCGGCCCCACGGGCAGCCGCGAATTTCTTCCCGAGCCTTTGCCTGCGCTTATGTCTGAGCCTTCGCCTGAATCCATGCTGGAGGCTTTGCCGGAATCCGACGCCTTCCCGACGTCGAATCCGGGGCTGGCCGTGCAGAACTATCTTTACGCGAGGTCCAAGACCATCGCCGGAGGCACTACCGAAGTGCAACTCAACGTCGTGGCGCGGTCCTTGTTCGGAGTCTGATGCATGCCTTTTGAACCCAAGACATCCTTTCCCGGCCTGCTGGCCGACAGTGCGGCGCGGCTCGCGCAAGACCTGGCCGCGGAGTATCCGAAAGGAGCCGATCCCGGCGTGATCGCCGAAATGGGCTGGAACGCCGTGCTGATTCCCGAGGAGCAAGGCGGTGTCGGCGGCGAATTCGCGGATCTCGCGTCCATCGTCGAAGCGCTGGCGACGCAGGCGGTGGATCTGCCTGTCATTACGCGTTGTGGCGTGCTGCCGGCGATGCTAAATGCGCTTGTTGAGCGTGCGGTTTCCAATAACACGATTGGCGATACCGCGCAGGGCGTAAGCAGCTTTGCCGATCCTACGCTTGCCAATTGCGCGCGCGCCCAGGCCCTGCTGACAGGTTGCGCGGAAGGCGCCGTGGTGCTGGAACTGGGTGGCCCGCTGTCCGCCGGCGACCCCGTGGCGCCGCTGGCGATACGAGGCACAGGGGACGAACGCCGCGTGACCGGCAAGACGGCGGCGATGTCCTTGAGCGAGGACTGCACCCATGTATTGCTGGTCTGCACCCAGGCCGATGGCGGTGCGCCCGTTTTGGCCTGCGTGGACGCCGATCGCCTGCGCGCGCATGCCGAGTTCTTCCAGACCATGGACGAAACGCGTGTATGCGTTTGCCATGTGCACGGTCTGGCGCTCGTGGACGACGACATCGTGGCCAGCGGTGCAGACGCTGAACGCGCGCTAGACGCCGGCTGGCGCGTGGCGGTCGCCGCCACCGCCATCGATACCGTATGCGCCATGGGGAGCGTGTTGGAGCGCACCATCACTTATCTGCTGGAGCGCGTGCAGTTCGGCCAGCCACTGGCGCAATTCCAGGCGCTGCGCCACGATGTGGCGCGGCTTTACGTCACCTACGAGATTTCGCGCAGCCTGCTGCAGGCGACGCTGCGGGAGATGGAGAAAGGACACACCGCGGAGGCCTTCGACCTGCTGGGTCTCTATACCAGCGAGGAGGCCGTCACCTATGCCGAAACCGTCATCCAGCTGCACGGTGGCATGGGCATGACGCGTGAAATGCCCGCGGCCCGCCTGGCGACGCGACTGCTCGCCAACGCCATGCGTTTCGGCGATACGCTGTCCCACCGCCAGAGCTTGAATCGCCTTCGCACGAGGACCACGGCATGACCGGACATTCCCATCCCCTGCAGCCTTTCTTCGATCCCGCTTCGGTGGCCATCATCGGCGCATCGTCCGACCCTGAGAAACTGGGTGGGCGGCCCATCCGCTACCTGCGCGATGCGGGCTACGCCGGCCATATCTATCCCATCAATCCGAAGGCCGATACGGTGCAAGGGCTGAAGGCCTATGCCAGCCTGGCGGATGTGCCGGGACCGGTGGACCAGGCGCTGATCATCGTGCCGGCGACGGGCGCGCAACAGGCTTTGCAGGCTTGCATAGACAAGGGCATCCGTCATGTCCAGGTGCTGAGTTCCGGCTTTGCGGAAGAAGACGACGCCGGGCGCCAACGCCAGCACGATCTGGCCCGGCTGGCCACTGCCCATGGCGTGCGGCTGACGGGGCCGAACTGCCTGGGCATCGTCAGCGTTGCCAACCGCTTCTACGCCACCTTCTCCACCGCGCTGGAGGCCCTGGTGCCGCAACCCGGCGGCATCAGCTTCGCGACGCAGAGCGGCGCCTTCGGCTCGTGTGCCTATGCCCAGGCGATCCAGCGTGGGCTGGGCATCGCGCGCATCGTCGCCACCGGCAATGAAGTGGATGTCGATGTGGCGCAATGCATAGACTTCCTGGCGTCCGATCCGCAGACGCAGGTGATCTGCGCCGCCATCGAGGGCTGCCGTGACGGCGACGTATTGCGCCGTGCCTTGCTGAAGGCGGCGGCCGCTGCCAAGCCCGTGATCCTGATGAAGGTGGGCGCGTCGGCGCGCGGCCAGCAGGCGGCGGCCACGCATACCGGCGCCATCGCCGGCAATGACCGAGTCTTCGACGCGGTGGCGCGGGAATGCGGTGCCTGGCGGGCCAGCAGCATCGAACAGATGCTGGACATCGCCTATCTGTGCACGCATCTGCCACGGCCAGCCAACGCGCGGGCGGGCGTCCTGACGGTATCCGGCGGCATCGGCGTGCTGATGGCGGATGACGCCGAGCGCTATGGGGTGGAGATGCCTGCCTTGTCCGCGGCCGTACAGGACCACGTGCATGAACGCGTGCCCTTCGCCATCGGTGCGAATCCCCTGGACACCACGGCGCAGATCGGCGTGATCAAGAACGGCCTGACCGATCTGGTCGGACTGCTGTTGCGCGATACGGATTGGTCCACGCTGTTCGTGTACATGGCGCAGATACCCTGCGACGAGCGGCGCTTTCCGCCCATGCTGGACGAACTGGCCAAGCTGCGCGAACAGCATCCCGACCGCTTGATCGTGCTGGTGGGGCCGCACAGCGATGCGATGCGCTCGGCGATCGAGGCGCGGCGCATGGTGATCTTCGCGGATCCGGGCCGCGCCATGGCGGCCGTGGGCGCGGCCTGCGGGATCGAGGCGCGCCGGAGCGCCTTGGGGGGACCTGCCTTGCAGGGAGATGCGTTGGTCCCGCCGCCCGCATTCGGCACGCGCCTGGACGAATGGCAAGCCAAGCAGGTCCTGCGCCGTTACGGCCTGCCCATGTTGCGCGAGGCCTTGTGCACGGATGCCGATGCGGCTGTACACGCGGCGCATGCGGCCGGGTATCCGGTGGCGGCGAAGATCGTCTCGGCCGACATCCCGCACAAGACGGAGATCGGCGGCGTGCTGTTGAATCTGCGCGATGACGACGCCGTGCGGCAGGCATTCCGTCTGCTAAGTGAGCGCGGCCTGGCGCATGCGTCGGCCGATCGCATCGCCGGGGTACTGGTCTCGCCCATGAGCGCGCCTGGCACGGAGACGATACTGGGCATCCACGTGGATCCGCTGTTTGGCCCCATGGTGATGTTCGGCCTGGGTGGCGTCGCGGTCGAACTATTCCAGGATGTCGCGTTCGCCAGTGCGCCGCTGACGGATGACCGTGCCGCCGCGCTGATCGCGTCGGTACGCTCGGCACGCTTGCTGCAAGGATGGCGCGGCCAGCCGCCCATGGATATCACCGCCCTGCGACATGCCTTGGTCAGCCTATCCCGCTTCGCCCACGACTGGCGCGAAGTGTTGTCTGGCGTCGACGTGAACCCATTCGTACTGCGACCCGATGGAGCGGTGTGCCTGGATGCGTTGATCACGTTGAAGGCGGGGTGAAAAGCACGTCCGCACGCAAGTTGGTGTTGACCAGTCGCTCCGATCCCTGCTAAATCCCCGGGGGGCATCCCGTTGGGGTACATCGCACAACTTCCAACCATGACCTCCCCGTTTCATTAAAAAAACTGCACTAGCGATAAACAAAAACTCAATATTCTTTGACGTCTGGAATCGCTAAGATGGCTTCCATCAAACACTAAACGGCCGGCTGCGGGTAGCAGGTCCAAGAAAGAAAGATGGAAGAGACAACGCTCAGCACGGGCGCGCGCGTACGGGATGCTTTGCCGCCCGGCGCCTGCGATTCCCATTTGCACCTGTACGACACGGCAATCATCGACGCGCCGGCCGCGCCCAATCCGCTGGCCGGCTGCACGGCCGGCCGCTACCGCGCCCTGCGCGACGGCCTGGGCCTGCAACGCGCGGTGATCGTCACCCCTGCCCCCCATGTGGTCGACAACCGCGTCACCCTGGCCGCCATCCAGGCCCTGGGCGCGGCCGACACGCGCGGCGTGGCGGTGGTCTTCCCCGACGTGACGGACGCCGAGCTGCGCCATCTGCACGATGGCGGCATCCGCGGCATACGCTTCACCGTCGCCATTCCACGTACGGCCGTCACCCGCATCGACATGCTCCCCGCCCTGGCGCCACGCGTGCATGAGCTGGGCTGGCATGTGCAACTGCACATGACGCCGGCGCAGATCGTCGAAAGCCAGTCCATCATCGAACAGCTTCCCTGCCGTATCGTGTTCGACCACATGGCACGCCTGGCGGACGGGCCGCTCGATAAACGCGCCTGGGCCATCGTCCAGGACCGGCTGCAGGCCGGCAAGACCTGGGTCAAGCTGTCCGGCGAATACCTGGCCGCGGACCCGGACAGCGCGCGCGCCGTTGCAGGAATGCTGGCGGCGGCCGCGCCCGACCGCATGGTCTGGGGATCGGACTGGCCCCATCCCACCGAAATGCCCACGCCGCCGGCCACCGCGAGTACGCTGGACGCGCTGCAAGCCTGGATCCCCGACGCCGCCCAGCGCCAACGCATCCTGGTCGACAACGCGGAACAGCTGTACGGCTTTGAATCAGTGACACCGCGCGGTAAAGCCGTGCAATAGCACCGCGCGGTAAAACAGCGTAATGAAGATCGGACCTAACCGGGAATTTCCTGGAAGATCTTCAGGGGAATGCGCAGTAAAACAGCGTCCAAGACGGCAACCATAGCCGGACAAGGCGCGCGATCCAGTAACGATCATCCGGAGACATCATGCAAGGCTTCCAACGTATCCGCAGGGGACTGCTCTTATCCGCCGTCCTGGCGACCGCACCGCTGGCCGCCCAGGCCGCCTGGCCCGACCAGCCCATCCGCCTCATCGTGCCCTATGCCGCGGGCGGCGGCGCCGACAATGTCGCGCGCGTCATCGCCGGTCCGCTGGGCGAGAAGCTGGGCCAGAGCATCATCATTGAAAACCGCCCGGGTGCCGGCGCGACCATCGCCGAGGGCGTGGTCGCCCGTTCGGCACCCGACGGTTACACGGTGCTGTACGACACCTTCACCTACGCCGTCAACGCATCGCTGCGCAAGCTCAACTTCAATCCGGCCAAGGACCTGACGCCGGTCGCCATCACGGCCACGGCGCCGCTGATCCTGGTGGTGAATCCCAAGGTGCCGGCGAACAACCTGGCCGAATTCGTGACCCTGGCCAAGGATCCCAACAACAAGGTGACCTACGCGTCCTACGGCATCGGCAGCGCGGCGCATCTGGCCGCCGAACTACTGGCGCGCGAAGCCAAGCTGACCATGCTGCACATCCCCTACAAGGGTGGCGCGCCGGCCCTGGTGGACTTGGTCGGAGGACAGGTCAATGCCTACTTCGCCAATGCGTCCTCCGGCTTGCCTTATGTGCGCAACGGCACCCTGCGTGCCTTGGCGGTGTCATCGACCAAACGCCTGAATACCCTGCCTGACGTCCCCACCGTCGCGGAAAGCGGCTACCCCGGCTTCGACGTGCTGGAATGGCATGGTGTCTTCGTTCCCACCGGCACGCCCCCGGAAGTCGCCAAGAAGCTCGCCGACGCCGTACAAGCGGTGATCAGCTCGCCCGACGTGGTGAAGCGGCTGAACAGCCTGGGCATCGAACCCAGTCCCATTCCTCCGTCGGGCGCGAAGGCCTACATCGACGATCAGGTGCAGCGCTGGTCGACGCTGATCAAGGATCGCAACATCGCCCTGGAATAGCGCCAGTCCGATATCTGCCTGAGCAATGCATGAAGGCCGATGCGTTTGCACCGGCCTTCATGCATTGCGGCTAAAGCGGCTTGAAGAAGTACTTGGGCGAGTCTTCATAACCCTGGCGTAGATAGAAGCGGTGGGCGTCGACCCGGCGTGCATGGCAATGCAGTTCGATCCGGTCGCAGCCACGCTCGCGCGCGATCTCGACGGCCCGGCCTTCCAGCAGCGCGCCTATGCCCTCGCCGCGCGTGTGCTCCGACACGCAGAAATAGCTGATGCGGCAGAAGTCGCCGGCCAAGGCCAGTTGCGGGATGAAATGCAGGGAGATGATCCCCAGCACGGCGCCATCCTGCACGGCCGCCAGCATCACCTCATCCGGGTGGGCGATCAATTGCGCGACGCGCCGCTCGATGAAGGACTCGGTGCCGGGATAGCCCAGCGACGCAAGCAGTTGCGCGATGGCGGCCGAGTCGGCCACCGTGGGAGTTCTCACCTCGATTGGCTGCGTCGTGTTCATGCCTGTGCTCCGCTCTGTGCCGCGGCGCCTGCCGCGAACTCCGTACGATGCGCCAAGTCCATGCTTTGCCCCGCCCCTAAAGATATAGACGATTGGATGAATCTTCGCATCATAGGACGCGCGCGTGACACGGAGGTTTCAAGTGGAGGCCATCGCCGCGAACTCATCGAACAGTTCGGCCACCAGGGGATTGTGCGCGTCACGCCGGCTGACGCCATAGGTTTCCGAACGTGCATCCACGCCCGCCATCGGCCGGAACACCGCGCCGCGCAGGGCTGAGTGCCGCAAGGCCTGTGGCACCAGGCCCACTCCCAGGCCTTGTGCCACCAGCGATACCACGGCCAGCCAATGACGCACTTCGTGCCTGACCTCGGGACGGAAGCCCGCTTCCGCGCAGATGGCCAGGATGCGATCGTAATAGTCCGGCGACACGCTTTGCGAGAAAAGCACGAAGGGTTCGCCGGTGAGGTCGACGGGCCGCAACGCAGCGGCGCGCGCCAGGCGATGGCGCGTGGGCAGGCAGCAGATGAAGGGTTCGGACAGCAGCAGACGGCTGTCCAGTTCGTCGGGCATGCGGCTGGTGTGGATGAAGCCGAGGTCCAGGCGGTCCTGCATCAGGCCGGTGATCTGGTCGCCGGAGTTCAGTTCCGTCAGCGTTACCTGGACCTTGGGATACCGCGCCTGGAAATTGCGCAGGGCTTGCGGCAGGCCGCGATACAGCATGGCGCCGACGAAACCCACCCGCAGGCGCCCGGCCAGGCCGGCCGCCACGTTGCGGGCCTCCAGCGCGGCTTCATCGGCTTGCGCCAGGATCTTGCGGGCGGAGATGCGCAGGGCCTGGCCCGCGGCCGTCAGGCGCACCTCTTTGTTGTTGCGCTCGAACAGGCGTGCACCGACGCTTTCTTCCAGTTGTCGTATCGCTACGGACAGCGGCGGTTGCGAGATCGACAGCCGCGCAGCCGCACGGCTGAAATGCAGTTCCTCCGCCAGGACGGAAAAATAGCGCAGGTGTCTCAACTCCATGGACGGCTTCCTTTTTTTGTATGGCTGAAACGAAACCGGGAGGCGCATCGCCGGTGGCAGCGGCCTCGGCCGGACCGATGCTGGGCCGGGCCGAACCGGGCCGAACCGGGCCGAACCGGGCCGAGCCGAGCCGAACCGAGCCAGACCGCAGACCGCAGACCGCAGGCCGCAGGGCCGGCGCCCGGCGCCCGGCGCCCGGCGCCCGGCGCGCCGCAATGCCGATATCAGCCTCCAAGCCATTCATATTCAATTCATATCGTACGAAACAAAATCAATATTGGATACCTATCGTATGCCTGCCTAGAATCGTCGTTAAAAATCCAGCCGAGGAGACGCGGCATGCCGCTAGATGAACCGCACCCCATCCCCGACCGCCGGGGCGAAAACTTCTACGCCACCGACAGCGAGCTGCAGGCGCTGTTGCCGCTTTACCTCCCCGCGGAATTGCTGCGCCACATGGCGCCCCATTTCACCCGCATGGGCGAGCTGGCCGGCGGCAAGGTGGACGACCTGGCCGGCATCGCCGACCGCCATCCCCCCACGCTGCAATACCGCTCGCGCACCGGCCTGGACCAACAACAAGTGCTCAAGCACCCCGCCTATGTCGAACTGGAACGCATCGCGCTGAGCGAGTTCGGACTGGGCGCCATGTCGCACCGCGACGAAACGCTAGGCTGGCGCGGCGCCATGCCGGCCACTGTCAAGTACGTGCTGACCTACCTGTTCGTGCAAGCCGAATTCGGCCTGTGCTGCCCCGTGTCGATGACCGACTCGCTGACGCGCACCCTGCGTAAATTCGGCAGCCCCGCATTGGTCGAACGCTATCTGCCGCGCCTGACCACGCTCGATTTCGACGAGCTGGCCCAGGGCGCCATGTTCATGACCGAACAGGCAGCCGGATCGGACATCGCCGCCACCGAGACCCGCGCCATCCCCTCGGACGACGGCACCTGGTTGCTGCACGGCGACAAATGGTTCTGCTCCAACCCGGACGCCGACCTGGCCATGGTGCTGGCGCGCCCCGACGACGCGCCGGCAGGCCTGAAGGGGATTTCGTTATTCCTGCTGCCGCGCCTGCTGGAAGACGGCAGCGCCAACCGCTACCGCATCGTGCGCCTGAAGGACAAACTGGGCACCCGCTCCATGGCCAGCGGCGAAATCCGCCTGGAAGGCGCGGTCGCCTACCTGGTGGGCGAAGCAGGCCGCGGCTTCGTCCAGATCGCCGACATGGTCAACAACTCACGCCTGTCCAACGGTGTACGTGCGGCGGGCCTGATGCGGCGCGCGGTAGCGGAGGCCGAATTCATCGCACGCGAGCGGCGCGCCTTCGGCCGCAGCCTGAACGACATGCCCCTGATGCGGCGCCAGCTGGACAAGCTGCGTGTCCCCGCCGAGCAGGCGCGCACGATGATGTTCCAGACGGCCGCGGCGTTGGCGCGCTCCGATGCGGGCGAAGCAGGAACCTATCCCTTGTTGCGCATCCTCACGCCACTGATCAAGTTCCGCGCCTGCCGCGATGCGCGCAAGGTGACGGGCGATGCGATGGAGGTCCGCGGCGGTTGCGGCTATATCGAGGAATGGAGCGACCCGCGCCTGGTACGCGACGCCCATCTGGGATCGATCTGGGAAGGCACCAGCAATATCGTGGCCCTGGATGTGATCCGCGCCATCAAGCGCGATGATGCCCTGGCAGCGCTGCGCGCGCATGTGCAGGGGCTGATCGAGCGCGCCGCGCCCCGCCTGGCGCCGGCCTTCGTCGACGCCCTGCGCCACGCGCTCGACGGAGCCTGTGCGTTGGCGGCGACCGCCACGCAGGACGGCGGCGACGTGCTGGCGCGCCAGGCGGCTTCGGCCCTGTATCACTGCACCAGCGCCAGCGCCATGGCATGGGAAGCCGTGGCAGGCGGATCGGCCGACCGCCTGCGCTGGGCGCAGTTGGCCTTGCAACAACGCGTGCTGCCCCGTGATCCGCTGGCGCCGGATACCTTGCCGGCGGCATGGAATGCGGCAGCGGCTGTCCAGCAGTAGCGATCCTGTAGCAGATGTCCGACGTAGCTCATAAATAAGCCCACAAATAATCCCATCACCGCCGCGACCCTGCGGTGCGACCCAGCGGTGCGCGGGAACATAACGGAGACAACCACCATGAACAAACGCAGCTTTATCGCCGCGACCGCGGCCCTCGCGGCCCAGACTGTCCTGGCCGTCCTGCCCCTGCAAGCCGCGCACGCCGCCGAAGCGTTCCCCAGCAAACCCATCACGCTGGTGATCCCGTATCCCCCTGGCGGCCCCACCGACGCCATGGCGCGCACGCTCGCCACCGAGCTGTCGACGCACTTGCCGCAACCCGTGATCGTGGAGAACCGCGCCGGCGCCAATGGCAACATCGGCGCTGAATACGTGGCCCGCGCCGCGCCGGACGGCTACACGCTGATGTTCGGCACGTCCGGCCCCCTGGCCATCAATGCCAGCCTGTACCAGGGACTGGGCTACGACCCGGTGAAGAGCTTCGCGCCCGTCATCCACGTCGGCTACCTGCCCAATGTCCTGGTGGTGAATCCCGGCATCCCGGCCAAGACCGTACCGGAGCTGGTGGCCTGGTCGAAAACACATCCCGGCGCGCTGTCTTTTGCCTCGTCGGGCAGCGGCGCGTCCTCGCACCTGGCGGGGGTCATGTTCAACAGCGTGGCCGGTACGGATTTCCTGCATATCCCCTACAAGGGCACGGGTCCCGCGCTCAACGACTTGCTGGGCGGCCACGTGGCCATGAGCTTCACCGACGTGCTCACCGCCAAGCCTTTCGTCGAATCCGGCAAGCTGCGCGCGCTGGGCGTGACCACGGCCAAGCCCTCGCGCGCCCTGCCGGGCGTGCCCACCATCGCCGAACAAGGCTATGCGGGTTACGACGTCAGCGTCTTCTTCGGCGTGGTCGCCCCTGCCGGCACACCCGCGGACCGCGTCAAGACACTCAACCGTGCCTTCGTACAGGCACTGGCGTCCGAGAAGGTCAAGGCACTGTTCGCTTCGCAAGGCCTGGAGCCGGCACCGGACAGCAGCCCGGGCGCCCTGGGTGCTTTCATCGCCCAGGAGAAAACCAAGTGGGCAGACGTGGTGAAGAAGTCCGGCGCGCAGATCAACTGAGCGGAGTCAGGCTGCATGGTCCATCCCATCTATCCCATCCATCCCCGCCTCGACCATCCAGTCCCGAACACCAGCCCGCCGGGCTCCACATGCCCCACGCGACATCCAAGGACAGCAAGATGAATACAGCGGCCTCCCCTTCCAGCCCCGGCAGCCTGGCCGGCATCCGTGTGCTGGATCTCTCCCGCATCCTGGGCGGCCCGTATTGCGGGCAGATCCTGGGCGATCACGGCGCCGACGTACTGAAGATAGAACCGCCGCAAGGCGACGACACTCGCACGTGGGGTCCGCCCTTCCGTGACGGCGTGGCGTCGTACTACTTCGGCCTGAACCGCAACAAGCGTATCCAGCACCTGGACTTCGCCACCGATGCCGGCCGGGAGCGGCTGCTTGAGCTGATCGCCCAAGCCGACATCCTGGTGGAGAACTTCAAGATCGGCACGATGGAGCGCTGGGGCCTGGGCTATGAAGCGCTGTCCCAGCGATTTCCCCGCCTGATCTGGTGCCGCGTTTCCGGCTTCGGCGCCGATGGGCCTCTGGGTGCCCTGCCGGGCTACGACGCGGCCATCCAGGCCATGAGCGGCATCATGAGCGTCAACGGCGAAGCGGGCGGCGACGCGCTGCGCGTAGGCTTGCCGGTAGTGGACATGGTGACCGGCTTGAACGCGGTGATCGGCGTGCTGCTCGCCTTGCAGGAAAGGCAGCGCAGCGGCCATGGCCAGTTCGTCGAGGCCGCGCTGTACGACAGCGGCATCTCCCTGCTGCACCCGCATGCCGCGAACTGGTTCATGGATGGCCGTGTACCTGGGCGCACGGGCAATGCGCACCCCAACATCTATCCCTACGACACTTTCCGCACCCGCACCGATCCGCTGTTCCTGGCGGTAGGCAACGACCGCCAGTTCGGCGTGCTGTGCGCGGTCATAGGCTGTGCGGGGCTGGCCAGCGATCCACGCTACGCCACTTCGGGCATGCGCTCGACCAACCGTGCCGATCTCAAGCCGGCATTGGAAGCGGCGCTGGCCAACTTCGACGCCGACGATCTGCTGCAACGCCTGATGGCCGCCAACGTGCCGGCCGCTCCGGTACTGAACGTGGACGCGGCGCTGGAGCATCCTCATACCGCCCATCGCGGCATGGTGGTGGAGATGGAAGGCGGCTATCGCGGCCTGGGCGCACCCGTGAAACTCAGCCGCACCCCGGCGACTTATCGCCACGCGCCGCTGACGACGGGTGAGGCTTTCGCATCCTGGCCTTCGGCCGCCGTTCCCGACTGAATATCAGCCCGCTGATATCCCCGCGCGAAGTATTGCCGCGCCGTAGCGGCATCCCTATTCTCCTTGCATGAAGACCGGCACGCCGCCCCACGCGGCCATGCCGGCAAAGCAAAGAGAAGGAAGAGACAATGCTTACGCGGGATCTCGGCGCGCGCATCGCGCGTGCCGTCGGCACCGGCACTTCCGCCGCGGCACGCCGCGCCGCGCTGCCGGGGGTGGTGGATACCATCGCCACGATGATGGCCGGCGCGGGCGAGACCCCGCCACGCGTACTGTGCACGGGACTCGCCCCGCTGGCGCCCGGCAAGGCCTGGGAGTGCGTCGGCGGCTCACGAGTCGACGCCGCCACCGCGGCCCTGATCAACGGCATGGCGGCACACGTCCTGGACTATGACGACGTGGCGCTGCGTGGCCACCCCAGCGCGGTCATGGTGCCGGCCATCGTGGCCCTGGGGCAGGGTCTGGGGCAAGCCGGAGCGAAGACCGGCCGCGATGCCCTCGACGCCTACGTCATCGGCTACGAAACGTGGGGCGACCTGGTCGAACGCGAACGTGGGATGCATCCCATCAAAGGCTGGCATACGACCAGTGTGTTCGGTGCTGTCGGCGCCGCTGCTGCCTGTGCCTATCTGCTTGGCCTGGATGAAGCGCGCGCCGCGCACGCCATCGGCCTGGGGGCGACCCAAGCCGCCGGGTTGATGGCCAACTTCGGTTCCATGGCCAAGTCTTACCAAACGGGCCGCGCGGCGCAGGCGGGCGTCATCGCCGCGAAGCTGGCTGAAGCCGGCATGACCGCCGGTGCTGACCTGTTCGAGAGTCCGCAAGGTTTCCTGCGAGCCCATTCGCCAAAAGGCGAGGTGGACACCGCATCCCCTGCGCGCGCCATCGCATCCGCATGGCTGGTCGAACAGAAACCCGTCAGCCTGAAACGCTATCCCACCTGCTATTACACGCATCGCTCACTGGATGCCGTCCTGGCGCTGCTGGCGCGTACCCCCATCGCCGTCACGGAGATCACGGCCGTGCGGGTGCGCATCAGTAATGAACACGCGACCATCCTGCGCAATCACGCGCCACGTAACGGATTGGAGGCGAAGTTCAGCATGGAGTTCGCCATGGCCTGCGCGTTATTGCATGGCCGCGTCGGCCTGAGTGAGCTGACCGATGCCTGTGTCGCAGCGCCGGACCTGCGCGATCTCATGCGCCGCGTCCATGTGGAACCCGTCGCGGCCGACTCGGCCGAATGGAATGGCGCCGCCGCCTTCGATGAAGTCATCATCGAGCGCCGGGATGCCAGCCCGCTGCGCAGCGACGCGGTCACCCATCCCGCCGGCCACGCCAAGAAGCCCATGACGCGTGCGGAGCTCGACACCAAGTTCCGCGACTGCCTGGACCACAGCCCTTATGCCGCCACGGGCGACGATCTGCTGCGCACCCTGTACGCGCTGGAGGAAACGCCCTTGGCAGACCTGCACCCACTGCGCTGACACCCGCCATCGCAACGCTGCCTTGCCATCCCTTTCATCTCTTCACGGACACCATCCATGACGCCAACCCCGCATGCCGCCGACGCGCCCCTCTCCATGGCGCTGGGCCTGGACTATCCCGACATCCGCGACTCGGTGCAGCGCGTATGCGCCGACTTCCCGCCCGAGTACTGGTCCAGCCTGGACGAACGCGAGGACTATCCCACCGACTTCATCAAGGCGTTGACGGATGCCGGCTTTCTCGCCGCGCTGATTCCGGAGGAATATGGCGGCACCGGGTTGCCCCTGCGGGCCGCCGCCGTGATCATGGAAGAAATCTGCGCCGCGGGCTGCCATGCGGCGGCCGGCCATGCGCAGATGTACATCATGGGCACCGTGCTGCGTCATGGCAGCGAGGAACAGAAGCGCCGGTATCTGCCCCGCATCGCCTCGGGCGAGCTGCGCTTGCAGGCGTTCGGCGTCACGGAACCCACCACCGGCTCGGATACCACCCAGATCAAGACCCGCGCCACCAAATCCGCCAACGGCTATGTGTTGAATGGCCAGAAGGTGTGGACCTCACGCGCCGAACATTCCGACCTGATGCTGGTGCTGGCCCGCACTACACCGGCCAACGAAGTGGCCAAACGGATAGACGGCATTTCAACCTTCCTGATCGATATCCGCGGCAGCCTGGGCAAAGGGCTGGAGATCCGTCCCATCAAGGCCATGGTCAATCACCATGCCACCGAAGTCTTCTTCGAGAACCTGGAGATTCCCGCCGATGCGCTGGTGGGCGAAGAAGGCCGCGGCTTCCGCTACATCCTGGACGGCATGAACGCGGAACGTATGATCACCGCCGCCGAAGCCTTGGGATCGACGCGCTGGTTCCTGCGCACCGCCACCCAATATGCACGCGACCGCGTGGTGTTCGGCCGCCCGATAGGCGCCAACCAGGGGATCCAGTTTCCGCTGGCGCAGGCCTACATCCAGGCCGAGGCCGCCGACATGCTCATTCGCCGCGCAACCGCCATGTTCGAGGCTGGCCTGCCCTGCGGTGAGCAAGCGAACATCGCCCGCTATGTCGCCGCCGAGGGCCTGTGGAATGCCGCGGAGGCCTGCATGCAGACCCACGGCGGCTTTGGCTTCGCCCGTGAATACCACGTGGAACGCAAGTGGCGCGAAGCGCGGCTGGCGCGCATCGCCCCGGTATCCACCAACCTGATCCTGGCCAATATCGCGCAGCACACCCTGGATCTGCCGCGCTCCTACTGATCGGAATCGACATGACCCTCGACACTTCAACGAGCTCCGTACACGACTATTCGGACTGGATAGGCCGGACGGAAACCCGTGACGATGAAATCGGCCTGACCCTGGCGCGCCGCGCGGCGGTGCTCAGCGACCTCGACCCGCAAGCCTTCGAACGGGGCGGGGCGTTACCGCCGCATTGGTACTCGATGTTCTTCACGCCCAACGTCGCGGCCGCGCGCATCGGCCACGACGGCCACCCGATGAAGGGCGACTTCCTGCCCCCCATCGCCCTGCCCCGCCGCATGTTCGTCGGCCGCGAGGTCGAATTCCTGCAGCCCTTGCGCATAGGCGCGCAAGCGGTGAAGACTTCGCGCATCACCGCGATCACACCCAAGGCAGGCCGTTCCGGGCCGCTGGTGTTCGTGCAGGTCACGCATACGATCAGCGCCGACGGCCAGGATGCCATCGTCGAAAAACAGAATGTGGTTTACCGGGAAGCCGCCACGGCAGAGACCGTTGCGGGGGCGAAGAGCGCCGGCGCGCAGACGGGCCAGGGCCTGCCACGTGCCGCCTGGCAGGAGCAAAGACTGATCGATCCCGTCCTGCTGTTCCGCTACAGCGCCTTGACGTGGAACAGCCATCGCATCCATTACGACGCCGACTATGCGCGCGACCAGGAAGGCTATCGCGGCTGCGTCATGAATGGTGCCTTGACGCTGCATCTGCTGGTCGACGCCGCGTTGCGGCGCATGCAAGGCAGGCCGTTGCGCCGGCTGGAAGCACGCTTGTCCAGCCCGCTGTTCCTGGGCGATACCATGACGCTCGAAGGTGCCGAGCCGACGCACGACGGCGCCATCGGCCAGGATACCGTGCAGGCCTGGGTACTGGATCCGCAAGGCCGCGTCAGCGCGCAAGTCAGCCTGGGCTTTGGCCCCGCCGTGGACGTGCGGGACGTACGCGACGTACGCGACGTGCCGCACGTGAGCCACATCGAAGGAGCAGCCCATGGCGCACGCTGAACTGCCTTTCTGGCGCTCGCTGCTGTTTTGCCCCGCCAACGCACCGCGCTTCGTCGCCAAGGCCCACGAGCGCGGCGCCGATGCCATCATCCTGGACCTGGAAGACGCCGTTGCACTCGCTGAAAAAGCCGGCGCGCGCGCGAGCGTTGCACAAGCCGCCGCGCAGGTGGGCAGCAATGGCGCCGATGTGCTGGTGCGCATCAACCGCGAGCTGGACTTGGCCGTGGCCGACATCCAGGCCGCGGTTGGAGCGGCGGTCAATGGCCTGGTCGTCCCCAAGGTCCTGGGCCCCGAACACCTGCAGTTGATCGCCGAGGTGATAGACGCAAGAGAAGCCGAGCTTGGCCTGCCGCGCGGCCATACGCGCCTGGTCGCACTGGTCGAAAGCGCGGCCGGGATTACCCGCCTGGATGCCATCGCGCGCGCGCATCCGCGGCTGGTCGGCATGGCGGTGGGCGGTGAGGACCTGGCCACCGACCTGGACGCGGAACCGTCCGCCGACACCTTGTATGTCGCCAAGATGCTGGGCGTGCATGCCGCGCGCGCGGCGGGCATCCTGCCGCTGGGCGTACTGGCCAGTGTGGCGGGGACGCACAACGACGACGCCTATCGCCAGATGGTCTTGCGGTCGCGGCGGCTGGGCTTTGCCGGAGCGACATGCGTGCATCCACGCCAGGTGGCGGTATTGAACGACGCTTTCAGCCCGGGCGCGGCACAGGTCGACCGCGCGCGCGGCGTGGTCGCGGCCTATGAGGCCGCCGTGGCGCGCGGCGCCGGCGCCGTGGCTTATGAAGGCAACATGATAGACCGGCCCGTGGCATTGCGCGCGATGCGCCTGCTCGAACGAGCAGCCACGGCCCACACCAACCAGGAAGGCTGATATGTCCAGTGCACACCCCTTGCGGGGCTACGTCGTCGTCGAACTCGGGCATAGCGTGGCGGCCCCCTATACCGGCCTGATCCTCGCCGAAATGGGCGCGGAGGTCATCAAGGTGGAAAACCCAGACGGCGGTGACGCGGCGCGCGGCTGGGGTCCGCCCTTCGTGAACGGGGCCGGCCCGCATTTCAGCGCCTTCAACCGCAACAAGGCCAGCCTGGCGGTAAACCTGGCCGACGCCGCGCAGCGCGACGCCCTGGTCGAGCTGATCCTGGCGCGGGCGGACGCGGTGGTCTGCAATCTGCGCGCGGGCGCCGCCGCCAAGCTGGGCGTGGACGCGGACCGTCTGCGCGCGCTCAAGCCGGCCCTGGTCTACTGCGACCTGGGCGCCTTCGGCAGCGGCGGTCCGCTGTCTCACAAACCGGGCTACGACCCCTTGATGCAAGCCTATTGCGGCGTGATGAGCGTCACCGGCGAAAGCGCCGAGCGGCCGCCGGTGCGCGTGGGCGTCTCCATGGTGGACATGGGCGCGGGCATGTGGTCGGCCATCGGCATCCTGGCCGCGCTGCTGGAACGCAAGGACACGGGCGTCGGCGGCCATGTGGAAACGTCCCTGTTCGAAACCGCGCTGGCCTGGGTGGCCACGCCGATGGCGCGCCATGCCATGGGCGGCGGCCCGCAGAAGCCGCAAGGATCCGGCGCGGCCGGCATCGTGCCCTATCAGGCCTTCCGCACCCGCACGGGCTGGCTGGTGATCGGTGCCGGCAACGACCGCCTGTTCGCGCAACTGTGCCGCGTCATGGGCCGGCCCGACCTGGCCGAGGATCCGCGTTATCTGCGCAACGGCGACCGGGTCGTCAACCAGAAGACCTTGTTGCCGGCCATCGAAGCATACGCGGGCCAATACGACAGCGATACCTTGTCCGGCATCCTGGACCAGGCTGGCATTCCCAATGCGCCAGTGCAAACCATCGCCCAACTGGCCGAAGACGAGCATGCGCGCCAGTTGGGTATGATCCAGGAAAAAGACGGTCAGCAAACGGTCGGACTGCCGATCCGCTTCGATGGTCAGCGGCCGCCGCTACGCACGGCTTCACCGCTACTCGGTGAAGCCAATGACCGGCTGCTCGGAGACAAATACGATGCCCGGTGTGGATGACCCGCCAGCCACCGCCTACCTACCCAACGACCCCTACGGCAAATCCGTGGGGGCCGTGCACCGCGGCCTGGAAATCCTGGAATTGTTCGCGGTCGAACAGACGCCGCTGACCGTCAACGATATTTCCCGCAAGCTGGGTTATCCACAATCGAGCACATCGGTTCTGCTGCACGGCCTGCACAACCTGGGCTATCTGCTGCATGACCGCCGCGCTCGCACGTTTTATCCCAGCGTGCGCGTGGCCTTCCTGGGCCTGTGGATGCATCATCGCCTGTTCAACGAAGGCAGTCTGCTGCAGTTGATGGAAAGCCTGGCCCAGGCCACCGGCCATGTGGTGTTGCTGGCCATCCAGAACGGCTTGTATGCCCAGTACATGCACATCGTGTCCGCACGGCCATCCCGCGTCGGCCTGAAGCCCGGGCTGATGCGGCCTATCTGCCGCGCTGCCGTGGGCAAGGTGCTGCTAAGCATGCGCGACGACGACGAGATCCTGCGTATCGCCCGCAACGCCAACGCCATTGATAGCGAAATCGCCGCGCCCCTGGATCTGGACGCGCTCATGGCCGAAGTACGTGCCTGCCGTGCGAGCGGCTTCGCCTACAGCCGCGAAGCGGTTACGGCCGGTTCGGCCGTGGTGGCGACGCGGCTGCCCATCGACGTGGCGGACTCGCCCCTGGCGATAGGCATCGCCGTGCACGCACACGAATTCGAGGCCTGCCGCGAACGAATGGAGATCATCCTGCGCGACGGGATACGCCATCATTTCAACCCGGATGCCAGCACCGCGCAGAGCCGCCCGGCGGCGGCGCCGGCATCCTCGGGGCGTTATGCAGTGGGGAAGGCCGGCTGATCGGCCGCCTTCGATGACTGGCTTTCGATGGCTGGCCTCCGATGGCCGGCTTTCGATCACCGGCCTTCGGCTACCGCTCCTATTGCAGCTTCAAGCCCGCTGCACTCACCAGTTGTCCCCACTTGGCGTTTTCATCCTTGATGATCTGGGTAAACTCTTCCGGCGTGCGCTGCCTGGGCTCCAGGCCCTGATTCAGGAAATATTGCTTCAAGTCGCCCGATACCAGTGCCTGGTTGATCTGGTAATTCAGCTTCTTCACGATCGCCGGGTCCGTGCCCTTGGGCGCCAGGATGCCGTTCCAGCCCACCGCCACGCAACCCGGCACGGTTTCCACCACGGTGGGCACCTCGGGCAGCGACGACAGCCGGTCCTGGTTGAAGATGCCCAAGGCGCGCAGCTCGCCCCCTTTGATCATGGCCAGGGCCGACTCCAGGCTGACGATGGCCACGTCCACGTGATGGCCCATCAGATCGTTCAAGGCGGGCATGCTGCCCTTGTAGGGGACGTGCAGCATCTTCACGCCGGCCTTGGACTCGAACAGGACGCCGCCAAGATGCGCCGCGCTGCCCAGTCCGTACGAGGCATAGGAGATCTGCCCGGGCTTGGCCTTGGCCTTGTCGACCACATCCTGTACGCGCTTGAACGGCGAGTCCTTGGTAGTGACCATCACCAGCGGGATTTCGGACAGCAGGGCCACGGGCGCGAAGCTTGTGGCCGGCTCGTAGCTGACCTTGTACAGATGCGGATTGATGGTGAACGAACTCGACGCGTACAGCAGCGTATTGCCGTCCGGCTTTTGCGTCGACACGTAGTCGGTCGCCAGGATGGTGTTCGCACCCGGCTTGTTCTCGACCACGATATTGCGGTCGCTGCGCTTGTTGACGCTGGTGGCGACCAGGCGGCCCAAGGTGTCCGCGCCGCCGCCGGGGGTGTAGGGCATGAACATGCGGATGGGGCCTTCCTCCTGCGCCAACGCCGGCAGCGGTGCGCACACGGGGCCCACCACCGCGCTCACCAGCAGACTCGCCACCAACACTCTTCTCGCCATTTCCACGGTTGTCTCCTTTTATTGGAATGGCGTAAGTATTGGAACCGGCTCCTCCAGGGTCAATACGGGACGCGACGATATCAGCGGCCTGATATCTGCGTCCGATTCCGGGTCAGTGCGCCGAAGCGGCGTCGGCCCCGCCGCCGCCCTTGGCGGGCCGGGTGATCCAGATCAGGGGAATGATCATCAGGAAAATGATGGCGGAGACGAAGAAGATGTCGTCCAGCCCCATCATCGCCGCCTGCGCGTTGACGACCGAGTCGAACATATTGTTCGCGGTATTGGTGTCCACGTGCAGCAGCGATCGGATCAAGTCGATCTGATGCGCGAACAGGGGATTGTCGCCGTTCGCCACTTCGGTCAGGCGCTCATGATGCAGGATGGTGCGATTGTTCCACACGGTCCCGGCGATGGAGGTACCGACAGCGCCGCAGAATACCCGCACGAAGTTCGACAGCCCCGCGGCGGCGGGCACTTTGTGCGGCGGCTGGCCGGACAGGATGATGGCCGTCAGCGGAATGAAGAACAGCGCCATCGGGATGCCTTGCAACAAGGTGGGCAGCACCAGATGCCAGGTGTCGATCTCCAGCACGTAGTCGGCGCGCATGTAGAAGACGCCCGCGAACGTAAGGAAAGCGATGGTGGCGATGATGCGTGCATCCGATTTCGGCAGCAGCTTGCCCACCACGGGCGACAGGATCAGCGCGAAGATGCCCAGGGGCGCGATGGCCATGCCGGCATCCACCGACCGGTAGTTCAGGTATTCCTGCATCCACTGCGGCAACAGCACCAGGTTGCCGAAGAACACGCCGTAGGCGACCGAGATGGCTACCGTTCCACCCAGGAAGTTGCGCTGGCCGAACAGCCTCAGGTCGACGATGGGATGTTCCTCCGTCAGCTCCCAGATGACGAAGAACACGAAGCTGACGATGGCGGTGACGCCAAGCCCGACGATGACCCCGGAGTTGAACCAGTCCAGGTCGCGTCCCTTGTCCAGCATGATCTGCAATGCGCCTACCCAGGTGACCAGCAGGACCAGGCCCACCAGGTCGATCGGCAGTTTGCGGGTGGCGGACTCGCGCTTGCGATAGATTTTCCAGCTGACGAGGGCCGCGAAGATACCAACGGGAATATTGATGTAGAAAATCCACGACCAGCTGTAGCGATCGGTGATCCAGCCGCCCAGCGACGGCCCCGCGATCGGTCCCACGGTCGCTGTCATGGCCCACAGGGCCAGCGCCATGGAGCTTTTTTCCTTCGGCCACGAGCCCAGCAGGATGGCTTGCGACATCGGAATCAGGGGTCCCGCCACCACGCCCTGCAGGACGCGGGCGAGCAGCAGGACAGGCAGGTTGGGCGCGATGCCGCACAAGAACGAGGCCAGCGTGAACAGCGCCACCGCGCCGACGAACAGCTTGATCTGCCCCAGCCGCTGCGTCAGCCAGCCGGTCAAGGGAATCGACACGGCGTTGGCGGCGGCGAACACGGTGATCACCCATGTGCCCTCGTCGATGGAAACGCCGAGATTGCCCGAAATCGTCGGAATCGCCACATTGGCGATCGACGTATCGAGCACGTTCATGAAAGTCGCCAACGCCACCGCGACGGTGGCGAGCACGAGTTCTCCGCCTTGCAGCGGCGGATGGGGGGCGGGTTGTTGAGTGGCCATGGCTTCTGATGAATGCGCCGCACCCCGTTGCGGCGCAGCAATCGACAGGCATAGCGTCGCACGAATGGCTGAATATGGCCTGAAGAGCACTCGGACACTGCGGCACGCCAGGGTATCCTTGCGACTGGTCCCCTCTCCGCTTCCACGCGACGGCCAGGCGCGCAACCATGGATCATGCCAGCAAGTCCGCTTTAACCCTGTTTCCCCTGCTGGCCCGCACTTCCAGGACCGCCGTGGCCGCGCTCGCGCGCGAGCTACGGGCCTGGCGCCCTTCCCGGGAACGGGCGATATTCGGAGTAGAAGCCCTGCTGTCGGTGGCGCTGGCCGTGGCCGTGGCGCACGCGCTGCATCTGACCCATACCTGGTGGGCCGCGCTCAGCGGTTTCGCCGTCATGCAGACGGCTTTCGCCGCTTCCATGCAACGAGCCGCCTATCGCATCGTAGGCACTATCGCGGGGGCCACGCTGGGGACATTGGCGGGGCCATGGATAGGCACGGTGCCTTGGCTGTTCGTACCCGCCATGGCGGTCATCGCCGCGGTGACGGTCTACAACGTCAATGCCTCGCGCTGGGCATACGCCTGGATGCTGGGCGGCATCACGGCGCTGCTGGTGATGTGCGAAGCACGGACCGCGCTGGCCATCGAACCCACCGCCGCGTTCGCCACCATGCGGGTGGCGGAGGTGGTGATCGGCACCCTGGCCTGCGTGGTGGTGGCGACGGTGTTCCACTGGGGGGAGACGGCTTACGAAAAGAGAAAATCCCTTCTGGTAGACACACATGCGCCTGCGGCAGCAACAGCCGATATCGCTACCGCCGACGTCTTGGCGCCCTCTGATCCACCACCTCAGTCCGGGGCGGAAATCGCGGCGATCACTTCCCCCGCGGTGCGCCGGCTGCTGGGCGCTCAAGCCGCCCTGGCCGTCGCGCTGATTGCCGCCTGCGTGCAATTCCTGCGGCTACCCGGCTACGAGCAGGCCATGGTCACCGCCATCGCGGTGCTGATGCTGCCGGCGGGCCTGCAACCCGACACTCTCCGTAAACCCATGGTGGAGAAAATGGCCCATCGCGTCATCGGCTGCCTGTTGGCCGGCATCGTCGGCGTGGCCATGCTGCCGCTGATGCAAGGCCATCCCGCGCTGTGCCTGGGCGCGTTAGCCCTGGGTGTCTGGGTCGGCTGCCACGTGCAGACCGGCAAGGAAGGCGCCAGCTACGTTGGCCGCCAATTCACCATCGCATTCCTGATGGTCTTCGTGCAGGACCATCAATGGTCCGCCGACCCGATGCCCGCGCTGCTGCGCCTGGCCGGCATCTTCGCGGGCATGACCGCCCTGCTGATCGCCGTTTTCGCCACTGCCGGCACGCGGCTGGCCCGGACCGCTCCCAGCGTTCCCTGAAGTACCGTCCTATCCTGTACCGTCCTATCCCGTGCGGCGTGCCAGCGTCGTGGGCTGGGCCGGGCCCATCATCACCGGCCGCTGCGGCGCCGCCTCGTTGCCGCCCTGCCGCTCGCCGCGCCCCGCCTCCCCTCGCGGCTGCCTGACAACGCGGACATTGCGTATCGGTAGCGCGAACGCCAGCCCCAGCCGCTCCAGCCCTTCCATGATGTCCAGATTCACCTTCTGCTGCACGTCCATGTACAGGTTGTAGCTGGGGTCGGTCACGTAATAGACCACCTCATAGGTCAGGTCCTGCGTACCGAAACCTTTAAAGTGGGCGCGATCGAAGCGCGTGTCGCCGGCCGCGGCCACCGCTTGGCGGATCATCTCCGGCACCTGGCGCAACTGCTCAGGCCGCGCGTCGTAGCTGACACCGAAGGTGAACAGGATGCGGCGCTCGTTCATGCGCTTGTAGTTATGCAGCGTATTTTTCAGCAGCTCGGTGTTGCCGCAGACGATCTGCTCGCCGCTCAGGCTGCGGATGCGGGTGGTCTTCAGGCCGATATGTTCGATGCTGCCCGCGATGTCGTTGAACACCACGAAGTCGCCCAATTCGAAAGGCTTGTCCAGGCCGATGGCCAGCGACGCGAACAGGTCGCTCAAGATGCTTTGCACCGCCAGCGCCACCGCCACGCCGCCCACGCCCAGGCTCGCCACGAAGGCCGTGATGTTGACGCCCATATTGGCAAGCACGGCCAGCAGCAGGATGGACCACAACAAGGCGCGCAAGGTCCAGGCGGTCATCGTGGTGATGACGGGGTTGTGGATAACATCCCCCGTCGCGGCCAGGCGCCGGGCCGTCCATATGCCTACCCCGCGGTTTATCCACAGCGCGAACTGGAAGCCGATGACCAAAAACCACAGATGATCCAGCCGGCTGTCCCAGCGCTCGGTCAGCGGCAGGAACTTGGCGCCGATGATCAGCGCGGCGACGAATAGCGTGCTTTTACTGGTGCCGCGCAGCACATCCACCAGTATTTCGGCGTGGCGGGACCGGGTACTGCGCGCCAGCACCTGCGCCCGATCGATAACGAAGCGCAGCAGATAGGTAAGAATGACAAAACCCAGCAGGGTCGCGACGATCGCGTAAACCCAATCCAGCGCGGGAATGCCCATGAATGCGTTGATGTCCAGCCATTTGGTCATCTGGTCTCCTTTGATGCTCCGGGCAGGCGCCCGTCAGCGCGCACTCGGCGCGAAACAAAGGGACACGGCAGGCATGGCGCGGCGCCCCTCTCCAGGGGGGCCGCGCAGCAAGTGCTATTCCGCCGCGACGTCCAGGGCCTGTGTCAGCGACAAGGCCTGGCGCTCGAACAGATTGCGGTAGACGCCACCAGGCCGCTGTATCAGCACGTCGTGCGTGCCTTCTTCGATGACGCGGCCCTTCTCCAGCACGATCAGTCGATCGAGCGCGCGTACCGTCGACAGGCGATGAGCAATGACCAGGGTGGTACGGCCGACCATCAGCCGTTCCATTGCCTGCTGGATCAGCATCTCGCTTTCGCTATCCAGGCTGGACGTGGCTTCGTCCAGGATCAGGATGGGCGCATTGGCCAGGAAGGCACGGGCGATGGCGACCCGCTGGCGTTCGCCGCCCGACAGCTTGACGCCCCGCTCGCCCACCAGGGTTTCATAGCCGCGCGGCAGCGCTTCGATGAATTCGTGGGCGTTGGCCAGCCGCGCGGCGGTTTCGATTTCCGCCGGCGTGGCGCCTGGCCGCGCATACGCGATATTCTCCGCCAGCGAACGATGGAACAGCACCGGGTCCTGCATCACGATGGCAATCTGCGCACGCAGCGAAGACTGCTCCACCAGCGCGATATCCTGCCCATCGATGCTGATGGTGCCGGTATTCACATCATGCATGCGCTGGATCAGCTTGATCAGCGTGGTCTTGCCGGACCCCGAATGCCCCACCAGGCCAATGCGTTCACCTGGTGTGATATGCAGCGAAAAGTCCTTGTACAAGGGCGTCAGATGGCCCCCATACTGGAAGGTCACATGGTCGAAACGGATGTCGCCCTTGGTGATGGCGATGGGCTGTGCGCCCGGCCGATCCGCGATACCCAGCGGTTGGCGTTCCAACCCCACCAGTTCCTCCATGTCGTTGACCGAACGCTGCAGGTTGCGCACATGCATGCCGACCTCGCGCATATAGCCGTGCAGAATGAAATACATGGTCAAGGCGAAGGTGATGTCGCCCGCGCTGGCCCGCTGGTCGGCCCACAGCAGCAGCGCGGCACCGACGATGACCGTGCGCATCAGGATCAGCAGCGCGCCTTGCAGGCCGCCGTTGATGGTGCCCCGTATCCAGCCGCGATAGGTGCGGTCGCGCCATTTGTCCAAGATACGTCCCAGGCGCCGCTCTTCGCGCGACTCGGCGCCGAAGGCCTTGACCACGGCGTTGCAGCTGACCGCATCGGCCAGCGCGCCACCCAGCCGCGTATCCCAGGAATTCGCCAGCCGCGCGGCCGGCGCCACGTACATCAGCGACAGGGACACGATGACGATCAGATAGATCAAGGCGCCGCCGCCCACCAGCACGCCCATCACGGGCCAATGCCAGCCAAGCAGCAAGGCCGCCCCCACCAGCATGGTCAGCGACGGCAGCAGCGCGACCAGCAAGGTGTCATTCAGCAGATCCAGCGCCCAGATGCCGCGCGTGACCTTGCGCACCGTCGAACCCGCGAAGGTATTCGCGTGCCAGTCGCTGGAGAAACGCTGCACGCGATGAAACGCTTCCGCGCAGATACGGCTCATCATGCGCACGGTGAGAGCGGAGATCACCCCGTACGACAGCTGCCGCAGCACGGTGCCGATCACACCGGCGACGATCAGCATGACGAAGGCCGACACCGCCGAGCGCCAGATGCCGGCATCGGCGGCGGGACCCGCGGTCACCGCGTCGATGAGCCGGCCGGCAAACAGCGGCGTGACCACGTCCGCCAGCGCGCCGCCCAGCACCAGGAAGATGATGAGAGCGATGCGGCGCGGTTGATGGCGCCAATGGCGAAAGGTGTAGTTGAGGACGTCCTTGAAGACCTGTCCTCGCATATCGATACGATTGCGTTTGAATGGCATGGATAAATAAATGATCAGAAGCCCAAGTTGCTGAGCCCCGGATGGTCGCCGAGTGGGCGGGGGGCGCGTCGAATTGACGTCTACGCATGTCGAATCAATGCGTGCGCTCGTCACTTTATCCGAAACGGCAAACAAACGTTGACCTGTGCGAGGCGCCGTCCTATTTTCTGTATACACATCAGAACGCATTACGGAAACAACCGTTTTCACGGCAAGGGAACCCTTATGAGTATCTCGATTATCGAAGCCCTGCGCGGCATCGACACGCCCACTGTCTGCAACGCCATGATCGTCATGGATCCAGCGCTGCGGGGCAAGAACTACACGCTGGATACCGTCATCGCCGCCAACCCCGGCCTGCCGCCATTCACCGGCCATGCCCTGACCGCGAGAATCATTTCTTCGCAGCCCTGCACCGACAGCCATGAAGTGATGATGCAGCGCCGCTTCGCCTATTACAAATATCTGGCCAACGCGGGCCGTCCCACCGTGATGGTCATGGAGGATTGCGGCAGCCGGCCGGGGGTCGGTTCCATCTGGGGCGAGATCAATGCTTCGCTGCACAAGGCCATGGGCGTGGCCGGCGTGGTGACCAACGGCGCCATCCGCGACCTGGATACCTTGCCGGAAGGCTATCAATTGCTGGGCGGCAACGTGACCCCCGGCTCCGGCTTCGCGCATCTGATCGACTTCGATACGCCGGTAAGCGTGTTCGGCCTGCCGGTACGCCCAGGCGACCTGATCCATGCCGACCGGCACGGCTGCGTGGTCATCCGGGCCGATCTCATCGACAAGCTGCCGGCCGCCATCGCGCGCGTGCAGCAGCGCGAGTCGACGCTGCTGCACGTGCTCAATGGGCCGGACTTCGACTACGACAAGCTGGTGCAAGCCTGGCATCAGTTCGAGGTCAAATAGGCCGGCTCCTATCCGCCTTACCTTTCCGCCTTACCTCTCCGCCTTACCGCCAGCACCGCAACAATGGCCAGACACTCCCTCCTTGGAAGTGCCTGGCCATTGTTGCTTCCAGGACAACACCGCGAGCCCTTCTCAACGGCTACCTGCAATGCCGGTGGACACCTACGATGCGTTTGTCGCACATCGCACACCGCACCTGCGGGGCGCGTCCACCATCCCAGGTCAGGCCGCAGGTCGGCCACCTCGACTCGTTAGGAGACTCACATGAAAGTCCTCGTCATTGGCGGTACCGGCCTGATCGGCTCGAAACTGGTTGCCATCCTCAACGCGCGTGGCCACCAGGCCATCGCCGCCTCGCCCAACACGGGCGTCAACACCATCACGGGCGAAGGCCTGGCCGCGGCGCTGCAGGGTGTGCAGGTGGTGGTGGACGTCGCCAACTCGCCGTCCTTCGCGGACGACGCCGTGCTGGAATTCTTCCAGACCTCCGGCCGCAACCTGACCGCGGCGGAAAAGGCCGCGGGCGTACGCCATCATGTCGCGCTGTCGGTGGTGGGCACCGATCGCCTGGCCGAAAGCGGCTACTTCCGCGGCAAGATCGCCCAGGAGAAGTTGATCCGGGAAAGCGGCATTCCCTACACCATCGTCCACTCGACCCAGTTCTTCGAGTTCCTGGGCGGTATCGTGCAATCCGGTACCGAAGGCGACGTGGTACGCCTGCCGGCCGCCAATGTGCAGGCGATTGCGTCCGATGACGTGGCGCAGGCCATGGCCGACGCCACGCTGGCCTCGCCGGTCAACGGTATCGTCGAAATCGCCGGCCCCAGCAAGGTGCCCATGGCGACGCTGGTGGAGAGCTATCTGAAGGCCACGGGAGACGCGCGCAAGGTCGTCGCCGACAAGCAGACGCGCTACTTCGGCGCGGTATTGCAGGATGACACCCTGACGCCCGCCGCCAACGCGCACCTGGGGAAGATCGGCTTCGAGGAATGGTTCCGTCAATCTGGACAGAAGCGGTAAGCGCGCCGCCGAGTGTTGCCACTGAGCGTTGCCATTAAGCGCCGCAGCCAACGGCGGCACCGACATACGGCGGATAGGCAGGCGGCGCGCGGCCTCCTGCCATGCGATCTGGCAACGTTGCCGAGAACACTTATTCAGTCCGCGATTTCGCGATATTCGACAGGATCCAATCATGAAAAACATCATCTCCCTTTTACCCGCCGCGATCGCCTGCGCGCTGCTGGGCGTCGTCCAAACCCCGGCGAATGCCGCGCCGCCCGCTTCGGCGGCCACCCATGCTGGCCATGGCGCGATGACAGCGGCAACCGCGGCAACCGCAGCGGCACCGGCCGCGCCCGAAGCCATCGTCACGGCCCTGATGTCCAAGGATCTGCCCGATATTCCGGGCAAGGAAGGCCTGGCCCTGCTGGTGCAATATCCCCCGGGCGGCGCCGACCCCGTGCATCGCCATGATGCCGATGCCTTCGTCTACGTGCTCGAAGGCAGCATCATCATGCAAGTCGAGGGCGGGCCGGAAGTCACCTTGAAGCCGGGCGAGATGTTCTATGAAGGCCCCAGGGACATCCACACCGTCGGCCGCAATGCCAGCCAGACCGAACCCGCCAAGTTCGTGGTCGTGCTGGTGAAGAACAAAGGCGTCCCCCCGGTGCTGCCGCCGCAATGATGGTCGCGCGGCGGGGGCGGGAGCTGCCTGGGCCGTCTCAGCCAGGCAGGCCCAGTTTGCGGAAGACCGACTCGCGCACCCGGTCGTAGGACGGGACGCATTTGAATTGGCCTTTGTGGCTGGGTTCGGGACAGGCGTCCGAGCTGCAACAGTAGATCTGGCAGTCGCCCTTGACGATCTCGAACTTGTGCAGCGGATTCTCCTGGCGATACAGCGCCCGCTTGCTCCATTCGATGGACATGTCCAGCACGATCATGTCGACATCGGTGGCGCCCGCCAGCACCGACAAGCCGTTCTGGTTGCTGACGAACAGGCGGCACTTGGCGATGGTGTAGTAGGTCTGGTCCAGCGACAAGGCATTGACCAGGTTGCGGCAGCCCTGCAAAGGCAGTGAGTGCTTGCTCAAGGCATCCGATGAACTGCTGACGTCCTTGCCCACGACGGCCACTGTCAGGCCGCGCGCCACCAGCTCATCGGCCAGGCGTTGCCAGTGTTCGATGGGCCAGCTACGGCTGGGCCAGGTGCGCGAGGTGTTCAGCACCACGTCGAAGGTGTCCGCGGCATCCTGTTCCGTGGGGAAGTATTCCAGCTGCTTTTCCCGGAAACTCAGCTGGCCCATGCCCGTGGGCAGGCTGATGAAATCGGTGGTGTCCAAGGCCCAGTGCTCGAACTTCTTCAGGTCGAACAGCTGGATCAGTTTGTTGTCGCGGTAGTAGCCCTGGATGAGCGGACTGTCGGCAAACGGGTAGACCTTGTCCACATAGGGACAGGACTCGAACAGGCCGGGATGCTTGGTAAAAATGTCGTAGACACGGGTCGCGCGGGTCGCCGCGTGCAGCTTCCTGATAACCGGGATGGCGTAAAGGCAGTCGCCCATGCCCTCGCAGGTCAAGGCGATGCCATAGCGGTCAAGTCTCATGGTTGTTCTGGTAGCGGGAGGGGGAATTTCACTTGGGCGAAGTGTACGCCCGCTACGGTGGTCGCGCGGCCGCTTAGAAGTAGACGTCGACGTAGTCGGTCAAAGTGCCGCAGAACTCCATCTGCTGCAGGCGCCAGTACTTGCGCTTGCCGCTGATGCGGAAATCGAAGTCGCCGGTGCGTTCGCAATTACGGCCCTTGTCGGGCGCATCCACGATAAGAATGGTGCCGCGAAAGCGGAAGCGGTCGGTCGAGATCGCCACCACTTCGCCCTTCATCTTCAGCGTGCCCTCGTAATTGGACTGCGTGCCCTCCAGCCGGACCACGTCGCCGATGTCGGTCGCCTGCAAATGGCCGCGGTCGGCGTGCCACAGCCATTGCACCGTGATGCCGCTGTTGTTCATCAAGCGCTCGTAGGCAGCCTGATTCTGGATGATGGTCTTTTGCACCGGCGCCAATGTGGGCCTCGGCGCGTAGGGATTCATCGGACCGACCGTCACCGGCGCGGCGAAGGGATCGCCGCCGGCGCCCCCCCCTTGCGCAGCGGGGGCGCTGCCGGCCTGCGCGGGTGCGGGCCGGGTACCGCCAGCCTGCGCAGGGGCAGCGGGCGTCGCCGTGGCAGCCGGCGCTCCGTGAGCCGATGTCGTACGGCCCGCCGGCGGCGCGGCAGGCGCGGAGGCTGCGCCTGCAGGCGCCTGCGCAGCCCCGCCACCAAGCGGGGCGCGGGCTTGACCGGCATCATCGGAAGCCTCCGGCGCGGCGCCGCGCGCGGCGATGGCGGCGGTAGGCACGCCCGCCGACAAGGCCATGGCGACGACGGCAGCGACGCCGGCGCCGCGGAGCCATTTCATGGGAACAGAATCAGTGCTCAGGTCACGATCGAAGTCTTTATGCATCTTCTTTAGCCGTCGAGTGAGAGAAACTTTCGCGGCCAGCCGCCATCCCGGCGGCGTCCGCACGCGAGGCAAGAAGATATTCGGTTTAGACCAAAAGATGGGGAGCAAGTAGCAAACTGTTTCAACGGCCAAGGGCCGTCGCCCTGGCGAAGCTACTCAAACTCATGCCGGATCGGCGCCTCGCTATCTTCCGGAAGCAACATCTGCGGCACCTGCGTCAAGGTCCACCCATCATCCACGCACTCCAGCAGCCAGATCATGTCGAATCGGCTGAGCGGCCACACCCCAGGCACCGCGCGCGCGCCGATCGCGCGGGCCAGTTCCGGCAGGGAGTCCTGGCGCCAGCTGACCAGGACCGGCCCCTGCTCCGCGACGCCGTGCAGCGTGTCGGGCACTTTATCGAAGGGAGGATCGGAACTGAAGTCATCCCGCACCTCCAGTTGCAAGGCCGCCGCCAGCGGCTTGACCGTGTCCACTGGCCGCGTGCTGTGATGCTGCGCATTGGTGGCCGCCCCGAAAATGAAACGTGGCTTGCTCAGGCCACGTTCACGCAGCATGTCATCCGAAGAAGAAAAATACGCCGCCAGCAGTCGCGCCCGCCGCTCGCCGCGCGTGCTCAACCCGTGCCTGCCGTGCGCGCCGTGTATGTCGTCCGCATAACGAGGATCGCGCGTGGGCTTTTCCGCATGGCGGATGAGCATGATGGGATAAGAGTTCTTCATGATGAGGCTCTCCGGAGCGATACCCGCGGGGGAATCGAGACAGGCGCGCATTCGTCACGCCCAGCGCCTCGCTATCCATTCCGGCTTGCGGCCGGAACATCAGGCAAGTCCGCGCGTGCCTATCATCGCGGACCCGACAGCATCCGGACAGGTCACCAAGGGTTTTCCCTAGGCCAACGCTTCGAAGTGGGGCCATGGCCCGCGCCGGCGTACCCGCCTCCCGTCCGACCGGATTCTGTTGGCACCTCCCTTCCCCGGCCTAGAATTCATCTCTTTACCGTCACACCACCCTCACACATGAATCTCCTTCTGCTCAGTAATTCGCGTTCGCCCGACGGCGGCTATCTGGACCATGCGGTCGAACTCGTGCGGGAACTGGCGGGCGCACGCCGCAAGGCGCTGTTCCTGCCCTTCGCCGGGGTGACGACGACCTGGGACGACTACACCGCCAAGGTGCAACAGGCGCTGGCACCGGCCGGCCTGACCCTGACCGGCGCGCATACCGTCAAAGCGGGCGCCATCGACGCCTACGAAATGGTCATCGTGGGCGGCGGCAATACCTTCCAGTTGCTGCAACAGGCCAGGCAGCGCGGCTGGCTGCATGCCATCCGCCGCGGCGTGGCCGCGGGCATGCCTTATATGGGCTGGAGCGCAGGCTCGAATCTGGCCTGCCCGACGATCTGCACAACGAACGACATGCCCATCGTCGATCCGGGCGGCTTCGATGCCCTCGGTCTGATCGACATGCAGATCAATCCCCACTACCTCAACGCATTGCCCGCCGGCCACCAGGGGGAAACGCGCGACCAACGCCTGGCCGAATTCATGGTGGTGCGCCCGGAAACGAAGATCATCGGCCTGCCCGAAGGCGACTGGTTGCGCATACGCGGCAAGCAAGTGCAGCTGTATGGACCATTTCCCGCCCGCTTGTTCCAGGGGGGCCAGGAGGCCGTCGACATCTCTGTACCGGCAACCCTGGCGGAATAGAGGTTTTTGGCGGAAGCGCGCCGGGCCGCCCCGGGATGCCCAGGGTTGGCCTCCCCCTAACCGACAATGCGCCGAAAGGAAATGAGAACTATCGAACGAATCGTCAAAAATGTTAGCCTACGAGGCTGCGTACGCGTATCCCACCGGTTGGCCAGGCGCGGCAAGCGCTTCGCAAGATCAACAACGACATCGTGACCCGAACTCTTCCTTAAGGTATGGAGCATCCATGAGCAGTTACCCCGACACTCTCCTCCTGATCGATAACGAATGGCGCGAAGCGCGCGGCAACAAGCGCATCGACGTCGTCAACCCCGCCACCGGCAACAAGATCGGCCAGGTCGCCAACGCCAGCCGGGAAGACCTGGACCTGGCGCTGGCCGCCGCCCAGCGTGGGTTCGAAACCTGGCGCGATATGTCGGCCCACGAGCGTTGCAGCCTCATGCGCAAGGCCGCCCAGCTGCTGCGTGAGCGCGTCGACCCCATCGCCCGCCTGCTGACCCAGGAACAAGGCAAGCCGCTGGCCGAAGCCCGCGTCGAAGTCGCCGCCGGCGCCGAGATCATCGACTGGTTCGCCAATGAAGCCCTGCGCGTGTACGGCCGTATCGTGCCGGCGCGCAATCCCGCCGCCCACCAGATGGTCCTGAAAGAGCCGGTTGGCCCGGTGGCGGCTTTCACGCCCTGGAACTTCCCCGTCAACCAGGTCGTGCGCAAACTGGGCGCGGCCCTGGCGACCGGCTGCTCCTTCCTGGTGAAGGCGCCCGAGGAAACCCCGGCCTCGCCCGCCGCGCTGCTGAACTGCTTCGTCGATGCCGGCCTGCCCAAGGGCGTGGTCGGCCTGGTGTTCGGCTCGCCCGCTGAAATCTCCAGCTACCTGATTCCGCACCCGATCATCCGCAAAGTCACCTTCACCGGCTCCACCCCGGTCGGCAAGCAGTTGGCCGCCCTGGCTGGCCAGCACATGAAGCGCGTGACCATGGAACTGGGCGGTCACGCCCCCGTGATCGTGGCGCAGGACGCCGACGTCGAACTGGCCGTCAAGGCCTCCGGCGCCGCCAAGTTCCGTAACGCCGGCCAGGTCTGCATCTCGCCGACCCGCTTCCTGGTCCACAAGGACGTCAAGGCGGCCTTCGAACAAGCGCTGATCAAGCACGCCGAAAGCCTGAAGCTGGGCGACGGCCTGACCGACGGCACCACGCTGGGCCCCCTGGCCAACGACCGCCGTCTGGCGGCGATGGACAAGATCGTCAAGAACGCCAGCGCCAAGGGCGCCAAGGTCGCCACCGGCGGCGAACGCATCGGTTCGGCGGGCAACTTCTTCGCCCCCACCGTCCTGACCGACGTGCCACTGGACGCCGACGTGTTCAACGAAGAACCCTTCGGCCCCATCGCCGCGGTGCGCAGCTTCGAGAACCTGGAAGACGCCATCAAGGAAGCCAACCGCCTGCCTTTCGGCCTGGCCGCCTACGCGTTCACCAAGTCCTTCAAGAGCGTCACCGAACTGTCGCGTCGCCTGGAAGTGGGCATGGTCTGGATCAACCAGCCCGCCACGCCCTCGGCGGAACTGCCGTTCGGCGGTGTGAAGGACTCCGGCTACGGCTCGGAAGGCGGTCCGGAAGCGCTGGAAGCGTATCTGGTGACGAAGGCCGTGTCGGTCGTCGGCGTCTGATCACGCCCTATCGTCGACACCCGGGCCCCTGATCGGCCAGCGCGAAGCCAAGCGCTGCCGACAGAGGCCCTGGCAGGGCGCGCGTTCTTGGACGCGCGCCCTTTTTTGCGCGCACGCAACAACCAGCGCTCATCAAGCGGCACAAGCGAAAAAGAGATACGAGAGATACGAGCCACAGGGCGATAATCACCGTCCGCTTCGGCGCGTGCGCGTCTCGTCTCCTTACCGCTATTCCGTATACCCACGATGTTTGGGCAGCTCTTCACCACCATCTTCGCCCCCGTCCTTGGTCTTTTCGTCGTCGCGACGGGCAATGGCTTCATCTCCTCTCTCACCACTTTGCGCCTGGACGCGGCCGGGGCCTCCGCGCTGGCGGTAGGCCTGATCTCCTCGGCGTACTTCATCGGCCTGACGATAGGCGGGCTGTTCAACGACCGCCTGATCGCCCGGGTGGGACATATCCGGGCCTATAGCAGCTTTGTCTCGGTGATCTGCGTCACCGTGCTGCTGCAAGGCCTGTTCTTCAGCCCGGCGTTCTGGTTCGTGCTGCGGCTGGTGACCGGCTGGGCCACGCTGGGCGTTTTCCTGGTCGTGGAGAGCTGGCTGCTGCTGGCCGGCACGCCCAAGCAACGTGGCCGGCTGCTGGCGCTGTACATGATCGCGCTGTACGGCTCCACCATGCTGGGCCAATTGATCCTGGGCGACATCGACGCGGCGGGTCCCACCGTCGCCTTCATCCTGGCGGGCATCCTGGCATCGCTGTCGGTGCTACCCATGGTGATCATCCCGCGCATCTCTCCCGTGATGGAGCGCGTCCAGCCGCTGCGCTTCGGCGACCTGCTGCGCATGAGCGCCACCGGCGTGATGGGGTGCTTCGGGTCGGGGGTTGCCATCGCGGCCGTCTACACCTTGCTGCCGCTCTATCTGCAACATGTCGGCATGAGCGTCGACCAGGTGGGCAACCTGCTGTCGGCCACCATATTGGGCGCCATGCTGCTGCAATATCCGGTCGGCCGCTGGTCGGACCACAAGGACCGGCAGACGGTGCTGATCGCCCTGGGTTTCCTGTGCCTGATCGATTCGCTGCTCATCCTGCTGTTGCCCAGCACGCCGGCATTCCTGGTCCTGCCCTTGTTCCTGCTGGGCGGCGGCATCTTCGCCATCTATCCGGTCGCGGTCAGCCACTCCGCCGACAAGGCCGGCCCGGAGGCCCTGGTGCGCATGATCCAGGGGCTGCTGTTGATCAACTCGATCGGCTCGGCCATCAGTCCCCTGCTCATCTCCCTTTTGATGGGGCACGTGGGTCCGGCGGGCTTCTTCTGGGCCGTGGCCGCATTGAACCTGGTCATGGCGCTGTTCTTCCTGTGGCGCCGGCAGCAGTCGCCGGTCGCCAGCTCCACATCGCCGTTCGAACCCGCCGCGCAGATGTCGCCCGTGGGTGTCGAGATACGCGTGACCGAAGACTTGATGCGCAACGCACTGGATCAGGCCGCGACTGAATGATCCGCGCGTGAATGATGTCCGCCAGCATTAATAGGCGTTAATAATAGAAGCCCGCGACGGCACGCTCTATTGAGAACTGTTATCGTTGCCGCAGATGAAAAGGACGACATCATGAAGTATCGAGCGACGGCCTTGCTGGTGAGCGCCTGTCTGGCCTGGTCCGTAAGCGCGCAAGCCCAGGTTCAGAGTCAGGCTCAAGTTCGGACGCAAGCCCAGCCCCAAGGCCAGGGCCAGGGCCAGGGCCAGGCTCAGGCCAGGACCCCGGCACCGCAGCGCGTGGTGACCTTGGGCGGCAGCGTCACGGAAATCGTTTATGCGCTGGGCCAGGGCAACCGCCTGGTGGGCGACGACCTCTCCAGCCTGTACCCGGAGGCGGCCACCAAGCTGCCGCGCGTGGGTTATTACCGGGCCACGCCCGTGGAAGGCGTGCTGGCGCTCAAGCCGGACCTGGTGCTGGCATCGGAACAAGCGGGTCCGCCTGACACCATCAAGCAGTTGGCCAGCGTGGGCGTACGCGTGGAAACCGTCTCCGACCAGCCCTCGGTGCAATCGCTGCATAAGCGCATCAGGCAGATCGCGCAGGTGCTGGGCCAGGAAACCGCCGGCAAGCAATTGGTCGAAGCGGTCGATCGCGACCTGCAGGCCGCCCAGGCCCTGCCGGCCACCAACGCACGCGCGCTATTGATCATGAATCGCACGGGCACGCCGCAAGGCGCGGGCGGCGGTACCGCCGCCGGCCTGGTGCTGCGCCTGGCGGGATTGCGCAATGTGCTGCAGGACCAGCAAGGCTACAAGCCTTTGTCGGCCGAAGCCTTCTCCGCGCTGGCGCCGCGCGTGCTGGTCATCACCAGCACTTCGCTGGAAGCGTCCGGCGGGCTGGACAAGTTACGCGCCATGCCCGGCATCGCCGGCACCCCAGCCGCCGCGTGCATCGTCGTCATGGACGACCTGCTGGCATTGGGAACCGGCCCGCGCCTGCCGCAAGCGGTACGCCAGTTGAAGGAAACCGACTGTGTCGCTCGCCAAAGCCCGCAGCGCACGCCCGCCTGAAATGCGTACCCGTGCTGCCCTCAGGGGCGATGCGGCACTCCTGGGACTGGCCTTGGCCGTCGTGGGCGTGGGCCTGCTGGCCGCGGCCAGCGGCGCGGTACATATCCCTGCCGCCGACGCGCTGCGGCTGCTGTGGTCGGACACCCTGCTCAAGCCCGACGATGAACTGTGGCGCAATGTCCTGCTCAACATCCGCCTGCCGCGCGTGGTGTTCGCCGCGGTGGCTGGCGCGGGCCTGGCCGTGTGCGGCGCGGCGCTGCAAGCCCTGTTCCGCAATCCACTGGCCGAACCGGGCCTGGTCGGCATCTCGGCCGGCGGCGCGCTGGGCGCGGTCGCCGCCATCGTACTGACCAGCGGCGGCTACGCGGTCATCGCGCCTGCCGCCTTTGCCGGCAGCCTGGCCGCCACCGCCTGCGCTTATGCCATCGGGCGCCGCGCGCCGGGCGTGGCCGGACTGCTGCTGGCCGGCGTGGCCATCAACACCGTGGCCGGCAGCCAGATCGGCCTGCTGACCTATCTGGCATCGGACAACCAGCTGCGCGACCTGACCTTCTGGAACATGGGCAGCCTGGCCGGCGCCAACTGGCGCCTGCTGGCCTTCCTGGCGCCGTGGACGCTATTGTGTTCGCTGTGGCTGGTCAGCCAATGGCGGGTCATGAACGCCCTGTTGCTGGGCGAACGTGAAGCGGGCCACCTGGGCTATGCGCTGACGTCGGTACGGCGGCGCCTGATCATGGTCACCGCACTGATCGTCGGTCCGCTGGTGGCTGCCACCGGCGGTATCGGTTTCGTGGGACTGGTGGTGCCGCACCTGGTGCGCATGACGCTGGGCGCCGACCACCGCCGCCTGATGCCGGCTTCCGTATTGGCGGGTGCGCTGGCGCTGCTGCTGGCCGATTGGCTGGCGCGCGTGGCGGTGATTCCGGCCGAGCTGCCCATCGGCCTGGTCACCAGCCTGGTGGGCGGGCCGTTCTTCCTGTGGCTGCTGGCGCGAGGACGCAGATTCTGATGACGCTACAGGCCGAGAATATCGATGTCTCGCGGGGAGCCGGAGGCCTTGCCGGCAGCACAGGCCAAACAAGCCGAGGCGGCCAGGTTCCCGTGTTGACCAAGGTGTCGCTAACAATACAGGCGGGCAGTGTCCTGGGATTGCTGGGTGCCAACGGCGCCGGCAAGTCCACGCTGCTTTCCGCCTTGGCGGGCGAGTTGCGGCCCGCCGCCGGCCGCGTCCTGCTGGACGGCATCGACCTGCACGAGGTGCCCGCGCGCAAACAGGCGCGGCGCCGCGCCGTGCTGCCGCAGAAGCCTTCGCTGACTTTTGATCTGGGCGTGCGCGATGTCGTCTCGATGGGCGCCTATCCTTTTCCGGAATTGAATCCGGACGAGGTCGATGCGCTGGTGGACGGCGCCCTGGCGCAAGCCGGCGTGGCCTACCTGGCCGAACGCCGCTATCCCGAATTATCCGGCGGCGAACAGCAGCGCGTGCAATTCGCGCGGGTGCTGACCCAATGCTGCGCGGCCGCGCGCAACGGCGCGCCGCCTTACCTGCTGCTGGACGAACCCATCTCCAGCCTGGACCCCAAACACCAGATCGACTTGTTGCGCACGGTATGGACGCTGGCGCATGAGGATGGCCTGGGCGTGCTGGTGATCGTTCACGACATCAACCTGGCGGCGTACTGGTGTGACCGTTTGGTCATGCTGGCCGACCGCGGCGTCGCCGCCGAAGGCGAACCCGCGGCGGTGCTCACGCCCACGTTGTTGCGCACGGTGTATGACATCGATGCCGACGTCATGCCGCACCCGCGCCAGGCGGACAAGCTGCTGGTGCTGACGCGCGCATAGGGTCGGCCACGACTGGCCCGTAACCCTGCGATTTCATAGTCCTCGATACATGCGATGAAACATCGCAATGCGTACTGATATCTAAGTACACCGCAGCGCAATCTAATACCAAAAAATCGCCGCGGAACGTTCCCAGAGCAGTTCCCCACCTACACCACTGCGCACGCGTCAGGTTTGGCGCATGGTCCAGCCAGCAAGATCGCCATCGCGCAGCCGCAACCATCAACCTTTGGGAACTCCACAAACATGAAACGTTATCCGATCGCATTCGCCATCGTCGCGTCCAGCGTATCCGTTCCGGCAAATTCGGCAAGTGAAGTCACGTTGTACGGTGTGCTCGACGCCGGCTATCAGTATCTGCACGTCAAGGGCCGTGGGACTTCCAATGGCTTGGTCAGTGGTGGGCAAGGCGCGTCGCGCTTCGGCCTGCGTGGTTCGGAAGACCTGGGCGATGGCCTCAGAGCCAACTTCATGCTGGAAGGTGCGTTCAACGCCATGAACGGCAAGGGCAGCATCCCTGACCGTGGCGTGTTCAACCGCAATACGTGGCTGGGCCTCAGCGGCAACTTCGGTGAATTCCGCATGGGCCGCCAGACCTTGGCCGCCCCCGACATGACCGGCGTATTCAGTCCCTTCGGTTCCAGCTACAAGCTGGCCGGCGCCGGTAGCGCGATCAACAGCAACACCACGCCGCGCGGCGACAACACGATCAAGTTCCTCACGCCCAACTTCGGCGGCTTCGAAGCCAGCGCCAGCTATTCCTTCGATGCGCATCTGGCGCAGAACAAGGACGGCCTGCTGAACGACGGCAAATTCAGCAAGGACGCCGAGGACCGGGTCTTCAGCGGCGCCGCCGGCTACGGTACCGAGTGGTGGAAGGTGGTGGCCTACTATCAGCAAACCTGGCTGCAGCCGGATACCGGTACGAGAGGGCAGCACTATGATGTCTCCCCGCGCGAATACGGCCTGGGCGGCAAAGTGTCCTTCGGCCCTGCCACCCTGCATGCGGGCTGGGCGCAGCACCGCGACGCCTATATCAACGGCGTGCACCCCAACAACGCGGGCCAGTTGCCCGTCTTCCGGGGTGGCGTGGTGAATGGCTATACGGTGGGCGCGTCGTACGAAGTGGGCGCCGGCAAGGTGCTTGGACAGATGCAGTTGAACGTCCCCAACCACAACGTCCGCTATGGTGGCGAACACGCCCGCAATCAGAAGGTGTACAGCCTGGGCTACAGCCATGACATCAGCAAGCGTACGAATGTGTACTCGTACGTTGCTTATCTGGATGGCGCCTGGTTCGACAAGGAGTGGAACGCCACCCAGGTCATCGTCGGCATGCAACACCGCTTCTGATCCGCAAGCAAGGCCCATATCTAACGGGCCCTGCTTGCGCGTCACTTGAACAGCGCATTCAGTTCCGCCCCGGACGCGGCTTCGGCGAAGCCGTCGAAGCGTCCCTCCGCCAGCGCCTGCGCCGCCCGCATGGCTCCGCCCCACGCGGCACGCGCCAGCGCCCCACCCACGCTGACGCGGCGCACGCCCATGGCGGCCAGATCTTGCAGCGTGAATTCGGACGGCGCGCTGACCAATAGATTCACCGGCTTGGGTGCCACCGCGTTGACCACGGCTTCGATATGTTCGCGGGTCTTGATGCCGGGGGCGTACAGGCAATCCGCGCCGGCCTCTGAGTAGGCCCGCAAGCGGACCAGCACATCGTCGATATCCGGTTTGCCGGTGAAGAAATTCTCCGCGCGGCCGACCAGCAGCGTATCGCCGCCATTCTCGTCGATCGCTCGCCGCGCGGCCTGGATCCGCGCCACCGCCACATCCAGCGGGAACAGGGAACCATCGGGGGCGCCGGTGGAGTCTTCAATCGACAACCCGGCCACGCCGGTCGCGACCGCCAGCCGCACACTCTCTCCCACCCCTGCTGCGTCCGCGCCAAAGCCGTTCTCGAAATCCGCGTTCACAGGCAGATCCGTGGCCGCGACCATCTCACGCAAATGCGCCAACACAGCATCCCGAGTGACATGATTGTCCGCCTGCGCCTTGGTCCATGCATATCCGGAACTCGTCGTGGCGACAGCCTGAAATCCCAGGCTGGCCAGATAAACGGCGCTGCCCACATCCCAGGGATTCGGCAGCATGAAGCAGCCCGAGGCATGCAAGGCACGGAAGGCAGCGCGTTTTTCGGTGGGGCTTGCGGACATGATGGTCTCCTATAGATGGAATTTATGCATATATAAACATCACATGTGCTTGCGGCCTAGGCATTTCTATTAAATTCGGACGATATATCGCTACATAACAAACCGACAAGGGAGAAAGGCATGACGCATGCCAGCGATGCCGAAAAGCATGACGTCAAGATCATGAAAGGCCTGCGCGTACGCATGCGCGATGGTGTCGAGTTGAATGTCCGCATCACGCGTCCCGTGGCGGACGGCCGCTACCCCGCCGTGCTCGAATACAACCCCTATCGGCGCCTGGACCAGGCGCAGCCCAGCTTCCCGCCGGCCGTGTCCTATCTGGCCGAGCACGGCTATGCCGTGGTGCAGTTCGACGTCCGCGGCACGGGCAGTTCGGCCGGGGCCTCCGTCGACGCCTATTCGGACGACGAGCAGCAGGACGGCTACGACATGGTCGAGTGGGCCGCGCGGCAGCCCTGGTGCACGGGCGCTGTCGGCATGATCGGCAAGTCCTATGGCGCCACCGTGCAATGGCAGGTCGCCGGCAGGAAGCCGCCGCACCTGAAAGCCATCATCGTGCGATCCGGCAGCAATGATATGTACGAGGACACCGCCTACCCTGGCGGCTGCCGCCGGCCATGGCGCTTCGAGTTCTTCGCGCCCAATATGAACGCGTACAACTTCGCACCGCCGGATCCCATGCTGACCGGCGCGGATTGGTCGCGCGTCTGGCAGCAAAGGCTGGACGGCAGCCAGCCCTGGAGCCTGAACATCTTTCGCAACGACACCGACAGCGAATACTGGCGCGGCAAAAGCATCAAGGGAAATTTCCAGGACGTCGGCTGCGCCGTGTACCTGATCGAAGGTTGGGCGGACTGGTATGCAAATGCCGAACTGGACGCCTTCCGGCAATTGAAGTGCCCCAAAAAAGTCGTCATCGGCCCTTGGGGCCACTACTACCCTGAAGAAAAGTTCGCCCTGCCCGGCCCCCGTATCGATACGCGCATCGAGTATCTGCGATGGTTCGATCATTGGCTCAAGGGCATCGCCAACGGCGTCATGGACGAACCGCCGGTGACGGTCTTCGTGCGCCAGTGGCAGCAGCCTTCCCTGCTCACCTTGACCGAGCCCGGCCATTGGCACGCCGATACCCAATGGCCACCTGCCGCATCGAGTGTCCAGACGTTCTATTTCGACGCGACGTCGGCCGGTCTTGGCGCCCAGGCGCCGGCCGCTGGCGCGGTCAGCTATGACTACCGGCCGACGGTGGGAATGGCCAGCGGACGCGTGGGCCTGGGCAGCACATCCCCCTGGGGCATGCCCACCGATCAGCGTATCGACGATGCTTACTCGGCATGTTTCACCACGCCGCCGCTGGAGCACGGCATGGCGATCCTGGGCCAACCGGTGGCCGTGCTGCACGTCTCGTCCTCCGCCGAAGTGGCCTGGTTCAACGTCCGGGTCTGCGATGTGGCGCCGGACGGCACCTCCCGTCTGCTGAGCCACGGCGGCCGTCTTGCCACCCACCTTGAAAGCCACGACCGGCCCAGCCCTCTGGAAGCGAACAGGATCTACGAACTGCGCCTGGCATTGCGCGACCTGGCCTACGAAATCGCGCCCGGCCATCGCCTGCGTATCGCCGTTGCCAGCGCGGACTTCCAGAACGCCTGGCCGACGGGAATGCGCGCGCGCAACACCGTCCATTGCGGCGCGGCCAGCCCGTCACGCATCGAATTGCCGGTGATGCGCGCGGGCGCGCAAGGGCAGGCCCCGCAGGCGTTCGCGCCCTCGCCTTACCCTCTGCCGGCCGCGGCGGAGGTGCCCAAGGCCACGTACACCCTCAGCCACGATCTGGCCGCCGATACCGTCACCTGCACACTGGGCGCCACGGGTGATGGCACCGTCCGCCGTTCGGACTACACGGTATCGAACCAGGACCCGGCACGGGCCTCGATCATTGCCGAGGTGCGTTATCGCGCGCCGCATCCCAGCCTGGCCATCGACGTCGAATCGAATTGCCAGACCATCAGCAACAAAAACGAATTCACGCACGCCGCCCAGGTCACCATACGCATCGAAGGCAAGGTGCATTTCCAGAAAAGCTGGGCCGAGAGCGTGCCGCGCAACCACGCATGACAAGGGGAAGCACGATGCGTTTGAAACGACGAGATTTTCTGTTGGGAACCGCTGGTACGCTGGCCGCCCTGGCCGGCCCCCAGGCCCTGCGAGCCCAGACCAGGCAAGACACGCTGATCATCGGCACACGCTCCGCGGCAACGTCGGCGGATCCGCACTACGCCAATACGCAACCCAATATCGACTATGCCTCGCACATCTTCGAGAAGCTGGTCGAACGTGACGAACATTCCAAACCCACCAACGGCGGCCTGGCTGAATCCTGGACATTGGTGTCCGATACGGTGTGGGAATTCAAGCTACGCCCGAATGTCCAATGGCACGACGGCAAGCCCTTCACGGCGGAAGACGTCGAGTTCACGCTCAAGCGCGTGCCGGCCCTGACAGGGACGCCGGGTGGTTTCGCCAGCTACATCAACGCCATCTCGAAAATCGAAATCGTCGATCCCTTGACGATACGGCTGCATACGTCGGCGCCGTATGCCAACCTGCCGCGTGGCGTGGGCACGATCTATATCGTCTCCAAACACGCCGGCACCGGCGCCAAGCCCGAGGACTTCAACACCGGCCGCGCCGCCATCGGCACCGGCCCCTATCGCTACGAGTACTTCAAGCAGAACGAGGAAGCCGGCTTCGTGCGCAACGACAGCTATTGGGGCAAGAAGGCCTCATGGCAAACCGTGCGCCTGCGCACACTGGCCAATGACAGCACGCGCATCGCGGCATTGCTGGCCGGCGACATCGACATGGCCGACCAGATCCCCACGTCCGACATCGCGCATCTGAAAACGGCATCCAAGGTCGCGGTGGACCAGATCGACGGCATGCGGTCTATCTTCCTGTTCCCCAATGTCTCGCGCGACACCGACATGCAGTTCATCAAGGCGCTAGATGGGTCGCCTTTGCCGCACAATCCGCTGCGCGACTTGCGGGTCAGGCAGGCGCTTTCGCTGGCCATCGATCGCAAACTGCTGGTGGACCGGCTCATGAACGGCGGCGCGGCCGCCAATGGCCAATGGATTCCCGCCGGTGCCTATTCCTACAATCCTGCCATCCCGATACCGGCGGTCAATATTCAGGAAGCGAAGCGTCTACTGACAGAAGCAGGCTATCCCAAGGGCTTTCGCATCACCATACACAGCCCCAACGATCGCTATCCCAATGATGCGCGCGTGGCCCAGGCCATCGGACAGATGTGGACCCGTGCCGGTTTGGCGGTCGACGTGGCCGTGATGCCCTACGCCGTCTTCGCGCCGCGCGCGCGCAAGCAGGAATTCGCCGTCCACCTGATCGGCTGGGGCAATTCGGCGGGGGATGCGTCGACGGGCTTGATGAACGTAGTGGGCACGTACGACACGGAGACAGGCTGGGGCGTGGCGAACGAAGGTCGTTACAGCAATCCCAAGCTCGACGCCATGACTGCCAAGGCATTGGCGACGATGGATGACAAGTCGCGCGAACAGCAGTTCAGGGACGCGGTCAAGGTTGCCGTCGACGACCTGGCGATCCTGCCGCTATACCAGGTCAATCCTGTCTGGGCCGTACGCAAAGGCTTGCACCATAGTCCTCGCGCGGACGAACGGACCTCCGCGAAAGACATGTCGACCTGACCCGGCCATTCATCGGCTCCAGAAGTGGTTTGCTCTCAAGCATCCAACATCGGATTCGCACGATAACGTCGATCACGTTATCGTGCGAACGTAATGTTATTTACGCACACCTGTTATTCACTCAAACCAGGAAATCCGCAATGCTCCCCATCATTCAGCCCGGCCCCGTGTTCAAGGAAAATCTGCAGAAGCTGCCGTCCATCGACGGAGTCCAACGTATCGATCTGATCGACGGCAAGGGCGCCGTGGTAGCGGACATTCCGCATCAACCCGGCAAGCTGGGCTCGCTGGCGATTTATCAGTATCTGGCGCAGGCCTTCGGCAAGCTGGACGCCAAGGCGGCGGAACATGGCCTTGCCGTGTTCGCCGAAGTCACGGAAGACGCGCGCCAGCACCCCGGTTCCCATCCCAACGTCGACCGGCTCATGGCCATCGCCGCGGGCGGCGAAGCCCTGCGTATCGAAGTCGTCAGCGCCGGCTGATGCATGGAGCGCGGCGGTCAGACCGCCGCGGCGATGACCCGCGCCTTCAGCCTGGGCGCGGCGAAATCCAGGAAGGCGCGCACTTTCAAGGGCAGCACGCCTTCGCGCGCGTGCAGAAGATTGATGGGCCAGGGCGGCGGCTCGTACGGCGCCAGCACGATCTTCAGCGCGCCCGCTCGCAAGGCGCTCAACATTTGATAGGAAACGACGCGGGTCACCCCCACGCCCGCGATGGCAGCGTCCACCGCGGCCTCGGCGGTGCTGACGGCCAGCCGTGAGTGGACGGGTACGGCGATCGCCCCCCCACCCGCGGCGCCCGCCGGAAAGGTCCAGACCTGCCGCGACGCCATCTGCTCGAACGTGATGCACGCGTGCATACCGAGTTCGCGCGGATCGGTCGGCGTGCCGCGCTGCGCCAGGTAGGATGGGCTCGCGCACACCACTCGGCGCACCAGGCCGATAGGCGTCGCCCGCAGGCTGCTGTCCGGCAGCTCCGCGATGCGCAAGGCGATGTCGATGTGCTCCTCCACCAGATGCATCGTACGGTCCGTCAACATCAACCGTACATCGATCTCCGGATAGCTTTTCAGGAAATCCGCGACCACGGGCAGCAGGTGCAGGCGGCCGAACACCAGCGGCGCCGTGATGGCCAACTCGCCCTTGGGCACGGAATACTCGCCCGCGGCCGCCCGTTCCGCCTCCCCCACCTGTTCCAGAATCTGCCGGCACGCGGCCACGTAGGACAGCCCGGTGTCGGTCAAGGTCAGCCGGCGCGTGGACCGCTGCAGCAGCCGCGTATGCAAATGCGCTTCCAGCTCGCCGACTTTGCGGCTGACCGTCGCCAACGGCATCTTCAGTTGCCGCGCAGCCGCGGAAAAACTGCCCGCCTCGACGACAGCCACCAGGATGGTCATGGATTCGAAGCGGTCAGGCATATTTCCAATTATTGAGAATTTAGTTCTCAATATTAGAGGATTATCCGCACAGACTGGAAAGCCTAAGATGGCGCTCCATCGCCCCCAAGGCGGCGCCGGCGCATCAAGACCATGCCGCGCGGCGCGCGCCCAGGGGCTGGATCCCCGGAGAGAACCTGTGTCCAGCTTGCCCCTGCCCAACCGGCCGACCACGCCAGGTGCGTCCAAGACGCCCAATACGTCCCAGATGTCCGATACATCCCGGTTGCCTCATACGTCCCGGGCGCCCAAGGCGCCCTCCGCGCGCAGGTCGCCCTCGGTCAAACACCTGCCCGTCAACCTGTTTGCCTCGGTAATGGGACTCGCGGGACTTTCCATCGCCTGGCGCCAGGCCAGCCGGGACTTCGCACTCAGCACCCTGACCGCCGACATCGTGGGGCATCTGGCCCTGGCGGTCTTCGCCCTGCTGGCCGTGAGCTACCTGGTCAAAGCCATCAAGTATCCCGGCGCGGTGCTGGCCGAGTATCGCCACCCCGTGGCGGGCAATTTCTTCGGCACGATCACCATCGCCTTGCTGTTGCTGTCGACCGTGCTGGCAGCCATCGACCAGACACTCGCGGCGGTCTTCTGGACGATAGGAACGATCTTCACCATCGCCTTGTGTTTCGCTATCACGGGTCGCCTGATGCGCGGCAAGATCGACATCGCGCATGCCGTGCCGGCCTGGTTCATACCCGGCGTCGCCACCCTGGACATCGTCGTGGCGGGCGGCGCGATGCCGATGGCCTGGGCGCATGAAATCAATATGTTCGCCCTGGCCATCGGCACCGTCATCGCGCTGCTGTTCTTCACGATGATCATGTCACGCATGATCCATCATGAACCGCTGCCCGCCAGCATGATTCCGTCGCTATTGATCCTGATGGCCCCCTTCGAGGTCGGCTTCCTGGCGTACACCAATGTCACGCAGCACATCGATACCTTCGCGGGCCTGCTGTTCTATGTCGGCCTGTTCATTTTCCTGGCAGTGGCGCCCAAGGTCTTCCGCCGTGGCGTGCCCTTCGCTTCGGGCTGGTGGGCGATCAGTTTTCCGATGGCTGCGATGGCCGTGGCTTCCCTGAAATACGCGGCCTATACGCAAGCCTGGCCCATGCGGGTGATCGCCGTGGGCTTGCTTGGCCTGCTCAGCCTGGCCATCGTGGTGCTGTTCGCCAAGACGATACGGATTCTTTTCAACGGCCAGCTGCTGGCCGGCTGACAGCAGTTGGCGATGACGTCTCTCCCCCCGCTGCCCGACCTGCTGTCGGAAAATTTGTCGGTCGTGTTCTGCGGCATCAATCCAGGCGTGCGCGCCGCACTGAACGGCCATCACTTCGATGGCAGGGGCAACCGCTTCTGGCGCACCCTGCATCTGGCGGGCTTCACGCCCGTACAACTGCGCCCCGAAGAAGATCGCCGCCTGCTCGACTACGGCTGCGGATCGACCGCGGCCGTCAGCCGGCCGACGGCGAGCGCCAGCGAACTGACACCAGGCGAGTTGCGCGATGCCGCGACAGCCCTGGAGCGCAAGATCGAGCACTTCCGTCCCGCCTATATCGCCTTCCTCGGCAAGACCGCCTACGCCGCGATTACCGCGCAGCGCCAGCTCGAATGGGGCGAGCAGGCCAGCACTTTCGGCGGTGCGAAAGTGTGGCTGTTGCCCAACCCCAGCGGGCTGAATCGCGCGTTCAGCCTGGACGCGCTGGTCGAGGCCTATCGCGCGCTGGCGGTAGCGGTTGCTACATCCGCACGGACAAGGTCAGCATGGCGTTGCGCGGATCGCCGTAGTAGTTGCTGATGCCCGTGGCGTCGACCTTCTTGTAATAGACCTTGTCGAAGATGTTGTTGACGTTCAGCTGCACACGCACATTCTTGTTGATGTCGTAGGCGGCCATGGCGTTGTAGATGGCATAGCCGCCCTGCTTGGCCGTGACACCGCCGCCCGTGGCATAGATGCTGCTTTGCGCCTGCACGCCACCGCCGATAGTCAGGCCATGCAACGCGCCCGGCAGACGGTAGGTGGTGAAGATGCGCACCAGGTGGCGCGGATCCAGCGAACGGATCGGCAGCCCTTCGTTGCTGGCCGTGGAGTCCTTCAGGTATTTGGTGTGCGTGTTGGTGTAGCCGGCCATGATCTGCCAGTTCGGCGTCAACTCGCCGGTGGCCTCCAGTTCCCAACCGCGGCTGCGCGTCTTGCCGCCGTCCACCTTGCAGTAGCCCGTGGGATAGTTGGGCAGGCAAGGATTCGGGCTGCTGGCGTCATCCATCGCCTTGCCCTTGTTGGTGATCTGGAACACGGACAGCGCGGTGTTCAGGGCGCCGCCGAAGAACTCGCCCTTGATGCCGGCTTCATAGTCGTCGCCCCGGATGGGGTCCAGCAGATTGCCACTGCTGTCGTAGGCCTGCTGCGGCTGGAAGATCTGGCTGTAGCTGCCGTACAGGCTGAAGTTGTCGTTCAAGTCATAGACGGCGCCACCGTAGGGCGTGATCTCATGATTGACACGGTACTTGGCCGTGCCCTGCAAGACTTGATAGTCGTACCACGTGGCGCGCGCGCCCAGCATCAACGTCAGCGGATCGGTGACCGAGAAACGGCCCAGCGCGTACAGCGCCTGCTGCTTGACGATGTTGTTGGTGGCCTCGTAATAGTTGCCACCGGCGTAGCTGGTGGGCTCGGGGTAGGTGCTGTAGGGATCCCAATCGCGGATGTCGACGTTCTTCAACGTGCCGTAGCTGGCCATGCCGCTGGACGCCGTGGTGCGCACGTAGGTGCTTTCCGCGCCGACGGTCAGGTGGTGCTTGCGGCCCAGCGCTTCGAAGGGGCCGTTGGCCGTCAACGCGAAAGCGTTCTGGTCGCTCGCGCTTTCCGGGTAGTTCGACGTGGTCACGTTGAACAGATAGGGATCGGTCTTGCTGGCGCGCGAAATGTAGGTCTGCTTGAAACCGCCGTCGAAATAACGGAAGCGCGTGTTCATGGCCGTGGCCTTGAGCTGCCATTCATTGTCGAAGCGATGTTCGACGCTGAGCAGGGCCTGGTCGTTCCAGCGGTTCCACTGGTTCCAGTTACTGCCAAGATAGGTGCTGCGGCCCAGGCCCAGCGACGAGCCGTCGAAGTTGCGCGGCAGGCCGCCCCAGGCGCCGGTGGCCTTCAGCTCCGTATGCTCGAACGACGCGGTGACGGTGGTGCGATCGGTGATGTCGGCCTGCAGCACCGCGTAGAGAACCCGCCGCTTCTCGTCACGCGCGTCCTGGAAGAAGTCCTTGTCGTCGGACACCGCGACGATGCGGCCGCGCAAGGTCTGGCTGTCATTGAACGAGCCGGAGATGTCCGCGGTGTAGCGGCGGCGGTCCCAGGAACCTATCGAGGCCGACGCGCTGGCCTGGAAGGCGCGGGTAGGCAGCTTGCGCACCAGGTTGATCGTGGCGGAAGGGTTGCCCGAGCCACGCAGGATGCCTGACGATCCGCGCAGGATTTCGATACGGTCCAGGACAGCGGTATCCGGTTGCACGAAGGCCGAACCGCTCTGGTACATATTGATGCCGTCGACCTGCAGCGAGTCGATCTGGTAGCCGCGCGAGAAGTAGGTCACACGCTCGCTGTCGGTGTAGTCGACGGTCACGCCCGGTACGTTCTGCAGTACGTCGTGCATGTCGGGCAGCATGCGGTCGTCCAGCATCTGGCGTGAGACGATGGTCACCGGCTGAGGGGTTTCGCGTACCGATTGCGCACCCTTGAATATGGTCGTGCTGGATCCGCCGTAGAGGCCCGATCCTTCGGTCGACGCCGGGTCCGAGCGGCCCGTCACGCTGACGGCGGCGAGCGTGACGTCAGGGCCGGCGCCGGCGCTGGCCGGTGCCGGTTCCAGGACATAGGCGCCGTTGTTCATGCGGCGCGCTTGCCAGCGGCTGCCCGCCAGGGCCTGGCGCAAGCCGCCGTCTATCGAGTAGTTGCCTTGCACCCCGGGCGAGGTCGCGCCTTGCAGCGCGTTCGCGTCGAAGGTCAGCGCGATGCCGGCCTGGCTGGCGAACTGGTTGATGACATCGGCCAAGGGACCCGCCGCGATGCCGTATTGCTGCGTGCTTGCGGCAGCGGGTGCGTTCGCATTGGCATTGGCGGGAGCCGCTTGTGCGACAGACTGCGCCAGGCCCGGCGCACACTGCAGCGAGCAGGCCGCGCCGACGATCAGCGCCAGGCGTTTAGGGGTCAGGGGTGAAGGACGGGAGACTTTACGGGAAAGGGAAACTGCACGTTGAGGCATATCGAGTCCGAACAGATGGAATGGCTTTCGGACGTAAGCCGAACGAGCGGCAGGAAATCGGCAGATTAATTTGTAACTTCGATAAAAAACCCAACGCAAGGTTCGAGGGGCGCCCCTCGACATTTCCCTCTCCTATGCCTCGCGCGCCTCGATCCAGGTCACATACTGGGTCAAGCGTCGGATACGCACGGGATAGCTGTTCTCCAGCGCATCCAGCGCCAGATCCGTCCGTGACAGGGGAAAGGTCCCGGACACCGGCAGCGCCGCCAGGGCATCGTCCACGAACAACAGCCCCGGCCGGTAAGCCCGCAGCTTTCTCACGAAATCGCCAAGCGGCAGATTCACCGCCATCATCGACCCCGTATGCCACGCGGCGAACACTTTCGACGGCCTGAGCTGCAATGGCCCGACCTCGGTCCCGGAGAAGTCCGCGCACTCGCCTGCGCGGACGAATCGCGCCGCCGCGCCGGCCTCGCAAGGGACTACCCGCACCGCGGCCTGATTGACCCGCACCGTGCTGTGCCCCCCCTGGATACCAACCGTGAACTCAGCATCCTCGGCGTACACCAGCCCTTGGTCAGTCTGGACGATGAGCGGCCGGCGCGACGCGCCGGTTGCCCCTTGCGCCGTGGCAACCGGCGCCTTGGCATCCGCCGCCATAACATCCGCCACCTTGACGTAGACCCGGCCACTGCGCAGGACGATACGGTCCTCACCGAAGGAAGACACCACATCCGCGGCGCTATGCGTATCCAGCACGGCAAGCACACCCGCCCCAATCGGAACCCGGCTGATCTGCCCCACCGCCGTCCGGTACTGCGCGTTCCAGGCGCGCCATTCCGACGGCACTTCCGACAACAGCATGCCCAGGGGCACGGCCGCCACCCCCGTCAAAGCCAGGCGTAGAACCCGGCGCCGCTGCGCGCTCATGCGCTGCAAGGTGGGCGCGGCGATTTCGCGCGGAACGTCGGCGAAACAGCGCTGCACCGCTTCCACCTTGCGCCATGCCCACTGATTTTCCGGACAGCGGGCGAACCACTGGCGCCACGCGTCATGCACCGCGCCGTGCGCGGCCTCTTGCGCGTCGGCGGCCATCAGGCGCGAGAACCAGCGAGCCGCCTCCTGGGCCGCCTCGCGTTGCCGCGTGGACAGGGATTCCTCGGCATTCATGGCGCGACTCAATCCATGAGCAGGCAGCAGCGCGCCATGGCCTTCGCCATATAGTCACCGACGGTACGCACCGAGACACCCAGGCGTTGCGCGATGACGGCATACCCCGCCCCATCGAGCATGGCCATCAGGAAAGCCTGCTTTACCTTGCTGCCCAGGCCATCGAGCATCTTGTCCAGCTTGATCAGGCGTTCCTTGACCAACGCCTGCGCCTCCAGGGAAGGCTGATGTTCCGGAGGCAGTGTTTCCAGCACCTGCAGATAGGCCTGCTCCAGCGCGCGGCGGCGCCACAGATCGATGACCAGGCCGCGCGCGACCGTAGCGAGATAGGTTCGCGGTTCCCTTATGCTCGCCGCCACGCTGGACTGCAGTACCCGTATGAACGTGTCCTGCGCCAGATCGGCCGCATCGTTCTGGCAGCCTACGCGCGACCTCAGCCATCCGGTCAACCAGGCGTGATGACTGCGATAAAGCGTGGTGAAGCTTTGATGGACGGCGGGGCTGGCAGCCTCCCCCGCGGCGTAAGGCGGCGTCATGGTACGGCGGACAAATTTTACTAATGAGAACAGATCTTATTCTTATTTGTATCGAAACATCAAATTTTGGAGGCTGAAATCCCGCTGAAGTGTTGTTCTCCGACACAGGCTGCCGGCGCGCTACCATCAGCGCTGATCCCCGCATCAATGAAATCAGCCAAGGACGACATCGCATGGAAACCTCAACGCCTGAATCCGCCTACGACCAGTTGGTCGCCGCCATCGACCGCGCTTGCGCGGCCAGGAAGGACACCGCCGTGGTCGATGTCGCCGAAGCCCTGGGCATGAAGGAAGTCGCCAGCAAATGGAAAACCGCCTATTGGCAATATGAGCTGGAGACCGAGGCGGAGGGCACCATCACCGTGATCCACGGCTGGCACGATCCAGCCGGCTTGAACCCGGGATCCGCCGAAGCCGAGTTGTTCGAGCTGTCCCGCGGCAAGCCGCCAGGCACGTACAGGAACCAGTACGAGTAATCCGCCCTAGAGCGGCCCACTTCAGTGGCGAACCTTACTCTTTGAATCAACGTTTGCCCGGCGCGCTTTCCAACGTGCGCGCCACTTCCAGCAGTGAATGCAATGCCGGATTGGCGTCGTTGCGGCGCCAGGCCAGGGACACTTCCTGGTCCAGATAGGGTGTGCGATTCGAGATGGGCACGTAGCACACCTTCGGGTGGATCAGCGAAGTCAGGTTGCCCGACACCAGCGCCACCGACAAGCCGGCCGCGATCAGGCAGATCACGCTGGCCACCTGCGAACACTCCTGTTCGATGTTCGGATAGAAGCCCGCCGCACCGCATACCGAAATCAGTTGCGCGTGCGCCGCGGGCACCTTCTCTTTCGAGAAGGCCACGAAGGATTCCCCCGCCAGTTGCCGCAGGTCGATACGCTTGCGGTCCGCCAGCGCATGTCCTCTGGGCAAAGCCACCACCAGCGCATCGCGCTTATAGAAGCGGGTCTGGATTTGCGGCGCGCCGGCCGGCAGCGGCGTGCGCAACATGCCGACATCCAGTGCGCGCCCCTGGAGCTGCTCCAGTTGATCCTTGGTCGTCATCTCGACGACGCGCAGCCTTACCTGCGGATATTGCTGCCGGAAACGGTTGATCAGCTCGGGCATGAAGCCGTAGCCCACACTACCGATGAAGCCGATGGCCAACTGCCCGGTTTCGCCGCCACTGGCGCCCAAAGTACGCTCGATGGCCACCTCTTCGTAGCGCAGCCATTGATAGGCTTCTTCCAGGAACACGGTGCCGGCCGGCGTCAGCGCCACCGAACGCTTGTTGCGCACGAACAGCGGCGTGCCGATGAGGGCCTCCAGTTTCTGGATGGCCTGGCTGAGCGGCGATTGCGCGATGCCGACACGCGCGGCGGCACGGCCGTAATGCAGCTCCTCGGCCACCGCGATGAATTGGCGCAGCAAGCGGCTATTGATCATAAAGACATGGTTTATCTCACAGACCAATGAATTATATGTTGGACGTGTTTTTCTCCCCTTTATAGACTGCCTTTCCCGTATTCGATAAAAGATGGAGTCCCCGTCATGCCAGCCTCCCCTACCCTGTCCGACCGCGCCTGCCAGGCCATTGCGGATCTGCTCGGCGCACGGTTTCCCTGGGAAGGCGCGCCCGCTGAACGGCTGCGCTTCCATGGCGCCGCGCCGGCCTTCGATACGCCGCACGCGCTGACGCTGTCGGCCGGCGCGGCGATCGGCGCCTACGCGCTGGCGGTGGAGAAATGGTGGCATCTGGCCACGGGCCAACATCAGACGGTTGCCATCGACTGGATGCAGGCGGCGGCCTCTCTCAATCCTGGCCATTTCCAGACCCAGAACGGCTACAACTTGCCGGCGCTGTCCCTGCTGACGGAATTGAAGGCCGACTTCTACCGCAGCGCCGACCAGCGCTGGTTCTTTCCCATCGGCTCTTATCCACACCTGCGCGACGGCGTGCTGGAATTGCTGGATTGCGCCAACACGCCCACGGCGCTGAGCCGCGCCATCGGCCGCTGGACCGGCGATGATCTGGAAACCGCGTTCGCGGAAAAGCGCCTGCCCGGCGTCTACGCGCGCAGCACCGAGCAATGGCGGCAACACCCGCAAGGAATGCTGCTGGGACAACTGCCGGTCATAGAGATCATCAAGATCGCCGACAGCCAGCCAGAAGCGCCGCGGCCCGGCGCGCGGCCGCTGGCGGGACTGCGGGTGCTTGACCTGGGGCACGTGATCGCCGGCCCCGTGGTCGCGCGTTCGCTGGCCGAGCACGGCGCCGAAGTGCTGCGCATCACGCCGCCGATGAATCAAGATCCCTTCCGCCAGACGATAGACACCAATATCGGCAAGCGGTCCGCCTTCCTGGACCTGAACGATGATGTGGATCAACAGCGCGCGCGCGAGTTGATCAGCGGCGCGGACGTGGTGGTGCAGTCCTGGCGACCCGCCAGCCTGGCCCGCCGCGGCCTGGGCGCCGAAGACGCCGCCGCCGTGCGCCCCGGGGTCATCTATGTCAGCGTCAGCGCCTACGGCGACAGCGGCCCCTGGGCCGAGCGCGGCGGATTCGAGCAATTGGGCCAGACGGTCTCCGGCATCGCCATCGATGAAGGCGTGGCTGGTGGCAAGCCGCGGGTCGTGCCGACGTATCTGCTGAATGACTACCTGACCGGCTACCTGGGTGCGGCCGGTGTGATGCAGGCCTTGCTGCGTCGCGCCACCGAAGGCGGCAGCTATCACGTCAAGGTGTCGCTGACGCGGACTTCGATGTGGGTGCAGAGCCTGGGCCTGGAACCCGGCTTCACGCCACGCGCGGACCGTCGCCACTTTGCCGAAGGCCTGACGCCGCTGTTGGAGACGCGAGCATCAGCCTATGGGGTACTGCGGCAATTGCCTCCGGTGGCGCAGTTCTCCCACACCAGGGCGCATTGGGCGCTGCCGCCCGCGCCCAATGGCGCGCATCCGGCGGCGTGGCTGGATGCCCCGCCCGCATGATCCCGCACTGACGCAGCGACGCTTACCAAGATACCTATAAATGGAGACAAGCCATGCTACCCCCTACCACCTTCAAACGCGCCACCGCTACATTGGCCTCGGCACTGGTCTTCATCGGACTGGCCGCCGCCATGCCGGCGCGGGCAGCCGATGCCTATCCCAACAAGCCGATCACCCTGCTGATCGGCTTCGCGCCAGGCGGCCCCACCGATGCCATCGGCCGGGTGCTGTTCAAGCGTGTATCGGAAATCCTCAACGTGCCCATCATCATCGAGAACCGCCCCGGTGCGGGCGGCAATATCGGCACGCAGGAACTGGTTCGCGCCAAGCCGGACGGCTATACCCTGATGTACGGCACATCGTCGGTGACCACCGCGCCGGCGCTGTTCAACCGTGCCGATCTCGATCCTACCAAGGCCTTCGACGTGGCCGGCTGCTCCGTGTCCGTGCCCCTGATCCTGCTGGTGCCCAAGAGCGACACCGCGGCCAACGCTGAAGCCTTCTACAAGGCGGTGCAAGCCGATCCCTCCAAGTACTTCCAGGGATCATCGGGCAACGGCTCGATCGACCATCTGGTGTCGATGGACATCGCGGGCCGCCTGGACCTGAAGTTCCAGCATGTGCCTTACAAGGGCAATGGCCCCGCGTTGACCGACCTTGCCAGTGGCAACGTCAACTTCATGTATTCGGGATCCTTCAACAGCGCCTTGCCCTTCATCAAGGACGGCCGCGTCAAGGCTTTGGCGGTGACATCCGGCCACCGTTCGCCGGCGCTGCCCGACGTACCGTCACTGAGCGAAAGCGTGGCGGGACTGCGCGGCTTCGACGCCGGCACCTGGCAGATTCTGGCCGCGCCCAAAGGCACGCCGCCCGCCGTGCTGGCCAAGCTGAACGAAGCGGTGCAAGCCGCCATGAAGGACGCCAAGGTGAAGGAGAGCCTGGACTTCCAGGGTGCCGAACCGATGAACATGGACCAGAAGCAGTGCAGCGCCTACATTGGGCAGGAATACGCGCGCTGGTCGAGCACCATCAAGCGGCTGGGCCTGAAGTCGGAGTAAGGGCGGGGGCAGGCGCATGAACAAACGGGGCGGCGATCCCATTTCCATCGAGGAGACATGACACCATGGCAGGAAGACTGGAAGGCAAAGTGGCAATCGTGACCGGCGCGGGCTGCATCGGCCCTGGCTGGGGCAACGGCCGGGCGGTGGCCGTGCGCTTCGCGCGGGAAGGCGCCAAGGTGCTGGCCGTCGACATCGATGCCGGCGCCATGGCCGAGACGCTCACGCTGGCGCAAGGCGCCGCAGGGGAAATCCGCACATGGACCGGCGACGCCACCCGCAACGCCGACGTACAGGCCATGGTCGAAGCCTGCCTTGCGCACTACGGCCGCATCGACATCCTGGTGAACAACGTGGGCGGATCGCGCAAGGGCGGCCCTGTCGACCTTTCCGAAGAAGACTGGGACGCCCAGATGGACTTCAACCTGAAGAGCGTATTCCTGGCCTGCAAGCACGTCATACCGGTCATGCAGCGGCAGGGCGGCGGCGCGATCGTGAACACGGCATCGACCTCGGGCATACGCTGGACCGGCGCGGCGCAGGTCGGCTATGCCTCGTCCAAGGCCGGCATCATCCAGTTCTCGCGCGTGGTGGCGGTGGAATATGCCAAGCACAAGATCCGGGTGAACACGGTGATTCCCGGCCAGATGCACACCCCCATGGTGGAAGCCAGGCTGGCCAGGCAACGCGCGGGCGGCGACGTCGAGTCCCTGCTGCAGCAACGCCAGGCGCGCATCCCCCTGGGCTTCATGGGCGACGGCACCGATACCGCCAACGCCACCCTGTTCCTGGCCTCGGACGAAGCCCGCTTCATCACCGGCACGGAAATCATCGTCGACGGCGGCATGAGCGCGCGCTGCGATTGAATGGCGGATTTGAGCGCCGCCATTCGATGCCGACTCACGCGCTCGCTTCGGGCATGTCTCCTAGCCGAGCAGGCCCGGGTTGGCTCGCCACACGTGATAACACAGCACGGTGGCGAAGCCTACCCACGCCAGGTACGGGACCATGAGCAGGCCCGCCAAAGGACGGACCCGCCAGAAACCTGTCAGCGTGACCAGGATCAACAGCCACAGTACGCAGATGTTGGCGAACGCCCATGCCCCCTGATGCCAGGCGAAGAACAGCCAGCTCCATAAGGCGTTCAAGACAAGCTGGACCAGGAACAGACGCAGCACCGGCCCGCGCGTATGCCATCCGCCGGCGCGCCAGACCAGCCACGCCGCCAGGCTCATCAAGATATACAGCACCGTCCACGCTGGTCCGAAGACACTCGCCGGCGGCGCCCAGGTCGGCTTGGCGAGCTGGGCATAGAACGCGGCGGCCTGCACCGACGCCATGGCGCCGAGAGCACCCGTGACAAAGCCGGTGGCAAGCCAGCCCACCAGTCCCACCCACTGCCGCTTGATCGAAATGGTCATGCACGACTCCGCGTCCCCGTGGGGACCTTTGATACCGACGAGCTTACCCTACCCTCCCCCGCCATCAGCGCAGGGATGCATGCAACCAGCGCGTCGATGGCTGCACGAGTCTTGCAACGCAGGTGCCGCGCCTGCGGCCACACGGCATAGACCTCTTGCGGCTGGATGCTGGTGTTCTCCAGCACCTGCACCAGCTCACCCCGCTGCACGTAACGCATCAATAGCCAACTTGGCAGCCATGCCAACCCCAGCCCCTCGGCGGCCGCGTGGGCAATGGCCTGCACGTCGTCCATGCTGATTTGCGCCGGCACATCCACGCGCCGCGCGCGGCCGGCGCCATCGCGCAAAGTCCATGCCGCGGTGGACCCGCCATGCGAATACGCGACGCGCACATGGCCATCCAGATCACCGACATCGCGCGGCGTACCATGCCGCGCCAGGTACGCGGGCGACGCGCCTATGCCCGTGTGCTGCGTGCCCAGACGGCGCGCCGCCAAGGTGCTGCTGTCTTCCAGCTCGCCGATGCGTATGGCCAGGTCGAAGCCTTCCTCGATCAGGTCCACGTAGCGGTCGGTGAACGACAGATCGACATGCAATCGAGGATGCAGCCGCGTCAGCTCCACCAGTGCGGGCGCCACGCAGAGTTGCCCAAAGGCTTCCGGCACGCTCACGCGCAGGCGTCCGCTGGGCGCCATCCGGCCGCTGTCCAGGTCCGCTTCGCCGGCATCCAGTTCCGCCAGCGCGCGCACGCAGCGCTCGTAATAGGCCTGGCCCTCCGTGGTCAGCGCCTGGTTGCGGGTGTTGCGCTGGATCAACCGCACGCCCAGCCGCGCTTCCAACCGGGCAATCGCCTTGCCGACCGCCGAGCGGGTCAGGTCCAGCCGTTCCGCGGCGGCGGCGAATCCGCCCGTTTCCACGACTTGTACGAAGGTGGTGACGCCGTCCAATTTGTCGATCATGAGAGTCTCATCAGGGCGTGCGTGTAATGGGTTGGTTTGGGTTGGATTGGGCTGGGCTGCTTCGGCTATTGGATCATTTCTGGATCAAATCCTAGGAATATAACGAGCCAATTTGGGAATTCTATTCCCATAAACTCCCTGAGTCGCGTCCCGCTTGTTGCCCGGACGCCCAATTCCAAGGAGTGACAGCACCATGCCGGCGCGCGAAATCCCCATCCCCGCCCCGCAACCCGCCGCCTCGGCTGCTCCAGAAGTACGCCCGTCCCAGGCGCCCGCATCCTTCTCGCCGCGCGACCGTCTGGCCCTGCTCGCCGTGTGCCTGGCGGCCCTGATGTCCGGCCTGGAGATCTCCAGCGTGCCGGTCATCCTGCCTATCCTGGAACAGACGCTGCAAGGCAGTTTCGCGGGCATGCAGTGGATCATGAACGGCTACACCATCGCCTGCACGGCGGTCCTGATGGCCACGGGCACGCTGGCCGACCGCTACGGCCGCAAACGCGTGTTCCTCTATTCCATCGTCCTGTTCGGGGTGTCCTCGCTGCTGTGCGGACTGGCCTGGACCACGCCCCTGCTGATCGCCGCCCGCGTCCTGCAAGGCGCCAGTGGCGGAGCGATGCTGATCTGCCTGGTAGCCGTGCTGTCGCGCCAATTCAGCCATCCAGCCATGCGTGCCAAGGCGTTCAGCGCATGGGGCATCCTCTTCGGCATCGGACTGGGCTTCGGCCCCCTGGTGGGCGGCATCATCGTCGCCCTGTCCAGCTGGCGCTGGGTGTTCTGGGTCCATGTGCTGATCGCCGTGGCGACGTGGCTCCTGGCTGTCGCCAGCGTGCAGGAATCGCGCGATCCCCAGGCCGGCAAGCTGGACGTCGCCGGCACCGTGGCACTTTCCCTGGCCGTGCTCGGGCTGGCGTACTTCGTCACGCAGGGGGCCGATAGTGGTTTCAGCAGCGCCCCTGCCCTGGTGGCCCTGGCGGTAAGCGGGTTCTCTTTCTGCGCCTTTCTCTGGGCCGAAACGCATGCCACCCATCCCATGTTTGATTTCTCGGTATTCCGGGTGCGCAATTTCTCCGGCGCGCTGCTGGGATCGGCGGGCATGAACTTCAGCTTCTGGCCCATGGTCATCTACCTGCCCATCTACTTCCAGAGTGCGCTGGACCAGGACGCCGCCACCGCCGGCGCGTCGCTGCTCGCCTACACCTTGCCTACCCTGCTGTTCCCGCCGCTGGGGGAACGTCTGGCGCTGCGCTATCGACCGGGCATCGTCATTCCCGCGGGCATGTTCGTGATCGGCCTGGGATTCCTGTTGATGCGTGCCGGCAGCCAGGTGGACTGGCTGACCGTGCTGCCCGGATGCCTGGTGGCCGGCGCCGGCCTGGGATTGACCAACACCCCGGTCACCAACACCAGCACCGGCTCGGTGTCCAGCGCCCGCGCCGGCATGGCGTCGGGCATCGACATGAGCGCCCGCATGATCTCCCTGTCCATGAATATCGCGCTGATGGGTTTCCTGCTGGTGGCCGGCGTCGCCCACTATCTGCACAGCGCCTTGCCCGCGCTGCCATCGGGCGATCTTGGCCAGACGCTGGCCAACCAGCTGGCCAGCCGCATCGCCTCGGGCAATCTGCAGGAAGCGGCGGCGACGCTATCCAGCGCCTTGCCCGCGGCCGTGCCCACCGCGATACCAGCGCCCCTGCCGCTGGTCCGCGCCGCGCTGGCACACGGCTTCGGCTGGATCATGCTGTACGGTGGCATCGCCGTATGGATACTGGCGCTGGCCAGCTATCTGACGATGCGCGCCTCTCCATCGCCGCGCCGCGTCCAGCAGCGGCAATAACGGCAACAGCGGCAATCGCGGCAACTACGGCACCCAGCCTGACGGCGATCCGCAATGGCTGACACCGACAGCAACCACGATCCGTGTGACAGCATTCCGCACGGAAATGGTGCAAAATCGCGCCTTCCACCCTACGCCTCCCATCCGATCATTCGGCTGACCTCCAATGCGCCGCGCCTCGCTGTTACCGCTGTTGTCCGTTCTCGGCTCCGTCATCTTCCTGGCGCTGGGGACGTCCTGGGCCAAGCACACCCTGTTTCCGCTGGTGGGAGCACAGGGCACCACCGCGGTGCGGGTGGGGTTCTCGGCGCTGCTGTTGCTGGTGTTGTGGCGGCCGTGGCGCTGGCCACTCAGCGGCAGGGACGCGCGCATGGTCGCCTATTACGGCGCGGCGCTGGGTGCCATGAATCTCTGCTTCTACATGGCGCTGCGGACCATACCCTTCGGCGTCGCCGTGGCCATCGAGTTCTCGGGGCCGCTGCTGGTGGCCTTGCTCGGATCGCGCCGCCCCATGGACTTCATCTGGGTAGTATTCGCCATCGTGGGACTACTCCTGCTGCTGCCCATGATCAATAACGTCAGCACCCTGGATCCCACCGGCGTCATGTTCGCCCTGGCGGCGGCGGCGCTCTGGGCCACGTACATCATCAGCGGCAAGCGTGTGGAGCATATGCATGCAGGCCATTCCGTGTCGCTGGGGCTGACCGTGGCGGCGGTGGTGGTAGTGCCGATAGGCGCGGTACAGGCCGGTTCGGCCCTGCTGTCACCCACGGTGCTATGGGTGGGCCTGGGCGTGGCGGCCCTATCCAGCGCCATCCCCATTTCGCTGGAAATGGTGGCGCTCAAGCGCCTGCCCAAACAGGCCTTCGGGATCATGCTCAGCATGGAACCCGCGGCCGCAGCACTGCTGGCCTTGCTGCTGCTGGATGAACACCTGACCGCCACGCAATGGGTGGCCATCGCGCTGATCATGGCCGCCTCGATGGGTAGCGCCCTGACCGCGCAACGGCCGGCGATCACACCCGCGGCCGCGACCTTGCAAGGATAAGCGCCATCAGCGGGACAGCGCGCGGTGGGGTTGCCTCATATCAGGCGACATCTCGGCCTGCATTTCAGGCGAAACATGGCTGACGCCCGTGGCGGCGGCGTCACCGCGCAAGGCCAATGCGCCACGCAAATAACGCTGCGCCGGTTTCTCGATCCAGCGATAGCATGCCGCCGCCAGCAACAGGCTGACGCTCAGCATCAGCATCATCATGCCGAACGACGATCCCATTGAAAGCGTATGGCGATCCTGGATATGCAGCGCCTTCGTCAGGATTTCACTGGTCGTGTGCTCAACCAGACCGTGGATCAGGTACAAGGCATAGGACACCTCTCCCAGCCAGATCAGCGGACTGCAGTTCAACCATGCACCGATACGGCTGCGGTTCGACACCACCGCCATCAACAGCGCCGCGAACAGCACTATCACCAACAGGTCCGGACCTTTGAAGTGCAAGGTCAGGAGGACCAGCACCAGCAAACCGGCCGTGACTGCATCGCCGGAAAAGAGGCCGGAACGCGGCTGCGATACATACACGCGATAAAGCAGCGTGCCGAGCAAGAACTCCGGCAGGCAGCGCAGCAAGGTCGTCGGCCCATCCCATTGATTGAAGTCATCGCCCGTCCACCATGCCAGCCCCGCCAACACGGCGCACAGCATCAAGGCCAACAGGCCCTGCGCCCGTGGGCCGGCCCGCCACACATGCACCAGCACGAAGGGGAACGCCAGGTAGGCCATGAATTCCAGGCTGATCGACCACGCCGCGTAGTTCCAGCTCAAGGTGCTGGCGTGCAGCCCCTGCAACATGAACAGATTGGCCAGCAACGCCAGCATGGACCGCACGCCGGTGACGGGGATGCCCGCCAGCGGCCCGCCCGCCGCGTATTCCGTGATGCTGACGACCAGCGCCAGGGCCACGAACAAACCCAGCACCGCCAGATGCAGCGGATACAGCCGCGCGATACGCGCCGACAGGAAAGTCCAATAGCTGCGCGTATCGACCCGCCGCTCGAACATTTCGCGGTAGACATGCGCCATGACGAAGCCGCTCAGCAGGAAGAACAGATCCACCGCCAGGTAGCCCTTGTTCAATAGCGCGGTATGCCGGTCCGGCTGCATGCTGGGGAAATAGAGCACCCCGTAGTGATACAGGACCACCCAAACGGCGGCGATGCCACGCAGCGGTGTCAGCGAGGGCAGATGAGAGGCGCGCTGGCCAGGCGCCGATGAAGGACTATTGGGCCAGGGATTGCGGTCCGAGATCGTTGATTCCTCCTCGATTAGCGGCGCAGGCTATCACGCGGTCCAGCCGCGACGAATCTCGATAACTCAGAGAATGTTTCCGCATCTTCCGATACGCGCCCCCGCCGCTCTGTCCCCGCAAGGTTTAGAATGGCCGCAACTCCGAAGAATGAGAGCGCGATGCCCCTGGAACGAATCGCCGCAAGAACCGCGTTGGTGCTGGAAACGAACAACCTGCGCGGCGGGGACGACCTGCAAAGAGTTGCTAGCAGCCTGAAACGGCTCGTAGCGGCCCTGGGCCGGCAATCGATTCCTTTGCCTGGCCTGGCCCAGGTCGTCATCACGCACGACGGTTTGCCCGCCTCTGTGTGCAGCGACATCGAACGCCTGGCCGCATGCCGGATCGACTTCGTCCGCATCCAGGCGGACACCGGCTACTACGACGCCAAGAACCTGGGCTTCGACCGGACCGACCCCGCACGCTGCGATTACGTCGCGTTCGGCGATGCCGATTGCGTGCCGGCCACGGACTGGCTGGAACAATTGCTGGCGCCCTTTGACCACGCCGATGCGGCGCGCGTGGTCGCCGGCCGCACCAGTTATGCCGAAACCATCGCCGGCACCGCGCTGACGACGATAGATTTCATGTACTTCCCCAGCCGCTTCGGCGCCGCCGCCACGGCCAATTTCTACGCCAATAACGTGGCTTTCGAACGCGCCGTCTTCGCCCAATACCGCTATCAGCCTTTGCAGGGGGTATATCGCGCGCACTGCCAGGTGCTGGGCCTGCGCCTGGTTGCCGCCGGCGTCCCCCTGCATTACGCCGCGCGTGCACACACCGAACACCGCTTGCCCGATAGCCGCCTCGAAGCCTTGCAGTTACGCTGGATGCGGGGCCAGGACAGCGTCGGACTGACGCCATTCCTTGTACGTACCTACGCGCCCGCCGGCATGCAATGGCTGGCGCACAGCGGTCCCATCGGTCCGCTGTGCGTATTGGCGATCCGCTTGCGCCATAGCCTGCGCGCGCTGAACCGGCAAGATCTGCAACCGTTGCGGGGCCTGCGCCGGATCGCCGCCATCGGCATGATCCTGGGATTCTCCGCGGTGGACGGGCTGGGCGCACTGGCGCGCGGCCTGGGCATCGATACCGCGCGCCGCGGCGCGGACGCCCGGGCGCTCTCCTATCATCGTCATTGATCCGTTGCGCTCATCGTCGCGCTTCACGCCACTTCGCCGGCATGAGCCGACCTGCCCTATTGTTCGGAACCAAGATTCGGAACCAAGATTCGAAGCCAAGATGCGAAACCAGGATTGGAAATCAAGGATGGCACTGCGCTTGACCTATCGCACGATCGCCGCGGCCCTCTTCGTGTGCGCCGGCACCCATGTCCCCGCCACCGCCGCAGCCCAAGCTCCCGCGGCTACCCGCGCAGCGGCCGCAACTGCAACTGCGGCGGCTACAGCAACAGCAGCAGCCACCACCGCAACGGCTGGCGCGACCTATACCGGCCGGGGCATCTTCAATTTCGCCTCCGCCAGCGGTTGTCCGCTGGGCGATGCGACCGCGGGCGGCCAGGCTTGCGACCGCCTGGCCCTGGCCGACGCCGATACCCGCGCCACGGTAGATACCGGCAGCCGTGCCATCCGTTTCGACAACACGCGGCATTACGCGGCGGACACCCCCGTGGGCGACGTGTTGCTGCAAGGCAGCGGCGTGGACACGCGGGGCAAACGCGTGCCTTTGAGCCTGCACCTGAAACTCAACCGTGCTGGTGACAAGTGGGAGGCAAGCATGCACGCGCATGCGCCCGTGCGGGGCGATTTCACCGATGTCCACATCGATCCCTACCGCATCACGGTGAATGGTGTGAAAGGCGAGGAGACCGTGCTGACGCCGGAACAGGCCATCGCTGTCCTGGCCAAGCCCTCGCTGAGCGCGCGCATCGCGCAGGGCCTGGTGCAGGTACGTGCGGCGGACGCGGCCGATGCGCCTGATGTCATTGTCTCCCTGGGGGTAGGCAAGGTCGCCAAGCGGCTGGCCCGGGTCCGCTTCCAAAGCCAGGCGGGAAGTGCCGCCAGCATCGCGGACCAGCTTGCCCAGGGCAACTGGTCGCTGGACATGCAGGCATTGAGCGGCCAGATCCCGCGCCGCGCGGTGCAAGGCGACTTGTTCCTGTTCGGCCTGGAAAACGAAACGCTGCTGCGGCCCCTGCGCGAGAAGGGTTTCGCCAAGCACGACGCGCTGACGGTCGGTGCCAAGGATGGCCAGGGCTATCTTCGCTACAACGGCGTGCAGCAGGCCTTCCCGCAAGCCGAACGTGTGGCGCGCCTGTTCATGGAAGACAGCTTCCTGGGCCTGATATTGACGCAGCAACGCGGCACGCAGGCGGCGCCGGCAAGTGCGGCGCGGGAACAGTAATGAAGGATGCCTACGCCTGCCTGCAAGCGGTGCAGCCGCGCGGCTGGGCGCGCGTGCAAGCCATGCTCGTGGACCGTATCAAGCGCGCCGCGCTGCGCCGGCTGCACGCCAGCAATGCGGGCGAGATCCTGTTGCTGCGGATGTATCTCATCGGCGAGGAATCCACTGAACAGGCGCTGCAGGACGACTGGATGCCCGAGGACGCACCGGACTGGTTGTCACGGCAGTCTGCCCAGCATCTGGCGGAAGAGCGGCTGCATGTGCTCGCCTTCGCGGATGCGATCGCGCAACGGGGCGGTGCGACCGGGCACACGACGCAGAGCGCAACGGCAACGGCAGCGGCGGATGCAGTGGGAGGAGGAAGCGCAACGGCGGCCTCCGCGGTCACAAAAAGCGAACCGGATTGGCTGAGCCGCCGCAAGATCGCTCGCTGGAAACGCCTGGGAGAACGCCACGCGCCGCATTTCTCGCACGGCGTGCTGGTGCCCGCCTATGCCATTGGACTATGCGCCGAGCAGATGGGTGTGCGGGTCCTGCATCGCCATTGCGACACCATAGGCACGAACCACCCGCTTCATCCCCTGCTTGCCGGCGTGCTGGATGACGAAACGCGTCACGTGAGGCTGTGCATGCATACGCTCAGGCGCATCGTCACACAGGAGGAATTGCCCAGGCTGCAAGCGCTGTTGCGGGAGATACGCAGCATCGAACGCGGCTTCGGCATCAGCGGATCGATAGGCATGTACCTGGCCGGCTGGGCCTGTGCATGGAGATCGCAACCGCGCATTCCAGCACGACCATTGGCCCCCTCCGCACTATCCGCAACGGCGGACGTAACGCATCGGCCCATGCAGCCGGCAGGACGCGACCGGCACTGATGGCGCCGCGCATTCTCTATCTGGCGACCGCCGATGCGCGGGGCCACCTGATGCGCGCGCAGCTGATGGCGCATGCGCTGACAAAGGCTGGCGCGCAAGTGCAGGTCATCACCACGTCAGACGAGGGCCGCGGCTTCCTGGCGGGATTCGGCATCGATGCTCCCGTGCTGTCGCGCCACTACGCCGTTCAGTTCGACGCCGTGCAGAACATGCTGCGGCGCGAAACGGACCAGAACGTGGCCCGCTACGTGTTCTTTCCCAACCGGATGCTGCGCGACATCAGGCGCCTGCATGGCCTGATGCGCGACGCCGACGTGGTGGTGAACGACTCGTTCCATCCCGCCTTGTTGACCATGGGCATGCTGCCCAGCGGACGACGCAAGATCGTGCATGTCTACGGCGCCAGCTTGCGCGCGGCCTTGGAAGGGAATTTCCAAGGCAGGGTGGCCGGATGGATGGCCACGCTCTTCAGCCGGATCATCGCCTGGCAGATCACTTCCGCACGCGCCCGTATCGAGCATGACTTCGCTTATGACGCGACCGAAACGCCCGCACGCCAAACCTATCGACTGCCGACGCCCGTTGCGGTTGCGAATGTCTCGGCCACGAAAACAGCGCGCGATCACGCAACCAGGGCAGCCGTCTATCTGAATCCCCACTTCCGCGATCCAGGCTTGGCCGATGCCCTGCAGGCCGGCCTGGCCGCAGCCGATGCCACAGCCCATTGCGTGGGGGAAGGCTACGACGGCCGGCCAGGCTGGACAGGCCGCGACGAACACTGGGTCGACCACGCGGCCCACAGCGACGTGATCATCTCGGCCCCAGGCATGGGCGCATTGTCGATTGCCTTGGTCTACGGCAAGCCAATCATCCTGGTGCTGACCGACCAGCCGGAGCAAGCCGCCAACGCTGCCCGCGCCACGGCATTGGGCCTGCGCCATCGCGTCGTAGTGTGGCGCGGCGGCGACCCGGCCTCCTTCAGCGACCAGATCACGATGGCTGTCCGCCAGTTGGGGGAAACAGATACAGGCAACACCACGGCAGCCACCGGCTGCGCTCAGGCCACAGCCCGCCTCGACACCTGGGTCGAGGTATTGCTTGGGTTGGCGTAAGGGGAACCGGGCGCTCACACCGGCCCGGCAATAAGCGCCTTCGGTTTTTCTGAAGAGGGGTTGGTAAATAGTGAATGCCGAGCCGCCGCGAACGGCGCAGACTCGATCTCAGCAGTGCCCCACCAGAAAAATACGGAGACAAGCCTGTGAAATCGATACGAGCAACACTTGCGTCTGCTGTTCTTGGCCTTTCCCTGCTGTCCGGCGCCGCCTGTGCGCAGACCTCGGCCGCGGACAAATATCCTGATCATCCCATCAAGCTCGTCGTCGGCTACACCCCCGGTGGCGGCAACGACGTCGCGGCCCGTCTGCTGGCCAAGGAACTGGCGACGATATTGCAAGGCAACATCGTCGTGGAAAACCGTCCGGGCGCCGGCACCAACATCGGCGCGGCGTATGTGGCACGATCCGCGCCTGACGGCTATACGCTGTCCCTGTCGTCGACCGCGCTGGCCGTCAACAAGACCTTGTACAAAAAGCTCGACTACGACGCCGTCAAGGATTTCGATCCCGTCGCCATCTTCGCTGAAGCGCCGAACCTGCTTCTGATCAATCCCAAGCTGCCGGTCAAATCCGTATCGGAATTCATTGCCTATGCCAAGAAGCATCCCGGCAAACTGAATTTCTCCTCAGCCGGCAGCGGCAGCACGCAGCACCTTTCTGGCGAACTGTTCAAGAAGCTGACGGGCATCGAGGCCACCCACGTGCCGTACAAAGGCTCGGCCCCTGCCTTGACCGCCGTCATCAGCGGCGAAGCGGATTTCAGCTTCATCAACATCCCCAGTTCCAAGCAGCTGATCGAAAGCGGCCAGATCCGTGCGCTGGCGATCACTGCCGCCAAGCGCTTCCCCGCCGTACCCAATATCCCCACCATGGCCGAAGAGGGTGTCAAAGGCATGGAAGTGGGCACCTGGTACTCCATCGTCGCGCCTGCCGGCACCCCCAAGCCCATCATTGAGAAACTGAACAAATCCATCAACAAGGCGATGGAGGAACCGGAACTGCGCCAACGCTTCGTCGACCTGGGCATGGCCCCCATGGCGGAATCGCCGGCATTCTTCAAGAAATACCTGGCCGACGAAATCGCCCGCTGGCGCACCATCGTGGAAGAATCGCACGCCTCGGTAGACTAAGCAGCAGCCAGTCCGACACCGCCGCGGCAAGACGCACTCAGGCCAGAGCGGTGTCCAGCAGCATCATCAGCACGAAGCCCAGCATCAGGCCGCCGGTGGCGTAGTTTTCATGGCCTTTGCGATGTGACTCCGGAATGATTTCGTGACTGATGACGAACAGCATGGCGCCCGCCGCGAAACCCAGCCCCCAGGGCAACAGCATCGAAGACCAGGCCATCACGGCGGCGCCGGCGAGCGCCCCGACTGGTTCGATCAGGCCCGACACCATCCCCAAGGTGACGGAAAACACCCGGCTATAACCGGCCGCCAGCAAAGCCACCGCAACCACCAGGCCTTCCGGCACATCTTGAATCGCGATACCGGTGGCCAGCGCGCCAGCACGCAGGGGATCCGTTCCACCAAAACCGACGCCGATGGCCAAGCCTTCGGGCAGGTTATGCAGCATCACCGCGAACACGAACAACCACGTGCGCTTGAGCATGCGGCCATCACGGCCTTCCCTGCCCTTGATGAAATGCTCGTGCGGAATGGCATGCTCCAACCAGAGCAAGGCCGCGGCGCCCAGCAGGATGGCGGCGCCCACGGTCAGCCCGGCGCCCCAAGGGCCGGCACCCAGGTCGCGCGCGGCCGCAATGCCGGGCACCACCAGCGAGAAAGCGCAAGCCGCCAGCATCACGCCGGCGCCGAAGCCGAACATTGTGTCCTGCACCCGTTCGGATAAACGTTGGGAAGACAGGACCGGCAGCGTCCCGGCGGCGGTCGCGCCCGCGGCGACCAACCCCCATAACCACGCATTGGCTATTTGCGGATGGTTGTCGGCCAGCACCGACCATAGCGCCCAGGCCCCCACGGCCCCGAGCACTGTCCCGATGACAAGCAGGACCTTGACGGCACCTGTTCCAACCAGAGTACGGATTTGTGTATTCATATTCATGCGCCCCCTCGCGCTGGCCAGTATATGGCAATGGTCATGCTCCGGACACATGGCCGGAACACGTGGGGCGCGGCGCCCTGTCACGCCTTGGTCGACTCTCTTTCGATGATGCGGAAACCCACATCGATGAAGGATTGCGCCGGCGTCTCGCCCCTACATCGCTCCAGCAGGATGCGGCCGGCTTCCGCGCCGATGCGGGCGCCGTCGACGTGCACGGTGGTCAGCGTCGGGGCGATGTGCGCGGAAAAAGGCGTGCCGCCAAACCCACAAACCGCCAGGTCTTCGGGCACGCGCAGGCCCCGGACACGCGCCTCGGTCAGCACGCCTTCCGCAAGCGTATCGGAGCTGCAGAAAATCGCTTGCAGCTCAGGATTCTCCCGCAAGAGCTCGGCACCGGCCTGCCGGCCGGAACCGACGCTGCTGGGTGCCGGCACGACAGCCGTGGGCACGTCTTGCCCCATGCGCTCGGCAAAGCCTTGCCGGCGTATCAATGCGCGTTGGTCATCGCCCGTGGCCGCGCCCACCCGATCCCAACCTTTGGACAGGAAGTAATCCGCCACGGCGCGGCCTACATCCAGATGCGAGAACCCGACCAGCATGTCGAAGGGCTGGTCGGTGATGTCCCACGTCTCCACCAGCGGGATACCCGCCGCGCGCACCCGGGCGGTGGCGGGCCTGTCGCTCAGCAGGCCAGCCATCACGATGCCGTCGACACGGCGGCCGACCATGGAATTGAGCAGGTCCGCTTCGCGGGCCCGGTCATAACCGGTCTGCCCCAGCAGCAGTTGATAACCCTCGCGGTCCAGCTGCGCGGTCAGCGCCTCGATCGTCGGCAGGAATTGCTGCACGGAGATGATGGGCACCAGGGCAGCGATCATGCGGCTGCGCCGCGACTTCAGGCCTCCCGCCAGCAGATTGGGGATGTAGCCTATGGCCTCGGCCGCCGCCTGCACGCGAGCGACCGTCGCCGCGGAAACCCTGCCGGGGTTGCCCAGCGCGCGCGATGCGGTGATCAGCGAGACGCCGGCCTCGCGGGCGACGTCGTGCAAGGTGATCGACTTTTGCTTGATGGGCGGCATTGATTCAAAGACAAGGGTATTCCCCGATGGAGAGCGGGGTTGTGAGCGCAAGTGGACAACGTTATCATTTTTCGCAGCGAAGCACCGAGTGAACGCTTTCCAGGGCTCATCCTGATGCACCCTTTTTCTGGAAACGCGGCTCGGTGCACATTTTTTCCTAAAAATGACAACGTTGTCCATCCATGCGCATGACGTTGGCATTGCAGACATCCGGAGACATCCATGACCCAGACCTTCGCCGCCGGCAGCATCAGCTGGATGCGCATTTCTTCTTGCTATCTGCCCCTGGCTACGCCCATCAGCGATGCCAAGGTACTGACAGGCCGCCAGAAACCCATGACGGAAGTGGCGCTGCTGTTCGTCGAATTGCAGACCAAGGACGGCCACGAAGGCCTGGGCATCAGCTACTCCAAGCGCGCGGGCGGTCCTGGCCAGTTCGCCCATGCCAAGGAAATTGCCCCGGTCCTGTTGGGCGAGGATCCCAGCGACATCGGCCGTCTGTGGGTCAAGTTGGCCTGGGCCGGCGCATCGGTCGGCCGCAGCGGGCTGTCGACGCAGGCCATCGCCGCCTTCGACGTGGCGCTGTATGACCTGAAAGCGCGCCGCGCCAACCTGCCTCTGGCCAAGCTGCTGGGCGCCTATCGCGACTCGGTGGCTTGCTACAACACCTCGGGCGGCTTTCTCCACACGCCGACCGAGCAACTGCTGGTCAACGCATCGGCTTCGCGCGAGAAGGGCATAGGCGGCATCAAGCTGAAGGTCGGCCAACCCGACCGCCAGCTGGATATCCGCCGCGTGGAAGCGGTACGCAAGCACCTGGGTGACAACGTGCCGTTGATGGTGGACGCCAACCAGCAATGGGACCGCCCGACCGCGCAACGCATGTGCCGTATCTTCGAACAGTTCGACCTGGTGTGGATCGAAGAACCCCTGGATGCCTACGACCATGAAGGCCATGCCGCGCTGGCCGCGTCCTTCGACACGCCTATCGCCACCGGCGAGATGTTGACCAGCGCCGCGGAACACGGCGACCTTATCCGTCACCGCGCCGCCGACTACATCCAGCCCGATGCGCCCCGCGTCGGTGGCATCACCCCCTTCCTCAAGATCCAGTCGCAAGCCGACCAGGCGGGCTTGATGCTGGCCCCGCACTTCGCGATGGAGTTGCATGTGCACTTGGCGGCGATCTATCCCACCGAACCGTGGGTTGAGCATTTCGATTGGCTGGAACCGCTGTTCCACGAGCGCCTGGAAACGCGCGACGGCCGCATGCTGGTGCCCAACCGCCCGGGCCTGGGACTGAGCCTGACGGACCAGGCGCGTGCGTGGACCCGTGAGCAGGTGGAGGTCGGCAAGCGGGCTTGAGCGCGTTGAATGCGTTGAACGCGGCGATGCATCGAAAGCACGGAACGCACTGAACGCACTGAATTCGTCACCGTGCGTTGTTGTTGAACACCCCCGTTTCTAGCGGGGGATCTATTACACATCGGGCGCTCGACGCCCAGGTAGAGGAGACACACTGATGAAACGCTTATTGACCGCCCTGGTCGCTGTCGGCGTCGCCATGGCGGCGCCCACCATCGCGGCCGCCGCGGATGCTGCCGCGGCATGGCCCAACAAACCGGTCACCTTCCTTGTGCCCTTCCCGCCCGGCGGATCGACGGACTTCATCGCCCGCGCCGTCGCGCAAAAAGTGGGAGAGAAGCTGGGCGGCACCTTCCTGACGGAAAACAAGCCGGGTGCCGGCGGCACCACGGGCACCGCGTATGCCAAGCGCGCCGCGCCCGACGGCAGCACCATCCTGGTGTCTTCGCTGGGCCCCTTCGTCATTTCGCCGCATCTGGTATCCAACCCTGGCTACGATGCCCGCAAGGATTTCGATTTCATCACGGTGGCGGTGCAGGCGCCCAACGTCCTGGTGGTCAATGCGAAGTCGAACTTCCATTCCTTGAAAGACGTGATGGATTATCTGAAGGCCAATCCTGGCAAGATGACCTTCGCATCGGCCGGCAACGGCACGTCGGACCATCTGACGGCCGCCTTGTTCTGGCAGGAGACGCATACCGAAGGCACGCATGTGCCGTACAAGGGCGGTGCGCCGGCCATCGTCGACCTGCTGGGCGGCCAGGTGGATGCCTCGTTCTCCAACATCAACACCTGCCTGACCCATATCCAGGCGGGCAAGCTGCGCGCCCTGGCCGTCACCAGTGCCAAGCGTTCGCCGCTGCTGCCCGACGTGCCCACGATGGAAGAGCTGGGCTTCAAAGGCGTGACCGTCACGTCCTGGCAAGCCTTCGCCGCGCCCAAGGGCCTGCCGACATCCATCCGTGACAAGCTGCGTGGCGCCATCGTCGAAAGCCTCAACGATCCGTCGATCAAGCCCAAGCTGCTCGAACTGGGCTTCGAAATCGTCGGCAACACGCCAGCCGAGTTCACCAAGTTCCAGGCGGAAGAATACGACCGCTGGAAGCGCGTGATCGAAGTGGGCCACATCACGACCAACTGATCCAGCAGTTGATCAGCAGTTGATCAGCAGTCGATCAGCAGTCGATCAGAAGCCGATCAGGAGCCGCCGCCACCATGGCGGCACTCCTGATCCCGCACGCCAGGATGCCAGCCCGTCAACGGATCGCCTGCAGCAGGTTCACCAGATCATCGGCCGGCATGACATCGGCGTACTTGCTTGCCATGTCGAACAGATTGACCGCATGCGAGACCTGGGACCGATCGTAGACGGCATCCTGCGGCACCACCACCTTGTAGTTCAACGCACACGCGTCGACCACGGTGGCTCTGACGCAGCCACTGGTGGTGCAGCCCGTGACGACCACCGTATCGACACCCAGGCCGACCAGATAACTGGCCAGTGCCGTGCCATGAAACGCGCTGGCCTGGTGCTTGGGAATCTGGATATCGCCCTGTTGCGGCCGCACTTCCTTGACGAACTCGTAATCCGGCGCCGACACGTCCATCACGCCGGGGACCTTGGCTTCGAACTGCCCGCGGTCATGCGAACGCTTGGGCGCGACATGCGGATAAAGTACCGGCGCGCCCATCGCGCGGAAGGTCGCCAACAGCTTGGCGATGTGCGGCACGGCCCGCCATCCATATTCGCCGCAGCTGGTCGGCATGGCCGTGATGGCTTGCTCGATGGGCAGCGATTCATAGCCCATGGAGCGGTATTGCACGTCTATCACCAGCAAGGCCGGACGCCGGCCTATCCCGGTTGGCGCCCCCCAGCCCGCGCGCCGGTAGATATCCAGCTCCTGGTCGGGAATGATGCCATCCCAGGGACGCGCTTGTTTTTCCACAACCTCAGTCATGATGTCAGATCTCCACCGCGGTAGCGTCATATTGAAGTAGCCAGTCATAGCGTTCGCGCACGGCCTGGGCGGACCAGTTCCTGTCGATATACGGCCACGCCGTTACGGCGTCGGCCAGGTCCGGGCTGTGGAATATGCCGAACATGCGCAGGGACTCCGCCTTGGTGCGATTGGCGCGGTCTATGCGCGCGCGCTCATACTGCCCGAGGGCTTGGACAACATCGCCGCGCCCCTGCTCCAGGCAACGCGCCAGCACGAAAGCGTCCTCCATCGTCATATTGACGCCCATGCCCAGATACGGCGTCATGGAATGGCACGCGTCTCCCACCAGCGTCACCTGCCCCTTGGACCAGGCGTCCAGCGGATCGCGCACGAACAGCCCCCAGCGGAACAGGTTCTCCGATCCGACGAACAGATCGATGATGTCCTGGTGCCAGCCCTCGAAATCCTTCAACGCGTCGGCCAGATCGCCTTTCTCGGACCAGGACTCGGTATGCCACGTATCGCTGTCCACCTGCGCGGAGAAACTGACGAACATCTCGCCGTTCTTCTGCACGGGATAGGTGGTGACATGCGCGGTCGGCCCCACCCATGTCGAGGCCAGGGCCTCGGCATGCTGCGGCTTCAACTTGCTCATGGGCGCGAGGCCGCGCCATGCCAACGCGCCGGTGTAGCGCGCCGGTGCCGGGCCGAACATGGATTGCCGTATCCGTGAGTGCGCGCCGTCGCAGCCCACCACCACGTCGCCCTCGATGTGGCTACCGTCGTCGAGTATCAAGCGGGCACGCCCGTCGACCGTATCGGCGCCGACCGAGCGAACGCCGAAATGGACGGCATCGGGCTTGATGGCCACCACCGCCTCATAAAGCACCCGCTGCAGCTCCGAACGCAACACCTGGATCAACGTATGGTCGGCGTTCGACGGACTATCGCCGCGGTTGTACACGGATTTCCCTTCGCCGGTTTTCCAGAAGCGTATCAGCCGGTCCTGCGGCGGCAGATTGATCTTCTCCAGCGTTTCCTTCAGGCCCAGCGCCGCCATGACCTTCGCGCCATTGGCCGATATCCACAAGCCGGCCCCCACTTCACGCAGCTCCGGCGACTGTTCGTAGATATCGACATCGAAACCCTTCTTCAGCAAAGCCAATGCCAGGGTCAGGCCGCCCATCCCGGCACCCGCGATGATCACGTGGCTTGGCGGGTGGGTACTGTTGGAGTCAGACATGGCGTCTCCTATTGGTAATCGGATGGGTTATGAATGAGGTCCATGATGGCCTCAAGAATTTTTACGTAGCCCGTGCATCTGCAGATATTGCCGCGCAGATAGTGCCGGACCGTCTCCTCGGATGGCTGCTCATGGCGCGCCAGCATGGCCTTGACCGCCAGGATCATGCCGGGCGTGCAGAAGCCGCATTGCAGAGCGCCATGCGCGATGAATGCGCGCTGGATGGGATCCAGGCGCTTACCCTGCGCCAAGCCCTCGATGGTCGTCACCTCGCGATCTTGCGCGTCGGCGCACAGCGTCGTGCAGCTGGACGTCGGATTGCCGTCCACCAGCACCGTGCATGCGCCGCAGACCTGCACGTCGCAGGACCGCTTGGTGCCCTTGAGGTCAAGCCGTTCGCGCAGCACGTCGATCAACATCTCACAAGGCTCGATGTCCAGGGAGGTCGACGCGCCGTTCAGCTTGAAATCCACTCGCATCATTGGAAATTCGGGTTCGGTGTGATTCATGGCATGCACGCTTTGAGAGCCCGTTCCGCAAGAACGGATACCAGATGACGTTTGTAGTCGGCGCCGCCATGGAGGTCGTCGTGGGCGTCGATGTCCTCCGCGTCCGCCGCGACCGCGGACCGCAGACGCTGCCATACCTCTTCGGCGCCAAGATCGGCCGCAAGCGTTGCCGCCGCGTCCTCCGCCCGCGCCAGCCGCGTGGGACTGGCGCTGATCGCGCCGGCCCACAGGCTCAAGCGTTGCGGATTGTCCGTCGACCAGACCGCGCCTATCCCCACAGCGGGCCGTTCGGTATGGCCGAAAGCGCGGTAGGCCGAACGCGTGCCGGGGGACTGCGGCGCGATCTCGATCGACGTCAGCAGCTCGTCGTCCGCGCGCGCGGTGGCGAATTCGCCCAGATGGAAATCGCGGGAGGGCACCTCCCGTTCCCCATCCGGCCCGGCCAGGACCACCCAGGCGTCCAGCGCACAGAGCATGGTGGGGGCATCGGCATGCGGCTCGGCAAAGCACAGCACGCCGCCCAGCGTGCCCGCGATCCGTACCCTGATGTTGGCGACATGCTCGCTGAGTTCCGCGTAGCCCGGCAGCGATGCGCGAATGATGGGATCGTTGGCAATGCTGTCATGCGTCGTCAGCGAGCCGATCGATATGGTGCCGTCGTCGCGCACCCGTACGCCCTTGAGGCCGGCGATCTGCTTGATGTCGATCACGTGCTCATAACGCAGGACATGCGCTTTCAGGGCCACCAGCAGCTCGGTGCCCCCCGCATGGAACGTCGCGGCGTCGCCATGCTCCACCTTCAGCGCAATGGCCTCGGCGAGATCGCGCGGCCGGTGCAGGAAGAATTTCTTCGCGCGCATCAGCCGGCTCGCTTGCCCAGGCTCGCCGCGACACCCAGCAGCGGGGCGGCCAGCCACCACCAGGGCGACTGGCCCAAGGCTACCGCGCCATGCGCCACGCCCAGCGCCGCGACGACGTTGATGCCCAGTCTCGGCCACAGGAAGACCAGTTCAGTGGCGCCGCCACCGCGGGGCGAGCTGGCCGGTACCACGCCGGCAGTCCGCGCGGCTTGGCCGGATGATTGGGGACGCGGAGCATGGTCTCGTACCGGTGTGCCGGCGGCCGGCACGGCGCCTGCCTTCGCTGTTCCCCCTGCCGCGGCCGTGACGGCATCTCCAACGCCGACCGCAGCCGTCCCCTCTTCCAATCCGGCGGTCGTCGCCAGTGCGGCTTGCGGCTCAAGCGACCGTCCTCCGTCCAGGTTGGCCAGCTCCGCGCGCAGCCGCTCTTCAAACTCGGCGAACAGCTGTTCCGACCGCTTGCGCACGATCGGATAGCCAAGCGAAGCGAGACGGCCCGCCACCTGCATGCTGGCGCTGACGTCGAGTTTGCACAACACCTCGTTGCCATCGCGCTGCTCTTCGAGATTGACCACCATCCCCACATCTATCGTGGTGCCAGTGGCTTTGTCGCGACCGGCTGCCTTCAAGGAGACCTGCCGCTCGATCTCGTAGGACTCGATATCGATACGGGTGGGCACATCCAACTTGAACGGCCCGATCTTCTGCCGCATGACGGCGGAGAACACCTTGAGTTTCTCCACTTCCTCGACGTTCTCGCAGCCCGGTATGAGCGTCGCGACCCGCTTCACGTCGAAGAAGATTTCCCACAACTGGGTAGCGGTCGCGGGCAGTAGCGCATCAATTCTGAAGTCCATGGCGTCGGTATCATTTATCCGTTGAGTTCTTGTCTTTCAGCGCACGCCAGACGCGTTCCGGCGTCAGCGGCAGCTCCTTTATCCTGATTCCCCACCCTTGGAACAGGGCGTTGGCAACGGCCGGCGCCACCGGCAGGATGGCGCCTTCACCGCCGCCGCGGGCGCCGAAGGGGCCGGGGCCATCACCGCTTTCTATCAAGGCAGTCCCCACGTGCTCCGGCACCTCCTCCATCGTCGGCACCTTGTAGTCGAACAGCGTGCCGTTGACGACCTGGCCATCGGCGTAGATGTACTCTTCTGACAAGGTGTGGCCCAGCCCCATGACCATGGCACCCTCGTCCTGCCCTTGCGCCGCCTTGGGATTCATCACATGGCCCAGGTCGGCCGCGCCGCCGGCTCGCAAGATGCGGATGGCGCCCGTGCCTTCATCGAGCGCGATTTCAAAGGCTCCCGCGCCCGTCTCCCAGAACAGAGGCTGCAGCTTGAACAGGCCGTCCTTGGTGTTGGGATTGACGCGGCCAACGCCCAGGAACTCGCCCGCGGCCATGCCGTTGAAGCGGCGCAGAAGTTCCATCAGTGCGAGCGAACCCGCCGGCCCTTCGACGGCGCCTTCGACCAGCCTGTAATCTGCCGCGGCGCCGCCCAGCACTTCAGCGGCCATATCAGCGACCTGCCGCGAGACGTCTTCGCAAGCCATTTGTACCGCCAGGCCTATGATCACCGTCGACCGGCTGGCGCCCGTGCCCCAGTCATACGGGGCCTGCAAGGTATCGGGCTGCGCCACCGCTATCATCCTCAAGGGCTGGTTGAGCGACCTGGCGGCGATGATGCGCAGCACACCCCGGCTGCCTTGTCCGATCTCCACGGTATTCGCGGAGACATTGACAGACCCATCCGCGCGCAGGCGCACGATGGCGCCGCCGATAGGCATGATGCCCGGGTCCGTCGCGCCCACAGCGACGCCCAGCCCGCGGCGCCCCTCGTACTTGGGTTCGGGCAAGTTCTGCAGCGTATCCAGGGCCGCGCGCAGCGATCGCCGCATGTCGATATCGAGCGGCCGCAGGTCGTGCTTCAGCGTCTGGCCCTTGTGCGCCATATTGAGCATGCGGAATTCGATGGGATCATGGCCCAAGGCATGCGCCATGATGTCCATCTGCGACTCCGTCGCCCAGACCGCCTGCGGACCACCGATGGAGCGGAATGCAGCGCCTGGCACCGTATTCGTATAAACGCCGATGGCCTCCAGCCGCAGATTGGGAATGTGATACGGACCGATGGCGCGAATCGCGGCCTTGACGGCGATGGCCGGCCCGGTATCCGCGTAGGCACCGCCGTTCACCACGGCGCGTACGGTTTTGCCGACTATCCTGCCCTCCGCGTCCACCGCCGTCTTCAGCGTCACCTCCGCATCCAGGCGGCGGCAGGTGAGCATGGATTCGGCGATGGTCAGGCAGACGCGCACCGGCGCCCTTGCCTTCCAGGACAGTGCCGCCACCAGGGGATCGATCTTCACCGACGCCTTGCCGCCGAAGCCGCCGCCCACATAAGGCGAATGCACGCGCACGCAGGCCAATGGAATGCCCAGGATCTCTGAACAGACGCGCTGGATGGCGGTAGGTGTCTGGCCGCCACTCCATAGCTCCAGCGCATGCGGCTGCCAGTGCGCAATGCAGACATGCGGCTCCATGGCGTAATGGAACACCATGGGAAAGGTGAAGGTGTCCTCGAACACGCGCGCGCTGCCTTGGAAGACCGCATCCACGTCACCGCTTTCATATGCCCACTGCTGGAACTGGTTGGTGCCCGCAACGGGCGTGCAATGCCCTTTGAAGTAATAGTCGCGCAGGACTTCCATATCTTCGTGGACCAAGGCGGCGCCCGGGGCCAGCGCTTCCTGCGCGGTCGTGGCGTGAGGCAGCGTCTCGTAATTGACGACGATGGCGTCGACTGCTGCTTCCGCGGTCGCTTCGTCCACCGCGGCGACCGCGGCCACGGGATCACCGACGTAACGCACCTTGCCCAGCGCAATCACCGGACGGTCCCGCAGCGACAGCCCCCAACGGATCTCGGTGCCGGGCAGATCCTGCAGATCGTCTCCCGTCAGGATGGCGACGACACCGGGAATCGCCAGCGCCGCGCTCACGTCCAACTCGGCGATGCGCGCATGCGGCACGGTACTGCGCAGGATCTTCCCATGCAGCATGCCGGGAACGGTGACGTCGCTGGCATAGATGGCCGTACCGGTGACCTTTTCAAGGTAGTCGGCGCGCGGCTCGGTACTAAGAGAAAACTGAGGCTTCGAATGCATGGAACAACCCAGTGCTTGAATCGTGGGATCAAGGTCCCGCTGTCCAGTCAACCGCACGTCGCGCAGCGCGACGTCCGGTTCCTGGATCGCGGGACTCAGTCTTCGAGCGAGATCTTCGACTTCGTGATCACGTCCTTCCACATGGCGGTCTCGGCGGCCTGCCGCTTGACGACTTCCTGCGGCGTACTGGAGGCCGCCTCGACGCCCACGGCGCCCAGGCGTTCCTTGACCTCCTTCGAGGACATGGTCTTGGCGACTTGCGGCACGACCTTGTCGATGACATTTTTCGGTATGCCCTTGGGCGCATACAGCGCGAACCAGGTAACCGCCTCGAAGTTGGGCAGGACGGTTTCCGCCAAGGTCGGAACGGCGGGCAAGGCCTCCGATCGTTTCGCGGTCGTGACGGCCAGCGCCTTCAACTTGCCGGACTTGATGTAAGACAGCACCGCGGGACCCTGCTCGATTGCCATGACCACCCGTTCCGCGATCAAGTCCACCACCATCGGTGAGCTTCCCTTGTATTGCACGGGGAACAGATCGACACCGGCGCGCTGCTTGAACAGCTCCATGAACACGTGTTGCGACGTGCCGGCGCCGGCGGAGCCATAGCCGTATTTGCCGGGGTGCTGCTTGAGGAAGGCGATCAGTTCCTGGATCGTATTGACCGGCAGGGTGGCGGGCACCACGACATAAGAGGGGTTGAATCCAAGGATGGAAACAGGCTCGATCTTTTGATAGACGCCATCCATGCGCTTGCTGAGCAGCGGCAACACGGAAAACATCGACGATGCCCCGATCAGCATGGTGTAGCCGTCAGGCGCCGCGCGCGACACGTAGTCCGCGCCGATGATGCCGGACGCACCGGCGCGGTTGTCGACGACGACGGACTGGCCCAGCTCGCCCAGACCAGCCGCCACCGAACGCGCATACAGGTCCGTCGCGCCACCCGGCGGATAAGGCGCCACCAGGTTGATGGGTTTGTCCGGATACGTTTGCGCCTGAGCGGCGCCAGTTTGGGCGGCGGCTAGCAGGCCGAGTCCACAGGCCAGGCTAGCGAAAGGCTTTTTCCAACTGACATTAAGCATGGTGAACACCCCTTGAGAAGTTATAGGGCCGACACACGGGGGAGTTAGCCACCCCGGCAGGCCGACCCGCGACTACGTGACGACTGCGCAACTACGTGACGACTGCGCAACTACTGCATGGCAGGCATACGCCTGGCCCTGCCAAGCCTTGACTAGCCCTGCCAAATACATGACGACTATTTTGTCGTTCTATCTAGAAGAACCTCATTCTGCCAAACGGTACGCTACAATGTCAATCAGGACATGCACTAAATAGAGTCAATCAATGGCGGAAGAACCAGAAAGCGACGCGAAGGCGGGCGGCGTTGCCGCGGTGGAACGGGCGATTGCCATCCTCAATGCCTTCCAGGCAGGCGACAGTTCGCTATCGCTGAATGAAATCGCGCGGCGCACGAAGATGTACAAGAGCACCATCCTGCGGCTCTTGTCCACGCTGGTTCAGGAGCACTGCATCGTGCGCCTGGACGACGGCAACTATCAGCTTGGTTCGATGTTGTTGCACTGGGGCGGCCTGTATCAGTCGGCCCTGCGCCTGGACGACCACGTGCCGCCGATGCTGCGCCGTTTGGTGCAGGAGACCGAAGAAGGCGCGTCTTTCTTCACCCGCGAAGGCAACCACCGGGTTTGCCTGTTCCGTGTGGATTCACCCAGATCGATCCGTGACCATATCCGCACGGGAGACCTGGTGCCGCTGGACAAGGGTGCCGCGGGCCGCGTGCTGACGGCGTTCGACCAGTCGATCACGCCCGCGTCCAGGGCGCCGGAGCAGCCTTACATCATTACGGTCGGGGAGCGCGAACCGGATATCGCCGCCATTGCGGCGCCGGTATTCGGCCCGCACAAGAACCTGCGGGGCGCCCTGGCGCTGTCCGGACCGGCGGCGCGATTTTCCGCCGAGCTGCTGCCGTCGATGTCGACCCGTCTGCTGACTGCGGCGGCCGACCTGACGCGGCGACTGGGAGGCGACACCAGCGCCTTCGACAACTGGCAGGAGAAGAGGCCGTCGGCGGCCTAGGGCCGGCCGGCGTGCGGCACATCGCGGCTGGGGTTGCGGCTGAACTCGCGACTGGATTCGCGGCAGCGGCCGCGGCAACGGGCGCCGGCAAGCCAGCCCGACCGTCACGCATGGCGATCCACCCGCATTTGCGGATGAATGACCTCGCCGTCTTGCAGGATCTGCGTGTCATCCAGCCATAGACTGCAGCGGCGCATGGGCAGGTCCAGATGGCAGGCCGTATCGTTGTCGCCACCGACCTCCAGATTGGGTCCAAGGGAAAACAGCACATTGCCGTAGAACGACAGGGCGTTCATGACGTGCTCGTTCGAGAGTTGGCGCGAGACCGAGAACTGATACCACCGGGCTTTCTCGTTCAGGCCCCAGCCTATGTGGGAAATAGCATAAGCGCGATCGTCGTTGAAGCTTTTGATGTAGTCATCGATGAGCTGTGCGTCGACGCCAGCGCCGGCAATATCGATGACCTTGCCATCCTTGATTTTCAAGGTGACCGGCGACTCGACATATCTCTTGAACGCGCAAAGAATATCGCCGGGCTGCAGGACGACGGTGCCATTGACGCCGCCATCGTTGCCCTGGGTGAAAGAGAAGCCGGAAGGGAAATGGTCCCAGCGCCCACGCTCATGGGTGTAGCCGTATTCCGAGATCACGGGATATTGGCCAAGCTGATATGTCACGTCCGTGCCGCCAGCGGATGTAAACCTCAATACCTTCGCGCGCTCCAGCAGGCCCTTGGCATATTCGACACGGCGCCGCAGATCTTCCGTGGGGAACATCTGCTTGAGCACATGGAAAGGCTCCATTACCCGCAGGATGCGCACACCGGCAGCCTGGATCTCCGCCTGCTCACGGGAGAACAGCAGGCCCACCATATCGATCACCATATCCGCCGACTTCAGCGTGCGCATGGCCAGCGCATTTCCGACCAGCGGATGGCGCCCCTGCACGCCCACCGCGTTCTGCTGGTCGCGCCGCACGTTCAGATTGAAGGTCGTCGCGCCCAGGCCTTGAATCGCGGCCATGAAAGCGTGGGCGTTATCCTGCCATTCATCACCAGCGGTCAACACGACGACGGTCTCGCCTGGCTTGACGCCGCACAGTGTCATCTCTTTGGTGAAAAGCTCCAGTACTTCCGCATCGACTTTCAATTGCGCTTCCCCTCCAAGGTCTGCGAATGCCGGGCGAGCATGGCGCCCAACTCCGGTTTGAATGCTTCGAAATTCTCAGCCTGCATCTGGTGGCCCGCGCCGGCCAGGCGCGTGACGAACAAATCGCCGCGTAACTGGCGCATCTCCGCCACGTCATCGTCCGACACGACACCGCCCGTACCCGCGCACAGCAGGGAAAGCGGCAGCCGCAGTTGCGCGACATCGGCAAAGATATCTTCACCATGGAAGTCATCGTAGGTGACGTGAACCGCGCGCTCGTCGCAGGTCGACAGCCACTCGGCGCGCAGGGCCTGCAACGCAGGCGGCCATGGCGGCGCGCCGCTGCGCTGCATCGCTTCCAGCGCCTCACCGCGATGCGCGGACCGCAGCAGCCCCACGGTTCTTGCCTTGGGCACCGGATAGGCTCTACGGCCTGGTCCGCTGGTCGGAGGATCGATCAACACGAGTCCGCCAAATGCATCCGGCGCCAACGTTGCCGCGCGCAAGGCGATTCGCGCGCCCATGGAGTGGCCGATGACGATGGGGTTCTGCAAGCCCGCGGCCTGGATGAACGCGACCACGTCCTGGGCGCACGCGCCCACGCCGTAGTCCAGATGAGGCCCGGACTCGGACAGCCCTCGTCCCCTGACATCCAGGATGTAGCAGTCGTAGTCTTCGGCCAGCCACTCACCGACGTGGCTCCAGAGGATGGCCGGACTGACGATGCCGGGAATGACGAGCACTGTGGGGCCGCGCCCCGCCAGGTGCAGATAATGCTGCCGGATACCATTGACACGCAGATGCGCTCCCTTGCATTGCTCGTTCACATCGTCTCCTTGCACCGCGCCAATCGGGCCGCATGCGCGCTGGTCTTCCGCTGCCGCCCCTTGGCCCCCCATTCAATCAGCTTTGCCGGACCAGGCATATGAGGAGCAAACCAAGGGGGGTGCGCTGAACAGAACGGTATTCTATCAAACAGAATTAGCAAATCAACCCTGGGACTTTCCCGGCCTCGCGGATGGCGGGGTAAAGCCTTGCCTTCCAGCTGCACGCTCCGAGAGCCCTCCTCCCACCGCCACCCCACCACCTCGCAGCGATCCTCGCGGCCATTTCCGGGTATTGCCGAGCAGGCTACTATGGCGGCGTCTGCCGCCACGCATATTGCGGCTTGGGATATGGCCACCATCGCGCGGCTACGACTTGAGTTCGTTGAAGGAGCAGTTCCATGCATTCTTCCATCCACCGTCGCGCCCTGCCCGCCGTGGCATTGCTGTGTACCGCCCTGAGCGCCGCGCTAAGCACCGCGTGCGCCGCGCAGACGGCGGCGGGCCAGGTGCTGCCGCCCGCCAGCACCCAGAACTCAACCGCGCCGGCCGCCGGCGGACAAGCCGAGCAGGCTTCGTTACAGGCTGCCGATCAGGCCTTGCAATGGCCTCGTACATTGAAAGCCAGCGACGGCATGCAGGTGCAGTTGTACCAACCGCAGATCGATAGCTGGAATGGCGAGCAGATCGGTGGACGCATGGCGGTGGCCGTCGGTAAGGCGGACGGCAGTCCCACTTATGGCGTGGTGCAGTTCTCCGCACGGGCCGACGTCAACAAGCCGGCGGGCCTGGTCCACGTCGACCGTATCCGCATCCAGAAGATCGACTTGCCGACGGCGCCGCAGAATGCCACCCAGGTGCGCAGCCTGCTGGAATCGCACCTCCCGCCCAGCCTGACCGCGCGGCTGGAGAACCTGCAAACCAGCTATGCCGTGTCGCAGAAGCTGGCTTCCATGCCCTCGGTCCCCGTCAAGAACATACCTCCGCGCATCATCTTCCGTTCCGTGCCGACCATACTGGTGCTGATCGACGGCAAACCTTCGCTCTATGACGTCGAGGGCGCCCGCGGCTGGCAACGGGTCGCCAATACGCGCGCGTTGATGCTGACGGATACGTCCGGCTATTTCTATTTGAATGTGACGGGACATTGGTTCCAGGCTTCATCGCCCACCGGCCCGTGGCAGGTGCTCGATGGCGCCACGCAGCCACTGCTGGCCGCGGCCGAAGCCGCCACGCGCGCGGAAAAGCCAGATCCCATGCTGCCGCGCGACGGCAAGCCGTCCAACATCACGCCCCAGGTGCTGGTCGAGACCAGCCCCGCCGAACTGGTCGTCACCAGCGGCGCGCCGGACTTCGCGCCGGTACAAGGCACGAGCCTGTTGTCGATGACGAATGCCGATCACGCGGTATTCATGAACCCGGCCAGCAATCGCTACTACATCCTGGTGTCCGGCCGCTGGTTCAGTGCGGCGCAATTGAACGGCAGCTGGACCTATGTCGCAGGCAAGGATCTGCCACGCGATTTCGCCCGCATCGATCCGCGCGATCCGTCGGCGGGCGTACTGGCTTCCGTGCCTGGCACCGCGCAGGCCAAGGAAGCCGTCATCGCCGCCACCATTCCGCAGACCGCCACCGTCGTGCGCGACAAGGCGACGCTGAAGGTGGACTACCTGTCGGGGCCGCCGAACTTCGTGCTGATCCCAGGCACGCAGGTGCAGTTCGCCGCCAATAGCCAGACGCCGGTCTTCCGCGTCGAGGGCGACTATTACGCCTTGTCCAACGGCATCTGGTTCAATGCGCCGGCACCCAACGGGGCATGGCGTGTGGCGGATGCCGTGCCTGCCGCCATCTATACCATCCCGGTGTCGTCCCCCTACCATTACGTGACCTATGTCCGGGTCTACAGCGCCACGCCCACCTCGGTGGTGTACGGCTACACGCCCGGATATATGGGTGTGATGGTGTCGCCCGACGGCACGGTGGTGTACGGCACCGGCTATGCCTACCCGGCATATGTCGCGGGGCCGGTCTATGTCGGCTATCCGCCCACCTACGGCTACAACGCCGCCTTCGACACCGCGGTCGGGTTCGCCTTCGGTTTCGCCGCGGGATCGGTCTGGGGCGCGCCGGCACCGTACTGGGGGCCCTATTGGGGCGCGCCCTATTGGCGTGGAGTCAACGTCAACACCGTGGACGTATACGGCCATTGGGGCGCCAGCGGCACGGTCACCCACGCCGCCGGCTGGAACGGCTGGACCGGCACGCAGTGGCAAGGCTCGCACGCCGAAGGCTACAACCCCGCCACCGGCGCCAGCTTCGCCGGCACGCGCGGTTCGGCATATAACTGGCAGACAGGCAATTCCGCCGCCGGCTATCGGGGCGCCTACAACAACCCGGCCACGGGCAGATCAGGCGCATCCCGCGGCGGCGTGGTCAGCAATGCCGATGGCGATTGGGCGGCCGGGCAGCAGAACATCCGCCACAATGCCAACACCGGCCGCACGACGGCCAGCGCGCGCGGCGCTACCGGCACGGCCGGCGACGGCGTGAATTCCTATGACAGCCGCGGCGTCACGCACAGCAGCAAGACGGGCAATACGGTGGGTTGGAATGACGGCAACGTCTATGGCGACCACAACGGCAATGTGTACCGCCACACCGAAGAAGACGGCTGGCAGGAGCACACATCGTCCGGCTGGCAGCAGGCGACCACCAACAACACCAAGGCCGCTGACCGCAACTACCTGACCCAGCAGCAGCAGGCGCGCAGCATGGCGAACAACTACACCAGCGGCCGTTTCAACGAAGAGGGCATGCAGGATCGCGGATGGGGCAATCGCAGCTTCAACGGCGGCGGGCGTTTCGAAGGCGGTGGCGAGCGATTCGGCGGCGGCGGACGTTTCCGGCGCTAAAAAATCATGATAGCGCTATCAGCACCCGCCCAAGGTATCAGGTACTTTCGCGCTGGATGATCTCGAAGCCCAGGTTCAGATGCACCGGGGCGTCGAGCCCCTGCAAGCGGTCGAGCAAGGCCTGGGCGCTGCGGCGGCCGACGTCCAGCCGGGGCAAGCGCAAGCAAGTCACCCGCGGGACGGAGTGCTGCAGCACAGGCAGATCATCAAAACTGGCGATGGCAATGCGGCCCGGAATCTTCCAACCCTGGCGCTGCGCTTCGAACAGCGCACCCAAGGCCAATACATCCCCAGCGAAAAAGATCGCATCGACGGCAGGCGTCACCTTCATCAACTGGTTCATCACCTCCGCCCCCGATGCGATACCAGGTGCCGCCTCGCGGATCAGGCGCGGATCCTTGCGCAAGCCGGCGGCCTTCAACGCGGCAAGATAGCCCCGCAAGCGTTCACTGGCGCGGCGATTGCTTTTCGTGTCGAGGGAAACGAAAGCGATGCGCTTGTAGCCGCGCCGCGCCAGGTGCAAGGTCATCGCGTTCGACGCCTCGGCGTTCGAATAGCTGATCGCCATATCGATGGGGTTGGCCGGGATGTCGCCGGTTTCAATGATGGGAATGCCGGCATTTTCCATGACCGTCACCGCATGCGCCGTGTGGTCGGTGTTATGCAATATCAGTCCGCAAACGCGCTGGGACAGCATCGTGCCCACCAGCGCCTCTTCTTCTTCCAGTGAATTGCCACTGTCGGCCAGGATCAGGTGCAGGCCACTGGCGCGCAGGACATCGGCGATACCCTTGGTCGTTTCCGCATAAAGCGAATTCTGGATGCTGGGGACGATCAGGCCGACGACGTTCGATCGGTTCGACGCCAGCGTGGCCGCGACGCTGTTCGTCACATAACCGGTCTTGCGCACCGCATCAAGGACGATCTTGCGGGTCTCGGCGGACACCAGGTCCGGCTGCCTGAGCGCGCGCGACACCGTCATCAGCGACACACCGGCGGCCTCCGCGACATCCATCATCCGCACGCCCTGCACGCTGGGACGGCGCTTGCCCCCGGCGTCAGTGCGCGCGTTGGCGTCCTTCTCACCACGCATCACGCGCTGTCGGCTGCTATCGGGAGGCGTCTTCATGGCGAAAATTATATTTGACAGCCTGGCGCGCCGGGATAAGAATCTCACAAATCGATGATAGCGCTATCATAAAATCCGTAAAAAATTACCCCGCGCATCACGATTCCATTCAAGGTAAAGGAGACCAGTGATGCAAGGAGCAGGCAAAGCACCCGCCGCCGCGGACCTGAAGCGCGTGGCGATCGCCGTCGGTGTCGGCAATTTCATGGAGTGGTTCGACTGGGGCCTGTACGGCTTCTTCGCCGTGGTGATCGGCAAGCAGATGTTCCCCAATGACACGCCGGCGACCCAGATTCTCGCCACCCTGGCGATCTTCGCCGTGGGATTCGTGCTGCGTCCCCTGGGCGGCATCGTGCTCGGCCCCATCGGCGACAAGCACGGACGCAAGGTGGCCCTGTCGATCTCGCTGTTGCTGATGGGTATCAGCACCGCGTTCCTGGGCCTGTTGCCCACCTACGCGCAGATCGGCATCTGGGCGCCCATTCTGCTGCTGCTGATCCGCTGCATCCAAGGCTTCTCCACGGGTGGAGAAGTCACCGGCGCCAATGCCTTCCTGGTGGAGAGCGCACCCATGGAGCGGCGCGGCCTGGTGGGCAGCATCGGCTCCGCCACTTCCGCGTTCGCACTGATGATGGCCAGCCTCACCGCCCTCATTTTCACTACCTCGCTGTCGACCGCCGACCTGGAAAGCTGGGGCTGGCGCATCCCTTTCATCGCCGCGGCCCCGCTATCCTTCGCCGGACTGTATCTGCGGCTCAAGCTGGAAGACACGCCGGTCTTCAATCAGATCAAGGCCGAGAACCGCATCGATCACTCTTCGCTGTGGACCAAGATCCGCAAGGACTATCGCCCCATCCTGCTGACGTTCGCGGTCGGCGCCGTGCAAGGGGTCGGCTACTACTACCTGGCGGCGTTCGCCGTGAATCTGCTGATCGTCTCGGTGGGGCTGACACGCCCGCTGGCACTGACCATCAGCACCATCACCCTGGCCATCTACCTGTGCCTGTGCGTGGTGGCGGGGCATCTGGTGGACAAGCATGGCCGCCGCAGCATCAATATGGTGGGCACGATAGGGTTCATCGTCCTGCTGGTTCCGGCCTTCAAGTTGATTTCGACGGGGGACGTCACGCTGATCATCGCAGGCCTGTCGATGATCGCCTTGTGCCAGTCCCTGGCCAGCGTGTCCACGGTCGTCCTGATGGTTGAACTGTTCCCGGCCGGATCGCGCTCGACAGGAAGCGCCACCGGTTTCAATCTGGCCAACGTACTCGTCAGCGGCCCTGGACCCTACGTCGCCACCTGGCTGGGCGTGGTCACGGGCAATCCCATCGCCCCGGCCGGCTATCTGATAGCGGTATCAGTCATTGCCCTGCCCATCATCATCCGCTTCCTGCCGGAGACCAAGGGACGAGACCTGGCCAGCGACGATGTGCCGGACGTAAGCGCCGCGCCAACAACGGTCGCCACGCAGTATCGTCACTAGTGAATCGACGCTTGAAAGCAGACGCTTACGAGCGTGCACACCCACGAACCGGCACACTGAAGAGCCTGCACACTGACTAACCGCCATACTGGCAAGCGGACATCTAGGCGACTGGAAGCATCAGCATCATGACTTCACCCACACTGCGCGGCAAAGCCGCATTGATCACCGGATCCAACGACGGGCTGGGCCTGGCCATTGCGGAGCGGCTGGCCGCGCAGGGCTGCCGCATCGTATTACATGGCCTGGTGCCGGCGGAGAGCATGGCGGCCCAAGTCGCCGAGCTGCGCGACAAGTTGTCCGTGGATATCTTCTACGTCCAGTGCGACCTGGTACCCGGACGCGATGCCGATCCGGTCAACACGCTGATCGAGCAGGCCGTCGCGCAGGTGGGACGCATCGACATCCTGGTCAACAATGCCGTCATCCGGCATTTCGATGCGGTGGAGCGCCTGCCCTTGCAGCAGTGGAACAATTCTCTCGCGGTCAATCTCACGGCGGCATTCCGCGCGACGCAGCTGGTCATTCCGGCCATGCGGGCCCAGCAATGGGGCCGCATCTTCAATATGACATCGGTGTATGGCGCGCGCGCCACCACGAACCGGGTGGATTACGTCACCACCAAGACCGCCATTGTGGGACTCACGCGCGCGGTGGCCTTGGAATGCATCGATGACGGCATCACCTGCAATGCGCTGTGTCCCGGCTCGGTGCTGACGCCGAACATCGATGCGCGCATCGCGGAGGTGATGCAGGCGCAGGACCTGGAGCGGGATGCGGCCGTCAAGGTGTTCCTGAAAGGGAAGCAGCCGAACGGGCAACTGGTGGATGCCGCCGACGTCGCGGAGATGGTGGCCTACCTGTGCGGACCCGCCGCAAGACAGATCACGGGTGTCGTCATGCCCATAGACGGCGGCTGGCTCGCCAGTTGATCGGCGCGGGGAGCGGTCCCGCGCCCTGCGGCCTGCGCACTACGCCCTCCGCCGGGCTTCTGGCTTCTGGCTTGTTGCTTCCTGCTCAGGCCGGTCCGTCCGCAAGTCCCAGCCTTGCCCCTATTCCAGCTTGATGTTGGCCTCGACCACGACCTTGTGCCACTTTTCGATCTCGGCTTGCAGCGCACGGTTGAATTCTTCCGGTGAACTTCCCACCGTTTCTATTCCATCCTCCGCCAGGCGCGCCTTCAGGGCTGGGTCCGCCAACACCTTGGCGATAGCGGCTTGCAGGGTATCGACGATAGCTTCCGGCGTTCCACGCGGCGCCAGCACCGCATGCCACGCCGATGCCTCGTAACCCGGCACGCCGGCCTCGGCCACGGTCGGTACGTCCGGGATCAAGGGAGATCGCTTCGCCCCGGTGACCGCCAGCGCCTTGACGTTCTTCGCCTGCGCCTGCTTGGACGCCGATGCGGCATCACCGAACGTCAGATCGACCACGCCACCAACCACATCGAGCAAGGCGGGGCCGGCCCCTTTGTAGGGCACCGCATTGATGGAGATACCCGCCTGCCTCATGAACAACTCGATGGCCAGGTGAGCCGAACTGCCTTGGCCCGCCGTGGATACCGTCAGCGTTCCCGGTTGCCGCTTGGCCAGATCGATCAGCTCCTTCAAGTTATCCACAGGCAGCGTTTTTCTGGCCGCGATGACGTACGGATATCGCGTCAGTTGCGTCACCGGCGCGAAGTCCTTGCGCGCGTCATAGGGCAGCTTGCTGTACACCGAGGGGTTGATGGCGTTCGGGCCGCTTTGCCCCAACAACAGCGTGTAGCCGTCCGGCTCGGCCTTGGCCACGGCATCCGTGCCGATGATGCCACCCGCCCCGCCACGGTTGTCGATAATGAAGGCCTTGCCCAGCTGTTCGCTCACGCCCTTGAAGACGAGCCTTGCAACGATGTCCGCCCCACCGCCGGCGGCGAACGGCACGATGACTCTGACCGGGCGATCGGGGTAGGCGGCGTGAGCATGGCCTGCGCCCAGCAAACCGACCGCACAGAGGGCCAGGCCGGGCAGCTTCCGGCCTAATTTTCCAAATGACTTGAACATGCTTGTCTCGTTTTATTTGTTTTGTTGATGGGTTTGGCTTTTTTCGGATAGATCAGGCACGGCCGCCGCGCCGACACGCCTCGTCTCTACGTCTCTACGTCTCAACGTCATAGCGTCGGAACGTCGCGACGCCGCGACGCCGCGACGTCACGACTTGCGGCCCCGCCCGGCCTCATTTTTTATCAGCCGCCTTGCCGCGCACTTCGACGCCGACTCCATCCTCGATGTAGCGGATGATCTCGGTCAGGTCGGCGTCGTCGCCGAACTTGTCGTGCGCATCATTGAGCAGGCGGCGCGCGGCATCACCCACGCGTAACTGCATGCCCAGTTGCTGGCTTTCTTCATGGCACAGGCGGACATCCTTGGCCGACAACCCCATCGCGAAGCCGAAATCGAAGTTACGCGTAAGGACGAAGCGGGGAATCTTGTCTTCAGACGCATTGCTGCGGCCCGAACCGGAATTGATGATCTGCAGCATGATGTCCGGGTCCAGCCCTGCCTTCACCCCCATCACCAGCAGTTCGGACGTGACACTCAAGGCCGTGACGGAGATCAGGTTGTTGATGACCTTCATCGTCTGCGCCATGCCGGGCTTCTCACCGACATACACCGGCTTGCCCAGCACCGTGAACACATCCTGCAAGGCGTCGAAGCTTGCGCGCGGACCGGAAATCATCAGGGCCAAGGTGCCCTTGCCCGCGCCCGTCACGCCGCCGCTGACGGGACAATCGATACTCTGGATGTCGTGCCCGGCCAAGCCCTCCGCCAGCGCACGCGCAGCCTGGGAGCCGCTGGTGGACAGGTCGATCACCGTACGCACCGCCTTGCCGTGCACCAGGCCCGTTTCTCCCAAGGCCACCGCCAGGACGATATCCGGCGTCGGCAGGGACACCAGCACCGTGGCGGCCGCATCGGCGACGGCCCTGGGTGACTGGGCAATCGTGGCGCCCTTGGCCTCCAAGGCTTCCAGCGCCGCCGGCTGGGTGTCGTAGATGGTGACTTTGAAACCGGCGTTCAGCAGGCGCTCGACCATGGGCGCGCCCATACGCCCGATGCCCACAAAACCAAGTTGTTTTTCCGTCGTCATTGCAGTCTCGCTCTCGTCAAAGAATGAAAATACAATAGGATTGTATTACAGTAATACGCATCATGGTGGCGCTGGATGGTCCAGCACCGCGCTCGATCCTTGGGAGAACACAGTCATGGCAATGAGGCCAGAATTTCAGTCCGAACTATTCCAGAAGGGCCTGGAGGTGCGTCGCGCCGTCGTCGGCGACGCCTATGTGAACAAATCACTGGAAGGCGCGGACGACCTGACAGCACCATTGCAGAAGCTGGTGACGGAGTACTGCTGGGGGGATGTATGGACCCGGCCTGGACTGGAACGCAAGACGCGCAGTTTCCTGAACCTGGCCATGCTCATCGCGCTGAATCGGCCGAATGAGCTGCGCCTGCACATGCGCGGCGCGATCAACAATGGCGTGACCAAGGCGGAGATCGTTGAAGTCGTGCTGCAGGCGGCGATTTATTGCGGCGTGCCCGCCTCGCTGGACGCAATGAAAGCGGCGCGGGAAGTCATTACCGAAATGGAGAAAGAGGGCCCCGTCGCTTGAGCAATGGGCGGCGCCCTCCGGGTTGTCACACGGCAGCAGGCTCGGTCGCCAGCGATTCCTCGAGGATCGCTATCGCGACCGCGGCCGCGTTACGCACGTGCAAGCTGCCCGCGGCGCGTGCCGCCTTGCCGTCGCGGTCTTCCAGTGCCTGCAGCAGTACGGATAGCTCGGCCACGCTCTGCTTGGCACGCCCCGGCGCCTGCATGGATGTCGACCGCAACAGCATCACGCGCGAATTCAGCAGACGCAACGTGGTCATCAGCGCTTCATTACCCGCGCCCTCCAGCAGCCGCTGATAGAACGCATTCTTGCTGGCGATCTGTTCCAGCGCGGTGCCGCGCGTCAACGCCCGTTTGAGCGTCTGGAAAGCGTCGCGCAAGTCCGCGAACTGCGCGTCCGACGCCTGTTGGGCGAACAGCTGACAGGCCAGGCCTTCCAGTTCTTCACGCACCTGGTAGATGCCGCGCGCCTGCTCCGGCGTCACCCGGGCGACCACCGGGCCACGATGGGGGATGACGAGGATCAGTCCTTCGGACTCCAGCTGCCGCAACGCCTCGCGCACCAGTGTGCGGCTGACGCCGGTCATCTCGCAAAGCTCGCGTTCCGGCAACCGTTCGCCCGGGCTGAAACGGCCAACGAGAATCGCATTACGAATACTGTCGGTGACGCGATGGCGCAGTACCGAAGCAACGCGCTCGACCTTGAAATCGTCTTGTGTCTCTGCGTGAGAAGTCATGCGTCTCTAAAGCGTAGGAGGTCGGGCGCGCGCCGGGCGCGACGAGACCACTGTGGAACATCCTGAAGGGGGCTAGTTTAGCCGCTCATGCATCGCGCGCACCTTGCGCACCTTACCCGCTCATGATTATCATCACTCAATAATACAATCTTCTGATAATACATGAACCCCTCCGAATTCTCTTCCACTGAAACGCCAGCCGTGAGCGCCCGGCTGGCCCATTTCGTCGCCACCAGCGCATGGGCCGACGTGCCCGCCGCTGTGCGTCACGCCGCCTGCCGTGCCTTGTTGAATTTCTTCGCCGTCGCGCTGTCGGCCACCCGCACGCCCCCGCTGGAAGCCGCATTACGCGTCTACGGCCGTTTCTCCGCGAGTCCGCAGGCCAGCGTGGCGGGACGGGCAGAGCGCGTGGACATGCCCACCGCGGCGGCGCTCAACGCCATGGCGGCCAACCTCTACGACTTTGACGATACGCACCATCCGACCATCATCCACCCGACTTCGCCCATCGCGCCGGCGCTATTTGCCCTTGCGGAGAACCGCGCCATCAGCGGCGCCCAGCTCTTGCACGCATTCATCCTGGGCGTCGAAGCCGCGTGCCGCATCGGCAACGCCATCTCGCCGGAGCACTACGCCCGGGGTTGGCATATCACCTCCACTTGCGGCGTGTTCGGGTCCGCCCTGGCCAGCGCTCGATGCCTGGGACTCAACGCCGAGCAGAATCTCCACGTCATCAGCGCGGCAGCGGTGCAGGCAGGCGGACTCGTAGAAACCCTGGGCACCGCGGCCAAGAGCATCAACGTCGGCAATGCGGCACGCAACGGCCTGCTTGCCGCCTTCCTGGTCGAAGCCGGCTTCGATGGGCCAGCCCAACCCCTGGAAGGGCCGCGCGGCTTTCTGCGGGTTTTCGGTGAAGCGCCCCGCCTGGGTGAAATCACCGACGGCTTGGGAGAACGGTGGGAACTCTTGAAGAATGCCTACAAGCCCTACCCTTGCGGCGTCGTTCTCAATCCCGTGATCGATGCCTGCCTGGAGCTGGCGCAAGATCCGGCTATCACGGGCGAGGGCTGGCGCGGCATCAAGTCCATCGAGCTGCTTGGACATCCCCTGCTAAGGCAGCGGACCGATCGCCCGACGATCGCCAACGGGCGGCAATCACAAGTCTGCGCCCAGCATGCGGTCGCGGTGTCGCTGGTGCGCGGGCGCGCCGGCCTGGCGGAATTCTCCGACGAAGCTGTCGCCGACCAGGATCTGCGCACACTGGGCGCGCGCGTGGTGTTTCGCGACGATGCCGCCATGTCCGTGGACGCCGTCAAAGTGCGGATCGACCTGACGGATGGCCGCAGCCTGCAGCGTGAGATCACCGCCCCACGCGGCTCACTGGCGCGTCCCCTGCAAGACCATGAGATCGAACAGAAGCTGAGGGAGCTGAACCGTTATGGCGGCGCCCACATCGATGCCGATCGCCTGATAGACGCCGTCTGGTCATTGGAGAGTGCCGCCGATGCGTCGCTGCCCATACGCCTGGCTGCGGGTTCCTGACGCAAACCACCACTTGGAGGAGACATCATAATGACCAGAAAAATCCTGTCCGCAAGAATCCTGTCCGGCCTGGCCGCGACCTTGTTATTGCTTGGCACCGCGAGAGCGGAATACCCCGATAAAGCGATACGCATCGTCGTCCCCTTTGCCGCGGGCGGCGGCGTGGATGTCCTGGCGCGGCCTTTCGCCAAGGAGCTGGGCCAGATACTGGACCGTAGCGTCGTGGTCGAGAACAAGGCCAGCAACACAGGACAGATCGGGGCGACGGACGTCGAACGTTCGGCGCCGGATGGCTACACCCTGCTCCTGACCTCCGCCGCATTCGCCACCACGCCCGCCTTCTACCCAGACGTGCCCTACCATCCCGTCAAGGGCTTCGCTCCAATCACCATCCTGGCGGCTGCATCGCAGGTCATGGTGGCGAGCAATAAATTCCAGGCAACCACGCTGCAAGAAGTCGTCGCCAAGGCGAAACGCTCGGAGAAAATGAATTTCGCGCTGAGCGGCAGCACGGGCATACAGTCCCTGGCGACCGCGATGCTGGCGCAGCAGGCCGGCGTGTCCTTCATGAAGATCCCCTACAAAGGCGCGGGCGCCGCCTTCGTCGACCTGATCAGCGGCGAGGTGGACCTGATGATCGATAACCCGGCGTCATCGCTGGTACACGTGCGGTCCGGCAAGCTGCATGTGCTGGCGACGACCGGCAGCAAGCGCATGGCCATTCTGCCCGACGTCCCGACGGTGGCGGAGCTTTATCCGGGGTTCGAGGCGAAGAACTGGTTCATTCTGGCGGCGCCCGCGGGCACGCCACCGGCGGTGATCGACAAGCTGAACAGCGCGGCAAAAGCGGCGATGAATACGCCCGCACTGCAGGAGATGTTGGCCCGGGACGGTATCGATCTGGTCGCCAACAGCCCTACGGAAGCGGCCACGCTGGTGGCTTCTGAAGTGCAAAAGTGGGGCACGCTGGTGAAGCAGCTGAATCTGCGCGCGGAATAAGGTGCGGCAGTGCCAGCGGCAGGCCCGGACACCGCCGGCTCGAAGCAACGAAGCGACAAAGCAATAAACCAACAAATAGCGGCGCCCTGGGGCGCCGCTATTTGCTTCCTGCAAGGTGCTGCAGGGACATCTCAAAGCCACATCGAGGCGGCTTCGGCATCAACGCAGCGGTGAATAATCCGTCGGGCTGAGGAAGTTGTTCTCGATCCGCTCGACGATGGATTTCTCTGCCTCGCTGGCGGCACGCTTGGCGATCCATTCCGGATCGGCCTGGAACGCATTCCACTTGCGCTCACGCTCCTCCATGCTTTCCCACTGCAGCATATAGGTCAGCGCGTGGTTGCTCTGCCCGACCAGCGTCGTCCAGAAACCCAGGGGCTTGATTCCATACTTCTCGAAAAAGCCCAGCGTCGTCTTGCTGAAGCGCTCGTTCAGCGCCGGCAAGCGCCCGGGCAGGCAGTGGTAGATACGGGTTTCTATGATCATGGCGTCTCCTTGGAAGGGGCTGGAAGTTTACCGTCCCGCTTGCAGATACTCGGCCTGGGGCAGTTCTTCCTGCCAATCGGCCGCGCCCAGCGAAATGGCCAGATGCGCCATCAGGGTATCGGCGGCGGCGCCATGCCAGTGGCGTTCATGCGGCCCTATCCAGACCACGTCGCCCTGGCGGATCTCCTGAGGCTGCGAGCCGTCGAGACAAATCCACCCCCGCCCCGCCGTCACGTGCAGGACCTGGCCGTACTCGTGGGTGTGCCAGAAGGTGCGCGAGCCGGGCGGAAAGAAGACGTGGTTGATGCCGACGTTGTCCTGCGGCGGCATGACCGGATCGGCATAGACCACGCCGCTGAATGTCGGGCCACGCTGTTCGGAAGGTTTACCCTGGTCGCGACCGTGAAATACTTGCATGACACTACTCCTTGGGTTGAATGCGGGGTTCATTACTATTCAAACGGACGCCACCCGACACATCGCCGATGGCGTCCACCACACGATTGCTGATCTGGTCGCCATAGCCCAGCGCGGTGGCCAGGCCGAAGCAGGCCGCCGGACCGGCGGCGTTCAGCGACGCCACGCCCAGCTCGCGCACCAGATCCACGTACAGCACCACATCCTTGGTCATGAGCTTATTGGTCAAGCCCCCTTCCAGGTAGTCGCCATCCACGATAAACGGAAAACGCTTGAGCGAGGCGAAGTTCACACCGCTGCTGCTATTGATCACATCGAGCAGGCGATGCAGGTCCAGGCCCGCCTTCTTGCCCGCCACCATCACTTCCGCGGTCGCCGCCAGGCTGACCGCGTTGAGGAAATTGTTGAGCAGCTTGGTGACATGGCCGGCGCCGCTACCGCCCATCGTCACGACCTTGGCGCTGATAGGCGCGAACACCCAGTCCAGGGCCTCGATGGTGCCGGCGTCGCCGCCCACCATCAACGTCAGCGCACCTTTCTCCGCGGCAGCTGCGCCACCCGAGATACCTGCATCGACGTACTGCACGCCCGCCTTGGCGAAGCGGGCGTTCAGGCGCACGGTGGAACTGGCGGCCGCCGTGCTCAGATCGACGACGACCTGGCCGGGACGGCAGTTTTCCAGGATGCCGCCGGCCCCCTCCACCACGGCCTCGACCACCTTGCTGTCGGGCAGCGACAACAGCACGACATCAGCGCCCGCCATGACTTCCCGGATCGTAGGCAGGGCCTGCGCTCCAGCGGCCGCCGCGCGGGCCGGGTCCGTGTCGAAACCCAGCACCGCGATGCCGGCATCGACCAGCCGGCGCGCCATGCGTCCGCCCATATTGCCCAGGCCGATAAAGCCGATGCTATCCTTGTTCATCGCCCTGCCCCCCTGGCCCTGGATGCCGTGGATGCCTTGGATCCCTTGGCTACCTTGGAAGTCTTGCCTGGCCTGGACGCCTTGGAAGCGGCGGTCCCCTTGGAAGCAGGGGATGCCGAACCTGCCGCTTCGGCTTCATACGCCCGGATCGCTTCCGACGCGACGCGGAAAGCCGCCAGTCCCAAAGGCGCGCCGCAGTAGACCGTGGCCTGCATCAGCACCGCGCGGATCTCCTCCTTGGAAACGCCATTGCGCAAGGCTCCTCGCACATGCACGCCCAGTTCGTGATGCTGGCTGGTGGCGGTGAGCATCGCCAGATTGATGATGCTGCGCGTCTTGAACGGCAAGGTGTCATCACCCCAAATCTCGCCCCAGCAGTACTCCGTGACCAGCCGCTGCATGGGCCGGTTGAAGTCGTCGGCGGCGGACCACGAGCGCTCGACATGATCTGCGCCAAGGACCGTCTTGCGGTTCTCGAAGCCCTCGGAAAACCGATCGGATTCAGCCATTACATAATCTCCAACGTCATCGATGCGCCGCTGCGTGCTGCAACGGCGGAAAAAAGCTCATTTCCCCGGCCAGATTGCCTGGGCAATCGCCTGCGCTTCCGGGAATACCGTCACCGGCACGCCGTTCTGCCACTGAATCACCGTCAGCGTCGCGCCCTCTCTATGTCCCGCCTCGTCGAACTTGACCACGCCGCCGGGGAAATACGGGCTGGGCCCTTCGTCCAGCGCGTGCATCGCCTGGCCCACGGCCTCGCGGTTCGCCTTGCCGGCGCGTTCCAGGGCCGCCTTCATGATCCACATGTCGCCATAGGTCGAAATGGCGTTCTGCGTCATCCACGGCTCGTTGTATTCGGTCTTCATGCGCTTGATCAGCGCCTCCTGGCCCTTGGCCCCCCAGTTGCCCACCGCCGACATGACGCCATTGAGCAGGGTCGGGCTGACGGTCTTGACCACTTCGGGTTCGGCGATGGCGATGCCGAAGGAAATCACTGGCACCTTCACATTGGTCTCATTCATTTTTTCCAGAATGAGCTTGGCGTCGGAGATCACGGTGGGCAGGAAGAACAGCAGGTCGGGGCGCCGTGACCGCACCCGCTGGATCAAGGACGACGCATCCGCCAGCGGCGGCGTGAAGGTTTCGTCGACCACCAGTTCCAGGCCGTTCTTGGCCAGCAAGCCGTCCTTCAAGGCCTTGACCGTGGACAGCGAAGCCGCCGTGTTGTCGGTGACGATGGCCACGGTCTTGGGACGCTTGCCCGAGGCCTTCGTCGCCAGTTCCAGGATGCTGGGCAGGGCGATGTCGGCTTGCTTGCCCGCCGGCGCGGAGGTCTGGAAGACGTACTTGAAGCCACGCGCGGTGATCAGGTCGGAATACGACAGCGTCAGCAGCGGCAGCTTGGCCCGTTCGGTGACTTCCGTCACGGCCAGCGTGAAGGAGCTCAGGTAAGCACCGGTGGCGGCGACCAGGTTGGGATAGTCGGCCACCATGCGTTCAGCGGCGCTCTTGGCCTTCTCGGTGGAGTCGCCGGAATCGACCACCACCAGCTTGAGCTTGGCTCCGCCCAGCGCCTTGATGCCACCCTGGTCGTTGATGTCCTTGACGCCCATCTCGGCGCCCATGCGCATGACCTGCCCATAGCGCGCATAGATGCCGGACATCGGCGCGATCAGGCCGACGCTGACGTCGGCCGCCTGCGCCATGGCATTGCCGCCGGCCAGCAGGCTGGCGCTCAAGGCCATGCCCATGAGACTGAAAACCGCGGATCTTCTGTTCATGTCGATCTCCTCGCCTTTTCCGCCTTGATCCAGACGGTATATGTGCTACATCCCAAGATATGCGCGACGAACACGATCGTCCGCCTGCAGCGTCTGATGCGTGCCTTCCAGCACCACGCGCCCGGTTTCCAGCACGTAGCCCCGGTCGGCGTACTGCAGCGCCTCCGCCACCCGCTGCTCCACCAGCAGAATGGTCAGGTTCGCTTCCCGACGAATGTCGATCAGGCGTTCGAAGATGAAGTCGGCCACGGCAGGCGCCAGGCCCATCGACGGCTCGTCCAGCATCAACAGGCGCGGCGCCGAAGCCAGCCCCCGGCCGATCGCCAGCATTTGTTGTTCGCCCCCCGACAGCGTGCCCGCCAGCTGCCGGCCGCGCTGCTTGAGCACGGGAAACCAGGTGTGGATGCGCTCAAGGTTGCGGGTCCAGCCGCGCCGTCCGGCTTCGGTATAGGCGCCCATTTCCAGGTTCTCCAGCACGCTCATCGAAGCGAACACCTGCCGTCCTTCGGGAACATGGGCGATGCCCAGGTGCGGACGCCGGTCGATGGGTACGGCCAGCAGATCGCGGCCGTCGAAACGGATGCTGCCGGCGCGCGCGGTGACGCTGCCTGAAATGGTCTTGAACAAGGTGCTCTTGCCCGCGCCATTCGGACCGACCACGGAGATGAACTGGCCTTCGCCCACCTCGACCGACACGCCCTTGAGTACCGGCACCGCGGAGTAGCCGGCCTCCAGCTGATGGATTTCAAGCAGCATGTTGCGCGCTCCACTTCTTGCCCAGATAAGCCTGCACCACCTGCGGGTCCTGGGTGATGGCCTGTGGATCGCCACGGGTCAGCACCTGGCCGTGGTCCAGCACCAGGAACTCGTCGACCAGGCGCACCATGGTCTGCATGGTGTGTTCGATGATGACCACGGTGATGCCCTCGGCGGAGAGCGCCCGGATGGCGTCGACGATGTCGTCGACTTCGCCATGCCCCAGGCCAGCCAGGGTTTCGTCCAGCAGCAGCAGTTCAGGTTGTCCGGCCACGGCCCGCGCCAATTCCATCAGGCGCAGTTCACGGGTGGTAAGCAGCGCGGCGACCTTGTTGGCGCAATCGGACAGGCCCACCCGCGCGATGGCTTGCGCCGTCAGCGCTTCGGCCCGGGCCTCGTCGCTGGCGCGCACGTAGGCGCCTACCTTGACGTTCTGCGCGACCGTCAAGCGCATGAAAGGCCGCATCACCTGGAATGTACGTCCCACGCCCGCGGCGCACAGCACGTGCGGCTTGCGGCCCGCCATGTCGACGCCGTTGACGATCACCTTGCCCGTGTCCGGCCGCAAGAAGCCGTTGAGCAGGTTGAACAGCGTGGTCTTGCCCGCGCCATTGGGACCGATGATGCCGAGGATCATGCCGCGCCGTACCGAGAAGCTGACGTTCTGCACGGCCTTGAGTCCACCGAAGCTACGCGATACCGACTGCACGTCCAGGATGATGTCGTTGGCGGCAGGCGATGGCGACCGAGGCAGCGGCGTCGGCTGGTTCGCCGCGGCGGAACCGAGCGGGGCTTCGGCCGGAGCCGCGCCTTGGCCGTGGGCCTGGCCTGCGGCGCCAGCCGGGCCCGCCGGAATCGTCGCGCCGGCCGCCGCGGCAGGGATAGCCGCCGTCGCCGATGCCACCGCGGCCGCCTTGCGCCGGTGCCAGCCATCCCGCAACTTCCAGAACACCCCCTCGGGCGCCATCAGGATCACCGCGATGATGGCCACACCCAGGATCACCCCCTGGATGCCGGGGTAGGTCGCACCCAGTTCCGCGTGCAGGATCTCGCCCAAGGGCACCAGGATGGCCGCGCCGATGATGGGCCCCCAGACCGACCCCACGCCGCCGAACATCGACACCGTCAGCGCCTGCGCCGACACCAGCATACCGAACACCGAAACCGGCGTCACCACCAGCAGCACGACCGCATAGAAAGCCCCGGTGGCCCCCGCGATGGCGCCGCTCAGCGCGATGGCGCGCAGCTTCCAGCGCAGCGTGTCGATGCCGGCGGCCTCGGCGGCCGCTTCGTTCTGCTTGATGGCGATGAGTGCCATGCCGAAGCGCGTACGCTCCACATACAAGGTGATCTGCACGAACACCAGCAGCATCACCAGCCCGATCACCGTGTAGTAATGCCGGTCGGCGAACTGCATATACAAGCCGGGATTCTCGCGCTGCATGGGAAACGTCATTTCCTGCAGCCCCAGCCACTCGAACACGTACAGCAAGGCCAGCGGATACGCCAGCATCGCCAGCGCGAAGTAGTGCCCGCGCAGCCTGAACGTAGGCAGTCCCACCAGCACGCCGGCGATCGCGCCGATCACGCCGGCCAGCGGCAGCATCACCCACGGCGACAGGCCCAGATAGACCTGCCCCAACACCGCCGCATACGCGCCCAGGCCGAAGAACGCGGCGTGGCCGAAGGAGACCAGGCCCGTATAGCCGCTTAGCATGTTCCAGGACAGGCCGAAGCACGCCCACACCAGGACCAGTGTGAAGATCAGTTGATGATAGGCATTGTTCACCAGCAGCGCGGCGCCCAGGTACAGCGCGGCCACCAGCAGCATCGTCAGGGAAGTGGGCAGTCGCTTCATCAGGTCCGCTCCGAAACGCGGCCGAACAATCCTTGCGGCCGCAACATCACGATCAGCAGGAAGAACACGAAGATCGCCGCGTTCTGCAACTGCATCGGCAGCACCAGCGCCGACAGCTGCTGCACCAGGCCGATCACCATGCCGCCCCAGAACGCGCCCAGGATGCTGCCGATGCCGCCCAGCACCACGCCGGCATACATGATGATCACGTACTCCAGGCCGACGAAGGGGTGGAAGGGGAAATTGGTCGCCAGCAGGCCACCAGCCAGCGCCGTCACCGCCGTACCCAGCGCAAAGGCGATGCGGTAGGAGCGATTGACGTCGATGCCCATGTAGGACGCGGCGACCGGATTGTCGGCCGAGGCCCGCAGCGCCTTGCCCAGCCGGCTGCGCGTGATCAACGCGCCCAGCAGCACGATGGCGGCCACGGAGATCAGCGCCGCCACGGCGCGGCCCTTGTTGGCGAAGACGCTGACGTAATCTCCCCACAGCGGACCGATCTCCCAGGCGCTGCTCGACAAGGGCGTGCGCAGCGACACCAGTTGCGGCCCGAACACCATCATGCCGCCGTTCTGCAGGATCAAGGCTATGCCCAGCGTCAGCACCAGCTGCGCGTAGTGGCCTTCGCCATCCAGCGCGGCGCCCCGGCGGCCCGTCACGCGGGAGATCAGGAAACGGTGCGTCAGGTAACCCACCACGTACATCACCGGCACGGCCAGCAGCACCGATACATAAGGGGCGAGTACGCCGCCCGCCAACCAGTGCGCGCCCAGCAGGATGAAGAAGTAGTACGTCACATACATGCCCAGCATCATGAAGTCGCCCTGGGCGAAATTGATGACGCGCATGATGCCGAAGATCATGGCCAGGCCAACACACATCAAGCCATACAGGCCGCCCACCAGCACACCGGCGGTGAGCGCCTGCAAGAAAGCTTCGAGCTGGATTTGCAGTCCGGTCATTTCCATCGTGACAGGCCTCCTCCCTCGTTACGGGTTCGGTGTTGCAAGCGGGTGCATGGGGCAGGGCGCGATGGCCCGATGGCTCGACGGCGCCGCGTGGCCGAGTCAGTAGCCCTGGACCGTCATGGCGCCGTCCACCTTGAGGGTGACGCCCGCGACCATCGCGCTGGCCGGCGATGCCAGGAACACGGCCACCTCGGCGATTTCGTCGCCGGTGGACAAGCGGTTCAAAGGCGTACGGCGGCGCCGCAAGTCCCAGCCCTCTTCTGAAATCACGGAGCTGGCGCCCGGCGTGACCACCGGTCCTGGTGCCAGCGCATTGACGCGGATGCCGTGCGCGCCCAGCTCGGCCGCCTGTTGCCGGGTCAGGGTATCCAGCGCGCCCTTGATGGAGCTATAGACCGCGGCGTTCTTGATCGACACGGACACGGCCACCGACGACAGGTTGATGACCGCGCCGCCGCCCCGCTTGATCAGATGCGGCGTGGCGGCTTGCAAGGACCATAAGGCGCCCTTGAAACCCACGTCTATCATCTTGCTCACCTGGTCCTCCGGCATGTCGACCAGCGGCGCATAGTAGAAATACGCGGCGTTGTTCACCAGGATGTCCAGGCCGCCGGATTGTTCCGCAAAAGCGTCGAACACCCGCAGCACTTGCGCGCGATCGGAGACGTCGCAGGCCAGGGGCTGTGCGCCGGGCAACTCGCGCGCGGCCTGCGCCAGCCGTGCCGCATCGATATCCAGCAGCCCCACCTTGGCGCCTTCGCGCAGATAGGCTCGCGCGATGTCCAGGCCGATACCACCGGCGCCGCCGGTGATGATCGCGACTTTTCCTTCCAGCACTCCCATACCGTCTCCTTGGCTCGCGCTTCGCCCGGCATCGCGGATGCCACGGCGTATTTGTCTTTGATTGTTTGTATTCTTGTACTATAGACTGATTGTATGATTGAATGGCAAATGATTTATGAATCAGGACCGCGCATTCGATCTAGGACTTACCCTGATTCCAGACGTTGATCCCTGACGTTCATCCTGTCTTGCCCCTGACGTTGACCGACCTGACCAGATAAGCCGTGGCGCCGCCTGCGGGCGAGCAGCCACATCAACCGGAGACAACCGTGAGCCACACTCCCCCGCGCGCCCTCGAACCGTTCGAGGTCTATGCCATCCGCTACGCCCATCACGCCAATCGGCGCGCTTCGGACAACTACCTGGGTAGCGTCGATTTCCATGACGCCGACTCCGACCTCGACTACTTCGTATGGGTGCTGCGCCGCGGCACCGAGGTCTATCTGGTCGATACCGGCTTCGGCGAAGAAGCCGCCACCCAACGGGGCCGCCAGCTGCTGCTGCGCCCGGCCCAGGGGCTGGCGCTGCTGGGCATCGACGCCGCTGCGATCCGCGATGTCATCATCACCCACCTGCACTACGACCACGCCGGCACGCTGGGCGACTTCCCCGCGGCCACCCTGCATGTGCAGGACGCCGAAGTTTCCTATGCGACAGGACGCTGCATGTGCCACGGCGTCATGCGCCACCCCTACGACATCGAGGACGTGGTCACCTTCGTGCGCAAGGTGTACGCCGAACGCGTGAAGTTTCATCGCGGCAGTGCCGAGCTGGCGCCCGGCCTGTCGGTGCATCTGGTGGGCGGCCATAGCGCGGGCCTGCAGGTCGTGCGGGTGTATACGCAGCGCGGCTGGGTGGTGCTGGCATCCGACGCCTCGCATCTGTACGGCAACATCGGACGCAACGCGCCCTTCCCGCTGGTGCACAACGTGGCCGACATGATGGAAGGCTATGCCATCGTGCGCGCCATGGCCGACTCCGAAGCCCACATCGTGCCGGGCCACGATCCCCTGGTGATGCAGCGCTACCCTGCCCCCAACGCGGAACTCGAAGGCAAGGTAGTGCGGCTGGACGTCGCGCCTTCCGAATGACGGCTGCCGCGGCCCGGGTTGCAGCACGAGGCTAGCCTCGTGCTCCGCCCGGTTCCGCTTATTTCTTGGCACGCACTTTGACACCGGCCCAGTCCTCCACCACGCGGGCCACGTCGGAGTAGTCCGCCTCCTGGCCGCAAATGGCGGTGGTCATCACCAGCATCTCGCGCACCGACGAGCCCACCACCATGGGCACGCCGTTGCGCTCGGCCTCCTCCAGGCACAGGCGCACGTCCTTGTGGGCCAGGCGCGCCGCGAAGCCCACATTGAACGTACCGGTCAGCACGGCCTTGGGGAATTTATCGACGGTGGCGGAGTTGCGGCCCGACCCCGCGTTGATGACGTCGATCATGACACTGGGGTCGAGTCCGGCCTTGACGCCCAAGGCCATGGCTTCAGCGGTAATCGCCACGGCGGTGGCTGACAGCAGGTTGTTCGCCAGCTTCATCACTTGCGCCTGGCCCGCTTCGGCACCCAGATAAAAAGGCTTGCCGAAATTGCCCAGCACCTGCGTCAACTTTTCGTAGCTGGCCGACTGGCACGCCACCATGATGGCCAGTGTGCCGCGCTCGGCACCGCCGACGCCGCCGCTGATGGGCGCATCGACGTACTCGATGCCCTGCGCCGCCAGTATCTCGAAGCCACGCCGCGCGGCCGCCGGCCCGATGGTCGACAGATCCACCACGCACTTGGCCCGGCCCGCTCGCGCCAAGCCGCTATCGCCGCTCAGAACCTTCTCCACCACCTTGCCGTCGGGCAGGCTCAGGAACACCACATCGGCGGCGTCGCCCACGGCTTTGGCGCTATCGTGGGCCACGGCGCCACGCGCCACCAGCTTCTGCACCACCGCCGGATTGCTGTCGGTCACGTGCAGCACGCAGCCGGCGTCGAGCAGGCGCCCCGCCATGGGGCCGCCCATATTGCCCAGTCCAATGAATCCGTAAATCGTGTCGCTCATTTCCATCCTCACTCGGGAAAAGCCGCGCGCAAGGCGCGGCAGGGTTCAACGTGCTTCCAGACCGATCTTCTTGGCCAGCTCGGCGAATTGCGTCTGGTCGCGTTGCAGCGTACTCGTGAAACTTGCGGGACTGCGTTCCTCGGCCGACGGAATGCGCGCGGCCAGCGTATCGATACGCGCGCGGAACTCAGGCGTCTGCACCGCCTTGGACACCGCCTCGGCCAGTTTATCCACGACATCCTTGGGCATGCCCTTGGGTCCGACCAGGCCATTCCATATCTGCAGGTCGAACTGCGGCACGCCGCCCTCGGCGAAGGTGGGCACATCCGGCATCTGCGGCAGGCGTGCCTTGGACGCCACGGCAATCGCCTTGATCTGCTTGCCATTGTGCAGGGGCAGCATGGTCACCGTCTGATCGAGCACCGCCTGGATGGTGCCGCCGATCAGGTCGGTGATGGCCGGACCTGAACCACGGTACTGGATCAGCTCGGCCTTCACGTCGGCCATCTGCAGGAACAGCGCCTCGGCCAGGTGAGCGGTGGTGCCGGGTCCGCCCGAACCGAAGTACAGCTTCAGCTCACCGCTGCGCATGCCCTTCAACATGGAAGGCAGGTCCTTGATGCCGCTCTGGTTGCTTACGCTGAGCACCATGGGTACATTGGCCACCGTGCCGATCGCCGTCGTGTCCTTCACGATGTCCAGGCCGGCCTTGGGGTAGAGCAAGGGAATCAGCACCATGGACTGGTTGCTGAACATCAGCGTATAGCCGTCCGGTGCCGACCGCGCCAGCCGCTGGAAACCCAGCAGGCCGCCGGCGCCGGTAACGTTCTCCACCACGAAGGTATTGTTGGTGACCTTGCCCAGCTCGGTGGCCACCAGCCGCGCCAGTGCGTCCAGGCTGCCGCCGGGGGCCACGCCCACGATGATGGTGACGGGTTTGGATGGAAAACTGTCGGCGGCTGCCGCGGTATTCACCAGACCGGGGGCCAATCCCAAGGCTGCGCTCAAGCACAGACTCCTGGCGATGCCGGCAAATGCGGTTGCGATGCGTCGTTTCATTTTGTCTCCTCTCCGTAGGGGGGTGGCCTTTGCGGCCTTGTCATTCGGGTTTGGATAAAAAAAGCTGGTTAATGCCTGCCTAGCAGGCGCACCAGCAAACCGATGGAATCGGCTCGCTCCAGATGCGCGATGGCATCCAGACACGCTGCGGTCGTGGCCGGCGCCAGGCCGGCCTGCGGAAACAGATGCAGGAACTTGTCTTGCACGTCGCGCCATTCGATGCCGCGCGCGCCGGAGCCACGCGGCATGATGCAAGTGCCGCGATGCACGGCGCCATCCTTCATGTGCAGGGTGACCGTGCCGCCATGCCGGTGGGGAAAGCGGTCCGGCAAGGGCGGCGGGGCGGGATCGAACTCGACCTTGTCCTGCAAGGCGGCTATCACCGGATCCGTCATCCTGGCCTCGTCCATGTGCTGCCAGGAGAAGCCGTCATCGACGATGGCCGCGGCAACGAAGTAATGCAGGCTGTGGGCGGCGTCCACCAGATTGCGCGGATGCGGGTCGCCCTTGAAATTGGTCCACTGCACCGCCGCCGACACGACGATGCGGTCGATGTCGGCAGGCTTGGCCCGGGCGGGCTTACCCGCGGCACTCCCGCCTCCCTGCGCAACGCCACCACCGGCGCGTGCGGCATTGGCTGCCGCCTCGGCAGTTGCGTGGAAAGGATGCGCGCCCGGCATCAGCTTGATGGCCATGTCGGTGACGATGTCCCAGGATGCCCCCCAATCGCGCACGATATCTTCGCGCGCCTGCCCGCCCAAGGCATCGAGGAAGCCGCGCGGTTGCTCCAGCACGCCCAGCTCGCCCTCGAAGCCCTGCTGCGCCGCCAGCGCGGCGCGAATGCCCGTGCTCGCGGCCAGGCCGGCGTGATACTCGCGCGACCAGCTCGTGTCGGCCGCGATGGCCATGCCGCCGATCGACGTCGCCGACAACGCAATCGCATGGGCCAGCTGGCGCGCGTCCAGCCGCAGCAGCACGCCAGCGACGACGCAGGCGCCGAACACCGTGGAAAAAGAACCATGGAAGCCGCGTTGCATGCGTACCGGTGTCAGCGATTCGTCGATGCGGCCGGCTACCTCGTAGCCCAGCACCATGGCAGCCAGCACATCACGCCCGCTGCTGCCTTCGCGTTCGCCGACGGCCAGTGCCACGCTGGAGATGATGGTGCCGATGTGCGCGATGCTGCGCATATCGCTGTCATCGGATGCGGCCGCGTCGCTGGCTACCGCGTTGACGCGGGCGGCATTGGCCAGCGGCAGGCGGCGGCCATCGAACCACAGGGCCGCCGTCGCCGTGCCGCCATCGGCCGCTTCCAGCTCGCGCACGATGCGCGCCGATTCGATGCCGTAGCCGACGGCGGCACTGGCGAGCGTGCTGGCCAGGCTCATCTTCGCGTGTTCGAGGGTCAGCGCCGGCAAGTCGCCATGGCGTGTGGACAGGACGAGTTCGGCCAGTTGACGCGCCAGGGGCGGCGTCAATGAGGGGGATTGCACAATAGGTTTCCTTCGGCGGGTTGGAGTAAGGATCAGTGCGGGAACTACCGTGGCATCACGGCGGCACCCCCGTCGGCGTCACTGCGCCGCCGTACCCAGAGCCTTCAGAACCGGCACCCAGGTGGCAAGATCCTGGCGCACCAGATCCTGGAAGGCCGCGGGTTTGGGGATGGGGGTATCAGGCAGGGTGAAGCCCTGGCCGATCAGCTTGTCGCGCAAGGCCGGATTGCTCATGACCTTGTTCAACGCTTCATACAGGCGGGCGGAAACGTCGGACGGCAGCCCGGCCGGGCCCACCAGGCCCCACCAGAGGGTGACCGAGTAGCCCTTCAGGCCGCTCTCGGCCACGGTGGGCACGTCCGGCAGCAGGGTCGAGCGTTTGGGGCCGGTCACGGCCAACGGGCGCAGCTTGCCGCCTTTCACCAGGCCGATGGCGGCGGGCAGGTTGTAGAGGCCCATGTCCACGTCGCCGCTGATGATGGCGCTCAAACCCTGCGGCGCGCCCGTGTAGGGCACGTGCATGATCGGCTTTTGCAGGTATTTCGCCAGCGTGGCGCCGGCGATATGATGGCTGGTGCCCACGCCGCTGGACGAATAGCGGAAGGTCTCCGGCGGCTTGGCCTTGATGGCGTCCAGCAGCGCGGAGACCGTCTGATAAGGCGACTTCTCGGACACGACCAGAAGGTTCTGCACATCGGCGATCTCGCTGATGAAGCTGAAGTCCTTGATGGAGTCGTAGCCAGGCGCGCTATACAGCACCTGGTTGTTGACGAAGGTGCCTTGCGCGGCGATACCCAGGGTGTAGCCATCCGGCTTGGCGCGGGCGATGTCGGTCGTGCCGATGGTACCGCCCGCCCCGCCCTTGTTGTCCACCACCAGGGGCTGGCCCAGTTGTTCGGCCAACGCCGACGCCACCGCACGCGACAAGGTATCGGCGGCGCTACCCGCGGCGAAGGGAACGATGAGCTTGATGGGATGGTCGGGATAGGCCGGCGCGGCGCGCGCGGCTCCCATGAAGCTCGCCAGGGAGCTGGCCAGCACCACGCAGGCGAATGAAAGCCGCGCGCGGGATAAGGCCTGACGTCTGGAATGTTTGGTCACGCTGTCTCCTTACGGCCGGATCTTTTGCCGCCCTGCAACATGGCGATCGTGCGTCCGACACTTGATTTAGTTTTATGTAGCAAGGCAGACTGTAGGCCGCTTCCTATTAAGTGTCTGTGGAAACTTATTCCTGGATCATTTAGTCCAGCTCAATAATGCACAAACTGAGAAACCGTCTCGCCCCGCTCCGGGTGCTGGATGCCGTGTACCGCAGCGGCGGCGTAGGCCGTGCCGCCGAGCTGCTGCATATCACGCCCGGCGCGGTCAGCCATCAGCTGCGGCGCCTGGAGGTCGAACTGGGCGTGCCATTGGTGCGCAAGGACGGGCGCGATATCGGGTTCACCACGGCAGGTACGGAGCTGGCCGTGCAGGCAGCGCAGTTGTTCGACCAGTTGGAGTCGGTGCTGGCCAAGGCGGCGGAAACCGGCGCCAACCGCCGCATCCGCGTCAAGGTCATCCCCAGCCTTGCCATCAAATGGCTGATGCCCCGGCTTGGCTCGCTGTACGCGCGGCACAGCAACATCGACATCGAGGTCGCCACCGTGGCCCGCGCCGATGACACCGATCTACACAACGCCGACTTCGTCGTGCGCTGCGGCAATGGGCATTGGCCGGGCTTGAGCGCTCACCTGCTGTTTCCGGATGAACTGGTGCTGGCTTGCGCGCCGGCCATGGCGGCACGCCTGCATGCGCCCGAGGACGTGTTGGGCGAGACCTTGCTGAAGTCGATGATCGCACCGGACTGCTGGGACCGCTGGCTGCATTCCACCGGCCTGGCGCCGAAAAGCGATACGCGCTTCCTGCCGCTGGCCAACGCGGTGCTGTGCCTGCAGGCCGCGACCGAAGGGCTGGGCATCGCGGTGACGCAACGTGCGTACATCACTCAGGACTTCGCCACCGGACAACTGGTGCAGCCGCTTGCGCATAGCGCTCTCAGCGGCAATGGCTACTATCTGGTCAGCGACCCGGCACGCTCGTCGGTGCAGCCATTCAGCACGTTCTCCGATTGGATACTCAGCGTGAGGTAGCCGCGGCTTGGATGGCCGCGGCGTCAGATGGCGGCGGTGCTCTCAGCCGCGGTGTCGGCCGCGCCGCCGACGGCAGCCCCATCACGTAACAGCACATCTTCGTAGAACGCGCCGATCGGCAGGCGCAGGTCACGCACCTGGATTTCCAACACCCAGATGCCGTCGCTGGGAACGAAGTCCGCCGCGGCTAGCTGATGCTTGCCATACAGGGCATGAGGGAAATCGGCGACGCGATGGCCCGGGATTTCGCGCACGATGGTGCAACCGTATTCGCGAGCGTAGTCGTCCGCCACGTCGTAGAGCGCCGACCCCGTCAAGCCATCCAGCCAGGCCAGCCGGGTGCGCTGGAATACCAGCCGCGCCGCTTCGGCGCAGCGTGCTTGATCCGGGCTGGGGCCTGTCGTGAACGTATCGCCGTAGTCGCCTTCGTAGTTATTCCAGACGGGGCCGATGTCGACCACGAAGATGTCGTCTTCACCCAGGACGCGCCGGCGGTCGGTAGGTTGGACAGCCGGCGACTGCGAGTCGGCGCCGAATCGAATGTAGGTGGGGTGCCAGTTGTGCGATGCCCCCATGCCGCGCAAGTGCTCGTCCGCCAGCGCGATGGCAGCAGCCGTCGTCATGCCGGGGCGTATCAAGGCGGCGATTTCGTGCACGGCGGTGATGGAGCGTTGCCGCGCGCGCAGGATACCTTCCATCGTGAAGCGCGCGCCGACTTGTTCCCAAGGGTGCTTGGGGGGCAGCATCGCAGGAGAGGCGCTCGGCGTGGCGTCGTTCGACGCCAGAAACGCTTCGGACTGGAAGCGATGTCCAGGCAGCCCCTGTTCCTGCAAGCGCTGGCGGGCAGCATGGACCATTCGCGGGTTGCCACAGGCATAGATCATCGTGTGCGCCCAGTCGTGGCCGGCGCCCGCGGCTGCGTCCTGCACGTGGCGGGCACGGCCGGCGCGAGTGGGCGCGTAGTCGCTGTCGGTGCTGTCGGTGCTGTCGGTGCTGTTGCCGCCGTGAGTGCCGTTGCTGCCGCTGTTGCTGTTGCTGACTACAGACTCCCAGCGAAAAACCGTGTCTTTGCCTTGCAACGCGTTCAGCAGCCCGGCGGCATAGCAATCGTCCAGCTCGCGGACTCCCCAATACAGCGTGACGGACTGCAGGCGCCGGCTTTCGATGGCGGCCATCAGGATGGGGAATACTCCCGCGTAACCAGTACCGGTTGCCAGCAGAACCACGTGTTCGACGCCGTCGGCCACCACGGCCGGCCAGACGCAGCCCCCGTAGGGGCCTTCCAGGTTCAAGGGATCGCCCGGCATCAATGCCGGCAGGTGTCCGTCGGTGAACACCCCGCCTGGCATCCTCCGGATATGGAAGTGCAGGCGTCCAAGGCCGGTTTTATCGGGCGCGTTGGCGATGGAGAAGGGACGCCGGCTACCGTCTTCCAGCAACATATACAGATGCTGCCCCGGCCGGTAGTCGAAGGGCTCCGGCCCCTGGACATCGATGATGAGTTCCGTCACGTCGGCCGTCATCGAACGGCGCGAAACCACTTTGGCGCTGCGCTGTGCCGGCGCTTGCTCGGGCGCCTGCCAATGGGGAAATCGCAAAGTCATGTCGCTGCCCGCCCGGCATTGGCACATCAGCAATTCATCACTCGCGGTCACATAGGTACGTTCCGTGGGCGCCACGATACGCTCGAACTGACCGTCCAGCACCTGGGCGCGGCAGGAGCCGCACTCGCCACGCCTACAGGAAAAGGGGACCGGCGCACCGCAGGCTAACGCGGCATCAAGGATAGATCCCTGCTCATGCGTGGTGAACGCGTTTGTTTCGAGCGTAATGGTGAAGGACTGAGCGGCAGGCGTATTCATCGAAAGTTCCGGAGTCTGCTTTCGCAACCAGGCTTGGCTGGTTGGCTGGTTGGCTGGTTGGCTGGTTGCCCGGTTGGCTGGTTGGCTGGTTGGCTGGCGATGTTTAAATTACCGATAAAATGGCCTTCTAAATAGAGCCATTTTGATAAATATGATCAAGCCACTTTCTGCTCGCCGCAAGGCCGAGTCGAGCCTGGATCTACCGGCATCACCGACGCGGGCGGGGGAATCCAAACAGTCGTGGGTGTATCGGCAGATCCAGGAGCGTATTCTGCAAGGCGCCCTGGCATCAGGCACGCGGCTGCCCTCGACCCGCTCGCTGGCGCAGCGGTGGAATGTCTCGCGGTCCACGGTCGAGGCCGCGTATGACCAGCTGCGCGGCGAGGGCTATACCACCGGAACGATAGGATCCGGAACCTACGTCTCAGCGGTCATCCCCGATCGCTTTTTCCGGCGTGGATTACCTGGCCAAGGCCACGGCGTGGACGGGGTCGTGGGCGGGCTCCCGGGTGCGGGTGCGGGTGCGGGTGCGGGTGCGGGTGCGGGTGCGGGTGCGGGTGCGGGCCCCGACACGGGGCGACGCCAACCTGCTCGATCGCCAGCCCCATTCCCGCCGGACGACCTTCCTGCCGCCAAGGGACAAAGCACCTCACAATCGTTGTTCGCCGCCCGCACCGCGGATGCATCTATATTCCCCATGGCAGCCTGGCGCAGAGGCCTGCTGGCAAGCGCGAAGGCCGTGACGCCCGCGCAACTGGCCTATGAAGCGCCGCAGGGCTGGCGCCCCTTGCGCGAGCAGGTCGCGCGCTACCTGGGCGCGGCGCGCGGGATTTCCTGCGATGCCGATCAGGTTGTCATACTCACCGGCATCCGCGACGGCCTGGACCTGAGCGCCCGCGTCCTGCTGGCACCGCAAGACCAGGTGCTGGTGGAAGATCCGGGCTACCTCACCGCCCTGCCCCTGTTCAGCCAGTTCACCTCCCGGGTCGTGCCCATCGCCATCGACGAGCACGGCTTCTCGGTGGAACGCGCCAGGCGGCAGCGCGACGTGAAGCTGGTACACGTGACGCCCGCGCATCAATCGCCCATGGGCGTCACCATGCCCGTGTCCCGCCGCCTGGAGCTGCTGGCCTGGGCAGCGCAAGAGAACTGCTGGATCATCGAAGACGACTACGACAGCGAATTCAACTACGACACTGCCCCGCTGGCGGCGTTGAAAAGCCTGGATACGGCGGACCGTGTGATCCATCTGGGCAGCTTCAACAAGACCATGTTCAATGCGCTGCGCATCGGCTATGCCGTGCTTCCCAAACGATGGGTCAAGTCATTCACGCAAGCGCGCCTGACGACAGGCCGGTCCAACGGCATGATCGAGCAGATCGCCATGGCGCGTTTCCTGGAAGACGGCGGCTTCGCCCGGCATATCCGCAAAGCCCGCGCGGTGTATGCGCAGCGGCGCGACCTGGTGCTGCAAGTGCTGGCCCGGGCGGTGGGCCGCGATAACCTACACGTCGGCGGCGAACATGCAGGATTTCATCTGGTGTGGTGGTTGCCGCCGGACATCGATCCGGCGACCCTGCAGGCCAGGATGCAGGACCAGGGCCTGAACCTGCATTTCATCGCCCAATTCTGCCGCCGGATAACCCTGCCCCCGGGGGTGGTGATCGGCTATAGCGGGCTGCAGCTGGCCGAAATCGAACGCCAGGGGGCATTACTGCGCGGACTACTGTGATTGCGTTATCACCTCCATCAGCCTGTCGACCGCCGGGTTGACGCTGGCCGGTTGGCGCGCGACGAATAATTCGGCCCGCATGGCACCTGGGCCACGAATGCCGACGTAGGTCATGATGTCGCCACGGACAGTGGCCAGCGCGGCGGGCACCAGCGCGATGCCGAAACCCGCGGCCACCAGGGTGAGTATGGTGGGAATCATGCTTTCCATGACGATGCGCGCGGGCGCGCCGGTGGCGCCTATCATCATCTGCAGGATCTGGCTGAAATAGCGCGAGTTCTCGCGGGAGTAGCCGATGAGGTCATGGGCCAGCACCTGCTTCATGGTGACCCATTTACGTCCTGCCAGCGGATGGTCCTTGCGCATCGCGGCGACCATCGGCTCGTCGTAGATGCGTTGCGGCGCCAGGTCCGGATCCGCGAATGGCGGACGCAATATCGCCATGTCCAACTGCCGCCGATGCAGGGCATCGGGCATGTCGCTGGAATTCATCTCGCGCAAGTCCAGGCGCACCGTCGGATAGCGCTGGCGAAATTCGTACAACACTTCCGAGAAATTCGAATACGCCGCGCTAGGGGTGATGCCCAAGGCCAGGCGGCCGATCTCTCCGCGCGCCGTCTGGCGCACGGCTATCTCCATGGCCTCGGCGTCCACCGCCAGTTGGCGGATGCGCCTGGCCAGTTCCGCTCCGGCGGCGGTCAGTTTCACCGAGCGGGTCGTGCGAATCAGCAAGGCCGCACCCAGTTGCTCTTCCAGCTTCCGTATGGTCTTGCTCAGCGGCGGCTGGCTCAGATGCAGACGCTGCGCTGCACGGCCAAAGTGCAATTCCTCGGCCACGATGGAAAAGGCATGCAGCCAGCGATGGTCCAACATGATTATTTCCTCAAAGGAATAAATATCCAATTTTCTTAGTATTAGACATCACAATCGCGCGCTCCCTAGAATCCCTTCAATGCCGCTTCAAGCGCGCTTCATAGAGACCATCAAGGGGAGAGAAATCATGCGGAACCATACAGGCCTCCGAAAATCCACGATCACGTTCGCGGGCGCCTTGGCGCTGCTCATTGCAACGCCCGGCCAGGCACAGGATGCCTATCCATCCAAACCCATTACCTTCATCGTTCCTTACGCGGCCGGCGGCAGTTCCGATACCCGTTCGCGTCAAATCGCCCAGCAGCTCAGTGCTCGCCTGAAGGTGGCGGTGGTGGTCGAGAACAAGCCGGGCGCCAGCGGCAACATCGGTACCGCGCAAATTGCCCGGGCGAATCCGGACGGCTACACCATCGGCCTGGGCAACTTCGCACCTCTGTCGGTCAACAAGGCGCTCTACGGTAGCAACCTGGGCTTCGATCCGGACAAAGGCATCGCGCCGATATTGCTGCTCGAACGGGGCGCCATGGTGCTGGGAGTCAATGCGCAGTCGCCTTACAAGAGCGCCGGCGATCTCATCGCGGCCGGGAAAGCGGATCCCAAGAAGCTCAATTTCGCGTCCACGGGCGCCGGCAGCGCATCGCAGCTCATCACGGAACTGTTCAAGGACAATGCAGGTTTCAACGCCACGCACGTCCCCTATCGAGGCGGCGCACCCGCGGCGGGCGACCTGATGGCGGGCAATGTGGACTTCTACCTGGAGCTACCCAGCCTGCTTCTGCCCAACGCACAGGGCGATCAAGCCCGCTTGAGATTGCTCGCCGTTTCCGCCGACGCGCGCCTGGCTGCGCTACCCAACATTCCGACTTTCAAGGAGCTGGGTATTGCGAACATGGTGGCCTCCAACTGGTTCGGCGTGATCGCGCCGGCGGGAACGCCGCAGGCCATCATCGACAAGCTCAATGCCAATCTCAACGAGATCCTGAAGGATCCGGCCTACCGCCGCGTCGTGGAATCCGAAGGTGGCGAGGTTGCAGGCGGGTCACCGCAAGACTTCAAGTCGTTCATCGCAAGCGAGTCCAAGCGTTGGGGAACCTTGATCAGCGAAAAACACATTACCATCCAATAATCCGGCCTGGCAAAGAAGCATGTCACATCCCTGCATGTCACACCCGTTCGATAACGACTCCTTATCTCCTTCCCGCCGCATCGAGGAAGCCTTGGCCAGGATTCACCGTGACGACGCCGAGCTGCGCGCCTTTGTGTGGACGGCTCAAGCGGGGAACAACGCCAGTGTCCAGCCGCAAGGCCCACTGGCCGGTTGGACCCTCGGTGTCAAGGATGTGATCGATGTCGCCGGGATGCCGACGCAGGGGGGCAGCCGGGCGCTCGGTGCGGCGCCCAAAGCCTTCGATGCCAGTTGCGTGGCACAGCTGCGCGCGGCCGGCGCGGTGCCGGTAGGCAAGACGGTCACGGCTGAATTCGCCTTCACCACGCCAGGCGCGACACGCAACCCCCGCAATGTCGACCACACGCCAGGAGGATCTTCCAGCGGCTCCGCCGCGGCGGTTGCCGCCGGCCTGGTCGATATGGCATTGGGCACGCAAACGGGGGGATCGATGATCCGGCCCGCGGCCTACTGTGGCGTCGTGGGTTTCAAACCGACCTTCGGGCGCGTCCATCGCGCCGGGATGCAAGTGCTTTGCGACAGCCTGGACACCATAGGGTGGTTTACCCGGACGGTGGCGCAGTCCCTTGAAGTGGCGGCCGTACTGATGCCGGATGACGACCGCGGCACCGGGAACCAGGCGCCACCCCGCGTCGCGATACTTGAATGCGCGACATTGGGCACGCTGAGTCCGGCAGCGCAAGAGGCCATGCGCCTTTGCGAGGCGCGGCTGGTGGATGCGGGTGCCATTATCGAACGTCCCGGTCTGGATCGGGACATCGACACCTTGACATCGCTGCATGCCACCATCATGCGCTACGAACTTGCGCGTGGCCTCATGCCTGTCGTGCAGGTAGCGGCAGACCACATCAGCGTGGCAGCGCGAGAAGTGGTCCGGGTGGGCCTTGAAATTCCCTACCGTGCCTATGTGCTGGCGCAGCAGCACCGCGCGACGCTTGCCGCGCGGTGGCTGGAAAGATTTGCCGATATCGATTTCATCGTGGCGCCCAGCGCGCCGGGCGAAGCGCCAGTGGGCCTGTCCAGTACTGGATCGTCCGTTTTCAATCGCATGTGGTCCTTGCTGGGCTGGCCTTGCCTGCATCTGCCCACCCGTACGGGCGCCCAGGGCATGCCTGTGGGTATCCAGTGGATAGGCAAGCCTGATTGCGACACCCGGTTGCTGCGGTGGGCCCAGTCATTCTCGCCGATGCCGGACTAACCTGACGCCAGATGACTTTAGCCTTACCGAGCGTCACTCTTTAATCCAGCCTTACCGTCCGCACACTCTCCCTCTCGCAACGGATCTGACGTAGAGTTGAACGTCATCTGATTCATTGGCCAGCGCGACGCCGCTGTCCAGGTGATCGCAATATGCCCACCAGCGAGAGTGCCCATGTCTGACGCCAGTTTAGAGACACCCAAGAAGAAATCCGCGGAAGAACTCACCGAGGCGCTTCCGTCCAAGGCAGCGGCGGTTCACGAGATCATCCGCCGGGAAGGCGAAAAGGAATTGCGGCGGGATTTCTTCGCCCTCTTCTGGTCGGCCATCGCTGGCGGCTTGATCATGAGCACGTCCATGCTGGGCCGCGGTGTACTGCAGGCTTACCTGCCCGAGGCCCCGTGGGCAATTCTCATCGAGGCCATGGGCTACACCCTGGGCTTCATCTTCGTCATCACGGCGGGGCAGCAGCTCTTCACCGAAAACACGGTGACGCCTGTGCTCCCCTTCATGACACGACCCAGCTGGGCCAAGTTGCTCCAGGTATTCCGGCTATGTGGCACGGTGCTTTTGGGCAATTTTCTGGGTGGCCTGATCGCCGCGGCCGTGTTTGCGTATCTGCCGATGTTCTCGCCCGAGGTGGACGAGGCTTTCGTTGCGCTGGGCCGACACTTGATGGACGCGCCCAAGGGGCAGTCCTTCGCCACGGCGGTGCTGGCGGGTTGGCTGATCGCGCTGCTGGTCTGGATGATCCATGCCGTCGAGTCCGGACGCGTCCTTTTGATCTTCCTTGTCACCTATCTCATGGGCATTGCCGATGTCGCCCACGTGGTGGTTGGAATGATAGAGGTGACGTACCTGGTGCTGCTGGGCGACGCCACGGCCCTGGATGCCGTGACGACCTTCGTCTTGCCGACCTTGATCGGCAACATCGTCGGCGGCACGTTCATCTTCGCGCTGATCAGCCACGCGCAGGTGCGCGCGGATGTGGATTTAAGGGAAGCCGGGCGGGAAGGACGCCATCTACAGTGAGGCGAGAAGGTTGCGCGGCTCTTCCGGATCAAACCAGGTTGAAGATTTTGACCAGCATGCCCACCATTCCTATGACCACGGTAAGGACTGCGCCGAACAGCATTCGAAAATCCGCTCGGAATTCGGAGCGCAGATTCGTTACCTCGTTCTTCAAGTCGGCACGCAGGCTTGTCACCTCGCTCTTCAAGTCGGCACGCAGCCCGCGCACCTCCGTCTTCAGGTCATTAACGTCGCTCTGGATATGCGCCGTAGTTGCTTCCAGCTTCGCGACGCGGGCTTCCATGCCATGATCACCATGGCCATCCACGCCGCCGCGCCGGTTGCTGTGCCCGCTGGCCCGGCTCTTCCTGCCTCGCCCAAAATTTCCGCCAAGTACATGTGTAGCCACGATTGATCCCGCTCCCGCGATTGGAAGGCTCCGCACGGTCTTCCTGTGCCGACGATCATAATCCCGGCTTGGCCCATCCGCTTTTAGGCGTGCCAAAAATCAGACTGTTCCGGGTATCGCTTCCGAGGTAAAGCAATCGCCCTGCACCTTGCTTCGGGCGTTACGCGTGCAGCGCAAGCCCTTGCATCAGCCTTATCCGCGCCTAAGCCTGCAAATGCACATGCTCCGTGCGGTCGCGCCCGTTGTTCTTGGCGACGTACAACTGCTCGTCCACGGCTTTGATGAAACCGGCACGCTCCGTCTGTCCATCCGGCATTACCGTCCCCGCGCCTATGCTGACCGTGACGCGCCTGCCATGCGGTGACAGCGCATGCACGATGGCTTTCTTCTGAAGCAATCGCTGGCAGCGATCAGCGACCTTGCGGGCCACCTCGACATCAGCCTCGGGCAGCAGCACGACGAATTCTTCACCGCCGTAACGCGCAACGAGATCGCGCGGGCCATCCAGCGCCAGACTGAGCGTCTGGGCGATATCCACCAGGCATTGATCGCCCTGGGCGTGGCCATACAAATCGTTATATTGCTTGAAGAAGTCGACATCGACGAACAACATGGACAGCGGCTTGCGTTCGGTTGCGGCGCGCTCCCACTCCAATTCGAAGCTGGTATCGAAGCGGCGCCGATTGGCGATATTCGTCAAGCCATCCTTGAAGGACAGCACCTCCAGTTCCTTCTGCAGGCTCAGCAGCTTTTCCTCGGTCTTCTTGCGTTCGGTAATGTCGAACATGAAGCCGATCAGCGCTTCGACCTCGCCTTGGCCATTGCGCACCACATGCACCACATCGCGTATCCACACATAGCCGTTGTCCTTGGTCAGCGCCCGATAGTCCGCCTCGTGGTCGACGCCGGACTGGGATTGGCTGACGCAGAAATTCACCACATATTCGCGATCCTCGGGGTGGATGCGCATGGCCCAATCTTCGACGCTCACCCAACTGTCGGTGTTCCAGCCCAGCAGCGCCTCGATCTGCGGACCGACATAGGCGAACTTCATCGTGGCCCAATCGATCTTCCAGGGAATCGCCTTGGTCGACTCCAGCAAGGTCTTGTACACCGCGGTGTCATTGAAAAGCGTGCTTTCGTCGGCCATCCCATCCGTCCTCGGTTCGAATCGAGCCGCCACTTTAGCCTGAAGCTGTCGGCCACGGAAAAGTATTGGACGACCTTGAGAGCCATCCTCAGGTATGAAAAATTGTCGGAGGGGTGTCTCGACAGCGTCTTGGCGCGTCTCTATACTGGTCGAATAAAAATAGACAACATGTCTAAAACCAGGAGACACGCTTCATGAAGCACGCCATCACCATGGCGGCAGCGTTCTGTGCCGCCGTTTTCCCGGCTTTTCCCAGCCACGCGGGGGATTCCGCCAAACTTCCCGATATGGTCAAGATCGTCGTGCCGTTCTCCCCGGGCGCGAGTAACGACGTGTTTGGCCGCGCGCTCGCCGCCAAGCTGGCCAAGAAGCTCGGCAGCAATTTCATCGTTGAAAACCGGCCCGGCGCCGGCGGCGCCATCGGCGCCTCGGAGGTGGCGCGGTCCGCGCCCGACGGCGGCACCTTGCTGTTCAGCTCCGTCTCTTTCGTCACCAATGCGGCCACCGAACAGAAACTGCCCTACGACGCGGTGAAATCCTTCCAGCCGGTGGCTGTGGCCGCGCGCGGCGCCATGCTGCTGGTGGTGGGCAATGACACGCCCTACACCAGCGTCGCGCAATTGATTTCCGATGCGAAGCAGCATCGCGGCAAGCTGACGTACGGGTCGGCCGGCGTCGGGTCGATCGGCCAGATGAGCGGGGAGCTGCTCAACGCCGCGGCCGGCACCGATATGATCCACGTGCCGTACAAGGGCATCACGAATGCCGTGACGGACATGATAGGCGGGCGGCTGCAGGCGATGGTCACCACGCCAGCTTCGGTCAGTGGCCCGCTTGACGCCAAAAAAATACGTCCCTTGGCGGTGACTTCCTTGCAGCGGTCACCTTTCTACCCCGATCTGCCCACGGTGGCGGAGTCCGTTCCCGGATACTCGGTGGACGTGTGGTGGGGTGTCTATGCGCCTGCCGGCACGCCCAGGTCGACGGTGGACAAGCTGAATACCGCCATCCGCGAGGTCAGTGCCGAGCCGGACATGCGCGCGCTGTTCGCGCGAGAGGCCACGGAGCCTTCCGACATGGATACCGCGCAGGCCACGGCTTACGTCAACGGAGAGTTGATGAAGTGGCGCAAGTTGGCGGCGGATCGCCATATCGTCGCCAGCCAATAGCGGGCCGACGGACGGGCGAGCGAATGAACGGGCGGACGGCCGGACGGGCAGGCGCCAGCGGATCGGCCTGCCCTGCGCCTGCGAGCAGCGTTGCGCCAGCGCGGCGGCGAAGTATGAGGCTGCTGATTCGGGACAGCTGATTCAGCGCGGGAATGCCAGGCCTTCCAGGCGTCGGTGCGGCGCGTCGTACATGGCCGTGTCGCCACCCAGGTCGCGGGTCAGCGTCGCGGCTGCGCGCATTACCAGGGGCAGGTTCTGGTCGAACACGGTCTCGTCGAAGCGGAACAGCGGCATGCCCAGCGAGATGGCGCATACGAGCCGCTGGCCGCTGGCGAAGACGGGGCAGGCGATGGCCGCGCTTTCCGACTCGCGTTCGGCCAGGGACACGGCATAGCCGGCCTTGCGCACGCGGTCGTAGACGGCGCCTTTTTCGCCGGCGAAGGCCACCAGGACTTTGCCGGCCGCACCCTTGTACAGGTCGACCCGGTCGCCTTCGCGCACGTGCATCAGCACGCCGCGGGGTTGCGACATGCGATGCAGGCAGATGCGGTCTTCGCCTTCGCGGATGTAGATGGCGGCGGTCTCCTTGGTCTGGCGCACGAGGGTACGCAGCACGGGCGCGGCGTAATCCCATAAGCGGAACGACTCCTGGTACAGCATGCCCAGGTAGAAGGGCGTGGGGCCCAGCATGTAGCGGCCGTCCTCCAGGCGCTTGACGAAGCCGGCGTGTTCCAGCGACTCGCAAATACGCAGGATGGTGCTGTGGTACAGCCCCGTTGCGTTCATCAGGTCGGTCAGCGTCATGCCTTCGACGCTTTGCTCGAACGCCATGAGGATGGCCAGCGCGCGATTGACCGCGGCCACGCCGCCGGGTTCGTCGTCTTTGTCGGGACGGCTTGCCGTCTTGCGCGCTTTAGCCGTTGTCGGCGTCTTCGCCATGCTTTGCTCCTGATAGCCGGGAGCGACATTGTAGGGGAGGTCCCCTGCCCTGCGCGCTGGGAGAACGGGAGCCTGGGGGGCAAAGTCCTCTGCACTACGCGCTGCGAAGGCGGTGCCTGAAGGCAACGTCCCCTGCCCCACGCGCTGTAGAGGGCGGGAGTCTGAGGGGCCGCGCCCCTCTGCCCCAGCCGCGCGCAAGCGAAGCCACATCAAAGTAACAGCGAAGCCACGCTTGAAAATAGACATCATGTCTATTTCACTGATAAGCTGATAAAAAGGAAGGAGACAATCAACGATGCACGATACAGCCGCACAAGGCGTGGCCGAGGCACATCGCGCCACACGCCTCCCGCGCAAGTCCTTCGACCCCGCAGCGCAAGGGCCGCTGCGCGGACTCCGAGTCATCGATCTCTCCCGCCTGGTCGCGGGCAACATGTTCACCCTGCAGCTCGCCGACTTCGGCGCCGACGTCATCAAGGTCGAGCCGAAGGCCGGCGACACACTGCGGGCGTTTCAGACCGAGGGCGTCGAGACCTTCTGGAAAATCTACGCCCGCAACAAGCGCAGTGTCTGCCTGGATTTCCACGCGCCGGGCGCCGTCGATGTCCTGCGGACCCTCCTGCAAGACGCGGACGTCCTGGTGGAAAGCTTCCGTCCCGGCGTGCTCGAAGACATGGGACTGGGTCCCGATATCCTGCATGCGGCCCATCCCAAACTGGTCATCGTCAGGCTGTCGGGATGGGGTCAGACCGGCCCTTATCGCCGCAAGCCTGGCTTCGGCACGCTGGTCGAAGGCTATTCAGGCTTTGCCGCGATGAACGGCTACGAAGACCGCGCACCTGTATTGCCGCCCATGTTCCTGGGCGACATGGCCGCCGGCTTGTACGGCGCCAGTTCCGTCATGACCGCGCTCTGGGAAGCGCGCGTGAACGGCGGCGCCGGCCAAGTCATCGACGTGTCCCTGTTCGAACCCATCGTCTCGCTGCTGGGACCCCAGGCGGCCAACTGGCAAATGACCGGCAAGGTCAAGGCCCGCACCGGCAGCCGCTCCAGCACGACGGCCCCGCGCAACGCCTATCGCTGCGCCGATGGGCAATGGCTGTGCATCTCCACGTCTACGCCCAGCATGGCCGCCCGCCTGTTCGAGACCATGGGCCGGGGTGACATGAACAGCGATCCGCGCTACAGCACGAATGCCGCCCGGCTGAAGCATATCGACGAGGTCGACGGCCTGGTGGCCGACTTCATCATCCGCCGCAGCCTGGCCGAAAACCTGGCGCTGTTCGCCTCGGCCGATGTGACGGCGGGTCCCATCCATGACGCCTCGCGCTTGAATACCGACGACTATGTGGTGCAACGCGAAGCCCTGGTCGAACTGGAAGACGCCGACCTGGGCCATATGCCGATGCACAACGTGGTGCCGCGCCTGAGCGGCACGCCCGGCGCCTTCCGCCGGCCGGCGCCGCGGCGCGGTGAGCACAACGAGGAAGTCCTGGCGCCGCTGCTGGGCGCGCAAGCCTGCGCGGCGCTGTTGCGCGCGGGCACGCTGATCGCCGCCGATCACGCCGGTGCACCCTTGGCCCCCCCCTCGGCCAGTCAGCTGGCCACCCCCACGACTACCACCCCTGCAGCGCGTTCCGTAGCGGATCCCGCCCACGCGGCCCCGCGCGCATCCACCGAGGAGACCCCATCATGAGTTCGATAGGCCGGCACATCGACAGTCCGGGCGCCTGGAAAGGCCCCGACATCGACTGGACGCGGGAAGGGCTGCACGTCCTTTCCGACGACGAATTGCGCGAGATCGACCTGGCGTTGAAGCACCTGCTGGCGCAAGGCGACCTGGATTTTCCGGACATTACGCCGGAGCGCTTCCCACTGGACAGGGTGGCCACGCTGATGCGCGACCTGCCGCGGCGCCTGCGCGAAGGGCGCGGCTTCCTGATGCTGCGTGGACTGCCGCGCGCGCAGTACTCCGACGACGACATGACCCGCATCTACTTCGGACTGGGATCCTACATCGGCACGCCGATGACCCAATCCTACCTGGGCGACATTCTGGGCCATGTGATGGACGTCAGCGACTACGAGCCGAAGTCGCGCGGCTATCGCAAGGGAGGCGGGCAGCTGATGCACACGGACTCATGCGACATCATCGGCCTGATGTGCCTGCGTTCCGCGATATCGGGAGGCGAGAGCCGCATCGCCAGCGCACTGGCCGTGCACAACGTCATGGCGGAGCGCTATCCCGAGCAGCTCGCCTTGCTGGCGCAGGGCCTGTACCTGAAGCGGACCGACGAGGACGGGCGCCGCGCCACGCGCACCTTCAGCGCGGACCGCGTGCCGTTCTTCCATGAGGAAAATGGCGAGGTAACTTGCTATCTACCCACCGGCTACGCCCGTTTGGCGGAAAAGAGCGGGCAATGCCCGTTCACGCCGGAGGAGGGCGAAGCCCTGTATCGCGTGCGCAAGGTGGCGGCTTCGCCAGAGCTCTACCTTGACATGGGTTTCAAGGAGGGCGATATCCAGTTCCTCAACAACCGCATGATGGTGCACGGACGGACGGATTACCAGGACGCCAAGAATCTGGAAGACCGGCGCCACTTGCTGCGCCTGTGGCTGGAGGTGAAAACCTGGCCCGACATGCCCGCACGCCAGGTTTTCCATACCGCCGAAGACCGGCGCCTATGGTCGCAATACCGCCAGCCGCTGGGCGAACTGCCTTCCATCCACTACCGCAAGCTGCTCGAAGGAGAGCACAACGCAATGGTGGATTGACGGCGCCGCCAGGCATGCGCCCGACACGCCTGAGGGATGCATGATCCGTTGAGCGTGTCGGGGCTAACGCCGGCATACTTGATCCACGTAGGCATGAATCAGGGGGCGTGGCGCGCTGCGGGCCGACGAGACGGCGCCAACAGCCGACGAGTCTGAGAAATGCGATCGGACATCAAAACGCGCAGTGAGTCATCGAGGATTGGTTCGATGTCTATGAACTAGCGAAACGAACTTTGGCCTGCGGGCAAGCTCGCAGCAGCGTAGCGGTCGACTGTTGGTGATGCCGCTCCGTCCCAACATCTGTTCTACATATCATGCCGATACCGCCCCGGCTATCGACCCGCCCCCTACCGATATCCCCGCGCCTGCAGGTCGAACAGGTGCGCATACCGCCCCTGCAGCGCCATCAAGTCCTGATGATCACCGCGCTCCAGTACCTCGCCGCGGTCCAGCACCAGGATCTCGTCCGCATTCCTGACGCTGGAAAAGCGATGCGAAATCAGCAGTGTCATGCGGCCCTGCGCGTGTTTGCGGAAATGCTCGAATACCTCGGCCTCGGCAGCGGCATCCAGCGCGGCGGTCGGTTCGTCCAGCACCAAAATGTCCGCATCACGGCGCATGTAGGCCCGCGACAAGGCGATCTTCTGCCACTGCCCGCCCGACAGCTCCTGCCCGCCCGCGAACCAACGGCCCAATTGCGTCGCGTAGCCATGCTCCAGCCGTTCGATGAATTCCGCGGCAGCCCCCTGGCCGGCGGCTTCGCGCCAGCGCGCCTCCTCGTCGAAAGCCCGCACATCGCCCACGCCCAGGTTCTCGCTGACCGGCAGTTGATAGCGGATGAAGTCCTGGAAGATGACGCCGATGCGACGGCGCAACGCTTCCTCTTCCCAATCATTGAGATCGCTGCCATCCAGCAGGATGCGGCCCTGGTCGGGCCGGTACAGGCGCGTCAGCAGCTTGATCATCGTAGTCTTGCCGGAACCGTTCTCTCCAACCAGCGCCAGGCTGCGCCCAGGCGCCAGGTGCAAATCGATATTGCGCAAGGCAGGCTCGCTGGACCCTGGGTACGTGAATCCAACGTTCTCGCAACGCAGGCCATCGCCCGGCCGCACGCCCTCACGAAGAATGCCAGTGCGCGGCGCGACCGGATGCGCCAGATACTCCTGCAGATTGGATAGATAAAGCCCATCCTCATACAGCCCGCTTATGGCGGTCAGCCCCGAACTGATGGCGGACTGGCCCTGGCGGAACAAGGCCAGATACATGGTCATCTGGCCCAGGGTCGTCAGGCCTTGCATGGTGTCGAAGGCTACCCAGGCATAGGCGCCATAAAACGCGGCGGTACCGAACAAGCCCAGCAGGAATCCCCAACCATCACGCCGCAAGGTAAGGCGCTTGTCTTCCGCATACAGGCGCGCATAGGTGTCGCGGTAACGCTGCAACAGCAACGGCGCGAAACCAAAGATCTTCACTTCCTTGATGTTGTTCTCTTGCGAGAGCAGGCTTTCTATGTAGTTCTGCTGACGACTTTCCGGCGCGCGCCGGCTGAACAGACGGAACGCATTGCCCGAGAAATGCGCTTCGGACACGAACACCGGCAGCGCGCCGGCAAGCAGCAACAGCAATACCCATGGCGAAAAATGCACCAGCAGCACCGCGAAGCTGCCTAGAAGAATCAGGTTCTGTACCAGGCCCAGCGACTTCATGATCAGGGACAGCGGCCGGGTGGATGCATCACGGCGGATACGCACCAGCCGGTCATAGAACTCGGAGTCCTCGAACTGGACCAGGGAAAGCTGCTGCGCCTTTTCCAATATGAGCAGGTTCACCTTCTGCCCCAATTGCACGCGCAACAACGATTGCTGCACGGAAAGCGCGCGTTGCATCGCGGCCAGCAGGATCAGTATTCCCGCTTCGAGCAACACCCAGCGCAACACCGGCCACAGCGGTGCGCTGCCGGCCTGCCCGCGTATCTGGATCGCCGCGACCACGGCATCGACAATATGCTGTCCAACCCATGCCGCCCACGCGGGCAAGGCGCCGGCGGCGATGGTGGCCACGATCAGGCCCAGGAACAGGCTGCGTGAGGTGCTCCAGACCAGGCTTACCGCCTGCAAGGCCTGGCTGTAGAAGAAGGCGACACGTTTCATAGCGTTTGCGATTGACCATCTATATCGTAAGACATATCATACGACATATCTAAAGACATATCTTGCGATATATTCAAGGACTGCCATGGGACATCATCATCAAAAGCATTGTGCTGGCTACCATTCGCCGCGGCGCGACGAGCATGGCCGCGGAGGCCATGGCCGCCACGGCGATTTCGGCGGGCGCGCGGAGCTGATGCGCGGGCGGCGCTTTTCCTCGGAGGACCTGCAGCTGATGCTGCTGGGCCTGCTGGTCGACGGCGACAGCCATGGCTACGAATTGATCAAGGCGCTGGAGATTCGCAGCGAAGGCGCCTATGTGCCCAGCCCCGGCGTGGTCTACCCCGCCCTGACCTATGTGCACGAACTGGGCCTGGTCGACGCCGATGTCATCGGCAACAAGAAGTCCTATCGAATATCCGAAGATGGCAGACGCTATGTGCAGGCGCGCCGGCAGCGGCTGGACGAGATGTTCCTGGGGCTGGCCGACCTGGCGCGAAAGATGAAGTATCTACGCGGGGCCATGGCTGAAGAAGGCGAAAACCCTGGCGGGGGCGTCTGGCTGCCGGAATTCGTCGAGGCGCGCAGGAGCCTGAAACGGGCCCTGCTGCTCAAGAGCGACGCGCCGCACGAAGAACAACGGCGCGTGGCCGCCATCCTTCTGCGCGCGGCCGCGGAAATCGGCGGGGCATGAGCGGCCGCGAAGAGTCCCCGGCGGGCAGCGCGAGGTAATCGCAGCGGAGTCATCGTCACGGAGCCATCGCGAAGTCATCGCGGATCCCCGCGGCCCGACATCCGCCTGGTGTAGTAGCCTAAGGCTGTACTTGACCAAACATGCGTCAGCTGACCGCCCCGCCAGGGGCTTCAACTCGAGCCCAAGCCATTACGGTGCCTAGTTAAGTGACCAAGTCCGCATCCTCTCCCCCTACCCCTTCCATCGGCCTGGGCAGCGCTGCCCGCGAACTCTACGCCGCGCTCTGGCGCCACGCACAAGGCGCGCGTCCCCAACTGATCGGCGCCGCCAGCCTGCTCTCGGCAGCGCAACTGCTGCGGCTGACCATGCCCTGGCTAGCATCCCATGCCATCAACGCCCTGCAGCAGGGCGACATGGGCACAGCGGGGCGCTGGATCATCTACCTGGTGCTCATCTACCTGTTGTCCTGGTTCCTGCACGGCCCGGGGCGCATCCTGGAACGCAACGTTGGCGTGCGTGTGCGCACGCGGCTGGCCGATCAGCTGTATGCGCGTATCGCCTCGGCGCCTCTGGCCTGGCGTGACGGTCGCCATTCCGGCGAGCTGCAGCACCGCGAGGTGCAGTCCAGCCGGGCATTATCCGATTTCGCGCAGAACCAGTTCGGCTATCTGCAAAGCATTTTCAACTTCGTCGGCCCGCTGGTCGCACTGGCGCTACTGTCCTTCACCAGCGGCGCGATCGCGATCAGCGGCTATGTCATCATCGCCATCATCATCCTGCGTTTCGACCGCACGCTGATGCAACTGGCACGCGCGGAAAACGACGAAGAGCGCCGCTACGCGGCCGCCCTGCTCGACTTCGTCGGCAATGCCGGCACCGTCATCGGCCTGCGCCTGCAGGCCGCATCACGCAAACTGCTGGGCCGCCGCATGGACGCCATCATGGTGCCGCTGCGTCGCTCGGTCACGGTCACCGAAGGCAAGTGGTTCGCCGTGGATATCCTGGGCATGGGCCTGACATGGATTCTGGTGGTGGAGTATGTGCTGCAAAATCGCCAACCCGGCCAAGCCGTGTTGCTGGGTACGGTCTTCATGATCTACCAATACGCCCAACAAGCCGCCCAGGTGGTAGGAGCCATGGCCGCGAACTTCCAGAGCTTCGCGCGCATGCATACCGACTACGGCAGCGCTGAACCGATCTGGCAGGCCCCTAGCGATCCCGACGCCACCGTCCCGGCGGTCATCCCGAACGCACCGTGGGACACGCTGGAACTGCGCGGCGCCACCTGGCAATATGCCGACAACGCACGCGGTGGCCTGCACGGCGTAGACCTGCAACTGCGCCGGGGCGCCCGCGTGGCGTTGATCGGCCCCAGCGGCGGCGGCAAGAGCACCCTGCTGCGCACGCTGGCCGGCCTGTACCCGCCCCAGCAGGGCGAACTGCTGCGCGACGGCACGGTAGTGGATTGGGCCCAGCTGCGTACATTGGCCACGCTCATCCCGCAAGAAGCCGAGGTCTTCGAAGCCAGCGTCGAAGAGAACCTCACCTTCGGTGAACCAGCCGACGCGGCGGTGCTGGCGTCGGCGGTACACACGGGCGTATTCGACGAAGTGCTGCAACGCATGCCTGAAGGCTTGGCCAGCGCGCTGAACGAACGCGGTGGCAATCTATCCGGTGGGCAAAGGCAACGACTGGCCCTGTCACGCGGCGTACTGGCCGCGCACGGCAGTTCGCTGCTGCTGCTCGACGAGCCCACCAGCGCGCTGGACCCCACCGCCGAGGGCCGCGTCTTCGATCGCATGGACGCCGCATTCCCCACGGCCTGCATCATCGCGTCGGTACACCGGCCCAGCCTGCTTGCCCGCTTCGACACGGTCGTGGTGCTCGAAGCCGGCCGCGTGGTCGACGCCGGTCCGCGTGACGAGGTGCTTGCCAGGCGCGCGGCCTGAGCGCGGTTTCAAGAGAAAGACCGTTTCAGGCATCCTGCAACGACTCGGTCTCCGGCGCTTCCGCCACGCCTAAACCGGATCAGGCAGATCCAGCCGCTGCCGGATCGTCGATCCGTCGTACTCGGCAGGCACCGCCCCCGCGGCCTGCAACAAGGGAATGACCAGACGATTGAATTCGGCGATGCCGTCAGGCAGCACGGGGATGTGGATGTTGAAACCATCCGCGGCGCCGCTGCGCCACCAATCCAGAATGGTGTCCGCGACTTCGCGCGGCGTGCCGACCGCCAGGCGGTGGCCGCCGTCCACGCGTCTCACCAATTGGCGCGGCGTCAGGCTTTCCGCCGTCGTCAGTTCCGCGAATGAACGCGAAAATCCCACCGGACGGGTCTGATCCTGCGTGTAATCGAATACCGCCGGGTCGATGGGCTGGTCGGGATCCAGGCCTGAAATATCCGCCAGCGCGGCCCGCTTGAAGAAATCCTTTACAAGGCTGTCCTCGCCACCGCCTCCATGCAGTGCCTCATGCTTGCGGTAGGCTTCCTCACGAGTCTCTCCCAGCACGACCACCAGCCCCGGCATCAGCCGGATGGTGTCGGGATCACGGCCGTGGGCCTCGGCGCGTTCCTGCAACTGCGCCTTGTAGCTGAATGCCGCCTGCTTGTTGAACAACGACGCATACACGATGTCCGCATGCTTGGCGGCCAGGTCGATGCCGGCGTCCGATGCGCCGGCCTGCGAGATGACCGGATGCTTCTGCGGGCCGATCGGCACGTTCAAGGGACCCGTTACGTCGAAGAATTCGCCGTGGTGATCTATCTTGCGCGCCGTCGACGCGTCCCAGACCTTGTCTTGCGGTGTGTCTCCCGCCGGCGTATCCCAACTGAGCCACAGCTTCTTCACCACTTCCACGAATTCGTCCGCGCGGCGATAACGCTCATCGCGTGGCGGCAACGGCGCGGCGCTGAAGTTGGCGGCAATATCCGGATTGAAGCTGGACACGACATTCCAGATCACCCGGCCATCGGAGATATTGTCCAGCGTGGCCAGCCGGCGAGCCAGATTGTAGGGGGAGTTATACGACGAGGAGGCCGTCAACAGGAAGCCGATATCAGGCACACGAGCGGCGATGGCGGTGAACAGCACGGTCGGATCGAAACTGTGCAAAGGCCGGCTGGTATTGTCACGTTGCAGCGCCGGATGGTCGGACACGAATACGATATCGAAGCGTCCCTCGTGCGCGAGCCGCGCCGAACGCAGGTAGTGATCGAAGCGGTTGAACCGCGTCCAATCCGTGTCTGGCCACGCCCAGGATTTGCCGGCCGAACCTGTGCTGTTGATGGCGACGCTGAGGAACAGGCGTCGCTTTGGGTTTGCTGCCGGATTTATTGCCGGATTTATTGCCGGATTTACTGCCGGATTTACTGCCGGATTTACTGCCGGATTCTCTACTGAATCGGTCACGCACATCTCCCGTATTTATTGAACTGCCGGCGCCGCGGCTGCCGTTGCGGTGCGCGCCCCATGACCCGCATCGCGCAATCGCTGTCCGGGTGTCGCATCGAGCAGTGCCTGCGTATAAGCGTTACGCGGACGCTCGAATACGGTCGCTGTCGGGCCGCTCTCGATCAGGCGTCCCTGGCGCAGCACAGCCACGAAGTCCGAGAGCGAACGCACTACCTCAAGATCATGCGAAATGAACAGGTAAGTCAGGTTCAACTCGCGCTGGAGACGATCCAGCAGGTCGATGATTCTTGCCTGCGTCACGACGTCCAGCGCTGAAAGTGCTTCGTCCAGCACCACGATGCGAGGTTGCGGCGCCAACGCGCGCGCAATGGCGACCCGCTGCTGTTGTCCGCCGGACAGCTCTCCAGGCCGACGCTGGGCGACTGCGTGCGGCAGTCCGACCTGGTCCAGCAGTTCCATGACACGATGGCGCCGCTGGCCACGCTCGCCGATGCCGAAGGCATGCAAGGGCTCGGCGATGATCTGTTCGACCGTAAGACGTGGGTCGAGTGCCACCTGGGGATTCTGCTGGACCAGTTGAATGTGCCGCCACACCTCGCGTTGTGCGTCGCCGGCCAGGTTGGTGGCATTCTTGCCGTCCACGCGCACCGTACCTTCGCTGGCGCGCGCCAGGCCTAGAATCAGTCGCGCCACGGTCGACTTTCCCGACCCGGACTCGCCGACGAGCGCAAACGTGCTTCCTCTGGGCACCGCGAACGATACGGCATCGACTGCCTTGAATTGCTGTCCCGAACCATGCGCGAATACTTTGCTCAGCCCCGCGACTTCGATAGCCCGCGTGTCGTCCACGGATTGCGGCCGCGCGCCCCGGCTATCCACCGACCGCAACTTGAACGCGGAAGCGGCCAGATCCCGTGTGTACGGTTGCGTGGGGTTGAAAACGAGTTCCTCCACCGGACCGCTTTCCAATACCTCGCCATTGCGCATCACCACCGCTCTGTCTGCGTGGTCGCAGGCCACGGCCAGATTGTGCGTCACGAAGAGAACGGCCACGCCGGTCTGCCTGGCGAGCCTGTCGAACACCTCCAGCACCTGTTTCTGCACGGTGACATCGAGCGCGCTGGTCGGCTCGTCGGCGATCAAGAGCTTGGGCCGCAGTCCGAAAGCCATGGCGATGAGAACGCGCTGGCGCATGCCGCCGGAGAGCTCGTGGGGATACTGGGACAGCCGCTGAACCGGGTGGTCGATACCCACAAGTTCAAGCAGCGCCGCCGCTTCGTCCCGCAGCGCCTGGCGTGAGCGCGGCCGCCCCGAGGTTGGATGCAGGCGGAATATCTCGGTGACCTGGGTACCGATGGTCTGCACGGGATTGAGCGACGTGGCCGGGTCCTGCGGGACCAGGCCGATGAGGCGTCCACGCCGTTGCACCCATTCCCGATCGGACAGTGCGGTCAGCTCCTGGCCATCGACACGGATACTGCCGGCGGCAATGCGTGCGGTCTTGGGCAGCAAACCGATGACCGCCTTGCTGAGCGTGGATTTGCCCGAACCGGACTCGCCGATCACCGCCACGATTTCGCCGCCGGCAACCGACACACGCGCGTTATTGACGGCGGGCTGGGCGTTGCCTCGGTAATGGACGGTCAGATTGTCGATCTCTAGCAATTGCTGCACCTCACAGGTGGCGGGTCTCGGGGCTTCGGCCTCGGGGCTTCGGTCTCGGGGTTTTTGCCTCAGACTCAGGAACAATTCCCCGAGCAGTGTTCTCATATCCGGCGGAAGCCACTACAGCGGCAGCGAGCAAATGCTGGCCGCAAGGTACGTTCAAATCCTGAACCGCCGCTGCAACAGGCGACTCACCCGGGAGACCGCCAGCACGGTGCAGAGAACCACGATGCCGGGCAAGGACGTCAACCACCACGCCCTGGCGATATAGTCGCGCCCTTCGGACAGCAAGGTGCCCCACTCGGGCTGAGGCGGCGGCGCGCCGTAGCCCAGAAAGCCCAGGCCGGCGATGGCCAGGATCATCGAACCCAGCTCGGTGGGAATCAGGGCGACGATCGGCCCCGCCGAGTTCAGCAATACGTGACGGAACAGCACCGCCGCGGGCCGTGCCCCCGAGACGCGCGCGGCGGCCACGAAGTCGAGCTGCACCACACGCAGGGCCTCGCTGCGCGCAACCCGCGCGAAAGGCGCCACCGCGCCGATGCCTACCCCGATGGCGATCTTCGCCGTCCCCGGCCCGAAGGCGGACACCAGGCACAAGGCGATGAGGAAGCCCGGAAATGCCAGCAACACGTCGACCAGCCGCATCAATACCGCATCGACGGTGCCGCGCGCCACACCCGCGACGACCCCGATAATCGTGCCGGCACTCAGTCCGATGGCCGTACCGATGACCGCCCCATAGACGGTGGTATGCGTGCCGTGCACCACGCGCGCGAACGTATCCCGACCCGCGCGGTCGGTGCCGAACCAATGCTGAAGACTAGGTGGCAGGAATTTGTTGGCGCCGTCGCCGACCAGGGGATCCGCCGTCGTGAACCAGCCAGGCGCGATGGTCCACACGACGACGACGGCCAACGCGACCAGTGCCAGGGCGCTGAGCAGATCCAGACTGGCCAGCGACGTGATGTTCAAGCGCCTTGGCCCAAGCGTGCGAGTATTCATCTCCTGAGCCTCAGCCGCGAGTCGTGCCGCGTTCAAGCAGGATGCGCGGATCGAGCACCGGATACAGCAGATCGATCAGCAGATTCAAGACCACATAGACGGCGGCGATGATCAGGATGAATCCCTGCACCAGCGAGGAATCCTGCGTGGTCACCGCGGCCTGCAACGCCCTGCCGACGCCGGCCCGCGCAAAGACGGTCTCCGTGACCACGGTCCCACCCACCAGCGTACCCAGGATATGGCCCGCGACGGTCAGCCCCGGCGCGGCGGCATTGCGCACGACGTGGCGAAAGAAGACCCACTTGGGACCCGCCCCTTTCGCACGCACGACATCGATGAACTGGCTGGCATAAACGGTTTCCACGCTCTTGAGCAGAACCTGGGCGAAGGCCGCGGACAAGGGCAAGGCCAAGACGACCGCCGGCACCAGGATGGACAGGAAGGTGCCATCCGGAAAGATCGAAATGAGATGAAGCTTGAAGGAGAGTATCGTCAGGGCCACGATGCCCACCCAAAACACGGGCGCCGCGGCGAACAGGGGTGGCAGTAACTGGACGAACTCGCGCAGCCAGCGCCATCGCCCCAGGGAGGCGGTGACGACGATGAGTGCCGTGATCAGCAGCGCGGCGCAGAACGCCGTCGCCGCCAGGCGCAGGGTGGGCGGCGCGGCTTCGCTGATGGCCTGTGCCACGGTCTGCCCGGTACTGATGGAATAGCCCAGACGGCCCTGGGCGACATTACTCAGCTCGATGAAGTAGCGCTCGACGACATGGCGGTCATAGCCGTAGTACCGCTTCATCTGCTCGACGGTCTTCGCATCGATGATGCCGGTTTCGCTGGCCGACAATTGAACGATGGGATTGACCGGCAAGAGGGAGATGGCGACAAATATCAGCGTATACGCCAGCCACAATACGCCGACCGCCTGCACCAGGCGCGACAGCGCGTAACGCAGCAGACGTTTCGCACGGCTCGCTTCAGCGCCGGTGGCTGACGTGAACGTAGTCGGACTGGAATCGGGATCTGTGGCACCAGGACTCCTGGCCAGGCCAGCGTCCTGGAGCGTCAGGTCGCCGCGGTCCAGGCTCTCGGCGAGGGGGTAGGCGCTCATGCTTTCTTCCACGCGTTATAGAAGTCCGGATAGGTCTGCGTCTGGAACGTCAGATGCACATTGGGCGCTGCGCCGAAAGTCTGTGCTTCCTCGAAGTAGGCAATCACGTAGGCCCCTTTGTGCAGCGCCTTCTGCTGTTCGATCTGTACTTGCCTGAATGCGGCATCGTCTTCCGCCTCCAGCTCGCGCTGGTAGAGGGCGACGAGTTCAGGCGGCGACGCCAGCAGGGTCGTGTTGCCGGTGTCGGCGAAGAACTGCCCCAGCGAAATGATGGAAGTCCGGTTGACGATGATGGGAATGTTGACGTCCTGATTGGCCTTGGCCGCGAACGACGGGTCGTTACGGACGTCGAGCACGATGCCCAATTCCTTGCGCCACTGCTGGGCGATGTATTCCCAGGCGGGTCCCAAAGCTACCTGCTGCGAACTTTGCGGCACCGACAGATGCAGGCGTTTGCCGTCCTTGCCCCGCACGCCGTCCGCGCCGAGCGTCCAACCCGCCTGTTCCAGCAGATCGCGCGCCTTGTCCGGGTTGTAGGCAAACTCCGCCGACAGGTCGACCGCATTGGGATTGTCGGCATTCAGGATGGAAAGCGGCGGCGGGTAGCGCGGCGTCAACGCATCGCGCGACAAGCCCACTCTATCGATACCAAGCACCAGTGCCTGGCGCACCCGCAAGTCCTTGGTGAATTCGTTGTTCACCCGCAAGGCGGCGAAATTGGACGTACCCAATGGCGGCCGGTAGGCCAGTAGCTGAAAGCCCTGTTCGATGATGGCGGCTTCGTCGGCGGGCTGGATGCCGCGGGCCACATCGACCTGGCCGGAGACCAGCGCGCCGGTACGCAGGCCGATTTCGGGCAGCACTTGCCAGATGATCTTGTCGAGATACGCCTCGCCCTGATTGGGCGAGCCGCCTGGCGCCCAGTTGTAGCCGGCACGGCGTACCAGCGTGGCGCCCTGCCCCGGAACATAAGACTGCAGCACGAAGGGGCCGGCGCCGACATGGTTCTGCGGCAAGCCGGCCTCTTCGAGCGGCAGCGCGAGTTTCCTTTCCCCGACGATGGCCGAATTGGAGCGCGTGACGTCGCGCAGGAATTGCTGGTTGGGTTTGTTGAGGATGACCGTGACGGTGTCGCCGTCCACCTCGACACGCTCGTATCCACGCGCAATCTGTGGATGCACGGGGATGCGCAGCTTCTCGTTGCCGCGGCCGAACTGTTCGATATTCTTCGCTACCACTTGCGGCGTCAGTGCCGTGCCGTCGCTGAAGGTGATGCCCTTGCGGATCTTGAACCAGAAACGCGTGTTTTCGGGGTTTTTGCCCCACTGTTCCGCGACCCAGGGTTGAAAGATCTTCCGGTACGGATCGAAGTAGAGCAGCAGCACATTGGTCGGCGCCGTCAGGTTGCCGGAGCTGTACGTGCCCAATCTCTGGTTTTGCCAACTGGCGACGGTATCGGTGTCGGAGAACACCAGCGTGCCACCGCGTACCGGCGGGCCCGAAGGACCAGTGAAGCCCGTCGCACCCGGCTTGCCGGAAGCGTTGCCCGCGGCGTTCGCGCCTATTGCATACGTCAGCACCGAGCCGCCCAATGCAGCGGCACCAGCACGAAGAAAACTGCGTCGATCGATATTGCCAGACATTGCCTTCACCTTGATCCGCGCCACGATACGCGTGGCGCCGGATCACCGCTCGGCGCCACCATCAGGGGCTTATCCTAAGGGCAATGGTTTTGGTTCTATAGGAAATAGATGCTATTTGATTATGTAAGTCGCCATGTTGATCGATATAGCGTGACGCTATAAATCCTGCTGTCCTCCACCTTACAGCGGTAGCAGGATCAGTCTGATTTTTGCGCACCTGGAGTGCTGGACGATGGAACCGGGACTATCATTGTCGCCGTGGGAAGACCATGCCAGGTCTTCCAATCGCGGGAGCGGTGTCAATCGTGTCTACACACATACTCGGCGGAAGTTTCGGGCCAGGAAAGACCATCCGGGCCAGTGATCGCGTCAAACGGCGTGGCGGTGACAATCGCGGGCTCGAAGCTCGCGTCGCCAAGCTGGAAGCGACCACGGAGCATATCCAGCGCGACGTCAATGACCTGAAAATAGAGGTCCGCGGGCTGCGCGCCGACTTGAAGAGCGAGGTGACAAGCCTGCGCGCCGACTTGAAGGACGAGGTGACAAGCCTGCGCGCCGACCAGGCGAGCCTACGTGCCGATCTCAAAATGGAAATCACGAATCTGCGCGCCGAGTCGCGAGCAGATTTTCGCCTGCTGTTCAGCGGACTCCTTACCGTGTTCCTTGGAGTGCTAGGCATGCTGGTCAAAATCTTCAACGTGGTTTGAGCAGCGGAAAGCTGAAAATCGATGTGGGGCTCCCGTGACTATGCATCGTCCTATCGCATCCATCATCGCGTGGCTGGACCGCGTCGACCCAGAGGTCCATCGGCGGATCAAGGGGCTGCGCCTGGTTACTGCCTACGGCATTGCGACAGCGCTTGGAACCTTGCATGAGGTTGCAAGTGAGGCTCCCACGGGGGTTTCGTTGGGAACACTGGCCGCGAGCTTTGCCTTGTGGGCCAGTGTCTCCGAGGCAAAAACGACGCGCGCCACGTCAAGCCGCGACCTGACATTACTTTGCCTGGCAGCGGCCGTGGGAGCCGTGGTCTTTGCCCTATTCGAACCCATGCTTCGCGCGCATTTCAGTGCCGGGGGCGAATGGGTGCTGGCCAGCGGCGCATTCGCGGTCGGCTATCTGAAGCGATACGGCATCCTCGGCGCCGGCGTCGGATCGCAGATCTATATAGGCCAGTTAACCGCTTACAGCATGGGACTGGGCCCCACGGACCTGACCGCTATCGCCGTAGCGGCCGCTATCGCCATCATCGCCGCTGTCATCCCCCGCTTGTTGAGCGGCCCCGCTGAACGTCCAGCGACAATGGCCGCAATGGGACCGATCACAGGCCACCCTCGCACCTATCCGGCCGAGTTGGTAATGGGCTTGCAAGCGACGGCCGCGACCCTGCTGATCGTGATCCTGAACAGCTTCCTTGGCTTGACGGAATCCGCCTGGGCCGTGACGGCATGCGTGTACGTCATCGGTGCGACCGCATCAGGAACTTTGGACCGTGTCCGTCGCCGAATCGTTGGCACACTGGTCGGTGTCCCGCTGGCCCTGGTCTGCCTCCCCTTCGCCGCGCAAGTGCCCTTATTCATCTGGTGTGCCGCGGCAGTGGGAATGGTTGTCTATGCCATGGCCTTGCCCGAGCGCTATGACATCGCCTGCGGCGCCTTCGCCTTCACGCTGCTCGTCACCCTGGCGGTGAATGGCGAGCACTCGATGCCGGTCCTGTTGGCACGCTTGTGGGAAACCGTATTGGGGAGTGTGATCGGCGCCGCCATGGCCATGTTCGTCCTGCCCTTGCGCGCAAATGCTCACGAAACGCAGGGAAATGCGCGCCGGCATCCCCATCATCGGCGTGGTCGATGACGGCAATGGCTATCGTGTCGGCCTGTTCGACGGCAAGGAAATCGGCACCGCCAAAGAGTCGGAGCGGGTCGACATCGACGACAGCTTCGAGGTCGCGGTGGTCGCCGCCAAGCGCGTCGGCGACAATTACAAGCGCGAGGGCAACACGGCCACGGCCAAGCATTACCTGGCCGTGGCGAAGAAGCTGGACGAGCAGCTGAACCGCGACTAGCCGCGAAGATGAACCTGTTGTCCCCCCCGGCAAACAGGAACAGAATGTACAGGCCCTGCAACCTGGCGGTTCAGGGCCGGCCCATGAATGAATAGCCGCAACCCGCGATCTGTCTCTTGTGAGCCGCGTATAGGGGGTAGTTCATGGAAACGATCAAAGATTGTTGCATGGCAAGACATCCTCTGGTCCCCGGCCGACGCACCTGGCTGAAAGCCGGCGTTGGAGCAGGCTCGGCCGCGCTGATGGCGGCAACCGTATCGTTGGTACCGCGCTCGGCGCAAGCCGCATCCCTGACCCGAGCGCAACGAGACGCAATGACCCCGGACCAGGTCATCGAGATGATGAAACAGGGGAACGCGCGCTTCCGAGCAGGCAAGTCCCAGCAGCACGACTACCTCGCCCAGAAACGTTCCAGCGCATCAGGCCAGTATCCCGCGGCGGTCATCCTCAGCTGCATCGATTCCCGTGCCCCCGCGGAGATTGTCCTGGACGCAGGGATCGGCGAAACCTTCAACGGACGGATCGCCGGCAACATCTCGAATGATGATTTGTTGGGCAGCATGGAATTCGCCTGCGCGGCGGTCGGCGCCAAGGTCATCCTGGTCATGGGACATACCGCATGCGGTGCCATCGTCGGTGCGATCGACAATGTGGAGCTGGGCCACCTGACCGGTCTGCTTAAGGTCATCAAGCCCGCGGTCGACGCCACCAGGTACGCCGGGGATCGCAGCGGCAAGAATCCTGAATTCGTCGACGCGGTCGCGATCACCAATGTGCACCACACCCTCGAAGCCATCCGGCAAAACAGCACTATCCTCGCCGGGCTGGAAAAAGAAGGGAAAATCAAGATCGTCGGATCGATGTACGACTTGAGCAACGGCATGGTCACATTCCTGAATTGACCGCTGCCGGATCAGGCGGGGCAATCCGCCCTTGGAGGCGGCCCCTGCCTGCCGGAAAGGCGCAGCCAGCGCAGTCTGGACGCAGGCTTGCAGGTGGACCAATCAGCTAGAATCGAAACACTGCTGACTCAGAATCAACAACGGCGTCCAGCAGCAGGCCACCGGAACACCGGAGCAGTCACTGCGCGATCGGGCGAGGGGTGTGTCCATGCTCCCTGAACTCAATGGAGATCGACATGGACCTCAAGCAATTGGAATACTTCGTTCACGTGGCGGAGTTGGGCAGCTTCACGCGCGCTGCCGCCATTCTGGACGTCGCGCAGCCGGCGCTCAGCCGCCAGGTCCGGCGCTTGGAAATAGAACTGCGCCAGACCCTGCTTTACCGCAATGGCCGCGGCGTCAGCGTGACCGAAGCTGGTAAACGGCTGCTGACTCATGGCCGCGGCATCCTGCTGCAATTCGAGCGCGCTCGCCAGGAAGTGGAAGACGCGCGTGGCTCGCCGGTGGGGCGCATCGTCATCGGCGTGCCGCACTCCATCGGCCGCCTGATCACCGCCCCCTTCGTGGCCGAGTTCAAACGCACGTTCCCCCGCGCGTCGCTTTGCATTACCGAAGGCCTGACCGTGCATCTGCATGAGTGGCTGCTGGCTGGGCGGATCGACGTCGCGGTGCTGCACGATCCCATGCCGTCACCCAGCCTGGAATTCGTGCCTCTGCGCGAAGATCCGCTGTTCCTGATCGAACGGCGCCACGGCCGCCGTTCAGCCGCCAGCGCGCCCATTCCCGTCAAGGCTCTCGCCGATATCCCGCTGATCATTCCAAGCCGCCCGCATCCCATGCGCATGCTGGTGGAAACGCGCCTGGCGAATATGGGCAAGAAAATTACCGTGGCTTTGGAGATCGACGCGGTTGGCGGCATCGTGGATCTGGTCATGCAAGGTTTCGGCCATGCCATCGTGACCTTGAATGCACTGCTTATCGCACCCGATGCGGCCAAGCTGAATGCACGGCGCATCATATCGCCGCGCATGAGCAGCGTGCTGGCGCTGGCAACGTCCGCTGAACGCCCCGCTACCGCCTTGGGCCGGCAGACTGCCGAACTGATGCAGATACTGCTACCGAAAACGCTGGACAAGAGCGCCAAGGCATCGGCACTCAAATAGGCGCGGAATCAAACGCGTACCTACTCGGTCGCTTCACATCGACGAAACGCGATGCCGTCCGCGGATATTCATTCTTGTAATAGCAGCTAGATGGGAAATTCCATTTGATCGAGTCGTGTTGCTGATTATGATCGGCGCTTCAATAGCCGGGTATTCCTTTCCCTGGCCATGTCCAACCGCAGGAGACATGAGTGCAGATCATCGACACCCAAGTGCATTTATGGGAAGCGCATCGGCCCGACCGCCCCTGGCCGGCCGAAGAAGTGGAGCGCAAGGTTTTCGTTGCGGTCGAAGGCGCCCGCCCGCATCGTGAAGAACCGCTGCAGGCTGAGGAATTCCTTGCCACCATGGACGCTGCTGGCGTACGACGCGCCATCATCGTGCCGCCCTCGCCAGTCGGCGACAACAACCTGACCGCGCTGGAAGCGGCGGCGCGTCATCCGGACCGGTTCGCGATCATGGGGCGTTTCAACCCCGAAGCCGCCGATGCCCGCGAACGCCTTGAGCATTGGCTGGAACAGCCTGGCATGCTGGGCATACGCCTTACCTTCCACAAGCCCAAGTGGAGCGGATGGTTGGATGAAGGCCCCATGGATTGGTTCTGGTCGGCTTGCGAGCGGCTGGGCATACCGCTCATGGTGTTCGTGCCGGGACACGTCGACAAGATCCCGCGCCTCGCCGAGCGCCATCCCGGTCTGAAGCTGCTGCTGGACCACATGGCCCGCAAGAGCAATCTGCGCGATGACACCTGTTTTGCCGACCTGGAGCCACTGCTGGCCTTGTCGCGTTACGAAAACGTGTACGTGAAAACATCCGCGGCGCCCTGCTACAGCAATCAGCCTTATCCCTTCACGAATCTCGCCCCCTATCTGCAACGCATCTTCGAAGCGTTCGGCCCTCGGCGCACCATGTGGGGCTCCGATTACACCCGCCTGCCCTGCACCTACCAGGAGTGCGTGGATCATTTCCGCGTCGGCCTGGACTTCCTCGATGCGGACAGCAGAGAGTGGGTCATGGGCAAAGCCGCGGCCAAGGCGCTGGGCTGGCCTGAAGCAGCAGATTGATCGCACAGCACACTCAGTGATTCGCATCCCTTCATATCAAAGCACTCCGAGACAGACAATGAAAAAACTTCAATCCCAACTGCCGCGGTGGCTGGCCGCCGCCGCCCTGGCCTTGAGCGCCCTGCCTCTGGCCGCGCCGGCGCAGGCCGCCGACTATCCTGACAAGCCGATCCGCATGTTCGTGCCCTTCCCGCCCGGCGGCGCGGTCGACATCCTGGGCCGCCTGATGGCACAGCATCTGGGCCAGCAGATGAACCAGTCGGTCATCGTGGAAAACCGTGCCGGCGCGAATGGCAGCATCGGCAACGAAGCCGCCGCAAAGGCGAATCCCGACGGCTACACCCTGCTGCTGGGTGCCAACGGCCTGGCCACCAATACCGCGCTGTATCCCAAGCGTGCATTTTCCGAATTGACCGCGCTGGCGCCGGTCGCCTATCTGGGCTCTTCGCCGCTGATCATGGTGGTGCCGAAGGATTCCCCCTTCCACACGCTGAAGGACGTCATCGACCTCGCGAAAACGGATCCGAGCAAAGTCGCCTATGCATCCGCCGGCCCCGGCAGTTCAGCTCACCTGGGCTCGGAGCTTTTGAAGTCTGTCGCCAAGGTCGGCATGCTGCACGTCCCGTACAAGGGCGGCGCGCCAGCCATCATCGACCTGACGGCAGGACGCGTGCAATTCATGCTGCTGGATCCACCGCAAGCGATGCCGCAGATCAAATCCGAGCGCCTGCGCGCCATCGTGGTCGGCAGCGCCAGCCGCCTGCCGCTGCTGCCCGATGTTCCCTCGGCCACCGACGCAGGCTATCCGGGCTTCGAAGCGACAGTCTGGTGGGGGTTCGCGGTACCCAAAGGCACGCCTCCCGAAATCATTGCCAGGCTGAACAAGGAAATCAACACCGCGGTGAATAGCCCGGATGTGCAGAAAGTGCTTACGGACATGGGCGTCATCACCAAGCCCGGAACGCCTGAGCAATTCGGCACGTTCATCAATGAACAAGCCGCGAAGTGGTCCACCATCATCAAGGGCGCCAACATCACCGCCGAGTAATTCGGACGAAGCGCGATCAAAGCCGTGCAGAAGTCGTGGAATTCCTCTCGCTTGTATTAAGTTTGTCACACTCGCCGGTGTAGCCTGACCGCCGGAGGTCGACATGCATCACGGCGAGCGCTTGAACACGGCAACACACTTCTTCGGGTTCTGCCTGGCCACCGCCGCCTTGGCCTGGCTGGGCCCGCGGATGTGGCAACAAGGGAACCCCGGCGTGACTGCCGCTTTCGTGATCTATGGTTTGTCCCTGCTCACGGTCTACGCCAGCTCCATGCTGTTTCACGGCACGCGCGGCGCCAGCAAGGCGACCTGGGCCATCGTCGACCATAGCGCCATCTATCTATTGATCGCCGGCACCTACACCGCCCTCGCCCTGCTTTGCCTCGAAGGGCTCAAGTTGGTGCTCCTGCTCGGCGCCGTGTGGCTGCTATGCCTGTGGGGACTGCTCAATGAAGTCTGGCTTGGCCGTTCGCGCAAGCCGCCGGTATGGCGCTATGTAGGACTGGGCTGGTTCGCCGTCGCGGCCCTCGTACCGGTGATGCCGGAAATGAATACTCGCAGCCTCATGGCACTATGGGGCGGTGCCGCCGTCTATACCGCCGGCACCGTCTTCTACCGCAATCGCCGCGCCCTGCGCCACGCCCATGGGGTCTGGCACGTATTCGTGATCGCCGGCAGCGCCTGCCACTTCCTGAGCATAGCCGCGCTGTTGCGATAATGCGCTCCACGCATTGGAGCGCCTGCAACGCCTTACGCCGCCGCGGTCAGGCGAAAGGCGGCCACGGCCTGGCGCAATTCCGTTGCTTGCTCGCGCAACACCACCGCGCCCTCGGAAACCTCCTCCACACGCTGCGCGTTCTTCTGCGTGTCCTCATCCAGGCGGGCCAGGATCTGCGCCACCTGCTCGATGCGCTCCGTCTGCTCGGCCGAGGCCTGGACGATACCGTTCATCGTCGTCGTGGTCTGCGTGATGCTGTCCAGAATGACGCCCATGGCCTTACCGGCCTCGCCAACCCGGTCCACCCCGCGCTGCACAGTGTCCGTCGACTGGCCGATGAGGACATTGATTTCCTTGGCGGCAGTGGCGGAGCGCTGGGCGAGTGATCGCACCTCGCTGGCCACCACCGCAAAGCCCTTGCCCTGCTCTCCCGCGCGGGCTGCTTCCACCGCCGCGTTCAATGCCAGAATATTGGTCTGGAAGGCTATTCCCTCGATCACGGACGTGATGTCCGAAATCTGCGTCGAAGCTTCCGAAAGCGCGCGCATGGTTTCCACCACACCGTGCATGGTCTGGCTGCCCTGCCGCGCCGCTTCGACCGCCTGACTCGCCATCTCGCCGGCCTCCTGGGCGTTCCTGGAATTGCGCTTGACCTCGTCCGTCAACGCTTCCATCGCTTGTGTCGTCTGCTGCAGCACACGCGCCTCGTTGTTCGTATGCGCCGACAGGTCCGCGTTGCCGTCGGCGAGCTGCACGCTTACCACCGACACCGCATCCGCGTGCTGACGCACCCCCCCCACGACCGACGCCAATCCCCGCTGCATGCGGGCCAGCGTCGCAAGGATGCTGTTGGCGTCGCCGTCCCTGGGATGGATCGCGTTGCCCAGATCGCCGGCACTCACGGCATCCGCGATGTGCTTGAGATCGCCAGGCTCGGCGCCAAGGGCGCGAGTGATGCGCCGGGCGATGATCCACGCCAGGCCGGCCCCCACCAGGATGGCAAAGGCAGTCAAGGCCAGCATCAAATGCTGGAATTCGACGCCCACCTGGCGGGCCATGTCGCTCTGCTCTTTGCTCAGTGCTTCTTCCAGGTCGATCATGCGGTTGATCGCCGCCAGCCACTGCACGAACAGGGGGCGCGCCTGATCAAGCAGCCCTCTGGCGCTGGCGGCGTCGCCGCGCTGCAAGGCGGCGAGCAGATTGTCGACGACAGGCTGCGTACGCACCGCGATCGCTGTGATGGCGGCGTACGTATCCCGCTCCTTGGCCGACACAATGGTGCCCGGCGCGAACAGAGTATCCATGGGCGCGGCCGCCTCGGCATATTGACGCCTCAGGCGCTCTATGTCGGCGACCAGCGGACGCAACTCGTCCGGACCCGCCAACACGGCGTCGCGCAGGGCAATCGCCCGGTCATGGACGCTGCCGCGAAAGGTGATGGCATAGCGCTGCTTGACCCCGAACACGTCGTTGATGGCGCTCAGACCAGCGTTCATGCGGTTGACCTGGGTGATACCCACCACCGTCAGAAGCACCATCAGGCACAGTACAAGGGCGAAGCCGAGCATGATGCGGCCGCCGGTGGTGCGGAAAGGGCGAGAAAGAAAAAGTGAATTGCGCATATGGACCTTCCAGCGGGGAATCCAGTCGAATGTCGGGATAGGGATTTCCGACTTGCTCGATAGCTATCGACTATTACAAATTAATTCTAATTATATATTTTTATTAGCCGCCCCATGCTTTTGACCCCTTTGCCGGTGCGGGATCGCCGCTGGCCGGCCTGGGTTTCGGCGCGGGCGCCCGCTACCTGGGCACCACGTTCAGCGACACGGACAACGCCGTCAAAGTGCCGGCCGTGACACTGGCGGATGCGGCGATCCGCTACGACCTGGGCCGCGCCAGCGCATCCTTGAAAGGCGCCAGCCTGAGCCTGAACGCATCGAACCTGTTCGACAAACGCTACGTGGCCTCATGCAACAACGTGAACCTGTGCTTCTATGGCCCAGGCCGCGTGGTGCTGGCCACGATGCGCTACAACTGGTGATGGGCCGGGTTCGACGCCGAGGACGGACCGCCGTAACGGCTACGCTTCAGTAGCCGTCGGTGCCGGCGGCGTCCCGAGCTCGTCCAACTTTATGAGCATCACGGTCACGTCATCGTCGGATCCCGCCAGGCAGGCTTCCTGGTTGATCTGCGAGGAGTTGACGGCGGGAACGTACCCTTCTGCATGTCCCCGCCTTACACGCCGCGCGATAATTTCCGTCGACAATTCGTCGTGGGCACCATCGCTGACCTGGACGATGTAGCAACCGTCCAGGTCCATCCCATCAGGCACCTTTATGTGGGTAAATTTCGGACGCGCGCTCTCCGCGCCTTCCAGGAAATGATCGCCTACGGCGCGCGCGAGGGCATTGGATCCATCGACACCATTCCCGATGACGATTCCTCCACGGCGTTCCACGCCTGCGTTGAACCGGGGGTGGGCCACGCGTTCACCGTTGCCTTTTGTGAGCCACGCCGTGGCATCATCGCTGAGTTGCAGTTCCGTTTCAGGCGAAACGAAGATCGCTCTTGAATCGCCCACGTTCGCCACCCAGATGTGGCGCTCGTACATAAGGCAGAGGTTGGCCGTGCAGCCCTCTGCATCGTGCACGAACTTGCCCGTGGCGGATATTTCCCCGCCCCGGTCCGTCGCGATCAACGCCTGTGTCAACCCATTGGCGATACCCAATGGAGTCAGCCCCGTCGGCGGATTGCAGATCTCCAGGTGCTCCTTGACCTTGGCTGGCAATACGTCCTTTGCGTACTGCGCATAATGACTGCCGCCATGGCCGTCCAGGACAAAGGACAGGAACATATCTATCTGTCGGCCGCCTAAGGACACGGAAATCCAGCCGGCGGAGGATCGGTCTTCCATTTCCTTGCGGCGTACATTCTTTTTTACCGATATCCCCACACCGGGGAGTGGGGTCTCGTGCTGCACGATGAGGCGGTCTCGGTCTCCGGGGTCTACGTACCCCTTGCAATGAGATGACAGGTCCGTCACCCCGGCAGTGCTGCGCGGATCGCTGGGCGGGCTGACGACAACTGTTTTTTTCGCGGGAAGATGGGTGCGAGAGTTGGACCACTCCAACTCCTTCTCGAGTTTGCCAAGCAATTTTGCAAGCGAGTCGTGGAGCCGGTATTCCAGATCGCCGATGTGCTGCTGATCCGTCTTCTTGTAGGAGACATCGGTTGGCAAGGGCAATTGATCCTTGAGCGTGAAATGCACCTGGCTCGAATCGCGCTTTTGAAAGGTTTTCACCTTATCGCGCAAGTGATGGAGCTCGTGCTCTGGATCGTTGAGACGAAGCATCGCGCTTCGATGTGCGTCTGACTGCACGCGGGGATCGCCGGCCCGGAACGCCAGGTCGCCGACGCGGCCTGGACCGCCCGCGTTCTCCGTGGCTGTTTCGTCGGACGCTGCGTTTTGGGTGGACGCTGCACTCAGGGTGGATGAAGGGATAGTCATTTGAAGAACCTACCGTCAGCATTGTTGGAATGGATGCAGGCCGCGCGGCGCATCGTGATCCCATATGTACCAAGCCCACTGTTAGTGTTCCTTCACCGCGCCTCGGCATGGCCACGGTAGCTATCGAGCAAGTCCATACACCGCTGCCGCAGAAACCCATGCAACTGCGTGATCGCCGGAGTCAATTGTTCGCGATGCGCGCACAGCAAATGCAATGGCGCAGGCTCGCAGTAGTCCTGCGGCAGAACCTCTACCAGACGTCCGGCGGCCAGATCAGGGATAAGGTCCAGCCGCGACTTGTAGATCAGGCCTTCGCCGGCGATGGCCCACCGCCGTACCAGGTCGGCATCGTCGCTGATGCGGTTGCCCGTGACGGCGACGGTACGGTCGCCGCCCGGCAGCGTGAAACGCCAGCGTTCGTGGACCTGCTCGCTCCATACATAGCGCAGGCAATTGTGGCGCCGCAGGTCGTCGACCTTGGCCGGCGCACCGTGACGCTCGATGTACGACGGCGCCGCGCACAGCGCCCGGCGGTTGTGGCCGGCCAGCGGCATGGCCAACAAGGACGAATCCTGCAGCGCGCCGTAGCGGATGGCCGCGTCCAGCGGTTCGCTTACCAGGTCCACCGAGCGGTCACTGATACGCACATGCAAAGAGACGTCTGGATGCTGATGCTGGAAGTCGTCCAGCCACGGCAGCAGCAGGTTGCGGCCGAAATCGGACGACGCCGAGATGCGCAAAGGACCGCTCAGTGCCGCGCGTCCTGCCGATAGCGCCTGCTGGCCCTGCACCTGCGCGCTGAGCATCAGCCTGGCGTGCGGTAGATATCGCTCGCCGGCATCGGACAGTTGCATGCTGCGCGTCGACCGCGTGAACAGCCGCGCCCCCAGGGCCTTCTCCAGCCGTTGCACGCAGGCGCTGGCATGTGCTGGAGCGATATTGAGCCGCCGCGCGGCCTCCGAGAAGCTGCCTAGCTCAGCCGCATGAATGAAGATCTGTATGTCGTCGAAACGAATCATTTTCGTCGAAATGCCGAAAGTGTTTCGGTATTACGGGTATTTCCCCCAGAATTGGCGAAGGATACCATCAGCTTTCCATTTGCAGAACCACGCCGAAAGCCGCGCCCAGCGCCGCTTTCACGCATTCCGCAACACCGCATTGCCGCAACACCGCACTCCTGCATTGCCGCATTGCCGCCCACGAAAAAGGACCTCTTTCATGAAAGCCGTCGGTTTCCACCAGAATCACCCCATCAGCCACCCGCAGGCGCTCGAAGACATCACGCTGCCGACGCCGGAACTGAAGGACCACGACATCCTCGTCGAAGTCAAGGCGGTGTCCGTCAATCCGGTCGATACCAAGGTTCGCAAGGGTGGGGACGTACCGGAAGGCCAGGCTCGCGTCATCGGCTGGGACGCGGCGGGCATCGTCCGAGCCGCCGGTCCGCTCGCCACTCGCTTCAAACCGGGCGACCGCGTCTGGTACGCGGGCGACATCACCCGCCCTGGCAGCAACAGCGAATTGCAAGCGGTCGACGAACGCATCGTCGGCCCCATGCCCACCACGCTGGATTTCGCCGAAGCCGCATCGCTGCCCTTGACGGCCATCACCGCGTGGGAGTTGCTGTTCGATCGTCTTCAGGTCCATGCCGCCGATCCCACCGAGAATGGCGTCTTGTTGATCGTCGGTGCGGCCGGCGGCGTCGGCTCGATCCTGACCCAGCTTGCCCGCCAACTGACTGGCCTGACGGTAATCGGAACCGCATCGCGCGACACGAGCCGCGACTGGGTCCGTTCCCAAGGCGCGCACCATGTGATCAACCATCGTGAAGCCTGGGCGCCGCAACTGCAGGCGCTGGGCATCGGCGAGATCACTTATGTGGTGGGCCTCAACGACAGCGCCAGCTATCTGCAACAGATCGCGGGGGTGCTGCGTCCCGAAGGCAAATTCGCGCTGATCGACGACCCTGCCACCCTCGACATCCGTCCGTTCAAAACGAAGTCGATTTCAGTGCACTGGGAACTGATGTTCACGCGTCCGATCTTTACGACATCATCGCTCGACCGTCAGCACGCCCTGCTCCGCCGTGTCGCGGAACTGGTCGACCGCGGTGATCTGAAGCACACCTTGACGCGACGCATCGACGGCATCGACGCCGCCGGCCTCAAGCAGGCCCATGCCTGGGTTGAAGCGGGCGACATGACCGGAAAAGTCGTGCTCGTCGCACGCTGAACGGTCCATCAGCCCGCGTCGCGGACCGCGTGCGACAGCGCTCGCACGAGCCTGACCAAGGGATCGGGCTTTTCCCGGCCGCGGGCCGTGCAAACCAGCATCTGCCGGCTCGCCCATTCATCCTTCAAAGGACGTATCTCAAGGTGCATCCCTTGCAGATAGGCCTCGGCGGCATGTTTGGGCAGAACACCGATACCCATGCCCGCTTCGACCATCCGGCAGACGGCCTCGAAACCTTGCATCTGGACGCGTAACTTCAACGCCTTCTGGGCCAGGCCGGCCTGCGCCGCCAACAAGTCCATCAGCGACGCGCCGTACTCCAGGCCGACCAAGGGGTAGTCGAGCACCTGTTCGAACCAGACTTCGCCATGCCTGGTCAGCGGATGATCCTGCGGCACGACCGCGCAGAGATGATCTTTACGATAGGGCTGGCATTCCAGGCCTTCGAGCGAGCCGCCCGAATTGATGATGCCGACATCCGCTTCGCCCAATAACAGCGCCTGCACGATCTGGTCGCTCCAGCGTTCCTTGACGGTCAGGTTCACGTCGGGGTGCTCGGTATGGAAGCTTGCCAGGTCCGCGGGAAGATACTGTGCCATGGCCGACGTGTTGGCCTGCACCCTAAGCGCGCTACGGCGCCCCGATCCATGTTCATCCAGGTCCGCCTGCATCTGATTGACTTGTATGAGCAGTTGCTTGGCATGATGCAGCAGGGTCGATCCAGCCGGCGTCAGCTCGACACCTTTATGCGATCGGTCGAACAGGGAGCACTTCAGGCGGTGTTCGAGCAGTGAGATGCGGCGGCTGGCGGCCGCCAGTCCCATCGAAGACGCGGCGGCCGCACGCGTCAGGCTGCGCAGCTCAGCTGCCTTGACGAAAAGCGCAATGGAATCGAGGTCGGGAAGCATGGTTTATGGCAGGCAGGGATCATGATGAAGTCACTTTTCCCGTGCGAGTATTGCATGCGCCCGCAAGACCACCGGCCGATCGATCATTTTTCCGTCGACGACCGCCGCCGCGCCCTTGGCCTGATCCGATGCCGCCAACACGCGCCTGGCCCAATCCAGTTCCTGCGGCGTGGGCCGGAAGGCGGCATTCACGGGCGCCACCTGCGAAGGATGAATACACAACTTGGCACCAAACCCCAGCTTTCTCGACTTCGCGGCTTCCGTCTGCACGAACGCGGCATCATGAATTTCCGTGGTGACCCCATCGACCGGCGCGACCAATCCACCCAGCCGGGACGCCAGGACCAGCTGTGAGCGGAAGAACAACAAGGCCTCGTCTTCGCCCGTTATCCCCAGGTCAAGCTGGAAGTCGATCGAACCAAAGACGATACGCTCGACTCCCGGCGCTGCGACCAGCGATCGCAGCGCATCGAACCCCGTCGCCGTCTCGACCAGCGGCAGCAGCCGCGCGCTCGGTGCTGCCCGAGCACACGCGGCCAAGTCGCTGGCGTTGTCCGCCTTGGGCAACATGATGGCCGCCACATTAGGGCTGGCGCATGCCGCCAGGTCGTCCGCGAACCATGTCGTGTCCGCGGCGTTCACCCGCACGATTACCTGCGCCGATGCGTTCTGGAGCCAACCCTGGAGGGCGTGGCGCGCCGCCTCCTTGGCATCGGGAGGCACGGCGTCCTCGAGGTCGACGATGACGGCGTCAGCGCCCGCGGCCAGCGCCTTGTCGAAGCGTTCCGGCCGATTGCCCGGCACGAACAAATAGGATGAAGGATGCGGCATGGTCAGGCCTCTCGCAACGCGGCGCGGTACTTCTCGACCTCTTCCGCGTACATGTCACGCCCATAGGCGTCGTTCGTGACCAGCAAAGGGAAATCTTCAATCACGAGACGTTGAACCGCTTCTGTCTTCAGATCTTCGTAGGCGATGACTTCCGCCGACCGGATGCAGGAAAATAGCGTAGCCGAAATTCCACCGATCGCGGAAAAACAGACCGCTCGATTTTTCTTGCAAGAAGCTCGGATCGCTTCGCCACGCGGCCCCTTCCCTATGGCACCCCGGGCGCCATGATCAAACAGCACCGTCGCATAGGGATCCATACGGTAGGCGGACGTAGGGGCGACCACCCCGATCGCGTGCCCCGGCTTGGTCGGCCCGGGGCCACCATAAAAAAGCACCTGGTCTTGCAAGTCCACCGGCAGGGGTTGGCCCGCGGCCAGCGTGTCGACGAAGCGCTTATGCGCCGCGTCGCGGGCCATGAGAATGACGCCGGACAGGTAAACCTCGTCCCCGGCATTCAGTCCCAAAACGGCATCGTCGTCCAGAAGGGTTTGCAGATAGTGAACTGCCATCGCGATACCTCGACTCAGATAGTGGCACTGGCACGCCGGCTGGCATGGCACTGGATGTTTACGGCCACCGGCAGCGCGGTGATGTGACAGGCATAGGTCTCCACCGCGACCCACAGCGCGGTGGTCGAACCGCCATAACCCTGTGGTCCGATGCCCGTCTTGTTGATCAACTCCAGCAACTCGCGTTCGAGCTGGGCGATGTGCGGGGCCGGATGATGATCACCGATATCCCGCAAAATGGCCTTCTTCGCGATGCCGGTGACCTTGTCGAAACTGCCGCCGATGCCGACGCCCACCGTCAACGGCGGACAGGCTGCGCCCCCCGCCGCCTCGATCGCGGACAGCACGAATTTCTTTACGCCTTCGGCGCCTTCGCCGGGCAGCAGGAACTTCATGGTGCTCCAGTTCTCGCTGCCGCCGCCCTTGGGCACGACGGTGATGTGAATCTCGTTGCCAGGAACGATATCGGTATGCACCACAGCCGGCGTATTGTCATTGCTGTTGACGCGCAGCAAGGGGTCGGACACGACGGACTTGCGCATGAAGCCTTCGGCGTAACCCTTGCGTACGCCAGCCTGCACCGCGGCCTCGAAGTCGCCGCCACTCACATGCACGTCCTGGCCCAGTTCGATGAACACAATGGTCAGGCCGGTGTCGTGGCAATAGGAAACCTGGTTTTCGCGGGCAATCTTGTCGTTGTCGATCAACTTCAACAATACCGATTTGCCGAGCGGCGACACTTCCTTTTCCGCCGCGTCATGAAACCCTTGCACCAGGTTGTCAGGCAGCAGATGACAGGCATCTATGCACAATCTCGCGATGGTATCTGTAATTTGGCTTGCGAGGACTTCTCTCACCATGGAGCGCTCCTTTAATCAACCGTGACGTTAGCTTGTTCGACAACCTTTTTCCAACGTCCCACTTCTCCCGCGAGATAAGCCGAGAACTGTTCCGGGGTCCGCTCCGTCGGCGGCGTCAGCGCCTGGGCGCGCATCTGCTCCTGGAACGCAGGCGTCTTGAACATCGCAATCACTTCCTTATTGATCGCCTGCACTACATCGTTCGGCGTACCATGAGGCGCCACCAGACCGAAGAACGCGACCGCGCTAAGTTTGGGGTAACCCAGCTCGCCCAACGTCGGCACGTCCGGGATATAAGGCGAGCGCTTCCCGTCGACCACGGCCAGGGCCTTGATCTGGTTCGCCTTGATACTCGTGAGCAGCGGCGGCAGGGAATCGGACGTTACTTCCAGGGTATTGCCGATGAGGGCCGTCTTCGATTCCGCGCTGCCCTTGTAGGGCACATGCACCATGGGGAAGCCGATCTCTTTCTTCAGCAGCTCCATGGTCAGATGCTGCAGGGAGCCGTTGCCGGCGGAGCCATAAGACAGGTCCTTGGCCTTGGCCCGCTTGACCAGGTCGGCGAAGCTGGTGATACCGGAGCCATTCGAAGCAGCTATCACTTGCGGCGTGGAGGCGGTCTCCGCGACACCGACGAAGTCCGTGAGCGGGTTGTACTTGGTGTCCTGGGGATAGAGAGCCGGCGTAATCGCGAAGGGGCCCGTGCTGGTCATCAGCAAGGTGTAGCCGTCGGGCCTGGCGCGCGCGGCGTAGGTGGTGCCTATCCTTCCGCCACTGCCGGGGCGGTTCTCGACGATGAAGGCCTTGCCGAACTTGGCCTCCAGTTCCTTGCCCACCATGCGCGCGATCATGTCGCCCGTCTGGCCGGCCGCGAACGGCACGACGATGGTGACGGGGTGTTCAGGCCAGGCCGCGTGTGCCGTGCCGGCGCCCAATGCGAATGCACAGCCGAACGCCAATGCGAATTTTCTAATTATCATGATTTGTCTCCTGTCGTTGGATAGCTTCTTTTGTTTCTACGCCGTGTCCGCCGGCTGCGGCAAATCGCGCGTGAACACCTCGTGATCAAAACCGAGTTCAGCCAGAATGGCTTGGGTATGTTGTCCGACCGCTGGGATGGGGCCCATTCTCGGTGAGAATGCACTTTGTCTGCCGGGGGGCAAGAGGGCCGGGATGACCCCGGCCGGTGTGTCGACATCGCGCCAGCGGTCGCGCGCTTGCAGTTGCGGGTGCGCCCACAACCCGGCCATGTCGTTGACCCGTGCGTTGGCAATGCGCGCCTGGTCCAGCCGCCGGATCAGTTCGTCCGTGGTGAGCGTGCTGAAGATATCGTCGATACAGCGTTGCAGCACCGGACGGTTGGCATGCCTCTGCGCATTACCCTGGAAGCGGATGTCTTCATGGACATCGGGGGCTTGCAGCACGATCTCGCAGAAGGCCTGCCATTCCCGCTCGTTCTGGATGCCGAGCATGACCTTGCCGCCGTCACCGACCGCAAAAGGACCATAGGGGAAAATCGTGGCGTGGGATGCGCCGTTGCGTTGCGGCGGAACGGCGCCGTCGAAAGCGTAGTACATGGGGAAGCCCATCCACTCGGCAAGTGACTCCAGCATCGAAATATCGATGTGCGATCCCTTGCCGGTCCGCTCTCGCTGCATCAGTGCGGCAAGAATGTTGGTATAGGCGTACATGCCGGCGGCGATGTCCGCGATGGAGTTGCCGGATTTGGCTGGCGTTTCTTCCGTCCCGGTGACCGACAGGAATCCCGCTTCGCTCTGAATCAGCAGGTCATAGGCTTTCTTGTCCCGATAGGGGCCGTCATCCCCATAGCCGGAGATGTCGCAGATGATCAGTCTCGGGTACTTTTCCATGAGCTGCGCGGCGCCCAGTCCCATCCGCGCGGCCGCGCCGGGTGCCAGGTTCTGCACCAATACATCGGCTTGTCCGATCAACCGGGCCACCACTTCGGCCGCGGCGGGATGCTTCAGGTCCAGGGCAAGGCTCTCTTTCGAGCGATTGACCCACACGAAATGCGAGGACTGGCCCAGGACACGCTGATCGTACGCACGCGCGAAGTCGCCATTACCGGGCCGTTCCACCTTGATGACGCGCGCCCCGAGGTCGGCCAGTTGCCGGGTACAGAACGGTGCCGCGATAGCGTGTTCAAGGGAAACGACAGTGATGCCTTCGAGCGGAAGCGCCATGGAACGGCCCTGATCATGTGGGAGCTTGAATGCTAGGGATTACGGCCAGGACGCGGAATAGCCAGTTCGCAAAGGGGTCTTCGACGAATTCGAAGACCTGGGTAAGAACCGGGGTCACAGCGGGGGTCACAGCGGGGGTCACAGCCGGGGTCACAGCCGGAATGGCAGCAAGCAATGGCTTGTCCGCTCCCAGGCACGTGGGTTACAGGCAACTGCCAGTACACTCCGCTTGGCCGCGGAGCCAGTCGCGCATCCGCCAGGCCGCCGGGAAGGCGAAGAAATGGGCAATCTTAGCAACACTGAACAGCGTCAAGGCGTCGCGGCACGCGGCTCATGCGCCGAAGTTTTCTCTGCTTTCCTCAAGCTGGGGCTGACCTCTTTCGGCGGGCCGATCGCCCATTTAGCCTATTTTCGGGCGGAATTTGTCCAACGCCGTCGCTGGCTGGACGACCGCGGCTACTCCGATCTCGTCGCCTTGTGCCAATTCCTGCCGGGACCGGCCAGCAGCCAGGTGGGCATGGCGCTGGGCCTGGGCCGTGCCGGGTGGCCGGGATTGCTGGCAGCCTGGGCAGGCTTCACCTTGCCATCGGCGATCGCGCTGATCTTGTTCGCTTTCGGCATTGCCCAGTATCAGGGGCTTGCCCAGTCTGGCTGGGTGCACGGGCTCAAGGTCGTGGCGGTGGCCATCGTGGCTCAGGCGGTTCTGGGCATGGCCAAGTCCCTATGTCCCGACCGGCCACGCGCCGCGCTGGCGCTACTGGCTGCGCTGCTGACATTGATCCTGCCTGCGGCCACGGGCCAGGTGGCAGCGATCGCGATCGCGGGTCTACTGGGCTGGTGGGGATTGAAAATCGAGCAGCCCGCCGGCGGCCAGGCCCATCGCTACCCGGTCTCGCGCAAGCTGGGGATCGTTGCCTTGTTTTTGTTCGCGGCCCCTCTTGTGGGGCTTCCACTTTGGGCAAGTGCCACGGGTTCTTCCACGATAGCCTTGCTGGATGGGGTCTACCGTGCCGGCGCGCTGGTCTTCGGTGGCGGTCACGTCGTGCTGCCCTTGCTGCAGGCCACGACGGTTCCGAGCGGCCTGGTCAGCAACGCCGATTTCCTGGCCGGCTACGGGGCGGCGCAGGCGGTGCCAGGGCCACTGTTCACGTTTTCCGCGTATCTGGGCGCGGTTGCACGAGGGCCTCTGCACGGCTGGGCCGGCGGATTGGCGCTACTGGGCACCATCTTCATTCCCGCCTTCCTGATGCTGGTCGGTGCGCTGCCGTTCTGGCAAGCGTTGCGCCATCGCATCGGCATACAGACGGCCATGGCGGGCATCAATGCCGCGGTGGTCGGCATACTGGTGTCAGCCTTGTACGACCCGGTATGGACGAGCGCCATCCACGGCAAGGCGGACTTTGGACTGGCATTGCTGTGTTTCGGCCTACTTACCGTAGGCCGCGTGCCGCCGGCGATCGTCGTGTTTCTGGCCGCACTCGCGGGCTGGGGCATGGCGGCGAGCTCCTGAGCGAGGATCCGTTCCCTGTTTGTCGAAACGGCTTGACGGTCTGTCGCTCGATCGCTGTCGGACACCGAGTGGACGTCCTTGATCCGGTGCCCCGGGTAATTCAAGTTTGCGGCGGCAGGCGACCGCCGGTCTGATCGAGGATCTTGCCGTTCTCGTTCGCGATAGCTTCGGCCAGCTTCATCATCAGCGACATCAGCGATGTGTTCAACATGGCGATCTGCACTTGCAGCGCGCCGGCCAACGTTCCTTTCTGCTCCTCGCCGAGGTTGCTGCCGCGTACGTCGCCCAATTCCTGTCGCGCCTGCACGAGCTGCTTTTGCAGTTCAGCGATCTGCCGTTGCAGCGATTCGACCGATTCGGTCCGTTTACTGTCCGCGTCGTCAGTCTCCTTGCTGTTTTTGGTGCTGGTGCCGGAAGAACTGGCATCCGTAGCCGCGGATGTGGATCCTGCCTCGGAATCTGCCTCCCCGGTTGGCATGGCCTGGTCGACAGGAAGTGCTTCAGCCGATGCATTTTGCGGGACGGCTGTTTGCGGGATGGACGTAGCCGGGTTGATACTGCCAATCTGAGTCATCGATGATTATTCCTTTGAACCTGCCACGAACACCTGCGTGATCAGCAATGCCTGGGCGGCCAGGGTTTCGGCGCGGCAAAGCTTGAGTCCACAGGCAGCGGATGCGATCCTATTTTCGGCAGCGCGGCACGACCATGGAAAATCTTGCGGAAGATGTACGTTCTTGCGCAAAGATTCCGCTGAGCAGGTCGGGAGATTCGCTATCTGGCTAGCGTCGATAGAGGGCAGGCTAGGTTTTGATCAACCTGGAGCCAGGTCATACCCGCGAGCGTCGCCAAAGCGACGGGCTTTGCCCGCAGTGGCGCTTGAAGGTGCGACTGAGATGCGCGGCATCGGCGAAGCCGGTTTCCTTGGCAATGGTCTCCAGCGTTGCATCGGAGTGAAGCAGCTGCGCGCGCACCAGGTTCAGTCTTTCCTGCAGTTGCCATTGATATGGCGACAGGCCCGTGGATGCCTTGAACGCCCTGCAGAAATGCCATTGGGATTGACCGACCATGCCCGCCACTTCTTCGAGGGCTATCTGACGTGGCAGCTGCGTGCGCATGTATTCCTGGACCCGGCGCAATTGCCATGATGCCAGCTGGCCCGCGCGCGACGGCGTCTGCTGCCCAGAGGAAAGCAAGGCGAACACGGCCGCCGTCAAGCTATCCCCAAGCAGGCACGACGAGGCATCGCCATGCGGAATCGCGACCAGCATGCGAACAAGGGCGAGAACCCGCGCGTCCGTGAAGCGAAGACGGGGCGCTTCGAAGGACCGGGTATCAATGTCCTCACCCAATCTTTCTCCAAGCGCCTCCATGTCGAACAGCAGAATTCCGTATCTGCAGTAACGCAGGCTGCTTGCGTAGCCCCATAGGTGCATGCCCTCGGGGATGATCGCCATGTGATTCGGCTTGTGATCGAGACCGCAGGATTTGTTCTGCTTGAGGCGGGGCTCCGTCTGGCCACCGACCTCCTCGAGGTTCACGGTAAGCCGGGTTTCGTTCTCGTAAAGCAGCGAATGGAGGACACGGCCTTCCGCGTATTCGTGGATGTCTTCGACCGTCACGCCATTCCAGGCGCGGCTGCGCCGTTCAATCCGCAGGACGTTCTCCGGGAGTTCGGATTCTTCGACGACATGGACGTTCAAACGGCTCTCCGGAATGCCTGGTTGCATCGTTCCGCCAGGAGGTTGGCGCGAAACACGTCGTGATTCTACGGGTTTCGTATCCACCGCAGGGCGCGCGGCCGCGCCTTCGCTGTGGACGAGGCAGGCCCGAACTGGGGCATCTTGTTCACGCTTCTCCATGCTCAGGCCGAGTCCCGTCAATTATCCATATCCATGGATAATTAATTAGATTTTTTCGCTATTTATCCATCAAGGCAGAACCCTTAAAGTTCGTCCATGCCCTGCACTTGAACACGGGACGACGAATGAAAAGGCTTATCCAAGGAACGCTGTTGCTGGCTGCGCTAGTAGTGCCGCCCGCCGCCTACTCACAAGGACTGACTGACATGAAAACCACGACACAAGATCTCGCTGCCGCGCAACGCCTGATCGATCTGCATTTCGAAATCTGGAACGACTCCAACGCCGCGAACTGGGCGGCCAAGTTTCCGGGGGTGTACACCACGAATTTCTTCGTTGCCGATTACGACGGCATGGCCACCGGCTATGACGAAGTGGCGAAGCTGCTGAAGCGCGTCCAGGACGAGCACGCCGGCTTTACCTTTACCCCGGATCCCATCACATGGAACCACGGCGTCGGCCGAGTGACCTGGGGTTATGGCCCGCAGGACAAGCCCAACCTGGTCCGCGGCGAAGACATCTTCACCATCGAGAACGGCAAGCTTGCCAGCGCTCGCGTATTCATCGACAAGAAATAAGCAGGGGTACTTCGCCATGAAATTCATCGCTACCTTGGCCGCGGCGCTGGCCGTGATCACCACTGCTCCTTCATACGGCTCCGGCGTGCGGGCGGTGGGTGTTGATCACGTCGGTATCAACGTGCCTGATCTGAAGCAGGCAGAAAGCTTCTTTTCGAAGACCTTCGGCTGCGTTGCGGTCACGCATATCGGCCCTTTCAAATTGGATGCGAGCGGTGCGGAAGAAGACGCCAAGTTCGCGCCCAGGGCGGACAGCGTTTCCCTGTCCATGCTTCGCTGCGGCACGGGTTCCAACATCGAACTGTTCGAATACCAGAATTCGAAAGGCAGCATGGCCATGCCCAAGGCGGAGGACATCGGCGCATCGCACATCGCTTTCTACACGGACGACATCAAGGGTGCGGTGGCCTATCTGAAGTCCCAGGGCATCACGGTTCTGGGCGAACCCATCACCATGCCCTCCGGCGATACCGAAGGCGAAACCTGGGTTCACTTCCGCTCGCCGTGGGGTTCGGAAATGGAATTGGTCAGCTATCCCAATGGCAAAGGGTATGAAAAGCATTCCAAGGTAAAGCTTTGGAATCCCAGGAAGCCTGCGGCCCCCGCCTTCTAGACGCTGCGAAGATACGGCAGCGGGATGACAACGCGGTCGCGAATAAGGCCGACAGTCTTCCTGTCTGATTATCTTTCCGTGGGGTCAGACTCTGGTGAATATAAGCTGACGGGGCAATGTGTGGCACTCCATCCAATGTCCCGCCAGCGCCACTCTCCCAGAGTCATCCCGGCGCTTCATTAAGTTTTCGTGTTCGGTAGCCGTTAATCCCGGTACAGCTTGCGTAAGCCACGGAAAAATAAACCATGTTTAACTTCATCTCCTTCGCCGTAACGATCATCGCTCTGATCGCTTGGTGCGTTCACCTTCAGAAGAAAAGGCACAACGCCTTGCTGGCGAAGTTTCGTGAGCACAATCAGAGGCTCGGCACGTCGTTTCCGGACACCAGTATCGACAGCGAACTGATTCTCTGCGACAAAGACAAGAAACTCGTTATCGCCTTCGATCCCCAATCCCAAAAACTCTGCATGGTGCAGGGATCAAAGGATCAGGGCGAAGTCCTCGACTTTTCGTACATTCGACAATGGCAGCTCAAGTGGACCGAGAGCAATGGCAGCAACGGGTTCCAGCTGAAGAACGTCCATTTCGACCTTTCCACGAATGACCTCAAACGGCCATTGATCAGGGTCCCGGTCACCAACAAAGCCTATGGCGACACGTGGAACAGCCGCCTGGGAATTCTGTTCAACGCCTGAGCGGGCGAGTTCAGGTGGTTTCCCGCTGCACGAGTCGAAAACCCAGGTCCAGGTGGCGCTGTGGATTCGGCCGCCCCTCCAGCTCGTTCAAGAGCAGCGTGGCGGCCGAGCGGCCGATCTCGTAGCGCGGCGTGGCAATCGTCGACAAAGGCGGCGTTGTCCATGCGGCGCCGCTCAGGTCATGGAACCCCACCAGGCCCATGCGCGCGGGTACCTCGATGCCCATGCGTCCGCATTGGAATACCGCGCCTTGGGCAAGGTCATCGTTGCAAAAGAACAGCCCGTCGCATTCGGGGTGGTCGCGCAACATGGCTTGAAGCAAATCGGCGCCCAGGCCCAGTGACGATTTGGTCGGCGTCATGATTTCCAGCTCGGGCTTGTACATCCCTGCTTCACGCAAGGCCTGCCGGCATCCCTCGCACCGGCGCAGTGATCGCGGGTCCAACTGCGCGCCGATGATGCCGATATTGCGGTAGCCGCGGTCCACCAGATGGCGGCCCGCCGCGTACCCCGAGTCGAACTGCGAAAAACCCACGCTCATGCCCGAATCGCCGGATAAGGTCTCGATGGTATGAACAGTGGGTATCTTCAGCGACTCCAGCAGTTTCCAGACGGCCGGCCGGTGATCGATACCGGTCAGGATCAAGCCATCAGGAGAATGTTGCAGATAAGTGCGCAACAGGTCTTCTTCTGCTTCCGCCGAATAGCCGGTCAGCCCGATATGCATGTGGTAGCCGTGGGCATCCAGTACCTCTTTCATGCCCGCCACGATGTCCACGAAGACCACATTGGTCAGCGACGGAATCAGCGCCACAATGGTGCGCGAGCGCGCCGAAGCCAGCGCGCTGGCGGCATGGTTGGGCACATAGCCCAGGCGATCGCAAGCATCCTGGATACGGGCGCGCATCTCCGGCAGCACCTTGTCCGGAGTACTCAGCGCGCGCGACACCGTAATCGCCGCCACGCCGGCGGCGCGAGCGACGTCGGCCATCGTGACCCCGTTGCGGTGGGAGCTCCTGGACCTTCTTGCTGTCATCGGTGGGCAGAGGCAAAAGCCGGAAGTTTGACCCAAAAGGCTGTGTTGGGACAAACCCGAGCAGGGGTTGGCAAAGCCCACATGGTAGCGCTACCATCCTCCTCGCGTCGAGAAAAGCCAAAAAACGCAGGGAGACAACGATGCAAACATTTCCTCCGCCGGGCGCGGCGCCGCGCGCGTTCGACCGCGCGCTCGCCCTGGTTTTCCGCATCCAGAGCTGGCTGATGGTGGCGTGCCTCGTCACCATGGTCGTATTGCTGTTCGGCAATGTCGCCCTGCGCTACTTGTTCAATTCGGGCATCAACATTTCCGACGAGGTGTCGCGGCTGGCTTTCGTGTGGCTGATCTTCATCGGCGCCGTGCTGGCGATGCGAACGCACACCCACATGGGCGTGACCATGCTGGTCGAGCGTTTCGGCAAGGCTTCCCGGCGTATCTCTCATCTGTTCTGCCAAGTCCTGATCCTGGCGGTGCTATGCATGTGGATCAAGGGCAGTTGGGCGCAGACCCAGATCGGCATGGGTACGCAGCTTCCTGTTACCGGGCTGCCCGCGGGCCTCTTCGACCTGGCCTGTCTGTACGCGGCCATTTTCATGGCCTTGCTGACGCTGGCCGACATCGTATTGACGCTGGGCGGGGCCGAGCCGCCGCTGGATGCCAGCGCCACCGACCCGCTGAGTTGAATCCAGGCCCGCCAGCGGCTGCTTTTCTCCTGCGCGGCAGTGCCGCAATCCTGCGTACGGGCAGCCGTAAGCAGCTCTTCGCCAGTCACCATCACCGGACGCCATGATTCTTACCGTCTTCCTGATTGTCCTGCTGGGCCTGCTCGCCCTGGGCATGCCTATCGCATTCGCCCTGATCATCAGCGCGGTGCCGATGATGTTCCAGCTCGATTTCGTCGATCCCCAGATCATTGCGCAGAACATGCTGTCCGGCGCCAACAGTTTCACGTTGATGGCCGTTCCGCTTTTCATGCTCGCCGGCGAATTGATGAATGAAGGGGGAATATCGCGCCGCATCGTCAACCTGGCGTCCATGTTCGTCGGCCATATCCGGGGTGGCCTGGGCTATGTGGCGATCTTTGCCAGCGTCTTGCTGGCCGCGCTGTCCGGTTCGGCCGTGGCCGATGCCGCCGCGCTGGGGTCGCTCCTGATACCGATGCTGCGCGAGAAAGGCTACGAGGCCGGCGACTCGGCCGGCCTGATCGCAGCGGGCGGCATCATCGCCCCCATCATCCCGCCGTCGATCTCCTTCATCATCTACGGCGTGGCAACCAACGTATCGATCACCAAGCTTTTCTTCGCCGGCATCGCGCCCGGCCTGCTCATGGCGCTTACGTTGATCGCCGTGTGGACATGGACCTCACGGCGCAGCGGCGGCGCACGCGTCGCGCCCACGCCCAGGCAGCCGTGGTCGGCTCGCTTGCGGGCGCTGCGCGAATCCATCTGGGCGCTGTTCCTGCCGGTCATCATCATCGGTGGTTTGCGCGGCGGCATCTTTACGCCAACCGAAGCGGCGGTGGTGGCTGCCGTGTACGCGCTGTTGATAAGCCTGTTCGTCTATCGGGAAATCGCCTTCAAGGACCTGGGACCGCTATTCCTGCGTGCCGCGCATACCACCGCCATCGTCATGTTCCTGGTCGCGGCCGCGATGGTGTCTTCCTACATGATCACCTTGGCGGACATGCCGCAAGACCTGGTCGCACTGCTGGCGCCCTTCCTCGACCACCCGAAGTGGCTGATGTTCGCGCTGCTGATCCTCCTTACCCTGGTGGGGACCGCCATGGACCTTACGCCGACGATCCTGATCCTGGCTCCGGTCCTGATGCCGGTCGTCACGAAAGCAGGGATCGATCCGGTCTACTTCGGGGTCATGTTCGTCATGGTCGGTTGCGTGGGATTGCTCACGCCTCCGGTCGGCACGGTATTGAACGTCGTGGCCAGCGTGGCGCGAATTCGCATGGAAACCATCATCCGTGGCGCCTGGCGCTATGTCGTCGCCTACACCCTGCTGCTCTTGCTGATGGTCATTTTCCCCGAGCTGATTACCGTCCCCGCGAAGTGGATCCACTAGTTCAATTGTGTTGCAGCAACCCGTATCGCGATAACCAGCAAAGTAAACCCTGAGGAGACTCAACATGTTCACTCGCACGAAAAAACTGATCGTCGCACTGGCGGCGATAACGGCCTGTGGTGTTGCCAGCGTGGCTCATGCCCAGGAAATAAAGTCTCGCATCATTCGTTTCGGCTACGGCCTGAACGACGACAGCGTGCAGGGCCGCGCGGCCCGCTACCTGGCCGAGGAGCTTGGCAAGATCAGCGGCGGCAAGCTGAAAATGCGCACTTATGGATCGGCCAACCTGGGATCCGACGAGCAGATGCAGGCCGCGCTGGTGGGCGGCGCACAAGAGATGATGGTTGGATCCACCGCGCCGCTGGCCACCATGGTGAAGGAATTCGGCATTTACGACCTGCCCTTCCTGTTCAACGACGATAAAGAGGCGGATGCGGTGCTCGACGGCCCTTTCGGCGAGAAACTGCTGAAGATGCTGGATGACAAGGGCCTGGTCGGCCTGGTGTACTGGGAAAACGGCTTTCGCAACGTGACGAACTCCAAGCGTCCGATCGTGAAGGCAGAGGATCTGGACGGCATCAAGCTGCGGGTCATGCAAAACAAGATAGCGCTGGGGGTATTCGGCGCGCTGGGCGCCAACGCAGTGCCCATGCCGTTCTCGGAATTGTTCACGGCGCTGGAGACGCGTACGGTGGACGGCCAGGAAAATCCCGTCACTACCATTCAGAGCAGCAAATTCTATGAGGTGCAGCCTTACCTGAGCATGACGCGACACGTCTACACGCCGTGGGTGCTGTTGGCATCGAAGAAATGGTGGAACACCTTGTCGCCTGACGAGCAGAAACTGATCCGCCAGGCTGCCGCGTCGTCGCGCGACTTCGAGCGCAAGGACAGCCGCGCGGATTCCGCCAAGTCGATGGAGGTACTGAAGAGTTCCGGAATGAAGATCAATGTGGTGTCGCCGGAAGAGCTGCAGCGCTTGCGCGAGAAGTCCAAGCCGGTGGTGGATAAATACACCCAGGAACTGGGCCCGGAACTGGTCAAGCAGCTGCAGGAAGAAATCGCCAAGGCACGCAAAGGCTGAGTTGTGTGTAGCTCAACCTGAGTTTTATGCCGAAATGCAGGAGCCTGGGGCACGCACCCCGGGCGCCCGGGCGGGGAAGCGCCGAAGCAAAGCAGGAGATCCACAGTGTCCGATACCGCAAGACGTTTGCGTAGCCAGAAATGGTTCGATGATCCTTCACATGCCGACATGACGGCCATCTATGTCGAACGCTATTTGAACTATGGCTTGACGCGCGCCGAGCTGCAGTCCGGCCGCCCCATCATCGGCATTGCCCAGACCGGCAGCGACCTGGCGCCGTGCAATCGGCACCACCTGGAGCTGTCGCAGCGTACGAAGGCGGCCATACGGGACGCGGGCGGCATTCCCATGGAATTCCCGGTGCATCCCCTGGCCGAGCAAGGCCGGCGCCCAACCGCCGCGCTGGATCGCAACCTGGCCTACCTGGGCCTGGTGGAGATCCTTCATGGCTATCCCATCGACGGCGTCGTCTTGACCACGGGCTGTGACAAGACGACGCCGGCCTGCCTGATGGCGGCGGCCACGGTGGACATTCCGGCCATCGTGCTGTCCGGCGGACCCATGCTGGATGGTTGGCACGAAGGCAAGCGCGTGGGGTCAGGCACGGTCATCTGGCATGCCCGCAACCTGATGGCCGCCGGCAAGATCGACTACGAAGGCTTCATGACGCTGGCGACCGCGTCGTCGCCTTCGGTGGGACATTGCAATACGATGGGCACGGCGCTTTCGATGAACTCGCTGGCGGAGGCCCTGGGCATGTCGTTGCCCACCTGCGCCAGCATTCCCGCGCCATACCGCGAGCGTGGCCAGATGGCATATGCCACTGGGCTGCGCATCGTGGAAATGGTGCGCCAGGACCTGCGCCCGTCGCACATCATGACGCGCAAGGCCTTCGAGAACGCCATCGTCGTGGCGTCCGCCCTGGGCGCGTCCACCAACTGCCCGCCGCACCTTATCGCCATCGCGCGGCACATGGGCGTCGATCTATCGCTGGACGATTGGCAACGGTGTGGCGAAGACGTGCCGTTGCTGGTCAACTGCGTGCCGGCGGGCGAATACCTGGGCGAAAATTTCCACCGCGCGGGCGGCGTCCCGGCTGTCCAGCATGAGCTGCTGGCGGCTGGCAGACTGCATGGAGACTGCTTGACCGTATCGGGAAAGACCGTGGCCGACATCGCCGGTCCCGCTGTTACGGCGGACCGCGATGTGATCCGTACATGCGACGCGCCCCTGAAGGAACGCGCCGGCTTCATTGTGCTGTCGGGCAACTTCTTCGATAGCGCGATCATGAAAATGTCGGTGGTGGGGGAGGATTTCCGCAAGGCTTATCTATCCGAACCCGGCCATGAAAACGCTTTCGAGGCGCGCGCCATCGTCTTCGATGGGCCGGAGGACTATCACGCCCGTATCGATGATCCGCAACTCGCCATCGATGCGCGCTGCATACTGGTGATACGCGGCGCGGGTCCTGTCGGCTACCCGGGCGGTGCCGAGGTGGTGAACATGGCACCGCCCGCGAGCCTGATCCGACAGGGCGTGGACTCCTTGCCCTGCATGGGCGACGGGCGCCAGAGCGGCACATCGGCAAGCCCATCCATCTTGAACATGTCGCCCGAGGCAGCGGTGGGCGGCGGCCTGGCCCTGTTGCGCACCGGCGACCGCATACGCGTGGACCTGGTCGCCCGCACGGTGACGCTGGCGGTAGAACCTGCCGAACTGGAAGCGCGCCGAGGCGAACCGCCGTTCGAAATTCCGCCGCCACAGACGCCGTGGCAGGAATTGTTCCGCGGCCTGACCGGGCAGCTCTCCACGGGCATGTGCCTGGAACCCGCAACGCTTTATCTGAAGGTGGTGGAACAGCGGGGGGATCCGCGCCATTCCCATTAGGCGGCTACTGCCATCAGGCGGCGGCGTATCAACCCTTCCGATCCGCCGTCAGGGTCGCCCCTTCCATAAACCGGTCATCATCGCGCACCGACGCCATCAATTCGCGCTTGGTGTCCTGGATGTGTTCCTCCAGCAGGGCCACCACCTGCGCCACGTCCCGTTTCCTGCAATGCTCCAGCAAGCGGTAATGGTCGCTCTGCGGCTTGCCCTTGCCCGTCACGTGGGACATCGCGACATGGGTGTAGCGGTCCGTGTTCAGACAGTATTCCTCGATGAGGCGCTTTAGCCGGCGATTATTGGCCGGTGCTGACAACGTTAAATGGAACTGCCGGTTGTACTCCGCCCACGTGGGAATGCATTTTGGACTCGCCATGCGCGCCGCGCAGGAACGGGCCAGAGAGTTGGACGGGTAGCCTTGCGAGCAAGTCAGGGATTCATCGTCAGAACAATTTTTCCCACGTTCTTAGCCGACTCCATCCGGCGATGTGCATCCGAGGCGCGTTCAAGGGGATAGGTGCTGTCAACCACGGGAACCAGGCCAGCCCCACTGGAAAAGCTGTCGAGCCATTGCTTGCGAAAGCGCTGCACCATCGCGTGCTTTTCCGCCTGCGGACGTCATAGATACATTGAGACTGGACGTCGGCGAGCAGCTAACGGGGTATGCAACTGAATTGGGTATCGCTGCGAACGAGGCGCTTTGACGGCTGGTCGCGGCGCGGATCTCATGCGGTTCGGCGGAGTACCCCAGGCGATCTTGCCGATTACCTGGCGGTCACCGGGGATCATCCAATTCAACCGGCAGCATCCCAGCTTATAAACTGAGGGACAACTGCCTGTTCCAAGACGCGTCAATAAGCTTTGCTGAGCCAGTCAAGATGACTTGACTTCACCGCCATCCATCCGCAGTGTGCTGCCGGTCATCCACTTGGCTGCGGGTGACACGACAAACGCCATCAATTCCGCCACTTCCTCTGGCGTACCATAACGCGTGATACCCGCCTCAGCCGGGAATCGCGCCGTCGCTTCCTCAACGGTCATGCCGTGCAACGGAGCCCAATGTTCCAGAAATGATCGCCTGCGACCCGTCATCACGGGGCCGGGAAGGACGCTATTCACCTGCACCCCATCTGCAATCCCACGATCGGAGAATGCTTTTGCCAAAGCGACGATCGCGGCGTTGATCGTGCCCACTGCTGCATAGGGTGCTTTCGGAAAGAGCGCCGAGTTGCCGGACATTAGCACCACCGATCCGGCCGATTGCTTGAGCGATGGCCACGCTGCTAACGTCAGCCGGCGCGCGCCATGCAACTTGAGCGCGAGGGCTCCGTTCCACTGCTCGTCGGTCATATCGAATAGATCGATTTGCGGAACCGCGCCCGCAATATTAAGTAATGCGTCGATGCGTCCGTAATTTGTCAGCGTCTCATCGACAACCCTCTGTGCTGCCTCAGGGCGTGCTAGGTCGACGTCGAGCACAAGTGCCCTTGCCCCTTGTCCCCGCACCGCTGCCGCGGTCTCTTCCAAGTTCGCGCGATTCCGTGCGACGAGGACGATCGAATCGAAATCGCGCGCAAGCCGTACTGCTGTGGCACGTCCGATGCCTTGGCTGGCGCCGGTGACAATGGCGATTTTTTGGCTCATCTGATTTCTCCAGTTAAAGTACGACGACCATTTTTCCGTTTGCTTCGTTGGCTTCCATCACGCGGTGAGCTTCATGAATCTCGTCGAACGAGAATACGCGTGAGGGCTTTGCATTGAGTCGGCCCGCGGCGACATCCGCGGCAATGGCTTGCAGCGGAACATCCGAAAGCGGAAAACCTGGGGTTCCAAAGACGAAACTGCCGAAGAAAGTCAGATATACACCGCTCGACATTTGCAGCAGCGGATTGAAATCGGCGATTGGCGCAAGCCCGCCCAACCAGCCTGCAAGGCAGGCGCGACCGCCGCGGCGAAGCAAACTGAGCGAATCAAGGATCGTGCTATTGCCGACCAGATCGAGCACCGCATCGATCTGCTTTGTTTCCGCGATGCGCTTGCTCAGGTCCGGCCCTTCCAGTTCAACACGCGCTACGTTCATGGCTTCGAGCTTCGCGAAACGGGCAGCACTGCGCGTCGTCGCGATAACGTTCGCCCCCGCGTTGACAGCCAGATTCACTGCGGCCTGTCCAAATGACGAGGTCGCCCCACGAATGATCACCGTCTCGCCTTTTTGAATGTCCAGGTTACGAAACAGCGTTGTCCACGCCGTTGCATAGGTTTCAGGAATGGCGGCAAGCTCGGCCCACGGCAGGTCAGATGCGATAAGCGCGACGTTTGACACCGGCGCTCGCGTAAATTCCGCATAACTACCGTTGATCGTGCGCCCAAGGCCACCCATCAACGCGGCCACTTTCGCACCCACTGGAAATTCGCCGCTCGGACACGACTTGACGATGCCTACGCATTCAATGCCGCTTACCTTTGCTGCTTCAGCCCATTCGCCACGCCGCATATGCATCTCCGCGTGGTTGATGCCGAACGCCTTGATTTCGATGACGACATGTCCATCCAAGGGTTGCGGTTCGGGGATATCCGCATACACGAGGCTGTCGAGACCGCCAAACTTTTCGAGGACGATTGCTCGCATGATGTTCTCCTTGGGTCTATGACCCGGTGATGGGGGTAAATGCCTCTGCGCCCGGCGGTAGGAAAAACGGGTCGTTCTTGCTCCGCACGGTAAGAAGCTTCGGCTGATGCATGCGCAAAAAAGCCTGAAACGCCGGACACAACGCCGCCGGTCTGCTGGCGCGGCTGCCGCGATAGCCATCGACGTCGATAAAACGATGCGCAATGCCAGTCATGGGTGCACTCCCGAGTATCCGAAGCCTTGATATAGGTAACCTTCTAAAGCGCTGCTGGCAGGTTACTTATCTTGTCTGTAACTTGTCAATTCATTTTTGAGGGGTTACGATTCGAACGACTCGTCTTTGCTACCAAGCCCGAAAAATGGATTACCGTTCGATTTCCGCGATTTTCATTGCCGATGCAACGGGTCTGGATTTCCTGAACTCGATCGCCACGCCAGTCGATGAACCAGTGGACTGGATCGCGGACGGCGAAGGACTGTTATCGTGGCTCGATCAGGCGAAACTGGTACCCCCCGAGGTCGTCGCGCGCATGCGTTCGCAGATCACGCCAGACGAACTCGACGACGTGGCCGCGAAGGCCCGCAGCCTGCGCGAATGGTTCAGGGAGTTTGTGCAGAAGAAAAAAGGACAGCTTCTGGTCGCGGACGATCTGAGCGATCTCGAAGCACTGAATGGCGTGTTGAGCCGCGACGAGAAGCATGGGCAGATCGTTGCGGAGGCGAGCGCAGCCAGTGGCCTTGCCTTCACAATGCAGCGCCGCTATATGACGGCACAATCGCTGCTGATGCCGATCGTCGAAGCGCTGGCGAGACTGGTTTCCGAAGAAGACTTCCGGTACGTGAAGGCGTGCAAAGGTCCGAAATGCACGTTGCTTTTCGCGGATCACACCCACGGCCACGCACGGCAGTGGTGCAGCATGGCCATATGCGGCAATCGTGCGAAAGTGGCGGCACACCGGGCGCGACTCAAAGCCGCAAAAAGCGGCTAGTGTGTTGGTTCTGTTTGATCGTTCTTATTGAGGAGACGGCATGAATCACATCAAAGCGATCGCATTCGATCTCTACGGCACGTTGTTTGACGTGCACTCAGTGGTCGATCAATGCGACAAGGCGTATCCCGGCCACGGGCGCGAGATTAGTGTGGTCTGGCGGCAGAAGCAGCTGGAGTACACGTGGTTGCGCAGCCTGATGGATCGCTACGTGACGTTCGAGCAAGCCACCGAAGATGCCTTGCGCTATACGACGAGCCATTTGAAGCTGGATCTGGACGACCAAACCTGCGCCACGCTATGCAACGCGTATCTCGAGTTGCGACCGTTTCCCGAGGTACCGCACGCGCTGTCGCGGTTTCGACAGCGCGGCCTGAAGCTCGCCGTTCTTTCGAACGGATCGCCGCATTCCATCGCATCTGTCGTCGGCAACGCGGGACTGCGCGAGCATTTCGATGATCTGCTTAGCGTTGATTCAGTGCGTATCTACAAGCCACATGATCGCGTATACCAACTGGCGGAAGCGGCCTTTGGTATTGCACGTGAGTCCATACTTTTCGTATCGTCAAATGGATGGGACGCGACAGGCGCGCGCTATTTCGGTTTTCCGACGGCATGGATCAATCGCGGCGGCAATACCTTCGAGGAAATGGGCCAGAAACCAGATTGGACACTGAACGGCCTGGATGATCTGTTAACGGTTCTCACTGACCGCCAGTAGTCGCGACTGATTGGCTTGGGTCTGGTATTAGTACGCGACTGACTGTCTTCCAAGGCCGCTGTCGATCAACATCGCCAGCCTACGTCGCAGGATCCTCATCGGGTTTCCCAGGTTCAGTGATCACATATCCAACGGCGAACGCTTGCTGGCATGTGTAAGCGAACTTTTTGATTGGGCAGCGACGGGACGCCTGAAGGTCCATGCATCGACGATAACCTCACAGCTATCCTCCGGCCGTACATGGTCACGAGGACGGGTAGAGTGACGAGCGGGCGCTGGCGATGCCGCTGAGAGTTCCGGCACCGAGATTCTATCGCTTGGGTCAACCCGGACCGTCGCTCGCAGCAGCAAGAAGCGGCACCAGGATATCGCTGATCGGAGTCGGAACGCCATGCACCCTGCCCCGACGCGCAATGACGCCGTTGCGGGTATCCCATTCCAGTGGTCGGCCAACTTCCCGATCCGTAAGGATGGACGTGCCCATGTCTGCGGGTGCCGACTGAAATTTGTCGAGAATCTCGTGCGGCACTTCGTCGCTGAGTTCAATGCCCTCTGCTCGTGCCACGAGCAGGCATTCCCGCAAGTAGGCCAGCGCCAGCCCAGCGATGTCAGGACGGCCGAACATGCCCGAGCGACGAGACGTGAGCACCATGAGTCCCGCCACTGCGTTCTGCATCAGCTTGCGCCAGGCGAGAGCGCGGAAGTTTTCGGACAAGTCTACGGCGCACTGCGTGCCTTGCAACGCTTCCGCTACAACGCGGGAAGCAGAGGTGTCAGGCAGCGTCAGGCGCACGTCGCCGCGCAAGCGTACCGAGCCATCGGACTGCGCCTGTGCCGGAAACCACACGACAGCAGGAACAATCTGCCCGCGCGGAGCATGCGGGGTGACCCGCTCCAACTGCTCGACCCCATTTTGCAAAACGCACACGACACTCCTTGGGCCGGTCAACACATTGAGCCATTCCGCCGCAGCCTCGGTTTGCGTCGCCTTGACTGCTAGAAAAACCAGATCGACGGGGCGAGCGATCTGTGCGGGGGCTGTCTTGACTGGACCAGGCACGGTGATAAGGCGATCACCATCCTGAAGCGCCAAATGATCGCGCGACGTACGGCCGCACAACAACGGCGTGCGGCCGACTTCGTGCAGCTTAGCTGCGACCGTGGTGCCGATGGCGCCGGGGCCTACCACAGCGACCTCAACATTGGTGGGGGTGTCCATGAGAAGACTCCTTTACAGGCATTGGTTCGTGCAACGGGGTTGTGCCTTTCACATGCAATCCGTAATATATTACATATGAAAAACGAAAATGGTAATAGCGTTTCAGACGGCGAGTCGCGCTTGCAGCAATGGATCGGAAGCATTCAGGCCCGTAGCGGCGATCTCGCCGCCAGCGAGGCGAGGGTTGTCGGTCTCCTGCTTGCCGATCCACTATTCGTTGGCGCGAGCACTACTGCGCAGGTCGCCGCTCGCGCTGGCGTTTCCCCTCCGACTGTCATCCGAGCGGCTCGTGCGCTCGGGTTCACCGGGTTCACCGACCTCAAGATCGAGATTGCGCGTGCTCGGGGCACGGCACGATTCTTTGCCCCTCCTGAAGCGCTCACCTCGGATGCGTCTTGCACGACTGTGCTGAAAACATCCATCCGAGCCGGCACGGACGCACTGACAGCGCTCAGCGGAGCCATCGAGCTTTCCGCGCTCGACGAGGCAGTCGGCTTGATCCAGAATGCGCGGCAGGTATTTGCGTTCGGTGCAGGACCTTCCTCGACGGTTGCCGCCGATGCGGTCTTCCGTCTGCGTGCGATCGGCGTGATGACCGTTGGCATCTCGGATCATTTGTCGGCCATGATCGCGGCGCGGCTCCTGGGCGCGCAGGACGTCGTCATCGCCGTCAGTTCGACGGGCCGCACGTCTTCAACGCTAGCCGTCGCCGATGCAGCATCCTCGGCCGGTGCCTCGCTGATCGCAGTCACCAATCAATACAACACGCCTTTGGCAGCTCTCGCGGACGTCGCGCTTGTCGTCGGCGGCGCGCCACTGCCGGCACAGATGGCCGCCGCGGGGAGTCGTTTGGCCCAGCTCGTCGTTCTTGATGCGTTGGTCGCCACCCTCGCTCTGCGCGATCCGGAGCGTAGCCGCTGGGCGGAGCGGGCGGGCATTGATCTGCCTGACATTTCCTGATGCCCTGATGCAGCCCGGCACCATCGCAATGGTTCTTGTCGCAGCGGTAGCGCATGCGGTGTGGAACCTGGCTTCGAAGTACAAACGCGGAAACACCTTGCTGTTTGTCTGGGCCTACAGTTGCGCTTCGACACTGCTGTGGGTTCCGATCGGTATCGGTCTCATGCTGCCCGAACACCAGGCGATGGACTGGCGGCTCGGGGGGGCCGCCGCCGTTTCGGCTGCATTGCACATTGCGTACTCCCTAACCTTGCAAGCTGGCTACGATCGCGCCGACCTTGGGGTGGTTTATCCGATCGCCCGTGGCACGGGGCCGGTGCTGACGATGCTGTTTGCGATTCTACTTCTGGGGGAAAGGCTTGGCTTCGTCGCGTTTTTTGGGGCGGTCCTGGTTGTCTCAGGCGTCGTCGTCGTCGCCGGCAACCCGTTCAGAAGCGGAAGTCGCCGCCCTCTCCAGGGCATGCTATGGGGGGGAGCCACAGGCGCCACCATCGCCAGCTATACCGTCTGGGACAGCTACGCCGTCACGTCGCTGCATTTGGCGCCAGTGAGCTACTACGCGGGAACACTTCTGCTGCAAAGCCTGATTCTAATGCCGCGCGCTCTGCGACAGAGCGTGCACATGCACGCAGCACTCCGTGCCAATGCGGTGCCTATTCTCATCGTGGCTATCTTCTCCCCACTGGCCTACATCCTCGTGCTGAACGCCATGCTAACGGCACCGCTTGCGCTCGTCGCGCCCTTGCGCGAGTCATCCATCATCATCGGTTCCCTCTTCGCCTACATACTCTTCCGGGAGGGTCATCTCACTCGCCGCATCGTTGGTGGCGTCGTCGTGCTGATTGGTATCGCGGCGATCAGTCTTTGATGCTGCCGTTGGCACGCTGAACCTCTTCAGCACCAAGAGTCGCCCACGATAGAGAGCCATGTTTGTTGCGGCAGGCCGATACCCACAGAGCGATGAAGAAATCCAGATTCACGGATAGCCAGATCATTGAAGCCATCAAGCGGGCGGAGACGGCCTGGCGGTGCCGGAACTATGCCGAAACCCACATGAACCAAGTCTGGTCGAAGGACTTCATGCACGACCAGCTTGCCGAAGGGCGCAGCAGCCGATGCGGGGATCGTATGCAGTATGAGACGCGCGGCGACTGCTGTAATAATGCCGCCATGGAGAGCTACGGACGGGGCAAGCCCGGCTCGCCTGAGGCGACGTCGGTGCACAAGTGTCTGGACCTGTACGTGATCTGAAGCGAACGGTGGGTTTGCGAGGCGACTCACTGCGAGACAGTTGCAAGGGCGACCGCGGTCGCGATGGCGAGAAAAGCCAACAGTCCGAGGACGACCGTGGCCAGCGCCCGGCCGAATGCACGGGGCCAGCGGGCAACACCGTGATAGGTGAACCAGCGTGTTAGGCAAGTCAGGTACCACCCTGTGGCAGCGGCGAACAGGATCAACCCGGCCAGCACGGCTGCGCCGTGAGGAGCCTGCACAACGACGAGTGAAACATCGACCGTCAATGCAAATGGTACGGCGAGATAGCACTGACCATAGAAAGCGGGTCGCAGGGAAGAACGGGTGAGTTCCTGACCAGTCTGTCGAACGCGCTGGATCGCGAAAAGCAGGGGAAACAGGCTGAACAGTACGGCTCGAAAGAGGAGGATGACGCGCTCGTCGGCCAATAGTCCCGGCAGTTGCCCATGGCTCGAGCCGAACCTGAGCTGGAGCGCGTGGGCGATAAGCAGGGTGAGGAATAGAAATAGCGGGGGCGACAAGGCCCCCTCGAACTGCCGCTCCTGCGCTTGCGTGAGTTCCTGCTCGGCGTAAAGCGCCATGCGGATGGGGCGCACGATGCAACGCCAAAGCGTGAGCGGATAGAAGACCATCCAGGAAACCACTTCGTAGAGTAGCGCCTCGACCGAGCGCAACAGATTCATCAAATCCATAACACCGCCGCTTCCCCGCGTTTCCCTGCCGTTTATCGGTTTCCCACCCTCTAATAATGCCGAAATCGGCTAGCATGCGCCAGGAGCCACCCGGGGTCTCTCGCCGGCGGGAATCCGTCGAGAAGTTGGCCGGTGGAAACGAATTCGCACCGCCGTTGCGTGGACTTGATGCCCGCGTATGGCGGATAGCCAAATACGCAGATCATATGCCGCTGTATCGCCAGGAAAGTATCTTTGCGCGTGCTGGCCTGGCCCTGCCGCGGTCGACGCTGGGCCAATGGGTCGGCGTGTGCGGCGTACGCCTGCAGCCGTTGGTCGATCCGCTGCATGCCCGGATGATGGCGCAGCGCCAGAAGGTGCCCGAAGGCTCGGCCATCGCCAAAGCCCTTGATTACGGCCTGAAGCGCTGGGTGGCTCTTACGCGTTACCTGGATGACGGCGACGTGCCAATCGACAACAATTGGGTGGAAAACCAGATCTGCCCCTGGGCAATCGGCCTCCGAACTGGTTGTTTGCGGGGTCGTTGCGGGCAGGCCAGAGGGCGGCTGCCGTGATGAGCTTGGTGCGCTCAGCGCAGCTCAACGGCTTGGATCCGCACGAATATATGAAGGACATCTTGCAGCGACTACCGACTCAGCGCGATAGCGCAATCTGCGAACTGCTGCCTCACCGTTGGAAACCGGCGATTAGTCCTCGATCCTCGGCCCGCGGATCTCGTCAAGACAGGATGCCCAGCCGCTTACTTAGTATCTCCAAAGTACACTCTTGATCAGGCAGACACTACCTTCATAGAATCCACGATTTCCAGTAATCCACGCCGCGCTATGGATAGTAGATACCACTGCCACGACCATCCGCCAACACGACAGGCTGATTTGCGCGACACACCAACCCAAAGTTCTTGCGGAAGGCCGCCGGCGACATGTGAGCAGGCTTTGGGACGTGGCGCGTCTTGCGGTACCTCGCGATTCCACGATCTGTCAGGAGGAACTCGAGTTCCGTCCGCCAGCTTGAATTGCGCAGATCTGCCGCGATATCTTGGTTAAGCCAACTGAGCCCGTTGTCAAACAGTATCAACAACCGACGAAACCTCGCCAATGATTCCGTTTGGTTGGTCGAGGGCGCCGCGATCAATACGGCCGCCCCCGAGCCCGATGTGTCGTTCACAGCCGAGAACTTCCATAACGGCTCGTGATGGCCAATACGATTCCGGGCGACATTCAATTCTTCGATGAACCGCAGTCCCCCATTGCGCTGGATATTCTGACGCCAATCATTGGGCGTCGCGTTCAAGGGATGACCTGGAAAGATTCGCGGAAATACGTTTTGCCGGTCAAGATGAATCGCCTTCATGATGGGCAACCAGCATCCGAAAGACAGGTTCGCAACTACGGAGTCAGGGGCTGGGGCAGGTATCCGCAGGGCTCCGTTCTTCAAATGCGTCAACTTCTGAATCTGACGCCTCGTCTCCGGGCCAAAATTTGGCATCATTGTCAGGTACCAGGCAGCGCTCGGCGCTCGATGATGTTAGGCCGACAATTCCCGATGAATACTATTGCGCAATGCGATCTCGAAATAAGAGAGCAAGACCCGCATGCACGATGAGATTTCAGCGTTCCACATGTACAAGCCAACGGCTTCGCGCAGGTCGGCATTGAAGTAGCTGCGATAAGAATTCAATCTCGCCTTCGAGATGGTCTGTTCGAAAATCGAAAGGTCTGCAGGAAGCATTGAGCTAGAAGTCCCTTTGACAATGGTCGTGAGCCACGACTACACTTCGGTTAGACACGTTGGATGCAATCTCCGCCTGCGGACCGCGCCAATGTAGAGAAGTATGAAGGCCTCCTGCAAAGGGGGCCTTCTGCTTTCTGGGGCGACTATCTCCTATCCAACCCCTACGCGATCTGCTACGCAAGCTGCATCGGCATGCTGTCCGCCCAGCTCGGCGCGGCCAGAATCCCCTCTTATGTGGACGAAAGGCGGGAGAGTGCCACCTCACGTGGAGAAAAACGCAATCCAAAATTGGCGACGGGCACGTACGACCGGATGCCCTCGCATCCTGCAATTCGATTTTTCCCTTTTCTAACAGTAACTTGGCGTGAACCACCACCCGTCGCTCCGCTAGAGGCAGCTCCCGTCGGCCTGGACTTGAGAACAGCGCCTCACAGACAGACCTCCACCCCGGGTGTCTCACCACCAAAGTTGTAACAGCGCCCCCCTCCCCCCTTGAACCATTGATTACGATCCCTATAATTAGCACTCGCCTCCGGTGAGTGCTAACAAGCCTTCTCGCCTTTCCGGCCGCCGGGGCAAGCGAGACAACCCCCTTACCGTTTTTTAGAAAACAGGAGTTCTTCATGGCCCTGCGTCCTCTGAATGATCGCGTGATCATCAAGCGTCTGGACAACGAGCGCAAAACTGCCTCGGGCATCGTCATCCCTGACAGCGCCGCCGAAAAGCCCGACCAAGGCGAAGTCATCGCCGTCGGCCCCGGCAAGCGTACGGAAGATGGCAAGGTTCTGCCGGTCGACCTGAAGGCGGGCGACAAGGTTCTGTTCGGCAAGTACGCCGGCCAGTCCGTGAAGGTTGATGGCGAGGAACTGCTCGTCATCCGCGAGGAAGAAATCCTCGCCGTGATCCAGTAATACCTCCTCCTCAGAATTCCCAGTAAGGAAAGAATATGGCTTCCAAGCAAGTTCTGTTTGGTGACGACGCCCGTGTGCGTATCGTCCGCGGCGTGAACATCCTGGCTAACGCTGTCAAGACCACCCTGGGCCCCAAGGGTCGCAACGTCGTGCTGGAGCGCTCGTTCGGCGCCCCGACCGTGACCAAGGACGGCGTGTCCGTCGCCAAGGAAATCGAACTGAAGGACAAGTTCGAAAACATCGGCGCTCAGCTGGTCAAGGATGTCGCCTCCAAGACTTCCGACAACGCCGGTGACGGCACCACCACCGCCACCGTGCTGGCCCAAGCCATCGTTCAAGAAGGCCTGAAGTACGTTGCCGCCGGTTTCAACCCCATCGACCTGAAGCGCGGTATCGACAAGGCTGTCGCCGCTGCCGTCGCCGAACTGAAGAAGCAATCCAAGCCGGTCACCACCAGCAAGGAAATCGCTCAAGTCGGCTCGATCTCGGCCAACAGCGACTTCTCCATCGGCCAGATCATCGCTGACGCGATGGACAAGGTCGGCAAGGAAGGCGTCATCACCGTCGAAGACGGCAAGTCGCTGGAAAACGAGCTGGACGTCGTCGAAGGTATGCAATTCGACCGCGGCTACCTGTCGCCCTACTTCATCAACAACCCGGAAAAGCAAGTTGCCGCGCTGGACGATCCCTTCGTCCTGATCTACGACAAGAAGATCAGCAACATCCGTGACCTGCTGCCCGTGCTGGAACAAGTCGCCAAGTCCAGCCGCCCGCTGCTGATCATCGCCGAAGACGTCGAGGGCGAAGCCCTGGCGACCCTGGTGGTCAACAACATCCGTGGCATCCTGAAGACCACCGCCGTCAAGGCGCCTGGCTTCGGTGACCGCCGCAAGGCCATGCTGGAAGACATCGCCATCCTGACCGGCGGCGTCGTGATCTCCGAAGAAACCGGCATGTCGCTGGAAAAGGCCACGCTGCAAGAGCTGGGCCAAGCCAAGCGCATCGAAGTGGGCAAGGAAAACACCACGATCATCGACGGCGCTGGCGACAGCACCTCGATCGAAGCCCGCGTCAAGCAAATCCGCGTGCAGATCGAAGAAGCGACCTCGGACTACGACCGTGAAAAGCTGCAAGAACGCGTGGCCAAGCTGGCCGGCGGTGTTGCCGTGATCCGCGTCGGTGCTGCCACCGAAGTCGAAATGAAGGAAAAGAAGGCTCGCGTCGAAGACGCCCTGCACGCCACGCGTGCCGCGGTGGAAGAAGGCGTCGTGGCTGGTGGCGGCGTGGCCCTGCTGCGTGCCAAGCAAGCTATCGTCGACCTGAAGGGCGATACGCCTGACCAGAACGCCGGTATCAAGCTGATCCTGCGTGCCGTCGAAGAACCCCTGCGCACCATCGTCACCAACGCCGGCGAAGAAGCCAGCGTGGTGGTCAACACCGTGCTGCAAGGTTCGGGCAACTACGGCTACAACGCCGCGTCGGGCGAGTACACCGACCTGGTCGCGCAAGGCGTGCTGGATCCCACCAAGGTCACCCGCACCGCCCTGCAAAACGCCGCCTCCGTCGCCAGCCTGCTGCTGACCGCCGAAGCCGCCGTGGTCGAACTGGCCGAAGACAAGCCCGCTGCCCCGGCGATGCCCGGCGGCATGGGTGGCATGGGCGGCATGGACTTCTAAGAAGTCCTTGCCCAATAGGCGGCCGGCAACGGCTGCCTACCCAAGCAAAACCCCTGGGGGCGACCCCGGGGGTTTTTTATTTGCGCGCAGGGATTGCTTGCGCGCGGCGAGGCCCATGCTCGCATATGCAGATGTCCGCGTGCGCGGATGCCCTCCCTGCGCAGACACCCGCAATGCAAGCGTTCGCCCCCTACGGCGGCAGATACACCGAAAACCGCCGCAATTGCGCTTCGCTCTGGCGCACTTCACGCACACTGGCCGCGCCACCATGGGCCACCAGCAGCGCCGCCAGCGTCTGCGCCACCGACAAGGCCGGCACCACCGACGGGAACAACGACTTGGTCGAGTTTTCCACCACGATCAAGGCGGCGGCCTTGGCGGCCACGGGCGAGACCGCGCTGTCGGTCACGCTGACGATACGCATCCCTCTGTCACGCGCGTACTCCACCGCGGCCACCGTATCGCGCGCATATGGTTCGTAGCTGAAGACCACCAGCGCGTCATCCTTGCCCGCCCCCCGCAATTCGTCGGCGAAGATGCCGCCCATGCCGCCCAGCAAGGTCGTGTTGTGGCGGAACATGCCGCAGGCGTAATTCAAATAGAACGCCGCGGGAAACAGGCTACGCAAACCAACGATGTAGATGTGCCCGGCCTTGGCCAGCACGTCGCGCGCCGCCAGTAGCGCGCGCATGACGTCGGGGTCATTCATCCTGTCCAGGTTGCGTGTATCCGCCTGCAGCAGCTCGCCGATGAGCGCGGCATCGTTGCCGCCGGCGCCCCGCTGCAAGGCCGATGCACGATCGGCGAAGGTCGCATGCCCTTCGGCCAGCCAGCTTCGATAAACCTCACGCATGGCATCGTAGCCGTCGAATCCCAACTGGCGCGCGAGGCGATGCATGGCGCTGGCCTGCACGCCGGCAGTGGCGGCCACCGCCCGCATGGAGTTCAGCGCGATCTCCTTGGGATTGTCGATGGCATGGCGCGCGGCCCGCTGCAGCATGGGCGGCAGGCTGGAGAAATGTTGTTCGATCAACTGGTCGACGCCGCGTTTGTCCATCCGATTCCTATGGCTTGATGGCTATGAGTTGGCCCCCGGGCCCCGGGCCCGGGGCCTGGGGGCCGATAGCGCGCGCTATTGTAGAGCGCGCACTTCCGCGATTGCGGCATCGATACTCACAGCCAGCATCTCGACGGCCGCCTGCAGCTCTTCCTCCGTCGTGATGTAGGGCGGCGCAAGCAGCACATGATCCCCACGCACGCCGTCGATCGTGCCGCCGCCGGGATAACAAAGCAGGCCGTTGGCCAGGGCCGTCCGCTTGATGCGGGCATGCAGTTGCAAACCCGGATCGAATGCCTGCTTGTCATCGCGGTCCTCCACCAGTTCGACCGCCTGGAACAGGCCACGCCCGCGTACGTCCAGCACGTGCGGATGATCGGCCAGACGTTGGCGCAAGCTGTCCTGCAGATAGCGGCCCAGCATGGCCGAACGCTGCACCAGGCCATCGCGCTCGATGACGTTCTGTACCGCCAGCGCGCCGGCGCATGCCACCGGATGTCCCACATAGGTGTGCCCGTGCTGGAAGGCACCGCTGCCCGCGTTGACGGTGTCGACGATGCGGTCGCTCGCCATCAACGCCGCGATCGGCTGATAGCCGCCGCCCAAGCCCTTGGCCAGGCACAGCAGGTCCGGCACCACGCCCTCCTGCTCGAACGCGTGATAAGAGCCGGTGCGTCCCAGCCCGCTCATCACTTCATCCAGGATGAAGACCACGCCATGGCGATCGCATACGTCCCGCATCTTGCGGAAGTAGTCCGGAACCGCGCAGACGGCGCCGGCCGTGGCGCCGACCACCGTCTCCGCGATGAAAGCGGACACGGTTTCAGGGCCTGCTTCCAGGATGGTCGCCTCCAGCTCCCGCGCCAGGCGCGTGCCGTACGCATCGTCGGACTCGTCCGGCTGACGGTAATGCAGCGGAAAGCAGGCGGAGACATGGCATACCTCCGCCAACAAGGGCTGATACAGCCGGCGCCGGCCCTGATGCCCGCCGACGGCAAGCGCGCCCAGCGTATTACCGTGATAACTCTGCAAGCGCGCGATGGTGCGCCAGCGTCCCGGTTCGCCCCGCTCCACGTGATACTGCCGTGCCAACTTCAGCGCCGTCTCCACGGTCTCCGAACCGCTGGACAGGAAATACACATGCGACAGGCTGGCCGGCGACCGGCGCGCCAAGGTATCGGCAAGCTGCTCCGCCGGCTCCGAAGTGAAGAAACTGGTGTGCGCGTATTCGAGCGTGCGGATCTGCGCGACCACTGCATCGGCGATCTCAGGATGTCCGTGTCCCAGGCAGGACACGGCAGCGCCGCCAGACCCGTCGTAGTAACGGCGACCGTCACGATCGATCAGATAGCTGCCTACGCCCCTGACAGCGGTAGCCAAAGGCGTCCGGGGATTGCGATGGATGATGTGCGTCATGGATCGAAAGTGTCGAAGAGATCGAAGGATCGAAAAGTCGAAAGATCGAGGGGTCGGAAAGTCGAAAGATCGAAAGTGCGCAAAGGACTCGAAGGAGTGGAACAAAGGAATCGAAGGCATGAGCACAGATCGAATAGACCGAACCAATGCCGTGGATCAAACGGCTTGACCAGCGTCATTTATAGATCATATGATCCACGAACACAATGAATGAATCAAATGATCAAGGGGTAGTCCTCGTCATGTCCATCCACCATCCCCATCCACGTTCCCATCCCCGCACCACGCCAGCGCGCACCCCGGCACGGCGCTTCCTGGCCGCGTGCGCCATGGCGGTCGCCGCGGTGACCGGTTCCGCCGCCCATGCGGCGGATTCCTGGCCGTCCAGGCCAATACAGTTGATCGTCCCCTTCGCCCCGGGCGGCACCACGGATGTACTGGCGCGCCTGGTCGCCGAAGGACTTACCAAGCGCCTGAAGCAGAGCGTCATCGTGGAAAACAAGCCGGGGGCCGGGGCGAATATCGGCGCGGCCATGGTGGCGCACGCGGCGCCGGACGGCTATACGCTGCTGCTGGCGACGCCGGGACCGCTGGCCATCAACGCCAACATCTACAAGCGCCTGAACTTCGATCCGGAAAAGGACTTCGCGCCGGTAGCCTATGTGGCCGATGTGCCCAACGTGATACTCGCCTACCCCGGCACCGGCCTGAAGAATATGCGCGACCTGATCGACTACGCCAAAGCCCATCCCGGCAAGCTCAACTGGGCCTCGCCCGGCGTCGGCAGCACCGCGCACATCGAATTGGAAGTACTCAAGCAGATGACAGGCGTGGACATCGTGCACGTACCCTTCAAGGGCGCTTCCCAGGTTTCGGCGGATCTCATCGCGGGCCATGTCGAATTGGCCGGTGACAACGTGCCGACCGCGCTCGGCTACATCAAGTCGGGCAAGGAGGTGGCGCTGGGCGTGACCAGTGAAAAAGAGCTGGACGTATTGCCCGGCGTCCAGCCGGTAGGAGCGACCGTGCCCGGCTACGTCGTTCTTTCCTGGTTTGCCATCGTCGCGCCGGCGGGCACACCCGCCACGGTGGTGCAAAGGCTCAACACGGAGGTGGATGCCATCGTGAATGAGCAGGCCACGCATGAAAAATTCCAGTCCCTGGGCGCCATCCCCGTCGGCGGCACGCCCGACAAGCTGGCGCGGCAGATCAGCGCGGAACAGGCTCGCTATCGCAAGCTATTGCCCAACTCGAAGGAGCAGGACTGATGGCACGACGCAGACGCCTGGCCGTAGCGCGGCTGTGGTTCGAAGGCAATGCTTTCTGCCCCGTGCCGGCGACGTTCGATCAATTCGAGCAGTACGAGTGGCAGGCCGGTCCGCGGGTGCTGGACACGATGCGCGGCACGGCGACCGAACTTGGCGCGGTGGCGCGCTTCGCGGCGGCGCATCCGGATTGGGAGGTGGTGGTGTTGCGCTGCGCCTCGGCCTTGCCTGCGGGGCCTATCGACGACGATGTCATCACGCGCCTGGCTCAGGAGCTGCGTGACGGATTGAACGAGGGGCCAGGCGCCGGCATACGCGCGGATTCCGGCGTAGCTTCCAGCACGGATTCGAGCGTTGGCTTGAACGACGACATGCCCTCGGGCCAAGACGCCCCACGAACAACGCCTAGCTGGGACGCCGTCTACTTATCCCTGCATGGCGCCGCCATCACCCCCACGCGCGAAACGCCGGAGCTGGACATCGCGCGCATGGTGCGGACGATGCTGCCCGACGTTGCGCTGGGCGCAAGCTTCGACCTGCACGGCAATATGCCGTCCGCCTGGGCCGACGAGTTGGACATCGCGGCGGTCTATCGCACGCATCCACACGTCGACATGGACCAGGCGGCTGACCGGGTGTTACGCGGTCTGCAGCGTTGTGTCGACGAGGGGTTGAAGACCCGCCGCGTACTGGTCAACGAAGGCGTCGTGCTTCCCAGCATCAATATGCGCACGGCCGCCGGCCCCATGCACGAACTGGAACAGGCCGCCCTTGCGCAGATCAAGGACGCGGTGCTGGACGTGCTGGTCTTCGGCGGTTTTCCGTATTCAGACACCGCGGCCACCGGCGCTTCGGTTTTCGTGATCAGCGACGCCGCCCAGGATCCTCTTGGCACACAAGCGCAACAGGCCGCGCGTGCCGTGCACGATCGCGTCCGTGCATGTTTCCCACGGTTCATCATGACGCTGCCCTCGCCTCGAACGGCGCTGGCCGAGGCCCTGTCCGTCACGGGGCCTGGCCTGATCGCCGTCACCGACTCCGGGGACAATCCCATGTCGGGCGGTGGTGGCGACACGCCGGGCCTGTTCGCCGCGCTATGCGCCGCGCGGCCGTCCGTCCCGGCGCTGTTCGCGAGCTTCGCCGATCCAGGCGTGGTGGCCCTTGCACGGCAAGCGGGCGTGGGCGGCACCCTGGACATTACCCTGGGTGGCCGTTACGGCAAGCAGTTCGGCGCACCCATATCCGCGCGCGTCACCGTCGAGCGGATAACCGACGGACGCTACCGCAACACGGGTCCCATGCAAACGGGCGTGGAGCGCAGCTGCGGCAACAGCGCCGTCCTGGCCCTGCATGATCTGCCGACGCTGCGCATCATCGTGACCGAACGCGTTGTGGCGGCTGATGACCCCGCCTTCTACGCCCTGCACGGCATCGATCTGCAAGCCTTGCGCCTGCTATGCGTGAAGGCCAAGAATCATTTCCGTGCCGCGTTCGCCGAACGTTGCGTGCGCATCATCGACTGCGATGCGCCCGGACCGGCCTGCCTGGATCTATCGCGGTTGCCGTTCCGGAATACGCATGTCTCCGCGGGCTACCCCGCGGTGCTGGCCGATGCGGGGAATAGCGCTAGCTCTTGAAGTAAGGACGCTCCGGCGCGAACAGCAGGGTCAACGCGCCCCGGCGCCACGCCGCCGGCGTGTCCTTGCCCAGCAGAACCGTGGCCATCGCATAGGCTTGACCACGCATCGCCGGCGGCAGGCCATCGAGAGTTTGCTCGGCCGCGTTGGCAGGACGCTTCTGCTGGATCGCGTCGAGAAACTTGGTCATGGCCGGCTTGTAGCGTTGCAGTTCATCCGGCACTTGCGCCATCAGCGGGGCGTAGTCGCGCTTGGCGCGCGCGGCCAAGGCGATGCTGGTCCAGATCGTGTCCTCGTCCAGCCCCTCGCCAGCCGGCAGCGCCAGCGCGCGGTCGACGGCTGCCGATGAAGCGCCGTCGGACGCGCCGACCAGGCGCAGCATGCGCGCCTCGGTCGCGGGCTTCTGGTGCGCGAGATCAGCGGCGGCATCCAGACGGCCCTGGGCCAACGCGGGAAACGCCTGCAGCTCGGGGCGTTTCGGCAAGCCTTGCCCGGTTTCCAACGCGCGCAGCGTGCTCAGCTCGCGCGAGTGGCTGGCCAGGTCATCCATCATGAAAGTGTCAGGACGGCCACCCACGCGCATGACCCGCGCCAGTTCGGGCGCGATGCCCGCCTGCAGCATGGGCAGTTGCCGGTAACCCGCCATCAGGCCCGACTGGGCGTTGGCCCAATCGCCCTTGCCCGCGGCGATGTTGCCCGCCGCGTTGGCGAACCAGGCTTGGCGCGGCCAGCGCTTGCTGCCGTCGACGAAGGCCTGGTCCTTGGCCGGCGATTCCGGCAGGCAGCGCACCGCCAGATATTGCGCATCGGCATCGTTCGGACTTGCCTGCGCCTGCTGCGTCAGATCCTTGCAGATGGCCTCGCGTTGCGCGCCGGTGGCCGTGTCCTGCCGCAGTCGGTTCAGCATGATGTCCTTGGGCGCGCCTCGCAGACGCTGCGCCAGGACATCATCGAAGCCCGGCACGCCGGCCGCGGCCATCAGCCACTCCATCGAATGCGGATTGGTGGGCGGATCCCAGCGCGCGTGCGCCAGCAGCATGGCCGTGCGTTCTTCCTTGGATGACACCTGGCGCAGCAGTGCCTCTGGGCCGGCGTCGCCACCGCCTTCCAGCGCGGTACGGGTGGCGCCGCCGTTCTTGGTTTTGACGGAGCTGGGCGGCTCGCGGAACATGTAGTCGACGTTGATGGTGCTCCAGCGTGGCGCGCCATGCACCACCGGCGGCCGCTCCGTGGCGTTGCCGTAGGTGGCGGTCCACTCCACCAGCGGGCTGGCACCGGCCACGTCGTACACCACATGGGAGAAGCGATTGTCGATGTCGCCGTTGAAAGACTCGATGACATCGCCCTTGAGCGTGCGGGTCTCCACCGTATAGGCGGCGCCCGGCTTCATCGTATGGCTGACATAGCTGTGCGCGCCGACCTGCAAGCGCACGTCCGGACCAACGCTGACGATGACCGGCTGGCCCAGTCCGTTATAGATGGTCAGGCTGGCATTGCCCAGGAACATGCTGATGCCCAGCACCACCGCCACGATGGAACCTGCCACCGCCAGGCGCAGCAGCGACGGGAACACACCGTCGGCGATAAGGAAGCGGCTCCACCAGTTCAGCTTGGTCTGGCGCTGGCGTTCCTGGCCAGGCAGCAAGGTGGAGTAGGACACCGGCACTCGCGGCGGCGGTTCGGCGGCACTCAGCGGCTCGTCCACGGCATCCCGCGGCGGTTGCGCGGCGCCGGTCCCCTTCAAGGCGTGCGCGGCGACGCGCGACTCGGTGAGCAGCAGTTCATCCAGGGCCCGGCTGCGCAAGGCGCCCAGCATGCCGGTGGCGGTATTGACCCAGCCATCGATCACATCGATCCAGCTGCCCAGATTCTTGGCGGTCGGCTCGGTCAACTCGAAAGCGCCCAGCTCCTTGGGAAAATCCTCGATATGCGTGGCCGCGGCCAGGCGCGGATTGAGCTGCACCTCGGCTGCCTTGGCATAGGTCTGCTGCAAGGTCGCGTACAAATCCTTGGCCGCGGCAAGCACGCGCTTGCGCCCGCCACCGCTGACGCGGCGCGCGGCGGTCTCCACCGAAATCCAGCTGTTGAACGCCCCATTGGCATCGCGCAGATTGGCTTCGGCGTGGTCGGCGAAATGCAGCGCGCGCAGCACGCCTTCGAGATATGCCGCCCAATCCGGACCCGCGCCACGCGCCGCGGCCAGATGCCAGCTACGGCAGGCGTAATCGTGATCGCGCAGGCGGGCGCGCACCGTTTCCAGCTCGCGCTCCGTCGATTGCATCAAGGACGGCAGCTCCGACAGCGACGACTCACCGCCACGGTGGCGGATCTTGCCGCCTTCGACCTTGAGGTCGCCATCGCTGAGGCCACGCAACTGATCCACGTCCAGCTCCAGCGCGCGCAACTCCTCCATGTCCTGCGTCAGGCTGGGCGGATAGAAGGTGGCGTGCACCGCGGGATCGGCGGACGCCGATGCATCGAACAGCGCGCCGGCATCCGCGGTGTGACGTACGGGCGAACGGCCGAAGTAGATGCCACGATAGCGGCTGTCCAGATACTCGCGATTGAATTGGTCATCCAGGCGCTGCAAGGTGACGTCCAGCGGCTCCGACTCGACAGCGTCCTTGTCCTTGGGTCCCAGCGTCACCTCCGTCAGGCGCAGGCGCAGCGCGTCGGCATCGCGGAACAGGTCCCAGGCGCTGCCCTCTTCCACGGGCGACGGCACGTAATTGGCCTTGGCATTGGCTTCGCGCTCGTGATTCAGCGGATGCGTCAGCCACATGCGGGGCGGCTGCGCCAGGCCGGCCTTGAACACCCGATGCGCCGCCGGGTTGTCGGCGGGCACGGGATCGACGATGCCATAGGTCGGATCGTTGAGAATGCGGCGCATATGGCCCAGGATGCGCGTCTGCACGGCGAAGATGTCGACCGGCGGATGGCCGTCGCCTTTCTCGTTGAAGGCGAAGCGTAGGGCACGATCCCAGGAATCATCGGCGGCTTGCAGGCGATGCAGCGCGTGCACCAGGGCATCGCTACCCGTCAGGTGCACGGCCACCAGGTCGGCATTCAATTCCATTTCGCGCGACAAGGCACGCTGCATCAGCACGACGACGCGGAAGGCGGAATCGACCAGGGCGCGGATGGCCCACACGATCAGGCTGATCAACCAGCCTATCCAGGCGATGCGGAAATCCGAACCGGAGATGGATTGCAGAAAACGGTCGAAGCGGTCGCGCCGCGCCACCAGGTGGCCGGCGATCTGCTGGGCGATATAGACCCAGCGGCCCACCGCCATGGAACGTTGAGCGAAGTGACCGAACTCGTGCGCCAGCACGGCGCGCAGCTCCGCCAGCGTCAGCACGTTGACCAGTCCCAGGCCGATCTCCAGATTCTTGCGCGACGGCAGCAGCAGATTCAGGATGGACAGGTCATAGGACACTGACGCGTTCACGCGCGACGACAGGAACACCCGATGCGGCCGCGGCGCGCCGGCGGCGTCGGCCATGGCGTGCAGGAAGTTGAACAGTTCCGGCTGCGTATCGGCCTTGATCTCGTACTCGTCGTCATCGCTGGCGCGCTTGACGAAGAACAGGCCCTTCAACATGAACGCAGCCAGGAAGGCCGCGCACGTTCCCACCGCATAACCGACGACGACGCTATCGCCCGCCGATTCGGAGGGACCGGCAAGCGCCCCACTGGCGGCGATGGCGCCGGCCAGCATGCGATACGCGGTATAGACCAGCCAGCCGGCCAGGCCCAGGTAAAGCACCATGAACACCAGCAGACCGCCGACGGCGATCCAGGCACGGTTGCGGTAGGCGCTGGTCGCGCGCGGGGGAGCAGAAGTCGCGGGGAAGCCAGGCGGCAGCGAGTCGGGTAGGGTGGACACGAGCAAGTTCCGTCATGTAGGGCCGCTTCCGGGGGGAAACAGCCTTGTGCCGGCTCCAGGAGCCAGCGCGGGTTTTTCGAATGGAGGTCCCCGCGGCGGTGTACTTGCTGGCCGCAACGCGGGGCGCCCGAATCGTAGGCGCAGGTTGGGGCCGCATTGCGACAATCGGAAACATTATGTGTAAGAGTTGGAATCCGATTTCTCCCAGACGTATAGACGTGGGGGAAACCCTTTATTTTTTGGCGCCAATTTGGTTTAGAATTTTTTCCAGCCGTTTTTACATGACGGGTCGACTGTGACGCGTCGCGGCGAAATCCGGAATTCCTCCTACCCTTCCTTCCACCTCTGCCGCGCAGGCGCAGGACGGCTTGATGACCACTCCACAGCAATTTCCTTTTGTTTCCGTTTCCGGCAAACCGCAAGCCCGCGGCAAGCAGTACGGACAGATCGCGGCCGACCGCGTGCGCCTGAGTGTGGCCATGTATGGCCAGACGCTGGTGAGCCTCGGTTACGACGGTCCGGCCCGCTCCCGCCTGATCAATGCCTTCGCCAAGGAAATCGAGGATTTCGCGCCGCATTATCTGGAAGAAATGCGCGGCATCGCCGAAGGCGCCGGGGTGACGCTGGAAGACATCGTCATGATCAACGCGCGCACGGAAGTCGTGGCCAAGGCACGCGCTGAAAAGAACAAGGCGGCCGAGCTGGAGCCGGGCGACGGCTGCACGGGCGCCTTGATCCTGCCGACACGGTCGGCCACGGGCAACCTTATCCATGGCCAGAACTGGGACTGGCGCGCCGAATGCGCGGATACCGCCATCGTGCTGCGTATCCGCCAGGACGATGGCCCCGACATGCTGACCTTCGTCGAGGCGGGCGGCCTGGCACGCAGCGGCCTGAACAGCGCGGGGGTGTCCATCACCGCCAACTACCTGGAATCGGATCGGGACTTCAAGCAACTGGGCGTGCCGCTGTCGCTGATCCGCCGCAAGGTGCTGGAACAGCAGCACTTCGCCCTGGCCTTGAAAGCGGTGGCGACCACGCCCAAGTCCTGCTCCAACAACATCATGCTGGGCATGGCCGAGGGCTTCGGCATCGATTTCGAATGCACTACCGATGAGGCTTTCCCCATCTATCCTGGCAGCGATGACCTGATCGTGCACGCCAATCATTGGGTCAGCGAAGTGGCGCTGGTCAAGCTGCGCGACACGGGCCGTGCCAGCACGCCGGAGAGCCAGTACCGCGACTGGCGCGTGCGGCGCCGCCTGAACGCCAGCCCCACGCTGACGCGCGACGACATGCGCGACGCCTTTTTCGACGACTTCGGCGCGCCCTATTCCGTTTGCCGGCCGCCGCGTCCCGGCAGCCATGACAACCTGTCGGCCAGCGTGGCCATGGTCATCATGGAACCAGCGGTGGGCGAGATGGAGGTCGCGCCCTTGCCGGCACTGAACCGCAGCTTCACGCGCTACAGCCTGGACGCCGAGCCGGAAGTGTTCACCTACGGGAAGTAGGATTCGCCTTGAAAGAAACCACAAAGGCAGAGGGGCATCATCGCCCCCAAGGGAGCTTTCCATGAAGCTGCGGCAACACCTGACGTCTTTCCTCGTGCTCGCGCTGGCGGGCACCGCGGCCCACGCCGCCACGCCTTTGCGCGTGGCCATGACCGCCGACATCCGCTCGACCGAGCCGGGTGTCAACCGCGATGCCAACAGCGACATCGTCACTTCGCATATGGTCGAGGGTCTGGTGGCCTTCGGTGAACACGCCGAGGTCAAGCCCATGCTGGCTGAATCGGTGGACATCAGCGCGGACGGCAAGACCTACACCTTCAAGCTGCGCCAAGGCGTCAAGTTCCACAATGGCGCAACGCTGACGGCGCAGGACGTCGTGTGGAGCTGGAACTTCTACATGAATCCCAAGACGGGCTGGCGCTGCCTGGGCGAGTACGACGGCCGCGGCGTGGCCAAGGTGCTATCGGTGGAGGCACCCGATGCAGGCACGGTGGTGTACCACCTGGACAAGCCCAATGGGCTGTTCCTGGCTTCACTGGCGCGTACGGATTGCGGCGCCACCGGCGTCATCCACAAGGACTCGCTGAAAGCCGACGGCAGTTGGGACAAGCCCATCGGCACCGGTCCTTTCAAGTTGGGGGAATGGAAACGCGGCGAGTACATCAGCCTGCTGAAGAATCCCGACTATGCCAATCGCGGCGGCGCGCTAGATGGCTTTACCGGCGCCAAGCGGCCACTGGTCGATGAGGCCCGCTTCGTCATCGTGCCGGATGAATCGACCGCCAAGGCCGCGCTGCAAAGCGGCAGCATCGACATCATCCAGGACTTGTCCTACTCGGACGTCAAGCAGATGCAATCGACGCCTCACGTCAAGGTCGCCTATGCACCGGTGATGAGCCTGACGGCGTTATTGATCCAGACCGAGGATCCCTTGCTATCCAATCCCAAGCTGCGTCTGGCGATCGCGCATGCCATCGACTATGGGCAGCTGACGGAGGCGGTGAGCGAAGGCCTGATGAAGGCGCCCAACAATTCCGTGGTGCCCGCCGTGTCGGCTTATTACGGCGCCACCGAGAAACAGGGCTGGAACTACGACCCGGCGCTGGCGCAGAAGCTGCTGAAGGAGTCGGGCTACAAGGGCCAGGAACTGGTCATGATGACCAACAAGCGTTATCCACAAACCTACAACGCCGCCGTCATCATGCAGGCCATGTTGCAGGCAGTGGGCATCAACGTGCGACTGGATGTCATGGAATGGGCCTCGCAGCTGGACCGCTACAACGCGGGCAAGTACCAGATGATGTCCTTCCCCTATTCCGCACGCCTGGATCCCAGCCTGAACTTCGAGATGCTGACCGGCGACAAGAAGACGCAGCCGCGCAAAGTGTGGGACAACGCCCAGGCCTTGGCGCTGCTGGCCGGTGTGATGGTGGAGACCGATCAGGCCAAGCGCCAGCAGACGTTCGATACGCTGCACAAGATGTTCATCGCCGACGTGCCGTCGATTCCGCTCTACAACAGCATGGACATCGGCGCGTTTCGCGACAACATCAAGGGCTATACGCCCTGGGCGGTGAAGCAGGCCCGCGTGTGGGAAGTGAGCAAGAGCGAATAGGCCGCGGTGACAGCCGTATCTACAGCGCTGCGCGCACGGCATCTAACGCTACGTAATAAAAGGGGCTCGGTTATTCAACCGAGCCCCTTTTCGATATTCCGGGAAGGACGCCAGAACGTGGCCCGCCCGGCCCGACCTGGCGACCACACGGTCAGGACGACACGCGGCGCCCGCGCCGGGGTTATTTTTCCAATACCTTCGTGCCCCACGCCTGCGGCTTGCCTTCCCACACGTCGAAGCCGTGCAGGCGCTTGCTCACGCCCCACGGCTGGTTGCCGTTGGACAGCAGGATAACGGGCACCTGCTCCAGCAGCCTGGTGTGCAACTGGTCGAACAAGGCCTGGCGCTTCGCATCGTCCAGTTCGGCAAAGCTGTCATCGATCAGCTTCAATGCCTGCGGATCTTCCCATACCTTGCGCGGCTGCTTGTCCTTGTCGCCGGAAAACTGCTCATAGCTCAAGGCCGGATCCAGGCGCGAGGAATAGCTGAAGGAACTCATCTGGTAGTTGCCAGTGTTGTAGCGGTCCAGCTGCGTAGCCCACTCCAGCACTTCGATCTGCGCATTGATGCCCACCGCCTGCATCATGGCCTGCGCCATCACGGCCACCTGGTAGCTGGGCACGTGCGCGCGCTTGTTGGCGTAGATGACGATCTTCTCGCCCTTGTAGCCCGATTCCTTCAACAGCTTCTGCGCCAACGCCGGATCATATTTCCAGCCTTTCTTCTGCGTGTCGTCGTAGAACGCGGAACCGGCCGACACGGCGGAGTTGTTCACCACGCCCAGGTTCTCGGTGGCGGCCTGCACGATCTGCGGAATGTCCAGCGAAGCCGCGATGGCCTGGCGCAGCTTCTCGTTCTTGAGCACCGGGTCGCGCGTCTGGAACAGCAGCGTGTGCTTGGCCGAATCGCGCGCCACCAGCACCGATACGCGGGCATTGTTCTTCAAGTCGGCCACGTCGGTGTAGGGCACCTGCCCGGCGTCGATGGCGCCCGACAGCAGGCCCGTCTTCACGGTGGAAGCATCCGGCACCACCAGGAACTTGACCTCGTCGGCCAGCGGCTGCTTCTTGCCGACATAGCCGTCCTCCTTGTCACCCGGCGGCGACGTGTAGTCCTTGAAGGCCTTGAGCAGAACATATTCGCCCCGCTTCCATTCGCCGAACATGAAGGGACCGGTGCCGATGGGCTTGTCCCAACTGCCGTCCGGCTTGACCGAGTCCTTGTTCAGAATGGCGGTCATACCGCAATCGGTGCGCGCCAGCGTGTCCAGGAATACCGCCGACTTGTGATTCAGCTTGAGAACGACGGTCTGCGCGTCCGGCGCGCTGGCATCCACCACCTTCAGGCCATTGCGGCCGTCGAATTCGCTGCGGCAACGCCAATCGGTCTTGGGATCCATATAGCGCTGCCAACTCCACATGACGTCGGCCGAAGTCAGGGGGGCGCCGTTGTGGAACTTGACGCCCTGGCGCAGCTTGAAGGTGTAGGTCAGGCCGTCGGCCGACACGTCGACGGACTGTGCCAGCAGCGGTCCCACGCTGCCGTTGTCGCGATAGCCCACCAGGCCTTCGACCATGTTCAGCACCACGCCGTCGGTGGTGTCGTCGCGGTTCACGCCGGGATTGGTGGAGCGGATGTCGGCGGGTTCGGAGATGACGAAGGACGATGCCTGCGCGGCGGCGCTAGCCACCAGGGCCGCGAAGAACAGCGCGGCGTGGGCGGGCGGACGGATTTTCATGGACGGAACTCCTGGAAGCCGGTGACGGCGCCCTCACGTACCCAGATATGTAATCCGGATCGATTGCTGCAAATTTTGGCGCCAATTTTGCCATTATGAGTAGCCGCGCCGAGGCCGTCACCCCGGGGCTTTCCCTGAAATAGCTGGCGCGGCTGAAGCTGAAGGCACCGGGCCACGGCACCCACGATGAAGAAGCGCCCATGGCCCGCGGCCGCGATCGAATCCGTTTCAGGCAAGCCAGGCCGTTAGCAGCGCTAAGGCATGATCTGGCGCACGTGATCGCCGATGATGCGCTGCAGGCGCGCCACGTCGCGCGCCTGCAGCGCCGCGACGATCTCGAAATGCTCGCCGACAGACTTTTCAATACGCGCCCGGGTCATCCATTGCGTGGCAGGCGCCGCCACCGCACGGCCGCGCATGTCATGGATCAGGGACACCAGCTCGCGATTGCTGCACATGTCATAGAGCGTGGCGTGGAATTCCAGGTTGACTTCGTACTGCTCCATCAAGGTACCGCTAAACAGCAGGCTGGCGAAGCGTTCGGCCAGGGCCTGCATGCGCGCCACCTTGGCGTCGGTGACATTGGGCATCAGGTCGGCGGCGGCCCCCACTTCCAGCAACACGCGGATGTCGCGTATGTGATTCTGCTGGTCGACGTCGACCTCATGCACGTGGTAGCCCCGGTTGGGCACGTGCTGGATGACGCGGCGCTGCGTCAGATGATCGAGCGCGCGCCGAACGTCCAGCCGCTTGGCGTCGTAACGCTCTTGCAGGTCTATCTGTTTGAGCCAGGCGCCGGTGCCGAAGACGCCGGACTGAATATCCCGCGCCAGTCTGTCGGCCAGGGATATTTCGACGCCGGTGTTCGATTTACGCATGGATATATGGACGATGGTTTAGGAATGGCCCTGATTTTATCGCCGCGACGGCCGCGGCGGCCCCAAGACGCCCGGGATAAGCTCACTCCTGTCTTTTTACGCTGGCGACATGACGGCCGTGCTTGCCGGCCCGACCGCCAACGCGGCCGGCTCGTCGAAGCGCCATTTCAAGCGCACGCCGCCGCTTTCGGTCGATTCCAAGGCGGGAATGGCCGACAGCAGCTTGCGGGTATAGGGATTGGCGGGGACATCGAAGATCTGGTCGCGCGTGCCTTCCTCGACGATGGCGCCGTCCTGCATCACGATGACACGGTCCGCCACCTGCTCCACCACGCCCAGGTCATGGCTGATGAACAGGCAGCAGAAGCCGTGGCGGCGCTGCAGATCGGCGAACAATTCCAGTACCTGCGCGCGTACCGTCACGTCCAGGGCAGAGACCGGTTCATCGGCGATGACGAAGGTAGGCCGGCGCACCACGGCACGGGCGATGGCCACACGCTGGCGTTGTCCGCCCGACAGCTCATGGGGATAGCGCCTTGCGTACTCGTCGCCCAGGCCGACCTCGTCCAACACTTCGGCGACACGCCGCCGCTTGTCCGCGCCGCTCATGTCGCGCAGCAGGCGCAAGCCCTCTCCCACCAATTGGCCCACGGTCATGCGCGGGTCCAGCGAGGAATAAGGATCCTGGAACACCATCTGGCAGTTCAGGCGATAGTCGTACCAGCCCGGATCCTGCCTGCCGACGGGCTGGCCGCGAAACAGGATCTGCCCCGCCGTCGGCCGCAGCAATCCCGCGATGGCGCGGCCCAGCGTGGTCTTGCCCGACCCCGAGCCGCCCACCACCGCCACGACCTCGCGCGGCAAGACTTCCAGGTTCAGCCCGTTCAAGGCGCGCTTGGCTTCGGTGCGCGCGAACAGGCGCCGATGGCCGGGATAATCGATGACCAGGTCGCGCACCTGCACCACGGGGATTTCGCGCGGCACCGGCCGCGCCGGCAGGCGGCGCGGCATCGCTTCCAGCAGCTTGCGGGTGTAGGGGTGTTGCGGCCGCGCGAGCAGTTCGGCGGTGGCGCCCCGCTCGACCACTTCGCCCTGGCGCATCACCACGACCCGTTCCGTGTAGCGCGCCACCATGGGCAGGTCGTGGCTGATCATCAGCACGGCCGTGCCATGTTCGCGCGTCAGGCCCACCATCAACTCCAGCACGTCGCGCTGCACCACGGCGTCCAGCGCGGTGGTGGGTTCATCGGCGAGCAGCAGCGCCGGGGCGAGCAGCATCACCGACGCCAGCATCATGCGCTGGCGCATGCCGCCGGAGAACTCGTGCGGCCAGGCGTCAAGAGCCGCGCGCGGATCGCGCAGGCCCACGCGGGCCAGCATGTCCAGGATGCGTTCACGGCGCGCGGCCGTGCCAAGGTCGCGCCGGTGCAAGGCCAGGCCTTCGTCCAGTTGCCGGCCGATGGTCATGGACGGGTTCAGCGATGTCATGGGTTCCTGGAACACCATGCCCACGCGCGCGCCCCGCAACTTGCGCAAGGCGGCCGGCTTCAGCTGCGCGATGTCCTGCCCTTCGAATTCGATACGGCCGGCGGCACGTACCAGCGGTGGCGGCGTCAAGCCCATGACGGCACGCGCGGCCTGCGTCTTGCCGCTGCCCGACTCACCGACGATGCCGACCATCTCTCCGGGTGCGACGTCGAAAGACACATCGCGCACGATCTCGCGCCCGCCCTGGCCGATGGTCAAGGTCAGGCCCGTCACGCTGAGCAGGGAGGGACGCGCCGGCCTGTCGGTCTGACGGTCGGACGCATGGGCGGTCGTAGGGTCGACCTGCCCGCGCTGGCCGACTACAAGGCCAGTCTGTAAGCCGGTTCGAATATCAGTCATCGTCATGCAGCCGCTCGCATCCGGGGATCCAGGCGATCGCGCACGGCGTCGCCCAACAGGTTGATGCCCAGCAACGTCAGCGCGATGCACAGTCCGGGCAGGATGGACAGCCACGTGGCCTGCGACATGAAAGGCCGCGCGGCCGCCAGCATATTGCCCCAGGTCGGCGCCGGTGGCGGCACCCCCAGGCCCAGGAAGGACAAGGCGCTTTCCGCCAGGATGACCCAACCGAACATCGAGGTGGCCAGCACGGTCAGCGGCGCCACGCAATTGGGCAGCACATGGCGGCACATGGTGTAGAGCTCGGAATTGCCCAGCACCCGCGAGGATTCGATGAATTCCTTTTCCCGCAAGGACAGCACCGTGCCCCGCACGATGCGCGTCACCGACGGCGTATACGCCAGGCCCAAGGCCAGCACGATGCCGTATTTGTTGGCGCCGACCACGGCCAGCAGCCCCAGGGCCAGCAGCAGGCCGGGGAAAGCCAGCAAGGCATTGTTGAACGCCATGATGATGCGATCGGTCCAGCCGCGCACGAAACCCGTCAGCAAGCCGACGGCGGTGCCGGCCACCAGCGCGAAACACACGGTCAGCAGGCTGATCCACACACTGGCCGACGCGCCGGCCATCAAGCGCGACAGCTCGTCGCGGCCGAACTCGTCGGTACCCAGCATGAAAGCCCCGCCCGGCGGTTTCAGGCGCGCGATGAAGTTGATCTTCAGGGGATCGTGCGGCGTCCAGACGGCGCCCATCACGGCCATGATCACCACCACCCCGACGATCAGGCCGCCCAGCAGGGCATTGCCCGCGATACGTCTTCTCTTGTTCGGACCGCTCATTCCGCCGCCACCCTGGGATCGAAGAAGGGATAACACAGGTCGATGATCAGGTTGACCACCACATACACCACCGCGACGAATAGCAGGCAGCCCTGTATCACCGGATAGTCGCGGCCGAAGATGGCGTCCACCAGCAGGCGCCCCAGCCCAGGGATGGTGAACACGGTCTCCACCACCGCGATGCCGCCCAGCAGATTGCCCAGCACCAGGCCGATCAAGGTCCAGGTGGGACCGAAGGCATTCTTGAACGCATGGCGCATCAACACCGCGCGTTCGGACAAGCCCTTGGCGCGCGCATGCGTGATGTAGTCCAGCCGCAGCACTTCCAGCGTGCTGGCCCTTGCCATGCGCATCAACACGCCGATCTCGTGCAGGAACAGGGTGAGGATGGGCATGACCAGGTACAGGACGCCGGCCTGCCAATCCGAGCTCACGGAGACATAGCCCACCACCGGCAGCCATTGCAGCTTCAGGCCGAAGAACAGCAACAGCAGCAGGCCGCCCCAGAATGTGGGAATGGAAACCAGCAGCGTGGCGGTGCCCACCAGCAGCAGGTCGGGCAGGCCGTTCTGTTTCCAGGCGGCGATCATGCCCGCGGGGACCGCGACCAGGCTGGCGAACACCACGGCCGCCAGCACCACCTGCGCACTGACCAGGAAACGATCCCACACCAATCCAAGCACCGGCTGGCCGGTGGTGATGGACTTGCCCAGGTCGCCGTGCAGCATGTTGTCGAACCAGATGCCGAACTGCACCGTCCAGCTCTGGTCCAGGCCCAGGCGGGCACGCAGGTCCGCCAGGCTGGCCGGCGTGGCCAGGTCGCCCAGCATCAACTGCGCGGGGTCGCCGGGGATCAGGCGTATCAATACGAACACCGCCACGGCCACGATCAGCAGCGTGGGGATCGCCATTGCAATGCGAGCCAGGGCAAAACGCAGCATGCGCGCTCCTCAATAATCTCGACGCTCAGGGGCGCGGGACATCGTCAGGCTTCCTTGCGCTTGCTTTTGAGCGTGCGCGCCAGCCAGTCCTGCACGACGCCCACGCATTTTTGGCCATCATGCGGTACGTTGTCGACCAGGTCGAAGTCCACCTTGACGCCCGCGGCTTCGAAGGAATGCTGCAGGGTCTTCAAACGTTCCGGACGCGTGCGGCCCGCATCGTTGCAACCCGGCATGAAATACTTGCCGCCTTCGCGATGGGTGATTTCCCAGGTTTCCAGGTCGGCCTTGCCCACGACCATGTGCACGGCCATCTTGCGCAGCGCCTCCAGGTCCAGCGCCTTGCCGTAGCGTTCCTGCATGCCGCGGGTGCCTACCCACCAGTCCTTGTCCGCGTCCAGCAGCGTTACGGAGCCGGGCGCGCCGATCGACACACCCCACAGGCGTTCCGGATGCAGCAAGGCAAAGCGGTTGACGAACTGGCCGCCGCCGGAATAGCCGAACAGGGCGAAGCGGCTGAAATCGCAGTCGAATTTCTCTTCCAGCTCGGCGACCATGTCCAGCAGGACGTGGTCATAGCGGATGTCGCCTTCCTGCAAATGCTTGAAGGCATCGCGATCGCCGTCACCGCGCACGCCCACCGGGAACAGGGGACACAGGACGATGCAGTCGTTCCAGCGCGCGAACTCGGCGAAGGCGTCGCGGTATTCGACGAAGGCGCGGCCGGTGCCGTGCATCACCACCACCAGCTCCATCGGCCGCCTGGCGTCCGCGATATGGGGCGGCACGTAGGTGCAATAGCTGAAGCGGGGATCGCTGCGGGCGGCAAAGATGGTGCCATGGCCCAGGTCGTAGATGGCGCGAGCGTGCGCGGCGGCGGTATCGGTGGGGGAGGTTGTCGGCATGGTCGGGGGGATGTGGTCGGGCACAGGGAAATTGGCGCCAATATTATCTGCATGATTTCGAACCCGACAGCGGGGAAATCCCTAGGCCATGCCGCGTGGCCGTGCGGGGCGACGCGCGGGCATGCCAATTGCAGCGCCACGCCGCGCCGCGCTGGACCCGTACTATTCGGCACTACGCACTGCTCGGTACTATTAAGCCCCGGCCATCGCAGCCTGTTCCCGCAGCCATCCACGCTCCGCATCCGCCATGTCTTATCTGTCCCGCCTGCGCGACCGCCCCTCCACCCTGCTGCGCCTGCTGATGGCGTCGGCCCGCCAATGGTCCGAACATCGCGCGTCCAGCAAAGGCGCGGCGCTGGCGTTGTACATGGTCTTTTCGCTGGCCCCCATGCTGATCCTGGTGATCGCGGTGGCCGGCATGTTCTTCGGCGAAAACGCCGTGCGATCCGAACTGGTGGGCCAATTGCGCGACCTGATGGGCGACCGGGGCGCGGAGGTCATCCAGATCGTGCTGGCCAGCGCGCACGAATCCGGCAGCGGCGTGATCGCCACGGTCATCTCCCTAGGGGTGCTGATATTCAGCGCCACCACGGCGTTTTCCGAACTGAAGGAAAGCCTGGACGAATTGTGGGAAGTGCGCGGCAAGAAGAAGGCCGGTGTCCAGGGGCTGGTGCGCAGCCGCCTGCTGTCCTTCGGACTGGTGCTGGTGCTGGCGCTGTTCCTGTTGATATCCCTGACCGTGAACGCGGCCTTGGCGGCGGCGCATTCCTACTACGGCGCGTTATGGGCCAACTCCACCTTCGCGACATTGGCCGAGGTGCTGTCCACTTTGTTCTCTTTCGCCGTGGTCAGCGCCCTGTTCGCGGTGATCTACAAGCTGCTGCCCGCGGTCGCCATCCCCTGGCGCGACGTGTGGCCGGGCGCCATCGTGACAGCGGCTTTGTTCGTCTTGGGCAAGTGGGCCATCGGCCTGTACCTGGGCAGCGGCAAGGTGGCATCCGCCTATGGCGCCGCCGGGTCCGTGGTCGCCTTGTTGCTGTGGATCTATTACTCCGCCCAGATCTTTTTCTTCGGCGCCGTGTTCACGCGGCAATACGCGCGCCATCTGGGGTCGAAGTCAGGCGAAACCCAGGAAGCCGTGCCGCCCGAACCGGCGGCTTGATATCAACGGGCTCTGTGCGATCTACCGCATCTCCGTCAGCACTGATTCCCTGAAACGGAATCCCCAACCCGGACCCTCGCGCGGAAAGGCGTTGCCGTTCTCCATATGCATGGGCATGTCGATCAGCCCATCGATCCAATCGTAGCTTTCGGCCGCCAGCCCGCTGGGCGTGCCGCATAGCAAGGGTACGTCGTAGTCGCGGTAGTAGTGCGGCATGATCTGCACGTGATGGGCGGCGGCGTAGGCGGCCGAGGCACGCCAGTTCTCCACGCCGCCCAGACGGATCAGGTCGGGTTGCCACATGTCGATGCCGTTGCCGGCGATCAGCCGCTTCAATCCTTCCAGATTGGATTCCGCCTCGCCCATGGCCAGCGGCAGTCCGGTCTGGCGGCGCAGCGCGGCGTAGCCATCGTAGTCGTGGCGATTCAAGGGCTGCTGAAACCACACCATGCCCAAGCTCTCGCCCTCACGCGCAAGGACCAGGGCATCCGAACGCTGCAGTCCCTGGTTGGCATCCATGATGATGCGCACGCTGGGGCCGATCGCCAGGCGTACCTTGCGTAAACGCGCCACGTCGCGCGAGATGTCGGAGGAACCCACCTTGACCTTGACCGCACGATAGCCGCGGCGGGCATAGTCGGTGACATGCTCCACCAGTTCCTGGTCGGAATACGACAGCCAGCCGCCCGAACCATAGACCAGGATGCTGTTGCAATGCGTGCCGAACAGGCGATGCATGGACACGTCCAGGGTGCGTGCCCACGCATCCCATAGCGCCACGTTGACCACGCCCAGGGCCCAATGCAGCAGACCCTCGTTGCCGAAGTAAGCGTTCTCGCGCGTACAGCGGGTACGCAGCAAGCCGGGCGCGGCGCAATCCATGCCTACCGCCAATTGCTCGATGTCGCGCAGCGCGCCACGAATGGCGTGGGGAGAATAGTGATAGGCCAGCAGATACCCCTGGCCGATCTTGCCGTTGTAAAGCTCGATCTCCGCAACCAGGAAACCGATGGCGGGGATCGAGTGCGCAGCGTCGGTCAGAGGCTTGTCCAGTGCGACCCTGGCCTCGTAGAAACGCAATGCGCGCACGGCGGTAGGCGCTTTACTCATGGATGTACTCCTGTCGCTCAGCCGTCGATCAGATCCGGATCCCAGGCATGCACCTGCTGGCGTTGCTCGCCCAGCCCCGCCACGCCCAAGCGCATCTCATCGCCCGGCTTCAGGTAGCGCGGCGGCTTGGCGCCCATGCCTACTCCCGGCGGCGTGCCGGTGCTGATGAGATCGCCCGGGTACAGCGTCATGAAGCGGCTGACATAGCTCACCAGTTGAGCCACGCCGAAAATCATGGTGCGGGTATTACCGGTCTGCGCGCGTTCGCCGTTGACATCCAGCCACATGTCCAGCGCCTGCGGATCCGCGATCTCGTCGGCCGTCACCAGCCAGGGACCGACGGGCCCGAAGGTGTCGCAGCCCTTGCCTTTGTCCCACGTGCCGCCGCGCTCGATCTGATATTCACGCTCGGACACGTCATTGACCACGCAATAGCCGGCCACGTGCTTCAGCGCATCGGCTTCGGACACGTAACGGGCGCGGGCGCCGATGACCACCCCCAATTCCACTTCCCAGTCGCCCTTGACCGAATCGCGCGGCAGCACGACGGCGTCATTGCAGCCGACCGCCGCGCTGATGGGTTTCATGAAAATGATGGGTTCGGCCGGCAAGGCCAGTCCAGCTTCAGCAGCATGATCCGCATAATTCAAGCCGATGCAGACGAACTTGCCCATGCCGGCCCAGGGCAGCGCGATGCGCCCGGGCTGCGCCACCAGCGGCAACGCGGCGGGATCCACCTTGGCCAACGGCGCCAGGCCCTGCGGCGTCAACAGGTCGGCGGTAATGTCAGTCACCACGCCTGACAGGTCGCGCACGCGCCCTTCGCTGTCCACCAGACCGGGTTTTTCGGCGCCCTTGGCGCCGTAACGCATCAACTTCATGGCTCATGCCTTCCGCAAAGAGAAAAAAATCGACGGCGCACCGGTACACAAGCAGGACCCGCCGCGGGTAGAAACGCAAACACTGACGCAGACTCTACCGCACTGCTGCCACTCGCGGCAGTTATGATGCGGGTCCGGCTGCAATCCAGGGCCGCCCGACTCGACAAGCGCGGGTTTCCGCCCGCGTGTTCACGACGTATCCGCCATGACGCCTACGCCAACTCCTCAGCATTCGCCTTTCAAAAGCACCGGCGGCGCGCGCCGTATTCTCAATGCCCTGCGCTATTCCCTGCAGGGCCTGAAAGCCGCGCTGCGCTACGAAGCCGCTTTTCGCCAGGAACTGGCGCTGGCCATCCTCATGATCCCGGCCGCCTTCTGGCTGGGCCGCTCCGTGGCGGAGGTCTTCCTGCTGGTCTTCTCCATCGTCATGGTGCTGGTCACCGAACTGCTCAATTCCGCGGTGGAGGCCCTGGCCGACGCCCTGTCGGTGGAGATGCACCCTTTGCTCGGGCGCGCCAAGGATCTGGGTAGCGCCGCCGTAATGTTGTTGCTGATTTTTACTGTAGTTCTCTGGGTCGCCGTCGCGATCGGCAGATTCGTGCTGTAGTGGAATCAAGAACGCCGATAGAACGCCAAATTCGAGGGCAATTGAAATTTTTCCTTACGAATAGCGGGCCTCAAAGTCTATACTCGCTTCATGCCGCCGCACACCTATTCCCAGCCTCCTCACCGTGTTGTCATCGTCGGAGGTGGCGCGGGCGGCCTGGAACTGGCGGCGCAACTGGGCCGCATCCATGGGCCGGATTACGTCACCCTGGTCGATGCCCGGCCCTTCCATATCTGGAAGCCATCCCTGCATGAAGTCGCCGCCGGCACCCTGGATATTCATCAGGAAGGGCTGTCCTATCTGGTCATCGCGCACATGTGCGGATTCCGCTTCGTGCTGGGCAGCCTGGACAGCGTCGATCGTGCGCAGCAGACCATCACCATCGGCACGGTAACGGACGCGCAAGGCGTGCCCGTCATCCCGCAGCGTGCCCTGCCCTACGACACGCTGGTACTGGCGTTGGGCAGCCAGTCGAATTTCTTCAATACTCCGGGCGCCGCGCAGCATGCGGTGACGCTGGACTCGACCGAGAACGCCGAACAGTTTCGCGTCACCCTGCTCAAGGCCATGATCCAGGTGGACCAGGCCAAGGTGCATGACCCCACCGTGCGGCTGAACCTGGTGATCGTGGGCGGCGGTGCCACGGGCGTGGAATTGGCGGTCGAACTGCACGAAGCGGGGCGCGTGGTCAGCGCCTACGGCCTGCCCAGTTTCGATCCGGACCGCGACCTGACGATCACCTTGATCGAAGGCGCCGACCGCATCCTGGCGGCCTTGCCGGAGAAGCTGTCGGCGGCCGCCCATCGCCGCCTTACCGAACTCAGTATCAAGATAGAGACGGGCCGGCGCGTCGCCGAGGTCACCGCCAATCGCGTGAAGACGGCCGACGGCAGCGCGTTTCCCGCCTTGCTGTGCATCTGGGCCGCGGGCATCCAGGGCCCGGCAGTGCTGGAAACCCTGGACCTGCCGCTGAATCGCATCCGCCAACTGGAAGTCAGCGAGCGGCTGGAAACGACGGACGCGCGCGTGCTGGCGCTGGGCGATTGCGCCGCGGCGCCGTGGCCGGGACATGGCAATGTGCCCGCGCGCGCGCAGGCGGCGCATCAGCAAGCCACCTATCTGGCACGCAAGATCAGCTGTCGCATCCGGCATCAGCCGGAACCGCCTCACGCATTCCAATATCGCGATCGCGGGTCGCTGGTGTCCCTGGGCCAGGGCGCGGGCATCGGCAGCCTCATGGGCAAGCTGGCCGGACGCGGCCTGTTCGTAAGCGGTACACTGGCACGCCTGATGTACATGAGCCTGCACCTGATGCATCACCGTGCGGTGCTGGGCATCTGGCGCACCCTGTGCCTGGCGCTGGCCCGCATGTTGATGCGGCGCACGCGGGCGCGGGTCAAGCTGCACTGAACCCGTTCCGGGGGCCGCTGCCCGGCCCCCGTCTTCCCTCGTATCGCCCATGAATTTCAAGCAAAAACTGGATCAAGCCTGGACCACGACCAATTCGCTGTTGACGGTGGGATTGGACCCGGACCCTGGCCGCCTGCCTGCCGAGCTGGCCGGCAAGCCCGACGCCATCTTCCAGTTTTGCCGCGACATCGTCGACGCCACCGCGCCCTACGCGTGCAGCTTCAAGCCGCAAATCGCCTACTTCGCCGCCCATCGCGCCGAAGATCAACTGGAAGCACTGTGCCAGCACATCCGCACTCAGCATCCGCAATTGCCCATCATCCTTGACGCCAAGCGCGGCGACATCGGCTCGACCGCCGAACAGTACGCCCGCGAAGCCTTCGAGCGCTACCAGGCCGACTCCGTGACGGTCAGCCCCTATATGGGCCTGGACTCGGTGGAGCCGTATCTGGGCTGGAGCGATCGCGGTGTCTTCGTTTTGTGCCGCACGTCCAATCCGGGCGGTTCCGACCTGCAGTTCCTGAAGACCGAGGACGGCCAGCCGCTTTATCTACACGTGGCCGGCCTGGTCGCCGACATCTGGAATCGCCAGGGCCAATGCGGCCTGGTGGTCGGTGCCACCTTCCCCAATGAATTGGCCCTGGTGCGCGCGCGCATTGGTGAAGACGTGCCATTGCTGATCCCGGGCATCGGCGCCCAGGGCGGCGACATCACCGCCACCGTCAATAACGCCCGCAATCAGGCCGGCACCGGCATGTTGATCAACTCGTCCCGCGCCATCCTGTATGCGTCGGGCGGCGAGGACTGGCGCGAAGCGGCCGCCGAGTCGGCCCGCAATTTCCGCGACCAGATCAACGCGGTGCGCTAGCCGCCCGCGCTCGATGAACGGCACGGCCACCATGGTCCGTGCCGTTTTTTTTGTCCGGAGGTTCGTGGCCGTCGCTCCGCGGCTGCAGCTTCGTCACCGCCGCTGCGGGGCCGTCGCTCCAGGGTCGCCAGTTTTTATCGACGGCATCTGCCACCCATCTTGTAATGCTTGCGGATCGCAACTATATTGCTTGCGTAGCGCAACCTTATGCGTAGACCGGCTTTTACATCCTGGTATGGCCGCGGAGGAAAAGACATGGACATCGCCGATTACCCTGGCCGATCGCGGGACGCGACGATTCTCGAGTTGCGGGAATTCTCGCGCAAACTGGTGCGCGAACTTGGATTCATGCGGGCAACGCTGGCGGACAGCGATCTGGCGCCCTCGGCGGTTCACGCGGTGATCGAGATAGGGGCGGCACCTGGTATCAGCGCAAAGGCCTTGGGGCACATCCTGCGGCTGGACAAGTCGAATACGAGCAGGCAAGTGGCACGGCTGGAAGCCGATGGACTGCTGGAGCGGGCTCCCGCCGCCAATGGCGATGCACGGTCGTCAGCGCTGTACCTGACGGACGCCGGCCAGAAGCTGCGCCGCAAGATCGATCGCTATGCCACCGACCAGGTTTCGCATGCCTTGCGCCGCATGGTGCCAGCCGACCAGCAGGCCTTGGTGCGATCCCTGGCCTTGTATGCCGATGCGCTGGCGCAAGACAACTTCAGCGGAGCCAGCACAGACACCAGCAAGGCAAGCCAAGTCAAACGAGCCGGTCCCGGCAGGCCGGACGGCTCGGGCAACTCAGGCAGCTCGGGGAACTCAGGCAGCTTGGGCAGCTTGGGCAGCTCAGACCGCTTGGACAGTCCGAACAGTTTCAGGGGCAGCATCGTCGAAGGCTACCAAGCCGGTTGCATCGGCGACATCGCCAGCCTGCATGGCCGCTACTATTCGAAGCATTGGGGCTTCGGCGCGTACTTCGAACAGATAGTGGCAACGGGGCTGGCGGCCTTCGCCGGCGCCCTTCCCGCTGAAGGAAAAGCGCTGTGGCTGTATGTCGAAAACGGCCGCACGCTCGCCTCCCTGGCGATAGATGGCGATCTGGCCACCCGGGTCGCCCACTTGCGCTGGTTCATCGTGGACGACAGCCTGCGTGGCACAGGCCTGGGACGGCGCCTGATGGGGCTGGCCATGCAATTCGTCGACGCGCGCTTCGATGCAACGTATCTGGACACCTTCAAAGGCCTCGACGCCGCGCGCCACCTGTATGAGTCATACGGCTTTCACCTGACCCAAGAGGCGGCGGGCAGGCAGTGGGGAACACCCGTCACGGAGCAACGCTTTACCCGATGAACTCAGACGACGTCGAGTTCCGCCTCGCGCACGCCCATCATTTCCAACACCCCACGCAGGGCAAACAGCACGGAAGCATGACGTATCTGGGCCCGGTCGCCCTGGAATACGTGGGTCGCCGCCAGCGTGGTGATGCCTTCACCCGCACGCATCGCGAACCCGAAACACACCAGGCCCACCGGCTTGCCCGGGGTGCCGCCTTCCGGCCCGGCGATGCCCGTGGTCGACACGGCAATGTGCGCGCCTAGCGAAGCCAGCAGTACGCCATTGGCCATTTCCAAGGCTACCGGTTCGCTGACCGCACCGAAGGTATCGATGGTTTCAACCGGCACCTGCAGATCCACCACTTTGGCTTCATTGCTGTAGGTCACATAGCCGCGGTCGAACCAGCGGCTGGATCCCGGCACGGACGTCATGGCGCCCGCCAACAAGCCGCCAGTGCAGGATTCAGCCGTACCCAGCATCCAGCCGCGACGCGTCAATTCCTTGCCCAGCCGCGTGACCAGTTCGATCACATCCCCGCCTTCATCGCGATTCATCATTGCAAGACTCCTAATCGAACCAATATGGCCATGCATAGCAAGGCATAAACCGCAGCCAGCAAATCGTCCCACATCACGCCGATGCCGCCCTTGAGATGCGCATCGAACCACTTGATGGGGGGCGGCTTCACGATATCGAAGAGACGGAATAAAAGGAATGCAGCCAGTTGCGCCGTCCAGGTGGCCGGGCTCAGCCACAGCACCAGCCAAAAGGCGACCACCTCGTCCCACACCATCCCTACGTGATCCGGCTCGCCAAGCTCCTTGCCGACCCGATGGCAAACCCAGCAGCCGTATATGAACGTAAAGGCAAGAAACAGGCCCACGGCCATACTGGACGGCGGCGTGGCGCTCGGCGGCATGGCGACGCGCCACAATATCCAGGCCATCAAGGTGCCCCAGGTACCGGACGCCGGCCTGATCAGGCCGCTGCCGAAGCCGAAAGCGATGAAACGGCCCGGCGCGCGGCAGATCCATCCCAGGGTGGGATACGACACGCGGGCACGCTCACGCATGGACGGTGAAACGGCAGGCGAGTCGGGCGGCGATGGGGGCGGCGATGCCGGCGGTGACGCAGGCGGTGGCCCGGATTTGGGATCGGTCATGGCGTGGAAAAATGGTCGAAGCCGCGCGGCAGGTCGACATCCGGCTGGCCATCCGGGCCCAGCACGGCCAGACCCGCCGCGGGCGTTATCTGCCCGATGGGCGTGACGGCCACCCCCGCGGCAGCGGCGGCAGCGCGAACCGCATCGGCGCGCTCGGGGGCGGCAGTGAAACAGAGTTCGTAGACGTCTCCGCCGCCCAGCACGGCATGGCGCAAACGGGCGGGATCGATGCCGGCCAGGGAGGGTGCGACGGGCAGATCGGCAAAGCGCAATTGCGCGCCCACGCCGCTGGCCTTGAGCACATGGCCCAGGTCCTGCAGCAGTCCGTCGGAGATATCGATGGCGGCGCTGGCCACGCCGCCCAATGCCTGGCCCAGCGCGTAGCGCGGCTGCGGCCATTCCAAGGCGGTACGGGTCGCTGCCAGCAGACCGGCGTCGGCGGGCATCTGGCCACTGAGCAGGCGATAAGCGATGTCGGCCGCGCCCAGCGTGCCCGACACCCACACCTGGTCGCCAGGCCGCGCGCCGTCTCGGCGCAGGGCGCGCTCAGGCGCCACGGCGCCGAACACGGTCACGCTGATGGCCACACCCAAGGCACTGCCGGTAGTGTCGCCACCGATCAAAGGACAGCCGCTGGCCGTGGCCAAGGCATGAAACCCTTCAGAGAAAGCCGCCAGCCACGCTGGCTCGATGGCGGGCAGCGCCAGGCCCAGCAGGCAGCCGATGGGCCGCGCGCCCATCGCCCCCAGATCGGAAACATTGACGGCCAGGGCTTTGTGCCCCAACGCACGCGGATCGACATCGGCAAAGAAATGCCGGCCCTCGATCAACAGATCGGTGCTGGTGGCCACCTGCATGCCGGGCGGCACGCCGAACAGCGCGCAGTCGTCGCCCACGCCCAGCATGCCTGCCGGCGCGGGGCGCTTGAAGTAGCGATCGATCAGATCGAATTCGGACGCCACCGGGCCTCCCTGCGTCTGGCGAGGCCGTTAACGTCAGCGACGCGCCGCGGCGGCGCGCACTTCCTGTTCGCGTACTTCGGCGGCCAGCTTGTCCAGCACGCCATTGACGAACTTGAAGCCGTCCGTGCCGCCGAAGGACTTGGCCAGCTCGACCGCCTCGTTGATGGCGACCTTGTAAGGCACTTCCACGTGGTGCACCAATTCATAGCTGCCGATCAACAGAATGCCGTGTTCGACCGGCGACAGCTCGGCCAGCGGGCGGTCGACGAAAGGCATGAAGCGTTCACGCAGCGTGGGGGCTTCGCGCAGCACGCCGTGCAGCAAGGTCTTGAACCACTGCGCGTCGGCTTCTGAAAAGTCTTCCGCGTCACGCAGGTGCGCATCGATCTCGCCGGCATCCTGGGTACCCTGGTCACCGCGCACCAGCCACGCGTACACGCCCTGCAGCGCGAATTCGCGAGCCCGGCGGCGGGCGCTACGCGCGTTGGCGCGCGCCTGCGCGGCGTTATCAGCGGCCGTTGTCATCGTCTTCTTCGTCGTCAAAATCTTCGTCTTCTTCTTCCTCGTCGTCTTCCTCGGGTTGGAGGGCGGCGACCAGGTTGGCCATCTCCACCGCGACCTGGGCGCAATCGCGGCCCTTGACGGCGGCACGCGCCTGGGCTTGCTCGTCGGTGTCGACGGTGAGCACGCCATTGGCGATGGGAATACCGGTTTCCACGGAAATGCGCGTGATGGCGGCCGCCATTTCATTGCTGACCACTTCGAAGTGGTAGGTCTCGCCGCGGATCACCGCGCCCAGAGCCACCAGCGCATCGAATTCAAACGTCTCGGCCATCTTGGCCAGCGTGACACCCAGTTCCAGGGCGCCAGGCACCGTCACCAGCATCACGTCGCGCTCGTCGACGCCCAGCTTTTCCAGTTCCTCGAGGCAGGCATCCTGTTCGGCCTGGCCGATTTCCTCGTTGAAGCGGGCGCGGACCACGCCGATGTGCAGCCCCTCGCCGTTCATATCAGGGGATAAGGTATATGGATTCATGGATGAGCTGCCTTATTGCTGGGTGGAAATCGGAGGATCGCAATCGTAACCGGTAATCGTCAGGGCAAAACCGGCCATGCTGGGCATCTTGCGTGGACGCGCGAGCAATTTCATTTGTCCGACATTGAGGTCGCGCAGGATCTGGGCGCCGATGCCATAGGTACGCAGCCCCATGCGGTCGCCGCCGCCGGTCGAATTCTTGGCGTCCGCCGGCGCCCAGTTGGCGATCTGGCCGAACAGTTCGTCGGCGGCGGCCTGCAGGTTCATCAACACCACTACGCCCGCGGGCGCCTGGGCGATGGTCTGCAGGGCCTGCGACACGCCCCAGCTGTGTTCGCTGGCGCCCGTATCCAGTATGTCCAGCACCGAGGCCGGCTCATGCACGCGCACCAGGGTTTCGCGTTGCGGATCGATGGCCCCATTGACCAGCGCCAGATGGGCCGAGCCGGTGGCGGTATCGCGATAGGCGACCGCGCGGAAGCTGCCCCACGCGGTCTGCATGGTGCGCTCGCCGATGCGCTGGACGATGGACTCGTGCTCGCTGCGGTATTGGATGAGATCGGCGATGGTGCCGATCTTCAGGCCGTGTTCCCGGGCGAACGTCACCAGGTCGGGCAAACGCGCCATGGTGCCGTCGGGCTTGAGAATCTCGCAGATGACGGCAGCCGGGGTCAGGCCGGCCATGGCGGTCAGGTCGCAACCGGCTTCGGTATGGCCCGCGCGCATCAGCACGCCGCCAGGCACCGCCCGCACGGGGAAGATGTGGCCAGGCTGGACCAGATCCGCCGGGCGGGCATCGCGCGCCACCGCGACGCGGATGGTGCGGGCGCGGTCGGCGGCCGAGATACCGGTCTCGACGCCCTCGGCGGCTTCGATGGAAACCGTGAAATTGGTGCCGAAACGGGTGCCGTTGCGGCTGGCCATCAAAGGCAGATCCAGTTGGCGGCAACGTTCTTCGGTCAAGGTCAGGCACACCAGGCCACGGCCATGGGTGACCATGAAATTGATGGCCTCGGGGGTGACGAATTCGGCGGCCATGACCAGGTCGCCTTCGTTTTCCCGGTCTTCTTCATCGACCAGAATGACGATGCGGCCGGCGCGAAGCTCGGCGATGATTTCAGTCACCGGCGCGATGCCGAACGAACCGGGTTCGGCAGGGACGGCACTCAGGTGTGCGGACATGGCAGGGGCGCGTAGGCGCTAAAGAAGGCTGCAAAGCCAGGGATTTTACCGCTCCCGCGGCCTCCCGCCCCAATAGCCGGCGAAGAATCTGGGCGATACACTCAAACGGCAGAATATCGCAATAAGGGGGACGCAACGCAGTACCCGGCGGACAATACGTGACAGGATTATGAATTGTCATCAAATTCTGTTCCACCCCCGGTAAGATCCCCACTCTTTTTTGCCGTTTCCCCGGAGCGACATGTCGGAACAGGAATTGAAGCTGCACGTGCCCGCCGCCGCGCGCAAGGCCTTGGAACTGGAGGTCAAACAGCGCGATGCCAGCCGTGTCAGATTGCATGCAATGTATTTCGATACTCCGGACCGCGAATTGGCGCGTGCCCGCGTGGCGATACGCTTGCGCCGCGAAGGCAATGTCTGGGTACAGACGCTGAAGACACCCGGCAACAATGCCATCACCCGCATCGAACTGAATCACTCCCGTCCCGGTCCCATCCTCGATCTTTCGGTCTATGCCGGTTCGGAAGTCGAATCCGTCTTTTCCTGTCTGAAAGGCGAGCTGGGCCTGCGCTACGAAACCGATGTCACCCGTTTGATCCGCAAGGTGCGCAACCGTCACGGCACCGTGGAAATCGCCTATGACCGCGGCCTGTTGCGCGCCGGCGCGCTGGAATTGCCGATCAACGAAATCGAGTTCGAACTGATGTCGGGCAAGCCTGCCGCCATGTTCACCGCGGCCCGCGTTTACTTGCGCCGCCACGGACTGATCATGGACGCACGCAGCAAATCCGAACGCGGCGACCGCCTGGCACGGCTGACGCATACCCTGGACGGCTTGCAGGACGACAAGGCCCGCAGCGCCGCGATCGATGAATTCTGGGCCACCACCGGCGCGCGCGGCGTGCGCCTGGATCCCGCCATGACCCCGGCCCAAGGCCTGGGCGCGGTGGCCGCCGAGTGCCTGGACCAGATCATCCGCAATGCGGCGGTGCTGGCCGAGGTCGATACCGATGGCGTGCGCAATGCCGGCAACCCCGAGCACGTGCATCAATTGCGCGTGGGCATACGCCGCCTGCGCTCGGCCTGGCGCCTGTACGACGGCTACGCGGGCCTGCCGCCGGCAAACTTGCAGGAGGACGTACGGGGCTTCTTTTCGGCCTTCGGCGCCAACCGCGATCAGGACGTACTGCAGGAAAGCATCATCCCGGCCCTGATTCGCGCGGGCATGCCCACATTCCCCATGGAGTCCCCTCCGCCCGGCGCGCCTTCGCGTGACATCGCCGCCAGCCCGGAATTCCAGGGCTGGCTGCTGGACATGCTGGAGTGGAGCCTGGACGTCCCGGCCGCCGCCACGGGTCCGGCCAGTGGATTGGCCGGTGGGTCGGTCGACGCACGGACGAGTTCAGCGTCTTCCGCGGTGGGTCACGCCATTGCCGCCAATGGCGTGACGGCGGGCGATGATGCGGCGGCCGTGCTGGGACTGACCGCCGGCGCCGGTGCACAGGCCAAACCGGGGGCTGAAACAGCGGCGGATACAGCGAATTACGTAGCAGCCCAAGCCGCTGCCATCCGCGCCGCCCAGGCGGCCGGCGCGGTCCCGGCCCCGGTCGATTGGGACAGCACCCATGCGCCCCAGATCGTGCCGTCCATCATCCCGCTGGTGCCGCCCGAACAGGAGGCTCCGCCCTCTCTGCACGACCTGTTGGCCAAACGCCTGCGCAAGTGGCATCGCCGCGTGCTGCACGAGGGCCAGCATTTCGCCGAGCTGGACATCCCCAGCCGGCACGCCTTGCGCAAACGCGCCAAGCGCCTGCGCTACGGGCTGAACTTCACGGAATCGCTGCTGCCGTCCGCAAAATTGCGTGACTACAAGAACCGCCTGGCCGCCGTGCAGGACGTGCTGGGAGAAATGAACGACCTGTCCGTGGCGCACGATCTCTACCGGCAATGGAGCGTGCAATATCCGCAGGCCTGGTTCGCCCTGGGTTGGATCAGCGCGCGCCAGGAGGAACTGGTCGCCAAGGCCCAGCACGCGTTCAAGCAACTGGCGCACGCGAAGGCATTCTGGAAATAGGCTGGGACGGCGGGATCGTCGGACTCGGCCCTGCTTTCCTACCGGAATTCAACACGATGGCGCCTTTTTTCAAAGGCGCCATCGTCGTATTCGAAGGTATACATGAAGCGATCATTTTGAAATTCGCGTCACGCGAAAAATACGCTTCATGGCAACGCTCTGCGCAGGCACTCCCAAGATCAGCGTCCGCGACAATCGTGGGTTGGATGCGCGCACGCTGCGCTATAACCGGAACGCCGCCGGAGCCGTGGCGACGCAGTACGTCGACGCGCAAACCCATGATGTCCTGGGACACTCGGCAACCTCGCAAGACCCCCGGTTCTTTGGCAGCCAGACACTGAATTTTCAAAACACGACCGCCTTGTCCGGCCAGATCCTGGAAACGGTGAGCGCTGACGCCGGCACGTCCAAGGGCTGCGCGGATATCGCCGGCCAGCCGATCTGGAGCCTGACGCAAGGGTGCAATGCCTATATCCATTCGAACGACAACATTACCGTTCGCATGGCTTACGATGCGCTGGGCCGGCTGGCACGGCGCGATTGCCTCACGTCGAACGTCTCATGGGGCGGGCAAGGCGGCGGCACGGCCGATCGCTGGTTTTATGGCGATTACGGCGGAGCGCCGGGCGCCACTTACGCTACGACCGACGCCGGCGATCCGCGCAATGCCAATCAACGTGGACAAGTGGTTCAGCATCACGATCCCGCTGGCCTGCTGGACATGAGTGTTCTGGGCTATGACCTGGCAGGCGGTGGCGGCAAGGCATCCGCAGGGGCGCTGCGGCAGGATCGATACTTTGACGCCAGCGTGTTTGACCCAGCGAGTAGCTGGGTCAGGTCCGACGGCGATACGCCTATCCGCAATACGCCTTCACGCGATACGCCGTTCCACAAGAACAAGGTGACACTGGCGTCCGGTGATCCGTATTCGACTCGCTGGACCTACAACGCCTTGGGTCAGGTACTGATCCAGAATGACGCCAAGGGCCATCAGCAGCTGACTTCCTATGACAGTGCCGGGCGCAAATACGCCGCTTCAGTCACGCCCAAGGGCGGCACCCTGTCGCCGGTGACCACGGGCATCACCTATAACGCGGCCGGCGCCATCGATACCCGCAGCGATGCCAACAACATCCAGGCTGCTCATGTCTACGAGCCGCAGACGACGCAGCGCCTGATCTCCGTCACGGCAACGCGCGCGTCCACCAAGATACAAGCGCTGACCTATGCCTACGATGGCGTGGGCAACGTCACCGCCCTTTCCGACAACAGCGCCGGCGCGCAGGTCAGCTTCTTCCGCAATCGCGCGGTGACGCCCGACCGTGGCTATACCTACGACGCGCTGTATCAGCTCACCAGCGCCACCGGGCGCGAGAACTACGTCAACGACACGCCGAAAGGCACCGATTGGCCCGGTGCGATGTTCGACCCATCGAGCACGTCCGACTATCAGCCCTATACGCGCACGTACAACTACGACACTGGCGGCAATCTCATTGCTATCGGCAGCCCGGGCTGGAGCACGGCCTCGCCGCCTACGCGCACCATGGTCGTGGACAGCACCAGCAATCGCGCCGTATGCGCCGCCAACAACCCCAGCATGAAACCGGAACTCGTCTACCTGCAATTCGATCCGGCCGGCAAGAATATCAATGTGGACGCCAATTCCTACCATCCCATGTACTGGACGGGCTTGCACCAGCTTTATTGCGTGGTCACCACCTGGCGGCTGGCACCTGGCATCGATAACGAGTGGGCATCCAGCGACCGCGAACAGTACGCCTACGACGGCAGCGGCCAGCGCGTGCGCAAATACGCCAGCAGCATGGCGGGCAGCGGCTCCGGCGCAAACACCTGGAACACCGTCGATACCCGCTACCTTCCCGGGCTGGAGCTACGCACGAATACCGGCACGGGAGAAGACCTCGAAGTCATTGTCCTGGATGACGGTGCACGGGTATTGAATTGGGCCGGCGGCGCGGGCAAGCCCAGCGACATCCCTAACTTGCAATTGCGTTTCCAGTACACCGACCGCCAAAGTTCCTGCCAGATCGAGACCGACAAGGACGGCAACGTCATCACGCAGGAGGAGTATTACCCCTATGGCGGCACGGCGGTGCTGACCTCGCGCTCAAACAGCGAAGTCAAATACAAGTACATCCGGTACTCCGGCAAGGAGCGCGATGCCACCGGGCTCTATTACTACGGCATGCGCTACTACCAACCCTGGATAGGACGATGGATCAATCCCGACCCGGCGGGAACCGTCGATGGGCAGAA